>ERZ827458.136-NODE-136-length-133254-cov-21.644644_pt1 | contig 133254 bp, 136 predicted proteins | sample MGYA00519706_ERZ827458 | MGnify/ENA primary metagenome ERZ827458 (study PRJEB31778, sample SAMEA3449309) | human gut metagenome | biome: human gut; feature: human-associated habitat; material: faeces | place: United Kingdom | collected 2010/2012 ... | reverse complement strand
TATCAAAGCACGCCGTGGTCACAAGAAAGCCATCATTGCTATCTGTCGTATGATCTTGACCGCTATCTGGCACATACTTTCAGATTTAAAGCCATATACATCAGAAGGTTTTCTTGAATCTCGTCCTGTGAAGAAAGAAAAAGTTCTCTCCACTTCACAAGCACTTAATCTTTTGAAACAACGGGGCTATATCATAAAGGATGAGCCTTTAGCAGTTTCCTGATTAGGTGTTGCGTTAATATTTAATTTTTCAAGCCACCCCAAGGATGGTTTATTTGTTATACTCTATTTTCTCGGATAACCTATACTTCTTTGTTTCAAACTTTAATAACCTCTCTTTCTTATCGTTTGCTTAACTACCTGAAGCACAACGCTGCATCAAAATGTTTTCCAACATTTTTCTTTTAGGAAAGTACTTATGACATCTATACTTTCACCCTCATAAAAGTTGACTAGCTTTTTCTTAAACTCAGATACATATTCTTCTGGAATAACCAGAAAACCTTGTCCATGTGAAATTAAATAATGATTAGCAAAAATTACTGATGCCCTTTTATTTCCGTCAATAAAGATTTGTGTCTTCATACAATATATACACAGATTTATGGCTATTTCAATTTCGTCAGCATCTGAGTTAATAATTTCAGTTATTCTTTCTTTTACAATTGATTCAATAGGTATTGGTGGAATATATTTGCTTCCTCCAATTTTTACTGGTACTCCCCGTATTTTCCCACCATCATTAAAAAATCCCTCATTTACCAATTTGGCAATATGACACAATAAATAATAATCTGTATTTGCCTGTGCAACATCAGAATCTAAGATAAACTCCCATGCATGTTTCAAATTCAAAATCTTTTGAATATCATTAGCTGTCATGCCGTTTACAGTACCATTATCAATAATATCCTCTGTCTGGGGATACGATGTTGCAACACCCTCCAATATAGCCTGATCATATATATTTGACTTCATATTTGCCCTTGCAAAATCAAGGTTTTGAAGAACCCTATTACTTAAACCATTGGCTTCATATCCTAATTCAGCAAGTTTCTTTTCTATCCTGCGTAATGTTTTTTTTAATTCTCTCAATTCCTTTGCATTACGTAAAAGTAATTGATAAAGATCTTCAGAATATACATCTACATATGTCGATGTCAATCGGCTTCCAATGCGTTTTCTTATATATAAATATTTTCCGTTTACATTTTCTTTTATTTCAGGATTTCCATCATATGGTATTAATTTAATTCTTGCCTGAATATCAGCTTTATCCTGCAATAATGATTGAATTTCATTAAATGAATCCATACTATCACTCCTTTTAGGGAACTTTTATATTTTATTATTGTATAAAAGTTCCCTATTTTCAATACTTTTTAGGGAACTCTTTTTGGAAAAATTTCTTCCGAATGATATAAGGAATTATGTTCTTCCACTTATCTTACTTCTATTTCAACCAGTCTGCTCTTTTTCTTTTTTTCGCCGGATCAGGAACATGGCAATTCCCGCACCACAAATGATCAGATATCCGAGGATACTGATGACATCCGGCACTTCTCCCAGAAAGATCATACCAAGCAGGGCAGCAAATATGATCTGCGTATAATCATATACAGACAGTTCACTGGCAGGTGCATAGGTGTATGCCGCTGTAATGGAAAACTGTCCCAGTGTTGCGGAAAGACCTGCCATTAAAAGTGATACAAGCTGCCACCATGTAAGCGGCTGATGATCAAAAATAATAAACGGGACCGCACATACACAGGAAAATACAGAAAAGCAGAATACTATAAGCGGTCCCCGGGCACCAAGTTTTGTTGCCATACGCACGTTAGTATATGCAAGGCCTGCTCCCATCCCACCTAACAGTCCGATAAATGCCGGGAATGTAGCAACGCTGTCAAACCCGGGTCTTAAAATGAATAGTGCACCCACAAATGCTGTCAATACGCAGGCAAACTGATATAATTTGATTTTTTCCTTTAACAGAAAATAAGAAAAAATGATGGCAAAAAAAGGTGACAGCTTATTAAGTATGGATGCATCCGCAATATACAGCTTTCCAATGGCATAGAAGTTTGCAAAGATCCCGATTGTTCCAAACAAAGACCGGAAAAAAATATATTTCCCGGTTCCCTTCGGAATGTTGAATGGGATCTTTTCCTTTTTCATAACGGTAAATGCAAAGAAAACGGCTACCAGATTGCGGAAAAAGCTCTTTTCAATCGCCGGCAGATCACCCGCCAGCTTCACAAACAGATTCATAAAAGCGAATCCGAAGGCCGCCAGTATGATATAAAAAATCCCCTTATATTTATCTTTTATTTTCATGTTGTATGATTCCCTTAATCTCCTCCAGATTTTTTGCGAAATAAATCCCTTCCTGACGCTCCTTGGAGGACAGTCCTTTTTCCTGCATATGCAGAAGCAGCTCCTTCAGGCTGTCATAATAACCATTCAGATTATAAAGAATACATGGTGCAGACAGCCATTTCAATGACACCTTGGACATTACCTCAGCAATTTCCTCAAGTGTTCCTGTTCCGCCCGGAAAAGCGATAAAAGCATCCCCCAGCTCGATCATCTTCGTCTTCCGTTCGGTCATATCCTTTGTCACGATAAGCTCTGTCAGCCTGTCATACTCAAAGCCCTGGTCTATAAATATCTGCGGTTCCACTCCGATCGCCCTGCCACCGGCATCCAGCACACTTTCTGCAGCCTCCCCCATAAGTCCGTTTTTTGATCCGCCATAAATAAGTGTATTTCCACTGGATCCTATCCACGCTCCAAGCTCACGCACTGCTTCTTTTAAAAGGGGATCATTTCCCTCATTTGCTCCAAGATATACCGTAATATTCATAATCTACTCCTTTTCTTCTGTCCACTCTGACTGACCTGCTGCCTCTAATCAAACATGGCCTTCCAATCCAGATCCTCATAAGCATCAAAGCACATCAGTATCTGATCCTTCGTAGTTTTCTCAACAGCAAGCACCTCAGGAATACTTTCCCTGTCAAAGAACCTGATCTCTGTCGTTTCTATGTTTTTCATAAATTCGCCGCTCTCATACCTGCACAGAATAAAGACCTTCATAACACCAAACGCATAATTCTGAACATTATGCTTTCTCCAGTCCTGTACCGCGATCAGCCTGTCCGCAAGCACCGTAAAGCCTGTTTCCTCCCGTACTTCCTTTTCTGTATTGGAAGCTACAGACTGATCCACATCACACCATCCGCCCGGCAATGCCCAGGTCCCATTATTTTCATGTACAAGCAGGATCTTCCCATCTGAAAATACGGCAGCCCTTGTATCCACCTTGGGAGTCTGGTACCCTGTTTCATTGCAGAACAGATCCCGTATCTTCTCAACAGGGATATCTGTCTTATCAGACATCATTTCTGCTGCGATCTCACGCAGCTCCTCATAACGCTCCTTATCATATTTATCCTTCCCATACTGAAGCCCTGCCTGCGCAATGCTCTGGATCCGGATCGCAAATTCCAGCCATTTATCATTCATATCTCTGTCATCCTCCATCTTACTGCTATAAAGCAGAATACGATATCAATAGTATACATTCTAATAAAATCCATGTAAATCTGGGGTCAGAAAAACAAGGCTTTTATGTGCATAATATCTAATAAATATCAATATCAATTACAACTTTTATCTAATTTGTCAAATAACATACAACTTTATTTAAAAAGTTACAAAAGTTGTTGAAAACCCTGTTTTTTGTATGTTAGTCTTGTATCACAAGATACGAAAAATGCACTCATAAATAGTCAATTTTCACAAAGGAGAAGCAGTATGAAGAAAAAACTATTAGCACTTAGTCTCGCCGTTATGACGGCTGTTATGTCACTCATGGGATGCTCAGAAAAGGCAGTTACATGGACAGTCACATGTCCTTGGGCACCCTCCGGGGTAGCTGCCATGGTAAGCCAGAAGGCAGCAAGTCTTTCTAATACTTATTCTGATAAGATCATTCTCGTTGCTGACGCTGTAAAAGGTGACGCAGCAACCGTAAACAGTTGGGTTGCAGAGACAAAGGCAAATGATCCAAAACTCGTTTTTGCAGGTGAGGGACTTTTCTCCATCACTTCCATTCTTGATCCGGCTAAGATGCAGTTCACCTACAACGATTTTGAGTTTGTTGAGAACCTGTATTCTTCCGTTTTTGTTATGTCCGCGGATTCCAAGCTCAATATAAAGAATATTGATGATCTAAAGGCATACATGGAATCGGGAAATCAGATCTCCATTGCGACAAATGGCGCAACTGGTTCTGAAGCATTCCTCGCAGCTGCATTATTCGGCTCCATGGGATACGGTGACCAAATCAAAATCATTGCCTACAGCTCCGCTGCCGAGTCTGCACAGGCAGTTGCAAAGGGCGAGACAACCTTTGCAGTTTCTCACCAGTCCCAGATCCTTGAAACCTACCAGCAGGGCGGTGTTACCATCGTATGTGCGTTTGACGGTGAAGACATTGCTGACGGTCCGTTCGCAGGAATTGAAGGTGTTGGTAAATACGGTTATCCATACTTCAGAAACCGCTGCCTGATCCTTGCGCGAAAAAGCACAGACACGAAGAAGATTGCCGAATTAAAAGAGCTCTATGATAAGATTCTCGCAGATGAAAGCGTTACTGAGTGGCTTTCCGGTACCATGCTTCTTGAGGTTGATACGATGACAAATGATCAGGTTCTTGAGCATATCCAGAATGTACAGGATATTGTAAATGAGTACAAAGATCTTGTTGTCCAGTGAGTAACTTTTCAAAAACCGGGGTGCTGCAAAAACGGCATCCCACTTTTATTCTATGATACCAGATATCCTGCGGCATGCTCCGCGGAAAGGAAAAACCTTATGTTTAACGAGAAAAAACTAGATGAACTTGCAGCACGCATGAAGGTAAAAGAAATCTCAATCCCAATTGATCTCGCCGGATCCATTTTGTTCTTTATTCTGGGTGCTGTCCTGTTTCTTATGCTGCCGTCTCAGGTTCCACTCTCTGAAAATGATGTCATAAACGGACGCGTTTTCCCAAGACTTCTGTTTTCACTTATGATGATCTGCAGTGCAGTTCTGATTATCCAGAATGTCATTAAAATTTCAAAAAAACAGCCAATTCAGGTTCGAACATTTAATCTCCTGACTGAGGTGAAGGCTCTTATGATCCTTGCAATCCTCTTCATTACTTATCTTATCTGCCGGATCACGAACCTGTTTGTTTTAGGTGCAGTTTTTTGTTCCATCATGTTCCTCGTCTATTTCCGCTGCAAAAAGTGGTTCTACTACGCAATCACCATTGGAATGGCAATACTCATATGGGTAGCATTCCGTTTTGGTCTGAATGTAAAATTTTAGGAAGGAGGAATTGAACATGCACCAATATATCATCCCTGCTATGAAAATGTTATTTACCGCTGAGAACTTTATCTGGATCAATCTAGGTGTTTTTATCGGTTCTGTCTTTGCAGCGATCCCAGGTCTGACCGTCATCCTCTGTATTATCCTGTTCCTGCCGTTTACCTACAAGATGACGGCGATTCCAGGTATGATGTTCCTTCTCGGAATCTACTGTGCCGGTGGATATGGCGGCAGCGTATCTGCAATTCTGATCAATACACCTGGTACTCCCCACGCGGCGACTACCATGCTGGACGGTCATCCAATGTCCAAAAAAGGACGTACCAAGGCAGCGTTGAAGATTGCTCTTTACGCATCCACCTTCGGTGGAATATTCTCAGCGCTGACTCTTTTATTTCTGGCTCCACAGGTCGCAAAGATCGCAGCGAACATCGGAACTGCCGAGTACTTTCTTGTCTGTGTCTTCGGTCTTACGATCATCGCCGGGATCTCCGGTAAAAGTATGATCAAAGGTATCATCTCTGCATGTCTAGGCTTATTTATCTCCTGCATCGGTGCTGACCCGCAGACAAGCTATGACCGGTTCACCTTTGGGATCTCCAGGCTTTACCTGGGACTTGATCTGGCCATCTGCCTTATCGGTCTCTTTGCCCTGATCGAAATCCTGAAAAAAGCCGAGCTGAAGCCTGACCGCCTGAAACTTGACACCTCAAAAATCATGGATGATGGAAAGATCACAAAGAACGAGTACAAACGCATGCTCCGCCCGTCTCTCATCTCTTCAATCATCGGCGTTATCATCGGAATCATTCCTGGAACCGGTGCCTCCATGGCATCCTGGTTTAGCTATGATGTGGCGAAAAACATGTCCAGACATAAAGAAGAATTTGGTCACGGCTCCGTTGAGGGAATCGCGGCTGCAGAAAGTGCCAACAATGCAGTTACCGGAGCTACTCTGATCCCACTTCTGACACTCGGTATCCCAGGCGATGGCTGTGTTGCAATCATGCTCTCCGCTCTTATGATCAATGGTCTTAATCCTGGTCTGAGTCTGTTTACAACTCAAGGAGATATCATGTACGCAATCATGCTTGGTCTCCTTTTTGTCAACCTGTTTATGCTATTACAGGGCAAATATTTGACAAAGCTTTTTGCAAAGGTCGTATCGATTCCGCAGGAGATCCTGACTCCGATCATCGTAATCTTCTGCTTTGCAGGCGCGTACTCTGTTAATAAATCCTACTTTGACGTTGCTGTTACCCTGACGTTTGCGATCATCGCATGGTTTCTCTACAAACTCGATTTTCCGACCGTTCCGATCCTTCTCGGTCTCGTTCTCGGAAACATGACAGAGACAAACTTCCGACGGGCACTCCTGATTTCAGAAGGAAATCCTTCCATTTTTGTCAGCAGCCCATACTGCATTGTGTTTATCATCCTGATCATCAGTGCTGTAGCAATGATCATCCGAAGCAAATTACGTGACCGGAACGTTCAGAAAGGAGTTTAAACAATGAGAGAAAACATCATTTTTTATTTTACTGACCAACAAAGAGCTGATACCTGTGGCTGTTTTGGACAGCCGTTAGATATTACCCCAAATCTCGATGCATTGGCTTCGGGCGGCGTAAAATTTGATAATGCCTTTTCCCCGCAGCCAGTTTGCGGTCCCTGCCGAGCATTATTCCAGACCGGAAAGTATCCGACAGAGACCGGCTGTTTCCGCAACAATATCATGCTGCCGAAGAATGTGAAAACACTCGCAAATTATATCGAGGAAGCCGGATATGAGACAGCTTACATCGGAAAATGGCACCTTGCGAGTGACGGTGAGCTTGAAAAACCACCAACCATCGATCACACGGTCACCGCTGTGCCGAAGGAACTACGCGGCGGATATACCGGATTCTGGAGAGCTGCCGATGTCCTGGAGTTTACCTCACACGGATATGATGGATATGTATTTGATGAAAACAATAATCGGATCGATTTTAAGGGATACCGTCCGGACTGCATCACAGATCTGGCGCTTCAGTTCTTTGATCAGTATGACCGTAAAAAACCATTTTTCATGACGATCTCTCAGATTGAACCACACCACCAGAATGACCATAACCATTACGAAGGACCTGTCGGTTCCAAAGAGAAATATAAGGATTTCGTTCTTCCCGGCGATCTCGCCGCTTTAAAAGGTAATGCCGCCGAAGAGTATCCTGACTATCTCGGTCAGTGTGCAAGTCTTGACAAAAATCTTGGAAGACTTATAGACCGCCTGAAAAAAGAAAACCTTTATGATAATACGGTGATCATCTTTGCCTCCGATCACGGATCCCATTTTAAAACTAGAAACACTGACGATCATTTAAACGGCTATGATGACTACAAGCGCAGCTGTCATGATGCCGCCACCCATGTCCCACTTGTGATCGCCGGCGGTGCATTTAAGGATGGTAAGGAGATCACTGACCTCGTCAGCACAGAAAGTATCCCGAAGACGATCTTAGCCATTGCCGGGGTTGATGTCGGCGATGCCATGATCGGCGAAAATCTTCTTGACGTAGTTCAGGGAAGAACCGATAATAGAGTTAATGAAGTTTATTCACAAATCTCTGAAAGCCGTGTTGGCCGTTCGATCCGTACCGCGGACTATATGTACGCAGTCTATGCACCGGGAAAGAACGGTGGGGAATATGCAGCTGCAGACCTCTACGCAGACGATTTTCTCTACGATCTGAAAAAGGATCCATACGAACTTAAAAATTTGATCCATGACCATTCTTACGACTCTGTTCGTCTGAAAATGAGAGAGAAGCTGCTCACATGGATCGAAAAAGCGGAACATGTGCGGCCGATAATCGTTGATCAGGCTTAATGCCGCAGAACATCCGTAGAATACATACTGTCAGTGTGTTTTGCTGGATTTTGTTAGGGGATTCCATATGTTTGATTCTAGTATGCATCCGGGTCGTAAAAAGACTGATAAGGTTTATAATTGGCTCCGAGCTTATATTGATGAAAATAAATTTTCTTCAAACCAAAAGCTTCCATCTGAAAATGCGCTCTGTCGAAGGCTGGACGTGAGCCGCGAAACGGTGCGTATCGCCATGACACGTCTCACTGAGGAAAATCTTGTTTCGCGGGTCAAAGGAAGTGGCACCTATATCAATAAAGATGTTGCCGTTTCCGGTCCTGCCAGGAGCTTAAATGCCAGGTGTAAAATCGGTCTCATCCTACAGGGACAGGATTCTCATGCAAATTCCTGCCTGATTGATGGAATCCGGGACGTGGTGTCCGGTACAGACGTTGATCTTCAGATCTTTTTTACAGATAATAAATTTTCCAATGAGCGGAACTGCCTTGATGTGGTAGCACATCAGGGCTTCGACGGATTTATTGTTGACGGCGTAAAGGCAAGTCTCTTAAATCCCAACCTCGACTGCTACCGGAACATTTTTGCGAAAAAAATCCCGGTCATCTTCTACAACAACTACTATAAGGAATTAAATTATCCACGCGTGATCAACAATGACTACAAATGTGCCAGAGAGCTGATCGGTCTTCTGACTAGGGCAGGACACAAGAAAATTGCTGGGATCTTTGTCTACGACAATTACCAGAGTATTGAAAAATTCCGCGGTTATGTTGGAGCACTCCGCAGTGCAGGATTAAAGTTTGAGGATGACTACATTAAATGGTGTATCTCCAACGAGGCTCATGCAGATGTCTTTTACAAGGAGATTGGCAAATTTCTAAAGGGTCTTCCAAAGTGCACCGCCATCGTTTGTTGCAACTACATGATCCTGCAGTCTGTCCTGCGATTTCTCAAGGAAAATGGGAAGTCCGTCCCAGAAGACTATTCTCTGGTCTGTTTTGACTATTCTGGTCAGGACTGGGAACGTAGCGGAATTACTTGTTCGATTCATCCAGGCTATGATATGGGAATCCAAGTCGGAAGACGCCTGTTGCAGATGATCCAGAATCACGAATACTACGGAAACGGATACTCCTACCTCATGGATCTGCGGATCTACGAAGGACGTTCTATCCGAAAATGCTATTAAAGGGAGCAAAACCATGAAACACCTGACCATCATGCTGAAACCAGCATCCTCACTTTGCAATCTACGGTGTAAATACTGTTTTTACGCAGACATCACGAGTCTTAGGGATGTTTCCTCCTTCGGAATCATGGAAGATCGCACGATGCGCGCAGTTATCGATCATATCTTTATGGATCTTGATGATGGTGACCATCTCACTTTGTCGTTCCAAGGTGGCGAACCGATGCTCGTAGGTCTTTCTTTTTACCGGAAACTTGAAAATTATATTGCTGAAAAAGGACGGAAGATCCATGTAAACTATACAATCCAGACAAATGGAATTCTTCTGGATGATGACTGGTGCAGTTTTTTCTGCAAGTATGATTTTCTGGTCGGAATCTCTTTTGACATTCTTCCGGAAAGCCATGACGCAGCCCGCATAGACACAGCTGGACATGGAACATATGAGAAAGTCCTTCATGCGGTCTCCCTCTTAAAGAAATATCAAATTGAGCACAATATCCTCTGCACTCTGACACGCCAAACAGCAGGGCATCCGTCAAGGGTCTGGACACAAATCAGAAGACTGGATCTGGATCACGTACAGTTTACACCTTGTCTTGGGGATCTTAATTCCCCCGGTACTTCCGTGTATGCATTGACTCCCGATCGCTTTTTCCACTTTTATTCTGATCTCTTTGATCTTTGGTATCGGGATCTTACCGCAGGAAATTACCGCAGTATTAAACTATTTGACGATCTTCTCCAGCTGCTTGCAAAGGGACTTGTAACTTCCTGCGGAATCGGTGGATATTGCCAGCCTCAGATCGTTGTAGAAGCAGACGGGAGCGCCTATCCCTGTGATTTCTACTGTCTCGACGAATTCCGGCTCGGCAGCCTTACCTCAGATTCCCTGCGGACGATCTATGAAAATTCCGCCGCATCTCCATGTAAATCCCGGGATCCGCTCCCGGAATTATGTTCCACCTGTCAGTACCGGAAATTCTGTGGTGGTGGATGTAAACGCATGCAGCGGGAAACTACATGCATGCCGGGTGACACCATCTGTAGTTACCAGGCATTTCTGGATCACGCGCTCTGTCCACTCATGCAGATTGCTGCCGGCATATCCGGTTAAAAGGAATGATTATGGAAAATAAAAAGAAAATTCTTATAAAGCTTTTCATCTCGACCCTGTATCTCAGCACTTTTACATTCGGAGGCGGATATGTGATCGTGACTTTAATGAAGAAAAAATTTGTAGATGAATACCACTGGATTGAGGATAATGAGATGCTGGATCTCGTTGCAATTGCACAGTCAGCTCCAGGACCCATCGCTGTCAACGGGGCAATTGTAGTCGGTTACAAATTAGCCGGGATGACAGGTGTGATCATAGCGATCGTTGGCACGATCATTCCTCCGTTTCTCATTATCTCCCTGATCTCGATCTGCTACAACGCATTCCGTGATAACTTTATCATCAGTCAGATGCTTTCCGGTATGCAGGCCGGTGTCGGAGCTGTGATCGCCTCTGTAGCATATGAAATGGGGGCAGAAATCATCCACAAAAAGAACGCTGTTTCCACGTGCATCATGGCTGCTGCGTTCCTTGCCTCCTGCATTTTTCATATCAATGTCATCATTATTGTCATTGCCTGTGGTTTGATCGGCGCACTACGGACATTGGTAGAAAGGAGAATGAAAAAATGATCTATCTCCAGCTTTTCTTAAGTTTTCTGCAGATAGGCATGTTCAGCTTCGGCGGTGGATACGCGGCAATGCCACTGATCCAGGGACAGGTCGTGACCACCCATCACTGGCTCTCGATGGAAGAATTTACAGACCTGATCACGATCTCTCAGATGACACCAGGACCCATTGCCATCAATTCTGCAACCTTTGTCGGAATAAAGATTGCGGGCATCGGCGGCGCTCTTGCGGCTACCTTTGGATGCATCCTGCCGTCCTGCATCATCGTCACCTGCATTGCCAGACTGTATTTAAAATATAGGAACCTGACACTTTTACAAGGGATCCTGAACTCCCTGCGGCCTGCGGTCGTTGCTTTGATCGCCTCTGCCGGGATTTCGATCCTCATCACCGCATTTTGGGACAGTAATGCAGTGATCGCCTTTGCAAACACAAACTGGTTACTTGTAGTGATTTTTGCTGTCTGCATTATCCTGCTTCAGAAGCTTAAGATGAATCCGATCCTGGTGATGGTGCTGGCCGGGGTCATAAAGACCGTCGTTTCTCTGGTCGTCAGCACATTTTAAGATCTGTATACCAGCACACAAATCATTGGATACTTGATAATGCCGGGGATGTTATATCCAACTCCAAGCTCCAGAAACAGTATCTTCATATTGTTTCTCGTCCGTAGAAAATTCTCGTACCTTTCAGCTGCCCTGTGACAGGACCATTTTTCGCATTGCCTCTTCATTGTGATCACAAATTAATCCTTATCCTTCACCAGCTTAAGGAGTCTGTCATACACCGGCTTTTGCTCATCCATGTACCGGTTGATATAAATATAGCGGCTCCAGTACGCCCAGTATTCCTCCAGCGTCTCATAAGGATAAAAGCCTCCGGAATACATATCGTGGAAATCATATTTTTCCTCAAAATCAGAAAAATACTGTTTGAATCTTTCTCCACTGTATACAAAACCCGCTGATGCGGAAAGTCCTGATCCAGCACCAATCACATCAACATCTGCCTCACTGATCTGATCTTTTCTTTTAATTCTGTTATCTTATCCGAGTAATCTCCGGTAGATTCTTTCATCTTCTTCTTTAAAAACATTGAATATCACCTTGATCCCGGCATAAGTATGAATGCAGTTATCAATACAGTTGTGACATGGCTGATAACACCCGGTCATTCCACTATTTGCAGCATTGACGATCGCTCCCACCTGAAGTCTTGTAATATCACCCTTCCAGATATATAGACCCGGCTGCAGCTCTTCCATATCTTCCAGTGTCACAATTCCTTTTTCTTCCTGTACCTGCTGCAAATACGCATCCTGGACAGCCAGAAATTCCTCATCAATATCCTTTGGCATACGCACATTCATAAGGGAACATATTTTCTTCGTTCATTCTGTTTCATATTGAGACTCCATTCCTCTCTATCGCCTTTACAGGACAGTTCTCATAACAGTTTCCACAGTGCAGACAATGCTCATGTGCGGTAAAGTAACACACAAGAATTTGATTGACGGCAGCCCCTATTCCGAAAAACGAAAGTTAAAAATATTTCACTTTCTCTATTGACATACGCAAGCAGGAGTGATATATTTATAACATCGCAAGTGCGAAATATATAACACAGAGGGAGAGAAAAATGAATAAAAAAGTATCTTTAAGAGAAATTGTTGGAACAAAAATAATCTACGCAATCATTCTTGTATCTTACTACTGGATGTGGGCAAGAACAGATTGGAAAGACTGGTATCCAACTTTACAGCATGTACTTGCCTGTTTTCTTGCTGTTTTTTTTGTATTTCAGCAAATGAGAATTAAGAAATACAAAAACGAAGGTGTTGATGAAATGGCAGAGCGAAACTTGAAACGGTGTGACTCATTTTGTTTGAAGATTTTTGTTGCTGTTATGGTTGTAGTTGCTTGGGGCTGTGCTATTCTTAGTCGTGTTAATGCTATCAATATGGGAATGATTGGATGGATTATTGTTTTGTCTATTTTTATTTTATCTATCATTCGGACATTGATGTTTGTGATTATAGACAGCAAGGGGGTATGATATGGCTCTTGTTACAAAAATCAAAGAATATCGTGAGCAGGCAGGATATAAACAAAGCGAACTAGCAGAGCTTGTTGGTGCAAGACGAGAAACAATCGTTCACCTTGAAAATGGCAGATATAATCCGTCCCTTAAATTGGCTATGGATATTGCAAAAGTATTCCATGTGACTGTTGAGGACTTGTTCGAATTTGTTGATGAAGAAAAATGAGCAGACCCGCTACCGTTAGAAAGTCGGGGCTTATTGGCAAGGGGGCAACTGGATATTCACCCAGGACAACGGCACCATGATGAGCTACTACACGCCCTACAGTGCCTTGCAGGATCTTCTGCGCCACTACAACGCCAACAAGAACGAAACCGACAAACTGCCTATGATTCCCTATCACGGACTGCGGCATACCTCAGCTACCTTGCTGATCGCTGCACATCAGGATGTCCGTACCGTGTCCAACCGCTTGGGTCATGCACAGGCTTCTACAACCATGAACATCTATACCCACGCATTGAAAGAGAATGATTGCACTGCATCCAACGCCCTTGAAAATATGCTCTGCAAAACCGAAGTATAATAAGAGCATATAAATAAGAGTTTTCTTGTGATTACTACTCCCATGTGATATTCTGAAAGAGCAGAAATAAATCATGTTTCACAAAGAGAGCTAAAATAATGATACCAATTATTATCCCAGCTTATGAACCCGATCAGCGACTGATCGGGTTACTTAAGGAATTATCAGAATATCCCTATGGCCCTGTCATTCTGGTAAATGACGGAAGCGGATCAGCCTATGAAGATATTTTCAAAGCAGCAAAAAATCTGCTTTCTGAAAAAGCTATCCTCCTGACACATGAAGTAAACAGGGGCAAAGGACGGGCATTAAAAACTGCATTTCAATATATTCTGGAGCATCTGCCAAAAGCAACCGGAGCCGTAACAGCAGATTCCGACGGACAGCACACGAAAAAATCAATCATGAATGTGGCAGAAATGATGCTGCAGAATCAGGGAGATCTTATCCTCGGCGTCCGTACCTTTGACAAAGAAGATATTCCCTGGAAAAGCCGTTTTGGTAACCGTCTTACAGAAAAGGTATTTACCTATGTGGCAGGTGTCCATATCAGTGATACCCAGACAGGACTTCGTGGTATTCCAAGGAAGTTTATGAAAGAGCTGCTTACCATTTCTGCAGATCGTTTTGAATTTGAAACACATATGCTTCTTCTGGCTTCCGGTCAGTACAAGATCCGGGAAATACCGATTGAGACGATTTATGATTCCAAGGAAGATCATCAGACTCATTTTAATCCGCTGAAGGATTCTGTGAAGATCTATGCAGTTCTTGGAAAATGGTTTTTAAGATATACACTAGCATCCTTTTCATCCAGCATTGTAGATCTTTTGCTGTTTACCATACTCTGCCATTTTCTAAGGGATCAGCTTACAGCATATGTAGCAGTAGCTACCGTAATAGCAAGGATCATATCAGCAGCTTATAATTATACTGTCAATTATAAGATTGTTTTCAAAAGCAGGGAAAACATGGGAAAGGCAGCCTGGCAGTATGCCCTGCTTGCTGTCGTACAGATGGGTATGAGTGCCCTGCTTGCAACAGGCGGTGTAAAGCTTCTTCCATTTATACCGGAAGTAGTTACAAAGGCAATCGTTGATACGATCCTGTTTTTTGCCAGCTATCATATTCAGAAAAAATATGTATTCTAAAAGGATCCGCAGAACTCATTTTTCTGCGGATCCTTTTATATTAAATACTTTCGTTATTATCTGCTACTTCTGACACAACTGCACCGGATACGGCCGCTACAACATCCTTTTTGTCATCACCGGAGAGTCCGGTAACATTGATATTCTTATTTACCTTGGCATCATAGGTTCCTGCCTTTACGATATCAGCAAGATCAATACCTACTGTTTCCTTCATAGTTTCAAAAAGCTTTGCCATGACACTTGGAACATTGTCTGCTACATTGCCTACACCATTTCCTCCATCACCGCCGATAATTGTGATCTTATCGATCTGGGTAAGAGGCTCGGCAATTTTTCCGGCGATCTCAGGAAGAACCTGAATCAGCATTTCTGCCATAGCCGCATTGTTGTACTTCTGGTAAGCAAGTGCCTTCTTCTCCATGGCTTCTGCTTCCGCAATACCCTTTGCACGGATTGCCTCAGCTTCTGCTTCACCGACCATACGGATACCAGCTGCCTCCTGCTCCTTGGCGAATTTCTGTGCTTCTGCAGTTGCCTTCATTGCTTCTGCTTCTTTTTCACGTTCAAACTTCTCAGCTTCTGCATTTTTCATTCTCTCATACAGCTCTGCTTCTGACTGCTGCTGACGGGCAAATTTATCTGCTTCCGCTTTCTTCTTAACTTCTGCATCCAGCGCCTTTTCCTTAACCTCGGCTTCTTTCTGCTTCAGAATAACTTCCTTTTCCTGCTTTGCAATGCTTGCTTCCTGAGTAGCAACCTCGATCGTCTTTCTCTGTTCCTGCTCCTGGATACTGTAGGCTGCATCTGCCTCTGCTCTCTTAGTATCCTCCATTTTCTGAAGCTCTGCCTTCTGAAGGGCAAGCTCATTATTCTTCTTGGCAATCTCACGCTCAGCATTGATCCTTGCATCATTTGCCTGCTTGTCGGCCTCTGCCTTTGCTACAGCGATTTCCTTCTCTGCTTCTGCTTTGGCTATAGCTGCTTTTTTCTTGATCTGGGAAATGTTATCAATACCAAGGTCATCGATAACACCATTTCCATCAGCAAAATTCTGCACATTAAAGCTGACAATATCAAGACCCATAGCAGCTAGGTCAGGCTCTGCATTTTCCTTTACCAGATTTGCGAACTTCTGACGGTCACTGACCATTTCTTCCAGTCTCATGCGTCCTACTATTTCACGCATATTACCTTCCAGAACCTCTCTGGCAATACTTGCTATGTACTGTGTATTCTGATTCAGAAAGTTTTCTGCTGCCAGTGCCAGCCTATCCTTCTCACTGCTGATCTTGATGTTGACGGCTGCATCTACCTGAATATTGATATAATCAGCGGTAGGTACGGCATTAGATGTTTTGACATCGATTGCGATCAGCTTCAGACTCAGTTTATCCATTCTTTCAAGGAAAGGAATCTTTACACTTGCCTTACCAATAATAACCTTTTTTCGAAGACCGGAAATAATATAAGCGGTATCCGGCGGTGCTTTTTTGTAACCGGTCACAATGATAACAAGTATGAGAACGATTACTACTGCTGCAATGATTGGTCCAATCATTCTGTTACCCTCCTGTGGTTTTCATTTTTATTAATTCACCAGCCCCTTTAAGCTGTCTGAACCTCGTTTTCTTCCTTATCCCTGGAATACAGGAATTTTAGAACAATTGGTGTTGAGATAGAAGATACAATGATCAGCAGGATAACAGCTGTAAAATAAACTGGATCGATCAGGTTCATGGAAAGACCCTTCTGAGCTACGATCAGTGCTACTTCTCCACGGGTCATCATTCCCACGCCGATCTTCAAAGCATCCTTTCCTTTAAATCTGCAGATCCTGGCCATCAGTCCACAGCCAACTATCTTACTTATAAGTCCTACGATTACAAATCCTACAGCAAACAGAAGGATACCACCTGTTACATCATTCATATCTGTTTTCAGTCCTATACTTGCAAAGAATACAGGTCCAAAAATCATATAGGAATTGATGTCAATCTTTCTTTCAATATATTCAGAATCATTGATAGAACAGAGGATGATACCTGCCACATAAGCCCCTGTAATATCTGCAATACCGAAATACTGCTCTGCCACATAGGACATAATGAAGCAGTAAGCCAGACCTGCGATCGGTATTCTTCTGGTATGCGGATATCTTTTATCTATCCATTTGAATATTTTATAAGAAATAAAACCAACGCCTACAGCAAGTACAAAGAAAAGAATCGTATTTACTACAACAGTAGAAGGCTTTGAATCCGGATTTTTAAAACCTATGACAAATGTAAGTACGATAATACCAATAACATCATCAATGATGGCTGCACTTAAAATTGTAGTACCTACTCTTCCCTTCAGCTTTCCCATTTCTTTCAGAGACTGTACGGTAATACTGACAGAAGTAGCTGTTAATATAGTTCCTATAAACACTGCCTCATAAAATTCATTGGATCCCCAGGATGCAAATCCATAAAAGACCATATAATACAATGCCCCAAGAACCAATGGGATAAATACACCGGCACAGGCGATCAGTGCTGCGATCGGTCCTGTTTTCATCAGTTCCTTCAGATCTGTCTCAAGACCTGCAGAAAACATAAGCAGGATAACACCGATTTCTGCCATCTGCAGGATAAAATCTGACTGATCAACAAGCCCAAGAATACTGGGTCCTATCAGAAGTCCTGCTATGATCTCGCCTACCACCTGAGGCGCTTTGCATTTTCTCGCCAGAATCCCAAACAGCTTTGCTGCGATGATAATAATAGCAAGATCCTTTAAAATTGAGTAACTTTCCATAATAGTTCATCTCCTCACTCATCATCTTCTTCTTTTGGAAGCGTTACTTCTTCATCTTCTTCTGTTATTTCTTCCATGGCATCATCCGGATTTTCAAATTCCTGATCCCCATTGGAAACCCTTTCTCTTACCTTAGCGATCTGCGCAACCTTAACACCATCATCCAGATTGATCAGCTTCACACCGGAGGTGATCCTTCCAAGCTTTGATATTTCTGCTACACGGAGCTGGATGATCGTTCCTGCTGTTGTGATCATCATGATCTCATGATCATCATCCACAGCCTTGACACCAACTACATATCCTGTCTTTTCTGTGATCTTATAGCATTTAACACCCTTACCGCCACGCTTCTGCACAGTGAATTCATCCAGATATGTACGCTTACCCATACCATTTTCAGAAACGATAAGAAGAGAATCTCCCTGATGATCAAGCTGCATGCCAATGATCTCATCACCGTCATCCAGATTCATACCAATAACACCCATAGAGCTCCTGCCTGTTGCCCTGACATCTGTTTCCTTAAAGCGTATACACATACCATGCTTTGTTACAAGGAAAATCTCTGTATTTTTATCAGTGATCTTAACCTCAATCAATTCATCATCATCTCTCAGGCTGATTGCTGCAAGACCATTCTTACGTACATTCATATACTCCATAACACTGGTCTTCTTCGCAATACCATTTTTTGTGATCATGAAGAGATTCTTATTTTCTTCAAAATCCTTGATCGGAATGATAGCTGTTATCTTTTCTCCAGGATTCATCTGCAGAAGGTTTACAATTGCCGTTCCTCTTGAGGTTCTGGATGCTTCCGGTATTTCATATGCCTTCAGTCTGTAAACCCGTCCAAAATTCGTAAAGAACATGATATAGTGATGGGTAGTCGTCATAAGAAGATCTGCAATGAAATCTTCATCAATCGTCTGCATTCCCTTGATTCCCTTACCACCACGGTTCTGTGACTTGAAGTTATCCACAGTCATACGCTTGATATATCCGAGATTTGTCATGGCGATGATCGTATTATCTCTGGGAATAAGATCCTCCATGGAAATATCATATTCATCAAAGCCTATAACACTTCTTCTGTCATCTCCATACTTTGCAGAAATTTCACTGATCTCTGTCTTGATTACACCAAGAAGGAGCTTTTTATCTGCAAGAATTGCCTTTAATTCTGCGATTCTGGCAAGCAGCTCTTTATGCTCATTCTCGATCTTCTCTCTTTCCAGACCTGTCAGAGTACGAAGTCTCATATCTACGATTGCCTGAGACTGCACATCTGTCAGACCGAAACGATCCATTAATCTCTGCTTTGCGATCTGTGTATTCTGACTGCTTCTGATAATAGAAATCACTTCATCAATATTATCAAGAGCGATCAGTAAGCCCTGTAAAATATGATCTCTTTCTTCTGCCTTATTCAGATCATATTTGGTTCTTCTGGTTACGACCTCTTCCTGATGTTTGATATAATAGATCAGCATATCCAGAAGATTCATGACCTTGGGTTCATTGTTCACAAGAGCCAGCATGATCACACCAAAGGTATCCTGCATCTGCGTATGCTTATACAGCTGGTTCATGATCACATTGGCATTGGCATCACGGCGGAGCTCTATGACAATCCTCATACCCTCTCTGTCTGATTCATCACGAAGGTCTGTGATACCATCTATTTTCTTTAATTTGACAAGCTCTGCCATCTTCTGGATCAGATTTGCCTTATTTACCAGATAAGGAAGCTCTGTTACGATGATCCTGTTCTTGCCATTTGGCATGGTTTCAATATCAGTCACCGCACGTACTCTGATCTTTCCCCTACCGGTACGATAAGCCTCCTCACTTCCTCTGGTACCAAGAATGATACCGCCTGTAGGAAAATCAGGAGCTTTTACGATTGGAAGTATCTCTTCGATAGAAGTTTCTCTATCTTCTTCTATTCTGTTATCAATGATCTTAACAACGGCAGCAATGACTTCTCTTAGGTTGTGAGGTGGAATATTGGTAGCCATACCAACAGCAATACCGGTCGTACCATTCACAAGAAGATTAGGAAAACGGCTTGGAAGGACAGTAGGTTCCTTTTCTGTTTCATCGAAGTTAGGTACGAAATCAACAGTATCCTTATTGATATCTGCAAGAAGCTCCATGGAAATCTTGCTTAATCTTGCTTCTGTATATCGCATCGCAGCGGCGCCGTCACCATCCACAGAACCAAAGTTTCCATGTCCGTCTACCAGAGGATGGCGAAGAGACCAGGGCTGTGCCATATTTACCAGCGCCCCATAGATAGAGCTGTCACCATGGGGATGATATTTACCCATAGTATCGCCGACGATACGTGCACTCTTTCTGTGAGGCTTATCAGGTCCGTTATTTAATTCGATCATGGAATAAAGGACTCTTCTCTGTACCGGCTTCAGACCATCTCTTACATCAGGAAGTGCTCTGGAAGCGATAACACTCATCGCATAATCGATATAAGAGGTTTCCATTGTTTTCTTCAGATCTACCTCATGTATCTTGTCAAAAATATTATCTTCCATCTCAAACCTTTCTTTCTTGCTTTGCCTGCAGAAAATTAAATATCAAGATTTTTTACAAATTTAGCGTTTTCTTCAATAAATTCACGTCTGGGCTCTACCTTATCACCCATCAGAGTAGTAAAGGTAAGATCTATTTCAGATTCTGCTTCTTCGTTCATGGTAATACGGAGAAGTATTCTCTTCTCCGGATCCATGGTTGTTTCCCACAGCTGCTCCGGATCCATTTCTCCAAGTCCCTTATAACGCTGTATCTTATTATTCTGATCACGTCCAACTTCAGCAAGGATTGCATTCAGCTCATCATCACTGTAGGCATACCATACTTTTTTATTTTTCTCCAGTTTATAAAGCGGCGGCTGCGCCATATAAACATAGCCCTGCTTGATCAGCTCCGGCATGAAACGGTAAATGAAGGTCAGAAGAAGTGTGGCAATATGCGCACCATCCACATCGGCATCCGTCATGATGATGATCTTATGATATCTTAACTTGCTGATATCAAAATCCTCATGGATACCAGTACCAAAAGCAGTGATCATAGCTTTGATCTCAGCATTGGCATAAATCTTATCCAGTCTTGCCTTCTCAACATTCAGGATTTTTCCACGAAGAGGAAGGATTGCCTGTGTAGCACGGCTTCTTGCAGTTTTGGCACTACCTCCCGCAGAATCTCCCTCAACAATATAAATTTCACAGTTGGCAGGATCCTTATCAGAACAGTCAGCAAGCTTTCCTGGAAGACTCATACCCTCCAGCGCTGTTTTTCTTCTTGTAAGATCTCTTGCCTTTCTAGCTGCATCTCTTGCTCTTTGAGCCAGAATGGATTTTTCACAGATCAGCTTGGCAACTGTTGGATTCTGCTCGAGGAAATAAGTAAGCTGTTCACTGACAATATTATCAACAGCACTTCTCGCTTCTGTATTTCCAAGCTTCTGTTTGGTCTGTCCTTCAAACTGAGGATCCTCTATCTTGACGCTTACAATAGCTGTCAAACCTTCCCTGATGTCATCACCTGTAAGATTGGTTTCACTTTCCTTAAGAAGCTTATTATTTCTCGCATAATCATTAAAGGTTTTGGTCAGTGCATTCCTGAAGCCTACCAGATGGGTACCACCCTCCGGTGTATTGATATTATTTACAAAGCTGTAAGAGCTTTCTGTATAGGAATCATTATGCTGCATGGCTACTTCCACATAAACACCATTCTTTGTTCCTTCAAAATACAGAATATCCTGATAAAGAGGAGTTTTGCTCTTATTTAAATAAGTGACGAATTCCTTGATTCCACCCTCATAGTGGAATTCTCTTACAACAGCCTCTTCTCCCTCTTCCACACGAAGATCAGTAAGGACTATTTTAAGTCCCTTCGTAAGAAATGCCATTTCACGAAGTCTTTGCTTCAAAACATCAAATTCATAAACAGTAGTTTCCTGAAAAATAGTAGCATCCGGTTTAAAGCTTACCTTGGTTCCTGTTTTATCTGCCGGACACTCGCCATCCACCTTTAGTGGATAACATACATGTCCCTTTTCATATCTCTGCCTATAAATCTTTCCACCCTGATAGATTTCTACCTCAAGCCAGTCAGAAAGCGCATTTACAACAGAAGCACCAACACCGTGAAGTCCACCAGAAACCTTGTAGCCTCCACCACCGAATTTACCACCGGCATGAAGGATCGTAAATACAACCTCTACAGCCGGAATTCCTGATTTGTGGTTAATCCCTACCGGAATACCTCTTCCATTGTCTATAACAGTAATTGAATTGTCTTTATTGATGAATACCTGGATCGTATCACAATAACCTGCAAGTGCCTCATCTACAGAGTTATCCACAATTTCATAAACAAGGTGATGAAGTCCTCTTCCGGATGTTGAACCTATATACATACCCGGTCTTTTTCTGACTGCTTCCAGTCCTTCCAATATCTGAATCTGATCAGCTCCGTATTCATTACTCATAAAAAGAACTCCTATTCTGCGTTCTTACGCTAATTTTCACAATTCACTGTTCCATTTGTAACCTTAAAAATCTTGTTGATCTCGAAGCGGTTATTGATAAATTCATCAAGACCGGTACAAGTAATGATCGTCTGTATATTTCCTATACTGTTAAGCAGATAATTCTGTCTGTTACTGTCAAGCTCTGACAATACATCATCGAGCAGAAGAACCGGTGTATCCTTACTGATCTTCTTAACCAGCTCAATTTCTGATAATTTCAGAGATAAGGCAGCTGTTCTCTGCTGACCCTGCGATCCGTATTTTCTGATATCCACTCCATTTACAACAAAAGAAAAATCATCCCTATGAGGACCTGTCGTTGTCTGCTTCAGTCTGATATCCTTATCCTGATTATATTTCATCTGTTTCTCAAAATCTTCGATACTGACATCTGGCTCATAAGCGATCACAAGCTCTTCTTTTCCACCGGACAGCTTTTTATGTATGTCAAAGATAATATCACCAAGCTGTTTTACAAACTGTTCCCTTCTTTCAATGATCTTACTTCCAAAGGAAACAAGTTGGGAATCCCATATGTTCAGGGTTTCCCTTAATTCCGGCTGGAAATACATATCCTTCAGAAGCTTATTTCTCTGGCCTATGATCTTGTTATAATGATTCAGATTGTAAAGATAAAAGCTGTCAAGCTGGCATAGCTCCATATCAGAAAATCTTCTTCTTTCAGCCGGTCCATCCTTGATGATGCTTAAATCCTCAGGAGAAAAGAAAACTACATTAAGAAGCCCCATTAAATCTGCGGCTTTCTTAATTTTCTGCCCATCAATGGCAATTCCCTTTGATTTATTTTTTCGAAGATGCATATCCACCCTTGTCTCTACATTTTCCTTATCAAGATAGGTTCTGATATGTGCTTCCTCTTTATCGAAATTTATAATTTCCTTATCCTTGCTTCCTTTATGGGACTTCGTCGTAGCAGATACATAAATAGCTTCCAGAATATTGGTTTTTCCCTGGGCATTATCCCCATAAAGAATATTTGTTCCCTTATCAAAGCTGATATTCAGCTCTTCATAATTTCTGAAATTTGCAAGCTCCAGTGATTTTATGATCATGTCTTTCCCTAACCTGTAATTTTGATACTGTTTCCGTCGTATTCTACAATATCTCCTTCAACAAGCTTCTTTCCCCTTTGTGTTTCGACCTGACCATTTACCTTTACAAGACCATCCTGAACAGCAAACTTGGCATCTACTCCTGATTCTACAAGTCCTGCAGCCTTCAGGGCCTGACCAAGCTTGATATATTCTTCTTTTAATTTAATTATTTCCATTTTCTTTTACCCTAAACTTTTCCTGATCATTCAACTGTAGTGAAGTTAACAGGCAGGATCAGATAAATATATTTCTCCTTGATATCCCTGATAAAGCAGGGAGCCTTGGGATTTACAAGATAGATATCAATTTCATCATCATCAATGACCTTCAGGGCATCTATCATAAACTTTGGATTGAATCCTATCATTATATCCTTTCCCTGCTTGATAATATCAATTTCCTCATCCATGCTTCCTACTGTGGAATTTATTTTCAGCTCCATATTTCTGTCAGAAATACTGATGATGATAGGCTTCTTGTCCCCTTCTTTCACGAGAAGAGTTGCTCTGTCTATACATTCCAGAAGCTCTTTTTTATTCACAGTAACCTTTGTTTCATAATCACTGGAAAGCATCTGGTCAATCTTAAAATATTCCCCTTCAATAAGTCTTGAAACAACAACTGTCTTGTCAAACTCAAATACAATATGTTTACCTGTAAAGAATATAGAAACGTCCTTATCCATATCTCCGGAAAGGATTTTACTGATCTCATTCAGTGTCTTACCCGGGACAACAACCTTTCTGGAAGGATAATGATTCTTGAGAATAATCTTACGGATAGAAATACGATGTCCATCCAAAGATACTACTTTCAATATATCACCATCAATTTCAAATAGTTCACCTGTCATTAACTTGTTGTTATCATTATCCGCAATAGAGAATATCGTCTGTCTGATTACTTCCTTAAGTGTGAACTGAGATAATACAATGGAATCAATTCTCTCAATGGAAGGAAGATAAGAAAAATCATCACCTGATTTACCAATAATGGTAAATTTTGCTTTCTCACATGTAATGTTTGTCTTAAGAGAAGAATCTGTAACAATCGTAATATCATTGTCAGGAAGCTTTCTTACAATATCAAGGAAAATTTTTGCATCAAGTGCTATCTGTCCTTTTTCAAGGATATCTCCTTCAACAACAGTTTCAATTCCAATCTCCATATCATTGGCAAGAAGCTTTATTTCACTTCCTGTTGCATCGATCAGGATACATTCAAGAATTGACATCGTTGTTTTGTTAGGAACTGCTTTTGCTACAATATTTACTCCATTTAATAAATTAGACTTACTGCATATTAATTTCATTTGTGTATAACTTCCTTTCCAAGAGATGTTGATAAATGTGACAGGCTTTAAGTTATTTATATATAAATAATTTAGTAATATAAATAGTAGTAGATGCTAATATGTGTATAACCACTTTATTATACTATTTTTCAGTAAAAATTGAAATGATAACCATGGGGATAATCATTTTTAAGGTGAGGATAAACCCTTAATTATTCACATCTAAGCAGGATTGATCTTTTTCATAATGACATCAATTCTATTTTTAAGTTCTTCATTCGTCTTGATATCCTCAGTAATTTTGTCAATTCCGTGGATAACTGTCGTATGATCTTTCTTATTCAGTGATTTAGCAATACTTTGCAGAGATTCATCAAGAAGCATACGACAAAGGTACATACAGATCTGCCTTGGAAGAACAAATTCAGAGTTTCTTCTTTTGGATACGATATCCTCCGGTTTGATTCCAAAATGCTCTGCTACTATATTGATAATAAGCTGAGGTGTTACCTGTCTGGAGGCATCCGGTGAGATAATATCCTTCAGGGCTTCCTTTACATTGTCCAGTGTAATCTCTACATTATTTAATCTGGAATAGGCAATTACTTTATTGTAGGCACCCTCCAGTTCTCTTATGTTTGATTTAATATTTGTGGCAATATAGTCAAATATATCTTCGCTTATTACCTTATTATAATTCTCTGCATTTTTCTTCAGAATAGCCATCCTGGTTTCATAGTCAGGCGGCTGTATATCGGCGATCAGTCCCCATTCGAAGCGGGAACGGAAGCGTTCTTCCAAAGTTTCCAGCTCCTTTGGAGGCTTATCAGAAGAAAGGATGATCTGTTTGCCGGCAGAATGCAGTACATTGAAGGTGTGGAAAAATTCTTCCTGTGTACTTTCCTTTCCTATTATGAACTGTACGTCGTCGATCAGAAGTACATCTACTGTCCTGTACTTTTCCCTGAATTTGTTCATTTTGGCAGCGTTACCACTACGGATAGATTCAATAACTTCATTGGTGAACTGTTCAGAGGTAACATAAAGAACCTTTCTATCGGGATTCTGATCAAGAACAAAATGTCCGATAGAATGCATAAGGTGAGTTTTGCCAAGTCCGGGACCTCCGTATAAATAAAGAGGGTTATAAGCTTCTCCGGGTGATTCTGCCACAGCAAGAGAAGCGGAATGTGCGAATTTATTGTTATTACCTACAACAAAGGTATCGAATCTGTATTTTGGATTCAAATTGGCATTTTCATAGTTGATATTGTAAACGGTACCTGGCTGGGACATCATTTCATCACTGTTATTATTAACATCTGATTCCAGAACAAAGGAAATATCATAGGTATGATCCATCATTTCAGAAATGGTTACCTGAAAATAACTCTTATATTTGGAAGAAATATATTTCAGGGCATGTGCCTGATCAGAAGGAATCATGATCGTTACTACATCATCCCTGACACTGTGGAAGGAGAGAGGCTTAACCCATGTATTATAGGAAATATCAGAAAGATCATATTCATTTCTCAGTGTTTCTTTGATTAAATCCCAGTTCTTTTCAATAAAATCCATAATACTTCCCTCATATAAAAATAATGTAGAAACAAATTTCCTCACATACTATATTAATATAAAAGGGTTTAAATTTCAATCGGGAATCTTATCCTCAAAGTTTTCCACAATTTATCCACAAATTGTGGATATGATGATATTCTGTATTTTTTGTTGATAACTTTGTGGATAAAAAAAGAGCTGTTTTTCTTGACGGAAGCAGTTTCTTCTTATATAATCTTAGATGATATTTTCACAAGAACCAAATATTTGTTTACCTTAAAATAGATTAAGGTTTCGTAAAGGAGGTGTATCGTAATGAAGATGACATTCCAGCCTAAGACAAGACAGCGTTCAAAGGTTCATGGTTTCAGAGCCAGAATGAGTACTCCCGGTGGAAGAAAGGTATTAGCCGCTAGAAGGGCTAAAGGAAGAAAAGTATTATCAGCATAAGGCCGCATTATGTGGCCTTTTTTTTCACGGAGGTCTTTAAAAATAATGCAGTTTTCCGAATCATTAAAAAGAAATTTTGATTTCCAGAATGTTTACAGAAATGGCAAATCTTATGCCAACAAATATTTGGTCATGTATGTAATGGAAAATAATTCAGAGAGAAACAGACTGGGAATATCTGTTAGTAAAAAAGTAGGAAACAGTATTATAAGACACAGAATAACAAGATTGATAAGAGAAAGTTACAGACTACAGGAAAATATATTTAATAGTGGTTTAGATATAGTAGTCATAGCCAGAAACAGTGCTTCTGCCATTACCTATCAGGAGACAGAAAGCGCTTTATTACATCTTGCAAAGCTTCATCATATTATAAATATGAAGAAACTGGAAGCGGAAACAGTGGACAGTACTGATCCGCATATTTGAAAAATAAAATGAAAAAAACATTGATTTTATTGATTCTTTTCTATAGAAAATATATTTCTCCTCTCAAAAGTACGAAATGCCCTTACTTTCCGACCTGTTCGGAATATGGACTTGAGGCTGTAGAAAAATATGGTGCTTTTAGGGGGGGATTTCTTTCTTTATGGAGGATTATCAGATGCAATCCCTTTTCAAAGGGAGGCTATGATCCGGTTCCGTAAGGACAGGCTTCTATAGGAGAATAAATCAGGAGGAAGAAATTTTGTCAGGAATTATATTAACCCCGTATGATGGTGCTATTTTAGGACCAATCGCCAAAGTATTAGGTTATCTTATGGAGGGTATTTTCTTTGTACTGGACAAGATTGGAATTCCCAATGTAGGTCTTTCCATTATCCTGTTCACCATTGTTATATATCTTCTTTTAATGCCTCTTACGATCAAGCAGCAGAAATTTAGTAAGCTTTCTGCAAAAATGAATCCTGAGCTTCAGGCAATTCAGGCCAAGTACAAGAACAGAAAAGATAATGATTCCATGATGGCCATGAATGCGGAAACTCAGGCAGTTTATGCTAAGTATGGTGTTTCACCTTCCGGAAGCTGTGTCCAGCTTCTGATTCAGATGCCTATCCTGTTTGCACTGTATCGTGTTATCTATGCAATGCCTGCTTATGTAACAAAAATAGGAGATACCTTCCGTGTACTGGCAGATCATATCATTGCTACAGATAAGGGAAGCTTTTTATTAAATTCAGAAACAAGTACGATTTCCAGTGCGGTAAAGATGTACAGTAAGAGTCTGGATACTAACCTTTCCAATGGAATCATTGATGTACTGAATAAGCTTTCTTCTTCTGACATGAGTGAGCTTTCAGCACATTACAACCTTGCAGATCTTACTTATAAAGGACAATTGATCTTAAGTAATGATTCCACAAGAGGTCTGATCGATACCTATAATAATTTCCTTGGTATCAATATTGGAAACTCACCTTCCTATATGGTAAGTCAGGCATGGAATCATCCGGATGGAATTCAGTGGCTTGGATTGATCGTAGCAGTGATCATTCCTGTACTCTCTGCGCTTACACAGTGGATCAACACTAAGCTGATGCCACAGGCTTCTACAGGAACAAGTGGAAATGCACAGCAGGATTCTATGGCACAGTCCATGAAGATGATGAATACAATGATGCCTCTTATGTCAGCATTTTTCTGCTTTACACTTCCTGCCGGTATGGGACTTTACTGGATCGCGGGTTCTGTTGTAAGAAGTATCCAGCAGGTAGTGATCAATAAGCACATTGATAAGATGGATATTGATGAGATTATTAAGAAAAATGAATCAAAGAGAGAAGAAAAGCTGAAAAAAGCAGGGATTGATCCTAAGACATTAAACAAAAATGCAACGATCAATACAAGAAATGTAAATGCAGCTCCAAAGAAGTCAATGACACAGAAGGCTGCTGTAAAATCTGTTTCAGATAAGGAAAAGAATGAGGCAGCAAAGGACAGTATAGGAAGCTACGCAAAGAATGCAAAGCCTGGTTCTCTTGCAGCCAAGGCCAATATGGTAAGAGATTATAACGAAAATAATAATAAATAGGGGGTAAGGAAATATGGAATTTACTGAATTTTCTGCAAAAACTGTTGATGATGCTATCACTGAAGCGTGCCAGAAGCTGATGGTTCCCAGTGATAAGCTTGAATATGAAGTAGTTGAAGAAGGTTCTTCAGGCTTTTTAGGAATTGGCGCCAAACCTGCTATCATCAGAGCAAAGGCAAAATCTTCTGTAGCCGATGTGGCAAAGGATTTCCTTAAAGATGTATTTGAGGCCATGAATATGGCAGTTGTTGTTGATGTAAAATACGATGAAGAGAATAAAAACATTGACATCGAGCTGAGTGGAGATGAAATGGGTGTACTGATCGGTAAGAGAGGACAGACACTGGATTCCCTGCAGTATCTGGTATCTTTAGTTGTAAATAAGGATTCTGAAGAATATATAAGAGTTAAGGTTGACACTGAGGATTACAGAAAGAGAAGAAAAGAGACTCTTGAAAATCTTGCAAAGAATATTGCTTATAAGGTTAAGAGAACAAAGAGAAGTGTATCTCTGGAGCCTATGAATCCTTATGAAAGAAGAATCATCCATTCAGCGCTTCAGAATGATAAATATGTTACAACCCACAGTGAAGGAGAAGAGCCTTTCAGAAGAGTTGTTGTTACTTTAAAGAAATAAGACGCTGAAAGCTGGGGCAGATATCATATTTGCCCCGGCTTTTTCTTTTAAATGGAAAAGGAAAAAAATGTATAATTCAGATACAATTGCGGCAATTGCAACCGGTATGACAAATTCAGGAATTGGAATCATCAGGATCAGCGGATCAGAATCCTTTGCTGTAGCTGAGAGAATTTTTTTATCGGCAAATAAAAATATTAAAATAAAGGATGCAAAAAGTCATACGATTCATTATGGCTTTATTAAGGATGGAGAAGAAACTGTTGATGAAGCTATGGTAAGTGTCATGAAAAGTCCAAGAAGCTTCACAACTGAAGATACAGTAGAAATTAACTGCCATGGTGGTATGCTTGTGATGAACAGGATATTGCAGCTTGTGATAACAAATGGAGCCAGACTGGCAGAACCGGGTGAATTTACAAAACGTGCTTTTTTAAATGGAAGGATCGATCTTTCGGAAGCAGAAGCAGTTATGGATGTGATTTCTTCCAAAAATGATATGGCACTGAAAAGCTCAGTAGGACAGCTTCGTGGAAAAGTATCAGAGAAGGTAAAGCAGCTTCGTTCTGATATTATTTATGAGATTGCATTTATAGAATCTGCACTGGATGATCCTGAACATATCAGTCTTGATGATTATCCTGACAAATTGTTGATAAAAACAGATTTTTTAATAAAAGCTGTGGATAACCTACTACAGTCCGCAGACAGTGGAAGGATCATGAAGGAAGGGATCAAAACTGTCATTGTTGGAAAACCAAATGCCGGTAAATCCTCACTTCTGAATATTCTTGCTGGTGAAGAAAAAGCGATCGTTACGGATATTGCAGGAACAACAAGGGATGTTCTGGAAGAAAATATCAATCTTCATGGAATCAGCCTGAATATGATTGATACTGCAGGAATCCGTGATACAGAGGATACTGTGGAAAAAATCGGTGTGGAAAGAGCCAGAAAGGCAGCCATGGACGCGGATCTTATTATTTATGTAGTAGATGCATCGGTTTCTCTGGACGGCAATGACCAGATGATTTTTGAAATGATCCATGATAAAAAATCAGTGATCCTTCTGAATAAAACAGATCTTCCTTCTGTTATTAATGAGGATGATCTTCTCGAAATGACAGGAAAGGATTCTGTTATGATAAGAACCTCAACAAAGGATGCTACAGGAATTGATCTTTTTGAAAATACTGTAAAGGATATGTTTTTTAAAGGAAAGATCAATCCGGATCAGGAAGTGGTCATTACTAATATGCGTCATAAGGAAGCATTGCTTCGTACACTGGAAAGCTTAAAGCAGGTAAAGAAAAGTATTGAAAATCATATGCCGGAAGATTTTTATTCCATTGACCTGATGAGTGCTTATACTTCTCTTGGATCTATTATTGGAGAAGAAGTTTCGGACGATCTTGTAAACGAGATATTTTCCAAATTCTGTATGGGTAAATAGAGAGGAATGGATATAAAGATGAAAATAGCTGTTTTTTATGATAATATTGAAGAGGCAGCAAGGCAGAATAACATTAAACCAGTAAAGAATATTTTCAAAATATATTTTCAGGAAGAAAAGAGGATATAGATTTCCATGTTAAATACTTCTGGTATCAGAGAAAAAGTTGATGTATGTGTTGTTGGTGCCGGTCATGCAGGCTGTGAGGCAGCGCTTGCCTGTGCAAGGCTTGGTCTTGAGACTGTTATCTTTACAGTGAGTGTGGACAGTATTGCTTTGATGCCCTGCAATCCTAATATTGGTGGTTCCTCCAAGGGACATCTTGTCAGGGAGCTGGATGCACTTGGCGGAGAGATGGGTAAGAATATTGATAAGACCTTTATTCAGTCAAAGATGCTGAATGTTTCTAAAGGTCCTGCTGTTCATTCTCTTCGTGCTCAGGCAGATAAAGCAGAATACAGCAAAGCTATGAGAAAGGTTCTGGAGAACCAGGATCATCTTACTATCAAACAGGCAGAAATCTGCGAGCTTCTCTGGGAAGAAAATACAAATTCTGATGACAATGCCACGAAGAAGATTGTCGGTGTGAAAACCTTTACTGGTGCCATTTATGAATGCAGGGCAGTGGTACTCTGTACAGGAACTTACCTGAATGCAAGATGTCTTTGTGGTGAAGCTATTACCTATACAGGACCTAATGGTCTGATGGCAGCGACCCATCTGACAGCTTCTCTAAAAGAGATGGGCATAGAGATGAGAAGATTTAAAACAGGAACACCTGCCAGGATGGATCGAAGAAGTATTGATTTTTCTAAAATGGAAGAACAATTTGGTGATGAGAGAGTTGTTCCCTTTTCTTTTTCTACCAATCCGGAGGATGTACAGATTGATCAGGTGTCCTGTTATCTGACTTATACCAATGAAAGAACGCATGAGATCATCAGGGCAAATCTGGACAGATCTCCTATTTATGCAGGAATTATAGAAGGAACCGGACCAAGATATTGTCCTTCCATTGAAGATAAGGTTGTTAAATTTGCCGAAAAAGAAAGACATCAGGTATTTATGGAGCCAGAAGGACTCCATACAAATGAAATGTACGTAGGAGGTATGTCCTCATCACTGCCGGAGGATGTACAGCTTGCCATGTACCGGACAGTTCCGGGGCTGGAGCACTGTAAGATCGTAAGAAATGCCTATGCGATCGAGTATGATTGTATCAATCCAAAGCAGCTTTATTCTACTTTACGTTTCAAGGATGTGCAAGGACTCTACAGTGGTGGTCAGCTGAATGGAAGCAGTGGATATGAGGAAGCTGCTGTTCAGGGATTTATGGCCGGTGTGAATGCGTCCATGTTTCTTCTTTCGAGAGAGCAGTTCATCCTGGACAGATCGGAAGCCTACATAGGAGTTCTGATCGACGACCTTGTAACAAAAGAAAATAATGAACCTTACAGAATGATGACTTCAAGGGCTGAATACAGACTTCTTCTCCGCCAGGATAATGCAGATCTCCGCCTCCGAGAAAAAGGATATCAGATCGGACTGATCAGTAAAGAGCAGTATCAGTCACTTCTGAAAAAGAAACAGATGATCAAAGAGGAAATCTGTCGTATGAAGGAGCATACGGTAGGTGCTTCTAAGGAAAATCAGGATTTCCTGATAAGACATAACAGCTCTACATTGAAAACAGGAAGTAATCTGGCAGAGCTTGTATGCAGACCGGAGCTTAGCTATGAGATTCTTTCTGAAATTGATCCGGACAGACCTTCTCTTCCTGCAGATGTAATTGAACAGGTAGAGATTGAAATTAAATATGAAGGATATATTGAACGTCAGCTTCGACAGGTAGAACAGTTTAAAAAGATGGAAAGAAAGAAGATTCCTGCTGATATCGATTATGACAGTGTACCGAGCCTTCGAATTGAAGCAAGACAGAAGCTGAAAAGCTTTCATCCAATCTCAATTGGACAGGCATCCCGGATTTCCGGTGTATCACCTGCAGATGTTTCTGTTCTTCTGGTTTATCTGGAACAGTATAACAGGAAAGATAAGGTAGAATAATTTGAAAAAAGATTTTTCACAGTTAAAAAAGGATTTGAATGAGTTTGGAATAGAACTTACTGCAGAGATGGAAGAGCAGTTTCTTTTATATTATAATATGCTCATTGAATGGAATTCTTTTATGAATCTGACAGCAATTACAGATTTTGATGAAGTACTGAAGAAACATTTTACAGACAGTGTTTCTCTGATCCGTGCTATTCCGGACCTTGGAGAAAAAAAATACAGAATGATCGACATAGGAACGGGGGCAGGATTTCCAGGTATTCCTCTGAAAATTGTTTTTTCAAATATTTCTGTTGTTCTCCTGGATTCATTGAATAAAAGAGTTAATTTTCTGAATGAAGTGATTAGTAAGCTGCAGCTTACGGATATTACTGCTATGCATGGGAGAGCAGAAGATTTTGCCAAAAATAAAGAATACAGAGAAAGCTTTGATCTTTGTGTTTCCAGAGCAGTTGCCAATCTGGCTACCCTGTCAGAATATTGCCTTCCTTTTGTAAAAAAGAATGGCCGATTTATTTCCTATAAGTCAGAAAAGGTTTCAGAAGAATTTGAGATTTCGGGGAAAGCCATTTCTGTTCTTGGCGGCGAGTATGAAAATCAGGTTACCTTTGAGCTTCCAGATTCTGATATTTACAGAAATCTTTTTATCATAAAAAAGAAATCAGCTACACCGGGAAAGTATCCAAGAAAATCAGGACTGCCTTCAAAGGAACCAATTTCTTAAATATGACATTAATGTCATATTATATGTGCTGTGGTAAGTGTGGTAAGTGTAAGAAAAATTTTTCTTTTCTTATTGTTAAAATTAGTATATGATAGAATATATTATTTTTATATTCTTCGATTAGGGTAATATCTCATGAAAGATGATCAACTGAAGACCTTAGATGAACTTTTAAAAGAAAGGCTTCAGAAAAAAAAGAAAATTGAAAAAGAATTATCTAAAAATCTTAACCGTATTAAAGAAATTGATACCTTCTTAGATTCCATGACAGAAGCATCTGATTTTAAAGTTTTCTCTCCAAGAACAGTAGAAAGTTTACATAGAGAAGAAATCAAGGAAGCAAATGAGGAGAAAGAAAGGTTTAAAAATAGTAACAATTACTATTATAAACAACTTGGAAAGCTTGAGAGAGATATTGAACGAATTTCTTTTTTAATAGATGAGCATAAGAAGACGACAAATAATCTTCATCTTATAATTCTTGATATGCAGGAAAAAGAAAGAGTAAGAATTGCAAGAGAGCTTCATGACTCTTCTATTCAGAATCTTACCCATTTAATTCATGGTCTGGAATTGTCATCATTATATATTGATAAGGATCCTATTCAGGCAAAGCTTGAATTGGAAAGTTGTTCGATAACATTAAAGAAGGCAATAGATGAGATTAGAGATACGGTTTTTAATTTAAGACCAATGTCCTTTGATGATCTTGGATTTAATCAATGTATTGAAAATTTGGTTGATACGTTGAAAACACAGAATCCGGGATTCACTTATGTAACTGATGTTGATCTGTTTAATCCAAAGACGGAAGGAAATCAGGAAAAGTATGGATTATTCCTGGTATCAGTATATAGAATAATCTATGAAGGATTATTAAATGCAGTGAAGCATTCCTGCGGAACAAAAATAGAACTGTATATCAAAAAAACAGAGGATCATCTAGTTATTAAAATAATTGATAATGGTAAAGGATTTGTGAAAGAAGAAGGATGCTGCTCAGATAAACATTTTGGAATATCTATTATGCAGGAGAGAGTATTTCTTCTGGGTGGTATATTTGAGATAAACTCTAAAATAGGACAGGGTACAAGGATATTTATTTCTTTACCTTATAATTTTCTAGCTTGATTATTTAAGATTTTTATCTTGGAGGAAAAACATATGATTAATGTAATGCTTGCAGATGATCATGTTCTGATCAGAGAAGGTATTAAACAGTTACTTGAATTTGACGGATCAATGAAAGTCATTGAAGAGGCAAGTGATGGTATTGAATGTCTTGAAAAGCTGAAAAATGTAAGGCCTGATATTCTTCTTCTGGATATTAATATGCCAAATATGAATGGTATAGATGTATTGAAAGAATTAAAGGAAAATAATGATCCTGTCAAGGTTTTGATCCTTACAGTACACAGTGAAGTAGAGTATCTTGTAAAGGCAGTTGATATTGGCGCTAATGGATATATACTAAAAGATTCCGGATCAGTGGAATTGAAACAGGCTATTAATGCTGTTATTGATGAGGGATCATATATTCAGCCTAATTTAATTCCTGCACTTAATTCCAGATTGATCAATAGGGATATGGATAAGGAAAAGCTTGAATCACTTACAAAGAGAGAGATAGAGATTCTTACACAGGTAGCCGGTGGGATGTTTAATAAAGAAATTGCTGTGAATTTGAATATTAGTGAAAGAACAGTTAAGAATCATATTTCTAATATCTTTAAGAAAATAGATGCCTCGGATCGAACGCAGGCTGCAGTATTTGCAATCAGAAATAATGTTGTTGACCTTTATGAAAATTAATGCTTGAAAGTAATGATTATCCAAGAGACACTATCAAGGGTTTTTGATAGATGTCTCTTTCTTATTATTTTCAAAATGTTTCACGTGAAACATTTTGAAAATTAGATCTGAAAACACAAGATAATGTTTCACGTGAAACATTTTGACACAAAATCTAGTATTAGAAAGCTGTGAAACATCAAAAAAAATAAAAAAAATATCGTGAAACATTGATTTTACATAACATATACTAAAAATAACATACTAGATATAGGGGTTTTAAAATTGAAAGATACAAGTTTTTAAATCCGGTAGAATAAAAAAAATAGAAGTGCTATAATCATGAAGTACGCAAAAAGAAGGATGAGAGAAGAGTTCTGACCGAAAGAAAGGACGATAAACTAATTATGGGAAGAGTTATTGCAATCGCAAATCAAAAGGGAGGAGTAGGAAAAACTACAACTTCTATCAATTTATCAGCATCTCTTGCTGCAAGAGGAAAATCAGTTTTAGTAATTGATACGGATCCTCAGGGAAACACTACAAGTGGATTTGGTGTAGAAAAGAACGAACTTGATAACACAATCTATGAATTGATTCTGAGTGAATGTTCTATTAAAGAATGTATTCTGAATGACGTTATTTCAGGGGTATCAATTATTCCCTCTAATGTAAATCTAGCCGCTGCTGAGATAGAATTAATCGGTGTTGACAGAAAGGAATTTATTCTGAAGAGAGAAGTAGAATGGGTAAAGGAAAGCTATGATTATATTATTATAGACTGTCCCCCTTCTTTAAATATGCTGACAATCAATGCAATGACGACAGCAGATACAGTTCTTGTTCCGATTCAGTGTGAGTACTATGCACTGGAAGGATTGAGCCAGTTAATACATACAGTAAATCTGGTTAAGGAAAGATTGAATCCGAATCTGGATATGGAGGGTGTTGTATTCACCATGTATGATTCGAGAACAAATCTCTCTATGCAGGTTGTTGAAAATGTTAAAAATCACCTGAATCAGAAGGTTTTTAAAACATTGATTCCCAGAAATATCAGACTGGCAGAAGCACCAAGCTATGGGCAACCGATTAATATGTATGATCCTAAGTCAGCAGGTGCAGAAGCATATATGTCTTTAGCAGAAGAAGTGATCAACAGAAAGGAAGATTAAAGTATGGCAGCTAGGGGATTGGGAAAGGGACTGGATGCTTTAATTCCGGAATCACTCGGTAGTGTCAGTTCTAAAAAAAAGGAGCCAAAGGCAAAGCAGGAAAACACTGAAAAGATGGAGGGAGAAACTATTGTAAATATTACAAAGGTAGAACCTAACAGAGAACAGCCCAGAAAAAATTTTGACGAAGATGCGTTGGAAGAGCTGGCAGAATCTATCAAACAGTTTGGACTTTTGCAGCCGATTCTTGTACAGGATAGGAAAAGCTACTATGAGATTATTGCCGGAGAGAGAAGATGGCGTGCTGCCAAGAAAGCAGGATTAAAAGAGGTTCCTGTTATTATCAAGAATCTGACGGATCAGGAAATTGTTGAAATATCTCTGATCGAGAATATCCAGCGAGAGGATCTGAATCCAATTGAAGAAGCACAGGCATACAAGAGGCTTTTAACAGAGTTTAACCTGAAGCAGGACGAGGTAGCTGACAGAGTATCCAAGAGCAGAACAGCTGTTACAAACTCTATGCGTCTGCTTAAGCTCTGCGATGAAGTTCAACAGATGATAATTAATGGCATGATCTCAACCGGTCATGCACGAGCTTTAATTGGAATTGAGGATCCGGAAGAGCAGTATAATATTGCACAGAGAATTTTTGATGAAAAACTAAATGTTCGTGATGTAGAAAAGCTGGTAAAGAATATTGGTAAACCGGCAGCTGCCAAATTAAGAAAACAGAATGATACAGACAAGAGTCTTGAAATCATCTATCAGGATATCGAGGACAAGCTGAAGGAAAAGCTGAGCACTAAGGTTTCTATTATTAGTAAGGGTAACGGTGCCGGTAAGGTTGAAATTGAATTCTATACACATGATGATCTGGACAAGCTTGTAGATCTGCTCACCAAACAAAATTAGTATTACAGAAAGTCTTGATAGGGAAAGGTACAAAAGAAGATGAATAATTCCTTTTTTAGCAGTTTGGGATTAGGAAATCTGGATCTTGGAATTGTTATTACTGTCATGCTCGTAATTATTATTCTGCTGATTATATGGAATATTATAAACATGCGGGCTATTTCTAAAATGAAAAAGAAATATGCAAGATTTATGACAGGTAAGAGCGCAAAGAGTCTTGAGGATGAAATATGCGGACTCTTTGAAGATAATCAGTTTCTGAAATCATCAATTGAGAAAAATAAAAAAGATATCCACACTTTATATAAAAGAATGGAATCAACCTTCCAGAAAATTGGAATAATTAAATATGATGCATTTAATCAGATTGGTGGAAAGCTAAGCTTCAGCCTTGCACTTTTGGATGAGAATGACAATGGATTCATTTTAAATTCAGTGCATAGTGCTGATGGCTGTTATTCCTATACAAAAGAGATCATAAAAGGGGAATGTGCGATTTCTCTTGGTGAAGAAGAAAAACAGGCACTAGAGATGGCAATGGAAACAGTGTAAATCGGGGAAATTGAAGTAATATGAAGCTTTGTAAGATACGGGAATTAACAGGTGGGGAAATATTAGCGAGAGATGTTCTCACATCGGAACTTAAAGTACTTCTTTCAGCAGGAATCGTTCTCAGACCAGAATACATTGTAAAGATAGAATGTCTTGGGATTACAGAGGTTTATATTGAAGAAAATCTGGAAGAAAAAAATGAAGTACTGCTTCTGAAAACAAGCCTTGAAAATGAATTTCATGATAAAGTGAAGCGTATCATGGAAAGACATTTATATTCAAAGAATAAAGAGCTGATGAAGCTGTCTGAAACAGCAGATAATATTATTATGAGTGTGCTTGAGGAAGACAGGATCGTTGAGAAGATCTATGACATCAGGGAGAGAAACTCTGATATCTATGAACATTCTGTGAACGTATGTTCACTTTCAACGCTTACTGCACTCAGGATGAATATTGACAAAAGCACAGTACATGATATTGCTGCCGGATGTCTTCTTCATGATATAGGACTTCGTTATCTGTCGATTAATTATTTCAATAGAAATCTGCATGAGATATCGGAGGCAGAAGCTGCAGAATATAGAAAGCATCCGGTTTATGGATATGTAGCACTGAAGGATGAAGACTGGATTTCTGAGCTTGTAAAGCAGATCATCCTGTATCACCATGAAAGAAAGGACAGAAATGGTTTTCCAATCAGGCAGGCAGAAGTTCGTAAGGAAGTTGGGATCGTAAGTGTCTGCGATGTTTTTGATGAAATGATATGCGGAATTGGATACCAGAGAGAAAAGGTTTACCAGGCTGTGGAATACCTGAATGCATATAGAGGAATTTCCTTTGATTCAGATGTTGTAGATGTTTTTCTGGAGTTCGTGGCTGTTTATCCGGTAGGAAGTAAGGTTATTCTGAATAATGGAAAAAGAGGAACTGTATTGAAGCAGAATAAAGGCTTTCCGGGCAGGCCTGTGATCAGACTGGATGCAGAGCAGGAGGATAACGGATCCGCGGAGGACAGAACAATAGATCTTATAGAAAAAACAAGCATTTTTGTAGAAAAAGTACTTGAATAAAAGCAGGTTACATAATAACATTACAATATTAAAAGCGTATTTTATAGAGAGGAGTCTTTATTATGATAGATATCAAATTTTTAAGAGAAAATCCTGAGGCAGTGAAAGAAAACATTAAAAAGAAGTTTCAGGACAGCAAGCTTCCCCTTGTTGATGAAGTAATCACTCTTGATGGAGAAAGCAGAAAAGCAAAGCAGGAAGCAGATGACCTGAGAGCAAACAGAAATAAGCTCTCCAAGGAAATTGGAGCATTGATGGCACAGGGCAAGAAGGAAGAGGCTGAAGCCAGAAAGGCAGAGGTTGCGGCAGGTGCCAGGAGACTGATAGAACTGGAAGAGAAGGAAAAAGACCTGGAAGAGAAAGTAACAAAGATTATGATGGTACTTCCCAATATCATTGATCCCAGTGTCCCGATCGGTAAGGATGATACGGAAAATGTTGAAATTACCAGATACGGTGAACCTGTTGTTCCTGATTTTGAAATTCCATATCATACAGAGATCATGGAAAGATTTAATGGTATTGACCTTGACAGTGCGAGAAAAGTAGCTGGAAATGGATTCTACTATCTGATGGGTGATATTGCGAGATTACATTCTGCAGTAATTTCTTATGCAAGAGATTTCATGATTGGCAGAGGGTTCACTTATTGTGTACCTCCATTCATGATCAGAAGCAATGTTGTAACCGGTGTCATGAGCTTTGCAGAAATGGATGCCATGATGTATAAGATCGAAGGTGAGGATCTTTACCTGATCGGAACCAGTGAGCATTCCATGATCGGTAAGTTTATCGATACTATCGTTCAGGAGGCAGAGCTTCCTAAAACGCTTACCAGCTATTCACCCTGCTTCAGAAAGGAAAAGGGAGCGCACGGTATCGAGGAAAGAGGTGTTTACAGGATTCATCAGTTTGAAAAGCAGGAAATGATCGTTGTCTGTAAGCCGGAGGATTCTGCAATGTGGTTTGATAAGCTGTGGCAGAATACTGTAGATCTGTTCCGTTCCATGGACATTCCGGTAAGAACCATTGAGTGCTGTTCCGGTGATCTGGCAGATCTGAAGGTGAAGTCTTATGACGTAGAAGCATGGTCTCCCAGACAGCAGAAGTATTTTGAAGTAGGAAGCTGCTCTAACCTTGGTGATGCACAGGCAAGAAGACTGAAGATCAGAGTAAATGGTGAAAATGGAAAGTACTTTGCACATACATTAAATAATACAGTGGTTGCGCCTCCGAGAATGCTGATCGCCTTTCTGGAGAATAATCTTCAGGTGAATGGAAGCGTGAGGATTCCTGAAGCTCTTCAGCCTTACATGGGTGGTATGAAGGAAATCAGATAAAATAAAGACTGGTTAAAAAATGGGAGGTGAGATTCTTGCATAAATATCTGAGAGCGATTGGCTTCAGCAAAATAAAAGACAGAAAAGAACTGCAGAAAATCCTGACAGATATTGTGGTGAACGGAACAGACAGAGCATATACCTCCAACGGAGAAAAGACGCTTCTTGCTGCTTTTGGCAAGGATTTTGCCGAAAGGGTGGGGATAGCAGTCTGTGGAGAATTTGATGAAGATGACAGGTTCACGTTTGACTACTATTTCCCCTACTTTAAAGGAAACCTGGTAAGTTCAGAGGAAGATGTGACTGTAGAGCGTCATGCTGCGCAGGAAAGCTATGCCGGCATCTGTGATGATGTAAAGATCGGAGTTTCATTGATCTTCTATTTGCAGAATATGATTACTTATGTTAAAGTCCAGAATGCTGGAATACTGCCGGTTCGAGGAACGACACTGACACTTTCTGCACTCTCAACGCATGGTGTGATCATGATGCCCCTGATGAAAACAGAAAAGGATCTGATCAAAAACAGAAATACATCGATCAACAGAAGCCAGCTTATTAATGCTGCCAGAAAAGGTGACGAGGAGGCGATTGAAAGTCTGACTTTGGAGGATATGGACACTTATACGACTATTTCCAGAAGAATTCAGAAGGAAGATGTATTCAGTCTGGTTGATACCTATTTCATGCCATATGGCGTGGAATGTGACCAGTATTCTATTCTGGCAGAGATCGTTGATTGCAATCTGGTTAAAAATAAGATGACCGGAGAGGAAATCTATCAGATGACCCTGAATTGTAATGATCTTATTTTTGAGATATGCATCAATCAGGAAGATCTTTATGGAGAACCAGCAGTAGGAAGGCGGTTCAAGGGTATGATCTGGATGCAGGGCTATATTAATTTCCCAAATGAAAATGTGTAGAGAATATGTGTAGTGGCGAAATTACTGTTGCGAGCATTTCATAAATATGCTAAACTAAACAGGTATGAAAAGCCGAGGCATTTCCCAAATTTGGGGACGTTCTAATGTTACAAAATCGAAAAAATCTGTAGATTGACAACTCGGAAATGAGTTGATAATCTTATATATGGCCGAAAGGAAAAATCCCAGAAACCCAGTAAAATCAAGGGTTTGCGGCATGTGTCGTCATAGCTCAGCTGGATAGAGCACTCGCCTCCTAAGCGAGGGGTCGGAGGTTCAAATCCTCTTGGCGACGGGCTTCAAAGCGTTCGAAAATGTTAGTTGGATTAGCTGACAACGAACGCTTTTGTTATTTTCTAATCACGTTCGTGACACAAAATTCCATTCAAAATGAGCAATTACAATAAGGCTTAATTCAGAACTCTGATATTGTCTTACATTCGTACAGTTGATTTATTTTATCAGTTGGCATCTTGTCCCTGACATTGACAGCTGAGGTAACATTTGATACAATTTAAGTAAGTTAGACATGACTAACCAACAATCTAAATAATAAATTTGATTGTGACAATCAATAGAAAAGGAGGATTTCAATGTCGTTAATCAACAAAGAAGTAAGTGATTTTTCAGTACAGGCATTTCAGAATAATGAGTTCAAAACAGTAACAAAAGCTGATTTGCAGGGAAAATGGAGTATATTCTTTTTCTATCCTGCAGATTATACATTTATCTGTCCTACCGAATTAGAGGATTTGGCAAATAAGTATGAGGAATTCAAAAAAATCGGCTGCGAGATTTATTCGGTATCCTGTGATACCCATTTCGTACACAAGGCATGGCATGATGCATCTGAGAGGATTCAAAAGATTCAGTATCCTATGCTCGCTGATCCTACTCATGCGCTTTCCAGAGATTTCGAGGTATATATTGAATCAGATGGTGTTTCAGAGCGTGGAACTTTTATTGTAAATCCCGAGGGAAAAATTGTGGCATATGAGGTAAATGCGGGAAATGTCGGCAGAAATGCAGACGAGTTATTCCGAAAAGTGCAGGCAAGCCAGTTTGTGTATGAACATGGCGATGAGGTTTGCCCGGCAAAGTGGCAGCCGGGAGCAGAGACGTTAAAACCGAGCCTTGATCTGGTAGGACAGCTTTAATCTCAAATAGGAATTAAAACGGCATCGGTAGCGAAAGTGAAACCGATGCCGTTTTTGAAAGGATGGAATTATTATGGATAATTTATACGATATTGTTGTAGTTGGTGGAGGTCCCGCAGGACTTACTGCAGCCTTGTACCTTGCCAGAGCAAAATACAGAGTACTGGTTGTAGAAAAAGAGCAGTTGGGAGGACAGATTACCATTACTTCCGAGGTGGTAAACTTTCCGGGGGTTTATAAGACAAGTGGCAGGGAATTAACAGAAACCATGCGAAAACAGGCAGAAAGCTTTGGTGCTGAGTTTATGCTCGCAGAGGCAACAGGATTTGAGTTGACAGGAAAAATCAGAAAGGTTATCACAAGCAGAGGGGAAATCTCATGTTTTGGGATTCTTCTTGCCACAGGTGCACATCCCAGAAAAATCGGATTTGACGGAGAAGAGAAGTTCAAAGGGCATGGCGTGGCGTACTGTGCCACTTGCGATGGGGAGTTTTTTGCCGGAAAAGAGGTCTTCGTCATAGGCGGTGGATTTGCGGCTGCAGAGGAGAGCGTGTTTCTGACCAGATATGCCAAGCATGTAACAGTTCTGGTTCGTGGAGAGGATTTTTCCTGTGCTAAGAATACCGCAGATGCAGCTAAGAACCATGAAAAAATAACAGTGCTTACCAATTGCAGTGTGGTCAGCGTTGAAGGAGATTCGGCTCTTCGTATTCTGAAATATAAAAATAACCAGACCGGGGATGTGATGGAATATCGGGCGGAGAAAGGAGATACCTTCGGAGTTTTTGTGTTTGCGGGATATGAGCCGGAAACGACACTTGTGAAAGATTTTGTAAAATTAAATGAGCAGGGTTATGTTGAAACGGACGAACAGCAGAAAACCAATATTGATGGATTTTATGCTGCCGGGGATGTCTGTGTCAAAAATCTGCGTCAGGTGGTTACGGCTGTGGGTGATGGAGCTTTGGCAGCCACGGAATTGGAACGATATGCAGCGAAAATGCAGAAAATAACCGGATTAAAGCCTCAGATAAAAGAAGCAGTCAGACAGGAGAATCCCGAAAAAGAACATGAGGGAGCAAATCAATCAGCTGATTCCTTATTTGACGCAGATATGACGGCACAGCTAAAAACAGTCTTTTCCAGGATGGAACATCCGTTGCTATTAAGGCTCTATCTTGATTCAAAGCCGTTATCTGAGGAACTAAAAAACTATGTAGAAGCAATGGCAGAACTCACGGATAAACTCTCAGTAGAGATTGCAGAAAACCATACAGAAAGCGAGACTCCGTGTGTCAGGGTATTTCGGGAGGATCAATCGGATACAGGTCTTGCCTTTCATGGTGTGCCGGGCGGACATGAATTTACGTCTTTTGTTTTGGGATTATACAATGCGGCGGGAGAAGGTCAGACTGTAAGTGATTCAGTTAGAGAAAGAATTGTAAAGATTGAGCAAGCGGTGCATATTCAGATACTGGTTTCTCTTTCATGCACCATGTGTCCGGAACTGGTAACAGCTGCACAGAAGATTGCAGCTTTAAATCCTCTTGTTTCAGCCGAGGTTTATGACATCAATCATTTTGGTGAGAAAAAACAGAAGTACAACGTAATGAGTGTCCCTTGTCTTGTTATCAACGAAGATAAAATATACTTTGGAAAGAAGAATATTGAGCAGATATTAGATTTGATTTAAAGGACTAGATCGGAAATTAATCTTTGGCCAAGAAAGGTGTAACTATGCAACAGCTGAATTATTTAAAGCAAGACGAAAAAGTGCCAGACAGAGAGTCTTTTGTGACTTATGTAGATTTTCAAGTGCAGGATGGCAGTGCCGATATGTGGCTGTACGACATCTTCCCAGGTGTGCAGCTTATGGTTTCTAATTTTGCTACTGAAAGCTGTTTTCGAGATAGTGAAAGGCAGAATGTGATTGGAATCAATCATTGTCGGAAGGGAAGATTTGAGTGTGTCTTTGACAATAAGAACTATCTTTACCTGGGGGAGGGGGATATTGCTTTGAACAGTCAGATGCACCCACCGATTGCGTCATCTTTTCCACTGAACTATTATTATGGCTCTACCATTATTATGTATCCGGAGGTTGTGAAAACAGTACGTGAGCTTCAGGTGTTTGAAATCAGTGCAGAAAAGATAGTAGAGAAGTATTCGTTAAAAATCGGTTCATGCGTGTTTCGTCGTAATACGGAAATAGAGCATGTATATGATGAATTATATACGAACTTGAAGCATCCGTCCTTGAAATTTTTAAGACTGAAGGTATTGGAACTATTATATCATTTTCAATTCAGACAAACTGTTTTTGAGGAGAAGCAAGAATATCTTTCCGGCACAACCGTGGAACGAATCAAGCATGCGAGAGAGCATTTGATACAAGATATGGAACATCGAATTAACCTGAAGGATTTGGCATGGGAGCATAACTTAAGTCTGACACAACTGAAGGATGGCTTTAAACAGATTTATGGCGTATCTCCTTATGCATATTTGCGTAATTATAAAATGCATCTAGCGACACGGTTTTTGCAGGAATCTGATCGAAAAGTCAGTGAGATTGCCCTGAAGTTGGGATATCAGAATCCAAGCAAATTTGCAGAGGCATTTTGTGCAGTAATCGGGTGCAGTCCGAGTGCCTACCGGAAGAAGAAAGAGATGAATGGTGCAGTGAATGAATCGGCTACTATAACTTCTAAATAAAATGAGATAAGCAGTGGAATGATGCCGTAGTAATGACGGCATCATTTTTTGGCTTTTTGGAGTGTTTTGCACAGAACGTGGCTTTTTGGAGTGGTACAATCTAGGACAATATAGTAAAAATTTAGAAATTAGAAGAAACTAACTAAATATAGAAAGGAAAGATTACATATGAAAGAAAAACTTACAACAAAGGATTTGATTGCCGCAGGTGCTTTTGGGGCTATTTATTTGGTATTGCTCACGGTATTGTCTTCCGTACTGACCATTCTACCCGTCCTTTTTTTGGCCACACCGTTGATTGCCGGTATTGTTTTGGGAACGGTATACATGCTGTATGTAACCAAGGTGCCTCGAACTGGTGCCATCTTGGTGTTGGCGATACTGGTGGGGATAATTACCTCGATGTCAACGATTTATCCGTTATTTTTTGCTGTACTATGGGGAATCATTGCCGAGATCATTGTTAGTAAAAAACGCAAATCTGCCGGTGCGCTGGCTGTTAGTTACTGTGTGTTTAACCTGACTTCTATGGGGCCGTTCTTCGCCCTTGTTTTAGCTAAGGATGCTTTTTTGGAGAGTTGTGCCGAATATTACGGAGAAGGATATGTGGCTGCCTTGGATGCACTGACACCTAGCTGGATTGTCATGGTGCTGATAGTTCTGGCTTTGGTTGGTGGCTTGCTTGGTGGTCTGTTCGGCAGACGGATACTGAAAAAGCATTTTGCGAAGGTGGGGATTACGGCATGAGCACCAGATATGCTTCCAACGGCCTATTGGATCCAAGAAGCAAGCTGGCGGTGTTTATCGCCGCTTGCTTTTCTGCGTTTTCTGGATTGACACATCCACAGGAATTCGCAATGCTTGGCCTGTGCATAGCAGTAAATCTGCTGTGTCAAAAATGGAAACGGGCTTTTTTTATATGTCTGATTTTTTGGCTTATGTTACTGTGTGACTTGTTTTTGACGCCTCGATTATCAGGCATACTTCAGAATATGATTATGCTGCTATGCCATCTTTGCCGCTTTATCTTACCGTTGCTTTCAGCCTTTTATATCGTCATTCATTCTTCTAAAATCGGAGAATATATCAGCGCATTTACCCAAATGCATCTACCAAATGAGGTGATTATTCCAATGGCGGTAATGCTGCGTTTTGTTCCGACCATACAGGAGGAATGGCAGATAGTGAATCAGGCTCTTCGCCTGAGAGGAATGGCGTTGACATGGAAGAATATCCTTCGTCGCCCGGTTCAAATGATGGAATACATGTTGGTTCCTTTTTTGCTGCAATGCTCAGTTATCGTGGACGAGATGACAGCGGCTGTGATGGCTCGTGGGTTTGACAGAGACACACCTCGCAGCAGTTATATAGAGGTTCGGATGAAAATTCTGGATTGGTGCATCGTGATGGTTTCTGCTGGATTGTTGGTTTGGAATCTATTCTTTTGAGAAAGGAGTGGATATTTTGATTAAACTGAATCATGTTTCATTTGCTTATAAGACCGGCGAAGCAGGTGAACCGATACAGGTTCTGCATAATGTGAACTTTCAGGCAGCATCAGGAGAATGCGTGGTATTTTGTGGAAAAAGCGGCTGCGGAAAGACGACGATGCTTCGGCTTATAAATGGTCTTGTTCCTCATTTTTATGTCGGCAATCTGGAAGGAAGCGCACTTATCGTAGGGGTGGATACAACACAGACACCGTTGCCCCGGATGGCCCGTATTGTTGGAAGTGTATTCCAGAATCCCCGTACTCAGTTCTTTCATTTAGATACCACAGGAGAAATGGTCTTTAATTTGGAAAACCAGAATATTTCATGTTCCGAAATGCAGAAGCGTCTGCAGGAGGTTGTTTGTCGGCTGAATCTGCAGGAACTGATGGAACGGAATATTTTTGAATTATCAGGCGGAGAAAAACAGCAAATTGCCTGTGGTTCTGCCTATGCGTCTCTACCGCCGATCATTGTTATGGATGAGCCGTCCTCTAATCTGGATATGGAAAGTATCCGGAAATTGCAAAAGATAATATGTATTATGAAGGAAGAGGGGAAAACCGTTTTGCTCTCGGAACATCGGCTGTGGTATCTGGAGGGGATAGCCGATCGATATGTGCTACTGGAAAACGGGCAGATCAGTCAGGAGTTTACACCGGAAATGATAGCGAAGCTATCAAAAGAGAACCGAGATAAAATGGGACTTAGGGCAGTCAGTCGGAAACAGCTTTATGAGCCATGTTATGATATGAATATAGGGGAATATTCTGATGTCGGATTAGAGATAGACAGGCTACAGTTTTTTCGGGAGAAGCGTCAGGTGTTGAATATACCGCATTTAAAGATTCCAAAAGGAGCTATTGTAGCGGTAATCGGGGAGAACGGAGCAGGAAAATCCACCCTCAGTCTTTGTCTGACAGGGCTTTTAAAACATGCCGGAACCATTCGAATCGATGATGAGAAGATCCCAAACAAAAAGCTGCCGGAACAGACGTATCTGGTCATGCAGGAGGCAGGACATCAGTTGTTTAGTGACACGGTGCTTGGAGAGCTGACTTTGAACAAACAGACGGTGACAGAAGTGCAGGCTGAAGAGATTCTAGACAAACTTGGATTAAATGGAATGAAGAACCGTCATCCCGGCTCTCTCTCCAGAGGCCAGCAGCAAAGGCTTTCTTTGGGAATTGCTCTTTGTTCGAAGAGAAGGCTGATGCTCTATGATGAGCCGACCAGTGGACAAGATGGTGAAAACCTCCGGCGAACGGCTGCAATGATTTGCAAGGCCAATAAACAGGCGATATGCACTTTGATTGTAACGCATGATCCAGAGTTGATTCTTCGTTGCGCTACGCATATCCTGCATATTCACGCAGGAGAAGTAAAATATTTCATGCCGTTTGATAAGAGAGGAGTGAATTATATGAAGAAAGTATTTGAAGAGGATACACAGACAAAAAAAATACAAAAAACCGGTATGCCACGTTTGCTGGAATTTGCGGGACAGCATCGTCCGTTGCTTAGTTTGGCACAGTTTCTGGCTGGTATCAGCGCTTTGCTTTTGTTGGGTCCGTTTTTATGTGTTTATTTTGCTGCTTGTGAGCTTTTGGATGGCTTGACAGCTGGCGGTTTTGGCACAATGGCATTAGTCCAATGGGGGGTATGGGCATTGCTCCTGGAACTGGCTGGCTTGATACTTAATTTTGTGGCATTGCTGTTATCCCATACGATAGCATTTCATACGGAAAAGAATTTGAAGATGGCGGTGCTTCGCCATTTATCCAAGATGCCTATGGGGTATTTTGAGGAAAACCCCAGTGGAAAGATAAGGAAGATAATTGATGAGAACAGCGCTCAGATGGAGACTTATATAGCGCACCAAATGCCGGATTTGATGAGTGCCCAGGTAACAACCATCGCCAGTCTGGTGCTGATGCTGGCCGTTGATTGGCATATTGGTCTTCCATTGATTGTGCTGATGCTGGCCAGCTTTGTCTGCCAGATGAGCATGATGGGAGAAAAAACCATGAATTTCATGAAGCGTTATCAGGATGCTCAGGAGGAGATGAACCACGAGGCGGTGGAATATGTCCGTGGAATTTCTGTCATCAAGGTGTTCGGACAGTCGGTACATTCGATTCGCCGATTTAAGGAGGCAATCAATGCTTATCGGGATGACGCACTGGCGTTTACTATGGCCTGCAAGCCTGGATACGTGGGGTTCAACACGGTGGTAAATGCTGCTTTTCTGGTATTGATTCCAGCCGGATTAATTGGCATAAGGGCAGCAGGAGATTTGACTGCATTTACAGAGAGATTTCTCTTTTATCTGATTTTTACGCCTGCCTGCGCTTCCGTTCTTAATAAGATTATGTATATGAGCAACTATAAAATGCAGGCAATGGAGTCTATGCGTCGTATTGATACAATATTGCTTACCAAAGAACAATCGGAAGACCGGGATCCACAGACGGCGCAGAGCAGTGACGTACAATTTGAACATGTAACCTTTACCTATCCCACCGGGGAGCAGCCTGCTATTTCGGATATCAGTTTTACTTCCAAAAGGGGAACGGTTACAGCATTGGTTGGACATTCAGGCTCTGGCAAGACGACAATCGGTACTTTAATTCCACGGTTTTATGATGTGCAGGAAGGTCACATTACACTTGGCGGTGTGGACCTGTCTAAGCTTTCGAAGCAGGAGTTGATGGCCAAGGTTGCCTTTGTGTTCCAGAATCCTAAGTTGCTGAAGGCTACACTGGAAGAAAATATTCGTGGCGGATGTAAGGATGCGAGCCGAGAGGATGTCTTGAGAGCGGCTCATTTGGCACAGTGTGATGATATTCTGGCAAAGCTTTCGGAGGGAATTGACAGTATTGTGGGTGGAAAAGGCGTCTATCTTTCCGGCGGAGAGGTGCAACGGGTGGCAATTGCAAGGGCAATTCTAAAAGACGCACCGGTAGTTATTTTGGATGAGGCTACAGCCTTTTCCGACCCAGAGAATGAAGCAAAGATTCAGGCAGCTCTGAAAGAATTGGTGAAGGGAAAGACCGTTATTATGATTGCTCATCGATTATCCACCGTTCAGGATGCAGATCAGATTCTGGTGATGAAAACAGGACATCTGATAGAACAGGGAACTCATCAGGAACTGTTGAATAAGAACGGTGAGTATGCCCGTATGTGGACTGATTATAGTCAGGCTATAACTTGGAAGATTGATAGACCAAAGGAGGTGGAATTATGCTGAAGAAACTACTGGCATTAAGCGACCAGGGAGCATGCAAATTAAGACACGGAATTGTGGCCACAACGATTGGGCACTTATGTATCATGGCTCCTATTTCTATTTTGATGATGGTGACAATGGGGCTTCTTGAAAAGATCTGCGGTGACACCGGACTAACCATTAATGCATATTCAATCCTTATGATGGCAGTGGCATTTCTGCTCCTTATTTTCATAACTCAGTGGATTCAGTATAACCTAACCTATAAAGTGGCTTATGAGGAAAGTGCCAATCGACGGATTACACTGGCAGAAAAGCTACGTCGTCTGCCATTGTCGTTTTTTGGGCAGAGAGATCTGTCTGACCTGACGACCACCATGATGGGTGATTGTTCCAAGCTTGAACGGATTTTTTCTAATGCAGTTCCAAGCCTGTTCGGAACAGTTATTATGTTTATGATTGTGGCAGCTGGGTTATTGGTTATGGACTGGCGTATGGGTCTGTGTATTGTTCTGCCTGTGCCTGTGGCCGCACTCATTCTGGTTGCAGCAAGGAGAACACAGATCAGGGCGGAGAACCGCAATTATGACGCTCACCGTGCAGCCTATGATGGCGTACAGGAATATCTGGACGCAATTCAGGAGCTGCGCTCTGCTGGACTGGAGCAGGAGTATCTGGATGGGGTCGAGAAAAAACTGGGAAATGTCGTGAAATGTGCGTTTCGCAACGAGCTGGCACCGGGTACTGCTGTAACACTGGCGCAACTGACGGTGCGTTTCGGATTGGTAGCTGTTTTGCTGATTGGAGGTTTGCTGGTGGTAAAAAATGCGTTGTCCATCAATATGTTTATCCTTTATCTGTTGGTGGCCGGTCGTGTCTATGAACCTTTTGGTTCTTGTTTTATGCTAATGGCGGAGCTGTTTTCCGCATTTGTCAGCATTGGGCGTACAAAGGAGATGGAAGCAACTGTGGAACAAAAAGGGCAGCCGGTTTGCAGGAATAAAAGATATGATATTGAATTTAAGAATGTTTTCTTTTCCTATAATGATGAACCCGTGCTGAAGGGGGTATCCTTTGTGGCAAAGCAGGGGCAGATTACAGCATTAGTGGGTCCGTCCGGTAGTGGAAAATCTACAGTTTCCCATTTGGCTGCACGGTTCTGGGATGCGGATGAGGGACAGGTTCTGCTGGGTGGTGTAGACGTAACGACTGTGGAGCCGGAAACATTATTTCAGAATTATGCCATTGTTTTTCAGGATGTGACGCTTTTTGACAATTCCATCATGGAGAATATCCGTCTTGGTAAAGCTGGTGCAACGGATGAGGAAGTGATGGCGGCAGCTAAAGCGGCCCGGTGTGAGGAATTTGTTTCTCGACTGCCGGATGGCTATCACAGCAATATCGGGGAGAATGGTTGTACTCTCTCTGGCGGTGAACGGCAACGTATTTCCATTGCTCGCGCAATTTTGAAGGATGCACCGGTGATAGTTTTGGATGAGGCAACCGCTTCCATGGACGCAGAGAATGAAACGCTTGTTCAGCAGGCGTTGTCTGAACTTCTGCGGGGAAAAACTGTATTGGTCATTGCACATCGTATGCGGACAATTGCAAATGTAGATAAAATCGTTGTTCTGGATCAGGGACATGTCGCAGAGATGGGAACTCCTGAGGAACTTTTGGAGAAAAATGGATTATTCAGCCGCTTGGCCTTGTCGCAGACAGCATGTCGGTAAAACTAAAAAACAGAAAATGTGACACCGGTGTTTCGTAATGGTATATTGCGTGATGATATCACGGAAAACATGTAATTTTATATTTATAATATAGTCACAAATTAAGTAAGGAGGTATTCGGAATGAGATTAAAAGATAAAGTCGCAATTATTACAGGTGGAAGTCGTGGTATCGGTTTTGCTACAGCTGATAAATTTTTGAAAGAAGGGGCTACTGTCATTTTAGCAGCAAGTACTCAGAAATCTGCAGATAATGCTGTAACTGAACTGAAAGAAAAGTATCCTAACGCAATAATCGATGGAATCAGTCCAAATCTGGAAAGTATGGAGTCTGTCAGGAATGTTTTCAAAGAGGTAACTGGAAAATATGGATGTGTAGATATTTTGGTAAATAATGCGGGAATTTCAGAAAATACCCCATTCATGAATTATACAGAGGAGATTTTTGATAAGGTCATGGATTTAAATGTAAAAGGTGTATTCAATACAACTCGTGCAGCTGCAGAATGTATGGTGGAAAAAGGTAATGGTGTAATTCTTTCAACATCCTCTATGGTGAGTATTTCTGGACAGCCAAGTGGATTTGCTTATCCTGCATCAAAATTTGCAGTAAACGGTTTGACGGTATCTTTGGCAAGAGAACTTGGTCCTAAAGGGATTCGTGTTAATGCAGTTGCACCAGGCATTACAGAAACTGATATGATGAAAGCTGTGCCAAAGGAAGTTATCGGACCGATGATTGAAAGAATCCCGTTGCGTCGTCTTGGGCAGCCAGAAGATATTGCCAATGCATTTGTATTTCTTGCTTCAGATGAAGCGAGTTATATTACAGGTGTTATATTAAGTGTAGACGGTATGGCAAGAAGTTAAGACAATGTAGTATGGTGATATCATCACGGAAAAGAAATGAAATTCAGACTATAATAAAACCATAAAAAAAGATAGGAGGATTGTAAAATGTCTGCGATTAATATCAATAAAAATAATTTTAAGCACGAAGTCACGAAGTAATGGATTCCGATAAACCTGTCCTTTTAGATTTTTGGGCTTCTTGGTGCGCTCCTTGTCGTATGGTAATTCCCATCATAGAGGAGATTGCAAGTGAACGTACGGATATCAAAGTTGGAAAGATCAATGTGGATGAACAGCCTGAACTGGCAAGTCAATTATATTTGATGATGCTTATGCGGAGACAGAAAGAAAATATTTTTTTTAGGTACAATAGAAGAACCAAATTTGAAGGGGGAACAAAGTATTGGCAAAAAGAGTGGCAAGTGTCGATAAAAAAAGATGTGTTTCCTGCGGCGTATGTGAAAATACTTGTCCGCTGGCAGCGGTTAAAGTTTACCATGGATGCTATGCAGTAGTAGAAGAAACATTGTGTGTAGGATGTGGGAAATGTGCAAAGTCCTGTCCGGTAGGTTGTATTGAAGTGAAAGAGAGGGCAGCGGTGTGAAAAAAAAGAAACATTGGTATGATTATTTATGGATATGGTCGATCATTTATTTTGCTCTCGGTTTCTTTAATATTTTGTTCGTCTGGTTCGGGATGATTGATTTTCTATTGCCGTTAGGAATAGCAATATTCGGTGGAAATAAATTTTTCTGTAATCATTTGTGTGGACGTGGCCAGCTTTTTAGTAAACTTGGTGGAGATTTAAAATGCTCAAGAAATAAACCAACCCCACGATGGATGAGTTCAAAATGGTTCCGATATGGCTTTTTGATATTTTTCCTTACGATGTTTGGGAATATGGTATTTCAGACATATTTAGTTGGTGCCGGAGCATCGTCCTTGCGTGAAGCCATCAAACTGTTCTGGACCTTCCGTGTTCCGTGGGGATGGACATACACTGCAGGAACAGTAGCAGATTGGGTGGCACAGTTTAGTTTTGGATTTTATAGTTTGATGCTTACCTCTTTGTTGTTAGGCTTGATCGTAATGGTGTTATATAAGCCACGAACCTGGTGTACATTTTGTCCAATGGGAACAATGACGCAAGGCATCTGTAAATTAAAAAATAATGAAAAATAGTAATACCATTAGCTAATGAATATAGGAAATGAGAGAAAGGAGCAGTGCGCAGCATCTATGCAAGTCGCAAGAACAACGGTTCAACGGATTTACGAGATTGCCAGGAAGAAAATAGCAGATGCACTCATAGATGGACATCCGCTCAGAATCGAGGGCGGAGTTTCAGGAGATGCAGATAAAGCAGTAGAAGCTTTTATCAATGATACACTTGATTATTATCAAGATATGAAGTGTTCTCACCATGAGCACAGCCACGGGGAGGGACATACATGTGGTGAACATGGATGTGGAAGCCATAGCTGTCATTAAGAAGAATAGCAAAAAATACAATACGAAAGGATGTGTCAAGGTAATGGAAGAATTATCGTGATACATCATTTTGTATTATTTGATAAGATGGCAGATTACATTTTCAATATGTCATTTAAAACCTGTGAATGATGTATCGATCTGAACATGGATTGAGTTTTTTATTTTTGCTTGTAGAAAGTGATGAACGGAAGGTATAATATTGTTAATAAACCAGAGATATTTACATTGGAAACGATTTAATCAATTTGGAGGTACAGAATGAAAGCACATAAGTATTGGTCAGTCGGAGCGTTAATTACTATGATTGGAACTTTTTATACTGGATATAAAGGATCTAAATCAAGTCATAGGTATTTTGCGTGTAGCACTCTCATATGTATGATCATGTCCATGTACACTGGACATAAAATGATTTCAGGTAATAAGAGAACAAGAAAACAGATGGAAAATACAAAAGCGGAGGAATAGTAAATGTTAGAGTTAGGAATAAAAGCACCGGATTTTGAATTGCCGGATCAGAATGGAGAAATGCATAAATTAAGTGATTATTTAGGTAAAAAAGTAATTATATATTTTTACCCAAAGGATAACACGCCAGGTTGTACAAAGCAGGCATGTGGTTTTTCAGAGCGTTATCCTCAATTCACCGAGAAAGGAGCAGTTGTTCTTGGAGTGAGTAAGGATTCTGTAGCTTCTCACAAGAAGTTTGAGGGAAAACATGGATTGGCATTTACACTTTTGGCAGATCCAGAGCGTAAGGTGATCGAAGCATATGATGTCTGGAAAGAAAAGAAAAATTATGGCAAGGTTTCTATGGGTGTGGTAAGAACAACCTATCTTATTGATGAGCAAGGGATTATTATCAAAGCCAATGATAAAGTAAAGGCGGCAGATGATCCTGAAAACATGCTCAAGGAACTGTCATAATGAAGATTATTTTATCACCTGCAAAAAAGATGATTGTAGATACAGACAACATAGCACCGGTTGAACTGCCTACCTTTATTGGCATCTAAAGAATATTCAAAATGCATAGAAAGATATCTATCGGATAAAGATAGTTACATCACGATTACATTCTGTGAATTGTCAGGTGATAAATTGGTGACAAAAGAGACCTATGCGAAGATGGCCCGCGGTGAAATGGTTAGATTCATGGCAGAGAATAATATTGAAAATCCTGTAGATATACAAAAGTTTGATAGACTTGGATATACTTTCAGAGGAGATCTGTCATCGAAGACAGCGTATGTTTTTGAACGAAAAGCAAAAAAGTAGAATCGTGTCACGGGTTAGAAGAATATATCATAGGGGTGTTTATTGATATTTTATCGACTCTCATATATTATTACCATATACTTTTATAAAGAATAAATTTTAAGAAGGAACTGGTCATGAAATCTTTCCGTCTGACCGCAGCATACAGCGAGGAACGCCGCAGGGCGGCAAGCGAAGCAGCGAAAAAGTGCGGCGTTCATAGGAAAGATGCATATTGCCCATTATGACGTATGCTGAGCCTCTGCGTATGGCTTGAAAATCAAGCAAGGCGTTATAACTGCAAGACAAAATGGTTCTTGTGATAATCGAGGAGACCATCCTTTTTCATCTTTCCAAGCTCCAGCGACAGTCCGCTACGCTCAACGCCAAGATAATCCGCAAGCTGCTGTCTTGAAAAAGGAATGTCAAATTCGTGTTTTCCGAGTCGCTGTGCTTCTGCGGAAAGGTAGGACATGATCTTTGACCGCGTGGTACGCTGTCCCATATGCGTGAGTTTTTCGTTAAACCGCAGATTTTTCTCGGCAAGTTCACTGAGAAGATTTCGGATTATTCGGCTGTGATGTGAGCATGCAGACGGGCACACATTTAGGATGCACTTTACATTCAAAAACATTACGGTGACTGGCGTTTCCGCTATGACGCTTACATTCAGTCTGGAACCTGGAGCGCAGGCATAGACGGCAGCAAAGGTCTGTCCCGGTCCGGCTTTTGAAAGGATATTCCAGTTTCCCCAAATATCCTCCTGTATAATCAGTACACTTCCCGACAGCACAATACCGATCGAATCTACCGTATCACCGGCGCGCAGCACAAAGGCTTTCTTTGGAAAATCCTCTTTTCTTGTGCCAAGACAGGACAGCATGGATGTAAGCTCATTCTCGGAAATGCCGGAGAAAAGCTGAGATGACCGAAGAATGGATAAAAAATCTTTCATAGAAATCCTCTCTCGTTGAAAATTCAACCGACTTGTTGATTGCATTATAGTATAATATGCTCAAAAAAGCAAGGAGGTACGGTTATGAAAAGAAGAATTATTGAGATTAATCAAGATAAATGCAACGGCTGCGGTGCCTGTGCTGCCGCTTGCCATGAGGGCGCTATCACCATGGTGGACGGCAAGGCAAAGCTGATGCGGGACGATTACTGTGACGGTTTGGGTGACTGTCTGCCCACTTGTCCCACCGGGGCGATCTCCTTTGTGGAACGTGAAGCTGCTGCATATGATGAACAGGCGGTACTCGCCAATAAACAGAAAAAGATGCAGCAGGAGGGGATGCACCTTCACGGTGGCTGCCCCGGAACACGGATGAAAACCATGCAGCACACAGAGCCGTCCGGCGCTACGGCTACTCCCGCCCAGATGCAAAGCCGTCTTTCCCAGTGGCCGATACAAATCAAGCTGGTTCCCGTGAATGCGCCTTATTTTGGCGGTGCAAAGCTGCTTATTGCTGCCGACTGCACGGCTTACGCCTATGCCGCTTTCCACGAGCGGTTCATTAAGGGACATATCACTTTGGTGGGCTGCCCGAAGCTCGACAGCGTGGACTATTCCGAAAAACTCACCGAGATCATTCGCAATAACGACATCAAGAGCGTAACCATCGTGCGCATGGAGGTTCCCTGCTGCGGTGGACTGGAGTATGCAGCGAAAACCGCTTTGCAGAACAGTAGAAAATTCATTCCGTGGCAGGTTATGACCATTTCCACGGACGGAAATATACTTGATTAAAGAAAGAGAGGCTTTCAAGATGGATAACAAGATGTTTTGCTTTCAGTGTGAACAGACAGTGGGCTGCACCGGCTGCACAGGGAAGGCCGGTGTCTGCGGCAAGACCGCCGATGTGGCGAAACTTCAGGACGAGCTGACGAGCGCACTCATCGGGCTGGCCAGAGCCACAGACGGCGATACCCCGGTCAACGCCGACACATGGCGGCTGATGATCAAGGGGCTGTTCACCACCGTCACCAATGTCTCCTTCAACGAAAAGACAATCCGCGAGCTGATCGATCGTGTACACGCGGAAAAGGAACGGCTGGTACCAAACTGCTCCAGCTGCGGCTCTCGTTGTGGGCGGAATGATGATTACGATATGAATTTGCTCTGGAACGCGCAGGAAGATGTGCGCAGTCTCAAGTCACTCATTCTTTTCGGGGTGCGGGGCATGGCAGCCTACGCCCATCACGCCATGGTGTTGGGCTATGCCGATGAAGCCGTGAATCGCTTCTTCGCTAAGGCGCTCTTTGCCATTGGCGAGGATTGGGGCATGGACGAGCTGCTGCCTATCGTGATGGAGGTTGGTGAGAAAAATCTCAAGTGCATGGCACTTCTGGACAAAGCCAACACCGAAAGCTATGGAATGCCCACGCCTGTTACCGTACCCCTGACAGTGGAAAAGGGGCCGTTCATCGTCATCTCCGGACATGATCTCCACGATCTCAAGCTCCTTCTGGAGCAGACCGAGGGCAAGGACGTCAACATCTACACTCACGGCGAAATGCTTCCAGCTCACGGCTATCCTGAGCTGAAAAAGTATTTCCACCTTAAGGGCAATTTCGGCACAGCATGGCAGAACCAACAGAAGGAATTTGCGGAGCTTCCCGCGCCGGTGCTGTTCACCACCAACTGTCTGATGCCGCCAAAAGCAAGCTATGCTGACCGTGTGTTCACCACGGCGGTGGTATCTTACCCCGAAATGATGCACATCGGAGAGGACAGGGACTTTACCCCGGTGATTGAGAAGGCTTTGGAACTGGGCGGTTACTCCGAGGACAAGCCTTTCACCGGCATTAACGGCGGCAACGCGGTTCGGACCGGTTTTGCCCGAAGCACAGTGCTTGGCGTGGCAGATCAGATCATCGAGGCTGTCAAGTCCGGCGCAATCCGGCATTTCTTCTTGGTTGCCGGTTGCGACGGTGCACGCCCCGGCCGCAACTACTATACAGAGTTTGTCAAGCAGACGCCTGCCGATACCGTAGTGCTGACCCTTGCCTGCGGCAAATACCGTTTCAACGACCTTGACCTCGGCACCATCGGCGGTCTGCCCCGTCTGATGGATATCGGACAGTGCAACGACGCTTACAGCGCTATTCAGATTGCCGTTGCCCTTGCCGATGCTTTCGGTTGCGGTGTAAACGATCTGCCGCTGTCTATGGTGCTCTCTTGGTACGAGCAAAAAGCTGTGTGCATCCTGCTGACTCTGCTGTACTTGGGGATCAAGAATATCCGCCTTGGCCCAACGCTGCCGGCGTTCGTTTCGCCCAATGTGCTGAACTATCTCGTAGAGAACTTCGGAATTGCCCCCATCACTATGCCGGAAGAGGATCTGAAGCAACTCCTCAAATAACATCGCTGTTCAGGGCATATACGGGTAAGTACTACTTGCTCCTCGTCTCCGTCTTTTGCCCAGTAGCCAAGCGGCTAACGGTTTATATTGACCCTTTTCTTAATAACTGCGCTGGTGTCACAGCAAGACCGTTACAATCGGCCTTGCTGTGACACCACCCACAATCAAATACCGAACATCAGACCGTTGACCCGCGCCGTGTGCGTACAGTCAGCGGTCTTTTTTTACCCAAAATCAAGAAAGGAGCTACCACCCATAACAAAGCAGATCGGCCTTGGATTCATAGTAATTGTAGATTGTCCCAGCCGAAACAGAACATCGCATATAACCATTGCCCTTGGAAGATATGGATAAGATTTACAAAGATAAAAATGTGGTGTTGCTGGATGTGAGAACTGCAGGTGAATTTAACAGGGATCATATGGATGGCTTCAAAAATATTCCTGTAGATGAACTGAGGGAACGTATCAATGAAATTGAGAAGGAAAAGCCTGTGTATCTGATATGCCAGAGTGGGCTGCGCAGTTATATTGTCAGCCGCATTCTGGAAGGAAACGGTTGTGAAACATACAACCTCTCCGGCGGATCCCGCTTCTATGATGCAGTGGTCAATGATCGTGCGCTGATAGAAAGGGCATATGCATGTGGCATGGATTATCAGAAATATACAAAAACAGTTTTATAATCCTTGAAGTACTTCCAGTCTTTTCGGATCAAGGATGGTGATTTTGCCGCGAGAGAGTCTGACGAGCCCCTCACTTTGAAAGTAGCGAAGCATTCGAGTGATAACTTCCCTATGGGAACCAAGATGATTGGCGATGGTTTCGTGAGTAATTTTCAGCTCTTTTGTCCCTTCAATGGAGGTTTCTTCTAAAAGAAATGAAGCAACACGCTTATCCAAACTCTTCCACATGATTTGTTCAATCAGCCACATGACATCAGAAAAACGGGTGGCCATTAACTCATTAGTATAGTTTGCAACAGGAGCAGATTCCTTCATGATGCCCTTATAGATTTCAGCAGGGATGATCCAGAGATCAGTATCTTTTTCTGCTTCAATGGTTACTTCAAACTGAATAGACCGCATGATACATGAGGCGGATAAAAGACACATATCCATATCGAACAGGCGGTAAAGTGTAATCTCCCGTCCTTCATCTGAAAGTATGTAAGTTCGAAGCTGCCCGGATTTAACCAGTAATAATCCGGTACAATCCATGTTCCCATTGTGAATAATCGTTCCTTTTTTCACATGCTGTGTGATCAAACTATCTGAAATTATTTTCTTTTGTGCTGTATTTAGGTCATTCCATAGAGGAAAATAATTTTCGAAGTTCATAACAGTTATCTCCTTTACGAAAACAGTATACTTGCTTTTTTTAGATGCGTCAATTGAATAATTGACATATGCCATTTATAGAACTAATATATAAGAAAAGCGAGAAAGGAGCAGTTTATGCCGAGACCAGTAAAATGCAGAAAAGTCTGCCATTTCCCAAATGTTTTAGAATTCTTTCCGGCAGATGATACGGAGAAAAAAGCACCCATTGTTCTGACGGTGGATGAGTACGAGACAATTCGTCTTTTGGACAAGAAAGGCTATACTCAGGAACAGTGTGCAGTATCTATGCAGATCGCAAGAACAACGGTTCAACGTATTTACGAGATTGCCAGGAAGAAAATAGCAGATGCACTCATTGATGGACATCCGCTCAGAATTGAAGGTGGAGATTTTAAAATTTGTAATGGCCAGAGCAGTAACTGCAGCCTTGGAGGATGCTACGAGCAGGAGATTTACCAAAAATATGCAGTGGAAAAAGGAGAAGATATCATGAGAATAGCAGTAACATATGAAAACGGACAGATTTTCCAACACTTTGGACACACAGAGACATTTAGGATATACGATGTAGAGGAAGGAAAAGTGGTACATTCAGAAGTAGTAGATGTGAATGGAAGCGGACATGGTGCACTGGCAGGAGTTCTTAATGCATTAAATGCAGATGTTTTGATCTGTGGCGGAATCGGAGGAGGTGCTCAGACCGCGTTAGCGGCAGCAGGCATTAAGCTTTTCGGAGGAGTTTCTGGAGATGCGGATAAAGCAGTAGAAGCTTTTATCAATAATACACTTGATTATAATCCAGATGTAAATTGTGCAGTATTAGAATAAATGACTAGACAAAAAAGAAAATATGGGTTAATGTGTATATATAACAATTGTGGCGGGTAAGATAATTGTGCAAATTTACATGATCGAAATAGTCTGCAGAATCTATCGGTTGTCAATTCGTCAAAACACATGGGAACAGGAGATGAGAAACGGATGAAACAGTTTACTTACGTGATCACGGATGAAATTGGTATTCATGCAAGACCGGCAGGTCTTCTGGCTAAGGAAGCCAAACAATTCCAAAGTACAGTGATGCTGGCCTGTAATGGAAAGAGCACCGCTGCAACCAAGCTTATGGCTGTTATGGGGATGGGCGTTAAGCATGGTGATCCGGTCGAAGTTTCGATTGAGGGACCGGATGAGGATACTGCTTATGAGGCAATAGAGAAGTTTTTCCGGGAAAATCTGTAAAACAGAATCCTGTAAATCACATGAGAGGGTGAAAAATGGAAAAATATATTGGAAAATCCGTATATAAGGGAATCGCGATCGGTCCTGTCCATGTTTTGAAGAAAAGAGATCACCTCGTCAAAAGAATACATGTAGATCATGTGGAAAAAGAGTTGGAGCGTCTTGAGAAGGCCAAGGAGCAGGCGTTAAGCCAGCTTGGAGAGCTGTACGAGAAGGCCATGCAGGAGGTCGGAGAGGTCAATGCGGCAATCTTCGAGGTTCATCAGATGATGCTTGAGGATGATGATTATCAGGATGCCATACACAATCTGATCCAGAATGAAGAAGTGAATGCGGAGTATGCAGTAGCAGTTACCGGCGATAATTTTGCTGAAATGTTTGCCAACATGGATGATGAGTACATGCAGGCGCGCTCGGCGGATGTCAGGGATATTTCAAACCGGCTGGTTCGTAACCTTGCCGGAGAGGAACAGATGGACTGGAGTAAGCTGGAACCGTCCATAATTGTTGCGGATGATCTGACGCCGAGTGAAACGGTACAGATGGATAAGAATAAGATTCTGGCTTTTGTCACCGTTCACGGCTCTACGAATTCGCACACCGCGATTCTTGCCCGTATGATGAATATCCCGGCGCTGATCGGTGTGCCGCTTGAGCTGGAGAAGCTTCATAATGGAACCATAGCTGTTGTGGATGGTAAAAAGGGCGCCTTTTTCCTTGATCCGGATGAGAATGAAATCCATCTGGCAGAGGTACAGCAGCTGGAGGAACAGGAGCAGAAGCGTCTTTTAGAGAATTATAAGGGCAAGGAATCCGTTACGAAAAGCGGAAAGAAAATCCATGTTTTTGCAAATATCGGAAGCGTCTCGGACGTGGCTTATGTACTTGAAAATGATGCTGAGGGTATCGGATTATTCCGGAGTGAGTTCCTGTATCTTGGCAGATCCGGGCTTCCGGATGAGAATGAGCAGTTCAACGCTTATCGTCAGGTATTGCAGATGATGGCCGGAAAGAAGGTTGTCATAAGGACATTAGATATCGGGGCAGATAAGAACGTGGATTATCTTGGACTGGGACAGGAAGATAATCCGGCCATGGGATACCGCGCGATCCGGATCTGTCTGGAGCAGCCGGACATTTTTAAAACACAGCTGAGAGCTCTTCTGCGGGCTGCTAAATATGGAAATCTCGCGATCATGTATCCGATGATCATTTCGGTAGAAGAGGTCAGGAGTATTGGAGAAATTGTTAAGGAGGTGGCAAAGGAGCTGGAGGAAGAAAAGATTCCGTACACCATTCCGGAGCAGGGGATCATGGTGGAGACACCAGCAGCAGTCATGATGAGTGAGGAGCTTGCGGAGCTTGTGGACTTCTTCAGTATCGGAACCAATGATCTGACCCAGTATACCCTAGCGATCGACCGGCAGAACAGTAAGTTGGATCGGTTCTATAATCCACATCATGAGGCGGTTCTTAGGATGATACAGAAGACGATTGACGGAGCCCATAAGCATGGTAAGTGGGTTGGCATCTGTGGAGAGCTTGGAGCAGATACAGCACTTACAGAGCGGTTTGTACAGATGGGGATTGACGAGCTGAGTGTCGCACCATCAATGGTGCTTCCGGTTCGTAGTAAAATATGTGAAATGGAGTAAATGAAATGAGAATATACAAGGCAAAAGATTATGAGGAAATGAGCAGAAGGGCAGCAGGTATCGTTTCTGCACAGATTATTATGAAGCCCGATTGTGTGATTGGACTGGCAACAGGATCTACTCCGATCGGTCTTTACAAGCAGCTGATCGAATGGTACCGGAATGGGGATCTGGATTTTTCCGCAGTAAGAACGGTGAATCTGGATGAATATAAGGGAATCAGCCGCGAGAATGATCAGAGCTATTATTACTTTATGCATCAGAATCTGTTCGATCATGTGAATATTCCGGCGGAGAACACACATCTGCCAGACGGTATGGAGTCGGATTCTGAAAAGGAATGCGGGAGATATGAGGAATTGATACGATCCATGGGAAGTGTGGACTTACAGCTTCTTGGCATCGGACATAACGGACATATTGGTTTTAATGAGCCGGCAGATGCGTTTGATAAGCAGGTTCACTGTGTGAACCTGACACAGTCGACTATTGAAGCAAATAAGAGATTTTTCGCATCGGCAGAGGACGTTCCGAAGCAGGCATACACCATGGGGATCCAGACGATCATGCGCTCGAAAAAGATCCTTATCATGGCCAATGGTGAGGGCAAGGCGGATATTATAAGGGATTCCTTCTTTGGACCGATTACACCGAAGGTTCCGGCATCAGTTCTTCAGCTGCATAATGATGTCACGCTGGTAGCTGATGAAGCTGCCCTTAGTAAGATCCCTGCATCGTTCGTTTAATAAACGCTGTGAAAAACAGAACAGATAGAGGTGTGGAACAATGATTATAAAGAATGCAGATATTTTTACACCGGATCACCGGTTTGTACAGGGTGATGTTACCATTACCGGAGACCGGTTTTCCGCAGTTCTTGAGGAAGCGGATGGTGACGGACAGATAGTGGATGCTGCCGGGCTATATATGATCCCGGGACTTGTAGATATTCATTTTCATGGCTGCAAGGGCGCGGATATGTGTGATGGAACGCAGGAAGCTCTGGATATCATAACAGAATACGAGGCTAGTGTCGGAGTAACATCGGTTTGTCCGGCAACCATGACGATCCCGAAGGACGAACTCCTTGCGGTAATGAAGAATGCCGGTGCATATTCCTATAAGGGAGGAGCACACCTTGTCGGGATCAATATGGAAGGACCGTTTATCAGTGCTTCGAAAAAGGGTGCACAGGCATCAGAAAATATTATTCCCTGTGATCATGAGTATTTCAGACAGCTTCAGGATGCATCTAACGGGTTGATCCGGCTTGTGGATATTGCTCCCGAAGAGCCGGGAGCCATGGAATTCATTGACCGGACGAAATCAGAGGTGGTTATATCCATAGCGCATACAGTATCGGATTACGATACGGCGTGTGAAGCTATCCGGCATGGGGCATCCCATGTAACGCATCTGTACAATGCAATGCCGCCGTTGAATCACCGGAACCCGGGAGTGATCGGTGCAGTCAGAGATTCAGAAGTGTGTCACGTGGAATTAATCTGTGATGGTGTACATGTCCATCCGTCTGTAATCCGTGCAACCTTTGCCATGTTTGGTGCAGAACGGGTGATCTTGATTAGTGACAGCATGAGGGCAACTGGATTAGAGGATGGTGAATACACGCTGGGCGGACAACCGGTAGTAGTAAAAGGAAATCTGGCAACGCTTCATGACGGTACGATAGCCGGTTCAGCCACGAACCTGATGGATTGTATGAGATTTGTTGTAAAAAAAGCAGGTATTCCGCTGAAGGATGCAGTGATGTGTGCATCCGAGAATCCAGCCAGGGAAATCGGTATCTTTGACCAGACAGGAAGTATTCAGGCAGGTAAAAAGGCAGATTTCGTGCTTCTTGATAAAGAATTAAATATTGTAGGTATTTATATCGACGGAAAGGAGCAGTCATGCTAGGTTTTTTTAAAGGAAAGACAAAAGAAAACGTGATCTGTTCGCCCTGTGAAGGAACGGTGACACCGCTCACAGAGGTTCCTGATCCTACTTTTTCGGAGAAGATACTAGGTGACGGATTTGCAGTGGTTCCGTCAGAGGGAAGGTTTTTCGCTCCGGCGGACGGAGAGGTGACGATGGTGTTTGATACCCTGCATGCGGTTACGATGACGACTGCGCTGGGAACGGAGCTTCTGCTCCATGTCGGACTGGAGACTGTTACATTAAAGGGAGAGCCCTTCCGTGTGCATGTAGCAGCAGGAGATCAGGTGAAACAGGGAGATCTCTTAATGGAGGCGGATCTTGATAAGATCAGGGAGGCCGGACTTAATATCATAACTCCGGTTATAGTATGCAATACCGATGATTATTCCAAAATAAGTCTCCTGAAGGAAGGCGGAGCTCTGCCGGGAGAGGCAGTACTCAAAATCGGGTAGGCACCCGGATCATACTGTAAAATGGATTGGAACAATCCAATTTTAATTTTATAAGAACAAGCAAAGGAGGAAGAAAGTATGAAATTTCTTCAAAAACTGGGAAAAGCGTTAATGCTTCCCGTAGCAGTACTGCCCATCTGTGGTATTCTCATGGGTATTGGCTACTGGCTGTGTCCGGCAACTATGCAGGGTGGAGAGATCCAGGGTGCAGCTAACTTAATCGGTCTGTTTTTAGTAAAAGCCGGTGGTGCTTTAATTGATAACATGGCCATTCTGTTTGCGATCGGTGTCGGTGTCGGTATGTCAGAGAAAAATGATGGTACCGGTGGAATCGCAGCACTTGCTTCCTGATTGATGATCACCACACTTCTTTCAACCGGAGTTGTAACAACCATCATGCCGTCTGTCGCAGACAGCGCAACCAAGACTCTGGCATTTAACAAGATCGCGAATCCGTTTATCGGAATCCTTGCCGGAATCATCGGTTCTATGTGCTACAACAGGTTCAAGAGCACCAAGCTTCCGGACTGGTTATCATTCTTCAGCGGAAAGCGCTGCGTAGCAATTATCGCCGGTGTAGTTTCCATTCTGGTATCCGCAGTACTGCTGTTTGTATGGCCGTTACTGTTTGGCGGACTGGTTGCACTTGGAGAGGCAATCGTAGGTATGGATGTAGTTGGTGCAGGTATTTATGCATTCCTGAACCGTCTGTTAATTCCTACCGGATTACATCATGCATTGAATAACGTATTCTGGTTTGATACCATTGGACTTGGAGATCTTCAGCACTTCTGGGCAGGTGAAACCTCCGCAGATGTATCCTGGAGTCTTGGAATGTATATGTCCGGCTTCTTCCCTTGTATGATGTTTGGTATCCCCGGTGCGGCACTTGCGATGGTCAGATGTGCGAAGACCGCCAAGAAAAAAGCTGCGATTGGACTTGTTGCTTCCGCAGCTCTCTGTGCATTCATTTGCGGTGTTACAGAGCCGTTTGAATTTGGTTTCATGTTCCTTGCTCCTGGACTTTATGTAATTTATGCATTACTTTACGGTATCTTCACCATGATCACCGTTGCACTTGGCTTCCGTGCAGGCTTTAGCTTCTCTGCAGGCGCGATGGATCTGTTATTCTCATCCTCACTTCCTGCAGCTCAGAAAACATGGCTTATTATCCCGCTCGGAATCGCAGCATTTGCTGTATTCTACTTCGTATTCTACTTTGCCATTAAGAAGTGGGATCTTAAGACCCCTGGCAGAGAAGATGATGATGATTTAGAGAAGGAAAAGAGCATTGAGCTTGCAAGTGATGATTATACAGCCATTGCAAAGGCCATTCTTGAAGGCTGTGGTGGAAAGGATAATATCACAAGCATTGATAACTGTGTTACAAGATTAAGACTGGAGGTAAAGGATATTACCGCAGTTAATGATAAGAAGATCAAGTCCGCAGGTGTTGCGGGAGTCATCAAGCCAGGTAAGACCTCAGTTCAGGTAGTGGTTGGAACCAAGGTTCAGTTCGTGGCAGATGCATTCTCAAAGCTTTGCGAATAATGTAGACTGTAAATCCTTGAAATAAAGATTAATGACTTTAACGGGCAGCAGGCCGGCGTAGATCCAGCCTGCTGCTCGTTTTCTGCGAAAAGCAGGTGAAAGATAAAATAAAAAATAGATGTCAAAAACCTATTGACTTTGAATAGGTAATCTGCTATATAATTAGTCGAAAATAAAGGAAAGGAAATAATAATCTATGTTGGCACGAAAGAGTATGGTGAAGAAGAAATTGGAAAATATGCATCTGCAGGAAAGGATAAATTACGGTTACAAAAAGGTCATCAGCATGATGCTGATCTCGGGGCTGTTTTCCATAGTGGTCATAGGTGTGTTGTTTGCCAATATGGGAAATTACATAGAAAATGTCACAGTTGCAGATCAGGCGGTAAAAACCTGCAGGATAAATGTGAATGCGGCAGCGAGAAACATTAGGGAAATGGCATTAAATGATGATACATCTGCTTATGACGGTTATGTACAGACAGTTGAAAAGCTGCTTACAGAGGTTGATGATGAGCTGAAAACCCTAAAGAAAACAGAAGTTGTTCCAGATGCGGATTATGAAGAATACGCATCTGCTCTTTCTGACTGGGGAACTCTGGGTTTTTCTATCATAGAAGAAATTAAAAATGGTGACAGGGAAAAAGCGGTCGACTTAATTCTTAATGATTGTACTCCGGCATTAAATAAGCTTGTACAAATTGCTATAAAATTGGATGACCTGACAGACGAGGTAAGCAACCGGGCTGCCAGAACTACTTTTATCTTTACCGGCGCAGGAATCGCGTGTATTATTGTCTGTTTAGCCTTTGCGTTAGTGCTGACGAAGAAAACAAGCAAAAAGGTACTTGATACCATTCTGGTACCATTACGTGAGGTTGAAGACGCTGCAAAGGAATTGACAGAAGGAAATCTGCACAGTACGCTTGAGTATCATTCTGAGGATGAGATAGGAAGTCTGGCACACAGCATGCGTCAATCAATCCGTATTCTGGGAAGCTATGTGGATGATATTGACCGTGCAATGAAGCTATTTGCAGAAGGAAATTTTGATGTTCAGCCAGAAGTAGAGTGGAAGGGTGATTTTGTCGGGATTCTGAATTCCTTTATGATGTTTGAGGAAAGCATGGCAGAAACGATCAAGGATATTCAGAATGTTTCGAATGACGTTTCAAGCTCAGCAGAGCAGGTGGCAGCAAGTTCTAATGATCTTGCAGACGGAGCTACAAATCAGGCGGCAGTCGTAGAAGAGCTGACAGCAACAGTTGCTGGTGTTTCCGAACAGGTAGAAAAGAATTCGCAATCTGCGAAGGAAATCAGTGGAAGAGTGGATGAGCTTGGAAATGCCATCGCAGAAAGCAATGGCAAGATGCATGAAATGGTTGCTTCCATGAATGAGATCAATGAAGCATCCAGAGAGATTGACAAGATTATTGCGACGATCAATCAGATCGCATCTCAGACGAATCTTCTTGCATTGAATGCTTCTATTGAAGCAGCAAGAGCCGGAGAGGCTGGAAAAGGATTTGCGGTTGTGGCAAATCAGGTAAATCAGTTAGCTGATCAGAGTGCTCAGGCAGCAAAGGAATCTGCAGCATTGATTGAAACCTCTGTGAAAGCTGTGGAAAAGGGTATGGTGATCGCAGGAGAGACTGCAACACAGCTGGAAGGAGTAGCAGAAAACTCCAAGGTGATCACGGAAGAGGTTACCAATATCGCAGAAACCTTAGAGACACAGACGACAGAGATCCAGCGGATCAATGAAGGAATTGAACAGATCAATGACGTTGTACAGACGAATTCAGCAACATCAGAGGAATGTGCGGCTGCAAGCCATGAGATGAGCAATGAAGCTGAAAATCTGCGTGAAATGATCCGCAAATTTAAGGTCGCAAAGTTTGAAAAGACTGAAAAATAAGGGTTAGTATCCGGGGATGAGGTCACTGCACATAGAAAAAGATTTCTGTGATGTATTCACTTTCATCCCCGGAGGAGATATAATCATTAATCCAAAATTCATAAGAGTCTGAAATAATCTCAAGCTGGTGCTCCCGGCAGTAATTCAGGAGCTTCTTGTAAGAATATTCCACAGACTGATAGGTGCCGTAGTGATAAATGCTTACGGCATTTCCTTTTGGCAGTGTCAAGATATTCCCGGCTTTTTTCGTATATTCGATCGGCAGGAAGGCGACACTTGCTTCTGTATATCTCCCTTCTAAAATATGCTTATAAGGAACGATCACCCCTGTCTGGTAAAAAATAGGCAGGGAATCCTTAAAGGCCTGGGCGAAGCATTTCTTCGTCGTAATACTTATTTCACTAAAAGACCGGGGAGGATCTACCTCGGCATACAAAAGAAAATTCTGCTTTACCTCCCTGACCGTCACTTCTTGATTCCGGTCATGCACTTCCTTTACACTTTCCATCTGTTCACATCTGTGGGCAAGACGGTTCCGTGTCAATTGTAAATGTGCGATCTGCTGGTCGAGCACAGTCAATTGCTTTTTCAATGTGATCAGTGACGTATCAATGGTATACGTTTTCATATGCTCCTGGATCTCGCTAAGTGAAAAGCCCATTTCCTTCATGATTAAAATGGTATCCAGATAATCGATCTGATTCGCTGTATAATAGCGGTATTTATTATCCGGGTTTACATATGCCGGACGAAATAATCCGATCTTATCATAAAAGATCAGTGTCTGCTTTGAAATATTCTGATATCGTGCAAGCTCGCCGATCGAAAACATATCTTTCATACAGATCCCCTCCTTGACATTATAGTAACTATATCCTTTATTGTATTGTTACAAAAAGAAATTAGCAAGCAGAAAGGGAAATAAGAATGAAATGCTTTGAAATGAAAATGACGTATCGGCAATTTTTAAAATATCTGGTGCCGTCCGTACTGACCATGATCTTTTTATCGTTTTATACAACGATTGACGGATTCTTCGTGTCGAGGTATGCAGGCTCTGATGCACTTGCTGGAATCAATATTGTCATTCCGGTCACATGTGTCATCTTCGGAACAGCAGTCATGCTGGCAACCGGATCCGGCGCGATCATGGGAGAGAGGCTTGGACAGAAAAGGGAGAGGGAAGCAAATGAGATCTTCACATTTATCACGCTCGTGCTTCTTGGACTTTCTGCAGCCTTTACTGTTGCTGGAATCCTTTTTCTGGAGAGGATCTGTATTTTTTTGGGAAGCAGCGAGCGACTGCTGGTACATGTGCTCCCATATGCTTTTGTAATATTCCTGGGAGCTGTTCCCATGTCATTCAAGCTGTTTTTTGAATATCTTGTCAGGACAGATGGACGATCGAACATCGGTATGCTGATGTCTCTGACAGGTCTGATCCTTAATATTGTTTTTGATTATATCCTTGTGGCAGTATTTGATATGGGGACATTTGGTGCTGCGCTTGGCACCTTTTTATCCATCACAGTAAGTATGCTGATCGGACTGGTCTATTTTTTAAGGTACAGTCATATTAGATTCTGCCGGCCGAAAGTAAATTGGAAGGTTCTCTGGAAATCGTGTACCAACGGAAGCAGTGAGATGCTGACGGAAATGTCTACCGGAATTACGACATTCTTATTTAATGTGATCATTATGAAATACTTTGGAGAAGATGGCATTGCGGCAGTGACGATTATCATGTACATTTACTATTTCTTTATCTCATTTTATATGGGGATCACCGTTGCGACCGCTCCGGTTGTCAGCTACAATTATGGCTCCGGAAATCATGACAAGATCAGGGAAACAACGCGCTACAGCTTTATTACGATCGCAGGCAGCTCGGTACTCATACTGGCGGTATCGCTTCTGTATGGAAAACAGATCATTCATTTATTTGTCGGGGACGGAAATGTATTTACAATAACATGGGATGGATTAAAGCTGTTTAGCCCGGTTTTTCTTTTTGTCGGCCTGAATGTATTTCTTTCCGGCTATTTCACAGCTTTAGGGAATGGTTTACTTTCTGCAGTGATTTCCTCACTGCGTTCACTGATCCTGGTGGTTTTATTTATATTGATCCTTCCGGAGCTGCTCGGTGTGACGGGGGTCTGGATGACAATGCCACTGGCAGAAGCAGCAACTATCTTTATAGCAATTTATCTGTATCGAAAGTATGGAAAAAGCTAAGTCTTTTTGGCGGCACTGCCGGAGGAGAGCCGGTCAGAATTTGATTGAAAGGGAAACTAAAAGATGATAATATAGACACATGGGAAAACCAGAGAGCCGGGCGGCTTACCCTCTTTTTCGGAGGGGCTAACCCTCCAGACGAGAGAAAGGAGGGCGTTGCTGATGTATGTTACATACTCTGATTTAATTCAGATAGGAATATTCATTTGCGCCCTTGTTGGATTGTGTTACACGATTTTCAAGGGAAAACAAAAATAGCCGCCATTACCATGAATAATGACGGCTGACCTTATAAAAGGTTGATGTTATAGTGTTCGGGTAAGCCGCTTCTCTAGCTTCCCCTATCTTTACATTCAATATAACACATGGGCATAATTTTTTCAAGGTAAAATATCGGCATTGACAGTTTTTTAACAATTTGGAGACAAGAAAACACACTTTACATTACTCGGGATTTGAATTACTATAAAGCTAAAAACACAAAATATACAAAGGCAGGAAATGCAATTATGGGAAGGCTGTTGAGCCTATTTATGGGTGGAAATTTTTATATAGCTATTTCGGTGGGAACTCTGGCATGCTTTTTATTCTTATTGTCCTGTTTTGTCAGTACATCAAGGAAAGAAAGAGTCGTACATTATTTGAGAATCATCCTGGTGGCACTTTCGTGCTGGACGTTGGGATCTGTCCTGATGCGCCTGCAGATCAATCCTGGGATGCAATTCTGGTTTCATTTCTCTATACTTGGTTTGCTCATTATTCCAATAGGAATGTATGGATTTTTGTTCTGCGTGCTTGAGATTCAGGGGAAACGGAAGCTTCTTGTCATCTGCATGCTGGCATCCGTAGCTGCAGCGCTTCTAAATGTATATACAGAGTGGCTCCTTCCTGTACCGGAAATACAGCAGGGTGGAAGCATCTCCTATATTTACCACCCAAAACCGGGAATCTGGTTGTGGATCGCGGCAGAATGGATTCTTTTGATTTACGTAACTGTCCTTGCCCACAGAAAAATCGGAACACAGTATGAGTACAGGAGAAAGCTGGGTCCGCTGTTACTTGGGATGCTGTTTGTTTTTGCAGGAAATATTGCCTGTATTACACCACTTGGAAAAAATCTGCCGCTGGATGCCCTTGGCGGGGTGGGAATGGCGATTTGCCTTTTACATGTTATTTTCACGCAATATTTCTTTTCGATTTCATCCGTTTTCATTACGGGAGCAGCTTATTTTGGAGCGACAGTTGTAGCATTTATCCCGGTGGTATGGTTTGGGCGTATTGCTGATGGCCTGTTTGACAAGGGCAGTCCTGATGAGCAGATGGTTATCATATTTATCGTGGCAGAGGGGATATGGTGTATCCTGATTTCAGCGCTGGCAAGGAGTTGGGTAGAGCATATACAGATCAGGAAAAGGAAATATATTGTTAACAGCCTTCTGGAATTTCAGGATAGTGTCACATCCATTATGAATAAAGACAAGCTGTACCTGATGAGCCGGGAGATTGTCAATGCAGTGGTGAAGGACTGCTGTGTACACATTCTAGAGGAAAGGGACGGAATCTTTGCAGAATACACAGAAAAAGGAATGGTGCCCCTGACGAAAGAGGTGGAAGCACAGCTGGAACAGTTCCTTGACAGCGGCAGGGTGTATAAGGATTCGGCGTTTGCGGTCTTTAAATATGACGCTAAGATTTATGGGTTCCTATATGTAGAGCTTTGCAGGAAGAACAGACTTATTTATGATGAAATAGACTTCATCAGGCAGATCGGAAACAGTGTATCCAGCGTGCTGAAGAGTATCAATGCGTATGAGAGGCTGTATCAGGCATCGATCCACGATGGACTGACAGGCCTGTATGACAGAAATTTTTGCCGTGAGAATCTGGGAAAGCTAGATATCAAGGCGCGTCCTGCCGGTATGATCTACATGGATATGGACAACTTCAGGCTGTATAATGAGCTGTATGGAGAAAGCATGGGAGATCAGGTTTTGTGCTGGTGCGCAAAACAGCTGCAGGAGGCTGCCGATGACAGCATGAAGGTATTCCGTATGGGCGCCAATGAGTTCCTGATCATTACGGCTGAAGACAATAAGGACAAACTAGTCTCATTCGCAAAGCAGATCCAGAAGATCATGCTGCAGCAGAAGGAGGATAAGCCGAAGGTCGTTCAGCTGATCACGTTCAGCATAGGTATCGCCTGGGATAAATCCATGGCAGAAGATGCAGATGAACTGGCCCGGCAGGCGAAGCTGGCATCGTTTTATGCCAAGAGAAACGGGAAAAACCGTATTGAGGTTTATGAAAAAGATCTGAAGGAAAAGTACCAGCAGAGTGAAAGCAGCGAAAAGGGATATAATCAGGTATCACCAACGATCTTTGCCCTGATGGCGGCAATAGATGCCAAGGATTCCTTCACCTTCGAGCATTCTGAAAATGTTTCCAGATATGCAGAAAAGCTGGCGGCAAAGCTCGGGCTTCCGAAGGAGGATATCCAGACTGTAAAGGTAGCAGGACTGCTCCATGATGTTGGCAAGATCGGTATTCAGGACAATATCCTGAAAAAGCAGGGTAAGCTCACAGATGAGGAGTACAGTATAATAAAAACACATGTAGAAAAGTCTGCTGAGATAATCCGTGTTCTTCCTCATATGGATAATGTCATTCATGCAGTTTTGTCCCATCATGAACGGTATGATGGAAAAGGATATCCAAATGGGATTCATGGAAATGAGATCCCCATGCTTGGAAGAATTCTCACAGTATGTGACAGCTTTGATGCCATGGTCTCCAAAAGAGCCTATAAGGGAGCTATGAGTATAGAATATGCGACCGGAGAGCTGGAACGCGGCAAGGGAACACAGTTCGATCCAGACGTGGCACAGGCATTTATTGAATTAATAAGGGAGGATCCTTCATTTATTGCACAGTGATCAAATTTGGAGTCCTGAATAAAGCTGTCTCAGGATAAAATACCTGTGGACTGCAGGAAGAGGATAAACATCAGGCTCGGATCGGCACTCATTCCCTCTGTTCCGAAAAATACGTATACGGCAGGGATGATCATGGCATCTAACAGGATCTGTAGAAATCTCTGCACAGTAAGACCCTCCAGATTGGGAGTAAGGTAATACAGAAAGCCCTGCAGCTTGGTATGGATCTGTCCGGATGCATCTGTATGCTTCAGGGACAGGGAGAAAATGGCAATGATGACAACAAGAATCAGAAGAACCGGCATCATCCATTTGGATACCCTTTCGATACCCTCCTGTACACTATTGGCAGAAAACTTTTTGTCCGGCTTGGACAGGTGTTTTGAAATTTTATTTGAAAGAGATAAAATTTCCCGTTTCATTTGATAAGTATTTGATGTAAAATTGACCATGAGGAATCCTCCTTCTTTTTGTTTAGTAGATTTTTGTTTGGTCACTTAAATTTTACATCAAAAGGAATGAAGATTCCTCATATTTTGGGCATTTTTTGAAAGTTGTTTATAGCAGAGCCTGTGAAAGCAGGGGAGTGTGGATAAAAGTACGGGAACTCAAGATGGATGATATCTTGCAAAATATTCCGCGATAGTATATAGCGATTCCAAGTAAGTATATCCGGATCGCTGTAAGATCACACGATTGAAGAGCATATGACATACCTGAGAGGATGCCTTCAATGCTGTCTCCCACGGAGGAGGAAGACAGCGGCCACGAGGATATGTGGGGTGGGATGGATGCAGGAGGAAGTAGTTGAGAACACAGATAATCAATGATCTCATGACGAACATATTTTTCAATCTGATCGAGACAGAGGACAGGATCGCGGCGGATGAGCGGTTTGAAGACTTAAGCAGCAATGACATCCGGGTACTGCCGGCGATCGGCACGAACGAGCAGAAATCCATGAAGGATGTCGCTGACTATCTGCGGGTGAAGAAACAGACGGTCAATCATTCCACGAAAGCACTGATCAATAAAGGCTATGCCTATAAGAAGACCAATCCCAAGGACGGGCGGTACACCTGTATCATCCTCACAGACAAAGGTGTGACTGACGTGAACAGCTACCGCGCCATGATCTGTGATGTCATGAAGACCATGACCGATGATATGACGGAGGAACAGACCGACATACTCATTCAGGGACTTTCCAAAATGAACAAAGACTTGAATGCCAGGAGCATTAAAGGAATCAGGAATACAAACCGTAAAAAATAATACCGGCATACGAAAACTTATACTCACGGTCTGCCCAGAGGACAGACCGTTTTTTCGACTTTACACAAACTATTTTGTGTAATAATTTATAGGGCAAAAGCAGGAGGAATGCTCATGAGCAGCAGTGGCAATATCAAATACGATGCAGGAACTCGTGGGGATAAAAACTGGATTCTGCAGGAAAGCGCATTCGACAGGAGCAGATTACAGAAGATCGAATCCGCCTTCTGCCAGGGGAATAGCTATCTCGGTCAGAGAGCTGCACTCCAGAAAAAATACACCATAGAAAATAAAGGCTTATACCTGTCCGGGCTGTTCGACCGCTTCGGAGAGGAGGAAGTGACGGAGATCCCAAACCTGGTGGATTTCACGAATTTCCGCATCTGGCTGGATGGCGAGGAATTCCGCATGGTTCAGGGCAGGAGCATCCTCTACAATAGACAGCTAAACCTGAAAGACGGTGTGATAAACCGCCATGTATACTGGGAGAGCCCCACAGGACTCGAGGTGGAGCTGCAGTTCGAGCGCTTTGTTTCCCTGAAGGATAAGCATGCTCTGGGCTTCAGGATCACCATCCGTCCCTTCAACCGCGGTGTGACCGTGCGGATCGCCAGCGTCATTGACGGCAGGGTGACCAACAGCGGCACCCAGCACTTCCACGAGGCAGGCAAAAATCGGTCGGACAGCCGCATCATGGAATACTGTACCATAACCGGGGAATCTAGAGTCCATGTCGCACAGTACATGGGACACCGCCTGTATCTCGATGGCAAAGAACTCAATGGTATCAAAGTCCCTGTCATGAAGAGACGCTATGCCGGAATGGAGGCCGTCGTGGAGATCCCTGAGGGACAGATCCTCACCGTAGACAAGCTCTGCTCCGTATTCACAAGCAGAGATCCGGAAGCAGCAGAGAATGAAAAGCTGTGGAAGACCACAGAGCGGGGGCGGCAGGAAGCTATCAGCTACGTGGAAGCCGGTTATGATGTGCTGCTGCAGCGCAGCCGGAAGGCATGAAAGAATTACTGGAGCAAAAATGACGTGATCATCTGCGGAAGCAGCGATTTCGACCAGCTGGCGGTACGCTTTGCCCTCTATCACCTGAACATCATGACGAACAGAGAGGATGACCGGGTCAGTATCGGTTCCAAGGGACTCTCCGGAGACGGACATGAAGGGCACTACTTCTGGGATACCGGGGAAAAAGCCTCCCGGGAGCGAAGTCCAAGGCATACCGCAGCGGCTACCGCGAGTAGATACCATCATCCGGGGACTCGGATTCCTGCGAGGATACATCGGACAGCTTACCTCCCCGGAACACGGAACCCCAGGATCAGGCTTAGTACCATGATTTTACTGTACAAACTTCTAAAAATTATGGCAGAAAGCTGTGCAATATGAAAATACCACATAATATGTACTATATGGTATACATGAAAACAGGGCGGAAAACTCAGCAAAAACAATAAAAACGCACAAAAATCCGGGGGAGGGTACAAAATAACGGTACTCAAAATTGCAAAAAAATAATAGTAAAAACTTGTATGAGTATCATTGACTAACTCATGGAAATTTGTTATACAATTAGTAAAGAGAGAAATTATGGTACTTTAGTACACTTTCTCCAGTGCTTAATTGTGGATATTTGTGTTTGACATACATATTAGGAGAAAGTAATGGATATACAGGTGCGGGAGAGAAGTGAGAGGGACGATTATATAGGAAGAGATGCTTTTGATGGAGAGAAGGAATGCTTCCTTCAGCCCTTTTATTCAACGGAGAAGCGGTGTATCTAGGGCGCGGAGGCACTGTTCCGCCTGAAGGATGGGAGCGGCAGCTATTACAACATGGACGATCTGGTGGCGAGAGCGTAAGAGGAAGGCCGGGTGAGCAGGATCGACTGCTGGGTATTCCGGGAGACCTGTAAGAGTCTCCCTGAGCTGCGGGATCACGGACTTAAGCGGGTAAACATCAACCTGTCACCGGCGGCATGCCAGAATCCTGACCTGCTGGAAAATATGCAGAAGATAATGGAGAAATACGGTATATCCCGCAGCGAGATCTGCATGGAGATCACTGAGATGTGTAAGCCAAAGGACGGCGGATATTTCAGTGCCATGGTAGATTCACTGGTGCATCAAGGCATCCGGCTGGCACTGGATGATTTCGGAAAAGGAGAATCCAATCTGATAAGACTGCTGAAGATCCCCTTCTCTACGCTGAAGATCGATAAAGAGATGGTCTGGTTCATGGAGGACAATCCGCTGGCAGGACAGCTGATCGAGGACATGATCGCCTTTTCCCACTGCAACGTCATCCAGATGACGGCAGAGGGTGTGGAGACACGGGATCAGGCATTAGAGCTGGCTTCCTACGGCTGCGATTATCTGCAGGGATATTACATCTCACCGCCGGTGGACTACCCGGGCTTCCTGCGGTTCCTTGAGACTCAGGGACACAGGGATTTCATCCGGGAATAAATGAATAAATAATTGGAGGAAAAGGGAATGAACACAAAAGAAAAAAACAGGCAGGAAAAAGCACCAAGACCCCTGCGGACGGAAATGAAGGGCTACTTTCTGCGGGTCATCGCAGCCATGGCAGTGCTGCTGGTGCTGATCATAGCTATCGTCATAAGGCTGTGGGTGATAGACAAGAACCTCATCAGTGAGGTGAAGTACGGTGCAGAGCTGTACAAGGCAGAGACAGCCCATTATAAATGGATCAACGCACTGGGGATGTCGATCAACTACGGACTGGAGTTTGAAGGACAGCTGGATCCCATGGCATGCACTCTGGGACAGTTCCTGACGGCGGAGGCGGACAGCAGCGATCCGGACAGGAGAGCCTTTGTGGCGGAGGTGAAGGGACTCCATGAACAGGTCCATGCATCGGCACAGCAGATCGTGGAGCTGCCGGATACAGAGAAGCAGCAGAAGCAGGATATCTTCTTAAATACTACCACACCCGCTGTGGAACAGATGGTTGAGAGACTGACCACAGAGATCGATGCGGGAATGCAGCGTGTGGCTGCAGATCAGCTGCAGTTCATCCTGCTGCTTGTAGCAGGCAGTATCATATGCTTCGTGTGCATGGCGTTTGCCGTACACAGCATCGGAGATATCTACCGGTTCTTTGAGAAAGAGGTTACCGGCGTGCTAGAACGGATCTCCGGTAAGGCAGCGAAGCTGGCGGAGGGACATCTGGATCTCGTATTTGACTGCCAGAGCAGAGTAGAAGAGCTGGTGACACTCAGAGATTCCATGCAGTTCGCAGTGCAGGAGCTTGGCAGATACGTAAACGCCATCAGCGAAGAAATGGGAGAATTCGAGAAGGGAAATCTGGCTGCAGAAAATACAGTCACCTTCCTTGGAGACTTTGCTCCCATCGAGCAGTCCATTGAAGGCTTCGCAGACAATATCAGCGGTGTGCTTTATCAGGTAGAGGAGTCGGCACAGGCGGTAGCGGACAGCTCCGACCAGATCGCCTCCGCAGTACAGGAGCTGGCGGAAAGCACCACCACCCAGGCGCAGAGTGTACAGGTGCTGCTGGAGAAAAGCGAGCACGTGACAGAGTCCGTACAGGCTACATCACAGAACATACAGGAAGTGAACCGTCTGATCCGGAATGCAGAGGACATCGTGGGCGCACAGAAGCAGCAGATGCAGAGCGTGTCCGGAGCGATGGATATCATTTCCAGACGGTCGGAGGAGATCCGCAGCATCAGTGATACAGTGAAGAACATTGCGAACCAGACCAACCTCCTGTCCCTGAATGCATCCATCGAAGCAGCCAGGGCGGGCAGTGCCGGCAAGGGCTTTGCCGTAGTGGCGGAGAATATTAAGAACCTGGCAGCGGAGTCTGCCGAGGCGACCCAGCAGATTCAGGATCTGATCACAGCTACCATCGCAGCTGTCAAGGAGGGCGACCGCCAGATCCGTGATACGGCAGCGACACTGGAGGATATCGTGGCAGTGACCAAGGGCATTGCGCAGAAGACCTCCGAGGTGACCATGAATGCAGAGGAGGAATCCAATGCCATCATACAGATCAAGGATGAGACTGACAAGATCAATGAGATGGTACTCAACAGCTCTGCGGTATCTCAGGAGAATGCTGCGGCCAGCAGCGAACTGGCGAACCAGGCACAGATGCTGAAGGAGCTGACCGGCTACATCACCGTCAGAAAGGCAAAGTCTTAAGACATGGACTACATAAAGAAGCGTGGAGGCATGCTTGTGCTGGCAGTTCTGGCAGTCCTGACAGCAGCAGGGATCTTTATAGGGTACCGCTATTAGGGCACGGAGGATGACACAGAGAGACCGAGGAAGGAATTCGACACGGATGCGGTGGATTCTGCAGACAGGCCAGTAAGCCTTTCTCAGGAGGAGATTCAGGCACAGCTCCAGCAGAACGCAGATGAAAGCGCTTTCCGGGTACAGATCAATACCCGGATCAGCGTGAAGGATCAGATTGCAGACCTGCTGGCATGCAACGGAATAGAAAATTCCTGCAGCACGATCCTCACCGCAGAATAAGAGGATAATAGAGCCGGTGGCTTTATTACAAATAGTAACAAAATTAATTACACCTCTGGAAAGAGGAAAGTACTTATGCAGGGCAGAAGTAATACCTGCCATGATCCGAACCTGTAAGCGGTTTCATATAAGCTATCAGGATACGGCAGACAGTATCAGGAAGGAGTTGAAGCTCCCTGACATTGAAATCGAGGAAAATATGAAGCTCTACTGGTGAAACACTGCTTTACCTGAACTCAATAGAAAGTTAGCAGATGTTGTGGGACTATGTGAACTACCCATTGTTTAACCAAGGGAGTATCCCAAAGTTTGTATAAACCTCCAAACTGATGTAAGATAAAATTACTCAGTTTGGAGGTTATTTTTATGGCAAGAAGAAAAAACAGCCCACAAAAAGCAGCAATGGGTGAAATGATGGTAAGAGATGAACAACACACTGTCTACCATTTTTCTAAATTTGGTTAAAGCAGTAAACGACTACCATTTATTATCAATTCCTCTGCAACCTAAGTGGCAGGAGAATTCTATTTTCCGGAACATTAGATTCCACGTCAATTAGCCCTGAACATTGTTCCTTTATAAAGTCACTCCATGGCATCAGATGCTCTATACCTATGGATGCAATCCACTATCATGTCAGCAGTGAAGGACGTATTGTAAAACGTGCAGTTTACATTGCTCTCGGTATTGATATGAATGGGAAAAAAGATGTCCTTGGAATTTATGTTGGAGAAAACGAAAGTGCGAAGTTCTGGCTTTCAATCATGAATGGACTAAAAACAGAGGCACTGAGGATATCCTGATTGCATGCGTTGATGGTTTAAATGGATTTCTACAGGCAATCGAGGCTGTTTCTCCAAAAACAAAGATTCAGCAGTGTATCATCTATCAGATCCGTAATTCAACGAAGTTTGTTTCCTACAAGGACATCAAAAAACTGATGGCTGATCTGAAGCTTGTATATGCAGCTCCGATGGAAGAAACCGCTTTAAATGAACTGGAACTGTTTAAAGATAAATGGGATTCCAAGTACCCGAAAATCTATAAATTCTGGAATGATAACTGGGCAACCCTGTCCACTTATTTCAAATATACAGAGGCAGTAAGATGCCTGATTTATACCCAAAATACCATTGAAGGATTCAACCGTCAGCTCCGGAAAGCCACCAAAAACAAAACTGTTTTTCCATCGGATGACAGCCTTTTGAAAATGCTGTATCTGGAAACCATGGATATCAAAAAAATGAACCGGTCATAGGCAGGACTGGGGACAGATCCATTCCCAGCTTGAAATTTATTTTGAAGAACGTCTGGCAAGACGGAACCTGTAACTATTCACAAATCTTATATCAGTTCTTAGCGTTTGCACAAAACTTGAAACGATCTCAAATAGTCCAACGAAGCCTGCTAACTTTCTATTGAGTCCAGATAAAGCAGTGTTTCACCAGTAGAGCTTCATATTTTCCTCGATTTCAATGTCAGGGAGCTTCAACTCCTTCCTGATACTGTCTGCCGTATCCTGATAGCTTATATGAAACCGCTTACAGGTTCGGATCATGGCAGGTATTACTTCTGCTCTGCCTTCAATCCTTCCTTCTCTTAGTCCTTCTTTTCTGCCCTTTCTGACATACTGGTCAAATAATTCACACATACTGATCTCATCCTCCTCTTTCACTTGCATTTCCTGAAGTATGGTCTCCGTGTCCTCTACATTCTCATCTCCGGAGAGTACTCTTAGCAGCTTGATCAGAGCCTCCTTATGTACCACCCTCTGCTCTGACCGGTAGTCCTTTCCTTCTGCCAGATAATCAGCCACAATGCGCATGTCACTCTGAAACAGCCGTCTTACTTCTTCTGGCAGGTTTCTGAGTTCAAATACATGAAGCTTCAGGTCATCCACATAGGACATTGTCCTGACCGGCAGCTTCTTACCCTCAAACAGTTCATGGGTGCTTCTGCCTCCGGTCCATTTTTCTTTTCCCCAGTAAAGAACCAGCTCTATCACCGGAAATCTATTCTGTGTCTTCTTTTCGTACTGCTCCCTGTAGATGCCTCCGACATAGCTGGCTTTGTGAAGCAGCATATCCGGATATGTTTCAAAATTCTTCGTTACAAGATCATTTGTCTCCATTCATCCTCCTTCTGCCGGGAAATCCAGATGATGACAGATAATCTTTCTACTTAAAATCTCCTGAAACCTCCCGCTTATATGTTTTCTTTTGAAAATAAGCATAGATTTCAGATTTAGATGCCAGTCTGAGCTGGCCTGACAACAACAGATAAAATATGCTTAACTTGAATTGTGTATATATCATATCATAAAATCAATTGAACAGCAATATATTATGGTCAGTTTATCGTTTTATTATATTTAATTTATAAACACATGCCTGCACTGGCAAATCTATAAAATTTTCATAAAGACTCGCCGTTAATTTCCCGGAAAATAAATCCCGATGGCTTCCAGATTTATTTCCGGGAATCATCGGGATCGGGGAGGGTTATGATTTCTTCAAATCAATGGCTGTTTTGCTTAAAGCTGCTGGTGTACCTTCCGGATAACAGCTTCGCTTAATTCAGGAGCCTTGGCGGGATCCAGATCATCCGGGAATTCGCAGTCGATCGTGGAAACCTCTGGTCTGTAATTCAGACGGAGTGCATGAGCCTGAATATAATCGGCAGCCTTATTGTAAACCTCTTCACTGACACCATTTAATGTAATCGTATATAATCCTGACATATAGCATATCCTCCATTTCTTTATTTCAATTTTATTTTTGATAGTTATATTATATACTTTCTCATCCAATAAAGATATATACAAAAACATAGAATATAATAATAGTAATCATTACTAATTTTATGCAATTTATATAAAAATGATGACAGATCATATGGAAAGGCGCAGGATTCCTTATGCGGTCACCTTTGGGAACCATGATATCCAGTGTGGTATTTCCAATGAGGAGCAGGCTAAGGGGGCGTCTTGCCGGTGAAAAGCTGCCATCCATGCTGTTTCAGCATATTCCTTTACCCGAATACAGAAAGTGCCGGCATGTAATCGCGAATGAGCCCGTCTGTGTTCCAGAACGAAATGCAGGAGAATTTGATATCCTTCGAGCAAATGGAAGGGTTATGGCTGTATTTTGCGGACATGACCATAAGAATGATTTCGTGGGACGGGTAGATGGAATAGATCTCGGGTATACGCCATCCTGCGGTTTTGCCTGCTATGGACCAGGCGTAAACAGAGGCGGCAGACTGCTGACATTCCATGAAAATAATCCGGGAGCTTATGAAACAGAGCTTTTCCGTTATTGTGATATTGTGGCAGAGCATACGGAAAACCGTCTGAAGGAGCACTGGCCTTTTGGCAGGCATATGACGGAATCATCCCGCTGATCCTCCGGGATACCTTTCACCTTGGAGATACACTGGCAGGGGGAGTTATGGCACTTGATAATATCTGTGCCCTGCTTTTGCTTCCTCTTTTTGGGAGTCTTAGTGACCACTGTCACAGCCGTTTGGGAAGACGTACCCCCTTTATTATCATTGGCTCCCTGCTGGCAGCTTTACTGATCCCGTTTCTGGCTGCTGCTGAAAGAATGGCAAGTTTGCCGCTTTTCTTTGTAGTGCTCTTCCTGCTGCTTATTGTGCTGTCCGCTTATCGCAGTCCCTGTGTGGCATTGATGCCGGATGTGACGCCACGTCCTGTCCGGGCAAAGGCAGATGCTTTTAACGCTCTCATGGCAGCAGCTGCAGGCGTTATCGTGCTGGTCAATATTTCCCTTGCGGTATCTGATGTGGAGCATCCCAGTTATCTGCCGGTATTTCTTATTGTTTCAGGGATCCTCGTTTTCTGTACGGTTCTGTTTGCAGTATTTTTCTGGGAAAGGAAGGCAGTGGAAAGGATGCATGAAGAAAGCCTTGCCATGGGAATCTCGGAGGAGGAAATTGAGCTTACCGAGGAGGGTGGACAGGAAAAGGAATCTGATAAGACGGTTCGGAGATCTCTGCTTGCGATTCTGTCTTGCGTATTTTTTTACTTTATGGCATCCAATGCAGTAACCTCTGCATTCAGCAAATATGCCAGACAGGTGTGGGGAGCAGGCGGTGGAAGCTTCGCTAATTTCCAGCTTGTTGCCACAATGGTAACGCTGGTCTCCTATATGCCAATGGCAAATCTTTCCTGCAGGATAGGAAGAAAGGTAACAACCTATATCGGTATCGGTCTTATGTGTCTATGATCATGGAGGTGGCAAGTGAGAAAACCACGGGGCGTTACACCAGATATTATTATAGTGCCAGTATGTCAGCACAGATCATCACACCGGTTTTTTCCGGTGCAGTCATGGAATTTATCGGATATCGTTATCTGTACTCGGTAACCTGTGCTATTCTTGCAGCACTCCCGCTGATCTTTGTGAAAAAGGGGAATACGGTTCTGCTGAAGGATCTGGAGATCGGGGATCCGGAGGAAGTCCGAGAATTGGAGCATAACAGGGTATTGACAAATTGATTCTTTATGCTAATATGAAAATGATTTTCAAATTGGGAGGGTTAATTTGGCCAGAGCACAATACAAAACAAAACAAATGACCGAATTACTTGCCTTCTTAAAATCTGTACAGGGCAGTCATGTGACAGTAAAGGACATCTGTGACTATTTTGAAATCAGAGGTATAACGGTAGGGACGACAACTATTTACCGTCAGCTGGAGAAAATGGTCAGTGAGGGTCTGGTAGCAAAATATGTTGTGGATGGAACGAGCAGTGCCTGTTTCGAGTACACGGGAGATGAGGAAGAAAGCCAAGCCGTGTGTTATCACTGTAAATGTGAAAAATGTGGAAAACTAATCCATTTGCAGTGTGATGAGGTGGAAAACCTGAAGCAACATATGCTGGAACATCATGACTTTGAGATGAATCCGCTGCGTACAGTATTTTATGGACTTTGCAGTGAGTGCAGAATGGAACAGAGCTGAAGATCTGACATGATTACAGGAAAGGAGCCGGGAATCAATGAACCATAATATGAAAAAAACAGCTTCATTCGTTATATGTATATTATTGGTATTTATCACAGCGGCTTCTCTTTTCTATATCATAAAAGAAGAAAATCATAACTGTACAGGTGAGGACTGTCCTGTCTGTGCCTGTATTCATCAGGCGGAGCAGACATTAAGAAATCTTGGTACAGGAAATATAGGGAATGCTGTTGTCAGCACGCTGCCTGTATGGAATGGTATCCTTCTGCCTGTTTGTCTTTTCTGTGTATACACAACATCTCTTGTAAGTCAGAAGGTAAGATTGAACGATTGAATAAAGCCTATATAAACAGAAGGGTACAGGATGGATGATATCACAGTACCTTCTGTTTTTTGTACCTTTTTTTAGGAAAATTTAGAACAGGAGGCTTTATTTTATGAAAAAATACATTTCTTTACTGATAGCAGCCGTTATGGCAATTTGTTGTCTTGCTGGCTGCAGTCAAAAAAATTCTGACATTTCAACTGAAAATACAACAGAGCTTAAAGTTGTGACAACGATATTCCCGGAATATGACTGGGTACGTCAGATTGCCGGAGATCAGATTTCCAATATTGATCTTACAATGCTTCTTGATAATGGAGTGGATCTGCACAGTTATCAGCCGACAGCAGACGATATTATGAAAATATCTGATTGTGATATTTTTGTATATGTTGGCGGAGAATCAGATGAATGGGTTGAGGATGCCCTGAAGGAAGCGGTCAATAAGGATATGCAGGTGATCAATCTGTTAGAGGTATTGAAGGATACTGTAAAAACAGAAGAAGCAATGCCAGGCATGCAGGCTGAAGAAGGACATAATCATGGATATTCTCATTTTGCCGACAGTGATGTACAGGACAGAAGCCTGTCTGACTGGTCAGGTGACTGGCAGTCTGTTTATCCGTATATTCTGGATGGCACATTAGACCAAGTCATGGAAAAGAAAGCGGAAAGCGGCAGGAAAACTGCAGAAGAATACAAGGAATCCTATATTGCTTCCTACGAAACTGATATTGAAAAAATCAGCATCGATGGGAATATGATCACATATACTCGCAAGGACGGCACTTCTACCGCCACCTATGACAGCGAAGGTTTTTACATCCGTCACAAGGATGACGGAAGCAAGCAGGTACGTTACAAATATCAGAAGGCGTCCGGCGATGCCGATGCACCGACATACATCGTTTTCAGTGACCACAACATTTCTTCAGCGGAACCGGAACACTTCCATCTCTACTTTGGCGAAGACGGATTTGACAGCCTTGTCGAGGAAGGAAAGCATTTCCCTACCTTCTATCCGGCATCGCTGATCGGCACTGAGATTGCAGATGAAATGCTGGAGCATGAGGAAAAGGAATACGATGAGCACGTTTGGCTTTCTCTGAAAAATGCGGAAACCTTATGTAAGGCAATTGCAGAAGCACTGGAAAAAGCAGATCCTGCAAATAAGGATATGTATGATGCGAATTTAACGGCTTATGAGGAGAAACTGGCATCCCTTGATACCAGTTACCAGAATGCAGTAAAGGATGCTCCACAGAAGACGCTGCTGTTTGGCGACCGTTTCCCATTCCGTTATCTGGTGGATGATTACGGCTTGAGCTACTATGCTGCCTTTGCGGGCTGCTCTGCCGAGAGTGAAGCCAGCTTTGAAACTATTTCTTTCCTGGCTGAAAAAGTAGATGAGCTTGGACTTAAATATGTCATGACGATTGAAAAATCGGATCAGAAAATAGCGAAAACCATTATTGAGAATACCAGGGATAAAAATCAGAGTATCCTGGCACTGGATTCCATGCAGTCCACAACCTCAGAAGATGTTGCAAATGGAACTACATATCTTTCAGTCATGGAGAGCAATCTGAATGTCCTGAAAAAAGCATTGCAGTAGGAGGAATCATGGCACAAATTACCTGTCGGAACTTAAGTATAGGTTATGATGGCAGAGCTATTCTGAAGAACATCAGTTTTTCTGTAAATCAGGGAGATTATCTGTGTATTATAGGAGAAAATGGTTCTGGAAAATCAACCCTGATGAGAACTCTGCTTCATCTGCAGCAGCCAGTCGGAGGATCAATTCTGACTGGAGAAGGAGTCAAAAGTGATGAAATTGGATATCTGCCACAGCAGACGGTAATACAAAAGGATTTTCCGGCATCCGTGAGAGAAATTATTCTCTCCGGATGTCAGAACCACTGTGGTCTTCGTCCCTTTTATAACAAAGCAGAGAAGAAAACTGCAGAGAAAATGATGGAAAAGCTGCAGATCACACATCTGAAAAATAAATGTTACCGGGAACTGTCCGGTGGACAGCAGCAAAGAGTTCTGCTTGCTAGAGCGCTTTGTGCAACAAAAAAGATATTGCTGCTGGATGAACCGGTATCAGGACTTGATCCCGGAGCAACCGAAGAGATGTACAGGCTTATTGAACGGTTAAACAGAGAAGAAAAGGTTACAATTATTATGATATCACATGACATTGAGGCAGCAGTTAAGTATGCCAGCCATATTATGTGCATGGGAAAGACTGTATTTTATGGTACAAAGCAGGAATATCTGAAATTAAAAAGAGATCAGGCCGGTTTATAGGGAGGATGGACTTTGATTGATAAATTAATCTTTTATTTTGAATATCCATTTGTAAGATATGCTTTAATTGTGGGTATATTGATTGCACTTTGTTCCTCTCTTTTGGGAGTTACGCTGGTGCTGAAACGTTTTTCTTTTATTGGTGATGGGCTGTCACATGTAGCGTTTGGAGCAATGGCAGTTGCTTCTGTTTTAAATTTTACAAATAATATGCTGTTTATTTTGCCGGTTACTGTAATTTGTGCAATTTTACTGTTACGTACAGGACAGGATACAAAGATAAAGGGAGATGCAGCAGTTGCCATGATCTCAGTGGGGGCGCTGGCAATAGGTTATCTGCTTATGAATATATTTTCTACGGGACCTAATCTTTCCGGAGATGTATGCAGTACATTATTCGGCTCGACATCTATTCTGACGCTGACACAGGGACAGGTTACTTTATGCTGCCTGCTGTCTGTTATTGTAGTAGTTATTTTTATTTTATTTTATCATAAGATTTTTTGTGTAACTTTTGATGAGACTTTTTCAAAGGCTACCGGAATGAAAACAGATTTTTATAATCTGCTGATAGCAGTGATTACAGCGGTAATTATTGTTCTGGCAATGAATCTGGTAGGATCTCTGCTGATATCGGCACTTGTTATATTTCCGGCACTGTCCGCAATGCGGATATTTCGGACATTTTTCAGCGTTACAGTTTGTTCTGTCTGTCTGTCGGTGCTGTGTGCGGTTATTGGACTTCTTGTATCAATTTTAGCCGGTACACCGGTAGGCTCTACAATTGTTGCAGCAGATATGGTGGCTTTTCTTGTCTGCTGTCTGGTGGGAAAAGCAACAGGAGGCAAGGCATGAGATCTGTAAAAAGAGGTATTTTCATATTGTTATGTATTGCACTGATAACCGGATGTAAGCACAAAAATACTAAGATCAAAGGTGTCAGCAGTTCCAGCTCTGTTGAAGAACTGATCGTTCGCCAAATTGAAGAGGAAGTATATGGAACAGTGCAGGAGGAATCACCCACTGTCGAAATGCCAGAAGAAACAGCCATACCGAATGATGCAGCAGATGATATGGTGGAAGAGGAAACTGCTAGAGCAGAGCCGGAAGGGAAAACTACCGTAGATTATGATCTGACAGCAATGAGCAGTGATATGGTATATGCGACAGTTTATCAGATGATGATCCTGCCGGAAGATTATGAAGGTAAGACATTTCGGATGGAGGGAAGCTTTTACGCAACTTATTATGAACCAACGCAAAGCTACTATTATTATTGTATTATTCAGGATGCAACAGCCTGCTGCGCACAGGGGCTGGAATTTGTGTGGGGAGATGGAAGCCATAAGTATCCGGACGAATATCCTGAGGAATATACAGATGTTGTAGTAGAAGGAACTTTTGAAACTTACAGGGAAGAAGGAGACGAGAATCTGTATTGCAGACTGACTGATGCGGTGTTAACATTTTAGGAGGAAATAGCGGAAGGAAATTGCTGTATGGAAGAGAAAAGCTATATTGCGATCGATCTGAAGTCTTTTTTTGCGTCTGTTGAGTGTGTCGAACGCGATCTGGATCCTCTGAATACGAATCTGGTCGTAGCGGATGCGAGCCGTACCGAGAAAACCATCTGTCTTGCTGTATCTCCTTCTTTAAAGACCTACGGGATTCCGAGCCGTGCGAGACTGTTTGAGGTGATACAGAAGGTGAAGGAGGCCAACAGAAGGAGGCGCATGTCAGCGCCCGGAGGCAGGTTTGCCGGTGAATCACACTTTGCGGATGAGCTGAAGGCACATCCGGAGCTTGCCATAGATTATATCGTGGCACCGCCTCAGATGGCGCGGTATATAAAGCACAGTACGGCTATCTATAATATTTATCTGAAATATGTGGCACCGGAGGATATTCATGTATATTCCATTGATGAGGTGTTTATTGATGTTACCGGATATCTGCCGGCCTATGGCATGACGGCACATGAGCTTGCCATGACCATGATCAGGGATGTACTTGGGAGTACCGGCATTACAGCTACAGCAGGGATCGGCTCCAACATGTATCTGTGCAAGATCGCCATGGATATCGTGGCCAAGCATGTGGTACCGGACGCAGATGGTGTGCGGATCGCAGAGCTGACAGAAAGGAGCTATCGGCAGCAGTTATGGGGTCATAAGCCGATCACCGATTTCTGGCGGGTAGGACGAGGCTATGCCAGAAAGCTGGCAGAGAATGGAATGTACACCATGGGTGATGTGGCCAGATGCTCTGTCGGGAAGCCGGAGGATTTCCATAATGAAGATCTGCTGTATGAGCTTTTTGGCGTGAACGCGGAGCTTCTGATCGACCATGCCTGGGGATATGAACCGTGTACGATTGCAGATGTGAAGGCTTATAAGCCGGAGAATAACAGCTTCTGCTCCGGACAGGTGCTGCAGAGCCCTTATTCCTTCGACAAAGCCAGGCTGGTCATCCATGAGATGGCAGACGGAGCGGCTCTTGATCTGGTAGATAAGAGACTGGTGACAGACCAGATCGTACTGGATATAGGATATGATATTGGATGCCTGACAGATCCAGAGATCCGGCAGAAATATAAGGGATCTATTACGACTGACAGCTATGGAAGGCAGATTCCAAAGCCGGCTCACGGTTCCATAAATCTTAAGAGGCAGACAGCATCATCCCGGCTGATCATAGAGGCTGCGGTTACCCTGTTTGACCGGATCGTGAATCCGGAGCTTCTGGTCAGAAGGATGAGTGTGACGACCAATCACGTAGTCAGTGAGGAAGAGATCCGGGAAGAAGAAAGCTATGAACAACTTGATCTTTTTACCAATTATCAGGAAAAGGATCAGCAGCGGGAGCAGGAGAAGGAAGAGCTCCAAAAGGAACGTAAGGTACAGGAAGCGCTTCTTTCTATTAAAAAAAAGTATGGGAAAAATGCTGTGCTGAAGGGAATGAGCTTTCTGGATGGCGCGACTGCCAGAGAGCGGAACGGGCAGATCGGGGGACATCGTGCCGGAACAGCAGATGGTGAAGTTGCGCAGAAGGAGAAGGGAAAGGAGAAATCAGAAAATCATGAAGGATTCGTATGAGGATATCATAGATCTGCCGCATCCCACCAGCAAGAAGCATGAGAGGATGTCAAGGATGAACCGGGCAGCGCAGTTTGCTCCTTTTTCTGCGCTGACGGGACTTGGCAAGGCGCTTAAGCAGACGGCAGATAAGAATGAAGAGAAGTGGGAAATGGAATATGGGGAGGATGATGAGGACGGGATCCTGTAGACAAGAAACAGTCTCAATGAAGCAATGGTTGATATTCAGGAAGTTTTATAGATCTCATTCATAAAGAGCTTCCAGTGTAAGAAGTAAAACATCTTCATCTTTCAGATCCTTAAACCAGTCAGTGTATCCGGATAAGGAAAAGAGGATATATTTTGAAATTTTATACTTTGCTGTTATAAGTTTGCTTCTTCAGATCAGAGTATCATAAATTCCCTTATCTATCTTCTCGTTCTTAAATTTGCATTCGCCAATAACCGCCTTTTTATCTATATCCGATATGACAACAACGTCAATATCTGCACATTCCCTCGAATACAGTGCCCATAAAAGAATGTAAAACCGGTTTAACTGCTTTCTGATAGTAAAGCGCACCCTGTCAGGTAAGAAGGATATTCCGGATTTACAAAGTGCAGAAAGAAAAGGCGGTAAGTAATTTATAATTCTTCCGCCTTGAATGTAGTATAACCTTCATAATAATAACTGTGGTCGATGCCTTTCATGTAAACTTCACGGCTGTTGATTTCATCAGTCAGGGCAGTTTTCACAAGATATTTGATCTCTATATCTTTGATGGGACTTCGTTCCATGGCAAGGAGGTAGTCTTCTTTATCGATTTTACTCCAGTCAACCACCTGCTGGATTTCTGTTTTCAGAATATGGTCAAGCCAGATGCGGGTACTCCGGCCATTTCCTTCCCGGAAAGGATGCGCAATGTTCATTTCCACATATTTTTCGACAATTTCGTCAAAAGTGGTCTGGGGCATTTTCTCGATATTTTCAAGTGCTGCTCGAAGATACATAAGCGGTGCAAAGCGGAAGTTCCCCTTGGCGAGATTTACAGTACGGATCTCACCGGCAAATTCATAAATATCCTCAAACAGATATCTGTGGATTGTCTGCAGAGTGGAAAAGCGGCCTGAAGGAAGAGAATCCAGAATGCCTTTTTCAAACAGTTCCATAGCCTTTTTTTTACTGATACGCTCTTCCTCACGGGCAAGGTCGGCCGGGTTAGTAATGTCGAGTTTATTGGTAAGCATGGAATACCTCACTTTGTTTTCAACGTTATAATAATATTATGTGATAAAAGGTGGAAAAAATCAATTCAGTATTCTACAATATAAGCCAGTCTGTCAAGACGGAAGGTACGGATACAGGAAATCGGGGTTGCCATTTCCACATTCAGTATAGTTTCTGTAATGCTGAGTCCTGCGAATAAAACGATGATGAGGATCAGGGCATGCAGAAGAAGAGTAGCAAGGGAAAGGAATATCATAATAAAGCCAACGGTTTCTGCGATACCACCGGCATAGCGCATCCACCAGATCTGATTGGAAGAGTCGATCCAGTAAGGAGCAGCCATGGAATTGTTAAAGAAATCAAGGCCGTTGGGTCAGTACATTATCGAAAAGGTATTACATATGAATATGCCACAGATCATGGATAGGGCCGATGCGGCGCACTGGAGCTGGTGGATGGAAGAATAAATATTGACGGAAATGATTAAAACCATTAAAATGAGGGTAAAATGAAAGAAAAAACACTTATTTTAATGGTTTTTCTCTTTGGAGGGACTTATGAAAGAAAGGCTTTTTGCAGTACCGGCGTACACAACTGCGGAAGAGATCAGGGCTTTGCGTAAACGCCTGAAGCTGACACAAAGGGAGTTTGCGGAACTGATCTGTTGCGCAAAATCAACAGTAGAGCGCTGGGAAACCAGTAAGGAGAATATTACAGGGCCTGTAGTTTTGCTGCTTCAGATGCTGGATCGTTGTACGGATTATCCAAAACAGCTTCAGATTCCGAAAAGGGAGTATCCTCTCAGACTTTGGTATATGTACCGGCAGAAGCCCTGTACACTGATTGATGTCAATGAAATGGAACAGAGGGTGCGCATTGTCAATTACACGGATAAGCTTATGTTCAGGGCATTTGGTAAAGTAGAGGATCCGGACTACAGGATGTATGAAGAATTTCTGGAATCCAGATGTTTTCCTGCCAGCAGGGATAAAATGAAACTGGTGTTACAGGATTTGGATCTGCCGTTTTATGACCCCCTTATGATCATAGAAAAGACAGCGGGCAGAATGGCAGAGGATGATTTCTGGATCCAGATAGAACGTTAGATGGGGGAATGGGATGGTAGAACTTTTTGAGCAGGATGAAAGACAGAATAACAGACAGTCTTCCAAGGGAAATCAGTTAAAATGGGAAAACAACGGAATATGGTATAAAGCAGATTATACGGGATATGAGGGGCTTGCAGAATATATGATCTCGCATCTCCTGATGAAATCTTCTCTGCGTCAGGATGAGTTTGTCCTGTATGAGCCTGAACAGGTCAAGTATAAAGCATCAGTTTATTCCGGGGTGATGAGTAATAATTTTCTGAGGGAAGGATGGCAGTTGATTACGCTGGAAAGGCTGTTTAAAACTTTTTTTGGACAGAGTCTTTATCAGTCTGTTTTCAAAATCCCGGAGCCAGAGAAAAGACTGACTTTTTTGGTGGAACAGGTAGAACGGGTCACAAAGCTTCCTGATTTTGGTGCATATATGAATAAGCTGTTTACCATAGATGCTTTTTTCCTGAATGAGGATCGTCACACTCATAATATTGCTATCATGATGAACGGGGATGGGGAGTTTGCCTACAGTCCAATTTTTGACAATGGAGCAGGCCTGCTGGCAGATACATCATTAGATTATCCACTGGGAAAAGATGTATATCTGCAGATGAAGGAAGTCCGGGCAAAGACGATCAGTTCAGATTTTGATGAGCAGCTTGATCTGGCAGAAAAACTGTATGGGAATCATTTGAAGTTCCATTTTCGTGCGAAAGATGTGAATGATCTGCTTGACAAGATCAGCATATATTCTCCGGAAGAGAAGAACCGGGTAAGGGATATTCTTCTCTCCCAGATGAAGAAATATGCGTATTTGTTTGAGTAAGTACCGTTTTTCAGGTTGTATCAGGCTAAAAAGTATCATTATTTCACGTAATAGACCCAGTTGTCCTTGCGGGGATGCGTAGCGGGGTACTCTCCGTCAACATAACCGAGGACACAGTGGCCGATTCCTTCGTACTCACCTTCGATGCCAAGATCCTTCAGGATTTCCTGGCCTTTTGCGGATTCAAATTCTTCTTTGGCTCTGTGGATCCAGCAGCTTCCGATATCCAGAGCATGTGCTGCCAGCATCAGATTGCCCATGACAAGGCTGCCATCGTAAACGTGGGTCGGTGTTTCCTTTTTAGCGAGAACAATGAGGACAATGGGAGCACCGTAGAAGGGATCTTTGTCACTTCCCATGATCTTTGCATTCATTCTGGAAAGTCTGTCCCGCATTTCCTTATTTGTAACAGCTATGATAATGGGTGACTGTCTGTTCATACCTGTGGCTGCATAGGTGCCGGCCTTAATGATCTGATTAATGACATCAGAGGGAATCATGTCAGGCTTGAAGCTGCGCACACTTCTTCTTGTTTCCATGAGTGTTAGTAAATCTGTATTCATCGTAAATACCTCCTGTTCAAGTACAACATACCCTGTATTCACCTGTTTCATTTTCAATTAAAACAGAATGTTCAGTAACATCTGTGACTGTTCCTGTAATGCTTGGCTCATCTGTATATCTTTTACTTTGGTTATTACAGCCCATCAGGGTAAAAATACAGGCTAGTTCAGTAGCTAAGGCGGCCACCCTCTGTTATGGAGGGGCTAATCCCTCCGGACAAAAGAAAGGAGGGCGATGCCAATGGTTACATATTCAGAGCTTATAGAGTTCAGTATGTTCATTGTTACCCTTATTGGATTGTGTTATGCAATCTTTAAGGGAAGAAAATAGCCGCCAACTACTCGCAATAGTTGACGGCATAACTACAAAGTTTTGCCAAGCTATAGAGGGTAGGCCGTCTCTCTGGCTTTTCCTCTATTCAAGGATAGCATATAAAACTGTAAAAAGCAAGAAAAGTTCAGCTTGCTCAGTGAAACTTAAATTTAAATAATAATTTAGGGAAATCAGATAGTATCAATTTTCGGTTGAAAGGCTGGAAAATTTCTTTACAGGAGAAAATTCCCATTCCTACCGATTGACGAATCAGGAAAAGGGAACTTATAATGTGGGTGAAAAAGGAGTAACTGACATGAAGACCCACCAGACAGACTTTTCGCAGGGAAGTATATATAGAAATATAATGGAGGTTGCAGTACCCATGACCGTGGCACAGCTGCTTAACCTCCTTTATAATATCGTAGACCGAATGTATATTGGAAGGATCCCAGAGGTGGGAACACTGGCGCTGACAGGCGTCGGACTGTGCTTCCCGATCATTACGCTGGTTTCTGCGTTTACGCTACTTTTTGGTAATGGCGGAGGCCCTCTTTGTGCTATGGAGCGGGGACGGGGAAATGAAGAGGAAGCGGAATACCTTATGGGAAATTCCTTCCTGATGCTTGTACTGACAGGCGCTGTGCTGATGGTGGCAGGATTGTTGTTTTATAAGCCGGTGCTGTATCTGTTCGGAGCAAGTGATGCGACCTTTGTTTACGCAGGCAGCTATATCAGGATCTATCTGCTCGGCACCCTGTTTGTCATGATCTCTGTAGGAATGAATCCCTTTATCAACAGTCAGGGCTTTGGCAATATCGGTATGTTTTCGGTTCTGATCGGCGCAGTGCTGAATATCGTCCTGGATCCGCTGTTCATTTTTGTACTGAAAATGGGCGTACAGGGAGCCGCTATTGCAACGATCCTGTCACAGCTTGCTTCGGCCATCTGGGTGCTGCGATTTCTGACAGGTAAAAAAGCGGTACTCCGGCTGAAGGCTGACCGGCTGAAGCTGTCCGGGAAGCGGGTGCTGCAGATCATGGCACTTGGCGTGTCCGGCTTTATCATGAGCTTTACCAATGGTCTGGTGCAGGTGGCCTGCAATGCGACGCTGCAGATATATGGCGGCGATATTTATGTCGGTGTTATGACAGTATTAAATTCTGTCAGGGATATCTGTACACTGCCGGTGAACGGCATTACCAGCGGGGCATCCCCGGTCATGAGCTTTAATTACGGGGCAAAGGCCTATCATAAGGTAAAGCAGGCGATCTGGTTTGTCACGGGACTCTGTGTAAGCTATACGCTTCTGATCTGGGGAGTCCTCAAACTGTTTCCAGAATTTTTCATCCGTATTTTCAATGATTCCCCGGAGCTGGTAGAAAAGGGTGTTCCGGCGCTTCATATTTATTTCTTTGGATTCTGCTTTATGGCACTGCAGTTTACCGGACAGAATGTGTTCGTGGCGCTTGGCAAATCGGGCAAGGCAGTATTCTTTTCTCTGCTCCGGAAAGCCTTTATTGTTGTGCCGCTGACACTGCTTCTTCCCAAAGTTGCCGGGCTGTCAGTGGATGGTGTATTCTGGGCCGAGCCGATCTCCAACCTGATCGGAGGGTGCGCCTGCTTTATCACCATGCTTTGCACGGTACTGCCGGAGCTGAAACGGGCAGATCTTCAGGAAGTATTAAAAAAGATGAATGAGAGAATTAAGAAATAATATGTTACGTAAACTACTGTTTGACCTGGATAATACGCTGCTTGATTTTGATAAGGCGGAAAGGCTTGCACTGACGAGAGCGCTCAGTGCCCTTTCCCTGGAGCCGGCAGATCATATGCTGGATCGGTATAATAAGATCAATCTGGCACAGTGGAAGCTGCTGGAAAAGGGAGAGCTTGACCGTGATGAGGTAAAGAAACGCCGTTTTCTGCTTTTGTTTGAAGAATTCGGAATCGACCGGGAGGCAGAGGAAGCGGCCCATCTGTATGAAGGATTTCTTGGAGAGGGGCATTACTTCATGGACTATGCGGAGGAGCTTCTGCAGAAGCTTTCAGGGGAATATCAGATTTATATTGTGACCAATGGAACGGCTCATGTGCAGAAGGGACGGATCGCAAGTGCAGGCATCCGGGACTATGTCGAAGATGTTTTTATTTCCGAGGAGATCGGAGTCAATAAGCCATCGAAGGAATATTTTGACAGATGCTTTGAAAGGATTCCGGATTTTGACAGGAATGAAGCAGTGGTGATAGGGGACAGCCTGACATCAGATATCCTTGGCGGGATCAATGCCGGTGTCAGAACGATCTGGTTCCACAAGGAGGGGGAGGAGAACGGGACAGGGATCATCCCGGATTACGAAATAACAGATTTAAGAGAATTACCGGATCTATTGAAAAAGCTGTAGGATGTCCTGCAGCTTTTTCTGTGAGTGCGCATCAGCAGGCTGCCGTGGGAGGCGGGATCAGCCAGAGATTCCGAAAACGGTATAGGTCCGGTAGTGCCTCGGTGTACAGCCGATCTGCTTCAGGAAGGTCTTATTATAGTAGCTGATGTTGTTAAAGCCGGAACGCAGGGCGATCTCACCGATGGGAAGATCAGTTTCCGTCAGGAGGCTGCAGCTCTGCATGACCCGGTAGTGCATGATGTACTGGACGGGGGTCTGGTTCATGGTTTCCCTGAAGATCCGGCAGAACTGTCCTTCGCTCAGGGCTGCGATACTGGCAAGCTGTGCAAGGGAAATTTCTTCCGAAAAATGTTCCCGGATATAAGAAAGCACAGGGGACAGCCGTTCTCTGTTATGGCATTCCCGGCGGTTCCCGGAACCGTCTGGCTGTGCCTGTTGGAACAAAAGCTCCCAAAGCAGGTAGATCCGGGACTTCAGAAAGAGCTCTCTTTTGGAAAGAATGTCGTCTGGGCAGCTTTCGATTTCTCTTAATGCAAACAGTAGTTTGGACTGCCAGAAAGCAGCCTTGCAAAGGAGCAGGGTATTCCCTGACAGGTGAATTGCTTCCGGGAAAAGAAGATATCCTTCCAGCACAGGATTGATATATTTCCGGGAAAAGTGGCTGTGAGGGTTTTCGTCCAGAAGCTCATAGGAAAAATCCAATGCGGTGAAGGAGCAGGACTGTGAACAGACGCTTCTTCCACTGTGGCTGAAGGAGGCATTGATAAAGGCTCCTTCTCCTGACTGCAGGATATGGGTTCTGCTTTCTATGGTAAGCTCAAGGCAGCCTCTGGTGACCATAATGAATTCAAATTCTTTGTGCCAGTGCTGGTAAAAGAGAATATCCGCACCGGCTGGGTAGGAAAGCCTGTGCAGGGCAAAGGGAAGATCGGCGGTGGTGTGGCTGATTTTTTCTTCATATTGTTGTCTGGAAAGAACAGATCCTGACTCCATACGTGATTCTCCTTTAAGAAAAGCTATCTTTATTTTTACTGCTTTTAACAGAAATGTCAAGATAGTGTTAGAAAAGTAGAGGATAATTAAAGAATCAGCAATAAAATAGTTATATTCTATCATTAGAAAAAGACCTCTGAGGGAAGGAAGGAATTCAGTAATGGATGCTGGTTACAGAAGGAAGGATGCAGCTGCTTTGCTCCTTCAGAAGCTTATTTCACAAAGATCGAAGAGAAAAAGGTTACGATCTGTGCTCCAACTACTCATATCGTTACAAGAGGAGATACTCTGGGGGGCGTGAATCTGACACTGGAGATCACATCTCCCGCACCGGAAATTTTAAGGGTCCAGACTTATCATTATAAGGGAGAGGTTGTTAATACTCCTTCCTTCGAGCTGGATCTGAACGAAGAGCTGCCCCTTACTGTAAAGGACAGCGAAGATGAGATCAGTATTACAAGCGGTGAGCTTACACTTGTGATCACCAAGAAGAGCTGGTCCATGACTTATTACAGAAATGGTGAGATGATCACCGGAAGTGCAGGACGTGATCTGGCACTGATGAAGACAGATTTCAAGGGACTCGCTTATAATTATACAGACAGCGAAGAAACTTATATGAGACAGATGCTTTCTTTATCTGTTGGAGAGCTTGTATATGGTATGGGTGAGAGATTCACTCCCTTTGTAAAGAACGGACAGAGCGTGGATATCTGGAATGCTGATGGCGGCACCAGCACAGAGCAGTCCTACAAGAATATTCCTTTCTATCTTACCAATAAGGGATATGGCGTACTGGTAAATCATTCTGAAAAGGTATCCTTCGAGGTGGGAACCGAGATGGTGACCAGAACAGAGTTTTCCGTAGAGGGCGGTTATCTGGATTATTTCCTGATCAATGGACCTACCATGAAGGAAGTACTGACCAGATATACAGATCTGACAGGTAAGCCTTCCCTTCCGGCTCCCTGGACGTTCGGACTGTGGCTGTCAACATCCTTTACCACCAATTATGATGAAGCAACAGTTATGAGCTTTATTGATGGTATGCTGGATCGTGGCATTCCGTTACGAACCTTCCACTTTGACTGCTTCTGGATGAAGGAGTTCCACTGGAGCGATTTCGTATGGGACAGCAGAGTATTCCCTGATCCTGCAGGACTGTTAAAGAGAATCAAGGCAAAGGGCTTAAATATCTGTGTATGGATCAACAGCTACATTGGCCAGGAATCTGATATCTTCGATGAAGGTATGGAGAAGGGTTATTTCATTAAGAGAACCAATGGCAGAGTATGGCAGTGGGATATGTGGCAGCCGGGTATGGCACTTGTTGACTTCACCAATCCTGACGCTTACAAGTGGTATCAGGATAAGCTGGAAGTACTGCTTGATATGGGTGTTGACTGCTTCAAGACAGACTTTGGTGAGAGAATCCCTACTGAAGATGTTGTTTACTTCGATGGTTCTGACCCGAAGAAGATGCATAACTATTATACTTACCTTTACAATAAATGTGTTTATGAGCTGCTGGAGCGCAAGAGAGGAAAAGGACAGGCTGTTCTCTTCGCACGTTCCGCAACTGTTGGCGGTCAGAAATTCCCGGTACACTGGGGCGGTGACTGCTGGTCAGATTATGAATCCATGGAGGAAAGCCTTCGTGGCGGTCTTTCCCTGCTGATGAGCGGATTCGGCTTCTGGGCACATGATATCGGAGGATTTGAGAATACCTCTACCGCTGATGTTTACAAGCGCTGGGTAGCATTCGGACTTCTTTCTTCCCACTCAAGACTTCATGGAAGCTCTTCCTACAGAGTACCGTGGGTTTATGATGATGAGGCAGTAGATGTGGTAAGATTCTTCACCAGATTAAAGGCAAGCCTGATGCCTTATCTGTACAAGACAGCAATTGAAACTTCTGTAAGCGGTGTTCCTACCATGAGAAGTATGGTTCTGGAGTTCACAGAAGACAAGACCTGTCATTATGTAGATAAGCAGTATATGCTGGGTGATAACCTGTTAGTAGCGCCGATCTTCAACGACCAGAGCATCGCAGAGTACTATCTGCCGAAGGGAACCTGGACAGACTTCTTTACAGGAGAAGAGAAGGAAGGCTGCGGCTGGTTTACAGAGAAGTGTGATTACCTGAGCATTCCGCTTATGGTAAAGGAAAACTCCATTGTAGCAATGGGCGCACATGATGACAAGCCGGATTATGATTATGGTGATGATGCAGAGCTTCGTCTCTATGCACTGAAGGATGGAAAGAGTGCAGAGGCAGTTGTTTATGGAATGGATCAGACAGAAGAGATTACCATGACAGCAAAGAGAGACGGCAATCAGATCCAGATCACTGTAAAGAGTGACAAGACCTACAAGATCAGACTGGTAAATGTGATTGCAATCTCCGTATCACAGGGTGATGTGAAGATCGATAAGAAAGACACTATCATTTCCCTTTCCGGAAATGCAGATCTGACTGTTACTTTCTAAAGGAATTTTCAGAATCAGTGGCAGTCTGACAGACTGATACAGGATAAATAAAGAATATAGTTTTTTTGGGGGGGGGGAGCTGCCGCAGGGCAGCTTTTCCTGATTGCCATGTATATTCAAAAAGAATCCGGATTGTGAAAGGAAGATTTATGATCTGACAGGGATAAAAGAAAAGGAGAATCGAATGATACACGAAACAATCGATATGACAGTAGAAGGCAGCGTTGGAACTCCCACGCTGACCACTTATATTCTGGACTATGAGGACTGCTATGTTTTCACGGAGCGGCCTCTTGTACTGATCTGTCCGGGTGGCGGTTATGAAAATGTATCCGTGCGGGAAGGAGAGCCTATTGCCATGCAGTTCAATGCCATGGGATACCATGCGGCTGTCCTGAACTACAGTGTGGCACCGGCAAGATATCCGGCTGCGCTTCTGGAGCTGGCAAGCGCCATGATGACGATCCGTAAGCACGTGAAAGAGTGGCATATTGACCCGAATAAACTTCTGGTGCAGGGATCTTCGGCAGGAGGACATCTGGCAGCCAGTCTCGGATGCTTCTGGAACAGTGAATTTCTGGTAAATGAAGCGGCCGGCGGGGATGAGAGCCTGTTAAAACCAAACGGTCTGATCCTCAGCTATCCGGTGATCACTTCCGGGGAATTTGCACACAGGGATTCCTTCCGTGCACTTCTTGGAAATAAAGAAGAGACACTTTCAGCGAAAATGTCTCTGGAAAATCAGGTTACAAAGGATACACCGCCCACATTCCTGTGGCATACCTTTACGGATGGACTGGTTCCTGTGGAAAATTCCATGTTGTTAGCAACAGCACTCTGTAAGGTAAAAGTTCCGGTGGAACTTCATATATTCCCGGAGGGGGCCCATGGTCTTGGCCTTGGGAACCGGTTTACTTGTTCCTGCAGGGAAAACCTGCAGCCGGAAACAACAGTGTGGATCCAGCTTGCACAGGCATTTATTGAGCAGCTGTAACCCTTTTATATTTAGATTAATATGATATTCTAATTCTTAGGTGCGACGATGGATGCTATCAGCTGATCAGCCTTAAAGGGCTTCGGCAGATGGCTGTCCATCCCGGCTTCTTTACATTTCACAACATCTTCTGCAAAGGCATTGGCTGTCATGGCAATGATCGGAATCGTGCCTCCGTCAGGACGATCAGAAAGTGAACGGATAGTTCTTGTTGCTTCATAACCGTTCATCCTGGGCATCATAATGTCCATTAATATCACATCATAGGTACTGGCAGGATGACTTTTAAACATTTCCACTACCTCACAGCCGTCTGCTGCCCTTGTCACATGCATACCTTCATCTTCCAGCAGCATAGTTGCGATTTTAGCATTCAGATCATTGTCTTCTGCCATGAGTACGTGAAGATCAGTTGTTCTTTTCTGGACAGGAGCCGTATACGCTTCCCTTTTTTCAATAGGGTCTGCTAGAGTTAAAGGAAGCTCCACGGTGAAGGTTGTACCTTTGCCCTTAGTGCTTTCTACGGTAATGGTACCGCCCATCAGTTCCACATATCGTTTGGTAATAGCCATGCCAAGGCCGGTTCCCTGATATTGTGTTCTTGCACCGGAGTTTTCCTGTGAAAATTCATCAAAAATATGAGAAGCGAATTCTTTACTCATGCCGATGCCGGTATCAGAAATACGGTATCCGAATATGATATTGTCCGGGGCAGTTCCGGGTTTACGGAAGGTTTCAAAAGTAATGCGTCCACCATCATGGGTGAATTTTACGGCATTGCTTATGATATTGATCAGGATCTCACGAAGCCTTACTTCGTCAGCCAACACATAATGGGTTTCCGGTTCATCCCGGTGTACGATAAGTTGCAGATCGCGGTTGATAGTAAAGCCGTGGGTGATATCCAGTACAGAGTCTGTAACGGCAGTAATATTGACCGGTTCCGGATCATAGGAGATATTTCCACTCTCGATACGGCTGATGTCCAGTACATCATTGATCAGGGATAGCAGATAGTCAGAGCTCTGTTTAACTTTTTCAAGATAACTTTTTACTTCAGGAGCCGGCTCATTTTTCAGGGCGATATCAGTGAAACCGATAATTGCATTCATCGGGGTACGGATATCAATAGAATTCACTGTAGCCGATACTGGAGATGGCGAGATAGTCATAGTCTGTGGCAAGGTCCGGCGCCACAATGGCATCAACATCACCATCAGCCAGAGAGGACTGATTTTTATTTACATACAGCCAGTAGGTATCTTTTCCCTGAGGATAGGAAGAAAAATTAAAGAGCTCTGCCCGCTCAGGAGTGTAGGAAACGTTACCGAACAGATCGATTTCTCCATTATCCAGCATGGTATAACATTCTGAAAAAGAAGCATAGACATATTCGTAATTCCAGCCTGTCAGATAAGATATCTTCTGCAGCCTGTGCGGAAAGGGGAACTGCTGCTGTAAGCAAGGGCACTGTAGTCAGTAAAATAGTGGCCATTTTTGCTGCAAGTTGTCTGAATCTGTTCATGATGTAGGTCTACCTCCGGGTGTACTGCTTTCTGCTGTGTGATGGAGTACGTTCTGAAACCGTAAAAAAGCATTGTAACAGCAGATAATATCTTCAATATTATAAAGGAAAACATATGAAATTTCAACAGGGAAGACCTATAAAAAACGTACTCCCGCCGCCATTTGTGTCAGTAACCCAAAGGTGTCCGTGGTGTGCAGTTACGATTTCACAGGCGATCGAAAGCCCAAGACCGAAATGGCCTTTGGTATTCCGGGATTTTTCAGCCCGGTAAAAGCGCTCAAAAATATGTTCTTTGTCAGCATCGGCAATGCCAGGACCGTTATCGGCCACAGAGAAAAGATACTGATGATTTCTGACAGAAAGAGCAAGGTGGATATGTCCGCCTGCCGGAGTATAGCTGATGGCATTCTGAATGAGAATCGAGAGTACCTGCCGGATGCGCATTTCATCGCAGGAATAAGGCGTAAGCGCTTCTTCCGGGAGGGAAACGGACATGGTGATCGATTTTCTGGCGGCAAGCGGCTCAAAAGCTTCGAAGGTATCAAGCAGCAGAGTGTCCAGTTCGGCAGTGCTTCTGGAAAGTACAAGTTGCCCGCTGTCTGAGGCAGACAGGGTGAGCAGGTCATTGACAAGACTTTTCATCAGGGCTGCCTGTTTTTCAATCGTAGCAAGAAAGCCCGCGACTTCATCCGGAGAGGCCTGATGACAGCATTCCAGACTGGAAAGGATCACGGAAAGAGGGGTACGCAGCTCGTGGGAAGCTGCAGCCACAAAGGAAAGCTGCTTTTTCCGGCTCTCTTCAATGGGGGCAAGGAGTTTTCCGGTGAAGAAAAAGGAAAACAGGAAGAGCAAAGCCACGGTGAAGGAGTCGGTCAGCAGGAAAAGAAAGCGTTGTTCCCGGATCTGTTTTTCAAGACCGGCCAGAGAAGAAAGGATCATGATCTGAAGCTGTGAGGTGTTCCGCTCCAGCGTGATCAATGTGCAGAAGTAATCATTTTTCCCGGAATCTGTGAAGGAAAAGGTCCGGTGCCATGCCGTATAGGGAGACAGAGAGGATGCCTCTTCCAGAGAAGAATCCTGGGGCAGCGTGCTTTCATAATACGTCCACGCCTCTCCAAAGATGTCAGAAAGAGCAGAAGATGTCTTGCTTTTGGACACAGAAGTATTGCCATCTGATGAAGAAGCAGCCCGGTTTTCTGCAGGAGCCGTATCATGCAGTGTATTATAAAGAAAGGGATGTCCGTTATCCAGCAGATAAAACTGATAGTTTCCCGGGGCCTCCATTTTGGAAAGCCATTCCATGGTGATGACAGACTGCTGCTCCAGATTGATGATGATGGTGTTGCTGTCATTCTGGAAGGAATAAAACTGGTTCCGGTAGAGGCTATTTTCTGAAATACGGAGATACAGAAATGACATGATGATGATCAGCAGGGTGATGATGCCGCTGCAGAGCAGGGTAAGACGGATTCGTACCTTTTGAAACATGGGAACCTCATTTCTCCTTCAGGCAGTAGCCAAAGCCACGCAGGGTTTTAATGGAAAGGCTGCTGCCTACAGTAGTAAGGCGCCTCCTTAAAAAGTGGATATAGTTGTCAAGATTTCCTTCTTCCACATCGCTGTCCGGCCCCCAGACAGTAAGCAGAAGGGAACTCCGGGAAAGGGGTTGTTCCTTTCTGCGGAGGAAGGTTTCCATCAGGGCAGCCTCCCTTCTGGAGAGGGTGCAGCTTCCGGAAGGGCCGGAAAGCCGGTATTCTTCCGGATAAAAGGTAAGATCCAGAAAGGAAATGTTCCGGGTATTTTCCAGTGTCCTTGGCCGCCTTGCCACGCAGTGGATCCTTGCCAGCAGTTCTTCAAAAGCAAAGGGCTTCACCAGATAGTCATCAGCGCCCAGGTTTAATCCGGTCACCTTGTCAGTCAGTGTGCCAAGGGCAGTGATCAGAATGACCGGTGCCAGCACACCCTTTTTGCGAAGCCGGGAAAGGACGGCAGTTCCCTCCATATGAGGAAGCATGCGGTCAAGCAGGATCACATCATAAATATTCTGTTCTCCATAGAAAAGAGCCTCTTCTCCGTCCAGACAGGTGTCTACAGAAAAGCCCTGTGCCTTTAACTGGAAGCACAGAGCACGGTTTAATTCTTCATCGTCTTCAGCAAGTAAAATTCTCATGGATTCTCCCTCATAAAAGTATTCTATTAAAAAGTATACCACAGAAATCTGTAAGCTTTCTTTAAAATTGCCATGCATATGAAAAAAGGATCCGGTGGATCCTTTTTGAATGATCTTAAGATATCTTCAGAAATCTTAGAGGCAGATTAGAGAAAGGGCTGTTATGCTGTGAGACAGAAAATCAAACAGCGAAAAGGAGTGCTTTTTCATGAAGAAAAGGAAAAGATGGATAAAAACAGGAAGTCTTCTGCTTGCCGGAATGCTATTGCTTAGTGGCTGCGGCACCTTGAAAAATACAGAAGGCACAGCAGGAAATGGAAAGACAGATGATGGCTCAGGCAGTACTGCCATGGGAAGGTATACGGAAACAGAGCTGTCTTTAGAGGATATGATGCAGGGAAACATCTGTCAGATGCTGACACTTTCAGATGGAAATATCGTAATACTTAACGAATTTGACAGTTCTCTGGTATCGGAAGATCAGGGACAGAGCTTTCATGCCTATGAGATACCGGTCGTGGATCAGCTGAACGCAGAACAGCATTATGTGATGGATCTGAAGATGAATGCGGATGGAACTACTGCTGTGATCTATGATGACAGCACGGAAGAAGAGTCTGTAGACGAGTTTGGAAAACATATCAGATATATAGTGATTTCTCCGGAAGGAGAGACGACGGAACTGACACTGCCGCTGCCAGAGGATGAATATGCCAGAAATGTGTGGGTTTCTCCGGAGGGGGACTGTTACTTTGTATCGGTCAGCGCCCATACGCTTTACCGGGTAAAGAAGGGAGAAACGGAAGGAACGCCTTTTCTGACCATAGATGAGGATGCGCCGAGAATGCTTTCCTTTGCCGGAGATCTGATGATCATGGATGGCTATGATTATGAGGCACCGCTTTTGTATGACCTTAAGGCGGATACGTATGTAGAGGATACTGTGCTGGCAGATTTTGTAAAAGAATACTACGGACAGAGGTCCTTTAACGGAAGCAGTTGGTTTGATCTGTATCTGTTTCAGGGAAAAGAAGACGGTGTGATTTACCTGGCCGGTACCAAAGGACTTCACAGACATGTGATCGGCGGAAGTGCTGTAGAACAGGTCATTGACGGAAGCCTCTCAAGGCTCAGTTCCCCATCCTATGGCCTGTGTGGCATGGTGGAGCTGGATAATCAGGAATTTCTGGCTGTTTTCAGCGGTGGTATTGTCGTGCATTTTGTGTATGATCCAGATATTGCCTCTGTACCGTCTGTGAAGCTGAAGGCATACAGCCTTTCAGAAGATACTTATATTCAGGCAGCAATAACGGAGTATCAGGTAAATAACCCAGATGTTTATGTGGAATATGAAATCGGAATGGAGGAGGGAAGCTCCGTAACCAAAGAGGATGCCCTGAAAAAGCTGAATACACAGATTCTGGCAGGACAGGGACCGGATATTCTGATCATGGATGGAATGCCGCTTTCTTCCTATATAGAAAAAGGACTTCTGCTGGATCTGACAGATACTGTTGCTGATATGGAACAGGATGCAGAGTTCTTTGATAATGTCATAGAAGCAATGAAGCAGGATGGTGGGATTTATACGCTACCATGTACGATCAATCTTCCCATGGTATTTGGAAGACAGTGGGCAGCAGAGGCAGGCCAGGGTTTGACACAGGCAGCAGATGCTATTGAAAAGCTGCAGCAGGAAAATCCGGAAAGTCAGATTTTCCAGCCTTATATGTATTCTCCGGTAGCGGTAATGAAGCGTTTTGCGATGGTTTCTGCACCGGCATGGATCAGAGAAGACAGTACGCTGGATGAAGAAAAGATAAAAGAATTTCTGGTACAGACAAAGAGGATCTATGAGGCACAGATGAAGAGCATGACGCCGCAGAGACAGGAAAATTTTGATATGTACAATGAGTATTTTGTCGCTGACTATGGAGAAAACTGGGCAGCCAATATTTCATTCTGCGGACTGGATGAGATGAGTTACCTTGGCGGCGGAAGCCTGGCAGAGATGGGAATGGTAGACGGTACCTATGATTATGGAATGCTTACCTCAGTAAAAAAGGTAGACGGGTTTGAAGATGTTACCTTTGCGCCGATGAACGGGCAGAGCAGTGATGTGTTTATACCACAGACGCTGGTCTCTGTCAGTGCAGGATCGAAGAATCAGGAACAGGCACTTGACTTTTTACGGATGTTTTTCTCTGTGAAGTATCAGGGGCAGGTCAGTGGATTTTCCATTAATAAAGACGGCCTGAGAGAAAATTTTGCGGCAGGCAGAAATGCAAGCTGGCTGCAGGATCAGGAACCGGATGAAAACGGAGATGTAGTTTATGGCATGATGTCCGTAGGCAATGCTGACGGGCTGGAGGCCACTCTGAATGTCTACTGGCCCGATGAGGAAGCAGAAAACAGCCTGTATCAGCTGATAGAGCAGGTCAAAGTTCCCTATCTGGAAGATGAGACACTGGAAACGGCCGTATTTGAAGAGGGAAAGAAATATCTGGAAGGAAGCTGTGATGAAGAGGAGGCAGTCAGAAATATCAGGGAAAAGCTGGCCATTTATATGGCGGAGTAGCATACGGGAAAGAAGAGAGAAGAAAGCATTTTTATGCTTTCTTCTTCCCAGTCTGATCGGAACGGCGTTCTTTACCGTGATCCCTTTCGGAGATGTGGTCAGGCGGTCCTTTATGACAGAGGTGACCGGACAGTTTACCGGATTTTCCCATTACAAAACAATCTTTGCCAATCAGGCCTTTTTGCTGGCAGTGAAAAATACACTGCGGTTTACCCTGACCGGGATCCCGCTGCTGCTGATCTGCGGCTTTCTGATCGCTCTTTTGTTCAGCGGATCAGGAAAGGCACAGATATTGAAACCGCTGTATCTCCTGCCTTATGCCCTGCCGGCAGCAGTCGTTGTGATCGTCTGGAAAGTGATCGGCTATTATTTAACCGGGCAGGAATTTCTGGTACTGCTTTTGTGTTATCTCTGGAAAAATACAGGATATACGGTGATTTTGTGGCTTGCCGGGATCAAGGGGATCCAGAAGGAGATCCTGGAAGCGGCCATGGTGGACGGGGCAGGAAGCTTTCAGCGGGTGCGCTATATCATACTGCCGGGACTGAAAAATGTATTTTTTACTATTGTGATCCTGTCTTTCCTGAATTCCTTCAAGATCTACCGGGAGGCCTATCTGACAGCCGGAGCTTATCCTGACAGAAGTATTTACCTGCTGCAGCACCTGTTTAACAACTGGTTTGTGAATCTGGAGTTTTCCAAGATGGCGGCGGCTTCTGTACTGCTGTTTCTGGTACTGCTTTCCGGTATCTGGCTGCTGCAGGGCAGATGGAAGGAAAAAGAGGAGTAAGTGATGAGAAAAAGAGGAAAGGAATTACTGATCCTGGCACTTTTACTGCTGCCGGCGCTTGTAACGGTTCTGCCATTGTTTCTGCTTCTGACAGGGTCACTGATGGATGTGCAGGAGATCAGGGAAAGACTGATGCCGGTATTTACCGGAGAAGGAAGCTTTTCCTTTACGGCGATACCGGATTATCCCACATTCCTGAAATATGAAAAGCTGCTTCTGGAGACACCACAGTTTTTTGCGCTGTTCTGGAACAGTATGAGGATGACAGGGGCAGTGCTGGCAGGGCAGCTTCTTGTGGCAGTTCCGGCGGCTTTTGGATTTGCAGTCTATAAGGGGAAGGGCAGCAGGCTGCTGTTTTCCCTGTATACGGTACTGATGCTGATCCCGTTTCAGGTGACCATGCTTTCCAGTTATCTGGTTCTCACCAGGCTGCATCTGATGAATACACAGTGGGCGGTGATCCTGCCGGCTGTTTTTTCAGCGTTCCCGGTATTCTTATGTTACGGAGGATTTTCGGCGATCCCGCAGGCCATGCTGGAAGCGGCGAGGATAGACGGAGCCGGGGAAGCAGGACTGTTTCTTTGGATAGGGCTTCCTCTTGGCAGGGGCGGGATCTGTTCGGCACTGATCCTTGGATTTCTGGAATGCTTTAATCTGATCGAGCAGCCTATGGCATTTCTGGACGACAAATCCCTGTGGCCCCTGTCCCTGTATCTGCCGCAGATCAGCCTGAATCAGGCGGCGACAGCGTTCTGCGGCAGTGTGATCATGCTGATTCCGGTGCTTTTTGTATTCGGGCTTTTTCATGATGATCTGGAACAGGGAATTGTATATGCCGGGCTGAAGGAGTGAGGTTATGAAAGAAAAGAAACGGAAGATTTTTACAGGATTTATCATATTTCTTGGCATTATGTGGCTGTGCACCCTGATTTCCCGGGCTGTGTACGCTTATCAGCTTCCCATGGTAACTGCGCAGAAGCCGGACAGCAAATATGTAGAACATAAGGTGGAGGCTGAGGGCATCGTAGTTGCCGGAGGGGAAATTCCGGTGAACTTTGTCAGTGGCCTTCGGCTTGCCGGAATCTCTGTGCGGGAAGGTGACAGAGTGGAGGAAGGAGATCTTCTCTTTACGGTTGACCTGGCAGATCTGCAGGAGATCATAGAGGAAAAGCAGCAGGAGATTGACAGGCTTTCCGTGCAGATGGCATCCATAGAAGAAAATCAGGCACTGGCACAGCAGAAACGGGATCTTGAGCTTGCACGGGCCAGAGAAGATTATGATACCACGGCACGGATTCAGGATACGAAAGTGGGAAGAGCCGCAGAAGCTTATGTTCAGGCAGAGGAAGACGGAGAAGAAGGCATGGACGAGGAAACGAAGGCGGCGCTGCAGAGCGCTGCCTATGCGGAGGCAGACACGAAAGCGGAACGGGATGAAGCCGTAAAAGATGCAGGAAGAAGGGTAGAGGATGCGCTTTTTCCAGAAGCCTCGTCTTCCGAGCTGACAGAGCTTTCCATGGAAAAGGAAAAGCTTTCAGACAGCCTTTCTGTTTATCGGGAGGTCCTGCAGCAGGAGGGACAGGTGTTTTCAGAAAGAAGCGGTGTGGTCACAGGAGTTTCTCTATCTGCGGGAGAGAGGATCGGGGATACGGCCGTGCTGCGGCTTTCAGATGATACGGTACCCTGTCAGTTAAAGATCCTGATCAGCAGGGAGCAGAAAAAGCATGTGGGCCTGAAGGATTTCGTCACGGTAAAGCTGGAAGGAGAAAGTGAATTTCAGACGACGGTCACCTATCTTGGTGAAAGTGCTTCCGGAGATGGCAGCTATGAAATTCTGATCCCTCTTTCAGAAGGAGAAGGGATACCGGGACAGTCCGGAACCCTGACTGCTTCAGATGCAGGGGAGAAGTTTCCATTCTGTATTCCTGTTTATGCCCTGCATTCGGAAAATACAAGAAATTATGTATATGCGGTGAAGCAGCGGGAAGGGATCCTCGGAGAGGAGTCTTATATTGAGGAGATCAACGTGACAGTGCAGGATCAGAATGAGAATTATGCTGCCATAACCGGGGCACTGGATGGAGATACCATGATCGTGGTAAGTGCCACGAAAGAGATCAAAAACGGAGGTACCGTGCGCCAGCAGGGGCAGGTACAATAAGCACAGCATAAAAGTGGGTTGGTAGGGAAGCAGTTCTGTGGTAAAATAGATCCATCTTTATAAAGGAAACGAATGAAATGAACTATGTTGTGCTTGATCTGGAGTGGAACCAGAGTAATACAGGGGAAGAGCCCGAGGTAAAGGAAATCCCTTTTGAAATTATCGATATGGGTGCGATCCTGCTGAGCAGTGAACGGAAAATGATCAGTGAGTTCAATCAGCTTGTAAGGCCGGCGATCTATCAGCATATGCATGCTATTACCAGTAAGATCATCCATCTTCATATGAAGGATCTGCAAAAGGGGTGTCCTTTTCCGGAGGTGATGGAGGAGTTTCTTGTCTTTAGTGGGAGGAATGTGATCTACTGCACCTGGGGACCACTTGATCTGTATGAATTACAGAGAAATATGCGTTATTATAAAATGGAGCCACTAAGCACAGGTCCTCTTAAATTTCTGGATGTACAGAAGCTGTTCAGTATTGCCTATGAGGACCGCAAGTCCAGACGAAGTCTGGAATACGCGATTGATTTCCTGAAGATAGAGAAGGATATTCCTTTTCACCGGGCCTTCAGTGATGCTTACTATACGGCAAAGATACTTGAGATTCTGCCGGAAGAGGTGCTGGAGAACTATTCCATTGATACCTTTGTGCTTCCTGCATCCAGAGAGGAAGAGATCCATGTCTTCTTCCATGATTATATGAAGTATATTTCGAGGGAATTTGCGGATAAGCAGGAGGCGCTGGAGGATAGGGAGGTGATCAGCACCAAATGCTATCTCTGTCATAGGAATATCCGTAAAAAGATCCGCTGGTTCACACCAAACGGCAAGCATTATTACAGTGTGGCCGTCTGTCCGGTGCATGGCAGCATGAAATCAAAGATCCGGATCCGTAAAACAGAAAATGATGGTGTTTATATTGTGAAGACTTCCAAATTCATATCCGAAGAAGAATGTCAGAAGATCCAGGATAAGAGAGAGGAAGCCAGAGAACACCGCAAACAGAAAAAGAAAAAGCAGGCATCTCATCAGAAATGAATATCTCTGGATCCGGAAGAACGGCGGTTTCTGCCATGCTTCTTCCGGGTCCAGTATTTTTTCCTGCTGACAGAGCGTGAGCTTCCGGAAAAGCTGTAGTTGATGAGCAGATCCCGGATCACAAAGACCAGCATGGTCAGAGCTGCCAGGATAATGACGATCAGGAGCACGATCTTGATATTAATGAAGATGGTATTATCCATTCCGCTGGCTGTTGGCTCTGCTTTGGAAGGTGTAATGGGAGCGCTGTCAAAATCGTAGGAAGAATAGGCAGTAGCCTTTGCCAGATCAACAGAGGCTGTACCAACATAGGTATCCTCATAATAGTAACTAATGGTAGCAACTTCATCCCCGCCGGTTACATCGTAGGAGATTTCCGAGGTCAGCTTCTGAAAGCTGACGGTCTTTGGCAGGATCAGATAGCTGTCTTTATTTAAGGAAAGGATCGGACTGGAATTCCCGAAAACATCATAGGAGGTATGGAAAAACTCGGTTTCATCCGTATTGTATCGTGTTTCGTTTTCTGCTACGTTAGCCACGGTAAAATTTCTGAAACCATAGTCAAAAAGTCTGACGGTATCATTAAACTGTTCCGGACTTTCCTCCTTCATGACCACGCAGATCAGCTTCAAGCCATTCTGTTCGGCGCAGGTGACGAGGGTCTGCCTTGCGTCATCGGTGTATCCGGTCTTGCCACCCTTTATTCCTTCATAGGGAGTGTCTCCGTTAATAAGCTGGTGTTTATTACGTACGGTAAAGTCATCCGGCTGGTCAGCAGTGGCTGCAAAGTGGTGCCTTGGGGTATTGCCGATCTTGCTAAGAAGCTCATTCTGGAAAAAGGCTTTCGCAATGATGGCAAGGTCATAGGCAGAGGTATAGTGATTTTCATCAAACAGTCCATGAGGATTCACGAAATGGGAATCCTGACAGCCGAGCTCCCTTGCGGTCTCGTTCATCATATCGGCAAAGGCTTCCTGGCTTCCTGCCACATGCTCGGCAACGGCAGCGGCAACCTCATTGGCAGAGGCGACAAGAATACCGTACAGACATTCTTCCATGGTCATAGCCTGTCCTTCATCGATCCCGATATTGGAGCTGCCCTGTTGGATACCGAAGACAGCATCATGGGAAAAGGTGACGATCTCGTCCATGGAGCATTCTCTGGCTGCGATCAGACAGGTAAGCAGCTTGGTGGTGCTTGCCGGATAAAGCTTTTCGTGGATATTTTTGGCATAGAGAACCACACCGGTATTGGCCTCCAGTACGATAGCGCCTTCTGCGCCGACAGCGGGACCCTCCGGCCAGTTTTCAATCTCATTACTCTGTATGGGAAGGGTAAGACGCTCCTCCTGCTGGGCAGCAGCTTCGTCCAGATCAGCCGGGGCAGCCAGAGCGGTGATGGGTGTCATGGCTGCTGTTACATATAAAAAAGCAGACAAAAAAAAGGTGCCTGCCCGATAAATCCTGATATGTCTCATTTGGAAATCTCCTTTTTTCTTTTCTTATCTTACACTATTTACAGCGAAAGCTGAACTGTTTTGAAAAGTTTTATCATATTTTAATAAATTGTTCTGAGAAATATGCTTTCAGGAAGTGGAAAGATAAGGTAGAATAAAGGTAAACAGGAAAAGACAGGAGAAGGCTATGCGTTTAAAAAATATACCGGGTTCACGGGAAGCGATCGCAGACAGCGTCTTTGTGATCCATGAGCCGGAAACAAATAAAGGTGCCTGGCAGCAGGTATTTGGGAATGACCATGAGATCCATGTGGAGATCGGCATGGGAAAGGGAAGATTTCTTTATGAAATGGCATCTCTGCACCCGGATATTAACTATATTGGTATTGAGAAATATTCCAGTGTCCTGCTTCGTGCTATCCAGAAGATGGAGGAAAAGGAGCTCCCAAATCTCCGATTTATCCGGATGGATGCTGAGGATATCACAGAGGTATTCGGAAGAGATGAGATTGACAGGATCTATCTGAATTTTTCGGATCCCTGGCCCAAAGACAGGCATGCCAGGAGAAGGCTGCCGTCCAGACAGTTCCTTGCAAGATATGATGAGTTCCTGAAGGGGAATGGTGTGCTGGAGTTTAAGACGGACAACCGTGACCTGTTTGACTTTGCAGTGGAGGAGGTGCCGGAGGCAGGCTGGAAGATAAAGGAATGCACCTATGATCTGCATCATGATGAAAGACTGATGCAGGGCAATGTAATGAGTGAATATGAAGAAAAATTTTCCAGTATTGGCAATCCCATCTGCAAGTATATTATTTACAGATGATACGATACTAACAGATGATCTCATAATAAGAAAAGGAGGAAGCTTTAATGGAACTGAAGATCACAGAACAGAATTTTGAGGAAGAGGTAGTAAAAAGCAATATACCGGTTTTGGTAGACTTTTATGCCGACTGGTGCGGACCATGTAAAATGATGGCACCTGTAGTAGCAGAGCTTGCAGCAGAATATGAGGGGAAATGCAAGGTTTTTAAGTGCAATGTAGATGAAAACATGGATCTTGCGAAAAAATATGGTGTTATGTCTATTCCTGATATGATACTCTTTAAGGATGGAGAGGTAAAAGGGCATGTGGTAGGGGCTGTCAGTAAGGCAGATCTTGCTGGCAGGATCGACAGTATTTTATAAAAAGTTCATAAATGCAAAGAAAATATAAAAATTTTATGTCAAATTCTTGAATCACCCAGGGTTAGATGTTATAATCACCCGAGATTGTAAGGAGGAGAGAAAATGGCACAAATTATTGCAACTGTAATATTTCTTGTTATGTTTCTTCTGATCATTTCAGAGAAGCTGGAAAGACATGTCGTGACACTGCTGAGTGGATTATTGACGCTTGTGCTGGTATTTGGTGTCTGCATGCACAGTATGTCAGCAGTAATTAATACGTTAAATTTTAAGGAGATTGGAACGTTATCCTTCTGGTATCAGGCTGGTGAGGCTGCTGAGAACTCCAGTGGGATCAACTGGGCAACCATCATCTTCATAGCAGGTATGATGATCATGGTAGAAGGTATGGGTAATGCAGGCTTCTTCCGCTGGCTCTGTATGAGGCTGGCTAAGGCTGTTCATTACAAGACAGTAGCAATTTTCATTACTTTTATGGTTATGTCCAGTATTCTGGCTATGTTTATTGACAGTATTACGGTTATCCTGTTCCTGGCAGCAGTAACTGTGGAGCTGGCACAGCTTTTGAAATTTAATCCGGTACCTATGATTCTTTCAGAGATTTTCTGCGCGAATCTGGGCGGAGCGGCTACTATGTGTGGAGATCCCCCGAATATTATCATCGGGACATCTCTTGGATATTCCTTTGGAGATTTTATCAGCAACACGGGTCTGATCGTTATCTGCGCACTGGTGCTTACCCTGATTTATTTTTTCCTTGTATATCATAAGCAGCTTCGCAGTAATGGAACGATAGATACTTCTGCATTCCCGGATCCCAAAACGGCGATCAGGGATAAGAAAAGCTTTGCTATAAGCTGCATTATTTTTGCATTTGCAGTAGTTCTTCTTGTAACACACGCGCAGACAGGATTAACCGTAGCTACGATCGGCTTTGGCATTGCCATCCTGACACTGGTTACATCCGGTAAGGAAGCTGTAGAGTTGCTGAAAAAGGTAGACTACAAGACCCTGTTATTCTTTGTAGGACTGTTTGTTGTAGTAGGTGGTCTGGAGCAGACAGGTGTGCTGGAAGTGATCGCAGGCCTGATCGCCAGGGTCAGTGGTGGAAACATCAAGCTGATGATCGCTATTATCATCTGGGGTTCTGCTATTGCCAGTGCCTTCGTAGATAATATCCCATTTGCAGCAACCATGATCCCCGTTATCAAGAGTCTTGCCGTAGCACAGGGAGTGGATCTTGCTACCCTGTCATGGACACTTTCCATGGGAACAGATATCGGTGGAAGTGCAACACCGATCGGTGCATCTGCGAATGTCGTTGGTACTGCTGTTGCGGCCAAGCATGGTCATCCTATTGGATGGGGCAAGTACTGTAAGGAAGTTGCACCTGCAACCATTATGGTAGTTTTATTCTCCATGTTATTTATCTTTGTAAGATACTTATAAAAGGAGGCAGCATCAATGGAAAAACAGCTTATTATTTCTATAGGACGTGAATTTGGGTCAGGCGGACATGAGATCGCAGAGATTCTGGCAAAGCACTATGAACTGAATCTGTATGATAAGAACCTTCTGCAGGAAATTGCCGATGAGAAAAGCGTAGAGGTAAAGAACCTTGAGAAGTATGACGAGGTTCCGAGAAACTTTTTTATGACAAGGACTGTTAAGGGTTATTCCAATTCTGCAGAAGAGAATCTCGCTAATATGCAGTTTGAGTACCTGAGAAAAAAAGCAGAATCGGGAGAATCCTTCGTGGTGGTAGGACGCTGCTCTGAAGACGTATTAAAGAAGTATCCTGGAATGATCTCTATTTTCATCCTCGGTGACTGGGAGAGTAAGGTTGAACGTGTCGTACGTATTTATGGTATGAACAGGGATGAGGCAGAAACCTTTATGGTTCGTCAGGATAAGAAGAGGAAGAATTATCACAATTATTACTGTAAGGGTAAATGGGGTGATTCCCGTAATTATGATGTATCTATTAACAGCAGTAAGCTAGGAGAAGATGTAACTGCTGAGATGCTGATCAATTACATAGACAGGAGACAGAATAAGCATTGATCTGCTGTGCTTTTAAAAACAGGGTTTCCCTGAATTGGTACAGTTCAGCCCGCGCCATTTGCAAAGACGCAGCCGGCATTTTTCCAGTGATGGCTGAACTGTTACCTGATATAGAATGAATAACAGGTTTTCAGTATTGACAATTTGGTCTAAAAATTGTATGATAGCTAATGTCGTATGAAAACGGGGTGTGGCTCAGCTTGGTAGAGCGCTACGTTCGGGACGTAGAGGTCGCGTGTTCGAATCACGTCACCCCGACTATAGTTAAGTAAGGTCTGAGGATCACAGATCCTCAGACCTTTTTGCGTCACAGGAAATGACCCGTTCTAGGTGGAGAATCCTGCAAGCAGGATTCTTTCTTGCAAAAAGGGCTATAAAATTTTATACTGTTGTCATGTGAGAATATATGGAAAAGAGGATACAGACGTGATCGAAAAGCTGAAAGGTAAACTGGATATAACCTTCCTGAAATTTATTCTGGTAGGTGTTATCAATACAGTCATAGGGACAGCTGTGATGTTTCTTGCCTATAACCTGCTCCATCTGTCATACTGGGTTTCTTCTGCGGCTAATTATATAGTAGGCAGCGTATGCAGTTATTTCCTGAATAAATATTTTACCTTTCAAAATAAAAGTAAATCCCCGGTTGTCATTCTTAAATTCATCTTGAATATTACCGTCTGCTATCTGATCGCATATGGTGGGGCAAAGAAGCTGATCCTGCTTCTTTTAAGCGGACTTTCCACAGAGTGGCAGGACAATATCGCTATGGTATGTGGCATGGGACTGTTTGTAATCCTGAATTACTTTGGTCAGAGATTCTTTGCTTTTAAAGAGGAGAAATGGGAAGAGGAATAAGGAGAAATCTGTATGGAAGAACAGCAGAATCAGGACAGAGCTGATTTTTTAAAAGAGACTATCAAGCAGCGTCCCTTAAACCGGAAAAAACTGATAAGGAAAACAATTATCACAGCAGCCATGGCTGTGATCTTCGGACTGGTGGCCTGTCTGACATTTCTTCTTCTGGAACCGGTCATAAGCAACCGTCTGTATCCTGAAGAAAGTCCGTCTACAGTAGTGCTTGTGGAAGAGAAAGAAGCAGAAGAAATCCTGCCTGAGGATATGATCGCAGATGATTCGGAAATGACACCGGAGCCTGAGACGCCGGTGCTGGAGGATGAGCAGATCGCTCAGGTACTTTCGGAAATGAAGCTTGGAGTCGAAGATTACACATCACTTTATAATGCACTGGCAGCAGTAGTCAGGGATGTGCAGTCTTCCATGGTGACAGTGGTCGGAATTACTTCAGATGTGGATTGGTTTAACAATGTGTACAAAAATGAGGGCTCTGTTGCCGGAGTGATCATAGCGGATAACGGGAAAGAGCTTCTGATCCTGACAAATTATCCGGCTATAGAAGATGCGGAGCTTTTGGAGATCACGTTCTGTGATGAACTGGAATATGAAGCTGTGTTAAAAAGAAAAGACAGTAATACAGGACTGGCTATTCTCGCAGTAGAAAAAACTACTATGAAGAGAACAACTCTGCAGGCTGTAGAGCCGGTTAAGCTGGGAACTTCTGCAGGAAGCAACCTCATAGGAAATCCGGTTATTGCACTGGGACAGCCTGCGGGCGTTGCCGGGTCTGTCTGCTACGGCTTTGTAACCTCTGCAGGCAGTACGGTCGATCTTCCTGATTCCAGATATAAATGGATCACTACTGATATTTACGGCAGCTCTTCTGCCACGGGCATTCTTGTCAATTTAGGCGGACAGGTAATAGGTATCATAGATTCCTCTCTTAACAGCAGTGATACCAGAAATCTGGTTAGTGCTATAGGGATCACGGATCTCCGGAAGCAGATCGAGAGAATGTCAAATGATAAGGATATTCCATATCTTGGTATCCATGGTGCAGATGTGACATTGCAGGTGCATGAGGAGCTGGGTGTGCCCTATGGAACGTATATTATGGAAATAGACATGGATTCTCCGGCGATGGCGGCAGGTATCCAGAGCGGCGATGTAGTCACCGGAATAGGAGATACCAAGGTTACCAGTTATCAGGAGCTAATCAATGGTATGATGGATATGGAGCCGGAAGAAACTATGACGTTGACGCTGCTTCGTCAGGGACCGGGAGGCTATACGGAAATGGAGCTTTCCGTAACATTGGGAACCCGATAAGGGATAATCATGGACAAAAGGAAAGGGCAGGCAGAAATGAAATATATCAAGGATTATAAAGACGGTGACAGAGTGTTTGATATTTATCTCTGTAAACACAAGATCTCGGCGGTAACAAAGAATGGAAAGCCTTATGATACAGTGGTACTTCAGGATAAAACGGGAACCATAGACGCAAAGGTGTGGGATCCCAATAATGCGGGTATCGCAGAATTTGATTCCCTGGATTATATTGAGGTGTATGGAGATATTACCAGCTTTCAGGGAGCGCTGCAGGTTAATGTCAAAAGGATCCGTAAGTGTCAGGAAGGCGAATATACGCCTGCGGATTATCTGCCTGTCAGCAAATTTGACCGGGAGGAGATGTATCAGGAGCTGCTTTCCTATATTAACAGCGTGGAAAATGCTTATCTGAAGAGGCTGCTTCAGGAATTTTTCGTAAAGGATGAAGCATTTATCAGTGCATTTAAGCAGTCATCCGCAGCCAAAACGGTACACCACGGATTTGTGGGAGGCCTGCTTCAGCATACACTCGGCGTAATAAAGCTCTGCGATTATTATTGCAATACATATCCTCTGTTAAAGAGAGATCTGCTGATCACAGCGGCAATCTGTCATGATATGGGAAAGACCAAAGAGATTTCGCTTTTCCCGGAAAATGACTATACCGATGCAGGGCAGTTCCTTGGCCATATTGTGATCGGTGTGGAAATGATTGGTGAAAAGGTGCGGAATATCTCAGGCTTCCCGGAAATATTGGCGAATGAGCTGAAGCACTGTATCCTTGCACATCATGGAGAGTATGAATTTGGTTCGCCAAAGAAGCCTGCGATCATGGAAGCCATGGCACTGAACCTTGCAGATAATACGGATGCCAAAATGGAGACCTTTACTGAGATTCTGGAAAGCAGCAAGGACAATAATGGATGGCTTGGCTTCAACAGGCTGTTTGATTCCAATCTGACAGGAACCAGAATGGAATAATAGCAGGAAGCCATAATAACGCAGAAACAGGGCGGAGAAAAGCGTGGAAAACAAAGAAAACAGCTTTAAAAAGAATGACATTATAGAAATAAAAATCGCAGATATAAGTCATGACGGAGAAGGGATAGGCAAGGTAGACGGCTATCCCTTTTTCATCAAGGACACTGTGATAGGAGACCGGATTCTGGCAAGGGTTACCAAGGTCAAAAAAAACTATGGCTATGCCAGGGTGGAAAAAATCCTGAACCCTTCTGCCTGGCGTATAGAGCCGTCCTGTAAGCTGTACAGACAGTGTGGCGGATGCCAGATCCAGGCAATGGATTATCAGAAACAGCTTGCCTTTAAGGAGAAGAAGGTACAGGATCAGCTCATTCGGATCGGGGGCTTTCCGGAGAAGCTGGTAGAGGAGGCAAAGGAGCCTGTTGTGGGAATGGAATATCCTTTCCGTTATCGTAATAAGGCTCAGTATCCGGTGGGACAGAACAGGGATGGCGAGCCGGTAACCGGATTTTATGCGGGAAGAACACACAGTATCATTGAAAATACAGAATGTTATCTCGGAGCAGAAGAGAATCAGGTGATCCTGCAGGCGGTTCTTACCTATATGAAGGAAAATCATGTTCCGGCTTATGATGAGGAGAGCCATAAAGGGCTGATCCGGCATGTACTGATCCGTAAGGGCTTTACCAGCGGAGAACTGATGGTGTGCCTTGTGATCAACAGCAGAAAGCAGCTCCCCTTTCAGGATCGTCTGATCCGGCTCCTTCAGGAGATCCCGGGAATGACCAGTATTTCCTTAAGCCATAATCTTGAAAAAACGAATGTCATCATGGGAGGGGAGGTCACTACGATCTTTGGTGATGACCGGATACAGGACACGATCCATGTAAGGGATGTCCTGCATGACTTTGTACTGACAGATCAGGGGATCACCTTTTCTATTTCCCCGCTGTCCTTTTATCAGGTCAATCCTGTCCAGACAGAGAAGCTGTACAGTCTTGCGCTTTCCTATGCAGCACTTACCGGAAAGGAAACCGTATGGGATCTGTATTGTGGGATAGGAACGATTTCTCTTTTTCTTTCCGGCAGGGCAAAGCAGGTTTATGGTGTGGAGATCATTCCACAGGCCATTGAGGATGCCCGGAAGAATGCAGAAAGAAATCACATCACTAATGCAGAATTTTTCGTAGGAAAGGCAGAGGAGGTACTGCCAGAGAAATATGGACAGGGAGGGATCTTTGCAGATGTGATCGTGGTAGATCCGCCCAGGAAGGGCTGTGACGGAGCCTGTCTTGATACCATGCTGAAAATGAAGCCGGAGAGGATCGTATATGTGAGCTGTGACAGCGCGACTCTTTCAAGAGATCTGAAGATACTCTGCGAGGGTGGCTATGAGCTGAAAAAGTGGCGGGCAGTGGATCAGTTCCCAATGACGGTGCACGTCGAGACAGTATGTTTATTGTCCAAACTTCATGAGGCGAAGCACCATATCAACGTAAAGGTGGATATGGATGAACTTGATCTTACAAGTGCTGAAGCTAAGGCAACATACAAAGAGATTGAAGAGTGGGTGCAGGAACACTATGGTTTTCATGTAACAAACCTGAACATTGCGCAGGTAAAGCAGAAACATGGGATTATAGAAAGAGAGAATTATAATAAGCCAAAATCTGAGGATAGTAGACGACCGGGTACAACTCCGGAAAAGGAGAAAGCTATCACAGAAGCACTTAAGTATTTTAAGATGATATGATAAAAAGAGGCATTCTTTTATAGAGTGCCTCTAATTTTTTGCGACAAATTATTTATGGATATATGAAAACTTTTCTAATAATCTTCATCAAATCTTTATTTTTTTCTTTGTAATCTGTTTTCAGATTGAAAAATATCTATGGCAACAAAATAAAAAACAAATTTATATATAGGTAAAGGAAAGGGAAAAATAGTGGAAATGATGCTTAAAACTAACGAACTTTGTAAGACATTTAAAGATCAGAAGGCGGTAAATAAAGTATCGCTGAATATACCAAAGGGTTGTGTATATGGCCTCCTTGGACCAAACGGAGCAGGAAAGTCGACAACACTAAAGATGATAACCGGAATCATGAAGCCTACAGATGGTGAGATAATCTATGACGGAAAGCCATGGAGCAGAGCAATTCTTGAAGAGATTGGAGCACTCATCGAAAATCCTCCAATCTATGAAAATCTTACAGCAAGAGAGAATCTTGAAGTAAGAGCAATTCTTCTTGGGGTGCCAAAGAGCCGAATCGATGAAGTTTTAAAAACAGTTTCACTTACAAATACAGGAAAAAAGAAGGCTGGTCAGTTTTCGCTGGGAATGAAGCAAAGACTTGGAATCGCACTTGCACTTCTTGCAAATCCCAAGCTCCTTATTCTGGATGAGCCTACAAACGGACTTGACCCAATCGGAATTGAAGAGCTTAGAGAACTTATAAAAACCTTCCCTGAGCAGGGAATTACCGTGATTTTGTCAAGCCATATTCTCTCAGAGGTTCAGATGTGTGCTGATTATATCGGAATAATCTCAGACGGAGTACTTGGATATGAAGGTAAGCTTCTTCCGGGACAGAATCTTGAAGAGCTCTTTATGGATGTTGTTAAGAAAAATCGTAAGCTTCCAGAATATCGCATAAAGAACGTAAATTACTAATGTTGCACCCCTTTCAGCCTGACTTACAACTAACCTAGTTGCCTGTCACAGAATTAACCGTTATACTGTCACCAAAGAATAAAAAGAAAGGATCCTGGAATCCTCTTCTTTGGCGAGTCGATGTATTCCAGGATCTATGGTGGTATCGCTACCATGGTTATCATATCAAAGTATCGGTTGGAACGCAATGAGGAAAAAGATATTTTTAGTAATCAGTGAAGAAGATACCATCTGTCCGGAATGCGGAAGCCCTCTATGCAGGAGGGACAGGAAGCTGCGAGTTCATAAAGAAGCAGGCGGAAAGAAAAGCTGGTTCGCCATTAACCGTTTGAAATGTACCAATGAAAAATGTCGGAGACTTCATAATGAACTGCCAGATTGTATGATTCCATACAAGCATTATGGTTCTGATATCATAGAGGATGTGGTGGACGAAGTGGTCGGTTCTGATGATTTAGGTACGGAGGATTATCCCTGTGAAGGTACCATGAAGCACTGGAAATGGTGGATCAGCCAAAATGAAGCAAACATAGGCGGACAGATGAGATCGATGCTGCATCATCTCATGGATTTTGATATAAAGTTCCTGAAATCCAGTGATTCTTTGCTGAAGGAACTAAAGGGAAGGATAAGCCCCGGGTGGCTTTCAGTAGAGGCCAGATTTATATATAACTCCGGAGGTCGGATAGAACCGTATCCGGAGACGTAGGGTTATGCACCTACTTTTGTGTGCTGTCATTTCTTGTTGGTAATAAGACTGCCTCAAAAGGAGGTAATACTTATGCAGAGCAAGGAAGTAAAGAAATGGCAGGATGAGGAAGCACTGAAACGCTATCAGATGATAGCGCCGTTACTGGATGAAGATCTGGATGAGGCAAAAAGACGCCAGCTTCGGGAAGAAATCGCAGCAAGGTATGAGATTTCAAAGAGAAGCCTGTACCGGTATGAAGCAAAGTACCGGGAGGAAGCATTTGACGGGCTTCGCCCGATGAACCGGGAAAAGAGACGCAGTCAGGCATTGCCTGAGAATTATGATGAGATCGTTGGAGAAGCAATCCAGCTGATGCGGGAGGTGCCAAAGAGAAGTGTCCGCCAGATCATCAAGATTCTGGAGATAGAAGGCTATGCTGCACCGGGAGCGCTTAAGGCATCAACGCTGCAAAGATATCTGTACAATGCAGGACTGGGCGTGAAGCAGATGAAACGCTATACAGAGAAGCGGGAGACTTCATCAAGACGATTCTGCAGACCGCACAGGATGGAGCTGTTACAGGGCGATATCAAGTATGGACCGGATATCCGCCTGAGTGACGGAACGCTGATTAAGACCTATCTGTCATCCCTGATTGACGACCATTCGAGATTCATTGTGCAGTCAGAGTTCTATGATAACCAGCGTCAGGAAGTGGTGGAGGATACCTTCCATAAGGCAATCTTAAAGCATGGAAAATGTGATGCCTGCTATCTCGATAATGGGACGCAGTACACCACAAACCAGCTTCACACAGCCCTTGCGAAGCTTGGGATCCGCGTTCTTCATGCAAAGCCGAGGGCCTGCCAGGCCAAAGGAAAAATTGAAAAGTTCCACCAGAAGGTAGACCAGTTCATTGCAGAAGTAAGGGTAGCGAAGGTGCATTCTTTGGAGGAACTGAATCAGAAATGGAAGTATTTTCTGGAGCAGGATTACCAGAAGGAAGCCCATGATGGGATTCGGGAGTATTATGAATCCCAGGGGGTAAAGGTGCCTGCAGAAGGAATTTCTTCCATGCAGGAGTTTAGCAGGGACACCAGGGGACTGATCTTTCTGGATACCACGGTGGTAAGCGAAGCATTTCTGCACCATGAGACAAGAAGGCTGGATAATGCAGGCTGCTTTTCCTTTGGAGATGTCAAATATGAGGCCAGTACAGCCCTTGCAAATGCCGAGGTGGAAATCGCCTATGACCCCATGAATACAGAGACGATAAAGGTTCTGTATCAGGACATGAAACCGATCATGGCACATCGGGTGAGTATTGGAGCCTTTTGTGATAAGACACCGGATGTACCGGTTGGAATGACGGATCAGGTTCCGGAAACATCCCGGTTTCTGGATGCACTGGAAAAGAAATACAGGGAAGACCATCAGTTGATGGCAGACGCCCTTTGCTTTGGAGACTATGGAAAGGCAGGTGGCAGCCATGTATGAGGAATTCTTTGAACTGATGCATACACCGTTCACAAGAGATATTCCGGCAGAGAGGCTGTATAGTTCGAGGCAGATAGAAGATGCCCTGGGAAGACTGACCTACGTGGCAGACCGGCAGTTGTTTGCGGTAGTTACTGGGGATCCGGGATGTGGGAAATCAACCCTGATCCGGATGTTTGAAAACAGACTCCCAAAGGATAAATACATGCTTCTGTATCTGCCGGATTCCAAGCTGACACCACGCTGGCTGTATGCAGGGCTTCTTGACCAGATGGGACTGGAGGCAAGGTTCTACCGGGGAGATTCAAAGAGGCAGCTGCAGAAGGAAATTGAAACAGTCAGGACCGTCCAGAAAAAGAAAGTGGTGTTTGTACTGGATGAAGCCCATCTGTTGGGGAAGGAAACTTTGGAAGAATTTCGCTTCCTCTTGAATTACAGGTTTGATTCAGCCAGCCCCATGAGCCTGATACTGGTAGGACAGACAGAGCTGTGGGATCAGAAGCTAAGGCTGCAAAGTTATGCAGCAATCCGACAGAGAATTGATATGAACATCGTGCTGAACCGCCTGAACAGGGCAGAAACTGGCAAATATATCGCGGCACATATGGCGTATGCTGGCGTGAAACAGGATCTGTTCACCAGTGGAGCAGAAGATGAAATCTTCAAGGTATCCGCAGGCATACCACGGATGATCAACAGAATCTGAGAAAAAACACTGATGTACGCATATCAACAGCAGAAACGGCTGATAGATGAACATATGGTGAGATTTGTAGCTGACCATGAAATGGTTGGAGGAATAGAGTAATAAATCCGGGGCGAAAGCCCCGGAAGTCGTGACAGGAAGCTGAATGAGTTTGTGACAACGAGTGAGAGCGGAATTGAGACAGCTCATGGAATTTTTAACATTACTAACTATCTGACAGATTAGATGAAAGGACTAAAACAATGACTAACATAATAAGAGCGGAATTTTTAAAATCAAAGAGAACAATGAGCAGCAAAATCATACTTGCATTTCCAATAATCGCACTTGTAATGGCTTTTGTGCTTACGCTAGGAATGACAAATGCGTACGCAGAGAGCGCATGGAGTTGGTGGTACACGCTTCTTCTTCCTGGAATGATTGCTATCGTAAGTTACTTATCTGTAATGAGAGAAAAGAAAAATGGATACTACAATATCAAGACTCTTCCCATGGAAAAAAGAAATCTGATGTTTGGAAAAATCATCTATTTGGGAATCCTTATACTTGTATCAAATGCAGTTCTTTTTGCGGGAGCCAGCTTGGGAGGAACCTTTTTAACAACAAGCGTTCCCGTAGTTGGAGCAGCTATAACGGTTATCGTCCTTACTATCGTACAGCTTTGGCAGATACCGTTGTTCTTATTCCTCAGTGAAAAATTCGGAATGGTAGTTGAACTTATAGCCTGCTTGTTCATAAATGTGCTTGGAATTATCGTGGCACCTTCAGAAAAATGGTTTTTACTGGTCTCAGCGATCCCCACGAGGGTTGTTACTCCTCTTCTTCATATACTCCCAAACGGAATGAGAGCTCAGACAGGAGACCCGCTTCTTAGCTCTTCCGTAATCTTTCCGGGCATTATTATCGCACTCGCCTGGTTTGTGCTTTTAACTTATCTTTACCTTAACTGGTTTGAAAAAAGAGAGGTGAAATAATAATGTTTACCAGATGTCTTCTCGCAGATTTTTATAAGATGAAAAGAAGTTCCGTAATAATTGCTCATATCATAATCCCGATTGTGGTAAGTGCAGTGTTCCTTGCTTATTATGCGATTTCCGGATGGAATGAAACCGATAAGATAACTGCTTTTTATGAGACTCTTGGATCTGCATTTCCTGTATTGATTGGAATATTCACTGCTAGTACAATGGAGCAGGAGCAAAATGCCGGGGCATTCCAAAATCTTCTTACTTTAAGAAGTAGGACAGCAGCGCTCTTTTCTAAGGTAGTGACATTACTTGTGTTTGGTCTCTTTGCCTTGTTGTTTACGGCGGTTATATTCGGATTTGGCTTTAACATGATACATGGACATAGTATCGCTTCAATGGGGCTTTTCGTTAGAGCAGTCCTTATGATGTGGCTTTCCGCAATCCCACTTTATCTGATATTTGAGATTTTTGCATTTGTTTTTGGAAAAGCTTTTGCAATAGGTGCAGGTTTGATTTCGGGACTTATCAGTGCACTTTTCCTTACTGATATTGGAATGTATGTCTGGAAGATTGTACCACTTTCATGGACAGCCAGAATTCCTGAAACATTCCTTGCATACGAGCTTGCGGATAGGGGAGCACTTTCTGAAATAAAGTCGCATGCACCGATTTACCTGGTAGTTGTTGCTGTATGCTTTGCAGGATATTTTGCTTTTGCTACAAACTATGAGGGTAGTAAAATATCTGAATAATCAGCTCCAAATATAATGAAATAGAGGATGAAAAAAGAATATGGCAAACATACTTGCGGTTGACGACGAAAAAGCCATTTTAAACATGATTGAGAGTATTCTTGTTAAAGACTCTCACACCGTTACAAAAATTGACGAACCTACGAAAATTGAGATGGATAAGCTCTCACACTTCGACCTAATATTACTGGACGTGATGATGCCTGGAATTGACGGTTTTGAGCTTTGCTCGAAGATAAGAAATGTGGTTGACTGTCCGATTTTATTTATCACTGCAAAGACGGATGAGGGAAGTCTTGTAAATGGACTTGCCCTTGGTGCAGATGATTATATCTGTAAGCCCTTCGGAGTAATGGAGCTTCGTGCAAGGATTGGAGCACATCTTCGAAGAGAAAAACGTGAGCATGTGGCAAGACTTGCTCTTGGCAGAATATGCTTTATGCTTGAAGCACGGAAGATGATGATTGATGAAAAGGAAATAAGTCTTACAAAGGCAGAGTATGACATATGCGAGTTTTTGGCAAAGAACCGCGGCCAGATTTTTTCAAAGGAACAGATATTGGAAAAGGTGTTAGGTTACGACAGTGAGAGTAGCGATAGCACAATCATTACACACATCAAAAATATTAGAACAAAGCTTTCAAGCTTCGAGTATATGCCAATTAAGACAGTTTGGGGGATTGGATATAAATGGGAAGAGTAAAGAGTAAGAATAAAAAAAATAAAAGAGGTACGCTGGGTCTTGGAAGTATGTTCGAGGCCTATATTTTTTTAATGGGATTTGCACTCGTTATATGGGTTATCATTTCTTATTTTGCTTTTAACGTGCTTATCAATATTGGTGCTATATACCCGGCTAATTACGCGGAATATAGAATAAATGAAGTCTTTGAACAGATTGAAACAGCAAACGAAGTGACAGAGGATATAATTCCTAATGTATGTCATTATGTTGTTTTTTCAGAGGATGGGGAAGTAATCTCTGGCAATCTTGGCGAAAAGGATGTGGAAACAGCACGGAAGGTATTAGCAAATAAGAATTATAGTGATGGCAAATATTATAAAGTTATTCCCCGGACGGATGAATATGTTGTCTTGCAGTATAGACTTAAGCCTCAGTATAAATCTTTGTGGATGAATGAACATATGCCAAACCCGGAAATACTTTTGATGTTATTCGTTCTTCTCTGCTGTATTGGAATTATGCAGATTTTTGCAAAGAGATTCGGATATAGAATCAGAAAGAAGATGGCTCCCATGAGGGGGGCTTTAGTGCAGATTGGCGACAGAAATTTGGATTTTGAAATCAATTATTCAGGTGTTCGTGAGATTGATGAATGTTTGGTGGCGCTTGATGATATGCGATATGCGCTTAAGACTTCACTTCAGAAGCAGTGGGAGACCGAGCAAGAAAAGAACAGGCAGATGTCAGCGCTTGCCCATGACATCAAGACGCCTCTTACGGTGGTACGTGGCAATTCCGAGCTTTTATTAGAGACAGAGCTTACGGATGAACAGAAGAATTATGTGGACTATATTTCAGGAAGCGTACTTCAGATTCAGAATTATGTGCAGACTCTCATAGAAGTTACGAAGTCTCAGGAGGGAATTTCGCAGGCACCTGTTAACGTGAATGTCTATGACGTTCTGGCTGATATCAAAAAGCAGACCTTGGGACTTTCGGAAGTTTATCAGCATCAGATTAATTGGAAGGAAGAATTGGAAAGTGAAAATAGCGACTCTGTTATAAGTGTCGTGTACGATCATGTTGTCAGGGCTGTCATGAATGTTGTGGGAAATGCTGCTGAGTACACGCCCAAGGGCAGTGTGATAAATATTACAGTTACTTACAACGACGGAGAACTTGCCTTTACCGTTGAGGATTCCGGAAGTGGCTTTACGCCTGAAGGGCTTGCCCATGGCACAGAACAATTTTTCATGGATGATTCTAGCAGAACAGGCGGCTCTCATTATGGTATAGGATTGTTCTTTGCGAAAAAAGTAGCTGAGGAGCACGGAGGAAAGATTGTTCTTGATAATTCTAAGGAAACTGGTGGAGCCAAGGTTGAGATAAGTTTTACTAGTCAATAGTGTTGAATACATGTTGTATTTCAGCTTTAAGGATGATAAATAATTTGAATCTGTGGAGGGAAAATGGATATTTGGGAAAAGATGTATAAAAAAGCAAAAGAGCAATACCATCCTGAAGAGGTATCGCCTTTTATATATGCACATAATGTTGTTTGTGCTATAGAAGCAGAAAATGGAGAGATTTATACAGGATTTTGCATCGAAAGTTGCAGTGGAGTAATGAATATTTGCGCTGATAGAATGGCAGCTCTTAATATGTATATGAACAGTGGTCAGACAATAGCTAAGAGATTTATAGCATTTCGTGATACTGCTCCAAATGGAGGCGGCAGTGGAATGCCATGTGGCGCTTGCAGAGAGTTTTATTATCAATTGAATGAAGCCAATGAAGATATGGAAATCTTGGTTGATTATGAAACAAGAGAGACGATAACCTTAAAGGAACTCATGCCAAATTGGTGGGGGAAAGAACGTTACGAAGAGGCAAAGAGTAACCAATAAATGTAAACTTGATGAATGGATTAAATTACAGTTTATCGATGCTCTTATATCTGAATATATTTGAATTGGATATTCTATATATAGGAGCTTTGAATAAGCAAGCCTTTAATGTGGTTGAATTAACTATAAGTTATTTTTTTTGCCACGCCTATTCCCTTTTACTGGCTTATAAAGGTCAGAGTATCTTTGCAGGATGCCCGTAAAGGTCTTGAACTCGTATGGATCCATTTTAGTAAAATTGATTTTGAAAAGTTTACTGTACATGACCATCTGAGCTTGCGTAGCATTGTCGGCAGTCTTTAATTCTTCAAAAGAGTCAAGGATATCGTCAACCGGAGTGGTTGCATCACCGGTTTCTGCATCTTTGCCATGGACATCTCGTATAGCTTTTGCTATTTTGACAATGTCATTTCCGAGAAGATTATTGAAGTAGTTGTCTTCAGATATAGTTGCAGCTTCTAAAGTTTTCATATAATGGTCTTCATCGGAAATGCCTTTATTTTGAGGACGAACCCTTGTCTGTTCAATCATTTTGTTGATGTTTCGAAATTGCATTCCGGCAAGATTATCAACATAGATTTCCATGTCTGAAAGAAAATTTATAAAATCCGGGTGCTTAATCATTTCACAAATTAATCTGACATTGAGCTTCCCACTTTTTTTAGTAAATCTACAGTTTCATCATCTAGTCCAAGTTCATCTATAGGAAATAGATGTTGTTCTCTATTTTCAGTAAGTCCCAGAAGATAGTCTGATGTTACTCCGTAAAAATCTGCAAGAGTGATGATAGCCTTGTGAGAGATTTCTTTGTAATCATCTGCTTCATAATTCCCCAGAGATGCTCTGGATATTCCGGTCTGCTCTGACAATTCTTGCAGAGACAGGCCTTTTTCTATTCTCAAATCCTTTAGTTTTTCCTGAATTGATAATTTACACTTCAATGCTTCGTTTCTCCAAAATCGTTTTCAAAATTTATACCATATCTTAATCATAACAGAATGTACGTTTGCTATAAATGATGAATTCTAATTTCGTGGAAATTTTTGAATCAGCCATATTTTTCCTACCTCTTGGATATACGGAGTTGGGCTTATAAATTTAGGATAATTAGCTCATGAACAATGATCACGAGAGGAGGTGAAAAGCAAATGTTGTTAAATCAGGGATACGTTCCATGTAACAAACAAATTCATATCAAGATACCCGAAAATGAATTACAGATGATTCATGACAGGATGGAGCAGATAGGAGTTAAAAACATGAGCGCCTACATTAGGAAGATGGCAATTGATGGATATTACATTCACATTGATTTCAGTGAGTTATTGGAAATCATCAAACTAATGAAAATTGACAGCAACAATATCAACCAGATTGCAAAAGTTGCTAACTCATGTGGCACCGTAGATGGCAAAACAATTTCTGATATGAAGGAGAATCATGAACGAGTTTTGAAAAAGGTAGAAAAGACTTTCAACAAATATTTGGACATTTATTGACTTCGTTTTTAGCCTGCTTTGCAGGCGTAGCTTGTCGATGAAATCGGCAATCGGGGGGATTGGGGCATACTCCCCAACAAGCAAAAACGCATCAGGTGTACACCGATGCACTGCTTGCCAATTTGTGAAAAGCCAAAAAAACAGGATGAAGGGAAGGAGAATATGGGAAAGAGTTACTTTGATAATCCATCTTATAATGTAGCGTTTGAAAGATGCATAGATGTACTTTCTGAGCTAATTGAAAAGTATGCCGGCAAGTTTGCAATGGATGATTAGGCTATGACTATTGCATATATATTGGCAATATGCCGGTCACACTTGTTTATTCATACGAAAAATTTGGTGACCGACTCAAAGATTATTATAGGCAATGTTATCACAACCCAGGCTCAGTGATGAAATCAGAAAAGAGTATGTGCCAAAAAGCAAGTTGACAGTAACACGATGCAGAATTAAAATAGTGTCAGAAAGCGAGGAGGCACAAAATGAAGATTACAACTCTTGATGAAGCTCTTAAGAGAATAAAAGAATTAGAAAAAGAGGTTGCTGAGCTTAAATCAGAAAATGAGACTCTCCGCAATCGTAACTTCGGTGGACGTAAAAAACATGATGATGCATGGATGTCTGCGTACAATGATTTCATATTGAAGTATGAGAGTGGCATGACACTTATGGAGATAGTTGCAGAAGGTGATGTCAGCAGGAGAACAGCTTATCGCTACCTGGCATATTACAGGGAATTGCAGAAAATCACAGATGATTCAAAAAGTGTTCGAAAGTGAACACTTTAATCGGATTCTATTGGAGGATATATGGCAAAGGCAATAAAAAAAGAAACTATACATGCTGCTGGCATTGATATAGGTATTTACACAACTGATTTTAAGAATGAATTTATATCATTGACAGATATAGCTAGGTATAAAAGTATTGATCCTAGAATTACAATTCATAACTGGTTACGTGGAAGAGACGTGGTAGAATTTCTTGGGCTTTGGGAGGTTTTACATAATCCTGATTTTAAACGTATCGATTTCGATACGTTTAAAGAAGATGCAGGGACAAACGCATTTGTATTTTCAATAAAAAATTGGACAGACGAATTAGGTGCTATAGGTTTGTTCACAAAATCTGGAAGATATGGTGGTGGGATATATGCACACATTGATATAGCTTTTGAATTTGCATCTTGGATTTCTCCGGAATTTAAGCTTTATATTATCAAAGACTACCAACGACTCAAGTCCGATGAAAACAGCCGTCTGTCTCTGAATTGGAATTTGAATCGTGAGATAGCAAAGTTGAATTATCGTATTCACACAGATGCCATTAAAGATAATCTTATTCTGCAGGAGCTTACACCGGAGCAGATTTCATATAAATATGCAAATGAAGCGGATATCCTGAATGTGGCATTGTTTGGTATGACGGCAAAACAGTGGCGTGAAAATAATACTGATAAGAAAGGTAACATTCGAGATGACGCAACGCTGAATCAACTTCTTGTACTGGCAAACATGGAAAGCTATAACGCAATTCTCATAGAACAGGGGAAAGCAATGTCGGAGCGTCTTGTATTGCTTAGAGAATTAGCTCTTAAGCAGATGGAAACTTTATCTGCTGTCAGTATGGATGCTATCAAAAGGCTTCCAGGAGGAGAGTCGTAAATGAAAAAGAAACAAAAATGCTATATCTACACTCGCGTTTCTACAGCAATTCAGGTTGATGGTTATAGCTTGGATGCCCAACGTGATAAACTCACTAAATATGCTGAATATCAGGATATGGAAGTTGTAAAAGAGTTTTCTGATGCAGGTCACTCCGGCAAAAATATAAATGGTAGACCGGAGTTCTCAAGGATGCTTGAAGAAATTGCAAGTGATACGGATGGGGTGAGTTACGTCTTGGTGTTTAAGTTATCAAGATTCGGGCGAAATGCTGCTGATGTTCTCAGCTCATTACAGCTTATGCAGGATTATGGCGTTAATCTGATCTGTGTGGAAGATGGAATCGATAGTTCTAAAGAAGCAGGGAAACTCATGATTTCAGTTCTATCGGCCGTTGCAGAGATAGAGCGAGAAAATATTCTTGTACAAACAATGGAAGGGCGTAGGCAAAAGGCACGAGAAGGTCGTTGGAATGGTGGCTTTGCTCCCTATGGATATACGCTTGTTAACGGGGAACTCATAATTGCAGAAGATGAGGCTGAAATCATTCGTATTATTTTTGACAAGTATATCCATACTAATATGGGCGTCAATGGTGTGGCGGATTACCTAAATACGCATGGATATAAGAAGAAAAAGCGTCAGAATAATACACTTGATGCATTTGCAAGTTCTTTCATA
>ERZ827458.134-NODE-134-length-133584-cov-20.558508_pt1 | contig 133584 bp, 126 predicted proteins | sample MGYA00519706_ERZ827458 | MGnify/ENA primary metagenome ERZ827458 (study PRJEB31778, sample SAMEA3449309) | human gut metagenome | biome: human gut; feature: human-associated habitat; material: faeces | place: United Kingdom | collected 2010/2012 ... | reverse complement strand
TGGAACAGATGTAAGAGCTGGAAGTTGCGGATATCTGCTTAATCAGCAGACACTAATTACATGTGAAAGTTTTGAAACATCAGGAAACTGGTGCTTTTTTAGTGCGAAACAATGTATGAAATATAGTTGGTGAAAAAGTGTTTGTTTCTAAGAAGAATTTAATTGAAAGTATTCGCTCAATAGAATATAATGGAAGAGGAATTTTTACACATTTTTGGAGGAAAACACATGGAATATTTGACTTCAGCAGAATGCGCAGAAAAGTGGAATGTATCCCAGAGATGGGTAGCGATATATTGCAAGGAAGGAAGAATTGAAGGGGCCATTCAGAAAGGCAGAATGTGGTTTATACCGGTCGGAACAGAAAAGCCGATAGACCCGCGTAAGGCCAGAAAGCTTGAACAGAATAAAAGTAATTAATTTCGGAGGATGTGGATAAATGGATAACGCAAGTACTTTTCCATGAAAAAAGCGTCAGAATTCCCTATTTTCGTCAAGGGAATTTCCCTGCTTTCGGCGGGGCATAGTTATGCATCCCTGCGCATGAGGGCATGCTCCATACGGTAGCTTTTTCCCTCAAAGATCAGTAAGTGTCCATGATGGACGAGACGGTCTATCATGGCAGCGGTCATCTGGTCATCGGTAAAGATCCCGCCCCACTTGGAAAACTCCAGATTCGTCGTCAGTATCAGGCTTTTGCTCTCATAGCTGTCAGATATTACGCGAAACAGCAGCTGTGAGCCGTCCTTATCCACCGGCACATAGCCCCACTCATCAAGGATGAGCAGATCCAGACTGCGCAGATCACGAAGAAGTCTTTCCAAAGTACCGTTTTTACGGGCTTCTGCCAGCTTCAGCACCAGTTCCGTGACCGTGTAAAACTTTGTTTTATACCCAAGATTGCATGCCTTTACCCCGGCTGCAATCGCCATGTGCGTCTTTCCCACACCAACAGGTCCATACAGCACAAGATTCTTCTGTCCGGGGACAAACTCCAGTGCCTCCAGTTCTTCCCGGCTGAATGCCGGTGGAAACTTGACATTCTGGTAGCTGTACCCTTCGAATGTTTTGTAGGTTGGGAAGCAGGCGCGTTTGATCAGCCGTTTCTCCGCCAAACATCTGGCTGAAACCATCATTACTGTAGGGGAAGGACACGGTAAGGTATTTTTTCCGGACGAGCTTCCCGCACTCGTAAAAATCAGCTTCTCCGAAATCAACCTGAGCGGGATCCGGATCCCATACCAGCTCAAGATTTGCTTTTTCTGTCCGGATGGAGCGGCATTTTTTCATGTAACGCTGGACGACACTGTAGCTGCCGGTATAGCCCTGTTCCTCAATCAGCCGTTTATAAACACGCCGGGCGGTATGATGCTGTTTGCGCCAGTGCTTCTTATCCTCATCCAGCCATTCCTGTATCACAGGCTTGAACGGATCCAGCTTGGAAGGCTGCTCCTGAACAACCGGCGGCACTGGTGAGAAAACCTCCTGTGAGAGATATTTGCGTATTGTCTTGGGATCTGCACCAGTTTCTTTTGAAATTTCGCTGATTCGGTATCCACAACTGCTCATATCTTTGATATGATCGATCTGGGACATAGTGTACATCTTCCTTTCCTCCTTTGAATAGATTGGTCTCTACCAAAGGATATAAGGCTTTCATGAAGGCAAGACCGAAAGTGAAGCGTATCGCAGGGCTGACAGGCACTCCATCTTCCAATGGCCTGATGGATCTGTTTGCAGAATTTAAGCTGCTTGATATGGGAGCAAGGCTTGGAAGATTTATTGGCCAGTACCGTACCGTCTTCTTCGCACCGGACAAGAGGAATGGACAGATCATTTACAGCTACAAGCTGCTACCGGGAGCAGAAGATGCAATCTATCAGAAAATTTCAGATATCACGATTTCCATGAAATCCACTGACCATTTGCAAATGCCGGAGCTGATCAGCACGCAGTATGAAGTGGTGCTTTCCGAAAAGGAGCAGGAAAAGTACGAGGAGCTGAAAAAAGAACTGGTGCTGCAGCTCCCAAATGGAGAAATCACAGCGGCTAATGCTGCGAGTCTTACCGGAAAGCTGTCACAGATGGCAAACGGTGCGGTGTATGGGGATGATGAGAAAGTTCTGGAAATACACGAAAAGAAGCTGGATGCTTTGGAGGATATCATTGAAGCTGCAAACGGGAAACCAATACTGGTGGCATATTGGTTTAAGCACGATCTGGAACGCATATGCAGAGAGCTGGAAGAACTGAAGGTGGAATATGTCAGGATATCGTCTCCCGGCAGTATCGAAATGTGGAACAGAGGTGAGTTTACAGTTGGGCTGATCCATCCGGCATCCGCAGGACATGGCTTGAATCTTCAAAGCGGCGGCAGTCACCTTGTATGGTTTGGTCTTATCTGGTCGTTAGAGCTGTATCAGCAGACCAATGCCAGACTGTGGAGACAGGGACAGACAGCAAGAACAGTGGTGATTCAGCACCTTATCACCAAAGGCACAGTGGACGAACAGATCATAAAGGCTCTGGAAACCAAGGATACTTCTCAGTCCGCACTGATCAGTGCCATAAAAGCCAATCTATGACAATCAATGAAAATCAGAGTCAATCCGAGGGAAATTTATATTTTCGGAGGTTAGGCTATGACAGCAAAGGAATAATTACAGCAGGCATACAGACTGAATGAACTGCTTGACTCTGATGCCCATGAACTGAAACGGCTGAGAGATCTGGCAGGAAGAATCAGCAGTCCTAATTTTGGAGAAAGAGTACAGAGCAGCAGAAACCTTGATGCGCCGTTTGTAAAGTATCTCGGTGACATTATGGAGATGGAAGAAAAGATACAGAAAGAACTGTGCAGACTGGTCGTATTAAAAAAGCAGATTCTTGCGGCACTGGAAAGTGTGTCAGACCGGGAAGAACGGCTTCTTCTTACTTACCGCTATCTTAACAACGAGAGCTGGGAGCAGATTGCAGTGGATCTGTCGGTCTCCATGAGTAGCGTCCATCGGATTCATGCATCCGCACTTAGAAATTTTCCTGTCCCAAATCAAAGTTGACAATCTTGACGGAATCTTGAAAAACAAAGTGATATTATGTATACTATGAATGTGAATTACCGCAATGACGGGGGACGGATTTAGCGACACGCTGAAGTACACAATCAATTTGATGGAGAGTGAAGAAAAAATGACGCGGGAAGAGCTATATTTGAGCATACTGAATCACATTCGGGATGGTGTGTATTATGTGGATATACACCGAAAGATAGAATTCTGGAACAAAGGCGCGGAACAGATAACCGGTTATAAGGCAGATGAGATGGTAGGGCAAGACTGTCCGTCGACGAAACTGAATCATATTGACGAATTTGGCAATCACCTGTGTATCACGGGGTGCCCGCTGTTTGCGACGAACAGTGACGGCATTGTCCGCACGGAAAAAGTGTTCGTAAGGCACAAAGACGGATATCGGATCCCCATTTTGACAACGGTATATCCAATTAAGGAAAATGGGGCGATCATAGGGTCTGTGGAAGTGTTCACCCACAACTCACCCAAAGCCTATGAAGACGATCTCATTGAAAAGCTGACAGAGAAGGCGATGCACGATTCTCTGACCCATCTGCCCAACCGGTCTTATCTGGAGAGCTTTTTGAATTATAAATTGTCCGAGTATCAGCGATTTGGGAAGAAGTTCGCTCTGCTTTTTGCCGACATTGACCACTTTAGGGTCTTTAATAATACTTACGGACATGATATTGGTGATTTGGTTTTGACCGATATCGCGAAGAGCATATCACATACCATTAAGAAGGATGATATGTTTGGCAGATGGGGCGGGGAAGAATTTGTAGGCGTCTTTGCCATCAACAGAAATTATGAGGCAACCATCGTCGCGGAGCGGATCCGGCATCTGGTTGGAAACACAGTGATCACAAATACAGATGGTCAAGAACTCAAGGTCACGATCAGTGTAGGCATCACCACATCACGGCCGCAGGACACACTTGAAACTATGCTCAAAAGAGCGGACTCCCTCATGTATCAAAGCAAGCAGAATGGCAGAAACAAGGTCACGACCGATATATCCGCCGAGGATGTTTGAGAGCAAAATCAGTTAGTGTAAAGTTATCATTGGCAAAATAAAAAGAGAAGCGGCATAGACCACTTCCCAAGGAACTCAAATCTCGGTAAAATGTGGTTTGGCAAAAAAACACTTCCGATGAGAGGAGTTTCGAAGTTATGATAGCAAAATTGGAGCAGCAAGGCAAGAAGATTTTTCAGTGGGGCGAAGAACTCGTAGACATCATCACGTTGGAAAATCTGGTGTATGAGGCCGCCCTCCGGTGGGGCCGTGAAATCATGCGCCGGTGCTTGGAAGAAACGGACCGCATCCTATCCCGTCAGCGAAACAAAACGGTGTATCGAGACAAAGGGTACCGCCCCACCACACTCAAGACCGTGATGGGCGAGGTGGGATACCGGCGGCATGTCTACCTGCTGTCCGGCGAAGCGGAGCAGCACGGCACTGATCCTGAGACCTATTTTAATGAATGCATTGTAGAAACAGCTATTACCCTGGAAGAAGAACATGATCCAAAGAATCCGAAATATTATAGGAACTTTGGAACGTTAAGGGGACCGATTACTTTCTATGTTAATGATTCTAATAACCAGAGAAAGATTTTGGGATGATTATAAGAAAAGGTGCAATATGTAAGTCTACGATAAGAGTTTATGGCAGACATATAAGATGCTCTTCGACCTTTGGGTCGATGGACTTTGTGGGGGATACTATAATCAGCGCAAAGTCGTGCGTTGAAGTTGAGGTGGCTTTTGCGCTGATACGCCACGATCGGACTACTGAATACTACAATATAGTGATTCAGTTTAATGGAAAATAAAACCGACTTTTGTCGGCGTATAAGAAGTACGCCGGGTAATGCATATCCGGCCTGACCATCCGAACAGCACATAATTACAGAACAAAAAAGCATATGGTGAGACACTGCTGAAAACTGCTATCATGCCTGTAGCCATTCTGTGATTATGTGTAACGATTATTCGGGTGGCTATTTTTTTGCCCGATTGTAATGGAGGGCAGAATATGAATGAGAATAATGAGAATAAACCAATGGTGAGAGTCTCTGAAAAGATAATCCTTACTATACCCGAAGCGGCAGCGTTAAGTAACATAGGGCAGAATCGCCTGGACAAACTCTTAAGAGCTCCCAATTGTCCTTTTGTTATAAGAGTTGGAACAAAGAAACTCGTGAAGCGTAAGGAATTTGAACGTTTCATTAGCGATCATGATTATATTTAAGAAATGCTGTAAATATGCGTTATGATGCGGCATGAAAGCCTGAATTGCAACAATAAAATCAAGATTCCTTGATTTTTGGTACTTTTATACAAGAAAAAGGCCTGTTTTATTTCTGATCAGAAGCAAAACAGGTCTTTTTCTTTGTGCAAAATCACAACAATGGTACAGGAAAATTATTTTTGTGCATGAAAAATAGAAGTACTATGTACTATAAGACTTGACTGTTATTAAGCTGACAGATTAAGAGATTCCCGGTACAGGTTGCTGCTTAAACCATCAAAAATTTTACGGGGATAGTTATTGATCCAATCCTGCACCATGGCAACCTCTTTCTGGGTGACGGTATCAAAATTAATGCCTTTAGGAAAGAACCGTCTTATCATGCGGTTTATATTTTCGTTTGTTCCCCTCTCATAACTGCTGTATGGGTGGCAGTAGTACAGCGTTGTCCGGCTGCCCTTAGTATACCGGCTTTTCTCGATTCCCTTTGAATCCATAAACTCACAGCCATTATCGCAGGTTATGGTTTTAAATTTTTCCCGGAACTTCCTTGATCCAAGTTTTCTTTCCAAAATATTCAGTGCATGAACAACGGAGCTTGTCTTTTTGTTTTTAATCTTGATTATGATTTCTTCCCTTGTCATTCTTTCAGAAAGCACAAGCAAACAGGCTTTACCAACTCCCTGACCACCAACAACGGTATCCATTTCCCAGTGACCATATACTTTTCTGTCTTTGATTTCTGCCGGACGTTTTTCTATAGATGTTCCCTCCCGGTTATTCAAAGCAACAGTAGATTTCCGTTTCTTATGTTCACTGGCCTTCCTCTTTACTGGTAAATCTGCCACCTCTGCATTCAGGAACAATTTCATGTCAAAATAATTATAGATCGTTTTAGGACAAAGGGATGTTTTAAAGCGGATTCCATTGTTACGGGCATAGAGCAGCAGTCCTTCCGGGGAGTAATGCTTATTCTTCACCATATCCTCTATATATGCTACCAGCTCATAGTCTGATCCTATCTTTAAATTCCTGCCCCGGTTTGCTGTAGATCTGTCATAAATCAACTGTGCATAGTCAGCCTTATAAACATAGTGCTCCCGGAGCAGAGAATCAAGCTGCTTCACTGTTCCCTTTTTGACTTCTTTATACAATGTATTATACTTGATCCCAAGCAGATCAGAGATCTGCGCAAGCGTTTTCCTTGCCTTCAGCAATATTTCTATCTGATATCTTTGTGCTTCTGTTATGTACTTTCCCATGACAGTCCCCTCCTATACTTAAGGCTGTCATAAAAAGAAATCCATGTGATCAAGGGTAAATAAACGGATAAATCCGCCCTTGACACATGGATCTTTTTATGTGGCACACGGAAGGAATCAATCATACTGGTTTCACTTCGTTACGCTCTACGCTTCACTCACACCCTAAAGGGTGCACGTATGGTTTCCTTGTTGAATCATAATAGCTGCACAGACAGTTATCCCAGACGTCCGTTTTTTGATCTTGTTTTCCTTCCTCTCTTCCCTGTATTGATTCCGCTATATTGCCTACTGCTTTGCTTGAGCCGGGTATATCAGGAACAGTTAAAGAATAAAGGGTCGAAAAATAATTTTAAAAAGCAAAATTTTTTTTCTAAAATCTAAGATTTTACCCTTGATTCTTTTCCTGATCCTGATAATAAAACACCCGAGCAAAGCAGACACAGGCAACATACCAGAATCAAAACATACAGGAAAGGAGATGAAGCAGGAAAACAATATCAAAAAAACTACATACGGAGCGAAAGCACCACAAACAAAACCCAGAATCGTTTTAAAGGCACAGGAGCCGGAAAGGAAAACCACATGACAATCAAAGGAGCACGGACAATAGCTGAATATAAAGAAATACAGAAAAACCGCATTCAGAAATGGATCGATGACCGATTTATCAGTGACTCTGTTACATGGGAAATGAGCGGAGCTTCACACATCAAAATCACTGATAAAACAGGTGACAGCATGACCATTTCACTTGATGAAATTGAATGAAATAAAAAAGAGTAGGGGCACAAGCTCCTACTCCTTACAATTCTAAGCTTCTTCTTCCTGATCTAGGTGGATAAGACCACGAACAATGATAAATACATCCGAGATTACCCAAACCACTAAAATACTAACACCTATAACATTCAAAACCATGTAATCACCGCCTTTCCTAAACAAGCCAACGAAAAAGAATTAATACACTACAAACGATCCAAACTATAGCAATACCTTTACCTATAACATTCAAAATCACAAGATCACTGCTCATAAGCAACAGTAAAATGACAGCAAGAAAAAAGAAAAAGAAGCACAAGAGAACAGCAATCAAAATTTGTAATTTAAAATTCTCATCAGTCATATTTTTTTACCCCCTCAAATTCAGCGTTTCCTGTTTATATTCAATCTTTGGTTCAAACGGTACTTCCTCATCCACGTAATGGAAACCGTGCCTATACTCTTCAACAGTCATCTCCCGGATCCCGGCAGGTGTGAACTGCATTACTTTATGGATCCGCCTTATGAATGCTTTCCATGTTTCCTCATATTCCCTCTGTATATCCCGGTACTGGTCATTCAGTGGTAAGTTACTGATGATATAGACCTTGGTAAAACAGGCAATCTTATTATTATATCTACAGGGCAGATCTAAAGGATACCCGTCCAGATAGTTAAGCATATCCTGTATTTTCAGAGATGAGCGGAACTCTTCAAAGATTACGATATCCTGACCTTTATAGTTATCAAAAGGATGTTTATAATCAGTAACCCGGCTCACGTTCTCATAACCATATTTATCCATGACATACCGGGTTTTTCCTGCACCTGCTAAACCATACAGGTAAACAACCTCAAGATTACGAAAGGTGTTTTTAAATTCTTCCTGCTTTACTATGTACCGACAGCGTGAGATCTTATCAAGATAAGTCAGACATTCCGGATTAGTCTCTAAGATCTGATAGTCACTCATGCCAGCCTTGATCATGTCATAAAGATCGATCAGATCATTGCGCTGCCCCTGACGTTCCAAAGGCATTGTACCAGATTCCAGAAATGTATCAGGCAGGTTAGTCTCTTCCTTGGTAGAACCTTTATACTTACCTTCCTTCCTGATATAGTCCCTGTTTTCCTGAACGGTACCCCGGCAATAATCTATATGTGCTGCCGGAAATTTACCTTTTACCACAGAGAACTTGATAGCATTATCACCATAGATCAGAAGGTGTGTATGATACGTTCCTTCATTGCCGATTTCATCACACAGGCACCAGTATTTCACAGCCTTAAATTTTGACAGTATTAAGACTAACTCATCATGACTACAGTTATGATTAACCGGGTTATTGATCGTAAGCAGCCATTTACGGCTTCTGGTCTTATCCTCCATATATTTTGACCCCTCATGTTATTCCTCATCAGCAGAACCTCCTCCAAAAAGAATATCAAAAGCCTTCTGCTGCATAGACTTTTCTTTCTCAGCCTGTGCTGTCATAACGTCCACTTGTTCCAGAGTATCATACAGACTGTAAAAATCATCATCCGCTATAAATTCCTTGATATACTGAGCTTTTTTCTTTTTACCTTCAAACTGTGCTTCATAATCCGACTTAGGGAAGTAATAGCACCGGAATAATCTGTCAAAGTGTCCAATATTCTTACAGATAACTGTATAATTAGCAATATCCCTGATCTTTTTAGGAATACGCTCATAAATCTGGGAAGAACATATAAACTCAAGTCCATACTTACGGTTGAAGGAAAGCATAGCCAATATAGCAGGAGGGAAGTTTTTCCAGTCCGTAGAATCAAAAGTTACATGGATCTCATCTATAGCGATCAGGCAAGGGATTTTCTTTTTATAGCAATCCCTTGAGATCGTGACCATCTGTGACCAATGACTAATAAAGTAATCATTATATTTATAACTGAAATTTGAAGCTATTACACAAGGCTTTTCCTGTTTTTCAAACTCTTTCCGGTAACGCTCCATATGAGCAACCATGCTCATGGTTTTTCCTTCTCCCGGTAAAGCAACAAACTGAAAAATGCCGAACTTGCGTCTGCTTTTACCCCGGAGAAAATCAATCACAATCCACCGCACAAAGGATATCCATAAAGGAAGTTTTAACCGGGAGAACCTACGAAGGAATAAGATCCATTTCCAACGGGTTTTGTAGATCAGTGACCTTTTATAATAGGCTTTTAATCTTCTGGCTCTTTTCTTGCCTTTCAACTGACCAAGGAAAGCAGCTTTACGATCAAGTACAGAATCATTCGTCCTGTATGGTTTCTTTTGTTTTTTTGAAATTTTCATAGATTTTTCTGAAATACTTTTCATACAAGTATACCCCCATTTTTTCAATCAGCAGATAGAACCGATACGAGAAAATCACCAGTACAAAGAACAGAATATAAAAAAGAACCTGTACCAGTAAGGAATAATGAAATATACCGATCAGCAGACCAATCACCAATGATAAAAACAGGGAAAAATAAGTAATTCTATGCTTCATAACCAAACTCACTTTCTGTAAAAAACACAAAAACACATAAAACACAAAAGTCAAATCTATAAAAAAATCCTCATACCCCTCATAAAATAAGGATTTCTTTATCAAAAAACACAAAACACAGAAGTTTTCTAAGGGTAATACTAGACCTTAGAAAACTTCCGGCACCCTTGACACCATGAACCCGCTTTCATGCGTGCCGAGCGGTGCAGGGCATCGGGGCGCTTCCGCAGCCACCGCCTGCCCTGGCACCAGGCTAACGCATACGCACCTGGTGTAAAGGGAAAGCTCCGCATACCGGAAGCCCTTTAAGGAATGACATCAAAAATACGCTTGATCACCCAGTTAATTCCCCACAGGATCATCTCACCTGAGCGGATCGCTATCTGAGCGGCAAGCACAGCAACGATCAGAGGCAAGGGAACAATGAAGTTAACAGCCTTAAGGAAGTCAATCCCGGTAGAGATATATTTATCAAGATTAGCGATCACATCCGGAGCAAGTGTAACTTCCGGCATGACGAACATGACAAACTCAGCAATCATATCTATAAATGCACAGAATATCGCAGTCATAAGTACCCCCTTAATTCACTGTATAAACAACCTTAAATTGCTTCACTACCCAGAGGACAAAGCCAAAGGATATAGAAAAGGCTAAAAAAGTACGAACCCAAAGAAAATATTTTGCATAATCCTGAAAATCAATCAACAGGATCTGCTCACCGACATAAGGAACAAGTATATCAGGAGTCTGCATAGTGATCTTAGGATAATCGTAGGAATCCGAAAAAGCACCTTTCAACTGGTCAATGTAACCAACAACGGGAAGGAATCCATCAAAGGCAGGGATATTTTGTATAATGTCCAACGCATGAGCTTTTACGACAGCAGGATCCAATACAAAAAATTCTTTTAAAAAGGCAAGTATATCTTTAATAGCCTGCAAGATCTGCCGGAGCAAACCTATAATAGTATTCAGAAAGCCGGAATAATTGAGCATTTTATCCGTTTCCGGTGCTTGATCAGTACCCGGACCTATTTCTGGATCAACAGAAGGAACAGGATCAGGAGTAGTAGAAGAATCAGGGAAAATATCAGGATCTTTAATAACTTTATTTACAATCACTGTATAAGTAGGTGAATCAGGATAAGGCACAGGATCAGCAACAATACCACCTGTCTGCTTATTAGGATTTTCTTCTTCTAATTTCTGTTTAAGTGCATTAATTGCAGCTATAAGACTATTAAGAGTAACATCCTTATCAACAAGATTTTCCGCTGCGTCTGGATTAGCAGCAGCAAGATCAGAAGGAGATATATCAGCAGTAGAAGCCCAACCATACTCATCATCAGAATCTATATAATTGTTTTTTCTTGATTTATTAATACAAGAAGAATCATCAATTTCACCTCTTAAAAATGCAATAGCTTCTTCCTTTGTGGAAAATACAGGAAAGTTAACAGAAGGAATTGAATGATAACGATCAATATAATTAAAAATTTGTCCAAAAGAACGATATAAACTCCCATCTGATGTATAAGTCTTTACACGCACGTTTAATTTAGGACGCCACTCATCACCACCTACTAAACTTACAAAATGTACGCTATAAAGCCAAACTGAAGGACTACCTGGCTCAATTTTAGTCAAAAAACCTGCTATTTTTTGGCCATATGTATCATCAAGAGAATAATATGTTGAAAAGTCGCTACCTTTATTAACAGAATAACCTTTATAAATATATTTTTTCGTTACGGTATCAAAATCATAAGAACCATCATAAACAACATCAGATTCAGAAGATGAATCTACATAACGATTTTTTAACGATGAAGTAATAGGATCCGACTTAGTAGATCTGCTAAAATCTGCAATTTTATCATTAAAATATCTTTTGACTACCTCAGCATTTTCCTGAGAAGGAGTTACCTTCCGGTTCAAATAATCATAAGCAAATACTGAACCTAGGCCAGCCAACTCCGTAGCTTCTGCCAATGATGGAATATTGAATTTTTTACCACTGCTACCAGAGGGATCAGAAGAAGGATTAGGATCTTCACCGCCACCAGTGCCTTCTATAACAGTCCACTCTTCAGCAACCGCCCATTTCTTTAACGCACTTGTGCCGTCAATACCGATTTCATTTAAAACAGAAATATTATCGTGTAGCCAATCATGAAAATCTTTAAGAGCTGAGTGCATATCCATAGTAGTCCATTCTGATATCAAACCAACAGCAAGACCAGTTACAGCAAGAAGAGCAACGAATTCAATGATTGTTTCAAGAGAAACCGCTGCTACTGTAGCAAGAGAAGTAGCATTGACTTCTTCCATATGATCAGCAGAAAGATAAGATCCACCAACAGAAAGAGAAAGAACAACTACACTCAAAAATATACACAATGTTTTCTTTAAAATTTTCATATTTACACTATCCTCAAAACAATAATTTTGTTATACTGAAAAACAAAAGGAGATTAACAACATGGAAATAGGATCATTTTTTATATTTATAGGCATAGCACTTTTTACCCTTGCCCTATTAATCACGATTTATAATTTGACAAATCCCAAAATACATGACCCGGAAGAAATCATAAGAACAGATGAATACAAAAAACAAAAAAGAGCAAAATTCCGGTTAATACATAGAGATAAAACAACAGACTATATAAATAGTGTCTGGGAAGAAGTAAACAAAAAATAAAAGCTCCCTCATCCGATCAGACAAGGGAGCTTGTCGGCAAGATCTCCCTGCCTTATGCCCAACCAAGGACACCGCTAACCTTCTGCAATGCGTAACTTACACCACGAGAAAGGCAGATGATAGCGATAGTAGCCGGTACAGCAACAGTAAGTACCTGACTAACTGTAGATTTCATATCCCCAAAACCATCCGTGACAAGTTTCAGAGTAGCCTCATCTAACATAGTCAATTCCTCCTTTCTAAGATTTACTCAACATACTTGAGCAGCGTATTCTTAATGATCCTGCATAATCCGTAACAGATGACCAGAACCAATAGAATCAAAAGCAAAACAAAAAGATAAGACAAAAGTTTATTCGTAGAGAGCAGCGTCGCATTAAATTCTTCTAGTGACTTTTGAGATATGTTTTCCATATCCATCTTTAACGAATCACCAAGATTAGAAACAAGTGTATTTCCTGATACCGTTTCCTGATACAGATTTTTTGTATCTTCCTGTAATGTTGCTCCCTGCATGACTACAGCAGGAAGATTATCCGACAGAAGAGTACTGGAAGCGGTAAGATCAGTACTTATAGTATTAAGCAGATTTAATTGATCATTGATGCCAATAAGCAACAATTCTAGCTCCTGCTGTAAGGAAAGGTGATCTGCTTCCAATGGATCAAGTCTATCCTCGATTGCAACAATAGAATCCTTTGTTTCTGAAATCTGATAACCAAGTTCTTCAAACCGCTTCTCTAAGTTATTAATACGCTCATCATCAGATGATATATTTTCCTCCGGCGCTGGTTCTTCCGCATGAGCAACGATAGGAAAAATCACCAAAAAGCAAATAGCTGATACAGCAATTACAAGGACGGTACTCCACGAAACAGAACTTTTATTATTCATTACCAACACCCCTATTTTTCAGGAATAACAAAGGCTTCTTCTCCTTTTGGCTTAAAGGGAATAAGGTTAACAAGTACCGCTTTATCCTGATATCCTTTTTCATAAACCGGAGTAACATAGTCACCGACAGACACACCAAAATCTTTATAGCTAAATTCGTGGGTTATATCGTAGCCTTGACATTTTGAAGTTTCCTTTTCATAATCGGTATACTCTTTCATAAATGCATAGGTATAGCCTGTTTTACCTTCGTTTTTACCTGATGTCATAGTGGTTGCTTTGATTCCGACAAGTCTCATTTTCTTTTCCTCTTTCTTTCTTTAATCTTTTTATAGTTTCTCAAAGCATGGGAAACAAAAAAGCCTTTCTTATTTCCCGTAAGAAATGAGAAAAGCCAAACAATCAACACATGAGGGGATTTCTTACTTATTGACTATTTTTGTTCCTTCCTCATTTCTTGATTTTAATTTTACAACCCACGGATGCGGCATGAAAGTTAAATTACTATTGAAAAAATGAGCCTCTTGTGGTATAATTTATCAGTTGTATTGGGCTCATTTTTTTAGAAAGGAGCTCAATATGGGAAAAGATTTAAAAGGTAGGGAGTTAGGCACTGGCCTTGCCCAAAGAAAAGACGGTAGGTATACTGCCAGCTTCGTTACCCGAACGGGGTATCGCAAGCAATCGTACTTTGACACGCTTCCGCAAGCACGTAACTGGCTTCAAGATGCGCAATATAATGACAAGCACAAAAGCATTGTAGCACCATTCGATATGGTTGCAAAAGATATCGTGAGCAGCAATGCTGAGTTGCCGGAATTAAATGATATGACGGTGGATGAGTTTTTTGAGTTTTGGATGAATCATCTTATTCCTGATTTACGTAGTAACACCAAGCGAAATTATCGGGATCGTTATATCCATAATATTCAGCCTGTCATTGGAAGATTGAAAGTTGGAGATGTGCGCCCTTTTCATTGCAAAAAGGTTTTGCTCGATATGGAAGAGGATTATTCGCCTTCTACTGTCGTTTAAACGTATATTGCGATGGGAACTTTATTTAAGGCAGCGTTTGAAAACGGTGTAATTGATAAGCACCCTATGGACGGTGTGAAATGCCAAGCAGCGCGCAAGAGTATGTCAGATATCAAGGTTCTTACTGTTGAGGAACAGACCAAGTTTTTAGAAGCAGCAAAGAGGTCTCAATACTATGACCAATATGTTTTGCTTCTGCAGACAGGTTTACGCACAGGGGAACTTGTTGGACTCACTTGGGGCTCGGTTGATTTAAAGAACAAAACCATTACTATTGACAAGTCACTTGAGTATAGAAATAGCAGAGGTACGTGGGAGGCAGGATCGCCTAAGACAACAGCTGGTTATAGAACGATACCATTGACTTCGAAGGCATATAACATTCTTACTCGCTTGTATGATGCTAGAAAGAATCGCTATGAAGCACCAGAACTCTATACTCAACTGGAATTTAAAGACAAGCTTACCGGTGAAATCAGATATCTTAATATGAAAGATCTGGTTTTCATCAATCGTAAGGGGATGCCTACAAAGAATAGCTCTTACGATACACATCTTTACAATTATGTGATGAAGCTGGTATTAAGCATATTTCTATGCATGTTCTGCGCCATTCTTACGCAACGAGAGCAATAGAACGTCAGATACCACCTAAAATGTTGCAGCGTCTTCTTGGTCACGCTTCATTGAAGGTTACGATGGACACTTATGTTCATGTAACTGAGAATACGAAGATTGAAGCTATTAAGCAGTTTGAGGAAAATGAACCAGAATCATTAAGAATGGTGTAAATGGTGTAAATCATTTCGTCAAAATGGTGTAAAAATGGTGTAAAACATCTCTGCATTACACTAAAAAGCCCGTAAATACGGGCAAGGAGGATAGATTATGAAACTTGGAATCGTCGGTTTACCGAATGTAGGAAAAAGTACTTTATTTAATTCACTGACCAAGGCGGGCGCAGAGTCAGCAAACTACCCGTTCTGTACCATTGACCCCAATGTGGGAATTGTAGCTGTACCGGATGAGAGACTGAAGCTTCTTGGAGATATGTATCATTCCAAAAAGGTAACACCTGCAGTGATTGAATTCGTAGATATTGCCGGACTGGTAAAGGGAGCCAGCAAGGGTGAAGGACTTGGCAACCAGTTCCTGTCAAACATCAGGGAAGTGGATGCGATCGTGCATGTGGTAAGATGCTTTGAGGATCCCAATGTCATCCATGTTGACGCAAGCATAGATCCCCTCCGTGACATTGAAACTATCAATCTGGAACTGATCTTTTCGGATATTGAGATTCTGGAGAGAAGGATCGCCAAGACAGGCAAACAGGCGAGAATGGACAAGTCTCTTGCCAAGGAAGCAGCACTCCTTGAGTCACTGAAGGCGCATCTGGAGGAAGGCAAGCTTGCAAGAAGCTATGAGACAGAGGATGAGGATGAACTGGCGCTGCTGGCTTCCTACAATCTGCTCACTTATAAGCCTGTGATCTTTGCAGCTAATGTGGCAGAAGAGGATCTTGCTAATGACGGTGCTGACAATAAGGGTGTTGCACAGGTACGAGAATTTGCGAAGGAAACAGGCAGTGAGGTATTTGTGATCTGTGCGCAGATCGAGGAAGAGATCTCAGAACTGGATGATGATGAGAAGGCCATGTTCCTTGAAGATCTTGGTTTAAAGGAATCCGGACTTGAAAAGCTGATCAAGGCAAGCTATCATCTGCTTGGTCTGCACAGCTTCCTGACAGCAGGAGAGGATGAAACAAGAGCATGGACTATTAAAGTGGGTACCAAGGCACCTCAGGCAGCCGGTAAGATCCACAGCGATTTTGAGAGAGGCTTTATCAAGGCAGAGGTTGTCAATTACAAGGATCTGCTGGAAATGGGAAGCCTTGCAGCAGCCAGAGAAAAAGGACTTGTCGGTATGGAAGGCAAGGACTATGTGGTAAAAGATGGAGATGTTATCCTGTTCCGATTTAATGTCTAGGAATCAGACTGGTCATAAAGTCCGGCATTATAACATTTAAGAAAAACCTTAGGAAAAATTAAGAAAATTTTGGAAACAGGAAGAAGACAGCTGCCATATGTGGTGGCTGTCTTCTTTTTGCGCCACAATATCTTGAAAGCCCAGTATTTATACGGCTTTACGGAATATGGCAGAGCCGTATTTTTGCATTTTTTCTATTGAATAATGCTCCTGAATGGGGTAGAATGTTCATAAAAGTGGTAGAAAGTGGTTTCAAGTGTATTAAAGTGGTATGAAGTGGTAGATTATTGGGCTGACGGGTGAGTGCATATGTTTATGGGGGAATACAACCATACAATAGATGCAAAAGGCAGACTGATCATTCCCGCCAAATTCAGAGAGGTTCTTGGAGATGAATTTGTTGTGACGAAGGGGATGGATGGCTGTCTGTTCGTTTTTGACAATTCCGAGTGGCAGACCTTTGCCGAGAAGCTTCGATCATTGCCCATGATAGATAAAGAGGTCAGACAATTTACCAGATTTTTCCTGGCAGGAGCAGCCAGTGTAGAAGTAGACAAGCAGGGAAGGATCCTTCTTCCTTCTGTCCTTAGGGATTTTGCCGGCATCACCAAAGATACGGTGCTGATCGGTGTAGGAAGCAGAATTGAAATCTGGAGTAAGGACAGATGGGAAGGCACCGTTACCTATCAGGATATGGACGAGATTTCCACACACATGGTAGAACTGGGAATCGGGTTATAGGAGAAACGGCTATGGAATTCAATCATACTTCCGTCCTGCTTCAGGAAACCATTGACGGTCTGAACATAAGACCGGATGGTGTTTATGTTGATGGAACTCTTGGAGGTGGCGGACATTCTTATGAAATTGTCAGAAGACTTTCAGACAGAGGACAGCTGATCGGTATTGATCAGGATGAGGCAGCGATCACTGCTGCAGGAGAAAAGCTGAAGGGGTTCGGTGACAGGGTTATTATTGTCAGAAGTAATTATAGAAATACGAAGAGTATTCTGCAGTCTCTGCAGATTGAGAAGATAGATGGCATGATACTGGATCTTGGAGTGTCATCCTATCAGCTGGATACAGAAGAGAGAGGATTCTCCTATCGCTATGATGCACCGCTCGATATGAGGATGGACAAGCGTCAGACTCTGACAGCGAGAGATATTGTCAACGGGTATGGCGAGATGGAGCTGTTCCGGGTGATCCGGGACTATGGAGAAGATAAATTTGCCAAGAACATAGCAAAGCATATCGTGGCGGCGAGGCAGCAGTCTCCCATTGAAACCACAGGACGTCTCAATGAGATCATCAAGGCAGCGATCCCGGCGAAGATGAGGGCAGAAGGAGGACATCCCTCCAAGAGAACCTATCAGGCGATCCGGATCGAATGCAATAAAGAGCTCGAGGTACTGCGGGATTCACTGGAGGAGCTGATCGGACTTTTGAATTCAGGGGGAAGGCTCTGTATCATTACCTTTCATTCTCTGGAAGACCGTATTGTAAAGAGTGCTTTCAAAAAGGCAGAAAATCCCTGTACCTGTCCACCATCATTTCCGGTCTGTGTATGTGGAAAGGTGAGTCAGGGAAAGGTGATCACAAATAAACCGATTCTTCCGAGAGAGGAAGAACTGGAGAGAAATCCAAGAGCGAAAAGTGCAAAACTGAGAATTTTTGAAAAGGCTTAGGAGCTGTGCCTTAAATGGGGAAAAGGCTCCTGACAGAGCCGGCAGGGGGGAAAATGGCAACAGAAGGAAGGAGAAATCCGAATACAGGGAGAGCACATCGTGGTACTGCAGAAAGCAGTATGTACGTTTATGGAAATACCGCAAGACAGCTGCGGACAATGCCTGCAGAAAGAAGACCTGTCAGGAAAAATCATGCAACCCGGCGCAACAGGGAACGGGCGTTGCATATGAATGTGGGATATGTGCTGTTTCTGGGTATGGCGCTGATGGCGGTAGGCTTTGTGTTGATCAGTTACTTGAGACTGAAATCGGACATTACAAACAGTGTAAAGAATATTGCCCGTATGGAGAGTCAGCTGAACAGCTTAAAGCTGGATAATGATGAGCGTTTAAGCCGTATTTCCAGCAGTACGAATCTGGAAGAGGTGAAGCAGAGGGCGATTCAGGAGCTCGGGATGCAGTATGCGGGAGAGGGACAGATCATTATCTTTAACAGTGAGGATAATGATTATGTAATTCAGAAGGGAGAGATCCCTGATTAAACAGGAGCTTCATGGGAAGAGGAAAATCATATCGTAAATTTACAATTAAAATGCAGAAAAAGCTGGTGGTACTGTTTATTGCGGTGCTGCTGGCTTTTGCCGGGTTATTTTATCAGTTATACCGTATTTCCAGAGATAATGGTGAACAGTATAAGAAGCAGGTGCTGTCCCAGCAGAGATACGACAGTACCACGATCCCTTATAAGAGAGGAACGATCCTGGATGCCAATGGAAGTGTATTGGCTACCAGTGAAAAGGTTTATAATGTGATCTTGGATTCTGTTGCCATATCGGAAAAAGAGGCGTATCTGGAACCTACCTTAAGTGCCCTTCAGAAGGAGTTTGGCATTGATACAGCATCTGCAAGGGATTATATTGAAAAAAATAAGGAAACCTCAAGGTATCATGTTCTGGCGAAGCGTCTCAGCTATAGTGAGATCTCTGATTTTCTGGATATGCAGAATGAAGAGGGTTCCCAGATCAAGGGAATCTGGTTTGATGAAGAGTATAAGAGAGTCTATCCAGGAAATTCTCTTGCCTGTGATGTGATCGGTTTTACCACAGCTGATAATAGGGGTAATTATGGACTGGAGGAATATTATAATGATGTTCTTTCCGGGATTCCGGGCAGAGAGTATGGCTACCTGAATGATGACTCAGATCTGGAAAGAAAAACGATCGCAGCAGAAGATGGCAATTCACTGGTGACGACCATAGATGCCAATATCCAGAGTATTGTAGAGAAATACCTGCTGAAATTCAATGAGGAATATAAGGATAATTTTCATCCGGGAAATGGCGCAGAAAATGTAGGCTGTATCATTATGAAGGTGGACAACGGAGAGATCCTTGCCATGGCCAATTATCCGAATTTTGATCTGAATGATACAAGAAATATGGATGCACTTATGGGTATGCCGCTGCTCGATGAGAAGGGGAGTAAAACCGGTGAGTATCTGACGGAAGAGACTATAGATGTGCTGGATGATGAAAAGATGCTGTATCAGCATCTGGATGCTCTCTGGAAGAACTACTGTATCAGCAGCACCTATGAGCCGGGATCCGTAGCCAAGCCCTTTACGGTAGCGGCAGGCGTGGAAAGCGGTAAGATCACAGGAAAAGAGACCTATAACTGTGAAGGCAGTCTGGAAGTTGGTGGATGGCCGATCCGGTGCCATAACAGATATGGTGATGGTCTTCTGACTGTGCAGGAAGGAATTGAGAGGTCCTGCAACGTGGTCATGATGAAGGTCGGACAGGCAATGGGAACCGATACCTTTGTTAAATTCCAGCATATTTTTAACTTTGGATTAAAGACCAATATCGATCTTCAGGGGGAAGCAAGAACAGCAAGTCTGATTTATACGAAGAATACCATGGGCTCTACGGAAATGGCGACCAATACCTTTGGACAGTCCTTTAATGTGACCATGATCCAGATGATCACAGGCTTCTGCTCCCTGATCAATGGCGGATATTATTATGAACCTCATGTAGTCAGCAAGATCATAAGTCCTTCCGGTGCTACAGTACAGAATATTGAACCAAGAGTATTAAAGCAGACGATCTCAGAAGATACATCAGATATGATCAGGGAATACTGCAATACTGTTGTAACAGGAGAGTATGGTACCGGTAAAACAGCAAGACCGGCAGGCTACATGATCGGCGGTAAGACAGGAACAGCCGAGACACTGCCCCGTAAGAATAAACAGTACGTGGTGTCCTTTATGGGATATGCGCCGGCGGATGATCCGCAGATCGCTATTTATGTTGTGGTAGACAGACCGAATGTGCAGTATCAGGATGATGCCAAGTTTGCCACAAGAATTGTAAGAGGAATCCTGACTGAGGTTCTTCCTTACATGGGAATCTTTATGACGGAAGAACTGTCTGACAAAGAAAAAGAAGAACTGGAAGCGTTGCAGATTGAGATACGGACAGCACCAGTGACGGAAGAAGAGGCAGAAGAAGGAGACGGCACCACAGAAGAAGGAACAGGAGAAGAAAACGGAGAGGGAGCTGCTGAAGGAGAGGAAACAGAAAAAGAAGAAGTCTGGAAATCTTTCCCGATTGATCCGGCGACCGGTTATGCGGTGGATCCCAATACCGGTGATATGGTAGATCCGGTAACGGGTGCAGTCATTGGCGGAAGCTATGATGAAAAGGCGGAGGAACCAGAAGCTTCGCCGATCCCGGAATCATCTGCAGATCCGCAGGGGGATGTAGGACAGTAACAAAAGCATACCTGAGGAATAACCTCATAGATCAGGTAATAAATTATAATAATACCTTTTCTGTGAGGTTTTTTACAATGAAAAACAAGACCTTTAACCGGCAGAAGATCGTTACGGTTTTCTTTGCCTGTCTGTTTATCTTTCTTCTGCTTCTTGGTAGACTGACCTGTCTGATGGTGGTAGATTCCGTTTATTATACGGAAAAAGCAAGAGAGCTTCATGAGAGGGAAAGAAGCATCAAGGCGGCAAGAGGCAGGATTCTGGACGCTGGTGGAAAGGTTATTGCAGACAATAAAACAGTGTGCACCATTTCTGTAATACACAGTCAGATCACGGATCCGGAAAAGGTGATAGAAGTACTTTCGAGGGAACTGGAGCTGTCTGCTGATTCTGTCAGAAAGCGTGTGGAAAAATATTCCTCTATAGAGAGGATCAAAAGCAATGTAGATAAAGAAATGGGCGACCGCATCCGGGAATATGACCTTGATGGAGTGAAGGTGGATGAAGATTATAAGAGATATTATCCATATGGAAAGCTGGCCTCCAAGGTACTTGGCTTTACAGGAGGTGACAATCAGGGGATCATTGGACTTGAAGTAAAATATGAAGACTACCTGAAGGGAACAGACGGCACGATCCTTACCGTGACAGATGCTGGCGGTGTGGAGATTGAGGAAGCCGGAGAAAACCGGGTAGAACCGGTGGATGGAGACGATCTCTATATCAGTCTTGATATGAATATCCAGAGCTATGCGGATCAGCTTGCCAGACAAGTAATGGAAACGAAGGAAGCAGATCGTGTGTCGATCCTTGTGATGAATCCGAAGAACGGGGAGATCCTGTCCATGGTAGATGTGCCGGAATTTGACTTAAATCACCCTTATGAGATCGGGGAGGAATACGGCAGTATGTCAGATAAAAAAAAGCAGGAGATCCTGAATGGTATCTGGCGGAACGGCTGCATTAATGATACCTATGAGCCCGGTTCCACCTTCAAGGTCATCACGGCTGCTGCAGGACTGGAGGAAGGGGCAGTAACAGTGGATGATACCTTTTTCTGCCCTGGTTATATTATGGTAGAGGACCGGAGGATCCGGTGCCATAAGACGACCGGACATGGATCGGAAACGTTCATTGATGGAACCAAAAACAGTTGTAATCCTGTTTTTATTACGGTGGGTCTCAGAATCGGTGTAGACCGTTATTATCATTATTTTAAACAGTTTGGACTATTGCAGAAAACAGGTATTGATCTGCCGGGAGAGGCAGGAACGATCATGCACAAAAGGGAGGATATGAAAGCCGTGGAGCTGGCTACCGTATCCTTTGGACAGTCTTTTCAGATCACACCAATCCAGCTTGCTACGACTGTGAGCAGCATTATAAATGGCGGAAACCGGATCACGCCTCATTTTGGTGTGCGGAGCATGGATAAGGATAAGACAAAAATAAAGAATTTTTCCTATCCTGTGACAGAACATGTGGTTTCAGAAGAAACCTCAGCTGCCATGCGGATGATTCTGGAACAGGTGGTAGAAAGTGGATCCGGTAAGAATGGTTATGTGGAAGGAGCAAGAGTTGGCGGCAAAACAGCGACCAGCCAGACGCTGCCAAGAGGAAGCGGGAGATATATTGCATCTTTTGTTGGATTTGCGCCGGCAGATGATCCGGAGGTGCTTGCCCTTGCCATCATTCACAATCCGCAGGGTGTATATTATGGCGGACAGATCGCAGCGCCGGTAGTCAGGCAGCTTTTTGAAAATATTCTTCCTTATTTGGGAGAAATGGATTATAATAATCCGTAATGGACAGGAAAAGAAAGGGAATAAAAATGGAGTTACAGGATAAAGAGGTTCTCGTGATAGGAACCGGTGTCAGTGGAATTGGTGCAGCCAGGCTGCTTTTGCAGGTTGGAGCCAGACCTGTTTTGTTTGATGGAAATAAAAAACTGGATATAGAAGAGATCAGAAAAAAGCTTGCAGGGGAAGAAGGGATCCGGATTGTTCTTGGAGAAATAACAGATGAGATGAAGGGAAAGATCGATCTGCTGGTGATCAGTCCAGGGGTTCCCGTTGATTCCCCGTTAGTAGAAGAGTTTCAGAAGAAAAATGTACCGGTGATCGGTGAGATCGAACTGGCAAGCCAGTTTGCCAAAGGAAAGATCATTGCTATTACGGGTACCAATGGAAAAACAACGACTACGACCCTGACAGGGGATATTATGAAGGCATATTTTGATTCTGTGTTTGTGGTAGGGAATATCGGTAATCCTTTTACAACGGAGGTGCTTGCCACCACAGAAAAATCCGTAACAGTAGCGGAAATCAGCAGCTTCCAGCTGGAAACGACAAAGACCTTTGCACCGGAGGTGTCAGCGATCCTGAACATCACACCAGATCATCTGAACAGACACCATACGATGGAATGCTATGTGGAAACGAAAGAGAAAATTGCCATGAACCAGACAAAGGATCAGGTCTGCGTGCTGAATTATGAAGATGACTATACCAGAGCTTTTGGGGAAAGATGCCCTGCCAGAGTGACTTATTTTTCCTCCAGAAGAGAAATAAGGGAGGGCATTTACCTGAAGGGGGAAGATATTGTCCTGAAAGAAAATGGTGAAGAGGAAAAGCTTCTGAATATCCATGAGCTGAATCTTGTGGGACTCTGCAATGTGGAAAATGTCATGGCAGCTATCGCGATCAGCCGCGCCATGAAGGTTCCGATGGATGTGATCCTGACAACAGTAAGAAATTTCCATGCAGTGGAGCACCGGATCGAATTTGTGGCATCAAGGGAAGGGGTAGACTATTATAACGATTCCAAAGGAACCAATCCAGACGCAGCTATTCAGGGGATCCGAGCCATGACAAAGCCAACAGTACTGATTGGCGGCGGCTATGATAAACAGAGTGAATATGATGAATGGATCAAAGCCTTTGACGGTAAAGTCAAGGCACTGGTGCTGATCGGACAGACGAGGGATAAGATCGCAGCGTGCGCCAGAAGGCATGGTGTGGAAAATATCATTCTGGCAGATACCTTTGAGGAGGCATTTGAGGTTTGCAGACAACAGGCAGAGCCGGGAGATGCTGTGCTGCTGTCTCCTGCCTGTGCAAGCTGGGGCATGTTCCCAAATTATGAAGTGAGAGGTAAGCTCTTTAAAGAGCTTGTGAATAAAATAGGAGAATAGGCTAAGTGGCAGATAGAAACGCTGGAAGAAGGAAAAAAAGGCAGCAGGAATCTTTTTTTGATTATACACTGTTGTTTATAGTGTTATTTTTGCTGGGATTTGGTCTGATCATGCTGTACTCCACGAGCTCCTATGAAGGAAACATGGAGTTTGGGGATTCCGCTTATTATCTGAAAAAGCAGCTGATGTCAACTGTGCTTGGACTGGTGCTGATGATGATCGTGTCCAATCTTCCCTATCATTTATGGGAAAGATTTGCGACCATTGGCTATCTTGCATCTGCCGTCATGATCCTGCTGGTACTGACACCGCTTGGCTATGAGGCAAATGGTGCCAAGAGATGGATCAGACTGTTTGGATTGTCTCTTCAGCCTGCAGAGGTGGCAAAGCTTGCCATGATCCTGTTTCTGGCTAGTCTAGTATGTAAGATCGGCAAGGGGATACGGACGACCAAAGGATTTATGATCATGCTGGCAGCTCCGCTGCCAATTTGTGGTGAAGTATATCTGATTACCAAAAACCTAAGCTCGGCAATCATTATTTTCGGGATCGCTGTACTGATGGTATTTGTGTCCAGCCCGGATTATAAGAAGTTTATCCTGATCGGTCTGGCGGGAGCAGCTGCAGCGGCACTTGTGGTATTTCTGATCGTTAATGCAGCCAGCTCAGATAACATGAGCTTCCGTGGAGGACGTATTCTGGCGTGGTTAGATCCGGAGGCCTATGCAGATGGCAAGGGCTTCCAGACCCTGCAGGCACTTTATGCCATTGGATCAGGGGGTATCTGGGGAAAGGGACTTGGACAGAGTATGCAGAAGCTCGGATTTCTTCCGGAAGCCCAGAATGATATGATTTTTTCTATTATCTGTGAGGAACTGGGACTGTTTGGGGCAACGACTGTTATCGTGCTTTTTATCCTGTTGATCTGGAGATTTATGGTCATTGCCAATAATGCGCCGGATTTGTTTGGTGCGATGCTGGTCGTTGGTGTGATGGGACATATTGCGATTCAGGTGATCCTGAATATTGCTGTTGTTACCAATACGATCCCCAATACCGGTATTTCACTTCCGTTTATCAGCTACGGAGGCTCGTCAGTTCTGTTCCTTTTGATTGAGATGGGACTTGTGCTGAGCGTTGGTAAGGGAATTAAACTGAGGGATCTGTAAAGGAATACAGACACCTTTCCTGAAAAAGAGCATATAGTAGAATAGGTCTAATCTGCAAAAAGGGTGGATGAAATTTGGATGCTGTTCATATAAGAGGAGGAAATGCTCTTTTCGGGGAGACGAAAATACAGGGATCTAAAAATGCGGTATTGCCGATCATGGCAGCCGCACTTTTAATAGAAGATATCAGTATTATTGAAAATTGCCCCAGAATATCAGATGTATTCCGTATGCAGGAGCTCCTTCAGAGGATCGGCTGCCGTGTAAGCAGATCGGATCGCACACTGATGATTGATGCAAGGGAAGTGCTCCGGGAGCGTATGGAGGGGGAGGCTGTTAAAGGAATGCGTTCATCTCTGATGCTGCTTGGAGCCATGCTTGGAAGATTCCGTGAAGTTACCATGGAATATCCGGGAGGGTGTGTGATAGGAAGGCGTCCTATTGATATTCATTTGAAGGCACTGGCCAGAATGGGAGTAGAGATTGAAGAGAAGAATGGAGTATTTACAGCAAGAGCCGGAAAACTTACAGGGAATGTGATTACGCTTCCCTTTCCGAGTGTGGGAGCGACAGAAAATGTGATACTGGCAGCTGTCATGGCAAGAGGGATCACGGTGCTACAGAATGCGGCCAGAGAACCAGAGATTATTGCGCTTTGCCGTTTTCTGTGTAAAAGCGGAGCCGTGATTGAAGGTGCCGGTGAATGCGTGATACTGATAGAAGGTGGCAGAAGGCTCCATGGAACCCGTTTCCGGGTGCCGGCAGACAGAATTGTGGCAGGCACATATCTTCTGGCAGCGCTCGGAGCCGGCGGACATATTTTCTTAAAAGAAGCACCTGCCACGCAGATGAACTGTGTGATCCGGCTGGCGAGGAAAATGGGAGCAGAGGTCATGATCACGGGGGAAGGGATCACAGTGATGACGGATCCTGTGAAAAAGCCGGCTTCCTGTATCAGGACAGAGGTATATCCTGGCTTTCCTACAGACCTGCAGTCGCCTATGATGGCAGTTCTGTCAAAAACAGAAGGAAAAAGTGTAATAGAAGAAAAGATCTTTGAGGATCGCTTCCGGATAGCAAGGGAGCTTTGCAAAATGGGAGCCTGTATCCGGACAAAAGGTGATGCGGCATGGATCTGCGGTGTTGGGGAGCTGCGGGGATGCCTGGTAAATGCAGGAGAGCTGCGGGGCGGTGCAGGACTTGTGATAGCAGGCTGTATGGCACAGGGAGAAACTACGGTTACGGGTAGACATTTTATAGAAAGAGGCTATGAGGATATCTGCAGGGATCTGCAGGATCTTGGAATCAATATTGTATGTGGATAGGATTATGGCAGGAAAAGGCACGAAGAAAAGAAAACAGCAGAAAAAAGAAAATATACCGATGATGACAGCGCCCCTGCCAAGATTCCGTGTACTGGAAGGTGAGGCAGGGAAGAAACCGAAAAAACAGAAAAGGGAGAAAGACAGTTTCCCGGTATGGAGGATCGTTCTGCTGGCTGCTTCTGTTCTGCTTGCCGGTATTCTGGCAGCAGCCTATTGGTATATCACTGCTAATTATACGGTTACCAATGTTTACGTAGAAGGCAATGTCCATTACAGCAATGAAGAGATCATGGATATGGTCATGAGCGGAAGATATGGAAATAATTCTCTGATCCTGTCGCTGAAGTACAGGGATAAGAGTATAGAGGGGATTCCGTTTGTGGAGAAAATGGATGTTTCTGTTCTGGATCCCCATACGGTGAAAATAGAGGTTTATGAAAAGGCACTGGCCGGTTACGTGGAGTATCTGGACAGGTATCTGTATTTTGACAAGGACGGGATCGTAGTGGAAAGTTCCTCTGAAAAAACAAAAGGCATCCCAATGGTCACGGGACTTCGCTTTGACCATGTAGTTCTTTACCAGACACTACCTGTAGAGGATCCGGAGATTTTCAGTGAAATTTTAAGCATAACCCAGCTTGTAAACAAATATAATCTTATAGTAGACCGGATTTTTTTTGGCTTGGACAACTCCCTGACTCTTTATTTTGAAAATGTAAAGGCGGCCTTTGGCAACAGCGGCAATCTGGAGGAAAAGGTGATGGAGCTGCAGTATATCCTGCCGGAGCTGACCGGAAAGAGTGGAACACTGCGCATGGAAAACTATACAGAAGAGACGAAAACGATAACTTTTGAGCCGGATTCTAAGACAGAATAAAAGAACGTACAGGCTTTAAAAAGTTTATGAAAATCTGAAATTAGTGGTTGATTAATCACTGGAAAAATTATATGATAATCTATATGAGTTTTTAGGGAATGATGAAGGAGGAAGCATCTTGCTGGAGATTAAGACAAACGATGCTGAGTCTGCTGCCCGTATTATTGTAGTTGGTGTAGGTGGTGCAGGCAATAATGCTGTCAATAGAATGGTAGAAGAGAATATTACAGGAGTAGAATTTATCGGGATCAATACCGATAAGCAGGCCTTACAGCTTTGCAAGGCACCAAAGCTTCTGCAGATCGGTGAGAAGCTGACCAAAGGACTTGGTGCAGGCGCCAAGCCAGAGATTGGTGAGAAGGCGGCTGAGGAGAGCAGTGAAGAGATATCCGCAGCGCTGAAGGGTGCCGATATGGTATTCGTAACCTGTGGTATGGGCGGTGGAACCGGAACCGGTGCTGCACCGGTAGTGGCCAAGCTTGCCAAGGACATGGGTATCCTTACTGTTGGTGTTGTTACCAAGCCCTTCCGTTTCGAGGCGAAGGCACGTATGGTCAATGCCGTCAGCGGTATTGAGAGAATCAAAGATAATGTAGATACACTGATCATTATTCCCAATGACAAGCTTCTTGAGATCGTAGACAGACGGACAACCATGCCGGATGCCCTTAAGAAGGCAGATGAGGTACTTCAGCAGGCGGTACAGGGTATTACAGACTTGATCAATGTTCCTGCCGTTATCAATCTGGACTTTGCAGATGTGCAGACAGTTATGAAGGACAAGGGTATTGCCCACATTGGTATTGGTGAAGGCAAGGGGGATGACAAGGCAAGTGAAGCTGTCAAGATGGCAGTAGAAAGTCCGTTGCTTGAGACTACTATTTCCGGTGCTACCCATGTGATCATTAATGTATCCGGTGATATTACACTGGCAGATGCATCCGATGCAGCAAGCTATGTTCAGGAGCTGGCAGGAGATGATGTAAATATTATCTTTGGTGCCATGTATGATGCAGGCAAGACCGATTCCTGCAAGGTAACTGTAATTGCAACTGGTCTGATCGATGAGACGCTGCCAAATAATAAGACGATGTCCAATATGGGAACCTATGCAAACAAATATGTAAAGCCAGTTACCCCAAATGTGAATCTGAAAAGCAGACCCTTCACAGCTCCGGCTGAGAATCCCATGCAGGGACAGGCACAGACACCTGTGAGAAAGCCTGTACAGGGAATCATTAATCCCGGTGATATCAGAAGTAAGGTAGAGAACAAGCCGTTAGATATCCCTGGATTCCTGCAGAAGAAATAAATGAGATAAGTAAGAACAGGAGCTGTATGTCATCAGATATACAGCTCTTATCAATTAACATGGGAGAAAGTATATGAGAGAGGAAGAACTGAAAGAGGCACAGGAGTGCCTTACCTTTATAGAAGAGAGCATGAGCTGTTTCCATGCTGTAGAAAATGTAGAGAAGCGCCTGCAGAAGAAAGGCTTTGTCGGACTTTCGGAAAAGGAAGGCTATGGTCTTACAGAAAGATTAAGAAAGGATCCGAAGCAGAACCGGTATTATGTGAAGCGGAATGGCTCATCCCTGATGGCATTTACCCTGCCGGAGGGGAAACCAAAGGGTTTCCACATTATGGCATCTCACAGTGATTCTCCCACCTTTAAGGTAAAATGTGAAGGGGAGATGAAGATGGAGGGCGGCTATGTCAGACTGAATGTGGAGCCATATGGAGGCATGATCCATGCCACGTGGTTAGACAGGTGTCTTTCTGTAGCTGGAAGGATTGTTTTTCAGGAAGGGGATCAGCTTCTTTCCAAAACAGTGAATGTGGATGAGGACCTGCTTGTGATCCCCAATGTGGCTATTCACATGAACCGTGGCATGAATGACAAGCTGACCTATAATCCTCAGATTGATCTGCAGCCGCTTATTGCTGTAGAGGAAGGAAAAGAAAAGGAAGGCAGCGATATCCTGATGGAAAAGGTAGCGTGGTATGCCGGCGTGAAGAGGGAAGATATCCTTGGGAAGGAATTGTTCTTATATGTCAGGGAAAAGGGAAGACTTGCAGGAGCTTCGAAGGAACTGATCATTTCTCCAAGACTGGATGATCTTGCCTGTGCATATGGAAGCCTTAAGGGATTTTTGAAGGGTGATAGTAAGAATCATATAAATGTTTATGCTCTTTTTGATAATGAGGAGGTGGGAAGCCTTACCAAGCAGGGAGCAGCCTCCACATTTCTGCGTGATACTTTAAGGCGGATCAGCGAATGCTATGATCCTTCTGAAAGCGCATATCTGCAGCTTCTTGCCGACAGCTTCATGATCTCTGCAGACAATGCCCACGCCATGCATCCGGCACACCCTGAAAAGGCAGATCCGGGAAACAGGCCATATCTGAATGGGGGTATCGTCATCAAGTATCATGGCGGACAAAAGTATACCACAGATGCGTATTCTGAAGCTGTCATGAGAAGGGTATGCAGGGATGCCGATGTACCTGTCAGTGTGTATTGTAACCGTTCTGATATTGCAGGTGGATCTACACTTGGTAATATTTCTGCAGGGCAGGTTTCCATTCCCTGTGTAGATATCGGGCTGGCGCAGCTTGCCATGCATTCCAGCGTGGAAACAGCAGGAACGAAGGATATCAGAATGCTTGTGAAGGCAGCCAGAAGCTTTTACAGTATGTGATTATGGAAAGTAATAAAGGAGCCGGAGAACGTGTACCGTTTGCAGAAACGGACATGTTTTCCGGCTCTTTTTGCGATGAGTTATGGGAGTGAAGTCCGGATTTTGACAAAATCCGGACTTCAGAATGATTATAATGATGAAGTGCCATGGAAAGAGAGGTGACACTTGCAAAAAGTTCTGTATCTTGACAGTATCTTTCTACATAATCTGGTACCTGATTTTCTGATTCTGAGACTGACCCTTAAGACCCTTAGGAAATCTACCACTTTTTTTCGGATCATGGGTGGGGCAGTAGCAGGAGCAGGGATGTACTGTATTACCCTGTGCCTGCCAGGAAGCCTGCTTTTCGGGATCTTTGTAAAAGTAATCACAGCATTGCTCATGCTTAAGATCACAGCACCTTTTCAGAAAGGAAAAGAGCTGCTTACAGGGATGCTGCTTTATTTCACCTTTGCATTTTTTCTGGGCGGAGGCATGCTGTTCGTGAGGCGTCTTCTCGTGGAAAACAGCATAAGAGTCCAGGGAGATCTGCTTATGCTTTCGGGCATGGCAGTATATGGACTTGCGGCTTTTTTGCAGGGCTGGAAGCAGAAAAAAATGCAGACGCATTTCTGCAGGGTATGGCTTCCCGGGGATAACGGGAATTTCGCCATAACAGGACTGATCGATACCGGAAATGGGCTGATAGAGCCCGTCAGCAGAAAGCCGGTGGCAGTACTTGATGAGGTGTGCTTTGAAAAAATGAGCCACTGCAAAAGACCTGAGAAATACAGGATCATTCCCTTTCATAGTATAGGAACAGAAAGAGGAATGCTGGATGCCTATGAAATAGAAGAAATACAGCTGGAGGAGGAGACGGGCAGAAGGCGCCTTAAGCAGGTGATGATTGCCGTGTGCAGAGAGCGTGTGTCCGGAAAGAAGAAATATCAGATGATTCTGCCACAGCAGTGGTTTTTATAGGAGGAGCAGTTATGGTTTTTAAGGTTGCAATGCCAGGAAGATTCCAGTTTAAGATATATCGGAGAGAAGCAGGATTTCTTACAGGAAGGCAGGGAGATGTACACTATATCGGAGGAAGTGAGGTGCTGCCACCGCCTCTTGAGGCGGATAAGGAGAATGCAGTGATCAGTGACCTTGGCACGGAGTATGAGGATGAAGCCAAATCTATTCTGATCGAGCATAATTTAAGACTTGTTGTTTATATTGCAAAAAAGTTTGATAATACTGGAGTAGGAGTGGAAGATCTGATCTCCATTGGTACAATTGGCCTGATCAAATCCATCAATACGTTTAATCCGCAGAAAAATATCAAACTGGCAACCTATGCGTCAAGATGTATTGAAAATGAGATTTTGATGTACCTCCGGAGAAACAATAAGACGAAGCTGGAGGTATCGATTGATGAGCCCCTGAATGTGGACTGGGATGGGAATGAACTGCTTTTGTCAGATATTCTTGGAACGGATGAGGATGTGATCTACCGGGATATTGAAACAGAGGTGGAGCGAAAGCTTTTATTGAAAGCGGTAGATAAGCTTTCTGACAGGGAAAAGACGATCATTAATTTAAGGTTTGGCTTAAGCGATCCTTCCGGGAAGGAACTGACCCAGAAGGAGGTGGCTGAAATGCTGGGTATTTCCCAGTCTTATATCTCCAGACTGGAGAAGAAAATTATGAAGCGTCTGAAAAAGGAACTGATTCAGGCAGTCAGATAGTTTTTCATGGTCTTTAAGGCATTTTTCTCAAGGCGGCTCACCTGCGCCTGAGAAATGCCGATCATGCCGGCCACTTCCATCTGGGTTTTTCCTTCAAAGAAACGCAGAGATATGATCTCATTTTCCCGTTTATTCAGATGCTTCATGGCTTCACTTAAGGAAAGATGTTCCACCCAGTTCTCTTCTTTATTCTTCTTGTCACTGATCTGATCCATGACATAAAGGGTATCCCCGCCATCGGTAAAAACAGGCTCGTACAGGCTCATGGGATTCTGGATGGCATCCAGTGCATAGACAATATCTTCTTTGGAGATACCGATTTCTTCTGCAATTTCACTGAGAGTAGGATCCTTCATATTTTTCTTTAACAGCATTTCCTTTGCATAAATGGCTTTGTAGGCTGTATCTTTCAAGGAGCGGCTGACCCGGATACAGTTGTTGTCACGGAGAAAACGCCGGATCTCTCCGATGATCATGGGTACGGCATATGTGCTGAATTTGACATTCAGGGAAACATCAAAGTTATCAATGGCCTTGATTAGACCAATACAGCCGATCTGGAACAGATCATCCGCATTTTCACTGCTGGATGAAAAACGCTTGATCACGCTAAGGACAAGACGCAGATTCCCCTCAATATATTTTTCTCTGGCAGAGGTGTCCCCCTGCGTGATCTTTTTAAAAAGAGCTTCTTTTTCTGCTGCCTTCAGCAGGGGGAGTCTTGCTGTATTTACCCCGCAGATTTCAACTTTTCCCAGTGCCATAAAGAATCCTCCTGTTTATTAGATACTTGTAATCATTCTCAAAAGAACAGAAAAATATTCATACTGAAAGAGGATTTCCAGATTTGTCTGTTTGCATAAGATAATAAAAAGAAGAAGAGGCAGGAAAAGATGCGTTATTCAGAATTGAAATGTAAGGATGTGATCAATCTAAGGGACTGCAGGAAGCTTGGCAGGATTGGAGATCTTGAGTTTGATGAATGCAGTGGAAGGATATGTAGTGTCATGGTACCGGGAAATAATAAATTCTGTAATCTTCTGAAATCGGAACCGGATTACTGTATTCCCTACAAGGATATCAAACAGATCGGACCGGATATTATAATTGTAGATGTCTGCGGTTGACATGCTTTTCTGTGCGGAATATAATATTCTCAAAGAAGCAGAACAGGAGAAAGCCTATGAAATGTCCCTATTGCAGCCATGAAAATACCAGAGTCATTGATTCAAGACCGGCAGAGGATAACAATTCCATCAGACGAAGAAGAGTATGTGATGAATGTGGTAAACGGTTTACCACCTATGAGAAGATAGAGACGATTCCCCTGATCGTGATCAAGAAGGATGATAACAGGGAGCCATATGACAGATCAAAGATCGAAGCAGGTGTTCTTCGTGCCTGCCATAAGAGACCGATCAGCATCAACCAGATCAACCAGCTTGTGGATGAAGTTGAGACAGAGATATTCAACCTTGAAGAGAAGGAGATCCCAAGCCGTGTGATCGGAGAACTTGTTATGGATAAACTGAAGAATCTGGAGGCTGTAGCCTACGTCAGATTTGCTTCTGTATATAGGGAGTTCAAGGATATCAATACCTTTATGGACGAACTGAAGAAGGTTCTGAAATAAAAACAGAAGGAAGGAACGGGGAAAGCCGTTTTCCCATAAAAAGAAAGCAGTCCTGAAAAAAGGATTGCTTTTTTAAAAAGAATCATATACAATAAGCGAGGCATTTAAACAGAATGCAAAATTTCATAACAAGAATGAGAAAGGAATCAGAAACATGAAAAAAGGAGCAGTAAAATGGCTTCTGGTCTTCATGCTTACCACACTTGCTGTTGCACTGGGCGGATGCGCAGGTGACAAGGAAGGGGAGAGTTCTTCTCAGATTACCATCGGAATCCCCCAGGATCTGGAGGACAGTCTTGACCCCCACAAGGCAGTGGCGGCAGGAACTAAAGAGGTATTATTCAATCTGTTTGAAGGATTGGTTAAGCCGACCAGTGATGGTGATTTAATCCCTGCAGTGGCAAGCGCCTATGAAGAATTAGAAGGCGGGAAGGTATATACCTTCACATTAAGAGACGGAGTAAAGTTCCACGATGGAAGACTGGTTACGGCAGAGGATGTAAAGTTTTCGCTTGACAAATGCGCCGATACCAGTAACGGAGGACCTCTGGTACCGGCGTTTTCCAATATTGAGAGCGTGACGATCGCAGATGATCATACCGTAGTTGTAACGCTGCAGGAAGCAGACACAGAATTCCTAGCTTATATGACAACAGCGATCATTCCAAAGGCCAATGAGAATCCGGATACCAATCCCATCGGAACAGGACCTTACAAATATGTATCCCGTTCACCCCAGGAGAACTTTGTAGTAGAGAGGTTTGATGATTATTGGGGAGAAAAGGCTAATATTGAGCATGTAACCTTTAAGATCTGTGCCAATGCCGATTCCATTGTCATGAATCTGGAGGGCGGATCCATTGATATGTTCGCAAGAGTGACAGCAACCCAGGCAGCAGAGCTTTCTGACAAGTTTGATGTACTGGAAGGGACGATGAATCTGGTGCAGGCTCTTTACCTGAACAATGCTGTAGCGCCCTTTGATGATGTAAGGGTCAGACAGGCTCTCAGCTATGCAGTAAATCCGCAGGAGATCATGGATATCATTTCAGACGGTAAGGGAACCGAGCTGGGAAGCTCCATGTTTCCGGCATTTGGAAAGTACTATATGGAAGAACTGAATGATACGTATCAGCAGAATTTTGACAAGGCAAAGGAGCTGCTTGCAGAAGCTGGTTATCCGGATGGTTTTTCCTTTACGATCACGGTACCTTCCAACTATCAGCCTCACATAGATACCGCACAGGTTCTGGTAGAGCAGTTTGCCAATATCGGTGTGACTGCTAATATCCAGCTTGTAGAGTGGGATAGCTGGCTGAGTGATGTTTATACAGACAGAAACTTTGAATCCACGGTTGTTGGTGTAGATGCATCAAGTCTTACAGGAGCAGCCCTTTTGCAGAGATTTACCAGTACGGCATCCAACAACTTTATCAACTATAACAATGCAGACTATGATGCAGCTTTTGCAAAAGCACTTGCCAGCACGGATGATGCAGAGAAAACAAAGTATTACAAGGAATGCGAAACGATTCTTGCTACAGATGCAGCTAATGTTTATATTCAGGATCTGCCGGAGTTCGTAGCATTAAATAAGAACTATACAGGATATGAGTTCTATCCACTGTATGTTCAGGATATAGCAAAACTGAAGCTTGTCAGTCAGTAATCTGACGATAGGAGGACAAAGAGATGAGATATGCAGGCAAAAAGATTTTGACGATGTGTGTAACCCTGTTTGCAGTCACACTCTTTGTCTTTCTTGCTTTTCATATGATATCGGGAGATCCGGTGACCTCCATGCTGGGCACTCAGGCAACACCGGAGAGGGCAGAGGCACTGCGGGAGGAGCTTGGATTGAACGACCCGGTGCTTGTACAGTATGGCAGATGGGCTGCCGGTTTCCTGAAGGGAGGTATGGGCACCTCTTACAGCTACCGAATGCCGGTCAGCGAAATGATTCTGGATAAGCTGCCGGTTACCATTACCATGACGCTGATGGCTTTTGTATGGATGATACTGATCTCCATTCCTGTAGGGCTGTATGCGGCAAAGCACGAGGATGGAATGACAGACCGGATCATTACCGTGGCCAATCAGATCATTATGGCAGTACCACCTTTCTTTGCCGGAATCCTGATCACCTTTGTGTTCGGAATGATCTTCCGGCTGTTTACACCGGGTGGTTATGTTTCCTATCAGATAAATATAGGAAAGTTCGTGGGATATCTGTTCTTTCCTTCTCTTGCCATAGCATTGCCAAAGGCAGCTATGGCGGTCAAGCTTCTTAGGAGTTCTGTGATCTCAGAAATGAAGCTTGATTACGTGCGGACAGCTTACAGCAGAGGAAACAGTAAACGGAGCGTCCTGTACCGTCACGTACTGAGGAATGCCATGATCCCGGTGATCACCTTTCTTGGGATGGCACTTTCTGATATGATCGCAGGTAGCATTATCATTGAACAGGTTTTTGGGATCCCGGGACTTGGAAGGATTCTTCTGACGTCTATCTCTAACAGGGATTATCCGGTGGTGATGGCGGTGATCGTGTGTATTGCCGCGCTGGTGCTTGCAGTCAATATGGTGGTGGATGTGATCTACGGTCTGGTAGATCCCAGAATATCAGTGGAATGATCCGGGGAGAAAAGGATGAACTGGAAAAAGATCAGAAAAAACAAGAATTTCATTGCGGGCAGTATCCTGACAGGGATCATGCTGTTTATGATCCTGGTGGGATGCTTTTATACTCCTTATAATCCAAATACCATGGATCCTTCTGCCAAGTTTGCTGGCATATCGGTGAAGCATCTGATGGGCTGTGACAATTTTGGCAGAGATATCTTTTCAAGAGTGCTCTCCGGGAGCAGAACGACCCTGATCGTAGCTGCAGGCACTGTATTGATCGGTGCTGCTTTTGGCATCCTGATCGGTGCACTGACCGGATATTATGGCGGCGTATTGGATGAAGTGCTGATGCGGATCAATGATGCAGTGTTTGCTTTTCCAAGTATCCTGCTTGCTCTTTTGTTTATCAGCCTTCTTGGCAGTGGCAAATATCATGTGATCACTGCACTTGGAATCGCTTTTGTACCAAGCTTTGCAAGGATCGTGCGGAGTGAATTTATCCGGAATAAAAATATGGATTATGTGAAAAGCGCAAAGCTCCAGGGAGCAGGGAACATCAGGATCATGTTTGTACATATCCTACCCAATACCATGACGGTGCTGTTGTCAGCCATTATGATCGGTTTTAACAATGCTGTTCTGGCAGAGGCGGGAATGAGCTTCCTTGGGATCGGTGTACAGCCACCAGATGCCAGTCTTGGAAGAATGCTTTCTGAGGCACAGTCATTTCTGTTCAGTGTACCCATATATGCGCTGTTCCCTGGACTGACGATCATACTGCTGGTGCTTGGATTTGGTTTATTGTCGGATGGGCTTAAAAATGAGTAAGGAAATGATAAGAGTTACAGATCTGAATATAGAGTTTTTTGACCATGAGAGACCGGAGACTGTGGTCTACGATTTTGACCTTACCTTGCATGAGGGAGAGATCGTTGGACTGGTAGGAGAATCAGGTTCTGGAAAATCTATGAGTGCGCTGGCGATCGCAGGACTTTTGAGCAGGAAGGACATGAAGAAAAGAGGAGAGATCCTGTTTAAGGGAGTGAACCTTCTTGACTGTGACCGTAAAACACTGCGTAAATTTCAGGGAAATGAGATCGGTATGATATTCCAAGAGCCGATGACCTCTTTAAATCCTGTGAAAAAGATCGGCTGGCAGGTAGAAGAAGCTCTCCGTCTGCACACGGAGCTTTCAAAGGAAGAACGGAAAAAACGTGCTATAGAAATGCTGGAAAAGGTGGAACTGCATAATCCGGAGCAGGTGTATGAGCAGTATCCACACGAGCTCTCCGGAGGTATGCGACAGCGCGTCATGATCGCCGCTGCCATGATCTGTGATCCGAAGCTCCTGATCGCCGATGAACCGACGACAGCTCTGGATGTGACGATCCAGGAGCAGATCGTAGCACTGCTGAAAAGGATCAATCGGGAAAAGAAAACGGCCATTCTTTTTATCTCCCATGACTTAAGCCTGGTGCGTCAGCTATGTGAACGGGTGCTTGTGATGAGGGGAGGCTATGTGGTAGAGAGCGGACCTGTGGATGAGATTTTTTATTATCCGAAGGAAGAATATACGAAGAAGCTGATCGCAGCGATTCCCAAAGTGATCAGAAAGACAGAAAAGGATTCATGATGACAGAAAATATTCTGGAGGTTACGGATCTGCAGGTGTTTTATCCTGTGAGCCGGAAAACTCCCTTTGAAAAGAAAAAAAGCATACAGGTGCTGAAGGATGTTTCCTTTGCCATGAAACGGGGAGAGGTTCTTGGCCTTGTGGGAGAGAGCGGAAGCGGTAAGACGACTCTTGCCAGAAGTATTCTGCAGATGATTCCCTATGAGGGAACGATCATAAGAAATACAGAGCAGCCCCAGATGGTATTTCAGGATCCCTACGGATCCCTAAATCCATCGAAAAAGATTGCATGGATTCTGGAGGAGCCGCTGCGGCTGAGGGGCGGTCTGTCAAAGGAAAAAAGAGTACAGAAGGTAAAGGCTATGCTGCATCGGGTAGGGCTGGATGAAAAGATTCTGGAGCGTTATCCGAGAGAACTATCCGGTGGACAGAGGCAGAGGATTGCGATTGCTGCAGCACTGATGCTGGAGCCGGAGCTTCTTATCGCAGATGAACCGGTATCCGCATTGGATGTGACGATCCAGGCACAGATACTGGCTCTTTTAAAGGATATCCAGAAGAACATGGATCTGTCTATCCTGTTTATTTCTCATGATCTGAGAGTAGTATATGAGATGTGTGATCATGTGCTGATCATGCAGCAGGGACAGATCAGGGAGAGCGGGGATGTGGTGGAGGTCTACTTCCATCACAAAGACCCCTATACAGGCAGGCTCCTTAAGGCAGCCGGAATCCTGATGTAGGAGACTACACCTTTATATATGATATAATCAAGAAATAATATTGACAGAAAGGAGTAAAGCGATGGCGATCAGTCTGATGTCAGGCTACAATAATATATCAGCTTCTTACCGGATACCGGAAGCCTCCGCTGTTACTCCACAGAAGAATTTCGTAGGAAGTGCCGTTTCGGTGAATCCGGAAGATGGCATGGTATTCCGTAAATAAAAAGTCCGGGAAATATAGGGGACTGTTTCATACAGGCAGCATAAACAACACCTTGCACAAGTGCAGGGTGTTTTGTTATACTCATCAGAGAGAGAAATGAGGAATCGTATGCTGCAGACTTTTTATCCGGATCTGTATATGGATTCGGCTTATGGAATTGATTACGAAGAATATTACCGGAAGGGATTCCGGGGGATTATTTTTGATATTGACAATACGCTGGTAAAGCATGGTGCGCCGGCAGATGAAAGAAGCATGGCTCTGATTGATCGGCTTAAGAAAACCGGCTTTCAGATCATGCTCCTTTCCAATAATAAAGAGCCCCGAGTGAAAATGTTTAATGACAAAGTCCATGTCTCCTATATTTTCAAGGCAGGCAAGCCAGCGAAAAGCGGTTACGAGAAAGCAATGTCAAAGATGGGAACAGACAGAGAAACAACCATGTTTGTGGGAGATCAGCTATTCACGGATGTATGGGGTGCCAGAAGGGTGGGGATATTTTCCATTCTGACAAAGCCCATTGATAAAAAGGAAGAGATCCAGATCATCCTGAAACGGCGGCTGGAATGGATCGTTCTGCATTTATATAAGAAGAAATGCAGAAAAGAAGGAAGAGAATTTCTGGTTCACGGGAAAGGAAGATAGCATATGGAAGTAAATGGACATACAAGACTTTGCGGACTGATCGGAAATCCGGTGGAACACACTCTTTCACCGGTGATACATAATACAGTGGCAGAAGAGATGCATGACGATCTGGTCTACGTGCCGTTCCATGTGGAACAGGGAAATCTTCAGAAGGCCATTGCAGGTGCTTACAGCCTGAATATACTGGGACTAAATGTGACAGTACCCTATAAGCAGGAGGTGATTTCCTGTATTGACTGCGTAGAGGGACTGGCAGAGAAGATTGGTGCTGTAAATACTCTTGTCAGGACAGAGCATGGTTTTCGGGGCTACAATACAGATATGATGGGATTGTATCGTGCCATGACGGAGAAAGGCATTGCCTTTGAGAGAGAAGATATGATCCTTCTCGGGGCAGGTGGTGCAGCACGGGCAGCAGCTTTTCTCTGTGCTGAGAAAGGGGCAAAAAGAGTATATCTTTTAAACCGCTCCTATGAAAAGGCAGCAGTTCTTGCAGAGGAAGTGAACAGGGCTTATGAAAGAGACTGTATTCTTCCAATGGCGCTTTCGGAGTATGAGAAGCTGCCGGAAGAAAAGATGACAGCCATCCAGGGAACCAGTGCCGGGCTGTACCCCAATACGGAGGATGCCGTGATTCTGGATCCGGCTTTTTACCAGCATATCAGCAAAGCCTATGATCTAATCTATAAGCCGGAGGAAACAAGATTCATGAGACAGGTAAAGGAAGCCGGTGGAGAAGCTTACTGCGGTATTCAGATGCTTTTGTATCAGGGGATCATAGCTTATGAGCTTTTTTTGGATACCAGAGTACCGGAAGCTGTGGTGCGTAAGGTTTCAGCACTGCTTCAGGAAAAAATCAAAGGATAGAACAGATGAAAAATAATATCATACTGATCGGATTTATGGGGTGCGGTAAGACAAGCACGGGGATCCGGCTTTCCTATGCTCTCCGGAGAACATTGATCGACACAGATAAATGGATTGAAAACAAACAGAAAATGAGTATTTCCGAGCTTTTCACAAAAAAGGGAGAGGCATGCTTTAGGGAGATGGAAACGGACTGCATCAGGGAGCTGATCCGGACAGAGGATAACAGGATCATTGCTACCGGTGGGGGACTTCCACTCCGGGAAGAAAATAGCAGGCTGCTTGCGGAGCTTGGTAGTATTTATTATCTCAGGATCACACCGGAAATTGTGTATGAGAGACTGAAATATGATACCACAAGGCCCCTTCTTCAGGGGGAAGATCCCAAGGGAAAGATCAGGGAATTGCTGGAACAGAGGGCACCTTTGTATGAGGCATGTGCGGATCATGTGATTGATGTGGGAGAAAAGAATTTCGATGAGATCATCGATGAAATATGCAGGCTTCAGGGTGAAGAAAGACAGAACAGAAAGGACAGGGAATAAAAATGAAGATTTTGATCATTAACGGGCCAAATCTGAATTTTCTTGGCATTCGTGAGAAGAATATATATGGAACGCAGGATTATGATTATCTGTTGCAGATGATCGCCAAAAAGGGAGAAGAGACAGGCTGCACCATAGAGGTATTCCAGAGTAACCATGAAGGTGCCATCATTGACAGGATACAGGATGCGTATTTTGACGGAACGGAGGGGATTGTGATCAATCCGGGAGCCTACACGCATTACAGTTATGCGATCCATGATGCTCTTGCAAGCGTGACAATGCCGAAAGTGGAGATCCATATTTCAGATATCACAGGCAGGGAGGAATTCCGGAAGGTTTCCGTAACAGCACCGGCATGTGATAAACAGATCTATGGACATGGACTTCCGGGTTATCTGGAGGCTGTAGATTTCCTGCTGGAAAGACAGGGAAAGTAGTTTTTTGTGATTAGTAGCAGAAAACAGTTGAAAATTATCGGTATTTATATTAAACTTAATAAGAATTATAACGTGAGAATTTTAGGAGGAATATTTTAATGATTTCTGCAGGTGATTTCAGAAATGGTATTACGATTGAGTTAGATAATAATGTTTACCAGATTATTGAGTTCCAGCATGTAAAGCCCGGTAAAGGAGCTGCATTTGTAAGAACTAAGCTGAAGAATATCAAGAGTGGCGGTGTAGTAGAGAAGACTTTCAGACCTACTGAAAAGTGTCCTCAGGCACGAATCGATAGAAAAGATATGCAGTATCTGTATTCAGACGGAGACCTGTATAACTTTATGGATGTGGAGAACTATGAGCAGATCGCACTGGATGCTGATACAGTTGGCGATGCTCTGAAGTTTGTAAAAGAGAACGAAATGGTTAAGGTATGCTCCCACAATGGCAGCGTATTTGCTATTGAACCTCCGCTGTTTGTTGAGCTTGAGATCACAGATACAGAACCTGGATTTAAGGGTGATACTGCAACTGGAGCTTCTAAGCCTGCTACTGTAGAAACAGGGGCAACCGTTAATGTTCCTTTATTTGTTGAACTTGGTGATAAGATTAAGATCGACACCAGAACTGGAGAATATTTATCCAGAGTATAAGACGATCCACAAGACAATGATAAGCCTGAAAGACAATGAATTTCAATTCATTGTCTTTTTTGTATGCGCAGAAATAAAACAAGCGGCTGCGAGAGTAGAGAAACGAAAAAATCAGCAAAATTCTAAAACACATCTAAGAAAGAGGTATCTTATGGAAAACACATCTATGAATTTTAATGTATTTGCAGAAACTGTTGTTAAAGCACTCAGGAAAGCAATGGGGGAGAGGTTTCAGGTTACAACTACTATGGTGAAAAAGAATAATGGCGTGGAGCTTCTTGGGATTGTTGTTCAGGAGGAGGGGCTTAACACATCACCTACTGTATATATCAATGACTTCTATGAAAATTACAAGGAGGGGACGACGATTCCGAAGATCGTGGAAGCACTTGGAAGGATCTTTTATCAGAGCAGGATCCCGGAGGAAGTAAATCTGTCAGGTTTTCTTGATTTTGAAACAGCGAAGGAACAGATTTCTGTCAGACTGATCCATTATGAAAAGAATAAGGAGCTTCTGATGAATACACCTTGGAGACAGGTATGTAATCTGGCACTTGTCTGTTATTACACTGTACAGCAGTCACCCTTTTATGGAAAGGCATCCATTCTGGTCAAAAATGAGCATCTGCAGAAGTGGGATATTACAGATAAGGAATTATTTGCAGAGGCAATTGTTAATACGCCTGTCAGATATCCGGTGTCTATAGAACCGATTGAGGAGCTGATCTTCAGGAACTGGGCAGATGAAAAGAAGGAAAGACTCCTGGAGGAACTTAAGGCGGATCGGATACAGATTCCTCTCTTTGTGCTCAGTAATCGTCAGAGAATGCAGGGAGCTGTATGTATGTTTTATCCTGGTGTACTGAGGAAGTTTGCCGGAAGGATCGGCAGGAACCTTTATATTTTGCCAAGCTCTGTGCATGAGGTCCTGCTCTTGCCTGATCAGGGGGACAAGGACAGTCAGGAGCTGCTTCAGATGGTAACGGAAATCAATGAAAACTGTGTGGCAGACTGTGAAATTCTGGCAGACTCGGTTTACTATTACAGAAGAGAAACAGATCGGATCGAACAGCTCTGCTGACAGGAGTCCGGGTTCACAGTTTTTTCATAAATGGTGGGGTAGACATTACGGGATTCTTATGATATGATATTCAAGGTGATGTAACAAATTTGTAATAATTATTATTTTATGCACCCGTAGTCTAATGGATAGAACGAAGGCCTCCGACGCCTTTAATGCAGGTTCGATTCCTGTCGGGTGCATTTGCATCACCTTGAATAAAAGAAAGGAAAGCTATGAAACAATCCAATCAGAACAAATTGCATATGCTGAAAGAAAAATCCATAGTTGTCAAAGACTGGATCATGGATAATACTAAGATTGTAATGCCGGTTGTTCTTGTTGTATGTGTACTCATTACCATATTTGTTGCCATTAACGCAAACCAGAAAGAGGCACTGAAAAAGGAAGCTGAAGAGGCTGCGGCAGCAATTGCAGGTCAGGAAGAATCAGCTTTGGTAGAAGGTCTCAGTACACCGGTTTATGAACTGGAGGAAAACGCCTATCCTGAGGTCAATAGTATTATCAAGACGTATTATGATGCACAGGCATCAGGAGACGTAGAGGCGATCACAGCCCTGAACACGTATCTAAACGACATTGAAAAGATCCGCATACAGGAAATGAGTAAATATATTGAAGGCTATCCGGTGTTGAATATATATACGAAGCCTGGACTTTCTGAGAATACGTATGTAGCCTATGTATATTCAGAAGTGAAATTTACAGATGTAGATCAGGAACTTCCAGGTCTGAAGACATACTATATCGGACAGGACGGAGATGGACAGTATTTTATCAATGATGGTACCTATGATGATGCGGTAAGAAACTATATTAAAGAAGTAACCCTTCAGGATGATGTGGTAGATTTGAACAATAAGGTTGTTGTGGAATATAATGACCTTCTTGCCGAGGACGATGAGCTGAATGAGTATGTAGCATACCTGAAGGAAAAGATCAATGAGGATGTCGGAGTGATCCTTGCCCAGGAAGAAGCACCGGACGCAGCAGAAGAAGCTGTAGAAGAAGCAGAGGGAGAAGCAACAGAAGAAGCTGGCAGCACAGACAATATTTCGACAACAGTCACCATGGTTAAGGCTACGGATGTAGTAAATATCCGTACCTCTGACAGTGAAACTGCGGATAAGATTGATAAGGCACAGATCGGACAGGAGTTCCAGCTTCTTGAACAGCGGGGAAATGGCTGGAGTAAGGTTGAGTATAATGGTGAGGATGCTTATATCAAAAGTGAGTATCTGGAGACCGTGTCAGAGGAGACGGTGGCAGATACCGGTAGTGCTGAAACTGAGAGTACAGACTCAGATTCCGGAACTGTCTCGGGAACAGTCACTGTGAAAGAGAATGTAAAGGTTCGTGCCAGTGCAAGTACGACAGCTGATTCCCTTGGTACTGTTTATGTTGGTGAGAAGCTGGATCTGATCATGAAGCAGGCTGATGGCTGGACCAAAGTCAAGTATAAAGGACAGACAGCATTTGTTAAATCCGATTATGTAGAATAAGGGGAATGCTTATGTTTGAAAAGTACAGTATTGGCATTATGGGAACCGGTAATATAGCCGGTATTATGGCTGATACGATTAAAAAGATGAAGGGTGTGAAGCTGTATGCAGCAGCATCCCGGACAAGAGTCAAGGCAGATGCTTTTGCGGCAAAGTATGGCTGTAAGAAGGCTTATGGTTCATATGAAGATCTGGTTTTGGACAAGAAGATCGATCTGATCTATATTGCGACTCCACATTCAGAGCACTATGAGAATGCCAGACTCTGCATCCTGAATGGAAAGCCGGTGCTATGTGAAAAGGCATTTACAGCAAATGCACAGCAGGCGCAGGAACTGATTTCTCTGGCAAGAGAAAAAGAAGTATTCATTACGGAAGCTATGTGGATCCGTTATATGCCTATGGTGACTACGATACAGGAGGTTCTTGGAAGTGGGATCATAGGCGAATTAAAGACACTGACAGCAAACCTAGGATATGTGGTAGGTGATAAGCCAAGACTAAGAGAACCATCTTTGGCAGGAGGAGCGCTTCTGGATGTTGGTGTTTACCCTCTGAATCTGGCATCCATGCTGTTTGGTGCGAGCATAGAAGGAATAGATTCCTCCTGTATTTATAACGAGACAGGAGTAGATGAGCAGAACAGTATCACAATACGCTATACTGATGGTAAGGCTGCAGTGCTGAACAGCTCTATCGTGTCCGTGAGTGACAGAAAAGGTGTGATCTACGGAACAAAGGGATTTGCTGTTATTGATAATATCAACAATTTTGAAGCAATCCGTGTTTATGATGATTCCTATAAGCAGATTGCCGCTTATAGGCGTCCCAAGCAGATCAGCGGTTATGAGTATGAGGTAGAGGCCTGCCTGAAGGCTCTGGATAATAAAGAACTGGAATGCGTACAGATACCTCACAGTGAGACAATCCGTATCATGAGAATCATGGATGAGCTGAGAAAACAGTGGGGAATCGTATATCCTTTTGAAGAGGATGCTGCTGAACAGACGGAAAGCCAGAGCGAAAACGTGGAACAGCCTGCAGGCGGAGAAAGTCCTGTCCAGGAAGAACAGGACGCGGAATTACAGAGTCCGGAATAAAATATGATATATGGGAAATACTAAAACAGAGTGAAGATATCTTCACTCTGTTTTTTTACTCCACAGGAAATATCGCTCTGTCGCCAAACGTGAAGGCGAGATCTCAGCAGAGCAAAATGAAGGTGAAAGGAAGGCAGGGAAACGGAATGAACGAAGATGATGCAAGGGTATTGCAGGAAGTGCAGAAGAATACACAGATGGCTATGCAGGCGGCATCCATGATCGGAAATAAGATTTATGACAATGATCTGGCCATGGTTGTCAGACAGCAGGAGATGGGATACCAGTCTCTTTATCAGGAGGCTACAAAATGCCTGATGAAGGAGCAGGTAAAAAGCTATCAGAGCAGTGGTTTCCAGGAACTGATGCTGAAAAGTGCGATTACAGGAAATACCATGCTGAATGACAGTACAAGCCATATTGCGGAGCTGATGATAAAAGGGAATAACCGGGGACTTACGGATATGTGGAAGATCATGAACCATCATAAAAATGCGGGAAAAGAGTCAGTAGAAGTAGCTAAGGAACTGATGGATTTTGAAGAAAAATGTATCCAGAGTCTGAAAGTTTACCTGTAGAAGAAAAGAAAACAGTCAGTTTTTTTACTAAAAAAAGTACGAAAAAACTTTTCCGATTTAATTGCATAAAGTGTATTGTACTTTTTTTTGACATGATATATAATACAAAAAAAGTAATCAGAAGTACAAACATACACAAAAGGAGGACATATTACAATGTCATATGTTGATGAAGTATTTCAGATGGTAGTGGAAAAGAACCCTGCCCAGCCTGAGTTTCACCAGGCGGTAAAAGAGGTTTTGGAATCTCTTAGAGTTGTTATTGAAGCAAATGAGGAAGCATACAGAAAGGATGCTTTACTGGAGAGACTTGTAACTCCTGAAAGACAGATCCTTTTCAGAGTTCCCTGGGTTGATGACAAGGGACAGGTTCATGTAAACAATGCGTTCCGTGTACAGTTTAACAGTGCTATCGGACCTTATAAGGGCGGTTTAAGACTGCATCCCAGTGTAAACCTTGGTATTATCAAGTTCCTTGGCTTTGAACAGATCTTTAAGAACTCTCTTACCGGACTTCCTATTGGCGGCGGCAAGGGCGGATCTGATTTTGATCCCAAGGGTAAATCTGACAGAGAGATCATGGCATTCTGCCAGAGCTTTATGACGGAGCTTTACAGACACATTGGAGCAGATACCGATGTTCCTGCTGGTGATATCGGAACCGGAGCAAGAGAGATCGGATACATGTACGGACAGTACAAGAGAATCAAGGGACTTTATGAAGGCGTTCTTACCGGTAAAGGTTTAAGCTATGGCGGATCTCTTGCAAGAACAGAAGCAACAGGCTATGGTCTGTTATACTTCACAGAAGAGATGTTAAAGTCAAATGGCAAGGATATCGCAGGCAAGACCGTTGCTGTATCAGGAGCTGGTAATGTAGCAATCTATGCGACCCAGAAGGCTGAACAGCTTGGTGCAAAGGTTGTTACCTGCTCTGATTCTACCGGATGGATCTATGATCCGGAAGGAATTGACGTAGCACTTCTGAAGGAGATCAAGGAAGTGAAGAGGGCAAGACTGACAGAGTATGCTGCAGCAAGAAAGAGCGCAGAGTATCATGATAAGAAGGCTGAGGGAACCAATCAGTGGAGTGTTAAGGTTGATATCGCACTTCCCTGTGCAACACAGAACGAGCTGTCTCTTGAGGATGCCAAGACACTGGTTGCTAACGGATGCTTCGCAGTAGCTGAAGGTGCTAACATGCCTACAACAATTGAAGCTACTGAATATCTCCAGAAGAATGGTGTTCTGTTTGCACCTGGTAAGGCTTCTAATGCCGGTGGTGTTGCTACTTCTGCACTTGAGATGAGCCAGAACTCCGAGAGACTTTCCTGGACATTCGAGGAAGTTGACAGCAAGCTGAAGGGAATCATGGTTAATATCTTCCACAATCTGGATGATGCAGCTAAGAAATATAGCCTTGATGGCAACTATGTAGCTGGTGCTAACATAGCAGGCTTCCTGAAGGTTGCAGATGCTATGACCGCTCAGGGTATTGTGTAATAGCTGATTTCTAAAATATAAGATAATATTGATAAGTCCTGTAAACCCAGTGTTTATGGGACTTTTCTTTATGCATTGATGAGACAAAAGAATTGTCAGAATATTCATAAATAGAAGATAATTTACGTTATTTTGAGGTTGTTATATACACGTGGTACACAAGTGATATACAGGTGGTACACACTCGTTTTTACTTGTTTTGAATGCTTTTTGAAGCACTTCATCGGTACTTTTCAAGATGATTCAGGCTGAACATGAGTTTGACGTTAAATAAGAGAACTATCATAAGTGTACCCAGCAATCAGTCTTGATTTTGTTTTATATCTTGTCACTTCTGTAAGAAGTTCTTCTAAAGTCTTATGGGTGTACGTTCCCTTGGTGGTGTCGTTTTTCATACTGTGTCCCATAATCAATTTGATACATACATCATTTGCTCCAGCACTGTCCATAAGTGAAGCAAAGGTGTGTCTGCCATTATGGGGAAGGTGCTTCATTTTGAGTTTTCCCATGCACGTATTAAAATTTCCGTTCATGTAGGTTCCGTAGGTGTAATGATTTCCAAACTTGTTATTAATCAGGTATTTCTTGTTCGGATCATAGCGGTTCTTGACGAGAGGAATAATTTTATCGTTCAGTGGAATAATTCTATCTTTCCCAGCTTCGATTTTCATACCTCCCACCATGTACTTTTCATTTAGATGAACATTTTCTGTCAGAATTTCCAATAGCTCGGTTGGTCGCAGTCCGGTATAAATCATAATCAGGATAATATCTACATTGTTGATTTCATATAGCTTCGACCAGAGTGTTTTGATTTCTTCATCGGAATACCTATCATGTATCTGCTCCGTAGAGTTTATCCATTCATAAACCAGACCTTCTGTAAAATCCCTGTCTATGTATTCATTCAGTTTAGCATATTGATACATAGCCTTCAGGACGGCTCGCATGGAAGAAATCGTAGTCTGCGATTTGTGATTGTAGGCATTTAAGCATTGCTGCAAATCATTTGTCCTGATGGAAATAAATTTGCGATCATGTAGCTCGCTGAAATGATTAAAAGCAATCTCATAATTTCGCCATGTGGAATCGCTAATCTGGTTTTTAAGCGATTTTCGGTATTTCTTCCATTTCTCGTACATCTCTGCGAAAGTAGGCGAGTCCGAGTATTTCATATGCTCCGGAACAACCGCACCGCTATTGTATTCAGCAAGATAGGTGTACGCCATTTCCGGTTTGGAGAAATAAGCCAGGTAATACCACAGAAATTTCCTGTAGAACAGAGATAGAGAAGCCATCCAAAGGCGGAAAAGAATAGAATTGAACGTAGGAAGTGCATTGTCAAACTTATGGGAAATGTTGCAGAATCGCTTGGCGGAACTGGCACAGAAAGGACAAAAGGCAATAGAGCAGGAAAAGGATAAAAACTAACTTAGCAAGCACTGCCTGTGTTCCCTCACAGGCGATAAAATGAGTGATTTCTCCTACAGAAGAAATGCTCAAATTTATCATTTAGGGAGAATTCCCTAAACCTTAAAATTATTTGAAAGGATGGAACGATATGGCAAAGGATAGGGCAAACAGAACGAGGAAAAATGAACTGAAAATTTATTTGAGCGATAATGAAAAATATATCCTGGACAGGAAGGTGGAACTGTCTAAGCGGAAGAGTGCTTCGGATTACATCCGGACACTAATACTCTTTGGATTTGTTTATGATGTAGATTATTCTTATCTAAGGCAATACAATGAAACGCTTGGAAAGATTAGTGGGAATTTGAATCAAATTGCAAAAAGAATTAACAGTACCGGGAATGTTTATGAAGAGGATATGGCAGAAGTGAAGGCGATTATGGAACAGGTGTGGAAGACGCAGAAGGCGATGTTGAAGAAGCAGCCGTTGATACATAATGGTTAAGTAGAGCTTTCAGCACAGAATGTGTGGTATGGGAAGTATCGGTTAAAGCGAAGTAAACGGTTTTAATGGAATTGTGTGTGCGCGTGTGGTAAAATGGTGTTGTTGAAGAAAACGGCATTTATCAAATATAATACCTCTCCCAACCTATGGTTGAGTTTGATAATTCCACTTACAGTTTGTGTACAAAAACTGATAAAAATTGTAAAGTGTAGCGTGAAAGGAGGCATATTGTAATGAATCAAATTGATACAGGAAAGTTTATTGCTAGTTGCAGAAAAGAAAAAGGTCTGACACAAGCACAATTAGCAGAAAAGTTAAACATCACTGACAGAGCTGTTTCCAAATGGGAAACAGGAAAATGTATGCCCGATTCATCTATCATGTTGGAACTTTGCAATATCTTAGATGTTACGGTCAATGAACTATTAAGTGGGGAGAGGATAGAAATGAATAATTACGAAGAAAAAGTCAGCGAAAATCTCATTGAATTAAAACGAAAAGATGAGAATAATATGAACAAGAATACTATAATATCAATAATATATACAATTACCATGGTTATTGGTATTCTAGTATGTTGTATATGTGATGTTGCTATTTCGGGCACTCTTACATGGTCACTTATTACACTTAGTTCTATTTTGATTACATGGATAGCATCTTTTCCTGTTATATTGTTAGGGAAAAAAGGTGTTTTGGTAGCGATGGTTGCCATTAGTATTCTCATTTTACCATTTATGTACATATTAAGTATTTTGATAAAAGTCAATGAAGTATTCAACATTGGTGCGATTATGTCCATTTATACACTAGTTTTTTTGTGGATAATTTATATTCTGTATTATCGACTCAAGGAACGAAAACTGTTGGCAACAGGAATTACATTTTTGTTTGCAATTCCGTTCACACTTTTGATAAATATTACATTATCAAAATTAATTGGAGAACCTGTGATTGATGTTTGGGATATATTATCCGTATTTATCCTGTTGATAGTATCAGTTGCTTTTATAATTGGAGATTATGCACGAAAAAAAGGTTTTGTAAGATAGGCTATTTTCTGAGCTGCTTGAAAATTCAAGGTTCAGAAGTTAAACGTTAGCAGATATATAATAGTGTTTGGAAAGAACCATATTTCGGTGATTACAACATTGTCGTGAGCCATATCCGTAACATACGGGAAAAGATAGAGGATAATCCCAGCAAGCCAATTTACATACAGACGGTATGGGGAGTCGGCTATAAATTTAATAACAAACTAAAATGAGCAGGTATTGCAGAGCGTTTGTAATATCTGCTTTTTATATGGCTGGTAATAATGTTTTACAGGGTGTTTTACTCCGTTATAGTAGCAAAACCCATATAAAAATACATTATAATGAGAAAAAAACGAATTTGGATGTTGATTTTGCGCAAAACCTGTATATAATAGAAAGTAGAAAAGAAGGTGAGGTAGAAATCATGTTAATTCAATTTAATTTTAAAAATTTCAAATCATTTAGAGATGAGGCTACTTTGGACTTGTCCGCAGCAAAAATGACAGAGTTCTCGGATAGAGTAGTGACTGTTGGTAGTGAGAAGATTCTGCTGGTTGCTGCCATTTATGGAGCAAACGCAAGCGGAAAGTCTAATATATATAATGCTTTTGAATATATGTCTGGTTATGTTGCAGATTCTTTCAAGTATGGTGATGAAGAGGAAAAGTTTGAGGAATTCAGGCCTACTCCGTTCTTGTTCGATTCTACATCTGCCAGTGCAGAATCCAGCTTTGAAGTTTATTTCGCCTTGCCGGGCGATAAGGCAGAGAGAACATATAATTATGGTTTTTGCATTGACAAGGAAGGAGTAACGGAAGAATGGCTCAACTCGAAGGCAAAGACCGCCAGAAAGTACAGTACCGTATTTTACCGTGGAACTTCCGATGATGAGTTGGATTTATCCGGATTCCCTAAGAGCAGTAGGGATAATATTCAGGTTGCTCTTGAAAAGCAGGTACTCATTATCTCTTTGGGAGCGAAGTTGAAAGTTGGTAAGTGTAAGGCAATCAGAGATTGGTTCCTGGCAAATGAATTTGCTGATTTTGGCGATCCTTTCACAAACTTCTTTATGTCCCGCAGATTGCCAAAGGGATTTGTAGAAAACAAGGATGTTCAGCAGAAGGTGGTAGAATATTTTGCATCTTTTGACGAGCATATTAAGGACTTTAGGATTGAAAAGGTTCCTCACGATGGAGAAACAAAAGAGGATACCTACAAAATTAATGCCCTCCATAAAATGATTGACTCGGATGGTGTGGCAGAAATCCCTTTGGGAATGGAGTCTGCCGGAACATTGAAAATGTTTGCATTATATCCGGAATTACAGGAAGTATTGGAAAAGGGAAGCGTATTTTTTATTGATGAATTAAATGCCCGCCTTCATCCGTTACTTGTAAGAAATTTTTTGCTTACATTCTTAAATCCGGAAATCAATACTAATCATGCACAGCTTGTATTTACAACTCATGACACATGGCAGTTGTCTAATCAGTTGTTACGTCGTGATGAAATATGGTTTGTGGAAAAGGATGAGAGAGGCGTTTCTACACTGTATTCATTGGCTGATTTTGTGGATGAGGCTGGTTCCCGTATCCGTAAGGACGAAAGCTATGAGAAGAATTATTTGATAGGAAAGTATGGTGCAATCCCTACCTTAAAGAGTATTGATATATTTAAGGAGGATTGAGTATGGCGAAAAAGGATAGAACAGGTAACCGAAAATCGCGAGAGCAGAGAAAACAATTCAAAGTGCCGGAATTAGGTTACTATCTGATTGTTACCGATACAGAAGCTACAGAGCGTTGTTACTTTACAGGACTCCATCAGGCTTTGCCGGAGGATGTTAGAAATAAGCTGGTTATTAAGGTTGTGGAGACAAAGACACGTACCATGATTGATAAATGTCTGGAACTCACAGCTTATGATGCACAGTATCGTATCCCGTGGATTGTATTTGACAGAGATCAGGTGCAAGGGTTTGACGAAATTATTGCAGAAGCAGTGAGTAAAGGAATACAGGTGGGCTGGTCTAATCCATGCTTTGAAATATGGATGTATGCCTACTTCGGTGCCATGCCGGCAATTAGGGATTCTTGGACTTGCTGCTCAGATTTTGGACGAGTATATGAGACCAAAACCGGGCAGAAGTATTCCAAAGCCGATGAGCAGATGTATGGAAAACTCTGTAAATCCGGTGATGAAGAAAAGGCAATTCAGATAGCACAGCAGAAGCTGGAACAATGTAGCAGAGAAGGAAAAACAAAGCCATCAGAGATGTGGCCTTGTACGACGGTGCATGAGCTGATTGGGGAGATTAAGGGCAAGATTAATTTATAGTGGAAGGGGAGGGCATGTGGAATTTAGAAGATTACTGTCTAATAAAAAGATATCCTTACTGATTATATTACAAATCAAATGGTTCGTTCAGATGTTGTGTGTTCGACTGAATTGTTTCACATAAAAGAAATGAAGAACTTTCAGATATCATAAGAGAATTGATTAGTTATGTTGGAAGAAAAAAATATTGAATAGAAAACATAGATTGTTTTATAAGTAAAGATAGGCTGGAAAGCTTAATGAAGTGCCCGAGGGTAATAAACAGAAAGAGAGTTATGCGAAAGGAGCTTTAGGTTGGAACCGTTGAGTTTTTATGAAAGTACAAATAGTTTAAAATTTTATCTTATTGATTGTGATTCTGGATTAATGCATTTAATTGTATTTCCAGATGAAACAGTAATGCTTTTTGATTGCAACTTAACAGAAGATAATAAAGATAGAATTATAAATTTATTAAAAAGAATAATTCCTCAAAAAGATGATAAGCAGGAAATAGATATATTTGTTAATTCTCATCGTGACAGAGATCATTTGAGAGGACTAAAAGAAATAAATGCAAATTTTAAGATAAAGTCAATTTGGGATTCAGGACAATCAGGAGTTAATATAGATAATGCCGACTACAAATATTATATGTATCTAAAACGTAAATTAAAGGAAGAAAATGAGAACAACGTGTATATTCTTGTACCTTCAAACTTAGCAATTGCAACATTTGGCAATGCTGATATCTATTGCTTCTCAGCGGAGGCAGATTTTGAGGAAAATTATGTTTGTGAAGCACAAATGTCGGTAAAAAAGCAGCATACAAATTCAATAGTATTATCAATTGAATATTCAGGAAGGAAAATGTTATTAACAGGTGACTCTGATTGGAAATGTTGGAAAGAAGGAATAGTACCAACATTTTCAGGGTATGAACATAATTATGAGAATACTGATATTTTAATTGCTAGTCATCATGGATCTAGGAGTTTTTTTACTGATGAGGAGTTAAATGAAAATATTAATGAGGAAGATAATCCAGATTCCACATATGTTGAGTCTATAAGATTAATTAAGCCTAAAATAACCTTGATTTCTTGTGGGGAATATTCGGTTCATCATCACCCAAATAAAGAAGCATTAGCATTATATAAAGAGTGGACAAGTGAAGAACAGGTATATACAACGCATGAGCATGGTACATTTTGTGGATTTATTGATGAAAGTGGCAATTTTGGAGTTGTTCCTGAAAAATTAAAGAATACATTTAATGTGTCTGGAAAGGGATTTGAAATTATATGTAGTAGAGGAAGTGATAATAAAAGTGTTGGTAATGGAGAAGAATTAGTAGTAGGATGTTCTTTAAAATTTTCGATTTTAAGTTGGGGAAATATTATTAATTCAACAGATAAAATAACAGTAGTCTGGCAAGTGGTTAATGCTGGGTATGGTGATGATTCAGAACATCATGAAATCTACTATAAGGGAAAAGATGAAGGTGATGGAAAATATCATTTTTCAAGAGAACTTAGTTATGAAGGGACGCATTTGCTTAGATGCAGAATATGCAATTTAACAAAAGGCTTTGTTCAGACTCGAATATTCGTTGTAAAAGGAAAGAAGGAATAGGTATGGGACTAATTATAAAAATATATGATGTGGAGCATGGTAGTTGTAGTCACATTATTACACCAAATAACAAGCATATATTGATCGATGTGGGGAGTAAAAGTAATAAAAGCATTGTTCGACATATAAAGAATAAATATTTCCATAATGATTTGTATAATGCAAGAATTGATAAATTGTATATAACGCATCCGCATGAAGATCATATATATGATCTGCCTACATTATATGAAGAGCTTAAACCCAAAGTGTTGCAGCGTCAAAAAGAAGCTTTTGATATTGTACCAACGCAGAATACCGCAATACATAAAAATATTGCTGACTGTGCAAATATGATGAATCGAGAGTATAATTATCCAGTTGGTTATGGCGAAGATGCTGCAGATGAGCAATGGAATGGTGGGGTAATGGTTGATATCATTATTCCAAGGTTGGAGTGGACTGATAAAAAAGATTTGAATACATTCTCAAGTATAATTGTAGTAAAATTTCAAGGATATAAATTTGTTTTTACTGGCGATAATCCAAAGAACATATTAGATAATATGATTGATACTAATTATCAAAATATTAGGAGTTTAGTGGGAGAAGCAACATGTTTATTGACACCACATCATGGAAGAACTGGAGAATATAGTGAAAAATTTTTTAAGTGTGTCAACCCGTATTTGTCATTAGTTTCTGACAAAGGTATTGAATATGGGACACAAAATGAAACAGCCCGTTTATATAAGGGTAAAGGAGTGAAGTTTGATGATGTATATCGATATGTATTGACAACTAGAAATGATGGAACTGTTACGATAAAAGTTGAAAATAGAATTTGTAATATATCCACTGACAAAGGAGAGTATTAATGAATAATATTAAAGACTACCGAGAGAAAGAATTGAAAAATTATGTTATTGGAAATGTGCTTTTTTTTCTTGTGTTCTCAGGTAAAATACAAAAGATAATTGAGTTTGGAATAAATAATTCTGTTAATATATGGGGTACTATTATCGAGTCAGCATTGTTATCTTCAATTATTTATATATACATATTTCTTATGGATGCACTAATAGCAGGGAATCATAAATTTAAGATATGCTATTTCCCTATTGGAAAAATGTCAGGATATACTATTTTTTCAGATATGAAAAAGAAAGTAAATGATGATAGGTTTTTGCAAGAAGATGTGTTAGTGAAATATAAGCATGTTTATGATAATATGCCAATGAAAAATAGAGACAAGTACGAAAATGCAAATTGGTATAAAATATATGATGAGTGTAAAGATGAGGCAAAAGTTTTTACTGCTAATCGAGACTATTTATTGTGCCGTGATATGAATATAATTACAATATGGTTACTTGTAGCATATATAATAGCGGTATTTTTGATGAAGATATTAGTATTCTCCTGGAACGTCATCCTTTTCTTGGTATTGGAGTATATTGCTACTAATATTGCGATGCGCGTAAAAGGTAAGCGGCTTGCATATAATGTCATTGCAGTAGATATTTTGAAGAAATAGTATAAAAACTTGTAGAATATAAATAAATGCTTCATATATTGGTGCAAGGATGAGAGTGAAAAAGTGCTATTAGATTTGTAACACAGAGATTATGACAGTGTATTTGTAAAGGATAAAATGTAAAAAATATGTTCACGAACTACAGTGCGTAAGTTAGTGGATGAAATCAAAAGAAAAGGTTTAAGGGGGAAGTAGTCATGATGATTAGAAGTTTTTTACCTGTTGGGCAGGGAGCATTTTATTGTGAGCAATTTGGGGGATTTGCTGAAACAGAACGGGTAAATATTATTTATGACTGTGGGTCTTCAACAAATGTAAAATTGGTCGAGGAACAAATAAAAAATAATTTTCAAAAAAACGAGATTATTCATGCAGTATTTATTTCACATTTAGATAATGATCATATTAATGGAATCCCTTTTTTGTTAAAGTATTGTAAGGTTAAAAAAATATTTTTTCCGTTATTAACAGAGTCAAATGCAAAGTATATAAAATTATATAATTTAATCAAAAATAATGAAAAAGAATCATTTGCGTCTTCTTTTGTGGACAATCCTTATGAAGCATTCAATCAATTAAACATAGAATATAGTCCAAGATTATATCAAATCAGTGAAAATGAGCAAAGAGATAATAGAATTGATGCAATAACAATCTCCTCGGGAGAGAATGTTGCCGATATTATTTTTGAAAATACTATTAGCAATTATGACATATACAGGAAATGGGTATATATTCCTCACAATTTTAGGCAAACAGATAGGATTCAGCAGCTGCAAGATGAATTATATAAGTTGTTTGGGAAGAATATGAACAACGAGGATATACAGGTAATTTGGAAAACTGGAACAGAGATAGAACGTGAAAATATAAAAAATTCCTATAAAGCAGTAAAGGGATCTTTTAACACAAATTCAATGATCTTATATTCTGGTATGAAGGAACGATGCTATGGGCAAAGTGTAGTTAAATCTATTTGTTATAGGTGTTGCTGTAATTGTAATCCCAAAAATGTCGGATGCCTGTATATGGGGGATCATGATGCTTCTGGAAAATACAAGTGGAAGGAATTGATTAATGCATATGCTACATATTGGAATAATATAGGCTGTGTCCAAATTCCTCATCACGGTTCAAAACATAACTATAATAAGGAACTAGCAAAGTTAGATGCTTATTATATTATATCAGCGGGAATGAATAATAGCTATCAGCATCCACATAGTTTGGTAATCAAAGACTTATTATTTAATGGGAATTTTCCATACATTATAACGGAAAATAAGTCCAGTGAACTTCATTTGGTTATAGACATATAGCGTGTGGTAAATAGTGAGTTGTTCAAAATGTCCATTCATCGAAATTATCAGACAATCACTCTATACACGTGATATACAAACGACCTCAAAACCCCGGTAAATCTGCGGACACCTTAGAAGCTGCTATGACCGCCCAGGGTATTGTATAGTAAGCATTAAGAAGTCCCGAAAACGTGATGTTTCCGGGCTTTTTTAATTGTCAGAATTGTTTATAAACCGGAGATAAAAGCAGTTAAAATGAGGTCGAAGTACACAGGTGGGTTACAAGTGGGACACACAATATTTTCGGAAAGAAACAACGCCTTTGAGTGAATTCGATTTGACAATCCATGCAGAATAGTAGACAATAAGGATAAATAATTTAAATACTGTTTGGGAGATTGATCCATTATGTATCAACGTAAATCAAAAATACAGACACTGATGATTCTGTCTGTGGACTGTGTCTGTATTTTTGTCAGTTTGATTCTGGCTAATTATATAAGAAATAAGAGACTTTTCGAAAGTGATAATGCGAGGATGGACTTTGGGATGCTTCTTGGCTCCTGCCTTGTGGTCTATCTGGCTATGAATCTTCTTCGCAATATCAACCGGAATATGTTCCTGAGAGGTCCATTGCATGAGATGATAGGGATTATCAGGAATAATCTGATCATGTTCGGCGGAGCAGCAGTGATCCTGTATTTTTTTAACCTGCTGGATGCTTATTCCAGACTGGTTCTTTTCCTGTTCCCTGTGTTCAACTGTGTACTTATGTTTGTGGTGCATCAGTTATGGAAAAAGATGATGCCATCCCTGTATCAGTGGGTATTTGAACAACGTAAGATTCTGCTAGTGGCAGACGAGGAGAACGCTGCTTTGCTGGTGGAAGCAATGAAGGGGATGAAGGATTTCAGCTATGATCTGACAGGAATTGTCCCTGTTGCAGAGAGTGGAGAGAATAAAGCCGGTGCTGCAAAGGTGCAGGAAACAGGAAACACACAGCCGTGGACAACGGGAGAAATCTCCGGCATTTCGGTCGTGTCAGACTTTGAACATCTGATCGAGTACTGTCAGATGGCATCTCTGGATGAGGTGATTGTAGTTGTTGAGAATAAACGCAGGAAGGACATGCTTCCCATTTTGGAAACTATGGCAGAAATGGGGATAACCATACATTATGAGATACCGGTACCGGAGCTTGCAAGTGCCAGCCAGAAGGCACTTTCCCAGTTTGGAAGCTTTTATGCAGTTACCTATGCAAACCGGGTAGCCCCTATTGGACAGCTGATCCTGAAGAGGGTGATGGATCTTGCCGGTGCACTGGTGGGCTGTGTGATGCTGCTTATACTGACGGTCTTTGTAGCACCTTTGATCAGGCTGGAATCGCCAGGACCCGTCTTTTTTGCACAGAAAAGAGTGGGCAGGAACGGGCGTGTATTTAAGATGTACAAGTTCCGCTCCATGTATGCGGATGCAGAAGAACGCAAAAAGGAACTGATGGCACAGAATGAAATGAATGGTCTGATGTTTAAGATGGAGAATGATCCGAGAATTACGAAGGTGGGAAGGTTTCTTAGGAAGACAAGTCTGGATGAGTTTCCACAGTTCCTGAATATTTTAAAGGGAGATATGAGCCTTGTAGGGACAAGACCGCCTACTCTGGATGAGTTTAAGCATTACAGCCCTTATCATAAGAAAAGACTGAGCTTTCGTCCAGGACTGACTGGTATGTGGCAGGTCAGTGGAAGAAGTGATATTACGGACTTTGAAGAGATTGTACGGCTGGATGTTGCGTACATCGATAACTGGTCCTTTATGCTGGATGTAAAGATATTATTAAAGACCATGCTGGCCGTATTTAAGGAGAGCGGAGCTAAATAAGCAGGATGAAAAGGGTATCATATCAGAAAGAAAATATCAGGGTCACTATGAACATGGCATGGCCCTCTATTATTGAATCGTTTTTTGTTGCATTTGCAGGCTTGATCGATTCTCTTATGGTCAGTTCTCTTGGATCCTATGCTGTTGCTGCGATCGGACTGACTACACAGCCCAAGTTTATGGGGCTGTCGTTATTTTTTGCAGTGAATGTGGCGATTTCAGCACTGGTAGCAAGAAGAAGGGGAGAGCAGAAACAGGAGGATGCTAACAGGATCCTGAGCACAGTTATCGTCTTTATTGTAGCAGCAGCTGTGGTACTGAGTTTTCTGCTTGTGGTATTTGCAGAACCGATCATCAGTATGTGTGGCTCTAATTCGGAAACCCATGACAGTGCAGTTGTTTATTTCCGGATCATCATGGGAGGCATGATCTTTAATTGTGTGCAGATGGGGATCAATGCGGCACAGAGAGGCGCTGGTAACACAAAGATAACCATGCGTACCAATGTGACCTCGAATACAGTGAATATTATTTTTAACTATCTTTTGATCGGAGGACATCTGGGATTTCCGGCACTTGGAATTCAAGGAGCAGCGCTTGCCACGGTTCTCGGAACGGTAGTTGCCTGCATTATGAGTATTCTTTCCATCCGGAAAAAGAAAGGCTTTATCAGTCTGCCTTATATTATAAGAAACAGGATCATGCCATCCTGGCAGAGCTTTGTACATATTGTAAAGGTTGGCTACAGTGTATTCTTTGAACAGGTTCTGATGAGGGTTGGTTTTATGCTGACAGCAGTGATGGCGGCGGGTCAGGGAACGGCAGCCATGGCAGCACATCAGGTCGGCATGAATATTATGGGACTTTCTTTTTCCTTTGGAGATGGGCTGCAGGCGGCCGCAGTAGCACTGATTGGACGAAGTCTGGGCGCTGGAGATGAAAGGCTGGCAAAGGAATATGGCAATATCTGCAGGATGCTTGGAATGATGATTTCTGTATGTCTGGTGGCCATTTATTTCTTTGGGGCAGATCCACTGATGCGCCTGTTTTTTGAAGAGGAGGAGATCATTACGATCGGTGTCCATATCATGTATGTGATCATTTTTGTCGTCATTTTCCAAATCTCCCAAGTGGTCTATATGGGATGTCTGAGGGGAGCCGGGGATACTCTGTATACAGCGGCTGCTTCCACATTCAGTGTGACCTTGATCAGAACGCTGATATCTTACCTTGGCGGATATGTGTTTGGTTTTGGTATTATTGGTATCTGGATGGGAGTCCTTGGAGATCAAGTATCCAGATTTCTGTTCGCATCTACCAGATTCCGGGCAGGAAAGTGGACAAAGATTAAGATTTGAGCCAAAAAGACCATATAAAAAAAATTGAAAAAAAGGCGCAGATAGAGTAAAATAGATTTATCTAACAGGAGGGAAATATATGCTTGCAACGTTAATACCTTTATTTGATGAAAATGTAGCTGTAAGGGCATATTCACTGTTTGCCCAGAAGAGAAATTACTTTTTGGATCCGGGCTTTCTTGGAACAGCCAGTTATGATGGCATTGGTGTGATTGCCGGTCTTGATATCATTCAGGGGATGGGAATTGAAACACTGTCTGCGGATAAGGATGTTTTTGTGGAGGTCAATAATATTTCTCTTTTTGCAGACATTAACAGCCAGTGCAGTGTGGATCATGGAAGGCTGATCCTGCTTTGTGACAATACCGTACTTCCAGAGAAAGTGTATATAGACAGGCTGAAAGCACTGAAGGCTGATGGATATCAGCTCGCCATGAGGAAGCTGCCGGTAGCCAAGTTTGAAATATACAGGGAAGTGCTGAGTCTGATAGATTATATTTTCCTTGATCACAGGAAGATCGATATCAGTAAGGCCAAGATTTATTTCAGCAAGATATACCCGGATATCAAGCTGTGCGCAGTTAATGTCAACACACAGGAGGAGTTTGATATCCTGCGTAAGGACGGCGGCTATACGCTGTATGAAGGAGAGTTCTACCGGATTCCGGTTACCAGAGGGCAGGCAGAGGTTTCTCCTTTGAAGGTGAATTATATTGAGCTGCTGAACATAGTCAATGACGAAGATTTTGATCTGACGAGGGCAGCTGATATTATTGGGCGAGATACGGCTCTTGTTATTCTGCTTCTGAAGATGGTAAACAGGATGACAGTGAATTCGGGGATCACTTCGATCAGACATGCTGCGGCTATGCTCGGTCAGAAGGAACTGAAGAAGTGGATCAATACAGCAGTGACAAGTGAGTTATGTGCAGATAAGCCAAATGAAGTAACGAGACTTTCTCTGTTGCGTGCGAAATTTGCGGAGAATCTGGCTCCGGCTTTTGAGATGGCAGGGTATTCTTCTGAATTGTTCCTGATGGGACTGTTTTCTGTTCTGGATCTGATTCTGGACAAGCCGATGAATGAGGCACTGGATATGGTCAAGGTATCGAAGAATATCCGTGAGGCGCTGATCAATGATAAGGGAGAGCTGGCAGAGGTTCTTGACTTTATTGAGCATTATGAAAGAGCATCCTGGCAGGAGGTCTCCAGACAGATGATCCTTCGTAATATTGATATAGGCAGTGTATATGATGCGTATGTAAATTCCCTGAGGTGGTATCGTGATCTTTTTGCAAAATAAAAGAAATTAACAGGCAGACATTGTAGAAATGCCTAAAAACAGCAACTGATTTTAAGGAAATATGCCGATAGAACAAGAATGCAGAATTTGATATGATATAGAAAACTCGGAAACCGAAATGAGTTTCCGGGTTTTCTTTTTACCAATAAGGAAACCATAAAACAAAATCTGGTTTCCAACAAAAAGGATCTAAATCAGAAGAGGATCAATGACAGGAAGGAAAGCGAATGGAAAAGATTACAGAGATACAGGAAAAGATACTGAATGCGGCCATAGCGGAGTTTACAGAAAAAGGACTGAAATTCACCATGAATGACGTGGCAGGGCGTCTTACCATGAGCAAGAAAACACTGTATACCATTTATGAAAGCAAGGAAGCCATGCTGCTTGCCCTGACAGATTACTGCTTTCGAGATATTAAACGCAGTGAGCAGGAGATTGTAAAGGATCCCTCCCTTTCCATCATAGAAAAGATCGAGAAGATAATGGTAGTGCTTCCTGAGAAATATCAGAATATCGGACTGAGCAATCTGTATCAGTTAAAGGAAAAATACCCTCATGTTTACCGGAGCGTGGAGCAGTATCTGGATACGGACTGGGATGCAACGATTTCACTGATCGAGCAGGGGATTGATAGAGGAGAAGTAAGACCGGTGTCCATACCGATCATCAAGAGTATGCTGGAAGGGACGATCAGCCATTTCTTTGCCAGCAATGTACTGGTAGAAAACGGGATCAGCTATGAAGAAGCACTGCAGGAAATGATACAGGTACTGATCCATGGCATGAAGGAGGAAAGGCAATGAACAGAAACAGGGAAAACAGGATCTACTGGAACAGAGGATGGACTTTTTTTGAAGAATATACGCCGGCTTTGTGTGAAAAGGAAACAGCTGGGTTTCCGGAAGGGACAGAGGTAGAACTGCCACATACAGCTGCTGTCACACCGCTTCATTATTTTGACGAAAGCATCTACCAGAAGCAATGTGCGTACAGAAAATGCTTTGTGCCGGAAAAGGGCTGGGAAGGAAAACGGATCTTTCTGAATATCGAAGCGGCAGGCCACAGTGCCAGGGTTTATCTGAATGGCATTCTGCTGACGGAGCATTTCTGTGGCTACACAGCATTTCAGGCAGAGCTGACGGCAGGGATCCGTCAGGAAATGGAAAATGTCCTTCTGATCGAGGTGGATAGCAGGGAGAGCCAGGATCTGCCGCCCTTTGGAAGAGCTATTGATTATATGACCTTTGGCGGACTATATCGGGAAGTTTATCTGGATATCAGAGAAAAGTATTGTATCACAGATGTGTTTGCCAGAACAGAAAAGGTAATGGAAGAAAAGCCGGTACTTTCCAGTGAGATCACATTGGATACAGGGGAGGAGGTCCGGCGGCTTTCTCAGGATAACTGGGAGGACTGGCAGGAAAAGCTGCAGACAGAAGGACTTATGATCAGACAGAGCCTTCTTTTTACAGAGCAGACAGAGGAAGAACCGACATCCGGTATTTACCTGCTTACGAAAAATGAGCTCGTACATGAGGTAGAAGGGGTGAAGCTGTGGTCTCCTGAAGATCCGTTCCTTTATCTTTTCAGGACAGAACTCTATCGGGAAGGAAAGCTGCTTGACACCTATGATGTCCGGATCGGCTTCCGGGAAGCTGAGTTTCGGAAGAATGGATTTTATCTGAACGGCAAGAAACTGAAGATCAGAGGATTGAACAGGCATCAGAGCTATCCCTATGTGGGATATGCAATGCCATCTTCCATGCAGAGACAGGATGCGGATATTTTGAAACAGGAGCTTTCAGTGAATGCTGTCAGAACCTCCCACTATCCCCAGTCACAGCATTTCATTGACAGATGCGATGAGATCGGCCTTCTGGTATTTACAGAAATTCCGGGCTGGCAGTATGTGGGAGGAGAGAAATGGCAGGAGCAGGCTGTGAAGAACACAGAAGAAATGATATTGCAGTATCGGAATCACCCTTCCATTATCCTGTGGGGTGTGCGGATCAATGAATCGGAGGACAATGATCCTTTTTACCACAGGACCAATGAGACAGCACATCGACTGGATCCTGAAAGGCAGACCAGTGGAGTAAGATATCTGCAGAAAAGCTCTCTGCTTGAGGATGTTTATGCCTTCAATGACTTTTCACATGAAGGGAACAACAGAGGCTGCAGGAAAAAGAAGGCAGTAACACCGGATCCTGAAAAAGGATATCTGATCAGTGAATACAATGGACATATGTATCCAACCAAAACTTTTGACAGTGAGGGACACAGGACAGAGCATATGCTGCGGCATGCCAGAGTCATGGATGCCTATTATGGGGAAGAGGATATTGCGGGGGGCTTTGGCTGGTGCATGTTCGATTACAATACCCACAAGGATTTCGGCAGTGGTGACAGGATCTGTTACCACGGTGTCATGGATGCCTTCAGGAATCCCAAGCTTGCTGCAGCATTTTACCAGAGCCAGGGGGAAGAAGAGAGGGTACTTAAGATATCTTCTTCCATGGATATCGGTGAATATCCGGCCAGCCTGATCCGGAATGTGTATGCAGTGACCAATGCGGACAGTATCCGGGTATATAAAAATGAAGAGCTGGTGGGAACCTTTGAAACAGGGGATTCTCCTTTCAGAAATCTCCCACACGGTCCCATTCTTTTGGATGATTTCATAGGAGATCTGCTGCAAACGAAGGAAGGCTTTTCAAAAGGAAAGGCAGCAGATGTAAAGAAAATACTGCTTTCGATAGCAAAAAATGGACTAAACCATATTCCGTTTGGAACAATCCTGATGGCACTGAAGTGTATGCTGTTTCGGGGAATGAAGATGCAGGATGCGGTGGAGCTTTATAATAAATATATTGGAAACTGGGGCGGTATCGCGACAGAATATCGTTTTGAAGCTGTGAAGGATGGTGTGGTCGTTTTCACAGTGTGGAAAGGACCGGTCAGACAGCCTCATCTTAAGACCAGAGTATCAGACAATCATCTGGTGATCGGAGATACCTATGATGTGGCAGAGATCAGGCTGATGGCAGAAAGTGAGTATGGAGATACGTTATGCTTCTGTCAGGAAGCACTGAAACTGCGCACAGAAGGCCCCATAGCACTGATCGGACCGGAGATGATTAGTTTAAATGGAGGTATGGGCGGTGTCTATGTCAGAACGACAGGGGAAGAGGGCAGAGCTATGCTTATACTGAGCAGCGAACTGTTCGGAGAAATGCGGATTGATTTTACGGTAGAGAAGGAGGTATTGTAATGAAGCTCTCAAAAAAGGAAACGATTTCTTATGGACTTGGTGCAGTAAGCAAGGATATGGTGTATATGCTGTCTGCCAGCTACGTGCTTTATTATTATCAGGATATTCTGGGTGTCAGTGCCTTTGCCATGGGGATGATCCTGATGGCAGCCCGTATCTTTGATGCCTTTAACGATCCGGTCATGGGTGTGATTGTGGCAAAGACCAGAACCAGATGGGGACGGTTCAGACCCTGGCTGCTGATCGGCACCTGTCTGAATGCGGTAGTACTGTATCTGATGTTCACAGCACCGCCGGCTCTTTCCGGAAACGGACTGATCACGTATGCAGCTGTATTTTACGTTCTCTGGGGTGTGACTTATACCATGATGGATATTCCCTTCTGGTCCATGATCCCTGCTTTTACAGAGGGAGGAAAGGAAAGAGAGAACCTGACGACCATAGCACGTTCCTGCGCTGGTGTTGGTTCAGCACTGATCACAGTGGTTACTATGATCTGTGTGCCTCTGTTTGGAAAGATCGGACATTCTCATATGACAGAAAGAGAGATTGAACGGTACGGTTTCCAGTGGTTTGCCCTAGCGGTCGCAGTTCTTTTTGTTGTACTTTTGGTTCTAACATGTGTTAATATCAAAGAAAAATCAACAGTGGATATGGAAGCCCCTTCTATTGGGCAGATGTTTCAGGCACTGATTAAAAATGATCAGGCAATGACGGTAGTGATCACGATTGTACTAATCAACTGTTCCCTGTATATTACCTCCAATCTGCTGATCTATTTCTTTAAATATGATATCGGAGGTGCAAACTGGAATGCAGGTTATGTGCTGTTTAATACCTTTGGCGGTGGTGTGCAGATCCTGTCCATGATGCTGTTTTATCCGTTGCTCCGGAAGGTGCTCAGTGCACTGCAGGTGTTTTATGTGAGTTTTGTGATGGCTGTAGGCGGCTATGCTGTGTTGCTTATCCAGATGTTTATGGGAGTCAGAAGTGTGAATCTTCTTCTGATTCCCGGGTTCTTTGTATTTATGGCCTTTGGTATGCTGACCGTGCTTACAACGGTGTTTCTTGCCAATACTGTAGATTATGGGGAATTGAAAAATAACAGAAGGGATGAAAGTGTGATCTTTTCCATGCAGACCTTTGTGGTAAAGCTGGCAAGTGGTGTGGCGGCTATGATTGCATCCATCTGCCTCAGCATCAGCCATATCAGTCAGGATACCTCGGTAGCAGAGGCAGCTGCAGCAGGTGCGTCTTCTGTGGCGGTTCTCAGGATGACAATGACAGTACTTCCGATTGCTGGTCTTTTGATAGCAGTTTTTATCTTTACCAGAAAATATATGCTGACTGATGAGAAGCTTAGAGAGATCACAGAAGAACTGCAGAGAAGGAAAGGGGATATACGATGATCACAGAAAATAATAGAGGAAGCATCGCCTGCAGCAGGAACCGGGATCAGAGAGGCTGTTTCCCGATCCGGCGGTAAATAATAACAAAATAAATGATCTGTGCCAGTGCAGTGATGCTCCAGGAAAACGCATAGAGCAGGTACAGGGACTGGATCGTATGGAAACAGGCGAATATGGTGTAGATCCAGATAATACGGAATACACAGGAGCCAAGGATGACCATAACGGTAGGAACGATCGTTTTGCCAAGTCCTCTGGAAGCTGCAATGGTACAGTCCATGAATGCAGAAAGGCAGTAGGAAAGCGCCATGACGGAAAGCCGGATGATTCCTGCATCTACAACCTCACGGTCGTTTGTAAACAGGGACAGGAAAGGATAGCGGAAGAGATAAAGGGCACATCCCAGAACAAGACCGATCATAAAGGAATAGAACAGGGAGATGAAGTAGCTTTTCAGAACCCTGTCCTTTTTCTGTGCTCCATAGTTCTGGGCAATGAAGCTGGCACAGGCGGTATAAATAGCAGCCATCAGATCATAGAGCAGGGGATCTGCATTCTGGGCAGCGGAATTGCCCTCCACCATGATATGGTCGAAGGAGTTGACGCCGGTCTGGACAAAAAGATTGGCAATTGCAAAGATCGTATTCTGAAAGGCAGAAGGTACACTGATGGATAGAATACGCCTCACCTTATCCCTTGTCATATGAAGGGCAGACAGGGTGATGCCAAAGCTGCTGTCCGTTTTCAGGAGCAGCCGCAGGATCAGCAGGGCAGAAATATACTGGGAGCTGATGCTGGCGATCGCAACACCAGCTACGTCCAGCTTACATACGATGACAAAAAACAGATTCAGGATCACATTGAGGATTCCGGCAAAGCTAAGATAGTATAAAGGACGTCTGGTATCGCCGGCGGCGCTCAGCACAGCATTGCCAAAGTTGTACATGGACAGAGCTGGCATGCCAAGCAGATAGATCCTAAGGTACAGGACAGCGCCGGTTATCAGTTCGTCCTTGGTGTTGATGAGTCTGAGCACCTGAGGGGTAAACAGGATGCCGAAGATCATGAGGAGCATGCCGAGGATAAAACTTAAGATGGCTGCTGTGTGTACTGTTTCAGCCAGATCTCTGTCACTCCTAGAGCCGATATAAAGAGCAGTCAGGGCATTAATGCCGCCGGCGAAGCCAATCAGAAGCCCGGTAAAAAGAGTGACAAGGATACTGGTTGATCCTACAGAACCAAGCGCAAGTGATCCTGCAAATTTACCGACAACCGCGATGTCTGACATATTGAAAAGCACTTGAAGGATATTGGAAAACATCAGGGGAATGCTGAATATGGCGATCTTTTTAAAGAGAGAACCTTCACAAAGGTTCATTTCATACTTTTTCATAATACCTCACATCAGTTCTAAATTCGTTGAAAAAAGCCAAAAGCAATATTATCATATACTAATAGAGAAAAAAAGCAAGAAAAAAGTAAGAAAGGGTAAGAAAAATGGATTGCTTTTATTGCAAAAATACTTTATGAGAACCTCCTGTTTCATGTGAAATTTCGTCAGAATCTGATATGATTATAACAGATCAAAAAAAAACAGGGGTAGACAAAAGGACAGATTTAGTGTCAAATTCAGACAGAGAATAAAAAAGGAGAAGCCTAATATGAGATATCCGGAATTTCTTAAGGAAAATGGAACAATCGGCTTTGTAGCACCATCCTTTGGCTGCAGCACAGAGCCCTACAGAACTGCCTTTAACCATGCACTGGACAAGTGGAAAAAAGAGGGGTATGGAATTGACATAGGACCAAATTGCTATGAAAACAGCGGTGTTGGTATCAGCAATACACCTGAGAAGTGTGCAGAAGAGCTGACAGAGTGGTATTGCAGGAAGGGAAATAATATCCTGATCTCCTGCGGCGGTGGGGAACTGATGTGTGAAGTGCTTCCCTTTGTGGATTTTGAAAGAATCCGAAAGGCAGATCCCAAGTGGTATCTGGGATATTCAGACAATACCAATATGACCTATCTGCTGACGACACTCTGCGACACAGCGGCTGTTTATGGCCCCTGTGCCGCATCCTTTGGCATGGAGCCGCCACATGAGTCCATAAAAGACACCTTCGCCCTGCTCAGGGGAGAAAAACTTTCATTTGAAAGCTATGAGCTGTATGAGAAGGAAAGCCTGAAATCAGAAGAAAACCCGCTGGCACCCTACAACTGTACGGAACCGGTCAGATCACGGTTCTTTGTACCGGATAGCGAAGGAGAGATTAAGGAGAGCAGCAGGGTATATCTGAAGGGGCGGCTTCTGGGGGGCTGTCTTGACTGTCTTGCCAATTTATCAGGGACAGAATTTGACAAAACCAGAGAGTTTTGTGAAGCCTACAGGGAGGATGGGATACTCTGGTTTCTGGAAGCCTGTGACCTTAATGTGTTTTCCATAAGAAGGGCGCTGTTCCAGCTGAAGCATACAGGGTGGTTTGCCCATACGGCCGGTTTTATTTTTGGCAGATCCCTGAATGGGGGATCTATGATGGATCTGGATGAGGCGGGGGCGATCCTTCCAGTTCTGGAAGAATACAGAGTTCCTGTGATACTGGATGCCGACTTTGGTCATTTACCGCCGGCAACCCCCTTAATCTGTGGAAGTATGGCAGAGATCGGGGGAAAAAGTGGAAAAATAACAATATCCATGAGCCTTTGTTGAAAATCCGTGCGATAAATGACAGTTGAAGAGAGGTTTTCTGTTCCTTATAATGGATTCGTAAAAGGATTTGTTATAATATGGAGGAATTAGGATGGAACAGCTAAATTTTGCTTCTATTAAGGATACAGATAAGGTATATCGTATCCTGGGGGATCTGATCAATGCAAACAGGGAATTTCAGATCATGATCACAGTACCAAGAGGCGGAAAGAATGTTATACTAGAAGAGAAGCCACAGGAAAAGGAGTCAGGGATGACACATCAGAGAAATCTGGAGAAGGATGTTACAGACATGATCCATGAGATCGGTGTACCGGCACATATTAAAGGATATCAGTATTTAAGAGAGGCGATCATCATGTCGGTGGAGGATGCAGATATGGTAGGCTCCATTACCAAAGTGCTGTATCCAACGATTGCTGCCAGATACCAGACTACCGCAAGCAGGGGGGAGAGGGCGATCAGACATGCCATAGAGGTGGCATGGAACCGTGGGAAAATGGAAACACTGGATTCTTTGTTTGGATATACGATCAATAACGGAAAGGGGAAACCAACAAACTCAGAGTTTATTGCTCTGATCGCAGATACCATACGTCTGCTCTACAAAGACTGATCCCAAGAGCTTTTTCAAAGGCTTTTTCCAAATTATCTCTTTTATTCAACCGTAGAATGCGGTATACTTGGATTTAAGAATAATGTTGGAGGGCTTGTGATGAAAAAAATACTTTTTGTCGCATCAGAGGGTGTGCCATTTATTAAAACAGGGGGACTGGCAGATGTAGTGGGCTCTCTCCCCAAGTGTATTGATAAGGAATATTTTGATGTCAGGGTGATCCTTCCCAAATATACCTGTATGAAGCAGGAGATGAAGGATAGGCTCAGCTATGTTACGCATTTCTATATGGACTTCCATTGGAAAAATGAATATGTTGGAGTGCTGTATGCAGAGGTAGATGGCGTCAAATATTATTTTATTGACAATGAGATGTTTTTTAATGGCTTTAAGCCATACAGTGATAATGAATTATTTGAAATAGAGAAATTTGCATTTTTTTCCAAGGCAGCGCTTTCTATTCTTCCGGTGATCGATTTCAGGCCGGATGTGATCCACTGCCATGACTGGCAGACAGGACTGATTCCCGTATATCTGAAGGAGCGTTTCCAGGGAAGTGATTTCTACAGAGGGATCAAATCGGTTATGACCATACATAACCTGAAATTTCAGGGAAAATGGGGGATCAGGGAAGTACAGGATATTACCGGACTGCCGGATTATTACTTTACCGCTGATAAACTTGAGGCCTATAAGGATGCCAATCTGTTAAAGGGAGGGATCGTATTCGCAGATGCGATCACAACCGTAAGCGCCACTTATGCAGAAGAGATCAAGACAGCCTTTTATGGTGAGGGACTGGATGGTCTCCTCAGAGCTAGAAGCAAAGATCTGCGTGGTATTGTGAACGGTATCGATACAGATGTATTCAATCCGGAAACAGATAAAAATATTGAGTTTAATTATAATGCCATGAATTTCCGCAAAGAGAAGATCAGGAATAAGCGTGCCCTTCAGGCAGAACTTGGTCTTGAACAGGATGACAAGAAGTTCATGATCGGTATTGTTTCGAGGCTGACAGATCAGAAGGGCTTTGATCTGATCTCCTATGTGATGGATGAACTTTGCCAGAGTAATGTCCAGATCGTTGTGCTTGGAACAGGAGAAGAACGGTATGAGAATATGTTCCGTCACTTCGACTGGAAATACAACAATAAGGTATCTGCCAATATTTATTATTCAGATGCCCTTTCACACAAGATCTATGCAGCCAGTGATGCGTTCCTGATGCCGTCTTTATTTGAGCCGTGCGGACTCAGCCAGCTTATGAGCCTGCGCTATGGAACTGTCCCTATCGTGAGAGAGACAGGAGGACTTAAGGATACGGTTGAGCCTTACAATGAATATGAAAGCACAGGAACCGGTTTTTCCTTTACCAATTACAATGCACATGAGATGCTTGAAACCATTTATTATGCAGAGAAAATCTATTATGAAAAGAAGCGTGAGTGGAACAAGATCGTGGACCGCGCCATGGCGGCAGATTTCTCCTGGAATGTATCAGCGAAGAAATATCAGGAGATGTATGACTGGCTGATCGGATAAAGCAGAAAACCTGTAAAACAGATGATCGCAGCATAAGACTTGGAGAACAGGTTATGCCAAACAAAAAACAGAGTCAGGGTTTGATTATGCAGGCAGGTATCCTTGCCGCTGCAGGAATTACCGTTCGTATCATCGGGCTGTTGTACAACAGCCCGATGACAGCGATCCTGGGAGATGAAGGGATCGGATATTATAATACGGCTTACTATGCGTATACGATTGTTCTTCTGATCTCATCCTATAGTATTCCGTCAGCGATATCCAAGGTAATTGCACAGAAGCTTGCAGTAAAAGAATATCGGAATGCACACCGCATTTTCCAGTGTGCATTTATTTATGTGCTGGTAGTCGGTAGTGTTGCCAGCTTATTTGTATTTTTCGGAGCAGGTCTGCTCGTGCAGATCGAGGCAGCGATCCCGGCACTGCGGGTACTGGCACCTACCATATTCCTGAGTGGCATTCTTGGTGTGCTCCGAGGGTATTTTCAGGCACATAAAAGCATGGTGCAGACTTCCGTATCGCAGATCGTGGAACAGATCCTAAATGCAGCCTTCAGTATCCTTATGGCATATCTTCTTCTGCAGGCAGCAGGAGGGGCAGAAAGTGAAAATGGTCTTGCTTATGGAGCGGCAGGCGGTGCGATCGGTACAGGCATAGGTGTACTTGCAGCTCTTTTGTTTATGGTATGGCTTTACCTTGTGAACAGACCGTTTCTCAAAAGAAGGATACTTCACGATGCCGGACATAAAGAGGAATCTTATCAGGAAATTTTCAAAATGATCATTATGGTGGTGACACCTTTTATCCTGAGTACCTTTATATATAATGCCAATACCTTTATCAATCAGACACTTTATCAGAAACTGATGATAGATCTGCATGGTCTGACAGATGCCGGGGTGGCAGCCCATACAGGTATCGTTGGCAAGGCAGTAAAGGTTTCCAATATCCCTATAGCACTGTCCTCAGCCATGGCATCTGCGCTGATTCCCGGCATTTCCGGAGAATATGCGAAGAAGAATCTGAAAGAGACAAGAAACCAGGTGGCCAGGGCAGTAAAGTCCACCATGCTGATCTCCATTCCGGCAGCGGTAGGAATGGGAGTTCTTGCAAAGCCGGTCATGCTGGTTCTGTACCCCCAGAAAGCCTCGATCGATCTGTCCTCATCTCTGCTTATGGTACTGTCAGTCAGTGTGATCTTCTATGCGGTTTCTACACTTTCCAATGCGGTGCTGCAGTCGATCGGAAGACTGAACAGCCCGGTGATCAATGCAGCCATTGCACTGGTGCTTCAGACAGGAGGGCTTGCAGCCATGATCTTTTTTCTGGATGAGAGTTACGGACCGTATTATTATGCGGTGACGATCATCCTGTATGCTTTTCTGATGTGTGTCCTGAATGGAGCAGCATTAAGGAAGCATCTGCGTTATAAGCAGGAGGTAGGGAGGACGTTTGTGAGACCGGTTCTTGCTTCAGCAGTGATGGGAGCAGCAGCATTTTTTATATATTGGGGGATGTATCTGCTCCTGCACAGCAATCTGGTCGCTCTGACTGTTGCTGTGGTTTTGGCAGCAGCGGTTTACTTTATTATGATCCTGTTATTAGGTGCAGTGACAGAGGATGAGATGAAAATGCTGCCCAAAGGTTACCTGCTTGTGAAGATTGCCAGAAAAACGAAGCTGCTGAGAAGGTGAGAGACAGAGAGAAGAGAAAAACAGAGGGCAGACATTTGGGTCTGCCCTCGTTTGTATTAGTCTGCCTTACGGATGCCGGAAATATCCGTATCGATCATCATGGAATAGTTGGTATAGTATACAACAAAGCCGGGCTTGCTGCCACCTGGCTTTTTGACGTTTTTCTTCTGCAGGTAATCCACTTCCAGCTTCTGCTGTTCCCGTCCGCTGGAATAGTAGGCCGCCAGTCTGGCGGCTTCTTCAAAGGCAGCATCAGATGGCGTTTTGTTTCCACACTTCAGGACAACATGTGAACCAGGTATGCCTTTTGCATGGAACCACCAGTCGTTGCCGGCTGCCAGGGAAAAGGTGATCTCATCATTCTGATAATTATTTTTTCCCACGTAAATATCATCCCCGTCACAGCTGACATAGTGGAAGGGTACGCTTTTGAAAGAAATTTTTTTCTGCTTTCCCTTCCGGCGGATATAGCCGCTTTCAATCAGTTCTTCTTTGATCTGTACAAGATCCTCTTCCTGCAGGGCGATCGAAAGGGAGGTCTGCACAGACTGAAGATGGGTGATCTCATCCTGTACCTCTTTTGTGAGGGCAGTAAGCGCTTCAAAAGTACGCTTCAGTTTATTATACTTCTCGAAATATTTCTTGGCATTTTCAGAGGTGGAAAGCTGAGGCTCCAGGGGGATCGTGATCATTTCCCCGGTATAATAATTCAGAGCTTCCATGGAGGAGGCACCGGGCTCAACATCATAGCCATAGGTATTTAAAAGCTCCCCATAGATTCTGTATTTCTCACGCTTCTCTGTATCCTTAAGCTGTCTGACCTGCAGATCATATTTCTTGACATTGCGCTCTAGGGCAGTCTGGACGATCCGTCTGAGGTCAGAGGATTTCTGGCGGATCCGGGAGATCTGGTTTTTCTGGGCATAGTACAGCTCCAGCACCTCTGAAATGGAAGAAAAGTGTCTGCAGTTTTCTTCCGGCCAGGAGGAAAGGGGGATTGCGGAAAATTCTACGGGTTTTCCAGTTTCATAAATGATAACAGGGGAAAAACACCCCTGTTTTACACTGTCCATGACTGCGGAAAAAGAACGGTACAGACCAGAGAGCAGATCAGTTCCGTCTGGGCTTTCTGCAAAAACAGCCGAAGAGCAGTCCGCATCCAGATGGGCTGCGTGGCAGATTTCCTGTGAGATCACAGGGGAAAGACCGGTATAGGAGGTATAAAGAGCCTTATAAATGGGCTGCGCTTTTCCAGTGATCAGGGCTTTAAAGGAAGCTTCATCTGCAAGGAGGGGATCCTGCTTCTGATCAGCACCCGGGATAAAATAGTCTCTTCCGGGCAGAACCTCACGGACAGAGCTGACCATACCGGAGATATGCTTGATGCTGTCTATGATCTTATTTTCATCACTCAGGAAAATAATGTTGCTGTGCTTGCCCATGATTTCAATGGCAAGTGTCTTTTTGCAAAGATCGCCCATTTCGTCCAGATGCTCAATGTGGAGCTGGATGATACGCTCAAGGCCGGGCTGTGTAATATCCGTGATCCGTCCATTCTGCAGGTGCTTGCGAAGGAGCATGCAGAAGCCGGGTGCCGTCATGGGAGCCTGCTTATTACTGCCTGTCAGATAAACGAGAGGAAGAGAAGCTTCTGCCGAAAGGAACAGCCGTTTCTGACTTCCGTCAGCAGTTTTTATCGTAAGGAGAAGCTCATCCTTTTCAGGCTGTGCTATTTTATAGATCCTGCCAGATAAGATTCTGTCTTTTAATTCTTTTACTACGGCAGCTACCGTAATTCCATCAAATGCCATTACTGTAATCTCACTTTCTTTCCGGCAGCTTACGTCTGCCTTTCCTTAGTATAGCGCACTTGACGTTTTCCTGTCTATATCCTATAATACTATGGAATACGCAGAAATTACTTCCTGATAAGATGCAAAGGAGAAAAGCATGATTAAGAGCATGACAGGCTTCGGCAGATGTGAGATCGCAGAAGCTGACCGTAAGATTACGGTAGAAATGAAATCAGTTAATCACAGATATCTGGATGTCACTATCAAAATGCCTAAGAAGCTGAACTTCTTTGAAGCAGCAATCAGGACAGAGCTGAAGAATTATATTCAGAGAGGCAAGGTAGATCTTTTTATTACCTATGAAGATTTTACGGAGTCAAATGTCTGCGTGAAGTACAATAAGGAATTGGCTGCGGAATACATGCAGTATTTTGCCAGAATGGCGGATGATTTTTCTGTGGATAATGATATCCGTGTATCCACGCTTGCAAGATTTCCTGAGATACTGACAATGGAAGAACAGACTGTGGACGAAGAGCAGCTCTGGAAGCTTTTGGATAAGGCACTGAAGGGTGCTGCAGAGAACTTTGTGGAGACCAGGATCAGAGAGGGGGAGAATCTCCGTAATGATCTGATCGCCAAGCTGGAAGGAATGCTTGCACATGTGGACTTCATCACAGAGCGTTCTCCGGAGATCATCACTGAGTACAGGGAAAAACTCATGAAGAAGGTAGAAGAGCTTCTTTCTGATAAGCAAGTGGATGAAAGCAGACTTCTTATGGAAGTAACGATTTTTGCTGACAAGGTATGTGTAGATGAAGAACTGGTGCGACTGCGCAGCCATATCACAGCTACAAGGGATGCACTGCTTGCTGGTGGAAGCATCGGAAGAAAACTGGATTTCATTGCACAGGAAATGAACCGTGAGGCCAATACGATCCTGTCAAAGTCAAACGATCTTGAGATCTCAAACCGTGCGATTGAACTGAAAACTGAGATCGAGAAGGTAAGAGAACAGATCCAGAATATTGAATAGAAGGTTTAGGTGTGAATAAATTAATCCATATCGGCTTTGGAAATATTGTAAACGCCGGAAAGATCATTGCGATAGTCAGTCCTGATTCTGCACCCGTCAAGCGTATGGTACAGAAGGCCAGAGAAGAGGGCAATGCCATTGACGCGACACAGGGCAGGAGGACAAAGGCGGTACTGGTGATGGAAAACAGCCAGCTTGTGCTTTCGGCATTGCTTCCGGAAACCATTGCCCAAAGGGCACAGATGGAGAGTAAAGATGAAAACGAAACAGCATAAAGGAATTCTGATCGTTGTTTCCGGATTTTCCGGAGCAGGAAAGGGAACCCTGATGAAGCGGCTAGTCAGTGATTATGACAATTATGCCTTGTCTGTTTCCATGACAACGAGGCAGCCAAGAACAGGTGAGGTAGATGGAAGGGAGTATTTCTTTTCCACAAAGGAAGAATTTGAAAAAAAAATAGAAGAAGAGGGACTTGTGGAATATGCCTGCTACTGTGGCAACTACTACGGAACCCCGAGAGAGTATGTGGAGAAGAAGCTGGAAGAGGGAAAGGATGTGATTCTGGAGATCGAGATCCAGGGAGCCCTCAAGATCAAACAGATGTTTCCCACAGCCCTGCTGCTGTTTGTGATGCCGCCAAGTGCAGCGGAGCTGAAGCGCCGTCTTGTGGGACGGGGAACAGAAACAGATAGTGTTATTGAGAAAAGACTTAAGAGAGCCACCGAGGAGGCAGAGGGGATCGAGAATTACGATTATATCGTGATCAATGATAATCTGGAAGAATGTGTGAAGGAAATGCATGGCCTGATCATGGCGGCACACGAAACACCCGCACGAAATCAGGAATTTATCAATAAAGTAAGAAAGGAGCTGGAGGCTTTTGCAAAGTAAGCCCTCAGGGAAGGAGAGAATTATGTTACATCCGTCTTATTCAGATTTAATGAAGGTAGTAAACAGTGAGGTTGAGCCTGGAGAGGCTCCTGTAGTAAACAGCCGTTATTCCATCGTTATGGCAGCATCCAAGCGTGCCAGACAGATTATCGGTGGAGATGAACCGCTTGTGAATGCAAAGGACAGCAAGCCTTTATCCATTGCAGTAGAGGAATTAAATCAGGGCAAGATCAAGATTCTTGCAGATGAAGACTAAAGAATCGATGGCGGCCGGTAAAAGGGCCGCTGTTTCACTATTAGAGAGCAGGGAAGGATAAAGAAATGAATATTTTATTTGTATCCCTTGGTTGTGATAAGAATCTGGTGGATTCTGAAGTAATGCTTGGAATGCTGAAGGAAAGGGGATACACCTTTACCGATGATCAGACACAGGCAGATGCGGCGGTAGTCAATACCTGCTGCTTTATCAATGATGCCAAGGAAGAGAGCATTCAGGCGATCCTGGAGCTTGCCGAATTGAAAAAAACAGGCCAGCTTAAGGCTCTGGTTGTAGCGGGGTGTCTGGCACAGCGCTACCAGACAGAGATCCAGAAAGAAATTGAAGAGGTGGATGCCATTATCGGTACCACAGCACTGGAGAAGGTAGTCGAGACACTGGATGAGGTGCTTGCCGGTAAGGGAGAGAACCATTTGGAAGCTCTTGACAAGGCGCCTCTTGGAGGTAAGGAAAGGGTACTTACAACGGGAGGATATTTTTCTTATCTGAAGATCGCAGAGGGCTGCAACAAGCATTGTACTTACTGTATTATTCCAAAGGTCAGAGGTGAATACAGGAGTGTTCCGATGGAGCTGCTTCTGGATGAGGCAAGACAGCTTGCCGATAAGGGGATTAAAGAGCTGATCCTTGTTGCACAGGAAACGACCCTGTATGGAATGGATCTGTACGGTGAGAAAAAACTGCCGGAGCTTCTTGACAGGCTTTGTGAAATAGAGGGGCTTATCTGGATCCGGATCATGTACTGTTATCCGGAGGAGATCACACAGGATCTGATCGATGTGATGAAGAGGCAGCCGAAGATCTGTCATTATCTGGATATTCCGATCCAGAGCGGCAGTGACAGGATACTGAAGCTGATGGGCAGAAAAACAGATACGGCACAGATTGAAGCACTGGTAGACCATCTGCGGGAAGAAATCCCGGATATCTGCATCAGAACCACATTTATCACGGGATTCCCCACAGAGACAGAAGAAGATTTTACAGAAACCATGGAATTCATCAACCGTATGGAGTTTGACAGACTGGGAGCCTTTACCTATTCGCCTGAGGAGGGAACGCCGGCGGCTGACATGGATGGCCAGATGAAGGAAGAAATTAAGCTCAGAAGACAGCAGGAAATGATGGAACTCCAGCAGGAGATCGCCTTTGAAGCAGCAGAGAACATGAAGGGCAGGGAGCTGACTGTCATGATCGAAGGAAAGCTTGCTGAGGAGGATGTCTATGTAGCAAGAACCTATAAGGATGCCCCTTCGGTAGATGGTTATCTGTTTGTGAATACGGACTGGTCGCTGATGAGCGGTGATTTTGTAAGGGTACGTGTAACTGGAGCCAACGAATATGATCTGATCGGCGAGATTATAGAAGAATAAAGGAGAGCAAGCTATGAATTTACCTAACAAACTGACAATCTTCAGAGTGATTCTGATTCCCTTTTTCCTGATATTCCTTTTAGTACCTGGTATACCGGCAGGCAACTGGATCGCCCTTGGTATCTTTATTGCAGCCAGCCTGACAGATCTTTTGGATGGAAAAATTGCCAGAAAATATAATCTAGTTACAAACTTCGGGAAATTTATGGATCCTTTGGCAGATAAGCTGCTTGTGTGTTCTGCCCTGATCTGTCTGACAGGGCTTGGCAGGATCCCTTCCTATATGGTAGTTATTATTATTGCAAGGGAATTTACGATCAGTGGATTCCGCCTGATCGCAGCAGATAATGGAGTTGTGATCGCCGCAAGCTACTGGGGCAAGTTCAAGACGACTTTCCAGATGATCGCAGTCTGCCTGATGATCGCCAATATTCCGGCGCTGCAGCTTCTGACAACGATCATAATCTGGATCGCAGTGATCCTCACGATCGTATCGCTGATTGATTATCTGATCAAGAATAAAGATGTGCTGAAGGAACAGAAATAATGACACTGGAAGAAATAGTAGTAGAAAAGCTGCTTGCAAAGGGGTATACGGTAACTACGGCAGAATCCTGTACAGGTGGGCTCATCGCAGCAACACTGATCAATGTATCCGGTATTTCAGAGATTTACAGGGAGGGCTACATTACCTATGCCAATGAATCCAAGGAAAAGCTTCTTTTGGTCAGCGGCGAAACCCTGAGAAATTATGGTGCAGTCAGTGAACAGACTGCATATGAAATGGCTGCGGGAGCTGCCAAAAGTGCGGGGGCAGATGCAGCGCTTGTTTCTACCGGTATAGCGGGACCTTCCGGAGGAACAAAGGAAAAGCCGGTAGGACTTGTTTATCTTGGATGCTGTCTGAAGGGAAGGATAACTGTCAGAAGGGAAATCTTCCATGGTGACAGGGAAAGTATCCGCAGACAGGCGGTAACAGCAGCGCTTAAGCTGCTTATTGCCATGCTTTCGGAAGAACCGGATTCTCAGGTATAGGAGGGATCAATTTGAAAAAGAAATGGACAACCGGAAAAATTATTGGTGTCAGTATGCTTTCAGTACTTGGTGTCGTGATCCTGTGGATTGCATTTGTGGTGAGTGTTTACCAGCTTGCTACTGTGATCGGAAGTATTGACGGAACAACAGCAGAGCGTGCGGGAATCACCGGAGACTCTGACAATATGGATGGGTATGATATAGAAGATTTCCAGAATGGTGATAGTGACGAGGAGTATTATGACTTTGAACAGGATATCAGGGATGATCTGTCCTATGAAGTGGAGCTTGAGGAATTTGATAAGGAAGATTATGACTGTCCTGAGGGGGCAGAGGCAAGGCTTGCCATTACATATCCAGTAGTGGTGGGCGATATTCCGAATGTGGAAGGGATCAACCGGAAGCTTTATGAAGAAGTCATAACAGCGGATGAAGATATTACTGCCGTTGCCGATCTCATGGAAGATGGGGATTCTTTTGAATATCAGAGCGAATGCTATGTTACCTATATGGATGAAAATTTTCTGAGTGTTGCATTCCAGAAACGGGGGATGCTGAATGATTCCATGATAGGGGCTGTCATAGTTTCCATGAATTTTGATCTGCAGACAGGGCTTCCGGTGGGTAATACCGGCATCCTTGATATTGATGATGAGTTTGCCATAGATTTCAGAAAACGCTGTGAGGAGCAGAATGGTGAGATCAATGGACTTAACTATTATTCAGATCAGCAGATCAGAGAGTATCTGACAGATGAAAATTCACTGATCATCTTCTATACACCACTTGGAATGGAGGTCGGAATCAATTATGATGACGGCTGGGCAACCGTTACCTATAAGGATTATGAGAAGTTTACAAAACAGTTCTGATTAAAAAATAGTGTGCTTCCTGATCTGCCGGGAAGCACATTATTTTTTGATATTCGTTTCTTGCGAAAAGCAGGGCTCTATGGTAATATAAAACAGTAATCGGATCCGGGATCACAGGGATCCGTCATCAAATATCTGCTTTGCATATCCGGCATCTTCTGCCAAACATCCAAAGCAATCACAAAAGAGGGGAGAGATGCCATTGAGGGAGTTTTTTGGGACTCGTAATATGATAGAATAAGAGTACAGGAAAAGAAAATAAAATTAAGATTGACAGGAACACATGTTTGGTATATTCTTAAGTAAGAACAAATGTTCCTTCTGGAAGGAGAACTTATTACATGGAAAAGAATGAAAAGCTGAAGGCATTGGATGCTGCCCTTGGACAGATCGAGAAGCAGTTCGGTAAGGGAGCTGTCATGAAACTGGGAGATCCGGCAGCACAGATGAATATAGAAACGATCCCTACAGGATCCCTGAGTCTTGATATTGCCCTTGGCCTTGGTGGTATTCCCAAGGGAAGAGTTATTGAGATTTATGGACCGGAATCCAGTGGTAAGACAACAGTTACCCTTCATATGATCGCAGAGGTGCAGAAGAACGGGGGGATTGCCGGGTTTATTGATGCTGAGCATGCGCTGGATCCTGTATATGCGAAGAATATCGGTGTAGACGTGGATAATCTGTATATTTCACAGCCGGATAATGGTGAACAGGCTCTCGAGATCACAGAGACCATGGTACGCTCCGGTGCCCTTGATATTGTTGTAGTTGATTCAGTAGCTGCCCTTGTACCGAAGGCTGAGATTGATGGTGATATGGGAGATTCTCATGTTGGTCTGCAGGCCAGACTGATGAGTCAGGCACTTCGTAAACTGACTGCAGTGATCAGTAAGTCCAACTGTACGGTTGTATTTATCAACCAGCTCCGTGAGAAGGTTGGTGTGATGTTCGGCAATCCGGAGACTACAACCGGTGGCCGTGCACTGAAATTCTATTCTTCAGTCAGAATGGATGTTAGAAGAGTTGAATCGCTGAAGCAGGGTGGTGAGGTGATCGGAAACAGGACAAGAGTGAAGGTGGTGAAGAATAAGATCGCACCTCCGTTTAAGGAAGCAGAATTTGATATTATGTTTGGTGAAGGTATTTCTTATGTGGGAGATGTATTGGATCTGGCATCTAATGTGGGTATCATTAACAAGAGTGGTGCGTGGTACGCTTATGAGGGCAATAAGATTGGGCAGGGAAGAGAGAATTCCAAGATCTATCTGAAAGAGCATCCAGACATCTGTGAGGAAGTAGCAGAGAAGGTACGTGAGCATTTCCATATTGGAGAGACACCTGCCATGGAAGCCAAGGAAGAGGAATAGCTCATGACTGTTACTGCAATCAGGGAGATCGCGAAATCCCGGGTTCGGGTCAGTATTGATGAAACATTCGCCTTTGTATTATACAAAGGCGAATTGCGTTCTTACGGGCTGAAAGAGGGACAGGAAATAACGGAAGAAGCCTACAGGGATATTATGGAGAATCTTTTGCCCAAAAGGGCGAAGCTGCGTGCTATGAACCTGCTTAAGAATCGCAGCTATACTGAAAAACAGCTTTATGACAAACTTAAGACCGGTGGCTATCCGGAAGAGATCATAGAGCAGGCACTTGATTATGTCAGCTCTTACCATTATATTGATGACAGACAGTATGCAGAAGATTATATTGAATATCATAAGGAAAGCAGGAGCAAAAGCAGGATCCTCAGGGATCTTTCACAGAAGGGGATTCCTGTTGAACTTGCCGGAGAAATTTACGAGGAGAAGGCAGGGATGGACCGGGCAGAATTTGAAAAAAAACAGATATCAGCCCTGATGCGTAAAAAGAATTTTATTCCGAATGAGGCGACTTTTGAAGAAAAACAGAAGTTTTCAGCACTTTTGTACAGAAAAGGATTTCAGATTGATACAATCCGATGTGCACTTTTACTTGACAGCGCATCGATTTGAGTTTAAAATTTAAGTGTTGTAAATTTGTTGCTAGAATGTTTCTACATACATTCTATATAGATAAGCGTACAATGAAAATTTAATAAGGAGGTGCTCCTGTAAATGGTGCAAGTTTTGATAGCAGTAGTCGTTACTCTGATTATTGCCGCTACTGTCAGCTGGTTTCTGGCATCTGCATACCATAAAAAAGTATCAGAAGCTAAGATCGGAAGTGCAGAAGATAAGGCAAGGGAGATTATTGATGAAGCTCTGAAAACTGCTGAGACCAAAAAGCGCGAATCTCTTCTGGAGGTCAAGGAAGAGTCTATCCGAACCAAGAACGAATTGGATAAGGAGATCAAGGAACGTCGTGCTGAGGCACAGCGCTATGAGCGCAGAGTTCAGCAGAAGGAAGAAGCCATTGATAAAAAATCAGATGCGATCGAAAAGAAAGAGGCCGGGCTGGTTGCAAGAGAGGAAGAACTTGCAAAGCAGCGGGAAGAAATTTCAAAGCTGAACGAGCAAAGAATACAGGAACTGGAACGAATCTCGGGTTTAACCTCCGAACAGGCAAAAGAGTATTTACTTAAAATTGTTGAAGATGAAGTGAAACATGAAACGGCTGTCATGATCAAGGAGATGGAGAGCCGTGCTAAAGAAGAAGCAGACAAGAAAGCAAAGGAATATGTAGTTAACGCGATTCAGAAATGTGCAGCAGATCACGTATCAGAAACTACAATTTCGGTTGTTCAGCTTCCGAATGACGAAATGAAGGGACGTATCATCGGAAGAGAGGGAAGAAATATCAGAACTCTCGAAACACTGACGGGCGTGGATCTGATCATTGATGATACTCCGGAAGCTGTTATTTTATCAGGCTTTGATCCAATTCGCCGTGAGGTCGCAAGAATTGCCCTTGAAAAACTTATCGTGGATGGGAGAATCCATCCGGCAAGAATTGAAGAGATGGTTGAAAAGGCGCAAAAAGAAGTGGAAGTGATGATCAAAGAGGAAGGTGAGTCAGCAACCCTTGAAGTGGGTGTGCATGGTATTCACCCTGAACTGATCAAACTCCTTGGTAAGATGAAGTTCAGAACAAGTTATGGTCAAAATGCATTAAAGCATTCTATTGAGGTAGCGCAGTTGTCAGGACTGCTTGCTTCGGAAATGGGACTTGATGTCAGAGTAGCCAAGCGTGCAGGTCTGTTGCATGATATTGGCAAAGCTGTGGATCATGAGATGGAAGGTTCCCATATTCAGCTTGGCGTAGAGCTTTGCAGGAAGTATAAGGAATCCGCGATAGTGATCAATGCCGTTGAGGCACATCATGGTGATGTAGAGCCCCAGTCATTAATTGCATGTATTGTACAGGCTGCAGATACAATATCCGCTGCAAGACCGGGAGCGAGAAGAGAAACGCTTGAGACATATACAAGCAGACTCAAACAATTAGAAGATATAACAAACAATTTTAAAGGTGTAGATAAGTCTTTTGCTATTCAGGCTGGTAGAGAGGTTCGTGTAATGGTAGTTCCAGACCAGATCAGTGATTCTGATATGGTATTGCTGGCAAGAGATATTTCAAAGAAGATTGAAGCTGAAATGGAATATCCCGGACAGATTAAGGTCAATGTGATTCGCGAGAGCCGAGTTATTGATTATGCAAAATAAGTATTGAAAAGGGTTTTGGCATGTTATGCCAGAGCCTTTTTTCTTTTGTAGGAGTGTGCCAAGCGAGGCTCGGGTTTTCAAATGGGGTTATTTTTCAAAGGATCACATTGTTAATTTGTACATAAAAATTGGCAAAACAAGAAAGAAATGCAGCAAATATAAGGTGTGCAAGAAATGTATGTTATGCAAAAATGACATGTTGTTGCAAAAAAGGAAGAATGATATATTAAAACTGCTTAATACAGATAAAGCAAAATTCAAGCAAAAATGAGGAGGTACTTCATGAAGAGAAGAGAATGGAAAAGGATATTATCCTGTGCATCCGCAGCCGTGATGATGATCAGTGTATTAGGCGGTTGTGGAAAACAGGCAAAGGATAATGAAACACAGACCAGTCCGGAAACGGCTGTGGAAGAAAGTGCGGCATCTTCAGAGACTGTATCGCAGGAAATTACGTTTCCTCTTAAGGAGCAGGTAGAGCTGACAATAGCTACCGAAGATGGAACAGTAGCATCCTTGGCGAACAATCTTCCTTTATGGGAGGAAATCGAAAAGAGAACAAATATTAAGATCAACTGGGATGTTACCGCACCGGCACAGTATGTAGAGGTTATGAAGCTTCGTGTGAGTGCCGGTGGAGAGCTGCCGGATGTGATGCTTCTTCCCAATGGAATCAATCTGGGTGAACTGGGGAGTGAAGGAAGGATCGTTCCTTTAGAAGGGTATATTGAAACCTATGGAGATAATATCAAGGCCATGTATGAGGAATTCCCTCACGTTAAGTCACTGACCTCTGCAGATGGACACATTTATTCCATTAATACTGTAAGTGAAAATGCATATTTTATGCCATATTCCTTCGTGGTCAGAAAAGATTGGCTGGATCGTCTGGGGCTAGAAGAGCCGGAAACGATTGAAGAGTGGGTGAAGGTACTAGAAGCATTTCGTGACGAGGATGCAGATGGAGATGGAAACAAGGGAAATGAAATTCCCTTCTCAGTAGGCGGACATGCGTGGTATACAACTTTCTGGGCACACGCATGGGATCTGCACCTGTTTTATTCCGATGGATGGTATCCGGATGAGAACGGAAAGATGCAGTATGAATTTATCAGTGACAAGGCAAAAGAATTCTATACCTGGTTAAATAAATTCTACGAGGATGGTCTGCTTGATCCGGAATTCCTGACGATGGGAGATGAAACCAAGCTGTTTGAAAAGGTATCCAGGAATGAGGTTGGTGCGTTCCTTGCCTATCCTTCAACAATTCCACAGCTGGAGGCTGCACTTGCCGCAAATGGGGTAGAAGGAGCAAAGCTGGTTCCGCTGGTGCCACCAAAAGGACCGTATGCACAGATGACAGAAATTCTTGGGGATGTAACAGTTAATGGCTATGTGGTAACGGAAAGCTGTAAGAACCCCGAGGTTGTAGTGGCACTGATCGATTACCTGATGAGTGATGAAGGTAAGGAACTGATGAACATTGGTATCGAGGGAGTTACTTATACCCGCGAGGCAGACGGTACAGTAAGATTTACGGAGTATGTAACGGCAAATCCGGATGGTCTGGCACCTGCTGAAGTACTGAGTGCCTTTGGCTGTCAGCTTGGACTTCCTTATATCATGTCTACAGAACGTGGAGAGGCTATGCTTTTCGAATATCCCGATGACATGAGAGAACGTTTTGTAGAGGTTTCAGAAAAGACCAGACCTTTTGCTCATCCTACCTTAATTCTGCCCCCTGCAACCGAAGAGGAAAGCAGTCTCATTTCAGGGCTGATGGGTGACCTTGCAACCTATGTATGGGAGATGACCGGTAAGTTTACAGTAGGAACCGCAGATATTGATGCAGAGTGGGACAACTATGTTTCCTATCTGAGAGGACTGGGTGTAGACCAGATTTTAGAGGTAAAACAGGCACAATATGACAGATTAGCTAAATAAAGGAGTGTTTGTGCATTTATGAAGAAAAAATGGGTAAATCTGAAAAAAAACATTAAGCGTGACAAGGCATTGCTTTTGATCATCCTTCCGGTGGTTATCCACTACCTGGTATTTTTCTATTATCCGATGTACGGAAATATTATAGCGTTTAAAAATTACTCACCGACAAAAGGAATTCTGGGAAGTGATTGGGTAGGATTTACCTATTTTATCCGATTTTTTCAATCCCCTTATTTTTTCAGAGTGCTGAAAAACACTGTTTTAATCAGTGTTTACAGCATTCTGTGGGGATTCCCCATCCCAATTATTTTTGCATTGATGACCAATGATCTGGGAGCTGATATGTACAAGAGGGTGGTACAGGCGGTGAGTTATATCCCCTATTTTATTTCCACAGTCATCATTTGTGGAATGATCGTTAATTTTCTTTCTCCAAGCAATGGAATTATCAATGTAATTATTCGGTTCTTTGGAGGAGAGGCCATTAACTTCCTGATGGAACCCGGGTGGTTCAAAACCGTATTTATTTCCAGCGGAATCTGGCAGGGTTTTGGCTGGGCAGCCATTATCTATCTGGCAGCCCTGTCCGGAGTGAGTCAGGAATTATATGAGGCTGCTAAAATTGATGGAGCAACCAGATTCCAAAGAGTTCTGCATATTTCGATTCCCTCAATCATGCCGACAATTGTAGTGACCTTTATTCTGCAGATCGGCACCCTGATGAGCGTAGGATATGAAAAAATCATTCTGCTATACAATCCGGTTACTCTGGAGGCAGCAGATGTTATTTCTTCTTACACCTACCGGACTGGTCTGGTAGAAGGGAATTACAGTTTTGCTTCGGCAGTTGGTTTGTTTAATTCGGCAATCAACCTGATTCTTGTCATTATTGCGAACAGGCTGAGCAAAAAGGTATCGGAGGTTTCATTGTGGTAAAAGAAAAAAAATGGAAGCCCAGGCGTCAGAAAATGACGCTGGGGGATAAAATTTATACAGGGACTATTTATGTGACCAGCTTTTTGGCAGCGTGCATCGCAGCTTATCCGCTGATTTATGTATTCAGCATGTCCGTCAGTGAGCCACAGGCGGTGATCTCGAATACAGTTACCTTATTACCAAAGGGCTTTAATCTGACCGCATATGGAATTGTATTCAGAAACTCGGAAATCTGGAGGTCTTACTACAATACCATATGGTATACAGTGATAGGAACCGCGTTCAGTACTGTCCTTACCCTGATGGCTGCATACCCTTTATCAAGGAAACAGTTTTTCTTAAGAAAACAGTTATCTTTCTTTTTTTCGATTTCCATGTTTTTGGCAGGTTCCCTGGTGCCGATGTATATTCTGATCAACCGACTGGGGCTGTATAATACCAGATGGGCTATTATTCTGCCGGTTGGTGCCGCACCCTATTACATCATTATTGCCAGAACCTTTTTATCCTCCATACCTGACAGTCTGTATGAGTCTGCCAAAATAGATGGTGCCAGTGAAGCCGTGATTCTACGGAAGATTTTTATTCCACTGTCTAAGCCGATTGTGGCAGTGCTCATCATCTATTATGCAGTACAGCAATGGAATGGCTATTTTACCTCCATGATTTATCTGCCAGGAAGAAAAGATCTGCAGCCTTTGCAGGTGTACTTAATGAAGATACTGATTAACAATGAAAGCATGGGGACACAGCTGGGATCTGCTACGCAGAGCCTGATCAGCCTGCAGCTTAAGTATGTGGTCATTGTTGTGGCCTTGTTGCCCATCCTGTGCGTCTACCCGTTTTTGCAGAAATATTTTATCAAGGGAATGATGATCGGAGCGGTGAAGGAATAGAAAATCCAACCGGAAACAAATAGAAATAATGAGGAGAAAATAAAATGGAAACAATTAGAATTGGATATATCGGATTAGGTGGCAGAGGAAAATGGCTCTTAAAGGATGTGGTTCTGGCACAGGGAGAACAGGTGGTGGCTGTCTGCGATGTTTATGAAGACCGGGCAAAAGAAGGAGCTGTACTTGTTACGGATGCAGGACAGCCGGCACCGGCAGTTTACACAGATTATAAGGAACTGCTTCAGAATGAATGCGTGACAACGGTCATTATTGCCACAGCCTGGGAGTTCCATGCGGAGATTGCCATTGCTGCCATGATGGCAGGAAAAGCAGTTGCCATGGAGGTGGGGGGTGCTTATACTCTGGAGCAATGTTTTGACCTGATCCGTGCATATGAGGCATCGAAATCTCCATTTATGTTTTTGGAGAACTGCTGCTTTGGCAGGAGAGAAATGATGGCACTTCATATGGCCAGACAAGGTTTTTTTGGTGAAATCGTACACTGCAGCGGCGGTTATCATCATGACCTGCGGGATGAGATTGCAGATGGGAGGGAAAACAGACATTATCGCCTGAGAAATTATCTGGGACATAACTGTGATAATTATCCCACGCATGAGCTGGGACCGATTGCAAAGATTCTGAACCTGAATCATGGAAACCGCATGATGACCTTAAGCTCTACAGCATCTAGGGCAGCAGGACTACAGGCATACGTGCAGAAAGAAAAGCCGGAAAATGCTTTTTTTCAGAATAAAACCTTTGCTCAGGGAGATATAGTGACCACGGTAATCCGTTGTGCCAAAGGAGAAACGATTGTATTGACGCTGGATACTACGCTTCCCCGTTATTACAGCCGTGGATTTACGGTAAGGGGAACCAGAGCGATGTATGAGGAAGTGACAGATTCGGTGTTCGTAGATTCAAAGGAGCACAAGGCACATGACTACGACTGGCGTAAAGCATGTATCAATAATGCCGTTGAATATGAGGAAGAGTATGATCATCCTGTGTGGAAACAGTATCTTAAGGAGGGCGTTCAGGGAGGTCATGATGGTATGGACTGGCTGGAATTCAGGAAGTTTTTTGAAGCACTGCGCAAGAATGAGCCAATGCCGGTGGATGTATATGATGCAGCAAGCTGGATGGCTGTTACGGCGCTTTCTGAGATGTCGATTGCCAAAGGTGGAGCCGTTGTGGATGTTCCAGATTTTACGAACGGCAGATGGCATATGAATTTGGCAGATTAAATGGAAAGGAATTGTTGGAAATATGAAGCTTCGTGAGCGGGATTTTACGGGCACAGTCTCAGTGGAAGTGACGGAAAGGGAAAAAGAGGCAGGAAGGCTGGTCAGAGAGGCTGCAGCAGAAGGATTTGTGCTGCTCAAAAATGATCATAATCTGCTGCCCATTCCTGCTCCACGTAAGCTTGCCTTATATGGAGGCGGTGCAGGAAATACGATTAAAGGAGGTACCGGCTCCGGGGATGTCAATGAAAGAGAAAGTATTTCCATTGAACAGGGACTGCAAAATGCCGGATATGAGATCACAACGAAACAATGGCTGGCTGCTTATGAGACTACGTACAGAGAAGCAAGGAAACGGTGGAGCAATACCATTGAACGTAAGATGAAAGAGGAGAATCTGCCTTTTTATCAGGCATATTTTCAGACACCCTTTGCAATGCCGGCCGGAAGGATTCCGGTTGAAAGAGAGCCGGGGGACGATGCAGAGGTGGCAGTCTATGTGCTGTCCCGTATTTCCGGTGAAGGAGCAGATCGGACTGCCACAGAGGGGGATTATTTTCTGACGGCACAGGAGAAGTGCCTGCTTACGAGGATCGCAGAATTGTATTTCAAAATCATTCTTGTCCTAAATACGGGAGGGATGGTTGATCTGGAATTCATGGAGGACATTCCAAAAATCCAGTCTGTTTTGTGGATTGGGCAGGCCGGACAGGAGGGTGGTAACGCTTTTGCGGACATCTTCAGTGGAAGGAGGATTCCGTCAGGGAAATTGACCGATACATGGGCGCGCAGTCTGGAGAATTATCCGGCCATCCGATTCGCATCAGGGGAAAAAAGGAGAGTAGAGTACCGGGAAGGAATCTACACAGGGTATCGTTATTTTGATACCTTTCAGGTTCCGGTGCGCTATTGTTTTGGTTTCGGACTATCCTATACCAGCTTCCGGATAGAGACGGCAGTCATCTCTATGGAGGGAAAGCAGAAGGGGACACCGTACCTTATAGTGAAAACCAGAGTGAAGAATACAGGCAGTATTTATCCGGGGAAAGAGGTTGTACAGGTATATATCTCTTGTCCGCAGAATCGTCTGCATAAGGAATTCCGTCGTTTGGCGGCTTTTGGAAAAACCAGAGAGCTGCGTCCCGGGGAAGTACAGTGCATGGAACTTACCGTTCCGTTGGAGCTTTTGGCATCCTATGAGGAAGAATCGGCCTCTCTCATTCTGGAGAAAGGAAGATATGGAATCTGGGTCGGGAATTCTCTGGAGAATGTAAGACTCATGGGGTGTATGTATCTGGAAGAAGAAACGATGGTTTACAGCTGCGAAAGGATCTGCAGTTCTGAAATTCCAATCAGGGAGCTTATTCCGGATCGTCTTCTTGTCAGGGAGAGAGAAAAGGAGTGGCATGAAGAGGCGATCCGGAGGCGTCTGGTCGAGCTGCATCCGGGCAGAATTTTTTTTGATGCTCCTTCTATGCGGTTTTCGGAATCCTTTCAGAATGCTTCACACAGGGCAAAGGAGATGGTCAGCCAGCTGTCGGAGAAGGAACTGATTGCGGTAACCATCGGAGACCTGGGGGGAGAAAGCCGGGGAATAATCGGTGCGGCAGGGAAAAATGTTCCCGGTGCAGCGGCAGAAACTACCTCTGCGCTTTGTAAAGCGCCCTATGATCTTGCGGGGATTGTTCTGGCAGATGGACCGGCGGGATTAAGGCTCAGGCAGACCTACCGGGTAAAGGATGGCAGGATTCAGGAGGATGGAGCCATCGGAGAACTGGAGCAACAGTTCTTTGCAAAAAAGAAAAAAACGGAGGGAACGACCTATTACCAGTATTGCACGGCAATGCCCATCGGTACACTGATAGCACAAAGCTGGAACAGGGATCTTTCGGAGTGTCTGGGAAGAATGATAGGAAGAGAAATGCAGCTGTTTGAGATTTCACTCTGGCTGGCTCCGGGAATGAATCTTCACAGAAATCCTTTGGGTGGAAGGAATTTTGAGTATTATGCAGAGGATCCTCTACTCACTGGACGGATAGCAGCAGCTATGGTAAGAGGAGTGCAGTCAGTTCCGGGCTGTGGTTCTGCCATTAAGCATTTTGCCTGCAATAACCAAGAGGATGAGCGATTGCAGGCAGACTCCGTGGTTTCGGAGCGCGCACTGAGAGAAATATACCTGCAGGGATTTGAAAGAGTGATCCGTGAAGAACAGCCTATGGCAGTCATGACAGCTTACAATAAGGTGAATGGTATCCATGCAGCCAATCATTCTGGTCTATGTACCCAGGTATTGAGGGAAGAGTGGAGATTTGCAGGTCTGGTTATGACGGATTGGGCAGCCACAGTATCCTCAGAAGACGGGAGCTGTAGTGCGGCCGGATGTATGGGGGCTGGAAATGATTTAATTATGCCGGGCTCCGAAGCCGATGTGGAAAGCATTCAGCAGGCACTGGAGCAGGGATGGCTCTCACTGGATCAGGTAAAAGCCTGTGCCTTCCGGAATATCCGAATCATTCTGCAGACCAACCAGTATGAGGACGCACCGGCTTATGGCCATCAGTTTGTGAATTGAATACGATATTCGCCGGGGGTCATACCCATATATTTTTTAAAAATTCTCCGGAAAGTAATGTCATTTTCATAGCCAGACACACGGGCAATATGAAGAACGGAATCATTTGTGGTTTTTAGCAGCAAGCATGCATGTTCAATCCGTCTCCGGTTGACATATGAAAGAAAGTTTTCACCGGTCAGAGTCCTAATTTTACGACTCATATTACTTTCCGAAAGTGAAAAAGCCTCTGCAAAGCAGCTAAGAGACAGGTTTTCGTCACACAAATGGTTATCGAGCCAGTCAAGCAGCTGGCCGGAGGCATGCAAAGCAAGTTCGCTGGAAGATTGTTCGTGAAAAAGCAAAAGAGCATCCAGCATTTCCCGATATTGCATTTGTAGAAGATCAAAGGCATGGATATGATCTTTGTTAAAGGAATACAGAGCCTCTGTATCCAGTATAGCCTGATAGTCTGCCGGCAGCTTTCGGATCGCAAGGAGAAGCTGCTCCCTAGCATAAACCAGGTGTTCCTTTTTACCATAGCCGGATCGTGAGATCATGCGGAAAAATTCAGAAGCATTTTCGCGGGCAGTCTGAAAACGGCAGGCAGCAAAGCTGGCATCCAGAGATTTCAGGTGCTCCGGCAGAGGCAGGTTAAGAAGGTTGTTAGAAAACAAAGTGTCAAAGGAAATGCCCTTGGTATCCTGAACAGAGAAATAATCCAGAGAACAGAGGGATTGTGAATATGAAAGAGGGGCATGCCGCAGACCCTCTGAGACACTTCCTATTCCATAGGTGCTGATGGCTGCGTTCTGTTCCAGTAAACTGGTGGCGGTCTGCAGTGACAGCAGCGCCTGATGGTTATCTGTACTATTAAAGAACAGGACACCGGTCTGTTTTTTGCAGATTATGGACAAACAGATGCTGGTGGAAGTGGTCAGATCCCGTGCAATCTCACACAGTTCATTGTGAGACAGGCTGGGGATGGCCAGAGCAATGCAGAAGAACATGGTAAAAGGAAGTTCTACCCCCAGGCTGGAAAGTCCACGGAGCACCTGAGAATGATCTTCTGTATTGGAGCCAAGGAGCTCCAAAAGAAAGCTGTTGACCAGCATGGGGCGATAGAGGGAGAGCTGCTGTTCCAGTAAGACCTTGTTTTCCAGAATGCCAGTGACGGTATTTTTCAGGGTCTCATATTCCGGATCTGTCTCCTGCTCAGCTCCGGTATCTGCCAGCAGAGAGGACAATTCCCGGATTGGAGCATAGCTTTTTTTACAAATTGCATTTACAAAAGGGGTCAGCAGCACAGATCCTGCCAGAAAGAGCAGAGTCAGGATTACCACCTGAAGGATCCGCTGATTCCGGACAAAGGCAGGGGCATAGCCCACATAGTGTGTCCAGCCACTGTAGGGATCTGTGGTGGAGATGTATTTGTTACTTTTAACGGGCAGACCGGCTGTATCGGTGGTAAGGAAATTCCCTTGAGGACCGGAATGAAAAAGCAGAGTCTGATCCTTTCCGACAATGTAGTATTCCATATTTCTTCGCATGGTAGAATGCAGTTCTTTCAGGATTTGTGTATCATTAAGGAACAGAAAAAGGAGTCCATAGGATCCACCGGTACCATTGCTGATCGGCAGGATGCAAAGAGACTGCCGGGAAGCGTTGGTTTCAGGAAGCTCTGATCTGGGAACAAAAAGATAGTATCCAGGGGTCAATGGCTTAAGGTAATCCTGAAAAGCATCAGAGTCCATATTAAATACATTCCGGCAGAAGTTATCCAGAGTAATGGTTCCGTAATCCGATATAATGTATTCCTTGTGGTTCAGGTAAATGCTCATGGATGAAACATGCTTGCTCAGTGCTTTCTGCGAAACCAAATCATGCTGAGCTTTGAAAAAGGTAGTTGAATCGGTGCTGGAAAAGGTCAGGGCAGCATCGCTGGAGGAGTACAGAATCTGCAAAGAAGCCAGTTTTCCCACATTAAAAGCGACGGTCTGACATTCACGCAGAAGGCCGTCTGAAAACTCACACAGAGATTCCGCAGACTGACAGAGAAGCTCTTTCTTATGCTGATAGGACTGATAAAAAAACAGTCCCTCCGCCAAAAGGAACACAGCAGTATAAATCAGGAAAAGCTGAAGATAATGCCGGTAAAACATTTTTTTATAAGTAGAAGCTGTAAAAGCAGGTTTGAATCGGCTGAACATAACAAAACTCCTCTTTGATTAAGCATTCATAACGCTCAGTGTTTAGTGTATCATAATCATATTTTTTTGACTAGTGCAAGGTGTTGAAAATAGAAGAGAAAAGGGGAAAAAGGGGAAAAAGGATCATGAGAGAGCAGGTTTCTATTGTAATTGTAGGTGCGGGGGGAAGGGGCTTTCTGGCCTATGCACCTTATACAAAACAGCATCCCGAAAAAATAAGACTTGCTGGAGTTGCCGAGCCAGTTGGATTTCGGAGAGAACGGATCAGAGAGGAATACAGACTTTCGCAGGAGCAGTGCTTTTCCAGTGCGGAGGAGTTGTTTGCACAGCCAAGGATGGCCGATATTGCGCTGATCTGTACACAGGACAGACAGCATGTGGAGCATGCCATAATGGCCATTCAAAAGGGGTATGAGGTTCTGGTGGAAAAACCGGTTTCTCCTTCGATGGGGGAATGCAGGAGACTCTGCCAGGAAGCAGAACGGTATGGACGGAGGGTTACGGTATGTCACGTGCTTCGCTATACTTCGTTTTACAAAACTATCAAGGAAATGCTACACTGTAATAGAATTGGCAGGGTGATTTCAATCCGGGCAACAGAGAATGTGGGATACTGGCATTATACACATAGCTATGTCCGGGGAAAATGGAATAAAAATGAGGACACCAGCCCGATGATTCTGGCAAAATGCTGCCACGATATGGATTTATTTGTCTGGCTGACAGAAAGCAGATGCCGGTCGATTGCATCCATGGGAGAATTGAGTTATTTCCGGAAAGAATACGCACCTCCCGGAGCAGCCGGATACTGCATGCAGTCGTGCGGTGTGAAGGCGGACTGTCCTTTTGATGCTGAAAAGATTTATCTTCCTGATAGGCAGAAGGAAAAAGATTTGGAGGGAAGAGAGTGGATGCAGCAGGAGGTTGGAGGAGGCACTGACCGGGAAACGATCAGGGATGCACTGTTTGAGGGAAGATATGGACGGTGTGTCTTTGCTTGTGATAACGATGTGGTAGATCATCAGGTAGTTTGTGCAGAGATGGAAAATGGAGTCACAATTTCTTTTTCCATATCGGGATTCCACGAAAAAAATTACCGCACTATACATATCATGGGAACGGAAGGGGAGCTTTCCGGAGTCATGGAGGAGGAGCATCTTACTCTGCAGCGGTTTGGAGAAAATCCCGTGAAAATTTTCACGGGTCAGGAAAAAGGAGAACTTAGCCACGGAGGAGGAGATGCACAGATGATGGAAGAAGTATATACTTCCTTTACAGAGGGAAAAGAGTCCCTCACCGGACTTAGGGATTCTCTTGAAAGCCATTATATGGCCATGGCCGCAGAGCAGTCCCGAGTTAAGGGTGGAAGCAGAATCCTGATGCGGGAATTCCGTGAATCCTGATGAAAGGGGCACAGAGTCTGATCTGAAGACATATAAAGAGACATAGAAGGGAGAAAAACACAATGAGAGAAATATCACAGGAACAATTAAAGGAAGCAATTGGCTACTATGACTTTGAGGGTGAGCTGATGGCAGCCAATACTTATGGAAGCGGTCATATTAACGATACCTATCTGTTGGAATACCGGGTTCATGGAGAAGAGAAGGTTAAGGTGATTCTGCAGAGAATGAACACGGATATATTTAAGGCTCCGGAGCAGGTGATGGAAAATATCGTAGGAGTGACCGGATTTTTAAGAAAGAAGATCAGGGAAGAGGGAGGAGATGAGAACCGGGAAACCCTGAACCTGATTTGTGCCAGAGATGGCAGATACTATGTGGTGGATTCTAAAGGAGATTATTGGAGAGCCTATCAGTTTATTAAGGGAGTGCAAAGCTATGATCAGGTCAAGGAGCCGGAGGACTTCTACGAGTGCGCAGTTTCTTTTGGACATTTCCAGAAAATGCTGGCAGATTATCCCGCAGAAACCCTGCATGAAACCATAAAAGGGTTTCATGATACCAAGGCGAGACTGCAGACCTTTAAGGAAGCGGTGAAGAAGGATGTATGTGGGCGTGCGGAACTGGTACAGGAGGAAATCCGGTTTGTGCTGGAAAGGGAGGATGTGGCAGCGGTGTTTGGTGATCTGCTGGATCAGGGCAGGCTGCCACTCCGGGTTACACATAACGACACAAAGCTCAATAACATTATGATCGATGATGTGACCAGAAAGGGAATCTGTGTGATTGATCTGGACACTGTGATGCCTGGTCTTGCCATGAATGATTTTGGAGATTCAATCCGTTTTGGTGCCAGTACCGCCTTGGAGGATGAGCAGAATCTGGAGCTTGTGTCCTGCAGCATGGATTTATTCGAACGCTATACACGGGGATTTTTGGAGGAATGCGGAGAAAAGCTGACTTCTTTGGAAATTGAAATGCTGCCGATGGGTGCAAAGGTTATGACATTTGAATGCGGAATGCGTTTTCTGACAGACTATCTGGAGGGAGATCATTATTTCAAAATCCATCGTGATAACCATAATCTGGATCGTTGCAGAACACAGTTTAAGCTGGTTGCGGATATGGAACAGAAATGGGAACAGATGCATGAAATTGTCCGTAAATATGCCAAATGATCTTAAGGAATAAACTGAAGAGGAGCAGAATGTTTTAAAAAAAATACTTGCTGTATTTGGGTCTCTATAGTAGAATATAACGTGGTAATTGGATTGTATACAATTATCCAAAGATACGACTTAGTTTATGCAAAGGAGATCTCGTATGAAGGCGTACAAAGATTTAAGCAAGGAAGAACTTCTGACTTTACAGGAGCAGCTGAATAAGAAATATGAAGAAGCGATGGTCAAGGGACTTAAACTGGATATGTCAAGAGGAAAACCGGCTGCTTCACAGCTTGATATGGAAATGGATTTTATGAATGTTCTGAATGCGGACTCCGTATTGAAGACGGAAGAAGGCGTTGACTGCAGAAACTATGGTGTAATGGATGGTATACCGGAAGCAAAAAAGCTGATAGGAGATGTTCTGGGGGTTCCGGCAGATAATGTTATTGTATTTGGAAATGCAAGTCTGAATATTATGTATGACACAGTGGCAAGGTCTGAGATATTTGGTGTAATGGGAGGAACACCCTGGTGTAAATTAGACAAGGTAAAATTCCTCTGTCCGGTTCCCGGATATGACAGACATTTTGCGATTACCGAGCAGTTTGGGATAGAAATGATCAATGTGCCCATGACAGAGGATGGACCTGACATGGATATGGTAGAGGAGCTGGTAAGTACAGATGATGCTGTCAAAGGTATCTGGTGTGTACCAAAGTACTCTAATCCGCAGGGGTATACTTATTCTGATGAAACGGTAAAGCGTTTTGCAGCACTGAAGCCGGCGGCAAAGGACTTCCGTATTTACTGGGACAATGCTTATGTGATCCATGATCTGTATGAAGAAAAAAAGGATACTCTGTTAGATATCATTTCAGAATGTGAAAAAGCAGGTAACCCGGATATGGTATATGAATTCTGCTCTACTTCAAAGGTTACTTTCCCGGGAAGTGGTATTGCGGCATTGGCTGCATCAAAAGCAAATCTTGACTTCATTAAAAAATTTATGACGATTCAGACGATCGGTTATGACAAGATCAATCAGCTGCGTCATGTAAGATATTTTAAGGACGCAGAGGGAATGAAAGCACATATGATGAAGCATGCAGAGATTATGCGTCCCAAGTTTGAAGCAGTGCTTCATGTTCTTGAAGATGAACTGGACGGACTTGAGATCGGTTTCTGGACGGAACCTAAGGGTGGTTATTTCATTTCCTTTGATGCACTTGAAGGCTGCGCAAAGAAGATTGTTGAGAAATGTAAGGAGGCAGGTGTGGTACTGACAGGCGCAGGTGCAACCTACCCCTACAAGAAGGATCCAAAGGACAGCAATATCCGTCTGGCACCCAGCTTCCCGACACCAGAAGAACTGGCGATGGCAACAGACCTGTTTGTCCTTTGCGTAAAGATTGTCAGTGTGGAAAAACTGTTGAAAGAGGCGTAGATCATTTATCATGGAAGAATTTCAGAGATTGTCCAGGGATCTTGTACAGAAGGGTGCCATTATTGATTATTATCAGGACACCATTAAGGTTCCAAATGGAAATATAGTAAAGTGGGATTTCATTAAACATAAGGGAGCAGCAGCAGTAGTTCCAGTTGATGACAGGGGACGCCTTATCATGGTGCGTCAGTACAGGAATGCACTGGATCGTTATACACTGGAGATTCCGGCAGGCGGACTGAATGGAGAAAACGAGCCGACAGATCAGGCAGCGCTTCGCGAGCTGACAGAGGAAACCGGTTACCATGCAGAAAAAATAGAATTGCTTCTCCGCATCAGGACTACAGTGGCTTTCTGCAATGAAAAGATCGATATTTATGTGGCAACAGGTCTGATACCAGGAAAACAGCATCTGGATGAGGATGAGTTTGTGACGGTAAGGGCATATGATCTGGATGACCTTATTTCGATGATCCTTGATGGAACGATCGAGGATTCCAAGACGGTATCTGCGATCCTGGCCTATAAAGAAAAATATGTGAGATAAAGAAAAAGTGCGGATAAAAGAGACAGGCAGTGCATAGGTATATGTGCTGCCTGTTTTTCATATATTAGACAAACACATGAGATTGGAAAAGAGGGGAAGAAATATGCGGGAGCGGATGGAATATATCAAACGGAGACGACTATACAGAAGCTGTCTGCTCTATTTCCTGACAGGAATCCTGGCAGGCGTTCTGTTCATGTACTTTGCCAGACATAGTGCTATCAGTGCAGAGGCGTTCTTTAAAAAGAGTGTCCTCCTTGAGATGAGTTATGGAAAACTGGATAAGGGACAGTTTCTTAAATATGAATTGCCAAGGAGATTGCGCCCTGCAGCATGCCTGCTTCTTCTTTCCACCACCTGCCTTGGATTTTTAGCTATTAGATTTTACACGGTGATGAAAGGCTTTCTGGCAGGACTTCTGTTCTCTGGAACGGTATTGGCTTACGGAGGCAGGGGAGTTCTGTTCCTGATCGTACTACTGTTTCCACACCAGCTGCTCTTGCTGCCGGCTTTTTTTCTGATGCTTTGTTTCTGCTATCAGGTGAGCTGCATTTCAAGAGCACCGGAAGGCTGCATATGGCCGATTTATACAGGAAGAAAAAAGCAGCTCATCTCACTGCTGTTGATCCTCTTATGGATCCTGTTCATCACAGTGATGGGCTGCCTTCTGGAATGCTATGTAAATCCCCTGCTGGTAGCAGATGCGGTAAGACTGCTTCTTTAAAAGAGAAATCATACCAGATTATTCATACTCAGCAATATCATAAATAAGCTTCTCAGAATCTTCAAAGCCAAGGCAGGGATCGGTAATGGATTTGCCATAGACACCTTCGCCTACCTTCTGGCTTCCCTCTATCAGGTAGCTTTCGATCATGACACCTTTAACGAGGCTATGGATATCGGGACTGAGCTTACGGCTGTGCATAACTTCTTTAATAATACGTATTTGCTGCTTGTACTGCTTGGAAGAATTGCTGTGATTGGAATCAATGATCGCAGCAGGATTCTTCAGATCTCTTTCATTATAAAGCTGCAGCAGAAGATTCAGGTCTTCGTAGTGGTAGTTGGCAAGATTCTGCCCATGCTTACTGGTGGCACCACGCAGGACGGTATGAGCAAGGTCATTACCGGTTGTATTTACCTCCCATCCACGATAGATAAAGGTATGGGGATGCTGAGCTGCATAAACAGAGTTCAGCATAACAGTAAGATCTCCACTGGTAGGATTTTTCATGCCTGCAGGAACATCAAAACCGCTGACAGTCATACGGTGCTGCTGATCCTCTACAGAACGGGCGCCAATGGCCACATAGGAAAGAATGTCGGAAATATATCTCCAGTTCTCGGGATAGAGCATTTCGTCAGCAGCAGTAAGACCGGAAACATCCATGGCATGGATCTGCATCTTACGCATGGCGATCAGACCTGCCAGAAGATCCGGCTTTTTCTCAGGATCCGGCTGATGCACGATACCCTTGTAGCCCTCACCGGTAGTACGGGGCTTATTGGTATAGATCCGAGGGATCAGGATCAGCTTATCCTTTACTTTTTCGTTGACCTTTGCAAGACGGCTGACATAGTCGCAGACAGCATCTTCATTGTCTGCGGAGCAGGGACCAATGATCACAAGAAATTTATTGCTTTTTCCGGTGAGGACATCACGGATCTCCTGATCTCTTTCTTTCTTTAACGCAACAAGCTTTTCAGGAACAGGATACTGCTCCTTGATCTCGCTTGGAGTTGGTAATTTTTTCACAAACTCAAATGACATAATAGGTTCCTCCTCTGATGTAAGCATTTGTTATTATAATATAGAAAAAAAGAAAGCGCAAGGTTGCAAAGCACCGGGAAACAGTGTAAAATTACGAGGTATCATCTATAAAAGGATAAAAGAAAAGGGAGGCCGGAGTATGGCGCTTAGTAAGAAACCGGTAACCGGTATGAAGGATATTCTGCCGGAGGAAATGAAGATCAGAGATTACGTGATCGGTGTGATCAAGGAGACCTATGGTAAATTTGGATTTACTTCCATTGAGACCCCCTGTGTGGAGAATATAGAGAACCTGACAAATAAGCAGGGCGGAGAGAATGAGAAGCTGATCTTTAAAATATTAAAACGTGGAGAGAAGCTGAATCTTGAAACAGCAAAGGAGGAGAAGGATCTAGTGGACGGAGGGCTCCGTTATGATCTTACTGTTCCGTTAGTGCGGTATTACTCTGCACATGCAAATGAACTTCCGGCACCCTTTAAGGCTCTGCAGATGGGAAATGTATGGCGTGCTGACAGACCGCAGCGTGGCCGTTACCGTCAGTTCATGCAGTGTGATATTGATATTCTGGGAGAACCCTCCAACCTGGCAGAGATCGAGCTGATTCTGGCTACGACAACGACGCTTGGTAGGCTTGGATTTTCGGGATTCCAGATCAGGATCAATGAAAGAAGGATCCTGAAGGCTATGGCAGCCTACAGTGGATTTGCAGAAGAAAGCTATGATCATGTGTTTATAACCCTCGACAAGATGGACAAGATCAGACTTGAAGGAGTAGAAGCAGAGCTTCTTGAAGATGGCTTTGCAAAGGAAAGCGTTGATAAATACCTGGAGCTATTCAAGGGTATGGAAGCTGCTGAAAATGGTCTTGCCTATCTTGCAAAAAAGCTTGGTGATTTTCTGGATGAGGAAGTAAAGGAAAGCCTTCAGGAGATCATGGAAAGCGTAAATTCTACCAAAAGTGCTGATTTTGAACTGGTATTTGACCCTACACTGGTTCGCGGAATGTCCTATTATACCGGTACAATCTTTGAAATCGCAATGCCTCAGTTTGGAGGAAGCTGTGGAGGCGGCGGAAGATATGACAGGATGGTAGGTAAATTTACCGGAAAGGATGTTCCCGCCTGCGGCTTTTCCATTGGATTTGAAAGAATCATCCTGCTTCTTATGGAGAATGGATTTAAGGTACCTTCTCAGCCTGAGAAGGCAGCCTTCCTGATCGAGAAGGGTGTGGCAAAGGAAGAGCTGTGCAAGGTGATCGCAGCAGCACAGGAGGAGAGAAAATCAGGAACTCAGGTACTTGTTGTCCGTATGAATAAGAATAAAAAATTCCAGAAGGAACAGCTTACGAAAGACGGCTATACAACCTTCCGCGAATTCTATAAGGATCCTCTGAAATAATATGGAAGAATCTGAGAAAAACTCTCATTAAAAGCTCTTGTGTTACAGGAATCCTTTTTGTATAATAATTCAAGAGTTAGACACAACTAACTTACGAATAAATCATGGAAGACTCCCATCGGCTCTGAGCTGCTGAATCAGAAGCCACCGGAAGAAAAACCTTCCGGCAGGGAGTATCTTCATTTACAGAAAGGAGACAGCAGGGATGAATTACCTGGAAATTGAAAAAGTTATCGGAAGAGAAATATTAGACTCAAGAGGAAATCCTACCGTTGAAGCGGAAGTGATACTGGCTGACGGAACCGTAGGAAGAGGAACAGCACCAAGTGGTGCTTCCACAGGTGAATTTGAAGCGCTTGAGCTGCGTGATGGAGATAAGGGACGATATCTGGGAAAGGGTGTGCAGAAGGCTGTTCAGAATATCAATACAACAATCAATGAGGTACTCTGTGGCATGGATGCATCTGACATCTATGCAGTAGATCAGGCCATGATCAAAGCAGATGGAACAAAGGATAAATCGAAGCTGGGTGCCAATGCGATTCTGGCAGTATCCATTGCATGTGCAAGAGCAGCATCCATTTCCCTGGATATTCCGTTGTATCGTTTCCTTGGCGGTATTTCCGGGAACAGACTGCCGGTTCCCATGATGAATATTATCAACGGAGGATGTCATGCACTGTCTTCCGGACTTGATGTACAGGAATTTATGATCATGCCGGTAGGAGCTCCTTCCTTTAAGGAATGTCTGCGGTGGTGTGCAGAGGTATTCCATGCGCTGGCTTCTATTTTAAAGGAGAGAGGACTTGCTACATCAGTAGGAGATGAAGGTGGATTTGCACCGGCTCTTAGGTCTGATGAAGAGGCAATCGAAACAATTCTGGAGGCAGTAAAGAAGGCCGGCTATGAGCCTGGCAGAGATTTTAAGATTGCCATGGATGCTGCATCTTCTGAATGGAAGAGTGAGAAGGGCAAGGGCTATTATAAGCTTCCCAAGGCTGGTACAGAATATACGGATGAGGAACTGATCGAGCACTGGGCAGACCTTTGTGAGAAATATCCGATCATTTCCATCGAGGATGGTCTGGATGAAGAGGACTGGGAAGGCTGGCAGAAGCTGACAAAGAGACTGGGCGACAAGGTACAGCTTATAGGAGATGACCTTTTTGTGACCAATACAGAAAGACTTTCCAAGGGAATCTCACTTGGTGCAGGCAATGCGATCCTGATCAAATTAAATCAGATCGGTTCTGTTTCTGAGACACTGGAAGCGATCAAGATGGCACATGAAGCAGGCTATGCGGCGATCAGCTCCCACCGTTCCGGTGAAACAGCAGACACGACGATCGCTGACCTTGCTGTGGCATTAAACACCTGTCAGATCAAAACCGGTGCACCCAGCCGATCGGAAAGAGTTGCTAAGTACAACCAGTTACTCCGTATTGAAGAGGAACTGGGCAGCAGCGCAGTATATCCGGGAATGAAAGCATTTCATGTAAAGTAACATGTGATACTCCTTGAAAAACTGGATATTCCACTCCTTCCAAAAGAGATCGAAGGAATCGGATACAGGCTTCTTTCAGACAGCAGTGAGCCTTATGAGAAAAAAGGATTATTCCATTTCGGAAAATAAAAGGATCAGAGAGGATCTGATGACTATGCCTGTGCCGCCTCTGCCAGATATCTGGCAGGGACGGCAATTTTTTTGCCCTTATCCGGTAATTGTGGTACAATATGATATCAGAATGAAGAATAAAGGGGGGGCGCTCAGAGAATGTATGACTATCTGGTAGTTGGAGCGGGACTTTTCGGTGCCGTATTTGCCTGTGAAGCCAGAAAAGCAGGAAAACATGTGCTTGTTATTGATAAAAGAGATCATATTGCCGGGAATGTTTACACAGAGGATATAGAAGGAATCCATGTACACCGGTACGGAGCCCATATTTTTCACACCAATAACAGGATGGTATGGGACTATGTGACAAAATATGCAGACTTTAACCGCTTTACCAACAGTCCGGTGGCTAATTACAAGGGGGAGCTGTACAGTCTTCCTTTTAATATGTATACCTTTAATAAAATGTGGGGTGTGGTAACACCAGAGGAAGCGGCGCAGAAGATTGAGAAGCAGAAGAGAGAGGCCCATATCACAGAGCCGAGGAATCTGGAGGAGCAGGCAATCTCTCTGGTAGGAACCGATATTTATGAAAAGCTGATCAAGGGATATACGGAGAAGCAATGGGGACGTCCATGCAGTGAGCTGCCGGCATTTATCATCAAACGTCTGCCGGTACGTTTTACCTTTGATAATAATTATTTTAATGCGCTGTATCAGGGGATTCCGATTGGAGGGTATACGAGGCTGGTACAGAATATGCTTGAAGGCATTGAGGTCAGGCTGCAGGAGGATTATCTGGAAGACAGGGAGTATTGGAACGGTCTGGTGGATCAGATTATCTATACTGGTCCTGTGGATGCTTATTTTGACTACTGCTTTGGAACTCTGGAATACAGAAGCGTGCGCTTTGAAACAGAGCTGCTGGATCAGATTAATTTTCAGGGAAATGCTGCTGTAAATTATACTGACAGAGAAACACCTTATACAAGGATCATTGAGCATAAATGGTTTGAGTTTGGAAAAGATGAAAAGGGAGAGGATCTGCCTAAGACTGTGATCAGCAGAGAATACTCTTCTGAGTGGGAAAAGGGGGATGAACCATATTATCCGGTAAATGATACGAAAAATAACGCCCTTTATGAAAAATATAAAAAGCTGGTGGAGACCGAAGAAAAGGTGATATTTGGCGGAAGACTTGGAGAATACCGGTATTATGACATGGATGCAGTCATAGCAGGCAGCCTGGATTTGTGCAGAAAAAAATTATTGTAAAAACTGATAGAATAAGGGGATTACAAATTGAATAAAGATTATGCAGGTGATGAATTTATCATTATAATCCAGAGTATACAGAGTAAGATCGTTGATAAGACAGTAATGCAGTGCATGGAGCTGTTTTCCCAACCGTTTTCTTTGGCTGGAGAGCCAAGAAGAGTCGGGGGAAGTATCGGAATCGCATCCTTCCCCAAGGATGCTGCTACATTGCAGGGCTTGATCGAGTGTGCTGATTCTGCTACGTATACGGTAAAAAAGAGTGGAAAAAATCGTTTTGCATATTATGAGGGCGGAAAAAGTGAAGAGAAGTGAATGGAGGCAGAAATATGAATGTGAAATTAGTATTGTCGCAGCTGGATTCTCTGATTGAAAACCGCAGAACCGATCTGGTAGAAGGCTATTTAAGAGAAAAAATGGAAGAGGCAGCTGAGGAAGGTGACAGGCGTGCAGTAATCACGCTGATAAATGAACTGATCAGCTATTATGGAGGAACAGGAGAATTCGAAAAGATGGTGGAATACTGTCAGCAGGTTCTCCTGCTTTTGCAGGGAATGGGAATGAAAGGGACAATTCCTTATGCAGCTACGCTTCTTCATGTAGCAGATGCATACAGAGAGGCAGGACTTCTTTCGGATGCCATGAGAGCCTATCAGGAGGTCAAAGGGATTTACGAGGGAAGCATAGCTTATAATGATTTCAGATATGTAGAGCTGTATCAGGGCATGAGTCTTCTTTTCCAGCAGACAGGGGACGATGAAAGTGCCTGTGACTGTCTGCAAAGGGCACTCTCTGTTGCCAGTCAGTATCAGGGTGCCAGGACAGAGGTGGCAGCGATCTATACGAATCTGGCACTGGCGGAGATTAAGCTGCTCCGCTATGAAGAAGCCATGGATCATCTGAAAAGAGCGATATCCCTGTACGAAATGGATGAAGAAAGAGATTATCATTACAGCGGTGCCCTGTCGGCAATGGGTGAGGTACTGTATATGACAGGGGAGCTTGAGGAATCCGCCAGATTTTATAAGCTGGCACTTCTTGAGATTGAGAGGACATCAGGAAGAAATCAGGCGTACGAAATTACATTACAAAACCTGCATGCAGTTATTCAGGAGCAGAAAAACGCACTGATCAGAAACCTCAGCTTTGAAAAGGGAATGGAGCTGTGCCAGGCCTTTTATGAAGAATATGGTATCCCTATGATCAGGACAAGGTTTCCGGCATATGAGGGTGTGATCGCAGCGGGTCTGGTAGGAGAAGGATCGGAATGCTTTGGATATGATGATGAAGTATCAAGGGATCATGATTTTGGCCCGGGCTTCTGCCTCTGGCTGACAGATCAAGTATATGATGAGATCGGTGAAGAGCTGCAGCAGGCCTATGATGAACTGCCGCATACCTTTATGGGAGTCACAAGGGTAACCTCTGCCAAGGCAAGAAAAAGAGTCGGTGTATTCAGGATCCGTGAGTTCTATGGAGAACTCACAGGACTGCAGGATGTACCGGTATCCAGAAGACAATGGGAGGTTATACAGGACTATCAGCTCAGTACAGCCACTAATGGAAGAGTTTTCAGGGATGACCTTGGAGAGTTCACAAGAATACGAAAAGGATTGCTTTCTTATTATCCGGAGGAAGTGAGACTCAAAAAGATCGCCAGGGAAGCGGCACTGATGGCACAGGCCGGGCAATATAATTACAGCCGTATGCTTGGAAGAAATGAAACAGTAACGGCACAGATCGCACTGGCAGAATTCATGAAGCATACGATGGCGATGATCTATCTCCTGAACCGGAGCTATGCGCCTTTTTATAAATGGATGCACAGGGGACTGGAAAAGCTCCCGCTGCTCAAGGAATTGAGAGATGTGCTTACTGCTTTGTCACAGATGCCGGTTGGGGATGAAAGAATTCCGGAAACGATAGAGTTCATAGTGTCACGTATTATTGCAGAAATGAAGAAAGAGGGTCTGACAAGCGGAGAGGATAATTATCTGGAACATCATACAGAGAATATCCTGAGGGGTATACCAACACTCGAATAGAATCAGAGAACCTGCTATCGGCAGGTTCTCTGTATGTCAGGAAATACTCTTTAACAATCCATTGGCAATTGCTCTGGCAATTTCCTGAAACTGAGTATCAAAACGTATGTTATCTTTATCTGTATTAATAAATCCGACTTCTACAAGAACGGCAGGCATGTCAGTCCGGCGCAGGACAGCCAGATTTGGCCGCTCCTGGATCCCCTGATTGACAAATCCTACACGGGTAAGCTCACGGTTTATGTTCTCTGCAATGGTTCTGGCAATGCCGTTTTTGGAATAAACAAGGGATTCTACACCAGTATACTGGTTATCATAGGGACTGGAGTTACGGTGGATAGAGAGAAAATAGTCTGCACCGGAGGCATTTGCCATTGCAGCTTTACCGGCAGGGCTGGTATAGACATCACTGGTTCTAGTATAGATCACATTTACACCATTTTCTTCCAGTATGTTTCCCACAGCAAGGGCAAGGCGAAGGGTATCATCCTTTTCTTTTCGCCCAAGATAAGAAGCACCAAAGTCGGAACCCCCATGACCGGCATCAATTACAACTGTAGCCATAAAAACCTCTTTTAAAAGGACTTAAGATATTGTATGCTGTTAAACAGATAGCTGTGTATCGTAAGAAAGGAAGTAGGCATGAAAAATCAGACCAAAGAGAAAAAAGCATATCAGGCAGTTATATTTGACCTGGATGGAACTCTGTTAAATACATTGGAGGATTTGAAGGACAGTGTAAATTATGCACTGCGGATGTATCATAAAAAAGAACGGTCACTGGAGGAAGTACGGAATTTTGTTGGAAATGGTGTTGAGAAGCTGGTACAGAGAGCACTTATGCCAGAGCAGGATGAAAAGACATTTACAGAGGTATTTGCTGTATTTAAAGCATATTACGAAGAACATTGCAATGATAAGACCTGTCTCTATCCCGGAATCGCAGAGCTTCTGACAAGCTTACAGAAAAAAGGAATCAAAACGGCAATCGTATCCAACAAGATGCAGGAGGGAGTGGATGTCCTGTATCATCTTTATTTTGAAAAATATCTGAAGGTAGCAATCGGCGCAAGCGAAGGAATCCGTAAGAAACCGGCACCGGATACTGCCAGAGAAGCACTGCGGTTATTACAGGTTTCAGCAAAGGACGCCCTGTATGTGGGAGATTCTGATGTGGATATTGCAACTGCCAGAAATGCAGGAATGGACTGTGTATCTGTCACATGGGGATTCCGGACAGTAGAAGAGCTGCAGGCAGCTGGAGCGACTGCGATGATAAATAGACCGGAAGAACTGCTGGCTCTGATAGAAACATCCGGGAAAGAAACAGAAATGGAAAGAGAAATGGAAACAGCAGCACCTGTAAAATGGCTGTCCAAATTTCCAGAGAACCGAGAAATTACTGTAAGTGTGCCGGGATCTAAAAGTATCACAAACAGGGCACTTCTTCTGGCAGCCCTGTCACAGGGAACATGTCATTTAAAAGGAGTCCTGTTCAGCGATGATTCCCGTGGCTTTCTGGACTGCTTAATTAAATTAGGATTTAATATTAAAATAAATGAGAAGAAGAAAGAAGTTATAATAGAAGGAGCAGGAGGAAGGATTCCTGACAGAAAGGCTTCCATCAATGTAAGAAGTGCAGGAACTGCGGCACGTTTTCTTACAGTAATGCTGGCTATGGCCGGAGGGGATTATGAACTGACAGCGTCGCCTCAGATGTGTAAGCGCCCCATGGAACCATTACTTTCCCTGCTGGGGGCATGTGGTGTTACACTTGAGTTCCGCGGGGAAGAAGGACATTTTCCTTTTGTCCTGCATTCTGACGGTATTCATCAGAAGGAAGTAAGGATCAATACAAAGATCAGCAGTCAGTTTGCCAGTGCTTTATTAATGTGTGCAGCCATGAAGGAAGACGGCCTGACTGTCATACTGGAAGGAGACAGAAGCGAAGGTGCATATATTAAAATGACACTTGCTATGATGAGACAGTTTGGAATTGAAGTGGAAAGGGAAGGAAGGAAGTGCATCGTGTCCGGAAATACTTCCTTTGGTATTACGGTATATGAGATTGAGCCGGATGTTTCTGGAGCCTGTTATTTCTATGCAATGGCTCCACTTTTAAAAACAAGTGTTATTGTAAATGGAGTCCATGAAAACTCCATGCAGGGAGATATCGCATTTTTGTCTGTGCTTTCCAAAATGGGGTGTAAGATGGAGGATACAGAGAAAGGGATCTGTGTGGATGGACGTCTGTTAAGTTCATATCCGGGGCAGACTCTTTCCATGAAGGATTTTTCTGACCAGACTATGACCATGGCAGCAATTGCACCATTTGCTGTTTCAGAAACAAGGATCTGTGATATAGAACATATCCGCTATCAGGAATCAGACCGGATGAAAGCGATCATCACTGAATTAAACAGGATGGGTGTCAGCTGCGAGGAGATTCCAGAGGAAAAGGGAATTCTGATCAGACCGGTTTCAGAAGATGGGATCAGAGAAACGGAAGTGGAGACCTATGAGGATCACAGAATAGCGATGGCCTTTTCACTGATCGGAGTGAAAACAGGAAAGATCGGGATCAGGAATCCAGGATGCTGCAGGAAAACATTTGAAAATTATTTTGAATTGATCGAGGAATTACAGGAAAACAATCATGCAGGAAGTGCGGAACAGTAATACAGTTAAAATAACAGAGGAAAGAGCAGAAAGGGTAGTACTGGCGGCAGTGGAGGAGGGCATCACAGAATCAACAGGTGATATGTCACACAGAATGGATGAGCTTGCCAGCCTTGCGAAAGCCTGCTATATGGAACCGGTCGGTATGGTCATACAAAGGCTGGAAACAGTGAATAAAGGGCTCTATATGGGAGCTGGCAAGGTACAGGAATTAAAGGAACTGTGTGTAAGGCTGGAAACTGATCTGGTTGTTTTTAACAATTCCCTGACACCATCCCAGCTGAGAAATCTGCAGGATCTGCTGGATGTCCCTGTTATGGACAGGACGACACTGATCCTGGAGATCTTTGAAAGCAGGGCAAGGACAAGAGAAGCCAGACTTCAGGTGGAAACAGCAAAGCTTCAGTATCTCCTGCCGAGACTGGTAGGCATGCATGAAGCACTGACAAGGCAGGGCGGAACCAGTGGCAGCATGAGCAGCAGGGGAGCCGGAGAAAAGAAACTGGAGTTAGACAGACGGAAGATCGAACACAGAATTGCGGAACTGCAGCGTGAGCTGAAGGAAATTACCAAGGAGAGAGAAGTACAGCGGAGCAGAAGAAATAAAGGAAGACTGCCGCTTGTTTCTCTTGTCGGGTATACCAATGCAGGAAAATCAACGATCATGAATGCCATGGTGGATCGTTATGCGGCTGGAGAAGAAAAGAGAGTGCTTGAGAAGGATATGCTTTTTGCTACACTGGATACCTCGATCCGCCGGATCAATACCGGGGATAACAGAGATTTTCTGCTGTCAGATACAGTTGGATTTATCCATGATCTGCCCCACAGTCTGGTGAAAGCATTCCGATCTACGCTGGAGGAAATAGAGAAAGCTGATCTGCTTATACAGGTGGTGGATTATTCGGATCCCTTTTATGAGGAACAGATGAAAACAACGGCGCAGACCCTGACAGAGCTTTCGGTAGGACATATTCCCATGCTTACCGTATATAATAAGGCGGACAGAAGGGAAGGGGCTTCCTATCCGAGAACAGTTGGAGATAAGCTCTTTGTTTCAGCAAAGGAAGAAGCATCACTGGATCTGCTTGTCGGGGAGATCCTTAAAAAGATTTATGCAGATCAGGTGGAAGGAGAGTTCCTGATTCCTTTTCAAAGAGGGGATATTGTTTCTTATTTTATGGAAAATGCTGTGATACTTAAGCGGGAATATCAGGAGGAGGGAACGCTTCTTTTGGTGAAATGCCATCCGGCAGACAGGGAAAAATACCGCAGTTATCTGACAGAAACAGGGGGAAATGATGCAGAAGGAAAGATTGAATAAGTATCTGGCATCCTGCGGGGTATGCTCAAGGAGAGATGCTGATAAGCTAATAGAAGAGGGAAGGATCCAGGTAAACGGACAGAAGGCTGTGATGGGGCTCCAGGTCTCGGATGAGGATGAGATCGTGGTGAATGGAAAACATCTTCCCGGGAAAAATGATAAAGTGGTTTACGCTTACTATAAACCTCTGGGAGTGACGTGTACGGAGAGAGACCGGCATGCGGACAAGGTTCTGACACAGCAGGTGAAGCTGCCGGTGAGAGTGACCTATGCAGGCCGGCTTGATAAAGATTCAGAGGGGCTGATCCTGCTTACGAATGACGGAGACCTGATCCATACGATGATGAATGGCAGTGGAAACCATGAAAAGGAATATATCGTGAAGGTGAATAAGGAGATTACCGGGGAGTTTCTGCAGAATATGGCAGATGGTGTGTTCTTAAAGGAGCTGAACCGCAGGACAAAACCCTGTAAGGTAGAGAAAATTGGAAAATTTACCTTCCGGATCATTCTAACTCAGGGAGTTAACAGACAGATCAGACGAATGTCCCATGCTTTGGGATTTGAGGTGACAGAGATCAAAAGAATCCGGGTGGCAACTGTGGAACTTGCAGGCTTATTATCCGGGAAATATCGCCAGATCACTGGGATAGAATTACAGATGTTATATAATTCGTGCGTGAAAAATACCAGTAAATATAAGGAATTATAAAAAAGCGAAATCTTTTGGAAGCCTGAAAGCCTGCAGACAGAAAGACAGAAAAAAACAGGGATTATGAAATAAGCGTTGAAGGAAAAATAAAAATAAATGAAGGGAATCCTGCAAGCAAAATGGATAGTAATCGGATAGAAACAGAGGTAATGGGCAAAAAAGAATACAATGAACTTACGAAAACAATCAATTATCATATGGATCGCTATTATAATCAGGATGAACCGGAAATCAGTGATTATGACTATGACCAGCTGATGCTGAAGCTGAAAGCAGCCGAGAAGGAGCATCCGGAATGGGTCACATCACAGTCTCCAACGCAGAAGATCGGTGGCACGGTGAAGCGTGAGGCAGGTGTTAAGGTGACACATGATGTACCGATGCTTTCCATTGAAGATGTTTTTACAAAGGAAGATGTTACTGCATGGGTAGAGAAGGTAAAAGCCCTTCATCCGGACTGCAGTTTTTCTGTGGAGACCAAAATAGACGGACTCAGCATGACACTGCGGTATGAGACGGCAGAAGATGGATGCTTAAAGCTTATTCTTGCAGAAACCAGAGGAGATGGACTGGTTGGCGAGGATGTGACAGCCAATGCGCTTGTGATCCCGGACGTGAAACGGTCAGTAGATCTGCCTTATGCTTCCCTGCAGCTTCGCGGGGAAGTATACATGTCTCATGAAGATTTTGAAAGCTATAATCTTGAACAGGAACAGGCGGGAAAGAAGCTGGCGGCCAATCCAAGGAATCTGGCGGCAGGAACACTGCGGCAGCTGGATACGGGTGTTACAAAGAAGCGTGGACTTCGTATGTTTGTATTTAATGTGCAGCAGGGACCGGAGGAGCTGACGGAAAGTCATTGCAAGGGAATGGATATCCTGCAGCGGCATGGGATACCGGTTGTTTTTCACAGAAAATGCAATACGGCAGAGGAGATCATCAGAACGATAGATGAGATCGGGGATATGCGTGGTGATCTGGATTACGATATTGACGGAGCTGTTGTTAAGATCGATCAGATCCAATACCGGAATGATTTTCCGGCAGGAAGCAAATATTCAAGCGGACATATCGCCTATAAATATCCTCCGGAAGAGCGTGTCGTGATCATGGACGATATCCTGGTGGATGTCGGCAGAACCGGCAAGCTTACCTTTACCGGAGTATTTCATGATCAGAGCACAGGAAAGCCGGCAAGACTGTGTGGAACGAATGTATCAAGAGCAACTCTGCATAATCAGGATTATATTAATGAAATGCAGGCAGGTCTTGGAGGAGCATACAGGATCTTTAAGAGCGGGGAAATCATCCCCAAGTTAAACGGATGCGTTGAGCCACCAAAGCAGGTTTTTAAGGCACCGGAAAGATGTCCGGTTTGTGGAAGCGTCCTGGTGAAGGATGAGGATATGGCAGATATCTGCTGTCAGAATGTACTTTGCCCGGCACAGCTGACAAGAACGATTTCCTATTTCTGCTCTCTGGATGCAATGAACATTATGGGGCTTGGAGATTCGATCATCGATACACTGATCAAGGCAGGATACGTGAAAACCTTTGCAGATATTTATAAGCTGAAAGAACATAAAGAAGAATTGATTGTGAAAGGCGTATTTGGCAAAGAAAAAGGAACGGTCAGAGTGCTGGAGGCAATCGAAAAATCTAAGGAAAATGAACCGTTTAAGCTGCTGACAGGTCTGGGGATCAGAAATGTAGGAAAAAATACAGCCAGAACGATCATGAAGCATTTTGCATCTATTTCTGATCTGCAGAAGGCTTCTTATGAAGAACTGATCGCAATTGATGACATAGGAGATACTACGGCACAGTGTATCAGACAGTATTTTGATGATCCAGAGAATCAGGCGATCATATCAGAGCTTAAAGCCGCCGGGCTTACTATGGAAATGCCGGAAATTAATGATGCGGGTGATAGATTAAAGGGACTGACGATTGTTGTGACGGGAACACTGCCAACGCTTGGCAGAAAAGAAGTCGCAGATCTGATCGAAGACAATGGCGGAAAATGTACAGGCTCTGTTAGCAAAAAGACAGATTACCTGGTGGCAGGAGAGGCCGCGGGAAGCAAGCTTATAAAAGCACAGGCACTTGGGATCCCTGTTATTACAGAGGAAGAACTTCTGAAAATGCTTTCCTGAGTTTTATGCTTGTTTCACAGGAATATTTATAGTTTAATGGAAGAGAAGGAAATCATGCTTTTGAATGAAAAGAATATAAAAGAGTCAGATAAAAATATGAATGAAAATGAATTTGTGGAAGCAGATGCGTCAGAAGGATGGCAGGTGCGTCTGACTGCAATACTTCCGGCACTGGAGCAGGAGCTGCATCTGATCGAGCATTCTCTGTCAGTGCTGGTAAATCCAGGAAAAGACAACAGGATTTCTTCGTATGCTGTGTGTGTTTATGAGCCGGATCTTGTGGAAGATAAAAGGAACGGAAGCAGAAATACAGTTCTTGCCAGGATCAGGGAAGGAATTCTGAAATCAAACCCGGATATAGTGGCGGTTGATTCCAGAAATCCCGGGTTAAAGGAATTTGGAGAGGCTGTGGAAGACATAAATGGACGGTTTTCTGTCCGGATGGATAAGAATGCAGAGAATTTTGTGAAATGCCTCGAGAACTGTATCCGGTACGGGATAGAAAATTATGTTCCAAAGGCGGCTGCCTTTGCCTGCTGTGCAAGGTATAAGGAATGTTCGGAGGAAAAACGGTGTATTCATCCGAATACGCTTTATGCAAAGGCATGTGCATACAGAAAAAATCTCGAAAACGGCCGGGTGTTTTATTAACAGATAAGAATTGACAGAATAAGGAATGGAATAAGAAAGAGAAATCGGAGGAAAAGGGAATGCCGGTTAAGGTACAAAATGATCTGCCAGCGAAGGGCATACTGGAAAATGAAAATATATTCGTAATGGATGAAGACAGGGCGATGCATCAGAATATCCGTCCCCTTAGTATCTGTATCCTGAACCTGATGCCGGTGAAGCAGGATACGGAGCTGCAGCTCCTTAGGGCATTATCCAATACCCCGCTGCAGATAGCAGTTTCCTTTATGAAAATGAACAGTCATGTATCATTAAATACACCGATCCAGCATCTGAACCAGTTTTACAAGACATTTGATGAGTTGAAAAATAGCAAATATGATGGACTGATCATTACCGGAGCACCGGTAGAGCAGATCCCTTTTGAAGAGGTGGATTACTGGAAGGAGCTGTGTGAGATCATGGACTGGAGCAGAAAGCATGTCTTTTCCACGTTCCATATCTGCTGGGGAGCCCAGGCAGGACTTTACTATCACTACGGACTGAAAAAGGTACTCCTGCCACAGAAGCTGTTTGGTGTTTACGAGCATAAGGTAATGAACCGCAAGGTTCCCCTTGTGAGAGGCTTTGACGATACTTTTCTGATCCCTCACAGCAGACATACAGCAGTTCTTTCTGGGGATATCCATAACTGCAGTACACTGACAGTGCTGGCAGAGTCAGAGGAGGCAGGAGTCCTTCTCTGTATGGCGGAGGAAGGCCGGCAGATCTTCGTTATGGGACACCCAGAGTATGACCGGTATACCCTGCATAATGAATATATGAGGGATAAAAACAAGGGACTTCCCATTCAGATGCCGAAAAACTATTATCCGGGGAACGATGACTCGCAAAGACCATCTCTGCAATGGCGCTCCCACAGCAATAACCTTTACTGCAACTGGCTCAATTACTATGTATACCAGACCACACCTTATGATCTGAATGAGATTAACTGAAAAAGGTTACGGGTGAAATGATTCTGTATATTATTTCCTGCATCAGAGAAGACCATGAACTTAAGCTGGATGGATCTTTTCCGTCAGTTCTGTTGTAGTGATCGTCCCTCAAGGCACAACACACCGGTGAATGTTATCATTGGTGCCTTAATCAACTTATGAAGAACGCACCGGAATTGACCTGATTCACCAGTGTATTGTTGGCTTGTCGTCTGAGATGGCGAAACTGATGAAAATAAATACTGGAATGCGTCGAATGGATTCTCTAATGGTTGCTTCCAACATCAAAAAATGAGTCGGCTCGAATTACTTTATACCTGCGTTACAAATTTGGCAAAATTCATGCGTAAATCAGAAGACGGTGCATTTCCCGTGAGTACCAACTGTTAATAAGAGTGATTGAGGAACAGACTGATAAGGGACCGGATGGGAACTTGATCCTCAAATCCGGAAAATAAGACATGAACGCTAAGCTCCTTCAAAATCCTGCAGATCCGGATGCAACGTTTCGGACAAAAGCTGGTAAGGACTACCGCGGCTATATAGCAAATGTAGATGAAGCAGCAGATAAAACCCATTCCATGGCTGTTGATTATCAGTTTGAGAAGAACATCTACAGTGACAGTCAGTTTGCAAAGGACTATCTGGATAAACAGCCAGTATCCGAAGAAGAAGCTGTTCTGGTTACAGATGATGGCTATTGTGGGTACGAAAATGGAAAGCATCTTTTCCAATAGAACAATGCAAAACGAACTTCCTACCATGCAGAGCAGCAAAGATTCTTTAAAACTGAAAAATTCAAAGAATATGTTCCCCAAAATGTCGCAAAGTCATTTGCTTCAAGATAATCAAGAGGTTTCATATTTGGTGTGAAATTGACATCAATCTGTTCAGCACCTCTTAAAATGAGGTAAATATCAAGAAATTTTCTGTGAGCTTCCCAGCCCTTTGTTTCTACAGGTCATTCTTTTTAGCATAAGTTAAGCATTTTTTACACTATCTGCGAAGTGAGAAAGAAGTACATAAGGGATCTCCTTTTTTTAAATGTGTATATTATGTTGTTTTAGTGTATTGCGTAGAATCGTTGCCATAATGTCATATCCTTTTCCATTTGGATGAAGTCCATCATAAGTGATTCCATCTAAAGGAATACTTGCGTCAGGATGGCAGGTAGGTGTGTAATAATTGACAAAAATAAGATTTTCTTGTTTGGCTTTTTGAGTCAGCCAGTTATTAAAATCTTTTATGAAATCTTTTCGAGCTCTTTCATGTAAAGAAGTCGGCATATAAATTGGCATCAAAGAAGTTACGATTAATTGTGTATGGGTTTGCTTTGTCTGATGAATAATGTCGCAGTAATTTTCTTTTGCTTTTTCGAGAACGTCCTCATAAGGAGCAGGCGGAATTAATTTCCAATAATCACCTTCTAAGTCAATCGTATCATTAATCCCAATATCCAAAATACAATATTTCGGTTCAAGCTGTAAGACGTCAGTAAAAAAGCGTTTTCTTAAATAAGTAGTATTATCACCTGCAATTCCTCGATTAATAATAAAATGGTCAGGGTTTCTAAAATATGCGTTGAGTTCCCAGAAGTGTGTGATCGAATCCCCTGCAAAGATAAAATCTGGTTTTTGTTTAGAATAGAGTAAAGAATGATTTTTTATATTAAATTCTTTACGTCGGCTGTCGGCAGCCACAATTTCAGAATAATATCCAGTATCGTGATTTGATGGCATATCATACCTCCTCAAATAGTAATGTGTACTCTCATTCCGGAAGTACATGTTTAAACTGATTATATAATGAAGAACTGACAAAAAAAATTGGATAGACGCTTAATAATAGCATAATATTGTCAAAAAATGATAAATTTGTATTGCTTATATTAAAAAATACGCTTATCATGAGAGATGAGCAAAACGAATTGATTTGAAAGTTGGATTTGGCAGTTAGCTTTTGTAAATCGGAAAGAATGAGAATTTATGACATAGCAAAGCTGACGTAAGTCCAGAACCTACGCAAATGGGGAGATATGAATAGCTCTTTATTATGCGATTCGCTTTACAGCTTTAAGCTTACGATAGGATTGCCCTGTGCCGGTGGTGATTGCCGCAACAGCAACCGCTAACAGACTTATATGGGCAATTGTATTCAAGTTGGTAACAGATGATTTATTTCTTACCCACATACGTTCCAGCCCTGTATTTTTGAAACGTGAATTGTATCTTTCACATTCTGTACGAAGAGAGTAATTACTTTTGAAATATTTGCTGTCTCTGTCGACGGAGAGTCTTAAATCATCGGGAATGGGGATGTATTTTGTACAGCCGCGATGCTTCTTACCGTTGTAAAAATTTTTGTGATGGCAGGGACAATCAGCGTCTTTGCTTGATTTTAGTGGGCAGCAGAATTTTTGGCGTGTACGTCCATTATCAGAAAATTTACCATCCTTCCACATGGCAAGCCCGGCATCGCAGACAGGATTTCCCTGTGGAAGAAGTTTTGGATTTTTGCTGGATCGTTTGTTTAATGGAATAATACATTCACCTTGGTAGAGTTCCTGTACCTGATTATAGATATTTTTAACATCATAGCCTTTATCAGCAAGGAAGGTACATTCGGTTATCGGCAGAAAGGTATGTGTGTCAGCCAAAATATCAAGCGCAACAGTGGAATCATGGACATTGGCGGTACCATTTGGAGCTGGTTGTTACTATAAATTTGGAGTGATAAAAGAGGTTGCCATGCCTCGCAAACCTACATAAATACTGAATATGTGGAGTTTTGCTCATGGCTATTATCATGTAAGTGGAGGTGATTTTTTGAAACAGGGTGCAGATAATATACGGTTTAATTTTTTATATGTGGATAAGTATTCTTTTGGAAGAATGTGGGTCTATCCGGAAAGTATTGTTCCTTACAATATGCTGAGATATATTCGGTCAGGAGCGGCAACGTTTTTTATTGATGATAAGGAATTATCCGTAGAAAAAAATCAAATCATATATGTTCCAAGAAACTGTAAATTATCGTGTTATGCACAGACTGATAATTTTTCTTTTACAAGTATACGGTTTACCACATCTGTATTTTTTGAAGGTGGAGATTTTCTGGCAGATTATTATGGAATTCCGCTTATAACAGAAGCACAGGGAGAAGAAAAATATTTTGATTTGATTTATGATTATATAAAAAGTGAAGACCCAGCAAGAATTTATTTTGTAAGAGGATATCTGGAAATTTTAATTGGAACGATGATTTCAAGGGTGGATGCGGATAACCATAGCCTGTTAAAACGAAATAAGACGGACGAAGAATATACCTTAGAAAAAGTCCGGCAGAGAATCCGAAAATTAGATAACAGGATTGATTCGAGAATACAGGTGGTTGTAGACTATATTGCACTGCATCCCACAAAGCGGTATACACCAGAAAGTATGGCAAAGATGGCAGAACTAAGCAAACAGAGATTCAGTCATTTGTTTAAGGAACAGCTTGGAAAAGCACCTATGACGTATTTAAAAGAACTGAGGTTGACAACAGCGGCAAGAAAACTTCTGGTTACAAACGATAATATCAGTGATATTGCATATAGTGTAGGATATGAAGACCCGAATTATTTTACAAGAGAATTCAAGCATGCATTTGGATATACACCAAATCAATATCGAAAATCAGCAAGAGATTAGAGTTAAAGAACAAGCGTAATATGCTATTGATACGACAGATTTGCGAAAATAGGTGTTTTTTCGAGGGGATTTGAGGTGAGATTGGCAATGTTGGCAGAAAAAATTAAAGTAAATAAAGGAAAAAGTGATTGAAACAGCGTGGATTGTAGTAAAGGTGGTACTTTTTAAGCAGTTTGAAAAGTACCACCTTTTTAATGCTGAAAAACAAGTGTATTGTGCTATTAATGAGACAGTTCTTCGTTGAAAAAGCCTAAAAAAATACTTATAATTGCAATAAATACAGCAATATGACGAAAAAACGGAGCGTATTGCAATGGGGATAGGAAAAACAAAGAAAAACAAGTAAAAATCACAAGATGAAAAGTTTGAAAGGAGAATAAGATGAAAAAAAGATTAGCGATGTTATTGGCGGGAGTAATGCTGACAGGTAGTTTACTGACAGGATGTGGAGGAGATTCTTCTGCAGTTGACACAACGTCAGATACAAAAAAAGAGGCATCTAATTCAGATGAAACTGGAGAATTAGAGGGGGATATTACATTCTGGCATTCATTTACACAAGGACCGAGACTTGAAACCATTCAAAAAGCAGCAGATAAATTTATGGAAGAAAATCCGAAAGTTAATATTAAAATAGAGACTTTCTCATGGAATGACTTTTATACTAAATGGACAACAGGTCTTGCTTCCGGAAATGTACCAGATATGAGTACCGCACTTGGTGGACAGGTTGCTGAAATGATTGATTCCGATGCAATTATTCCTTTAAATGATTTGATTGATGATATTGGGCGTGATAAATTCCATGAAAAGACATTAAATGAATCAACAGTAGATGGAAATAATTATGCAGTTCCATTATATTCACATGCAGTGGTAATGTGGGTTAGAAAAGATTTACTTGAAGCAAATAATATGGAAGTTCCAACAACTTGGGATGAGCTGTATGAAGATGCGAAGGCTTTAACAAAAGATGGAATTTATGGATTATCTTTCCCATGTGGAACAACAGATTTCCAGGCAACAAACTTCTTAAACTTCTATGTTAAGAGTGGCGGCGGAAGCCTTTTAACAGATGATTTAAAAGCTGACTTGACAAGTGATTTAGCAATTGATGGTATTAATTACTGGTTAAAAGTATACGAAGACTGTTCACCGAAAGATTCTATTAACTACGATGTATTAGATCAGGCAACTTTGTACTATCAGGGAAAAACAGCATTTGATTTTAACTCTGGATTCCAGATTAGCGGTGTTGAGGCAAACTCACCGGATTTATTACAGTATGTAGACTGCTATCCAATTCCAACAATTAATAAAGGTGATGAGCAGAACGGCATTATAACTTCTAACGTGCCAATGGTTGTTTGGAAAAATTCAAAACATCCTGAAATTTGTGAAGCATTTATTAAAACATTATATGATGAAGATACTTATGTTGAATTCCTTCATGCAACACCGGTAGGTATGTTACCTGCAATTAAGGGTATTTCTGATACAGATGCGTATAAAGATAATGACATGATTAAACAGTTTGAGCATGCAGAATCCGTAATTGAAAGTCAGATTCCAGGAGGAACAGCAATCGGATTTGAACATGGTCCAAGCACTCAGGCCGGTATCTTAACAAACCAGCATATCATTGAAAAGATGTTCCAGGATATTATCACAAACGGAACAGATGTAGAAGAAGCAGCGCAGGCGGCAGAAGATGAATTAAATGCTTTATTTGAAGCGGTTCAGTAAGCATCGACTGTATTAACATTATAAAGCAGGAAATACTTTAAATTTCCTGCTTTATAATTTGAAGAGGGTGAATAAACAAGATGAATAAAAAAAATTATACTAGATGGCTATTTGTGCTTCCTGCGATTATCATTGTTTTGGCTTTGTTTGTATATCCAATTATATCAAGCTTTTATTTTAGTTTTACAAATAAGAATCTGATTCGGCCTACTTATGATTTTGTTGGACTCGATAATTATATAGCAGTATTAAAAGATAAAGGCTTTTGGAATGCTTTTCTCAATTCTTTAAAATGGACAATTTTTTCACTTGGCGGTCAGTTGCTTGTAGGATTCACAGCAGCTTTGGCACTTAATAAAGTAAAACACTTAAAAGGTTTTTATAAAACATTATTAATTATTCCATGGGCGTTTCCATCTATTGTTATTGCGTTTTCATGGCAGTGGATTTTAAATGGGGTATACGGATTTTTACCGAACATTCTTGTACAACTTGGTCTGTGTGATACGCCGCCACAGTTTTTAACAGATAGAGTGTTGGTGTTTGTAGTTTTAGTATTTATTAATATTTGGTTTGGTGCTCCAATGATTATGGTAAATGTTTTAGCCGCTTTACAGACTGTTCCACAAGACCAGTATGAAGCAGCGGAAATCGATGGAGCAAAAGGATGGCAGACATTCTTATATATTACCGTCCCCCACATTAAGGTTGTAACTGGATTATTAGTAGTTCTTAGAACAGTGTGGATTTTCAATAACTTTGATTTGATTTATCTGATTACAGGTGGCGGACCTGCTGGTGCTACTCAGACAGTTCCGGTTTATGCTTATGATATGGGATGGGGAACAAAATTACTTGGAAAATCATCAGCAGTAACAGTGCTGTTATTTATATTCCTGATGGCTGTATGTGTTGCTTATTTTGCAGTTCTTGCACATTGGGAGGAGGATAAATAGATGAAACATAAAGGACAAAAAATACAAAGCTTTATCTGTCATTTTTACCTGATTATTCTTACGATTATTGCAATTTTCCCATTGGTATGGATTATATTATCTTCCATAAAAGGAAAAGGTGAGTTAACAGGAAATCCAACCGGATTTTTACCAAAGACATTTACATTGGAATATTTCAGACATGTTATTTTTGACTTGGGATTCATTAATAATATTAAAAATAGTGCAGGAATTGCACTTGTAACAACATTGATTGCAATTATTGTTGCAGCTCTGGCAGCTTATGGTATCGTAAGATTCTTTCCTAAATTTGGAAGTGTGATGTCTAAATTGCTTGTAACAACTTATATTTTCCCACCAATTTTATTGGCAATTCCATATTCAATTGTTATGGCTAAGGCAGGGTTGGTAAATACAAGAATTGGTTTGATTATTGTATATTTATCTTTCGGTATTCCATATGCGGTATGGCTTCTTGTTGGATTCTTTAAAAGTGTTCCAATCGGGATTGAAGAAGCTGCAAGGATTGATGGAGCAAATAAAATTAAAGTATTTGGAACAGTTGTACTTCCATTGGTTGCTCCTGGTATTGTAGCAACCGCAATTTATACATTCATCAATGCATGGAATGAATTTTTGTATTCATTAATTTTGATTAATGATACTTCTAAGATGACAGTTGGCGTGGCACTTCGTTCTTTGAACGGTTCAGAGATTCTTGACTGGGGAGATATGATGGCAGCATCTGTAATTGTAGTAATCCCATCAATTATTTTCTTCTGTTTAATTCAGAATAAGATTGCAGGTGGCTTAACAGAAGGTTCTGTTAAATAAAAAAGAACTAAAAACAACGATATAAATCAAAAAAGGAGAAGAAAAATTATGAATTACGGTGTAGTTGGAGTTGGATATTTTGGTGCAGAGCTGGCACGCATTATGAAACAGAATGAGGATGCAAATATTGTAGCTGTTTATGACCCAGATAATGGAAAGACAATCGCAGAAGAACTTGGATGTGATGCAACAGAGTCTTTGAATGAACTGGTAACAAGAGATGATATTGATTGTGTTATTGTAGCAACTCCAAATTATCTGCATAAAGAGCCGGTTATTGAGGCTGCAAAACATGGGAAACATGTTTTCTGTGAAAAACCAATTGCATTAAGTTATCAGGATTGTGATGAAATGGTTCGTACCTGTGAAGAAAATAATGTAACTTTCATGGCAGGTCATGTAATGAATTTCTTTAATGGCGTACATCATGCAAAAGAATTAATTAAAGATGGTGTGATTGGTGATGTTTTATACTGCCATTCTGCACGTAATGGATGGGAAGATATTCAGCCGAGTGTTTCATGGAAAAAAATTCGCGAAAAATCTGGAGGGCATTTATACCACCACATTCACGAATTAGACTGTGTACAGTTTATTATGGGAGAAATGCCTGAAACAGTTTATATGAACGCAGATAACGTTGCACATAGAGGAGAAGCTTTTGGTGATGAAGATGATATGATTTTTATTAATATGAAGTTTTCAAATCACAGATATGCAGTATTAGAATGGGGTTCTGCATTCCACTGGCCAGAGCATTATCTGTTAATACAGGGAACAAAAGGTGCAATTAAGCTGGATATGTTTGATGCAGGTGGAACTCTTAAAGTAGATGGAAAAGAAACACATTTCCTGCTGCACGAAAGTCAGGAAGAAGATGATGATAGAACAAGAATTTATCATGGAACAGAGATGGACGGAGCAATCCAGTATGGTAAACCAGGTAAAAAAACTCCAATGTGGTTACATGGTATCATGGTAAAAGAAATGAAATACTTAAATAATATTATGCATGGAATGAAACCAGATGATGAATTCAGACCACTGTTAACAGGAGAAGCAGCGAGAGCCGCAATTGCAACAGCAGATGCTTGCACAAAATCAAGTGCAGAGGGAAGAGTTGTAAAAGTAAGTGAGATTTTAGATAGATAATTTTAAGATGATTTTTAGACTAAATTTATTATATCAGGCATAAATTTAGAATACAGAGGAACGTTTCAAAATAAAAAATCTGGGTTTTAGAAGATAGGAAAGTGAAACTGAGCGAAATTATTGGATAGGAGTATATATGGAAAAAAGTAAAATATTAATTTCAGCAGTGATAATGTTTTCTCTGTGTATAACACCTATGAGTGTTTATGCACAGGTAGATCCAAATAGTAATATTGAAAATACAATTAGTCAAACAAAAAGTGCAGAAAATTTGCCAACACCGGTGCTTCAAGAAAAAGAAATCGAAGTTTCCAATGGAACAGGCTATAGTTTAAACAATATACAAGGAGCGGAGACAGTAAAAGCGTTGGAACAAGGAACGATTGTAATTTCATATAAGGCAATGGGAGAAAATGCAATACAATCTTTATTCAGTGTTGGAAATGGAACAAATGGAAATGAGAATAGGCATTTTCATATTTATGTGACAAATTCTGGTGGAGTTGGAATGGAACTGAGAAATACGGATGGAAATTTTAAATATACATTAGATCGGCCTGCTGCTGTAAGAGGAAGTTATAAGGGCGAAAGAGTTTCCAATACGATAGCATTTAAAGCAGATAAAGAAAATAAGCAATATAAATTATTTGCAGACGGAGAACTAATTGCTACATTAGATAAAGAAGCATTTAAGTTTATCAGTGATATTACGGGGGTGGACAATATAATGCTTGGAGGTACATTAAGGCAGGGACAGGTTGCCTATCCTTTTGAGGGTACAATTAATAGCGTTGGTGTGTATCAGGATGTAATATCAGATGATGAATTAGTTCAATTAACAGGGCAAACAACATATGCAGATAATATCTTTTATGCGGGCGATGCAACAAAATCAAATTATTTTAGAATTCCATCACTATTAACATTAGATTCCGGTACGGTAATTGCGGCAGCAGATGCAAGATATGGCGGAACACATGATTCAAAAAGCAAAATTAATACAGCTTTTGCAAAAAGTACAGATGGTGGAAATACATGGAGTGAACCAACATTGCCTATGAAATTCGATGATTATGTAGCAAAAAACATTGATTGGCCAAGAGACTCTGTAGGCAAGAATGTACAGATTCAGGGAAGTGCATCTTATATAGATCCTGTATTTTTGGAAGACAAATCAACACATCGTGTTTTTCTTTTTGCAGATTTAATGCCAGCCGGCATTGGAAGTTCTAATGCATCTGTTGGTTCTGGATTTAAAGAAATCAATGGCAAAAAATATTTGAAATTACATTGGAAAGACGATTCGTCTAGTGATTACAATTATTCAATTAGAGAAAATGGTATTATTTATGATGATACAACAAATGCATCAACAGAATATAGTGTAGATGGTGAATACAACTTGTATAAGAATGGCGAAGCACTAACCTGTAAACAATATGATTATAATTTTGAAGGAACAAGCTTATTAGAAACACCGACAGATACAGATGTAAATATGAATGTCTTTTACAAGGACTCTATGTTTAAAGTATTTCCAACAAATTATCTGGCAATGAAGTACTCAGATGATGAAGGCGATAACTGGTCCGATTTAAATATAGTGAGTACATTTAAACCAGAAGAATCAAAGTTTTTGGTACTGGGACCTGGAATTGGAAAGCAAATTACAACAGGAGAGCATGCAGGAAGATTGATTGTGCCATTATATTCAAAATCATCGGCAGAATTGGGCTTTATGTATAGTGATGATCATGGAAATAGCTGGAATTATGTCGAGGCAGACCACAATACTGGAGGAGCAACCGCAGAAGCACAGATAGTAGAAATGCCAGATGGATCATTAAGAACATATTTAAGAACAGGGTCTGGATATATTGCTGAAGTAACAAGTATAGATGGAGGAGAAACATGGAGTGATAGAGTACCGCTTACAGAAATTGCTACCACTTCTTATGGAACACAGTTATCTGTTATCAATTATTCACAACTAATAGATGGAAAACCAGCTATTATATTATCGGCACCGAATGCGACAAACGGACGAAAAAACGGAAAAATATGGATCGGATTAATTAATGAAACAGGGCAATCTGGAGTAAATAAATATTCTGTAGAATGGAAATATTGTTATTCTGTAGATACACCGCAAATGGGTTATTCCTATTCATGCTTAACAGAACTTCCAGATGGTAAGGTTGGACTTTTATATGAGAAATATGATTCATGGTCAAGAAATGAACTACATTTGAAAAATATATTAAAATATGAAAAATTCACGATTGACGAATTGAAGGTTCAGCCATAAAAGGAATAATGTACTTTGAATAAATAAAATATGCGGTTGACAAAAATAAAAGGTGAACCGCATATTTTCAATGCATGACCGCATATGATATAATGTTTTCATCATAAAAAACCTTATGAGCAAAAGGAAAGCTGTGTAATAGTGATTTTGTAAATGGGGGTCTGAATAGTTATATGCGGGGAAACATTGGATGAAGAATAAGCAGCTTTTTAAGGATATGCATTCGAAGATTTTTTTATCGATTTATAAGACGATTCTTCTGATTATCCCTCTGCCAATTCTTGTTTTAATTGTTCTGGGGATAATTTCCCTGCATTTAATAGAGGGTACTGTAGAAGATTATAGAAGGGATATGGTTATCCGTATATCGGATGAAATGGACAGGACATACAGTAATGTATATCAAACGATACTCAAGGTAAAGAACAGTACCGGTATCAATGACTACCTGAAAAAGCAAAGCCGGAATTATTATGTGGAATATGAGTTGTTTAATGAAATGACCGATTTGATTGCAGGATGTCCGGAGATTAATGAGCTGTATATTTATTTCCCACAGTATGGGTATATCCTTTCCACAACCTTTGGAATGGACAGTCTTGCTTACCATAACAGATATTATACCGATACCTATGAAGAATGGGTAAAATCCATGGAAAAAGTGGGTTTGAGTTTACATTTTTTTACTGAAACCCGTAAGGAAAATCCTAATATTTTGATGACCGGTATTGGGATGAATGAAGAGTGGAGGGCACAGATAGTCATTCGACTGGAAGAGTCTTATCTGAATACAATGCTGGAAAATCTTAAGTTTCATGAAGGACACGAAGCATTTCTTTTTATTAATGATACGCTGATAGCCTCTACGCTTCCTGTGCAGAATCGTGAAAAGATGGCAGTTGCAATAAACAGTGCAGAAGCAAAAAAAGAAAAGAGGATAGAGTGGGAGGGAGAGAAATACACACTGATATGGGGGCCGGAAACCTCCAAAGGACTTGTGGTCGTCAGAGCCATTGGTAAAAGCAGTCAACATTCGGCAGTTGCACTGGTAGAATTTTTGAGTGTTACCTTGGTGCTTTTTTGCATAATTACCATGTTTGGAATAACTCTTATGGTGGCAAAATGGAATTATGCGCCGATCAAGAAGATGTTTGGTCTCTTAAAGGAGGATAGCACTCTCGATTTAGAGATCAGCTACAAGGCCATGGAAGGAATATTAAAAAATCGCCATGAGCAGCATAGAAAAATGGAGCAGCAGCTTCGAGAATATGAAGATGACTTTAAACGATTGTATTTGAAAAATCTGTTTTTGGGAGATTTTTCATTCAGGCCATCACAGGCTCAGATTATGTCCTGGGGCTTAGGGGAAAAGTATTATATCGCTCTTTTGTACATTATTGAGACAGAGGATAAAAAGTCTATAGATAAGGAGATGCTATACGAAGAAATTTTAAAGAACTATATGGAGATATTTTTCCCCCAGAATTGTTTTTACGTTATTGGAAGGGATGGAAGATACTGCTATCTTTTTAACGGAGAGGGAAATAATGAAGAAGATGTTCGAAATAAGGTGCAGCGGCAAAATGAAATGATGACAGAGGCAATGGCCAAAAACGAAGGTGTTTATTTTGAGGCTTATGTAAGTAGCTGTTATGAGAATCCTGAGAATGTCTGTAAAGGTTACAAGGAGTTGGAAAAAGCAGTCAGTCTGGAGGCTGCATCGGCAGTGAGACCGCAAACTCAGGAAGGGGTATGTACTATTGAGCGGATCAAAGAAGTAATTGACGAAGAAATTTCCGATGTGAATTTGTCGGTAGCCAGTTTGGCAGTGCTCCTTAAAATTTCCCATTCTTATTTATCACGATTTTTCAAACAAAAGACCGGATATGGTGTTTTGGAGTATATCCATATTCGCAGGGTAGAAAGGGCAAAGCAGATTTTAAATGAGGATGAAAACATTAAGATAAAGAAAGTGGCTGAACAGGTGGGATGCTATAATATTACAACCTTTATCCGTATGTTCAAAAAGGTGGAAGGAATCGCACCCAGTGAGTACAGAGAGAGGTTAAAGATGGCAAGTAAAATTTGTGATATAAATGGGGGCTAGTATTCAAAAAAGAAACAGGTTCAAAAAATGAATATATGAGGCTTTAGCTAATTGGCTCTCGTCTATCAAGTGGGTGACAAAAGTATTTTTGTCACCCACTTGATAATTTTGGACAATATATACAAATTATCATAAGAAATAATAAAATAATGAACTATAATAACAATAGAATAAAAAATGAATATTTACATCTATGTGCAAAATGAATAATCTCTAGGTATACAATAATTATTGTAAGAGATCAGCAAATAATGAAAAGGAGCGTAATATGACATGTACAAAAAATTAATTGGTATTGTCCTGACAGCAGCTATGACAATAGGACTTCTGGCAGGCTGCAGCTCTTCGGGAGAGAATACGCAGAGTGCAGTCAAGTCTGACGGATCTGTACAGGAGGATGCAGGAGGAAGTTCTGTTCAGTATTCAACAAAATATCCAAGGAATGAGCAGGGATATCCTGACCTTCAGGGAGAAACGATTACCATTTGGCACGCAATGGTTACTGCCAATACACAGGCAACCAGTGATTTGGGTGAGTATCAGGTAATCAAAGATTTGGAAGAGAAATTTAACTGCAGACTTGAATTTATTCATCCTCCGGTAGGACAGGAACGTGATAATTTTACGATCATGATGGCAGACACACAATTACCGGATATGATTTTCTGCAGTGGAATTGATCAATATTATCCAGGCGGTGTTAATGCTGCATATGAAGATGGAATCCTCTATGATTATACGTCTCTTATTAATGAAGAAAATACACCTAACTTCTGGAAACTGATTCACGATGATGATTTCATGAAGAAAGCGGTAACTGATGACCAGAGTCGCATTATTCGTCTGGGAGCTAAAATCTGTGGAAGTGAGGAAGCGGATCTGAATTATACAGGCCCTCTGGTTCGTAAGGATTATTTAGAGGCTGCAGAAATGAAGATTCCAAAGACAATTGATGATTGGACAGCTTTGTTGAAGGCGATGAAGGATGAGGGCGTGGAATATCCGTTAGCAATTCCATCTTCCAATGATGCAGGTAATCTTTTCAGCACCAATGTTTTCTCCTCTGCATATGGAATCGCTGCGGGTGATTATTATTTGAAAGAAGATGGTACAGTGACCTACGGCCCTTATGAAGAGGCATATAAGGACTATCTGACTCTGTTGAATCAATGGTATGAAGCAGGCTACATCAATCCTGATTTTCCTACACAGAACGAGGATACGATTATGTCGCTGGCATCAGATGGTAAGATTGGTTCTACCGTAATGCATTTGTATACATATGGCGTGACTTATTTTGTAACGGTGGAAGGAGATAATCCGGATAAGATTCTTGTTCCGGCACCTATTCCGGTGTTAAAAGAAGGGGATACATTAGCGCCCATCCGTAAAAGCTATCGCTCATTAGGAGATTATAAATATATTACAGCAGATGCGAAAAATCCGGAAGCCTGTGTTGCTCTGCTGGATGCTCTGTATCTTGAAGATATCAACAGGATGCTGGACAACGGAGTAGAGGGAATCGGTTATGATATAGTAGATGGCAGACCTGTAGTAAAGGCTGTTCCTGCCGATGCACCAAAGGAGGTACTCTTGTCTCTTAAGCCTCATCAGTGGCATACCAGAGAGGATAACGACTTAGACTATATTTTGACGAAGAAATATAACAAAGGAAGTCAAGACGAGGCGTTAGTATTGTGGAAGGAACAGGGGACTGAGAATTCCATCTCTAATTTTGTACAGTTTACCACAGAAGAATCCAGTGTTATACAGAGCTACGAAACGGATATAGAAACCTATGTGGAAGAAATGTTCCTCAAATTCGTGATGGGGCAGGAGCCACTGGAGAATTTTGAAACATACAGAGTCAATTTAAAGAGTATGCATATTGAAGATTTAATTGCAGTACATCAGGCGGCTGTTGATCGACTAGAAGCCAGATAATCAGAGGAAAGGAGCCTGACATGATGAAAGGAAAAAGCAGCGTATTTTGGCAAAAGATGAAGCAGGATTTTACAAGGAATAGAATACTGTATCTGATGCTGCTCCCTGTTATTGTTTATCTTCTGATATTCTGCTATGCACCGATGTATGGAGTAATTATTGCTTTTAAGGATTTTAAACCAAGGCGTGGTATTTTGGAAAGTGATTGGGTAGGACTAAAATATTTCCAGGAGTTTGTAGGAAGCGTGTTTTTTGGGCGTACATTGAGAAATACCTTTTTATTGAGCGGGCTGAACCTGTTATTCGGGTTCAGCGCCCCAATCCTTTTTGCTATCTTACTTAATGAGGTACAAAATTTAAGATACAAAAAAGTGATTCAAACGATTACTTATCTTCCACACTTTATTACAACGGTTATTATAGCCAGCTTGATTCTGGTTTTTACTGATGGGGATGGTTTTATCACACAACTGGTTAATCATTTGACAGGACACTCGGGAAGCCTTATCGGAGATAAAAATTTTTTCAGACCAATCTATGTTCTGTCGGAAATATGGCAATGCTTTGGATGGGGCTCAATCGTGTATTTGGCAGCTATTGCCGGAATAAATCAGGAGTTATATGAGGCGGCCAGAATTGATGGTGCAAACAAACTGAAGCAGATTCTTCATGTGACTATACCTGGAATGCTTCCTATTATTGTGGTTATGTTCATTATGGCTGTAGGGAATTTGATGAATGTAGGGTGGGAAAAAGCCTTTTTGCTGCAAAGTCCCATTACCTATGAAACCTCAGATATCATTTCTACCCTCGTATACCGAAAAGGATTTGAGGATATGAATTACAGCTATTCAACGGCAGTCAATCTGTTTAATTCCACAATCAATCTGATTTTACTGAGCCTTGCCAATAAGCTGAGTCATAAAGTCAATGGAAGAGGATTGTGGTAAATGAAACAGAAAAGGAGTTGAAGGATGAGAAAAAGCAAAAAAGAGAAGGAAAGTGGAAACGGAGTGATCATCGGTAAAGGAGAAAGACTGTTTCTCAAATGCAATAATGTCCTTATGCTTTTACTGATGTGCATCACACTTTATCCGCTTTTATATGTTTTGTTTGCCTCCTTGAGTGATCCGGTAGAATTGGGAAAGGCAACAGGGCTTTTATTAAAACCTGCAGGATTCTCTTTACGAGGCTATAAGGCGGTTCTCGAGTCGGAGAATATCTGGCTGGGATTTCGCAATACCCTTTTTTATGTTGCTGTCGGAACCAGTCTCAGTATGGCGATCACTATATTGGGGGCATATCCGCTTTCCCGAAAAAACCTGATGTGGAAAAAGCCGCTGATGCTGTTTATCATTTTCACTATGTTTTTCAGCGGCGGCATGGTGCCTACCTTCTTAGTCGTACAGAAGCTGGGACTGACCAATACCCTCTGGGCAATGATTGTTCCGGGAATGCTTAGTGTGTATAATCTGATTGTGTTAAAAACTTCCTTTGAGTCAATACCGGAAAGTCTGTATGAGTCTGCTGCTCTGGATGGGGCTGGACATTTAACCATGCTGCTTAAAATTACGATTCCCTTATCTAAAGCGGCTATAGCTACCATAGTACTGTTTTATGCCGTTGCAAAGTGGGGAGAATGGTATAATGCGTTGGTTTATCTTCAGAAGCGGAGAGATTTGTACCCACTGCAAATGTTTTTACGGGAGCTGCTGGTGAGACAGGAGGATATGGACTCGCTGCTTGCTACCAGTGTGGGAGTAGACGCAGATGCTTATTTGTTAAAAGAGGTAATTAAATATGCAACAATAATGGTGACTACAGTGCCGATCCTGATCGTATATCCCTTCCTGCAGAAATACTTTGTCAAGGGGGTACTGATTGGCTCGGTAAAAGAATAGAAGAAAACAATATATTTACCACCGGTTAAAAAAGTGGATGAAGGAGAGAAAGAAGAATGACAGGAAAAGTGATGTGTGATACGCCGCCAATGGGATGGAATTCATGGAATACATTTACAGAAAATATTAATGAAAAACTGATTATGGAGTCAGCAGATGCCCTTGTAGAAAATGGGCTTGCAGATGCAGGGTACAGCTACATCGTGATAGATGACTGTTGGAGTTTGAAAGAGAGGAATAAGGAAGGAAAACTGGTAGCTGATCCGGAAAAATTTCCGAATGGAATGAAGGCAGTTGCAGATTATGTTCATGACAAAGGACTAAAATTTGGAATGTACAGTTGCTGCGGAACAAAAACATGTGCTGGTTACCCGGGAAGCCTGGAACATGAATTTTCAGATGCAAGGCAGTTTGCTGAGTGGGGTGTGGATTATTTAAAATATGATAATTGTTACAAACCGAATAAACTGACAGATGACATTTTATATCGAAGAATGGGTATGGCATTGGCAAATTGCGGAAGAGATATTGTTTTTTCTGCGTGTCAGTGGGGAACAGAAAACGTACATGAATGGATCCGTTCTACCGGAGCCCATCTGTTCCGCTCCACAGGTGATATTGTGGATTCCTGGAATTCCATCAAAGATATCGCATTATCACAGATTGATAAAATGGCATATTCGGGAAATTATTGTCATAATGATATGGATATGCTTGTAGTCGGGATGCATGGTAAAGGTGGAAATGAGTTTATCAGTGCGGGTGGTTGTAGTGACAGAGAATACGAAACACATTTTGCATTATGGGCATTTATGAATTCACCACTGATGATTGGATGTGATATCCGGAATATGTCAGAGGAGACAAAAAGAATCCTCACAAACAAGGAACTTATAGATATTAATCAGGATCCGGAATGCCGATCCCCTTATTGTATAGATCTTCCATATAATCCACAAATGAAAGCCCTTGTTAGACCACTGTCAAATGGGGATCTTGCCATTGGATTTTTCAATCTGGGTGAAGGTGATGGAAGATGTGGTGTTGAATTCTGGGATCTGGGACTCCCGGGCTCCAGTGGATATGGACTGGACTGTTATGAATGCGTGGAGCATAAAGAAGAGGGAGTTCATAGTGAAGGGTTATATACAACGGTAAAAGAGCATGGCTGTAAAGTATACCGATGCAGATTGGTGAAAGTAAATGACTGATATCAGATGTGAAAAATGTAATAAGGCACTTTGTGCTGATGAAATTGCACTGTTTCGGAAAATATTTAACCGGGCAGCAACATCCTTTTGGTGTCTGGATTGTCAGGCAAAGTATGTGGACAGTACAAGAGAAAAATTGCAAAAGGTTATAGACTACTATCATGAGACCGGCATATGTACTTTGTTTGCAAAGTATGAGGAATAAAGAAGAGGTAGTTAAATATGCAACAATAGTGGTGACTACAGTGCCGATCCTGATCGTATATCCCTTCCTGCAGAAATACTTTGTCAAGGGGGTACTGATTGGCTCAGTAAAAGAATAGTAACAGTTCAGCCCTCCGGCTGAACTGTTACAAAGAATAGAAGAAAACAATATCAAACTGCGTTGTCATGGAGGAAAGGTTGAAAGAAAAAATGAAAGAAAAGGTTAATCTGGGAGTGATTGGTTTGGGAGCCCGGGGGGAAGGGCTTCTGAAACTGGTATATATGCAGCATCCTGAGGTGGAGTTTGTTGCGGTTTGTGACCGCTATCAGGATCGTTGTGAGGCGGCAGCTAAACTGTTGACAGACCATGGAAGACAAATGCCCATGAAGACTACTGACTGATATGTAATGACCTTTGTCAAGAGTAAATTTTGTCAAAGACCACCACAAAC
>ERZ827458.131-NODE-131-length-136057-cov-7.579484_pt1 | contig 136057 bp, 112 predicted proteins | sample MGYA00519706_ERZ827458 | MGnify/ENA primary metagenome ERZ827458 (study PRJEB31778, sample SAMEA3449309) | human gut metagenome | biome: human gut; feature: human-associated habitat; material: faeces | place: United Kingdom | collected 2010/2012 ... | reverse complement strand
TCCCAGCAGTTAAAGGCATGGCGGCCCACGGGAGGACGCCGCCATGCTGTTTTACTATCATTATAATCTAATCCACTTCTACCGCTTAAAAAAGCCTTGCCCCGCCACGGGAATATTCCGGTTATGAGTATGAACTATACCATGTAAGAAAACAACAAAACGCTTCAAATCGTCGCCCGGTAGGTTTACGACCTGCCGGGCGATTTTTGTCGATTTTCGCGGATTGTCATTTCCGGCAAAAAATCAGATGGAAAAGGAGGCGGTCAGCAGACCAGGGCCAGCACAGGCCCCTGACAACGGACAGGATCATCCTGCTCACTCCCCACGGAAAGGGGGTGAGAAGATGAAAGTTACCCCTGATGATTACGGGAGGCGCTGCCAGTTTGACCATTTTTGCAAGCTGGTACTGTACCATGAAGCCGTTGACTACTTCCGGGAAAGGAAGCGTCAGCGTGGCTGGGAAACATCCTTTGAAACGCTGCCGCTTTCGGAACTGGACACGCTATGCACGATAGATCAGTACCCCAGCGACAGTTTTATATTTCCGGCCTATGGCTGTGAGCTTCAGATCAGCGACGGGCTGGTGGCCGCTGCCTTTGCCAGCTTGCCCCAGCCGGGACAAAGCATCTTGATAGCTGCAAGACGTACATTATAAAATCCAGAGGCTTGTGCAGCAGTCACACCATCCGGGACGAGTTGGTGGAGCAGGTAGTATTTGAAGCTGTCAAAAGACAGATTGACCTTTGCGGTTCTCTCGCAGAAATCATTGACGAAATAAACCAAGCCCCCGTAGTGCGTAATCAGTCAACAAGGCTTGACAAGCTGCTGAAAACAAAAGAACAGGAGCTTCACAAGATTACAAATCATTGTGATAATCTGTATATCGACTGGAAAAGCGGCGACCTGACGCGGGATGAATACCACCGCATGAAAGCGAAGTTTGAACAACAGGCCGAGGAAATCCGGCAGACTATCGCAAATCTGCAAGAGGAACAGACCTTTGTATCAAACGGTATCACTTCCGCTGACCCGTACCTGCAAACATTTTTGAAGTATAAGAATATCGACCATTTGGAGCGCGGTATTGTTGTTGCCTTGATAAAACAGATTAGCATTTACGAGGAAAAACGAATTGAAGTAGAATTTAACTTTGCAGACCAGCACCAGCGGATATTGGACTTCATAGAAGCCAACCAACCAAAGCTGCGTGTTGTCAAGAGCGAGGCCGTCTAACTGGCGGCTTCCACCTCTTGATTTTTTCAGGCGCAAAGTTGTGTATAAAAGAACGAGGCTGTAGCGTATGCCGAGCTGATACTTAACGGTAATCCGGAGAAGTATCTGAAAGCGGTCACAGTGTACAGGCCATTAGACAGTTGAGCATACCCAAACGCATCGGCAAGGAAAGCTCCTTGCCGATGCGTTGGCTTTATTTATTCAAATTTCCGATCATACAGCAGTGCTGCAATCAGCACGACGAAGCACGATCCGGCGTTATGCACCAGCGCCCCTGTGGTGGGGTTCAGCAACCCAAGAACAGAGAGCGTGACCGCAAGGAAGTTGATGCACATGGAAAGCGTTATGCTGAGCTTGATGGTTTTCACCGTTGCATTGGAAAGCCGTTTCAGATACGGAATTTTTGAAATATCATCGCTCATCAGCGCAATGTCAGCGGCTTCCACCGCAATATCGCTGCCCATACTGCCCATGGCAACACCGACGCTTGCCGTTTTCAGTGCGGGGGCATCATTGACGCCGTCCCCGATCATACACACATTTCTGTCCCGCTGCTGCAATGCGGCGATGTTGCCGACTTTGTCCTCCGGCAGCAGATCGGCATAGACCTCACGAATACCGACCTGCGCGGCAAAATAGTCGGCGGTCTTTTGATTGTCGCCGGTCAGCAGCACGGTGTTTGTCTGCATGGCGGTCAGCTTCTGCACCATTGCGGCAGCTTCCGGGCGCAGAACATCCGACAGCGCAATCACACCGACGCATTGACCGTTCACCGCAACGAGAATGGATGCCTTGCAGCCGGAGCTTTTCCAGTGCAGCATCAGCGTTTGCTGTCACGGAAACGCCGCACTCTTGCAGATACTTTTCGTTGCCGCAAAGGAGCTGATAGCCGTCCACCTCGGCAGAAATGCCTTTGCCGGAGGTCATTTGGAACGCCGCAGATTCGCTAAGAGGTAAATCAAGCTTTTTTGCATACGCCACGATTGCTTTCCCCAACGGATGCTCACTCTTTGCCTCGGCAGAAGCCGCAAGATACAGGAGCTTGTCTTTGCTCAATTCAGGAGAAAAAGACAGAACATCGCTGACTTCCAACTTTCCATAGGTCAGCGTGCCGGTTTTATCAAAGGCGATGGTATCGACCTTGCCCATCTTCTCTAACGCTTCACCGGATTTGATAATTACGCCGTGTTTGGTGGCCTGCCCGATGGCAGCCATAATCGCCGTGGGTGTTGCCAGCACCAGCGCACAGGGGCAGAATACCACGAGTACCGTTACCGCACGGACGACGTCCTGCGTTGCAATACCGGCAATGACAGCAACCAGCATCGCCACAGGAACAAGCCAGCTTGCAACCCGGTCGGCAATTCGTGCCATAGGCGCTTTTTTGTCCTCCGCTTCCTGCACCATGCGAATGAGCTTTTGCAAGGAGCTATCCTCGCCGACCTTTGTTGCACGGATGTCGATTGCGCCGAAACGATTGATTGTGCCGCAGAACACCGTGTCTCCAACCACCTTATCTACCGGCAGAGATTCACCGGTCATAATCGACTGGTCAACGGAGGTTTCGCCGCTCACGATGACACCGTCCACCGAAACGGTTTCTCCGGGCAAAATTCGGAGCATATCTCCCTTGACGATCTTCTCGGCAGGAATCATTTCTTCCTTCCCGTTCCGAATACGCCGTCCCTGCGTCGGAGCAAGACTGATGAGCTTTTTTAGTCCCTTCTTTGCCCGGTTTGTGGTGGCATCCTCCAAAAGCGCACCGATCGCCATGATGAAAGCGACTTCACCGGCGGCGAACAGGTCGCCAATGGCAATGGCGGCAAACATGGCAATGGTAATCAGAAGGGCAGATGAGATTTTGCTGATGCCGGGATTATAAATGATCCGCCACACCGCAAGATACAAAAGCGGAATCCCGGAAATCACAACCGTTCCCCACGCCGGGTCAATCGGAAGACTGACGTCCACCCTCGGCAAAACAAAGCTGAATACAAGCAGAACGCCTCCGATGATGGTCATCGGGAGTCCTGCCAGAACATCGTTAATTCGTTTTAACATTTCGGACACCTCTTTCTTCTTGACACTGCAAGCTTTTTCCTGTATCATTTATTCGATACAGAACACTTTATTCTGTTCTGAACATATTGTATCGAGAAAGAAGTAAGAAAACAAGAAGCAGATTTTACGGAACATTCGGTTCGGAACAGATTTTGCGAATTGTTCAGGAGGAAGATATGGACAGACGGCAGAAGAAAACAAGAGATGCGATTTTCTCCGCATTTGCAGAGCTGCTTTCTCAGAAGCATTACAATCAGATCTCTGTGCAGGAGATTATTGACGCGGCCAATGTGGGAAGAACGACCTTTTATGCCCATTTTGAGACAAAGGATTACCTGCTGAAATCCCTGTGTGAAGAATTGTTCGGGCATATCATCGACACGGCTATGGGCTTGCCCCACGGACATTATCATTATTCCTGTGGCAGCAAGACTGACTCCGTATTTCTGCATCTGGTACGGCACTTGCAGGAGAACGATAGAAACATTCTGGAGCTGCTGTCCTCAGAAAATAATGAGATTTTTATGAAATACTTCAAAACCAACCTACGGACGCTGATCATGACCCAGTACGCCGAAAAGGGACTGCTGAAAAGCGCAGCGCTGCCGGAGGACTATCTGGTAAACCACATTGCGTCATCCTTTGTGGAAACGATTGACTGGTGGCTTTCCCGTGGGATGAAGGAAACTCCGGAAGTTATCACAGAATACTTTTTAGGCGTGATAGAGCCAATCTGCCAAACGGGTACTTGATTTTCAATCTATCGACCAATATAATAAAAAGCACAAGCCTCCCGAAACAACTGTCTTGCACGCATCCCAGTGCTTATCACCGCTGATAAGGTTTTGATAAGCATCCATCGTACAGCTACGATAATATGGAGAATCAAAATTCTCAGAAGAACAGGAACAAGTAATTCCTAAGCAAAATTCGTTAAGTCATGAGTTCCTGCAACGAGTGGGAATAAAAAATCCGTGATACTTAGGGTGAAAAAGCTCTAGGGAAATCTCAACTTTTTGATTCGCCACAGCTGGTTTGATAGCAAAATGATAGCAGCTCTTTTCAGCCAATTGTTCATTCCCATCAAAAGGGACAGGTGGCTTGCAGGTTGCTTTCCAATCCGATAACGAGCAAAATGCTCTGCTCAGTTTTTGAAACGAACTTAAGCAGAGCATTTTTTATTTGCGTTACAGGATGTCTTTGAACTTGGAAACCAAGTAATCGCTCAGTTCCTGGGTGGGAGGGACCGACCTTCCTGAATTTCCCGGAGGTGTCGTATTTGGGATAGTGGTAACGCCAGCGGTCATATTCTTCCTGGGTGTTTTCTTTATTTTTCAGCTTTGTCATTTCGGTGTTCCAGGCTTCCAGCATTCTTTGAGGCTCAATGCCATCACTGCCACCCTTTACTGGATTGACCCGCAGATGCACCTCTCCCTCACTTTCGCAGACCTCCAGACCATAACAGTCCCCCAGTGTAAAGAGGGTGTGCATCAGCCCAATTTCAGAATCAATGTCCGGCACATTCAACGCATCGGGAGACACATCCAGGGCGTTTGCTAAAACAGCGGTTATGTCTGCTTTAGGAGACCGGGTTCCGTTTTCGTATTGGGCAAGACGCACATCAGCGGAGCGTTCCGGAAAGCCGATAGCCATTCCAAGATATTTCTGGGTCATACCCCGCAGTGTGCGAAAAAAGTGAATTCGTTCACCAATTGCCATGACAGCCATCTCCTGTGTTGTCTTGTATATGGAAACATTCTTTGGCAGGTTGAAAAATGAGATGTTTTACGGTTGTAAGAAAGAATACACTTCTTTTAACGTCTTCTCAAAGGCAATCTCGGACTATATTGATTACTATAACAACAGAAGAATTCAAGCCAAAACGAAATGGATGCCTCCCATAAAATTCCGGGAAGCATCCATGATGTGATACTAATTGTTCAATTCAAATTACGGTGTCCAGAAAACTGGGTACATATCAACTACCATGGGGCTTCCCTTATAAAATTTCCGTCAGGTCAGACAGCTTCTTGATGGTTATATCGGAATTCGGATCATTTTCCCTTGACCGAATTCCAATGACCCGAAAATGTCCTGTTTCTGCGGCCTGGACGCCGGATTCGGCATCCTCTATGACGATGGCCTGCTCCGGGGATATGCCCAGTAAGGAAGCAGCCAGGAAGAATACTTCCGGGTCCGGTTTGGACCGGGTGATTTGTGTTCCGTCTGCAACGGCATCGAAGAAATGTTCCAGACCAAGCTGGGCCAAAATCTGCCGGGTATTCTTGCTGGAAGAGCCGATTGCCAGAAGATAGCCCCGCTTCCGCAATGTTTGCAGGGCGTAACGGGTATCCTCAGACAAATCAGATGGTCGCATTGTTTGCAGATACTCCCGGTAAATCCGGTTTTTCTCCTCCGCAAGTTCCCACTTTTCTTGCTCAGAAAAATGGGAACTTCGGTCTCCCAAAATGATTTCCAGACTTTCCATTCGGCTGACGCCGCGGAGCAGTTTGTTTTTCTGCTCGTCAAAGGGAATGCCCAGCCGATCTGCCAGAGCTTTCCATGCCAGATAGTGGTATCGGTCTGTAGAGCAGATCACACCGTCTAAATCAAAAATAATTGCGCGTATATCAGTCATTTTTCATTTGAAATCCATTTCTTGAGAACACCGGCAGTTTATCTCCGGCGTCGATGACAATTGTTTGGTTGCCTGCGTAGATTTTCCCTGAGAAAAAGTCCGTCCAGGTGCCTTGCGGCAGGTAAACCCCTCGGGAATGCGCATTTTCTTCCAGTAATGGCGCTACCAGCAGATCATTTCCCAGCAGGTACTCATCCTGACAGTACAGAACGTTGGAATCCTTTGGCCATTCGTATACCAGCGGGCGCAGGATGGGCTTGCTTTCCGTTACGCACCTCTTTGCTGTTTCCCAGAGGTATGGGCGCAGCTGCTCGTGGAGCTTATGCCAGTAGCGCATTTCGTCCAGAAATTCCGGCGTGTTATAAATCTGCGCCATATTCCATGGGCTGCGCTCGTTGTTCCCCTCCGCACCGGGCATCAGCTCCCGGAACTGTCCTCCGTCCGGTTCGGAATGCCATTGCATGATAGGGCAGAAGCAAGCCATCTGGGTGGCTCTGCGGTAAAGATCGAGGGTTGGGAGCGGGCCGGCAAATCCGGCAATGTCAAAGCCCCAGAACAGGATGCCGGATGCGGCTGCGGAAAGCCCGGCTTTCAGCACACTTGCAAGCTCCTGGTTTTGGGACTGCTGGTCGCCGCCCCAGTGGCAGGGAACAGTATGTTGCCCGGAGAAGCCTGCGCGGCTGAAAAGTACGCGCTCGCTGCCGATAAAATCCCGGTAGCTTTCCGTATAGTCCCGCGGATAGCGGTTGACTCCCTGCTGTCCTGTGCTGCCGTCGCAGAACTTTACGTCCGTGCTGTGGATGAACTCGCCGCCATCGGTCTTAAATCCGTCCACGCCCATGTCCAGCAGATATTGACGCTTGCCAAACCAGCTCGCCCTTGCGGCAGGATTGGTGAAGTCCGGCACCATAGAGCCGGGAAACCATTTCCCTTGTGGAATACGGTAGGGCGTTCCGTCAGAAAAGCAGACGCATAGCTTCTGCTCGATTGCTCCCTCCCAGTCCAGTTTGTTTTGCAGGTTCGGCTTTTCCCCGGGTTCCAGCTGCTTGTAAACCGGAGCCTGCCAGAGAAGCAACTTTTTTCCCGCGTTGTGGAGCTGCTGAATCATTTTGACGGGATCAGGCCAGGGCGATTCCGAAAAATCGAAATCCTCCAGGGAAAGGGGCGTACCATCCGTCTTGGGAACATATCTTGCCCCATTCCAGATGTAGAAGGTTGCTTCATCGCTCCAGGCTTCCAGGACGACCACGGAGGCGGGAAAATCGTAGGTGTCCAGCTTCTCTAACAGCTGCTCCACATCTGCCTGCTTGTTCCAGCGATTGGCGGAGACCCATACACCCAGTGCCCATTCCGGGGGGAGTGTGGCAGAGCCAAAGAGGCACATATACTCCCGCAGCATGACCTCCGGGGTTCCGGAAAACAGAACAACATCGGCACATTCCGTAAGATTTACGCGGATTTCATCCTCCGCAAAGTCAAATTCCGTTGTCTCACAGGTATCGACATACAGCCCAAAGCCGGTATCCGTCCAGAAGAAGGGCGTTGGATTGTAGGTTTTATCACCCTGAAAGCAGAATTTTTCCTCTACGCGGTTGACAACATGGTGCCCCTTCTGGTTCAGAGAATCGAATTTCTCCCCCATTCCATAGGCACCGTTGTATTGCAGATAAATTGTCAGTGTTTTCCCCTGACGGGACAGTTTTGCCGCACCATAGGAGATTTCTTTTTCCTTGTAAGAAACTTTTCGCATAGTTACCCCTTAATGCCGCCAGCCATCATTCCGTCCTTGAATTGACGCTGAGCAACAATGTAAATCAGAATAATGGGAATCATGGAGATCAGACTGCCGGCCATAAGCACATTGTACTCCGTGGCATACTGGCCATTCAATGTGGACAGGGCGATAGGCAGCGTCATCTTATTCTTGTTGGTCAGCATCAACAGCGGCCACAGATAATCGTTCCAGGATTCCATGAATGTCGTAATCGACAGCGTAGCCAGGCTTGGAATGCACAGCGGCAGCGCAACTTTGCGGAATACCTGAAATACATTGGCTCCGTCAATCCGTGCGGCATCCAGAAAATCGTTGGGGATCGTGCGCATCTGCTGTACCAGCATGAACACCGCAAAGGGGCGGAAGACGGAAGGTAGAATCACGCTGGCGTAGCTGTCAATAAGCCCCATGCGATTCATCACGACGAACAACGGAATCATCGTTACTTGGGTTGGAATCATCATGGTTGCAAGATAGCACCGCAGGAGCAGGCTGTTCCCCGGAAACTGGAGTTTTGCAAAAGCGAAAGCCGCCATAGAGGAGGAAAACAGCGTAATAATCGTATAGATTACAGAGATAAACAGGGAGTTCCCAATGGTTTTGGCAAAGGGAAACTTGGAGAATACTTTGATATAGGCGGCAAGTGTCGGTTCTTCCGGTATCCACTGGATCGGAATAGACATCAATGCGCCGCGGCTTTTGAAAGATGTGGAGATCATCCACAGAAAGGGAATCATCGCAATGACCGCCAAGAGAATTGCGATAACATAAAAGCACACCGTCCCCAGCTTTTTCTTAGTTGTCATAGTGTACCCACCTTTCCTGACCCTTCATTTGAATGGCCGTAAACACCATAATAATTGCGAACAAAATCCAGGAGAATGCCGAAGCATAGCCCATGCGATAATACCGGAAGCCGTAATTGTAAATCCGCTCCACCATGACCTGCGTCGCGCCGTTGGGGCCGCCGCCGGTCATAATCATGATCTGCGGAAACAGCTGGAACGCGTTGATCATTCCAACAATCAACACATAGAAAATCGACGGAGTCAGAAGCGGCAGTGTGATTCTCGTGAATTTGACCCATCCGTTTGCGCCGTCCAGACCCGCCGCTTCATAGTAGGTCTTGTTGATGCCGACAACGCCGGACAGCAATATCAAGCCGAAGAAGCCCATATCCTTCCAGACAGACACCAGCACAATGGCAGGCATAGCCCACTTTTCATCGGTCAGCCAGCCGGGGCCTTGGATGCCGAATATGGACAGAATACCATTCAGTGCGCCGTACTGCGGGGACAGTACCGATTTCCAGATCAGGGAAGCGGCAACCCAGCTGGTAAGCACGGGGATATAGTACACGACCCGGAAAAAGCCGATTCCCCGCCGCGCCTGGCTAAGCAGGGTTGCGACCAGAAGAGACGCTGCCAGCATCAAGGGAATATAGAGGACGATATATTCGGCAGTATTTCCCAGGGTTCTCCAGAATTCTGTACTGGTCAAGATTTTCTTGTAGTTTTCCAGCCCGATAAAGTGCTCCTGGAGAAAGCCGGGGTCTGTCAGCTTTGCCAGGCCGTTCCAGTCCGTCAGGCTGATCATGCCGGAGATAATCAGGGGCAATACACTGAAAATCAGCATACCGATCAGGCTGGGCAGCAAAAACGGGGAGGCTGTCAGCAATCCGCCGGCCTGTTTTCGTGGGCTTATTCTGCGTTTCATAGAATCCCTCCATATGCCTTGTGGAAAAAATCAGGGCCGCCGCGCTTGCTGCGGCGGCCCCATCCGGGAATTATCCGAGAGTGATCTGCGCTTCACATTCCGCCTGTGCCTGATCCAGGGCTTCCTGTACGGTGATGGTACCCTCCGCTGCCGCGGCGAGCTTCTGGGTGATGATGTCGCTCATAAGGGCGTAATCCTCAATGACCGGAGGCATAACCAGGTAATCCAGGCTTTCAAACACGGCCTTGCGGTTGTCGGGAGGCGTGATTTCCAGGTAGCTGGACAGTGCGTTCAAATCCTTCAGGGCGGGCAGATCCCAACCGGCAGCCAGACGAATGTCGGCGGATTCCGTGCTGGAGGTCAGCCATGCCAGCCAGGTGGCAACGGCTTCGGGATACTTGGTGTCGGGGTTCATAACGACGCAGTTGGAGAAGAAGTGGGTAGCCTTCTGGGTGCTGCCGGGCTCTACGGCGATGTCCCAGGCAAAGTCGCAGCCTTCCGTGAAGGTGGCGAAGGCCCAGATGCCGGTGGGGATCATACCCAGACGGCCGCTCATAAACATATCCCAGTCGCCCATGCCGCCCTGCTGGGCTGCGTTGGGCTGCACATTGGAGACCAGAACCCGGTCAACCAGGGTCTGCGCTGCCTTCAGATTTTCGGGGGAGTTGATGGTAAACTGGGTCTTATCCGCATTCAGCAGAGCGCCGCCGTACTGGGCAACGACCTTGAAGAACTCGTTATAAGTAATGGGCTGCCAGATGCCGTAAATGTCATCGCCCAGGGCGCGGATCGCCTCCGCGGCGGCCTGTACGTCGTCCTGCGTCCAATCGTTGGTGGGATAGGAAACGCCGGCCTGGTCAAACAGATCCTTGTTGTAGATCAGAACAACGTTGGAAAAGCTCTCGGGCAGACCGTACTGCTTACCGTTCACGCAGAAAGCGTTCAGCGCGGTATCATTCAGTCCGCTTACATCTACACCGGAGATTTCAGCCAGCAGACCCTTGTTGGCATAGGCTGCGAAGTTCTCGATGTTCAGCTCATAGCAGTCGGGGGCAGTGCCGCCAGCAACGCGGGTCTGCATCTGAGTAAAGTAGTCGTCGTAACCGATGGTTTCCACATCAACCTTGATATCGGGATGGGAAGACTCGAAAGCCTCCACCATCTTGGCAAGAGTCTCCTCGTTTCCGCCGGAGGAGTTGAAGTTGCAGTAGGTGATGGTAACGGGGTCAGCGGCTTTTTCGGTGGCTGCCGCAGGCTGCGTATCGGCGCTTTGGGAGGCCGCCTGGGTCGCTGAGGGTGTGCCGGAAGCGGCACCGCAGGCAGAGAGAACCATCAGCATGGCGAGCAGCGCGGCGATGAACGAAAAAACCTTTGTTGTTTTCATTTTGTTTCCTCCTGATGTTGTTGATTTTTTCGCTCTTCTCACCTATAATTGGATTTGGTGAAAAGAGTGGCGTGTCGATTCTTTTCCCAGCGGTTTGCACAATCTTTTGCGGGGCTGTGCAGACCGCTTTTTTACACCTCCTTCTGTGGGCACTGCGGGGATACCGCAGAAGAAAACTTATACGAGTTTTTAATAAAACGCTTAAAAGCGTTTTATTCGGCCGCAGGATTGCGGCCAGCGGCCACTGCCGCTAAAAAACGAAGTCAATACATTTCTTACCGCCGCCCAGGCGGTCTGCCGTGAAACGGCTTTCATAAAATGATGAAATCATTTTATGAAGAAATAGTATTATTTTGCATTCAGGTTCCGGACGGACCCTCGTGGAATCAGTTCCAGAGGAAGAATTTCTTCCTGCTTGGGAAGCGCCGGATTTTCAATATGCTTCAGCAAAAGCTCCACGGCGCGCTGGCCTTTCAGAGAAATTTGCTGACGGATCGTCGTCAGGCCGGGAGTCAGATATTGCGCAACCTCCACATCGTCGAAGCCCACAACGGAATAGTCGTTCGGGACGCTTTTCCCTGCTTCAAAAAGTCCTTTGATCGCGCCGATGGCCAGAATGTCGGCAGCGGCCACAATGCCGGTTACAGGGAGCCTTGCCGCCAATAGCTGCTGCGCAAGAGAAATGCCGCTGCTGTATTCGATCTGCCCCTCAAAGACATATTCTTTTCGGTAGGGAATGGAAAACTCCTGCAATGCCTGCTGGTAGCCCAGCAGCCGTTTCTTCATGACGCCGTTCTCTTTCATCTGGCCTGTGAGGAAAGCAATGTGATCGTGCCCATTTTCGAGCATATACCGGGTGGCAAGGTAACTACCGTAAGCGTCATCAATACGGATATTGTGATAATAGTGATCGTTGCAGTAGCTATCGATCAGGACAATCGGGATTTGTGTTTTCTTCATCTCCTGATAGAATTCGTCCGGGTACATACCGATCACGATGATTCCATCCAGGTTGCGCTGTTTGGCCAGCGTCAGATAACTTTCGTTGGCGTCCGTCGCGGAAATCAGAATGTGATAGCCCTGCTGGCGGGCATAGTATTCGATACTGCCCAGAACCTCACTGTAAAAGCTGTTCTGAAACATCAGCCGGTCGCCGGGCTCCGTTTGAGGAACCACAACGCCAATCAGCTTGGAATCCCGCATACTCAATCCGCGGGCATTGAGATCCGGTACATAGTCCAGCTCCGCAATGGCATCATGGATACGCTGCTTTGTCTCATCTGAAATTGTCCGTTTTCCACTGAGTGCATAGGAAACGGTTGCGGTGGATACGCCCGCAAGCTGGGCGACATCTTTCAGGGTTGCTCTGGCCACGGTATGTCGTTCCTTCCTTGTTTAATCGCTTAAACATCTTTCTGGCATTATGATACAAGCTGCAATTCCGTTTGTCAAGAACTTTTTTGCATTTTGTGAAATTTGCCATTGACAAGATTTTGTTTTTTGTTATACTTGATACATGAAAACCGTTTAACCGATTAAACAATCTACTGAGAGGTGTTTCTATGGAACGTTATCTTCCAACGGGCAATGCGTTTCTTTCCTTGCCGAAGATCAATGAGCAGACTGCGGGAATTGAAGATCTGACCTTCCTTTCCATGCAGCATAAGGGGATGATTGAAATCCGAGGCGGTGAGGAATTGCCCTTGATCCGTCCTTTTTTGCAAGCCGACGGGCATCGACTGCCCCTGACGCAAATGCAATGGAGTCGGGATTCCTTCTGGCTTCCGGTGCTAAAGGGTAAAGCCGGAGCCTTTGATTTCACAATGACGATCCTGACACCAATCGGAGAGCGCGGCTTTGCCATTCGTATGGAACTGGCAGGAACAGAACAGGCGGCCATTACCTTGGGGCTGGAGGGCTGCTGGGAAAGCAGCTGGCACTGTATCAATGAGGATAAGCCTTTGGACGGGTCTATGCACTGCTATGAAAGCGGATGGAATCACAGCATTGTGTTTGATTTCCGCTGCGGTGCGCCTATGTTTGCGTTCGCACCCATGTGTGACCGGGAGATTCTGTCTGCATTTTCCAAAACGGGCAGCGGTATATCCTACACGCTGACAGAGAATTTCGGGCTTTTGCCGGGTGAAAGCCACAGCACCGTCTTTTATTGGGGTCTCGGCTTTGAAGAAGTCGCGGCGGCCACCAGCGCAAAGGAAATGCTGCGCCGTGGCTGGGATTGGGAATATCAGCGAACAACCGGATGGCTGAATCAGCGGATTTCTCAAATGGCAACGCCAAAGCTGACGGAAGTTTACAACACGAATCTATTCTTCTGTATTTTCTATTCCACCGGCCTGACGCTGGATACGGAAGAACTGGTATGTGCCACCAGCCGCAGCACACGGTACTATGTCAGCGCTGCCTATTGGGACAGAGATGTCTTGTTGTGGGCGTTCCCGGCAATCCTGGATGCAGACCCGCAGCTTGCGGAGGAGATTCTGCATTATGTTTTTGGCCGCCAGAGAAGAAACCTGGGCATTCACTCCCGGTACATTGACGGTACTGTCCTGGAACCCGGCTTTGAGTTAGACGAGCTAATGGCTCCCGTCATCGCTCTTGAAAGTTATGTAAATCAAACTGCTGATAACGCAATTTTGCATGATCCTTCCGTTATGGCTGGCATCCAACAGATTCTCAAAACGCTGGAAACCATGCGGCACCCGGTAATCCCGCTGTATGAAACATTTCTACAGCCTACGGATGATGAAATTGTTTATCCGTACCTGACTTACAACAATGTATTGGTCTGGCGGGCAATGAAGGCTCTGGCTCACCTTTATCCAGAGAGATACGGTACATTGGAACAGCAGGCGGAAGCGGTTCGGCGGGCTATTTACGCCCATTGTGTTTTCCGGGATGCGGAGCAGAAGCCATACTTTGGCTGGTCTGTGGATTTGAAGGGACGGCATAATGTTTACGATGAACCGCCCGGAAGCCTACAGCTATTGCCATACTACGGCTTTTGCGAGCCGGATGATGAAATCTGGGGGAACACCGTGGCAATGATTCGCGCTCCTTCCTATGCCTACAGCTTTGCGGATGCACCCATTGCGGAAATCGGCTGCGCTCACGCACCCTATCCCTGGATTCTCAGTCTGTGCAACAGCCTGCTTTGCGGGTACAAGGAGCAGGCATTCCGGGAACTGGAACAGATGGAAATGGATAATGGTATTGCCTGTGAAAGCGTTGACCCGTTTTTGGGCACCTGTACCACCGGGGCCGCGTTCGCAACCTGCGCAGGATTCCTGTGCCACAGTATGAAGCAAGCAAGTAAGGAGGCGTCCCATGCGGACTGATTTGCAATTATCCCCCTGGTCGGTGTCCGGAACGGGAAACGGCTGGGACGACGATTTCTTTGAAAGTATCTTCTTCCTCGGCAATGGAAGAATGGGCATCCGTGGCTATCTGCCCATGGAGCCGGAATGCCGGCCGATTCAAAAGGGCGTGTATCTGGCAGGCATTTTCGGGGAAATCAAGCCGGGAATCACAGATTTTGTGAATCTGCCAACACCGGTGTATGACTGCATCCTTCTGGATGGCGAGGCCGGAACTCTGTCGTCTCCAATTGAACGCAGCCTGGATATGAAAGCCGCTTGTTTTACAGCAAGGTTTTCTCTGACGGCAAAGCAGAAAACGGTAGATATTGTCTACTCCCGATTTTTACCTAGGGAGCATCCGGCTCTGATTTTACAGCGGTTGAAGTTTATTCCCCGTGAGGACGTGGAAATCTCCGTGGCCAGCGGCCTGATGACAGACAGCTGCAACAGCCCCATTCCCGACGACCAGACAAAAGAAAATACGCAAACCATTCAGCTGTCCTTATTGGTGGGGGCAAGCGTTGCCGCGCAGGGAATTACCGCAGACTTCCAGATTCGCGGAACAGGCCTTTCCGTTCGGGAAAATGTGCGGTTCCGCAGCACTGCATTTCAATTTGCCGGGGGCAAAGATGCCTGTGCTGTCTATACGGTAAGTGGGCGGACAGGAGAATCACTGGTTCTGGACAAGGCGGCATCTATCCTGACCTCACGGGATGTGGACCCGCGGATCGCGCCGATTCCCGATGCGTGGGACTACGATGCCATGCTGGCAGCTCATAAGGAGGCCTGGAAAACCGCCTGGCAGAATTGTGATTTGGAGATTCCCGCCTTAGACGGTGAGCTGCAAACCGGACTGCGTTTCTCCATGCTCGGCCTGATGGGCAGTTGTTCCGCCAATGACCCTACCGTAAGCATCGGCGCGCGGGGTCTGAGCCATGGCCGGTATAAAGGATGCTATTTCTGGGATACGGACCTGTTCATGCTGCCCTTCTTCCTGAAAAATGATTTGCAGGCCGCAAAAAGTCTTTGCGATTACCGCGCCCGTTCTCTACCGGCAGCGAAGGAGCATTCCATCAGGATGAATACAGCCGGGGCAAGATACCCCTGGATGGCTGCGCTGGACGGCAGCGAGCAGTGCGAAACCTGGGACATTGGATGCAGTGAGCTGCACGTCACAGCTGACGTGGCCTATGCTCTGGATGCCTACTGTAAGGCCTCCGGGGACAGCACATTCTATCTGGAGAAAGCGGCGGAAGTTTATATTGAGACGGCCCGTTTTTGGGTCAGCCGCTATACCTATCGTCCGGAGCTTGGCAGGGCGGACCTGCTATTCTGCAAGGGTCCGGATGAATACTGCGGCATTACCAACAACAATCTCTTTACCAATGTGATGGTTCAGCACAATCTGACCCTGGCCATCCAGGCGGCAGACCTTCTTGCCAAGCGCCCGGAACGGTATCACGCGCTTTGCCTCAGCGCCGAAGAAACAGAGCATATGGCGGCTCTGCGGGACGCAATTCCCTGGCCCCACGACCCTGTTACCGGACATCTTACCCAGGACGAAACCCTGCATCTGCTGGAACCGGTTGACCCTGTAACGCTGAAACCCGACGCCGGAGCCAGCTACCATCATGTATGTTTTGACCGTTTGCAGCGATACAAGGTTATCAAGCAGGCCGATGTGCTTCTCCTAATGACGCGGCTTCCGCAGCTCTTCACGGCGGAAGAAAAACGCACCGCATGGAAGGACTTTGAGCCTATCTGCCTACACGATTCCACATTGAGCTTTGCCAGCCACGCCCTGTTTGCTCTCCAGAACGGGCTGACGGAGCAGGGCATGGACTACCTGAAAAAAGCGCTCCTGCTGGATCTACGAGATGTGATGGGCAACACCGGCCATGAGGGTCTGCACCTAGCGTGTATGGGTGAAGCCTGGCAGGCGGCAGAGTGCCTGATACACTTATAGCAACAGAAGAACATCAAAAATGCGCACCCACTTACAATCAAAAGCGGATGCGCATTTTCTGATTTTTAGGAGGCTCTGCCAGAAATGACCTCAGCATCTTCAGGCCGCATGAAGAAGATTGATTGTTTTTTCGGTATAATTGATCGTTTTTTCTTGAAATATGCAAAAAAGAGAGGCTGCCTCGAATGATTTTGAAAATCATTTTGAGACAGCCCCTTTTTGTTTCACGGCCGTGCCGTTATCGGCCGTATCTGAAAGCTGGCAGAACGGTTGAGCCGCAATCGATTGTCCTTGGTAAGCCATTTCTCTCGAAAATGCCGGATGGATCCCGGAGGGGAAATTGGAAGGCAAACGCGCCGCCTGCCCGTTCTGGCAGCTTTCGATCGGCCTCGGGGGATATCTGTCGGCTGCCTTATCGCGGTACAGTTTTGAAGGATGTGTGTGCAATACAGATTGAGGAAATCGGATTAGGAGGTATTTTTGCGATTTGGCATCCGTTAATACAGCGTGGTATGTTTACGCCAGTGCTTCGCCCAGGCTGCGGCAGGCGCTCAGGGCTTCGTCGTCCGGGGTCTCCTGGCAGATCACGCTGTCGCAGGCCAGGTTTGCGCCCTTTTCCCGGCAGCTTTCTTCCCAGGTGCGCATCCATTCGCCGTCGCCCCAGCCGTAGGAGCCGAACAGGGCGATTTTCTTGCCGGAGAGCTTGCTCTCGCAGGTCTCGAACATGGGGGCGAACTCGCCGTCCTCCAGCTCCTCCGCGCCCATGGCGGGGCAGCCGAAGGCGACCGCGTCAAATTCGTCCATCTTTCCTCCGTCGAACTCGGCGGCGGTGAACAGCTCCGCTTCCGCTCCGGCGTGCTTTGCGCCTTCCTGGACGGCCTGCGCCATTGTCTCGGTATTTCCGGTGCTGCTCCAATAAACAACTGCAATTTTCATTTTCAAAAGTCCTTTCTTATTTCATCCGGCTACGGTGAGCCGTTCGATGTCGATTCCGCTGGCAAGCTGACGGCAGTAGACCCTTGTGCAGGCCTTGTACTTGGCAAAGGTCTTTCGCGCCGCTTCCTCGTTTTCGTAAACCTTCCAGCAGCCCACGCACTTGCAGGGTCTGTGCTCCAAAAAGCCCTTCACATCCTCCGGCGGATAGCTTAAAAACAGGCCGATCTCGTGGGGAAAATCCTCCTGCTGCTTTAATTTCCGGGCAAGCCTTGTCAGGCAGCGGCTCCCGCCCCGGCAGTTGTAGCCGCACGCGCTGAGAAGCGCTTCACAGGACGCGCAGGAGAGGTCTTTTTCCAGCCTTGCCGGCCGGTAGAGGTAAATCAGTGCCTTGTCCTGCCGGATTCGCAGGGGAACTGCCCGGACGCCCTTTTTTCCAAGCCGCCGGTTCAGACTCCGCAGGAAATCCAGCAGATCTTCCCGGCTTTCATAGGGGCAGGCAAACAGGTTGCCGGTTTTCAGCCCTGCCAATGTGGGGGCGCAGTTGCGAACCACCTGTTCCTCAGACACGGCCGTCCTCCCTGCCCCGGGCGATTCGGTGCAGGCTTTTCCGGATGGAAATGACGCCCACGGACGTTACGGTGACAGCCGCAACGGCACCGGCGCCGGACAGAATCGTGGTAATTTCCATAGCTCGAACCTCCCGTTTTCATAATGATAGATCATCTTTTTGTTTGTTTTTTTGGTTAGCTTCTGCTAACTGGCTATATGATACACGATGCTGCCCCATTTGTCAAGTCTTTTTCCTACTATTTTTATAGGCAGGTTTTGGGGGTGAAAAAAGCGCCCCGCCGGGGCGCTTTAGGCTGTTTTATTCCTGCGGCAGCGTGACGATTCGGGCTTCATGATGGACGGTTGGCAGAATTTTCTCCATCAGGTCAGCCGTCCGAAAGCGCAGGCTGGAGGTGTTGATGCAGGGATGGCAGCCGATGTACTCCCCTTTCAGCACGTCCTCGTCCATGAGAAGCTGCACATGGTTTTCCCGGTCGTTCATCAGCCCCAGGACGCTGACGGAGCCGGGGGTGATGTCCAGAAACTTCTCCATATACTCCGGCGCGGCAAAGCTCAGGCGGGAGGAACCGATCTCCTTGGAGAGGACGCTGGTTTTGAAATGCTTGTCCCCGGGCAGCATCAGCAGATAAAACTCCGTACACTGCCGGTTGCACAGCAGCAGATTTTTGCAGATCACCGCGTCCAGCACCCGGTCAACCTCCATGCAGTCTTCCATGGTCATAGCCGCCTCGTGGTCGATGCGCTGGTAGTCGATTCCCAGACTGTCCAGCAGATCGTAGCAGCGAATTTCCTTCTCAAGCCGTCCGGCGCAGTCCGCGGGACGTCCGTTTACCAGTTCCATAGTCATTTTTCCTTTCTCAGCTGCCAGAAGGCCACGGCGCTGGCAGCCGCTACGTTCAGAGAATCCACGCCGTGGTACATGGGGATTTTTACGGTGTAGTCGCACCGGGCAATGGTCGTCTCCGTCAAGCCGTCGCCCTCGCTGCCCAGAATCACCGCCAGCTTTTCCTCCGCCATGAGACGGCGGTCGTCAATGGAGACGGAATCGTCGCTCAGTGCCATAGCGGCGGTTCGGAAGCCCAGACGGCTCAGCTGCTCCATTCCCTCCCCCGGCCAGTCTCCCGTAAACGTCCATGGAATCTGAAACACCGTCCCCATGCTGACCCGCGCGCTGCGTCGGTACAGCGGGTCACTGCATCCGGGGGTCAGCAGCACGGCGTCCATGCCCAGCGCGGCGGCGGAACGGAAGATCGCGCCCACGTTGGTGGGGTTCTGGACGTTTTCCAGAACCACAATCCGCGCCGCCCCGGCGCAGATATCCTCCAGGTTGGGAAGCCCCGGGCGGCGCATGGCGCACAGCACGCCCCGGGTCAGGTGGTAGCCGGTGAGATTGCACAGCAATTCTTCGTCCGCGGTGTACACGGGTATGCCGGGACAGCGGGCGATGACCTCCCGTGCCGCGCCCGTGATGTCCTTGCGCTCCATGAGCAGCGACACCGGCTCGTATCCGCCGTCCAAAGCCCGGTGGATGACCTTGGGGCTTTCCGCAATGAACATCCCCTTAGCAGGTTCAAACCGGTTGAGCAGCTGCGCCTCCGTCAGCCGGGCATACACGTCCAGCTCCGGCGCGGAGAAATCCGTTATTTCAATGACGTTGGCCATAGCGTTCCTTTCCTTATCCTCCACCCCATGACAATCTGCCAAAAAACGGGGCGCTTTTTTCCTTCCTATACTACCAAATTCCGTTCAAAATGTCAAAGATTTCTCCGTCGATTGACTTCCATTTTCCGCAATGGTAGAATACATTCATTGTAAAGAGAGGGGCGGATCGCCATGGCGAACAAACATCCGGGGTATATGACCACCTTCCAGGAGCGCTTGAGCTACTGGACATACTTCATCGGGCAGAACATTTACTACAACATCACGGCAGCTTTTATCTCCACCTACCTTGCCATGCAGGGCGTGAACCTTGCCAAGGTCGCTATCGTGCTGCTGATCGTCAAGATCTGGGATGCCGTGAATGACCCCATTTTCGGCTTCATCTTCGACAAGGTGAAATTCAAAAACGGGCAGAAAAGTCTGCCCTGGCTGCGCATTTCCACCGCACTGATCCCCATTGTGACCATCATCCTGTTCTCCATTCCCTCGGCGCTGGGGGAGACTGGGAAACTTGTCTGGTTCGGCGTGGCCTACGTGCTGTGGGACACTGTGTACACTCTGACGGACATTCCCGCCTACGCCATGCTGAACACCATGACCGACAATCTGCCGGAGCGGAACACCCTGCTCTCCGTCAACCGGGTGTTCTCCGGGGCGGGCGTGCTGATCTACGGCGTGGTGCTGCCCATCCTCATCAGCGAAAATGTGGGCATGAGCGCCAGTCTGGCCATTGCGACGCTGTCCATTTTCAGCGCCCTGACCATGGTGCCCCTGTCCCTCAACTGCAAGGAGCGCAACTATAAGCCCGAAGAGGAAGACGAAAACTTCTCTCCCCGGCAGATGTTCTCCTATCTGGGGAAAAACAAGTACCTGCTGACCTACTACGGCGGCTACTGCGCCACCGACGCGCTGAAAACCTCCGCCGCCGTGACGCTGTTCGTCTCCTTCTATCTTTTCGGCAACTCCCTTTACTCCATCGTGCTGAACCTGCTGAACATGGTGCCGGGGGTTTTCGCCGCCATGCTCATGCCCACCATTCTGAAAAAGCTGGATAAATTTAAAACGCTTTTCTGGTGCAACATCGTCAACATCATCTTAGGTCTGGTGATTTTCTTCGTTGGCTACGAAAACCGGGCGCTGTTCCTGACGTTGACCTGCGTCCGCACCGTTCCCATGAGCATCGTGGGCATTCTCGCCTTCATGTTCACCCCGGACTGCGCCGAGTACGGCCAGTATAAATCCGGCATTAGTGCCAAGGGCATCACCTTCGCCATCCAGACCTTCTCTGTGAAGATCACCGCTGCGGTCTCGTCCTCGCTGGCTTTGGCGCTGCTGGGCTGCTTCCACTGGATCTCCGTGGAGGCGGAGAGCTTCGAGACGCTGAAGGCGCTGAACATCCAGCAGAGCGCAGGGGCGCTGGAGGGACTGTGGATCGTGTACGCGCTGGTGCCTGTCATCGGCATGATTATTTCCACGTTCTTCTATCTGGGTTACAAGCTCAACGACAAGGACGTGCAGATCATGGCGCGGTGCAACGCCGGAGAGATCACCCGTGAGGAAGCCGAGGCTCTCCTGTCCCGGAAATATTGACCTAATGCTGCAAACAGAAACGGCGCCATCCGGCGCCGTTTCTGCATGTCATACGGGGTTCTTATCAGGGTCTGTCATTATTTCTCGATAGAATGGTTAACACCATTTTATACGAGTTTTTAATAAAACGCTTAAAAGCGTTTTATTAGGCCGCAGGATTGCGGCCAGCGGCCACTGCCGCTAAAAAACGAAGTCAATACATTTCTTACCGCCGCCCAGGCGGTCTGCCGTGTAACGGCAGAATAAAATGATGAAATCATTTTATTAAGAAATAGTATTATCCCGCGAATCCTTCGCAGGCCGTCCGCAGAGGCGTGCGGGCAGCAGACGGCAATCCAAAAATGGCCTCCCGCCGTAAAGCGGGAGGCCATAAGATGATATATTACTGTGCCAGAGTGCTGGTCTTGTACTTTGCGCTCTTCTTCAGGAACAGCACCAGGAAGCCGACCGCAGCAAGGATACCGGCGACAACGGCGATGGGATAGTACACGCTCTCGGCAATTCCCATAGGCTTCCACAGCAGGCCAAGGCACTCGCCGGCCGCGAAGAAGTAGGTGATGGAAACGCCGGTCATGAAGGTGGCAGGAACCGCGCAGATCCAGTAGTTGCGCTTGTTCTGCGCCAGATACATGGCAGCCGCCCACAGAGCGATCATGGCCAGAGTCTGGTTGGACCAGGAGAAGTAACGCCATACCACGGAGTAGTCGATCTGGCAGATGATGGCACCGACGCCCAGCAGGGGGACGGTCAGAAGCAGACGCTTCTTCCAATCCTTCTGGTCGATCTTGAACCAGTCGGCCAGCGTCAGACGGGCGCTGCGGTAAGCGGTATCACCGGAGGTGATGGGGCAGGCGATAACGCCCAGCATAGCCAGGACGCCGCCGATCTTGCCCATGGTGGTGGTGCAGATCTCGTAAACAACAGCGTTCACACCGGCGCCGGCGTCCAGCAGAGCCTGGGTGTTCTCGTAGAAGGAAACACCGGCAGCCGCCCAGACCATGGCGATGATGCCCTCGGCGACCATTGCGCCGTAGAACACCTTGTGACCCTGCTTCTCAGAGGTGCAGCAGCGAGCCATCATGGGAGACTGCGTGGCATGGAAGCCGGAGATGGCGCCGCAGGCCACAGTGACGAACATGAACGGCCAGATGTGGATGTTCTGAGGATGCTGGTTATAGAAGTTGTTCCACAGCTCGGGCATCTGATACTCGTGAGAGAACAGCAGAACACCCGCAACACCGACGGCCATGATAATCAGGCAGATACCGAAGATGGGGTAGATCTTGCCGATGACCTTGTCGATGGGAACGAAGGTGGCGATGAAGTAGTAGATGATGATGACCCACAGCCAGAAGGTAGCGTCCAGCTTCTCGGGGGTCAGCAGAGCCAGCAGACCGGCGGGACCCTTGGAGAACACGACGCCGACCATGACCAGCAGGATGACGGAGAACACGCGCATGACCTGCAGCATGACCTTACCCAGATAAGTACCGGTAATCTCGGAGATGCTGGCGCCCTTGTGCCGCATGGACAGCATACCGCACATGTAGTCGTGGACGCCGCCGGCGAAGATGGTACCGAAGACAATCCACAGATAGACGACAGGTCCAAACAGAGCACCGTTCAGAGCGCCGAAGATGGGGCCGAGACCGGCGATGTTCAGCAGCTGAACCAGGAAGATCTTCCAACCCTTCATCGGGACGAAGTCAACACCGTCGTTGAGCGTGATGGCAGGCGTCTCCCGGTCGTCAGAGCCAAAGATCCTGTCTACGCGCTTGCCGTAGAAGATGTAGCCGACGACCAGAGCTGCAATGCAGAGAATGAAAGTAAGCATAGGTTTCCTCCTTAGTTTAGTTACCCTGCGGTGGCGTATCACCGCCTGGCAAGTATCATTATATGTCTAAACCGTGAACAAATCAACCCTTAGTATGGCGAAAAAAGATTTTCGTAGCATTAAACAAATTTATGGCGGTTTTTCCTTCCGGGGAGTGGCGTGACCCTGATTTTTTTCGTCAGATTGCATAAAACAGCACGCAGAAGAACTGGAGCAGCGCCCCTAAGTCGACGAAAATGTGAAATACGGAGTGCATCCACTTTTTTCGCTTGCCCAATCCATACAGAACGGAGCCGACCGTGTAGGCAATGCCGCCCAGCAGCAGAAGCAGAAAACCCGGGAAGGTCAGCGCCTGCATCGCCTGTTTCGCAAAGAAAATGATCGCCCAGCCCATGCCGATGTAGCAGATCATGGAAAAGACCCGGTATTTCTTCAGGTCAATGGCCGTCAGGGTCGTGGCCAGCGCCACCATGCCCCACTCGAAGCCGAACAGCACCCAGGCAAGGACAGGGTTCTCCGGGCGGATGGCGGACAGCAGAATCACGGTGTAGGTTCCCGCAATGAGGAAATAAATGGTGCAGTGGTCAAGTACCTGCATCACCTTTTTGCCCAGGGTGGGCTTCAGGCCGTGGTAGACGCTGGAAATGGTGAACATGGTGACCATGGCGCTGCCGTAAATGGCGGAGGTGACGACGCCCCAGGGATTGGCGTGGAGGGCGGCGAAAATGACGCACAGCGTCAGCGCCACGACGCCCACGGCGCCGCCGACGATGTGGGTGACCATGTTCATGATCTCTTCGCCCCGGCTGTAATCCGGGAGCTGGCGGTCGGACAATTTCGTTCGTTTCATAGTGATTCCTTTCTTATGGCAGCACCGCACAATTCGGCAAGAAGTCTCAGACAGGATTTTTGTCTCAATTCAAAGTTTGGAAAACGAAGGAATACTGTATGTATTTCTCGTTTTTCAAACTGAAGAAGTGGGGCAAAAAGACGGCTGAGACTCGCAGACGCAATTGTGCGGTGTTGCCTTAGTAAAGATGGCAGGAGTATAGCACATTTTTCACAAAAAAGAAACCGCCATTTTGTCGAGTTCTCTCCCCGGCGGAGAAATTCGGTTTCTACCGGGGTGAGAAGTGGATACGGGGTTGACAAATGTCCTTCCATACAATACAATTCTCCTAGTCACGGCGTAAAGTACGCCGTTTTTTGCATAGAATAGAGAGGGTTCGAGCTATGAAAAAGATACCGTTTTTGACTCTGGAAAAAGCGAAGGAGATCCGCGAGCAGATCCCTACCCCGTTTCATGTTTACGACGAGGCCGGCATCCGCGCCAACGCCCGAGCGCTGAAGGCGGCATTTTCCTGGAATCCCGGATTCCGGGAGTATTTTGCCGTCAAGGCCACCCCCAACCCCTTCCTGCTGAAAATCCTCCACGAGGAGGGCTGCGGCTGCGACTGCGCCACCTATACGGAGCTGCTGCTGTCCGAGGCCGTTGGCATCACGGGACATGACGTGATCTTTTCCTCCAACGATACGCCGGCGCTGGATATGCGCAAGGCGCGGGAGATGGGCGTATACATCAATCTGGACGACGCCACCTATGTGGATTTTCTGGCGTCCATGGGTCCGGTTCCCGAGACGGTGTGTCTGCGGTATAACCCGGGCGGCTCCTTCTCCCTGGGCAACACCATCATGGATATGCCCCGGGACGCCAAATACGGCATGACCGAAGACCAGATGGCGGGGGCGATCACCCGGCTGATGAAGCTGGGCACGAAGCACTTCGGCGTTCACGCCTTCCTCGCCTCCAATACCACCACCAATGAATATTATCCCGCTCTGGCCGGGCAGCTGTTCCGTCTGGCGGTGCGGCTGCGCAACGCCACCGGCGCCCATATTTCCTTCATCGACCTGTCCGGCGGCATCGGCGTGGACTACCGCCCCGAGCAGCCCAAATGCGACATCGGCGTCATCGGCGAGGGCGTGCGGGTCAAGTATGAGGAAATCCTGACCCCCAACGACATGGGCGACGTCGCCATTTTCACCGAGCTTGGCCGGTTCATGCTGGCGCCCTACGGCCATCTGATCTCCACCGTCATTCACGAAAAGCACATCTACCGGGAATACGTGGGTCTGGACGCCTGCGCCGCTAACCTGATGCGCCCGGCCATGTACGGCGCTTACCACCACATCACCGTGCTGGGCAAGGAGGACGCACTCCTGGATCACGTCTACGACGTCACCGGCGGCCTGTGCGAGAACAACGACAAATTTGCCGTCGAGCGAAGCCTGCCGGAGATCCAGATCGGCGACATCGTCGCCATCCACGACACCGGCGCTCACGGCTTCTCCATGGGCTACAATTACAACGGCAAGCTCCGTTCCGCGGAGGTTCTGCTGAAGAAGGACGGGAGCTTCCAGCTCATCCGCCGCGCCGAGACGCCGGAGGACTATTTCGCGACCTTCGATTTTTCGGATTTCCGCTTTGGAAAGTAACACTGGTATTATGCACAAAAACGATTCTGATTTTTTGGATGGCAGGTCGCAAATTAACAAGAAAATTTCATACTTTTCCGTTTCGTTTATGCTATAATGTATAAGGCGGCAGTAAGGCATCCTCCCAATCAGCCGCGCCGAAAAGGAGAACCCCATGAATAATATTCTGTTTTTTCTGACACCAAAGGCGATGTGTGCATATTTGTACGATGATTATACCATCCGGCAGGCACTGGAAAAGATGGAATCCGCAGGCTACGCCGCGATTCCCATTCTCAACCACCGGGGCGAATACCGGGGAACCCTGACGGAGGGCGACCTGCTGTGGGCCATGAAGAACATGTGCTACATGGACATGCGTCAGGCCGAAGCCCGCCGGGTCATGGAGATTGCCCGCCGGAAGGACAACGTCCCCGTCCGGGTCACCACCTCCATGCACGAGCTGGTAGAGCGGGCGTCCAATCAGAATTTCGTCCCCGTGGTGGACGACAAGGACGCGTTCATCGGCCTGATTACCCGGAAGGCCATCATCCGCTACTGCCGGGAAAAGCTGTTCCCCGAAGATTGATCGAATCCACTACATAGCGACAAATCCATAACGAAAGAGCGCTGTCACCTGGAACCAACGGTTCCGGATGACAGCGCTTTTGTTATTTTCCTGTATAGGCCATGGGTTGATTCAGGTACTGTTCCCATGGAAAGTTTTCCGTGGATTTTTTCAGGCCGAAGGCCTCCCGGATCCCCTGACACAGCATTTTCAGCTTGTATTGCAGGGGCGAGGCCGCAAACAGCGACGCGTTTCCCGCCGTCATGGCATACTCAAAAATCCGCGCCCGGTCTTCCTTGGGGTAGCTCATGGAATAGGTGTCCACGAAGCTGCGGGTGTCCGGCTGTAAAAATTCGCTGCCGTCCCGCTGGGCGTTGGCGAGATAATCGTAGTCGTACGCAAAGTCCACGGGATTCAGCTTTGCCCACTGGTCGAGGGCGATGCTGTTGCCTAAGATGTGGGTCTCCATCACGTGGTACAGCTCGTGGTACAGCGCCTTTTCCGAGGTATCCCCCGCCGCCAGGACGATGTAGGCGTCCGTTCCGTTCATGAACTGAATGCCGTTCGCGCTGCTCACGCTGCCGGATTCGGCGCTGCCGGTGATCTCCCGCACCAGGCAGATTTTCAGGGAGGAAAAATGGGAGACTGCGGCTTCCAGCATCCCCTCCGGGAACTTGGCAAGGCGCTCGTTCAGCCAGTCCAGCTCCCGCTTGAGGACGGGTACCAGGTATTCAATCTCAAAATTATAGTCCCAGGGCTGCACCAGATCGGCGTCTTCCCACAATAGCACCTCCACGCCGTAGGTATCGCCGACGGTTCTGGCGTAATACTCACACCACACCAGCCCGTGATAGTCCGGCTCCTGGTTGGAATAATAGGGGCCGGTGTAGATTTCCGTGTCGGAAACGGCGAATTCCGGCGAGGTTGTATCCCAGCGGTAAACGATCGGCCGGCCGTCGTTGTTAGAAAGGAGGAAATACACCCAGCCGTCGGCGGTTTCCTCCACCGTCAAGGGCAGGCCGGAGAACGGGAGGGTCGCGGAGCAGCGGCGGCGGCCGGTTTCCAGATCGTAATAGTCCAACTTGATCTCCGTATCCGACGCAACGCTTGCCGTCACCGCGTCGGCGAAGGTCTCCAGGAAGAAATCCTCTCCGCTCAGCTCCGCCGGGGTCAGCGCCAGGGGAGATTCCTCCCCCGCCTGCCCGAACAGCAGCGCCCGGGTGCACCCCGTGGGGAAGGAAAGAAAATAGCTGTCGCCGCAGGACTGCATCGTCAGCTCCTGCGTCCCCTCATACAATATCCGTCCGTTTTCCGTGGAGAGCAGCAGCGTACTGGCATTGCCCTCGCTGTCCGCCGCCCGGCATTGCAGGACGGTGTCGTTCAGGTGCAGCCCGGTCACGCTCTGCTGCGCGAACCCGGCCTCCTTGATGACCCGGCGGATGCCTGTTTCCAGATTCCAGGCGCGGATACCGGCCTTGGTGCAGTAGTACAGCGTCTCCCGATTGCGGGACAGCAGGGGCGTTCCTTCCAAGTCCTCCGGCGCGGGAATGTGGGTGATCTCCCGCAGGGACGCGTCCAGCACCACCGTCTGCCGATTCACCGGGTCAAAGTAGCTCAGGCCGCTTTCCGTGACCTGTAGGGATGGGTCGTCCGGAGAAAGGCCAAACTCCAGCCGGACGGTGGCCGCTATGTACAGCTCCTCCCCGGAAAGCCGGGTAATGAGGGTGCTGACCTGGGTGTCGGAGAACACCAGCAGGTCGCTGCCCATGGCTTTCAGCCCGGCCACCCCCGGAATGCTCAGGGGATACGCCCGCAGCGCGTCGCCGTAGCGCATTTCCAGGGGGTCGTTCGGGTCATGCAGCCCGGCGGGGGGCGCCGCTTCCACGGGAACGGCCTCCGTCTGGGTGGGGAACGTCGTTTCCTCCCCCTTCCCGGAGCAGCCCGCCAGCAGCAGGCACAGCAGGATCAGCGCGGGATACCATCGTTTCATCTATTGTCTCCTTGCAAGGGTGTAATCGTCGCCCTGCCGATAAAAGGGGCAGTGCCGGGAGGGGGAATTGGCGATGCGGTAAACCTCGTCCTCGTCCAAATCCATCATGCAGTCGTATTCGTCGTACTCCTCATCATAATCATAATACCAGCAGGTCTCGCATTCTGTCGAATCCACGGTCAACCCTCCAAAATCCGAAAAGAAAATTCTCCGTTTTCATAAATCAGACAGCTGTGGCTCCCGTCCTTGGGGATGGAGACGCTGCCGGGGTTCAGGCAGCGGATGCGGTCGCGCATCTCGTCCATTTTCACATGGGTGTGTCCGAAGAGGAACACACTGCCCTCCGGCAAAGGCGGAAGGTTATCCGGGTTGTGGTGGTGTCCGTGGGTCAGATAGAAGGTTTTCCCATCCAGAAGCAGCTGGGAAAACTCTGCCATGCAGGGGAAGGGCAGAACCATCTGGTCAACCTCCGCCTCGCAGTTACCCCGCACCGCAATGATACTGTTCCGGTAATCGCTCAGCATGGGAATCACCTGCTTCGGCGCGTAATCCCGGGGCAGGTCGTTCCGGGGGCCGTGGTACAGCAAATCCCCCAGCAGAATCAGCCTGTCCGGGCGTTCCGTCTCCATCAGGTCGCAAAGGCGGCGGCACCAGAAGGCGCTGCCGTGAATGTCGGACGCAATCAGCAATTTCATAAGGAATCCTCCTGTTTTATGCACCGCAAGGGTCGGTGAAGCCACCGACCCCATTTTTTATAGTTGTTCTAAGTACGCTTTCACGTCGAACGGCCGAAGCTTCTCGTCCTTCCGCAGATACAGCGGGTGATGGGGGTGTCCCTTCCGGGAAATGGCACCGGCGCAGCACCATTCGGCTCCATACTCCTCCCCTGCCAGCAGCATGTCCCGCAGACAGTCGGGCAGGTATTTCCGCTTTTCAATGATCGCGCCCCAGGCCGCCCACACCACCGGATGCTCCGAAAGAGACAGCACATACCGGAACGCTTTCAGATTTTCCTTGTGGAGCAGCGGGTTGCAGACCTTCTCCATATCGTCGGGAGAGGTCGCCCGCTGGGCGTAGACGTTGAACATGATAAAGCTGTCAAACCCGTTCCCCAGGGCAATCCGCTCCACGGATTTTAAGGTGTTGTCCAGGGCGTCGGGCCTGGCTGTGGAGGGGTTGATGCCGATGCAGATCAGGGGCTTGCAGCCCCGCGTACCCAATATGTAACGGTACTCCGAGTAAAAATTGGGGGCGTAAATCCATTTTTTGATGTCGTATTCGTCGCTGGGGGTATCGGCGGCTTCCAGCGCCTGCCGGAAGGTGACCAGCTCCAGTTCCCGGGTCGTTCCGCTGGGAATGTGCGCCATCAGCTTTCCTCCACCGGCGGGAACCACAGGCTCTTGCTGGGGTCGTGGAAATCACAGCTTTCCGGGTCGCGACCCGTCTGAAGGCACCACCCGGCAAAGGCCGTGTCCAGGAAGGGATACACGCCGTCCATGGTGGATTGCAGGCTGACGGTGGAGCCATCCTTCAGGTACAGCTCCGCCACGACGCTGCCGCCCTGCACCACGTACAGCTTCTGTCCCACAATTTCCTCGTACCGATGCTCGGCGTCCTTCTTCCCGAACCGGGACATGAGGAAGCTTTCCCCGTCGTAAAAAATGCCGAAGCTCAGATAATACACCGCCAGAAATACGCCCATGGCCAGCACGATCAGGCCGCCCACGATCAGCACCGGCCCGTCGCCGATGCCGATGCAGACCGCGAAGACGCCCAGCACCGTCAGCACCACGCCGAACACGCCGAAGCGCTTATTTGCCCGGACGGCCATGCCGGAACGGTGCTGCGCCTTTCCCCGGAACGCCTTGGTAAACCCTTTATCCACCAGATAGCACACCCCGAACACGGCGGCAGCAATCAGCAAAACAATGACAAACTGCATATCTTTCTCTCCTTATATTCAAGCCCAAAGCACCATATCTACGGGAATGTCATGTTCCTCGGTATCCAGATGGGGCAGCATCTGAAAATCATAGCACAGCGCCAGCGTGGGATGGTTCGGTTCCCGGGACAGGAATTTGTCGTAAAACCCGCCTCCGTAGCCGATGCGGTGTCCCTGGGGGTCAAAGGCCAGCCCGGGCATCAGCACCAGCGCCGTTTCGTCATGGGCAACCGGCTCGTCCGCGATGGGTTCCGGAATCCCGGCGTAGCCCTTCGATACCTTGGTCAGGTCATCCAGGTAAATGAACTTCATTTCGTCGCCGTAGCACTTGGGTACGGCCACCTTTTTCCCGTCCCGGAGCGCCTGTTCCAGCATGGGGACGGTGCGCACCTCCTGATTGTAGGGCATGTAGCCGTAGATGGTCTTTGCCCTGCGGTAGGCTTCCGTCGCGGCAAACCTGCGGCCAAGCTCCCGGCTCCGCTCTTCAATTTCTTCCGACGTCATCGCCCGTTTTTTCTCCCGAATCCGGCGGCGCAGTTCCGTCTTATCCATTGTCCGTACCCTCCGCTTTCTCGCTCACCGGGTGGAACATCCGGAACCACAGGAAAATGGCGATCTGCCCCGGAATGCCCAGAAGGTAGATTTTCCAGAAATTGTACCGGAAAATCAGCAGCCCGGAAACATGAATGGCGATCAGGAATCCCCACACGATGGCGGAGATCAGCAGCCGGTTTTTCCGGAAATCGTGCCACGCCGAAAGTAAACTCAGCATCACAATGGCGTTGACCGGCACGGCGTAGAAAAACGCCAGCCAGCTGTAGCGCTCCACGGCGTGGAACGAGGACATGATGACGAATACGAACAGCGCAATGAACCACACCAGCGTGGAGGACAGCGCTAATATCACATTCTTATTGGCCTTACGCTTCAGCGCCTTTTCGGACACCTGGGTCATGGCTTTTTCCAGGGTGCCGGGGTTTCCCGGCAAAGCGTCGGGGTCGGCCAGCAGCTCCCCCACGGGTATCCGGAACAGCTCCGCCAGCTGCACCAGCGTCATCACATCCGGCACGGATTCTCCCCGCTCCCACTTGGAGACGGCCTTGTCGGAATAATTCAGTTTTTCCGCCAGACCCGCCTGGGTCAGTCCCGCCTGCTTGCGGTACGCGGCAATATTGGAGCCGATCTGATTTCTCAAAGTCGCGTCGTCCATGGTTCCCCTCCAGCTTATAATCATGCCTATCTTATCATAAACGGGAAATCTTTGCAACAGGGAAACCGGGGCATTCCTCCGACGCTCATATATTCTCTTGCAATTTCTTCCGATCTATGATATAAACGGTTTGTACACCATCAGAAGCTTTCAGAACCTTTCCGCTGTAAGGAGGAAACACTATGAACATCCGAAAACTTTTGACCCGGCTCGTTTCTCTGGCACTGATCGCGGTCTTTCTGCCCACCGTCGCGATGGCGGATACCTGGTACCTGGAGGACGGCAGCATCACCGTCTCCGCCACCGATAGCGGCCAGAGCGTCAGCCAGGGCGGCGTGACCAAAGAGGATTCCGCCCCCGTCATCCGGAACCGGGATTCTTCCGCCTCCACCACCAACAATGTCACCATCAGGGCGGACACAGGGGCGACGGCCAACGTCACCCTTGAGGACACCAACATCGACACCACCGGCGGCGCAGGGCCGAATGGCGCAGGCGACGCGGCGGTGAGAACCGAGGGCGGCGGCAATGTCAACCTGAACGTTGAACTGGACAACACCCTGCAAAGCGGAAACACACGCGCCGGTGTGGAAAAGGGCAACGGCGGCAATCTGACCATCGGCTCCGAATCCGGCTCCGGCCAGCTGGTAGCCACCGGCGGCGACGGCGGCGCGGGTATCGGCGGCGGTGAAAACACAGGTGCCGAAAACATCACCATTACCGGCGGCGATATTTTTGCCATCGGAAACGGCGGCGGCGCAGGGATCGGTGGTGGCTGGGACTGCAGCGCCTCCGACATCACCATCACCGGCGGAAATGTCACAGCCGTAGGGAAACAAGACGATCCCGGCCGTATTGGCGGCGCAGGCATTGGCGGCGGCGGATCTCAGACTTCGAATGCAGGCAGCGGCACCAATATCAAAATCACCGGCGGACGTGTCACAGCAGTCGGCGGCAATTACTCTGCGGGTATCGGCGGAGGCTATGGCTCCAATGGTGAAAACATCACCATTTCCGATGCCGAAGTAATCGCCATAGGCGGCACATGCAGCGCCGGAATCGGCGGCGGCTGCCGTAACCTCGACTCCACTGCCGCCGGAGAAGGAAAGAATATCTCCATTTCCGGCAGTGCAAATGTAAAGGCCGCCGGCGGCGTGGGCGACAGCATGGACGGCGCAGGCGCGGCCATTGGCGCGGGCGGATCGCATCAGGGGACAACCCTCGTCGATGCTCAGGAGGGGGATGTGGGTACCTCCGGCCTGTCCCCCGACGGCAGCGTCGAGCGCTTAGACCCCGGAACGACCTTTGACATCCCCCAGCCCAAGCCCCGCAGCAGCTTCCTGACAGCCTCCGCTGAACCCCAGCCGGTGAAAGCGGCGCTCTATCGCGTCATTGACGAGACTGGCAAGGCGCTCCCCGTGGAGACGAAGCAGGAGGACGGCGTTCTGCTGCTCACCGCCCAGGCCGACATCGCCATTCTGGAGGGCGCGGTCTCCGGACTGCAAACCCTGCAAGGCCGGGGCATCGATACCATCACCTTCACCAACGGCACCATCTCCGTCAGCTTCTCCCTGGCCGAGGTCATCGCCAAGGGCGTATCTTCGGACATCTACCGCCTGACCCTCTCCGGCGGCGAAGCCAATTTCACACTGGCTGACGCGGACATCACCGCGCTGCTGGGCAAGTAATCCCATAAAAAACACGCCCCGGACATCCAAGGATGTCCGGGGCAATTTGCTGCTCAGCTCAATTATCAGCCGCCGAAGAAACGGCGGAAGTATTCGTACCAGTCGCCATAGTCTCCTTCACTGGGCATGGAGGAATCCTCCTGAGGGGTGGTTTCCACAGTGGTGTCGTGGGGCTTTTCATCGAAGGTGATGGTCAGCGTCAGCTCCCGGCCGCTGCGGACGACGGTAATCTCGGCGGTGTCCCCTGCCTTGTAGTTCCGCAGGGTGCGGGTCAGGTCGGTTCTGGTGGTGATCTTATGATCGTCCACCGCGGTGATCAGATCCTTGGACTGGATACCGGCCTTGTCCGCGCTGCTGCCCGGCGTCACGTCCACGACGTATGCGCCGTCCGTGGGCAGGCCGAACTGAGCGGCGGCTTCCTTGTCGTTGTCCTTCACGGTGATGCCCATGTAAGCGCCGGTGACGTAGCCGTAGTCGATGAGGTCGGAGATAATGCCCATCACATCGTCAATGGGGATGGCGAAGCCGATGCCCTCGATGGACGCGCCGGAATTGGTGGTGCCGGAATACTTGGCGGTGGTGATGCCGATGACCTCGCCGTACATATTGAACAGCGGGCCGCCGGAGTTGCCCGGGTTGATGGCCGCGTCGGTTTGCAGCATACTGATAACGGTATTGTCGGTGGTGACCTCCCGGTTGATGCCGCTGACATAGCCCACGGTCTCCGTGGCCGCCAGACGGCCAAGAGGATTGCCGATGGCGACCACCATGTCGCCGATGGAAAGATTGCCGCTGCTGCCGATGGTCGCGGCGGACAGCCCCTCGGCTTCCACCTTCAGAACGGCCACGTCGTTGGTGGCGTCGTAGCCCTTCACCGTGGCGTCGTACTCGTCGCCGGTGTGAGTGGTGACGGTAATATTGCTCGCGTTCTGCACCACGTGGTAATTGGTCACCACATAGCCGTCCTCCGTCAGGATGAAGCCGGAACCAGAGGACATTCCCTCCACGCTCTGGCCGTAGGCGGTGGTCTGCATGGTGCAGGAAATGGCCACCACGCTGTCAACGTTGCTCTGATACAGCTGCGCCGGGGTCATGGCCGAGCCGTCCGCCGCCGGAAGCGCGCCGGATGTGCCGGAAGGGGCGCTGTCGATCTGCTTCTGCAAATCGTCGATCTGTCTGCCCAGCTGCTGGGTGATCTGGTTGGTTTTCTGCTCCCATCTGCTGTTGACGCTGGACGCCGTGATCAGGCAGCCGGTCGCCACCAGCGCCAAGACGAGGACGGCGGCAATTACAGTTTTCCAGGGAGACTTGCCGGACTTGCGTTCCTTCTTCTGGGGCGGCTGGGTCTGGGGCTGGTACTGGTACTGATATGCCCGAGGCTGACCCGTCATGTACGGGGAATTGGCATAGGGAGACTCCCTGCAGCCTGTACCGGTGGCGTGATAGGTGCCGGACTGGGGTTCGCTCCGGGGTGCCGGATTCTGGGGTTCCGCTTCCTTTTGCGGCTCCTGAGGGGCAGCATCCTGCGCTTCGGAAGCCGGGTGATTCTCTTTCGGATATTCGCTATTTGTAAAGGTATCCATGGTGGTTCCCTCCTTCTCTTTTCTTACCCTACTCTACCCGCCACATATGAAGAAATATGTATCGACATGTGAAGGATATTTGAATTTTACAATTTTTCCGGCTTTTCGTCAAGGGCAGCAGCGGATAATTAGGGCAACACCGCATAATTTGACAAGGAGGCTCAGCCAGGATTTTTGTCCCAATTCAAAGTTTGGAAAACGAAGGAATACTGTATGTATTTCTCGTTTTTCAAACTGAAGAAGTGGGGCAAAAAGGCGGCTGAGACTCGCAGGCACAATTGTGCGGTGTTGCCTTAGAAAAATCGCGGCAGCTTTCACTGCCGCGAAACGAATCACTTCTTGCGGAAGGACATGCAGTCGGTACACTGATCCACGGTGGGGCAAGCCTCGTGGGTACCCACCAGAATGCGGTCCAGAGAGCAGTAGTTCTCGCCCTCGCAGTGGTTAGCGCACTGCTGGACAGTACACTCGATGCTCTTGTTGGCATGACAGTTCATAGTAGCAGCCTCCTTTTCTTTGGATTCGGGAATAGTATGCGCCGCTGTCGGCAAAGCATACAGGAACTTTTTTCCAATGTTGCTTTCCCGTGGCTTTTGTGGTATCTTAGAGGAAAAGAATTTTTGCTGGAGGTCTTTCTATGCCTGTCATTGCTCCGTCCATTTTGTCCGCCGATTTTGCCAATCTGGAACGGGATATTCACGATATTGAAGCCAATGGCGCCGACTGGGTGCATGTGGATGTGATGGACGGAATGTTCGTCCCCAACATCTCCATCGGCATTCCGGTGGTGAAGGCGCTGCGGCCTGTCACTTCCCTGCCGTTGGACGTGCATCTGATGATCGACCGTCCCATCCGCTACGCCGAGGAATTCATCAAAGCCGGTGCGGACTGGCTGACCATTCACTTAGAATCCGACCAGCCCCAGAACACACTGGCCTGTCTCGACAAAATCCGGGCGATGGGCTGCAAGGCCGCCATTTCCCTGAAGCCGAAAACCCCGGCGGAGGCCGCCATTCCCTATCTTGCCAAATGCGACATGGTGCTGGTAATGACCGTGGAGCCGGGCTTCGGGGCGCAGAAATTCATGGCCGACATGATGCCCAAGGTGAAAAAGCTCCGCCAAATGCTGGACGAGGTAAACCCCGCCTGCATCCTCGAGGTGGACGGCGGCGTGGACGCCGTGACGTACAAAACCTGCCGGGAAAACGGCGCGGAGGCGCTGGTCACCGGCTCCGCCTATTTCAAAGCCGCCGACCGGGCAGCGTTTGTCGAAGCCCTTCGGAAGTAGAAAAACGAACCCGGCTCCCATCTGGGAACCGGGTTCAGATTGTATTTGATCAGCAGTAGAAGTCCCGAATTTTCTTGGCGCGGCTGGGATGGCGCAGCTTGCGGATGGCCTTGTTTTCGATCTGGCGGATACGTTCCCGGGTGACGCCGAAAATCTGCCCCACCTCTTCCAGGGTGTGGGTGCGTCCGTCGTACATGCCGAAGCGCATCCGCAGAACGTCCGCTTCCCGCTCCGTCAGGGTGTCCAGAATCTCCTTCAGCGCCTCGGCAAGCAGGGCGTTGGAGGTGGCGTCGGCAGGGCCGGGGGTGCGCTCGTCCTCCACGAAGGAGCCGATGGAGGTGTCCTCCTCATCTCCCACAGGGGTGTCCAGAGACAGCGTGTCGGCGGCGGTGCGGTTGGCTTCGATGATCTTCTCCACGGGCAGATTCAGCTCCGCGGCGATCTCCTCCACGGTGGGTTCCCGGCCAAGCTCCTGCACCAGCTTCCGGTTGCAGCGGGTGGCCTTGTTGATGACCTCTACCATATGCACCGGGACACGGATCGTGCGAGCCTGATCCGCGATGGCGCGGGTGATGGCCTGCCGGATCCACCAGGTGGCATATGTAGAGAATTTGTTTCCCTTTGTCCAGTCGAATTTATCGACCGCGCGGATCAGGCCGGTGTTGCCCTCCTGAATCAAATCCAGAATGTGCAGGCCGCGGCCGGAATACTTCTTGGCAATGGAGACCACCAGACGCAGGTTCGCCTCGGTGAGCTTGTTCTTCGCTTCCTGATCTCCCTCGGAGACCCGCTTGGCCAGCTCCACCTCTTCCTCGGCGGAAAGGAGCTTGATCTGGCCGATCTCCTTGAGGTACATCCGCACCGGGTCGTCCAGGCTGTATTCGGCAGCCAGGTCAACGGGATCGACCAGCTCCTCCTCGTCAAGACCCGCCAGGTTGATATCGTCGTCCGGCCCCAGGTCGAGATCGTCGTCCCCCAGATCCAGTTCCAGATCGGCGGTGACCACCTGAATATTCATGGCGTCCAGACGGTCGTAAATGTCCTCGATCTTCTCCGGCGTCAGCTGCATCTTCTCCAGCTGGGCATTCAGGTCGGAGGCACGGATCATGCCATCCTTCTTTCCCTGAGCGATCAGCGCCTGCAATGCGGCGTGAACATCATCCATGTTGGCTTTCGGTGCCTTCTTCGGCGTACTACTCATAGAGAATCTCCTTTTTTCTATGTAAAAATCCATAAAACTCTCGTGCCGTTAAACTATACCCCGTTTTTTTCGGTATGACAAGGGCATTTCTCAAAAATTTTTCTTTCATCGAGGACAGTTTTCCCCTGATTTCGGGAAAACATACGGTTTACTTTTTGGGAAAAATTCGTTATAATTGTGAGAATAAGGCAGTATGCCCTTTCGATCCCATATTCATGAGGTAATCCATATGACCGAATTATCCAACATCCGCAACTTTTCCATCATCGCCCATATCGACCACGGCAAGTCCACCCTCGCCGACCGGCTGCTGGAGCAGTGCCACGCCATCGACCAGCGCATCCGCGCCGAGCAGATGCTGGACTCCATGGACTTAGAGCGGGAGCGGGGCATCACCATCAAATCCAGCGCCGTCACCCTGCATTACACCGCCGCCGACGGCGAACAGTATGTCCTGAACCTGATCGACACCCCGGGTCACGTGGACTTTAACTACGAGGTCTCCCGGAGCCTTGCCGCCTGCGAGGGCGCGATTCTGGTGGTGGACGCCTCCCAGGGCGTGGAAGCCCAGACTCTCGCCAACACCTATCTCGCCATCGACGCCGGGCTGGAAGTCCTGCCCGTCATCAATAAAATCGACCTTCCCTCCGCCCGTCCGGCTGAGGTGAAATCGGAAATTGAGGACATCATCGGCATTCCCGCCGAGGACGCCCCCGAAATTTCCGCCAAAAACGGCATCAACATTCCAGCCGTCTTGGAAATGATCGTCCGGGACGTCCCCGCCCCCACCGGGGAGCGGGACGCGCCATTGCAGGCGCTGATCTTCGACAGCCAGTACGATTCCTACCGGGGCGTCATCGTCTACACCCGCATCAAGCAGGGAACGGTGAAGCCCGGCATGGACATTAAAATGATGGCCACCGGCGCGGTCTACAAGGTGGTGGAGGTGGGTACCATGATCCCCGGCGGGCTGAACCCCTCGGATGCTCTTGGCGCCGGGGAAGTGGGCTACATCACCGCTTCCATCAAAACCGTGGCGGACACCCGGGTGGGCGACACCGTCACCGGCGTGGAGAATCCCGCCGCCCAGCCCCTGCCCGGCTACCGTCCCGCCCAGCCCATGGTGTTCTCCGGCATCTACCCCGCCGACGGCGCCAAATACCAGGATTTACGGGACGCGCTGGAAAAGCTGAAGCTCAACGACGCCTCCATGAGCTACGAGCCGGAAAGCTCCATTGCCCTGGGCTTCGGCTTCCGCTGCGGCTTCCTCGGTCTGCTGCACATGGAGATCATTCAGGAGCGTCTGGAACGGGAATACAACCTTGATTTGATTACTACCGCCCCCAACGTGGTCTACCGGGTAACGAAAACCAACGGCGAATCCATGTACGTCTACACCCCCCTGGACTACCCCGACCCGGCGGACATCCAGCTGGCCGAGGAGCCTTATGCCAAGGTCAGCCTGATCTCCCCCCAGGAATACGTGGGCAACATCATGGAGCTGTGCCAGAACCGCCGGGGCGAGTTCAAGGACATGGTGTATCTGGATGCCAGCCGGGTGGAGCTGCACTATGAAATGCCCTTGAACGAGATCATCTACGACTTCTTCGACGCCCTGAAATCCCGCACCCGGGGCTACGGCAGTCTGGACTACGAGCTGATCGGCTACCGCCCCAGCCGTCTGGTGAAGCTGGATATCCTGCTCAACGGCGACGTTGTGGACGCCCTGAGCTTCATCCTCTTTGCGGACAACGCCTATCCCCGCGCCCGGAAAATCTGCGAAAAGCTGAAGGAGAACATCCCCCGCGCCCAGTTTGAAATTCCCGTCCAGGCTGCCATCGGCGGCAAGGTCATCGCCCGGGAAACCATCAAGGCGCTGCGCAAGGACGTTCTCGCCAAGTGCTACGGCGGCGACATCACCCGAAAGAAGAAGCTGCTGGAAAAGCAGAAGGAAGGCAAAAAGCGGATGCGCACCTTTGGCACCGTCGCGGTTCCTTCCGAAGCCTTCATGGCCGTCCTCAAGCTGGACGAAGATTGACAGTTTTCTCACATTCTCAACACCCGGAGGTATCCCATGCCCATTCTCAATAAACGCGCAAACAAAACGCCCCTCGGACTTTACGTCCATGTCCCCTTCTGCCGCAGCAAGTGCCAGTACTGCGACTTCTACTCCATGGCCACCAAGGACGACAAGCTGATGGACGGCTATCTGGACGCAGTGTGCGACCACATCAAGGAAGCCGGCGAGCTGGCCCCCGGCTATAAGGTGGACTCCGTCTACTTCGGCGGCGGCACTCCCTCCTTCTTCGGCGCCGACGGTCTGGCCGTGATCCTCACCACCATCCGCCGGAACTTCGACGTGGTGCCGGACGCTGAAATTTCCGTGGAGTGCAACCCGGATTCCGTTTCCGACCGGCTGCTCCACCGGCTTTACGCCGAGGGCTTCAACCGGGTCAGTCTGGGCATTCAGTCCGACGACGACGAAATTCTGAAAAAGCTCGGCCGTCCCCACACCTACGCCCAGGCCGCCACCGCCTACCAGCGCATCCGCAAGGCGGGTTTTCGCAACGTGTCCGTCGATCTGATGTACGGCCTGCCGGGACAGGACTTGCATGACTGGCAGGAAACCCTGGATAACGTCCTGCGCCTGAACCCGGAGCACGTCAGCTGCTACGCCCTGAAAATCGAGGAGGGCACGCCCTTCTATGACTACAAGGAAATGCTGAACCTGCCCGACGACGAAACCCAGGCGGACATGTACCTCGCCGCCGTGGAAGCCCTCCGCAGCCGCGGCTTCCGGCAGTACGAAATTTCCAATTTTGCCCGGAAGGGGCTGTACTCCCGGCACAATATGAAATACTGGACGGGCGGCGAATATCTGGGCTTCGGCCCCAGCGCCAGCTCGGACTTTGCCGGAAAGCGCTTCACCCTGAAACGGGATTTGCAGGAATACATCGCCGGTATCCGGGACGGCGGCGACATTATGGAGGATTTGCAGGAGATTCCCATGCGGGAACGGGCGGGCGAGTATCTGATGCTCCGTCTGCGCACCAGTCAGGGCATCAGCGCCGCGGAATACGAAAAGCTGTTCCTGCTGCCCTTCGCCCCGCTGGAGGAGGTGCTGGAAAAGCGCCGCCGCTACTATCAGGCGACCCAGAACGACTCCGGCCGCTGGGTGCTGACCCCCCAGGGGTACCTGGTCAGCAACGACATCATCACGGACCTTTTGATCGCACAGGACAGCTCCCATCCGCTCAAGCGGATATAACGTCGTATCCGTCCGAAATTTACAACGATTTTGCCGCCGGGGAATTGACATTTTTCCCGGCGGCATGTATAATATACAGGCAAAACTCCGGTTGTCCGGAAAAGTAAACCCAAAGGCGGAAACGTCTTTTGAAAGAAAGGAAAATTGCCATGATTTACAGTGCAGAAGTACAGAATATGTGCTCCGTGGCTAAGGGCGCCTACCACGGCCCCGCTCCCATCCCCGAAGAGGGCAAGTGGGTTCAGGCCAAGGAGATCAAGGACATCAGCGGCTTTACCCATGGTATCGGCTGGTGCGCTCCCCAGCAGGGTGCCTGCAAGCTGACCCTGAACATCAAGGAGGGCGTCATTGAGGAAGCTCTGGTGGAGACCATCGGCTGCTCCGGCATGACCCATTCCGCCGCCATGGCCGCCGAAATTCTCATCGGCAAGACCATTCTCGAGGCTCTGAACACCGACCTGGTGTGCGACGCCATCAACACCGCCATGCGGGAGCTGTTCCTGCAAATCGTCTACGGCCGCAGCCAGTCTGCGTTCTCCGAGGGCGGCCTGGTGGTCGGCGCTTCTCTGGAAGACCTGGGCAAGGGTCTGCGCAGCCAGGTGGGCACCATGTTCGCCACCAAGTCCAAGGGCCCCCGTTATCTGGAAATGGCCGAGGGCTATGTCACCCGCGTTGCTCTGGACGACGAGAACCTGATCATCGGCTATGAGTTTGTAAACCTGGGCAAGATGATGGACTTTATCAAGAAGGGCGACGACGCCAACACCGCCTACAAGAAGGCTATGGGTCACTACGGCCGCTTCGACAACGCGCCCAAGTACATCGACCCCCGTCAGGAATAAGAGGAGGACGAAACAATGGCTTTGTTTGAAAGTTACGAAAGAAGAATTGACAAGATCAACGGCGTCCTCGCGCAGTACGGCATCTCCTCCGTGGAAGAGTGCCGGGAGATCTGCAAGGCGAAGGGCTTCGACCCCTACGAGATCGTCAAGGGCATTCAGCCCATCTGCTTTGAGAACGCCTGCTGGGCTTACACCGTGGGCGCTGCCATCGCTCTGAAGAAGAACGTCAAGACCGCCGCTGAGGCCGCCGAGGCCATCGGCATCGGCCTGCAGGCCTTCTGCATCGACGGCTCCGTCGCGGAAGACCGCAAGGTCGGTCTGGGTCACGGCAATCTGGGCGCCATGCTGCTGCGGGACGAGACCAAGTGCTTCGCCTTCCTGGCCGGTCACGAGTCCTTCGCCGCTGCCGAAGGCGCTATCGGCATTGCCCGCTCCGCCAACAAGGCGCGTAAGGAACCCCTGCGGGTCATCCTGAACGGCCTGGGCAAGGACGCCGCCCAGATCATCTCCCGGATCAACGGCTTTACCTATGTGCAGACCAAGTTTGACTACTACACCGGCGAGCTGAAGATCGTCAAGGAGTACAAGTACTCCGACGGCGAGCGCGCGGCTGTCCGCTGCTTCGGCGCTGACGACGTCCGCGAGGGCGTGGCCATCATGCACCACGAGGGCGTGGACGTTTCCATCACCGGCAACTCCACCAACCCCACCCGTTTCCAGCATCCCGTTGCCGGCACCTACAAGAAAGAGTGCATCGAGCAGGGCAAGAAGTACTTCTCCGTGGCCTCCGGCGGCGGCACGGGCCGTACCCTGCATCCCGACAACATGGCAGCCGGCCCCGCTTCCTACGGCATGACCGACACCATGGGTCGTATGCATTCCGACGCCCAATTTGCCGGTTCCTCCTCCGTGCCTGCCCACGTGGAGATGATGGGCTTCCTGGGCATGGGCAACAACCCCATGGTCGGCGCTACCGTTTCCGTGGCTGTGGCCGTGGAAGAGGCTCTGAAGTAAGAGGCTAAAACCCTTACTTTTGAACCTAAAAAGTCCAAACCCCACTTTTCGCAATAAGAAAGCAAGGAAGCACATCCTACTCCCCAAAAGAGTAATGATGTGCTTCCTGTTTTTGCGTTTTGGAGGGTGCTTTTGATGAAGAAAATTTGAAACCCTATGCTGTCATTTAATTGTTTTCCAAAAGAAGAAGGTGAAAATGAATGGGAATACCCTTACAGATGCTTGTCTATGGAGCGTTTCGTAGCCTTTACCACATCGGCTATGACCTTTGCTTCCTGTGCGGAACAGCGTTCCAGAACGGTGGCAATTTCATCAAGGGAGGTGCTGGTGGTTGCGGTGGCTGGATTCTCTAACAGGTCATCAGTTCGCACTTCCAAGGCACCCGCGATATCCACGAACACGGGCAGGCTCAATTTGGTGTTCCCGGTTTCAATGTGGCTCATGTGGGTGGTGGAGATGCCCACCTTCTCTGCCAATTCCTCTTGGGAAAGTCCGTGTGCCTTGCGGATTTTGCGTATCTTTTGCCCTATCTTGTAATAATCCATAGAAATAACCGCCCATGTAGTAAAATTATACTTGAATTATATAGGCGGATTTGATAGAATGACATAAACGCTATAGGCTATTATATGTTCCTATAGTTTATAATTGCAGAAAGAAGGATGAAAACATTATGAAGTGTGCGAAATGCGGACATACACTTTCACAAGATGAAGTAAATGCGAATATGTGTTGGGAGTGTGGTGCGATAATCAATCTTGAATTAGTCTCTGATGATAAAGTAGAGGCCGAAGAATTGATTGCCAATATGGAACAGGCCCAAAAGGAACAAGATAAGAGGCAAAGAATTGAGGAGAAGCAAGAACAAGAAGCCGGGGCAGAGTATGGAGTTATTTCCGCAATACATACTTTTTTCTCTATTATTTCAATACTGGCGGTTATAGGGGGTATTTTGCGGGTATCACCTGTGAAAGTATTTGGGTTGCTCTTTTGGTTATTCTGTCAGTCAGTATTACCTATTGCGTTGTCAGATTACTCATTGCTATCGCCTATTTGCTGTGTGATATAAAGGATAACACATCTTCAAATCCAAAAAAGAAAGTTAAAAAAGCCAAATAATCGAACAGGGAGCCAGCCACGGCTCCCTGTTTCCTTATGCTTCCAAAAGAGAAATGTACTTGTAAACCGTTGTCCTGCTCAAATCACAAACCCTTGCCAATTCCGAAACATTCAGCGTTCCGTTGTTGTGTCCGTATCAGGAGTATTCGGCTGCCTTGACAAGCACCAAAAGGGAGCATTTTGGGCTGTGCTGGGCATAATAATCGGAGGTATGGGTGTCTTATATGCTTTTGAGCTTCTCTGATGCCGCATGTCAGTCAGTTCGCTTTTTTCCATTTCTACATAATAAACCGCAGGTTCAAGCCATCGCCTGAACCTGCGGTCATTTCATTCTTCCTCAATCCTCGTCCCAGTTGTGCCAGACGTTTTGGACGTCGTCGTCGTCGTCCATGATGTCCAGCAGCTTCTCCATCAGGGAGATCTGCTCCGGGTCGGTGAGCTTCTGGTAGTTCTGTGGTACCATTTCGATCTGGGCGGATACGAAGCTGTAGCCCTTCTGCGTCATGGCGTCAGCTACGGCGTTGAAATCGTCGGGGTCGGTGTACACGGTAAACACGTCGTCCTCGGCCTCGAAATCATCCGCGCCGCAGTCCATGGCGTCCATCATGACCTGGTCTTCCTCATAGTCGCCGTCCTCGTTGTCGATCACCAGCACGCCCTTCTTGTCGAAGGACCAGCTGACGCAGCCCGTCGCGCCCAGATTGCCGCCGAACTTGTCGAAGTGGTGGCGCATGGAACCGGCAGTGCGGTTGCGGTTGTCGGTCATGGTTTCCACGATCACCGCCACGCCGCCGGGGCCGTAGCCCTCGTAGGTGATGGTCTCGTAGTTGTCGCCGCCCGCGCCTGCCGCCTTTTCCAGGCAGCGCTTGATGTTGTCGTTGGGCATGTTGGCGGCCTTGGCCTTGGTGATGACGGTGGCCAGGCGGGAGTTATAGGCGGGGTCCGCACTGCCGCCCTCCTTCACCGCGACGATCAGCTCTTTGGCGATCTTGGTGAAGGCTGCCGCGCGCTTTGCGTCCTGCGCGCCCTTGGTTTTCTGGATGTTATGCCATTTGGAATGTCCGGACATAAGTATATCTTCCCTTCAGCGAGTATATTCAAAAATCTTATCTATTCTATCAGAATCCGTGACAAAAATCAACACTTTCTTACCGAAATTCACGACGATTGCATGAGTAAATAATTTGTGAACAGAAAGGTAAAAGCAACCGTAGAAAACGGTCTACGTACCGTTCCGTTGGCCATGCGTCGTGTGGTTAGTTCGTATTCCCGCAAATACTTTCAGCCATAGGGCATCAAAACGGCACCATTTTCACAAGATGTTCATGAATTTGTAACTCATGCAATTGTCGTGGTAAATCCCCGTTTTTCATTGACGAAACGCGAGAAAAAAGATATAATGGTTGGACTGAGTTACGGAAGAGAGGTCTTCACCATGAAGGAGACAAACAAATCTCTGCTGGTTGAGCGGGCAGCGGCATGGCTCCTGTCCCGGATCCGGGAAAACGCCGTCCCCCTGGCCGCGTCGCTGATTGCCGGGTTTCTGGCGTACACGTTTTCCTTTACCAACAAGCTTCTGAACCACGACGAGGCTTACTCCCTGTTCATGAAGGGCGCCACGGTGGAATCCGGGCGGTGGGGACTGGGCGGAATCGATTTGATTTTCCCCAATTTCTCCATGCCGTGGATTTACGGCGTTCTTACCATTGCGTTCATGGCAATTTCCGTCTGCATCATCGTCCGGATTTTCCGAATCCGCAGCAAACTGTTTCAGGCGCTGCTGGCAGGGTGCATTCTGGTGTTTCCCTCTTTGACCGGCACCCTCGCTTACATGTTCACCTCCAATTCCTTCGCGTTTTCCTTTCTGCTGGCAGTGACCGCAGTGTACCTTCTTCAGCGTCCCTCCGCTCTGTGGGGGCTTCCGGCGGTCGTATGCATGGTCGCGTCGCTGAGCATCTACCAGTCCTACATCTCCGTCGCGGCCGGTCTTCTCGTGTTGGTACTCATCCGGCGGCTGCTGGAAGGGGACGAGGTAAAACCGGTTATCCGGCAGGGCGTGTATTTTCTGCTGTTTCTCATCGTCTCCCTTGCCCTCTACTACGCTGTCACGCAGGTCGTCCTCCGGCTGAAAGACGTCCGTCTGGGGGACTACGCCGGCAGCCGCGTCAGCTTTCGCCTATCCTCCGTTCCCGCCGGAATTGCTCAGGCTTACGGTACATTTTTCGCCTTTTTCACCCAGGGAAAGGCCGGGCTGATGCCCACGGTCTTCTCCCGGTGGATGCACGGCATCGGCATCGTCGCTGCCGTGGTGCTGCTTGTCCTTTGGGGGACAACGCATCGTCAGCCGGGACGGCTCCTGCTGCTGGCCGCTCTGGTCGTAATTCTCCCCCTGGCCGTGAACTGCATGTACCTGTTCACCGTCCCCGAGTCCATTCACACGCTGGTGCTGTACGGCTTTGTGTCCGTCTACGTGCTGGTGATTCTTGCCGCGGACATCTGCCTTTCCGTCTCCGGAAAAGCCTGGGATCTGCTCCGGAGATTTGGCCTGAATGCCATAGCCGTAAGTCTGGCATGCGTGATCGTATCCAACATCTACGTCGCCAACGCCGCAAGTCTGCACCTGTATCTCCGGCAGGAAAACACCCGCGCCTTTTACACCGCCCTGGTGGCTGACCTACAGCAGACGCCGGGATTTGACGAAGATACCTGTCTTACCGTCATCGGCACTTACCGCGACCCGGAATTTTACGAACAGTTTTCCTTCCTGCAAGAGCTAACCGGCGTCGCCGGTATCCGCCCCGACAGCTATTCCCGGCAAAGGTTCCTCGAATACTATCTGGGCTTTTCCCTGACCTTCGCATCAGATGAGGAAGCCGCAGCGATCCAGTCTTCCCCCCAATTCGCGTCGATGCCCGTCTATCCCTACCACGGCTCCATTCAAAAAATCGGCGACTGCCTGGTCGTCAGGCTGTCCTGACAGCGCAAATAAGACATCCCCGGTTTGTACCGTCCGTACAAACCGGGGATGTTTCGATTTCCGGGGAGAAAATGGCATTACCTGATCACTTTTTTTCTGATCTTTTTCGCCATTCGCGCCATCAGATTTTTCATTGTCAGCGTCTCTTCGTCCACGGCTCGGGCAAGGTAGTCGTTTGTCCGCTGGGGCAGGTACACCCGGCTACGGCGATAAGCCTGTTCAATCGGCTGGTCAAAAATGTGGCAAATGAACTGTCCCAGTTCCTGCTCCAGCCGCTCAGGATACGTCGGGTCAACCAGCACGGGCTGGCTCAGCATTTCCAGATACCTTTCATCGTCCCGGTCAAGCTCTTTGATTTTCTCAATCGCCGCGTCAAAGGACGGGTAGTCCGCCACGTTGATAAAGGCATTTTTATTAAAAATCTCGGCTACCGTCGGGCTGCCATAATACACAGGAATGGTGTCCGAATAGAAGGCATCCATGATTTTCTCGGTAACAAAGCCGTAGTGGTTGGTGCTTTCAAAGCACAGTGTAAATTTGCACTTTCTCTGCAGCGCCGTTTTGCTGCCGTCCAGCCAATTTACGACCTCACCGTTGGGCATGTTGTTCAGGTAAGTCCCTGCCGATTCCACGCGCCTGTATTCATTCAGCTTCTTGAAGAAATCGCCGCGGATGTTGAATTCCGACTCATGGCTGGATATAAAGTTTGCAAAAAGTTGTTTATTATGTACAAATTCTTTCGTGTACCCCCCCCGCGTTTGTTTACTATGCTCAGCCATCGATCTCGCGGCCATACGCAGGGCGGAAGCTGGAAATTCCGGTCTCCAAACTGAATCGGGTACGGGCAAATGGAGTAGTCGATCAGATTAAAATCCGGGATGTAGTTTTCGCCGGAATACATAATCCGAACCTGGGGATATTTGCAATATCCGTACCGTTCCGCTCCCCCTACATCGCAAATAATATAGTCCGGCTCATCCGAAATCTGCACGTCATACCCATTGATTTTCAGTAGGTCGTAAATCAGATTCTGCTCCCTATTGAAGTCATCGCTCTCGCACGCATAATTGATTTTTACCGTTTTCAAGGCACATTCCTCCATTTCTGTTATGCATAGTAATCTTCCGGTGACGGCTTTTTCGCCTGTGGCCGTTTCAGCAGCTTTTCCGTGCCGGTAACATACATGAGAAACACCGCTTTCAGAAGATACCTCGGCGGGAAGGTATTCCCCCTTTGCAGGAAATAGCGTCTGGCGTAATATTTCAGCAGGCGGATGCTTTGCTCCGTGTTGTCCGGGTACTTTGCCAGATAAGAAAGGGCGTCCACAAAGCTGATGTCAAACTCCCGCCGCAGCTCCGGGAAGCGTTTCAACACCTTTTCCCGGCGCTTCGCCATGAAGTCGATCCGGTCAACGGCGATCTGCGCCCTGGCCGCCGGGGACTGCATCACGCTGGACGCGCGCTGGCGGTAGTTATACACAACGCGCGGGTCGCAGACGACCTTGGCGGCGTTCATGACGCCCTGATAGGTGAAATATTCGTCGTCGATCTTGTGTCCCTCTTCAAAGAAAATGCCGTCAAAAAGCGCCCGTTTATACAGTTTGTTCCACAGGAGCCCGCAGGTCCAGTCCGTGGTGAAGCGTACCAGAAAGGCCTTTCCCTCCATCACGCACCGGTCTTCGCCCGCGAGCCACTGCTCCGTGCGGGTGCGGAACCGGTTCTGAAACGCGCACCGGACGATATCCGCGTCGTTCTCCTTCAGAAGCGCCAGCATATAGGCGTATGCCCCCGGCTCCAGAAAATCGTCGCTGTCTGCGAAGCTCAGGTATTCTCCCGTAGCCGCCCGCAGTCCCGCGTTTTTTGCCGCCGCCGCGCCGCCATTCTTCTGGTGAATGACCCGAATGCGGCCGTCCCGCCGGGCATAGTCGTCGCAGATGGCGCCGGAATCGTCGGTGGAGCCGTCGTCAATAAGAATGACCTCCAGCTTGTCATAGTCCTGGGACAGGATGCTGTCCAGACACTCCGGCAGATAGGCCGCTACGTTATATACCGGCACAATGACCGAAATCACGTCCTTCATTCCTGACGCTCCCCTCCCCTGTGAAGCTTGCCGTACAGCCACCAGAACGGCTTGACCGGGTAGGCTTCCTCATACATCCAGGGACGCTCCCGGCAGAGCGGGAACAGGTCAAAGTCCTTTCCCTGCCTGAGTCCCTCCCGGAGCTTTTTCCGCAGGATTTTCAGGAGCCGTCCCCTGCCCGGGTCGTCCCACTGCTTCGCAAAGCCGATTTGCTCGTATGTACTGTAAATGTACTGCCTGACCGTCTTTTTCAGCAGCCGCAGGTTGCCGGTTTCCCGTGCGAAGGCGATCTGGTTTTCCGTTGCTTCCAGAATGTGCAGCTTTCTCGGCGTCCACTTGGACAGCATAATGCCCACGGGATTCTGGTAGTAGGCATACAGCGCTTCCCGTGTCACAACCACCTTTCCCGCCCGGTACACGGCAAGATAGGTGGTGAACTCGTCCTCGTGCAGCTTTCCCACGGGGTAGCGCAGGGTGTCAAACAGGCTCTTATGGTACAGCTTTGCGCAGGAAATCGCCGGGACATCCTCTCCGGCCTCGTCGGGACAGTAATAGTCGTCCGCCGACAAAACGCGATATTCAGGCGAACCCACAGCCGGGAAATCCCCGCCCTCGGTGCGAAAATAGCCGCAGGCGCTCATCAGGCACCCCGTCTCCTGAACCATCCTGTACAGCCGCAGCAAAAAATCCGGATGCACCCAGTCGTCGCTGTCCACGAAGGCCAGCCACCGGCTGTCGCTGTTGGCCTGCGCCCAGTCGATGCCCGTATTCCGGGCGGCGGAAAGGCCGCCGTTTTTCTGATGAATCACGTGAATCCGGCCATCCCTCCGGGCGTATTCCTCGCAGATATCGCCGCAGCTGTCCGGGCTGCCGTCGTCCACCAGCACCAGGTCAAAATCCGAAAAGCTCTGGGCAAGAATGCTGTCCACGCACCGGTGCAGGAACGCCTCCACCTTGTAGATCGGGACAATTACGCTGATCGCGGCCATACAGTTCCCCCCTCAGCGCTTCCAGAAACGCGCTTTCAGCTTGCGATAGGTCTTCTCTCCCAGCAGCTTCGTGAAGAACGCATACCGGGCGGCGGATACCTTCTCATAGTGCAGACGCGCCCGCTCCGCTTCCAGCTCTCTTCGCTCCTCCTCCGTCTTCCAGCTGCTGGCAAACCAGTGAATGGCGACGGTTTTTTTCGTTCTGTGGAGCTGCTCCGTGTCAAAATCCACCGGGCAGAACACGTCCTTGGGGTAGACCGCGAAGCCGTCCACCACCTGAAATTTTCCGTTCGGCACCAGCCCATGCGCCCGGCACAGGGACGTCAGGACGGAAACGTTGGTGGTCACGTCGTGGGTGCCGTCGGGTCTAATAAAGCTCGCGCTGTCGTAATGCTGCAAAAATTCCTGAAACAGCGGAAAGCCCGGGCAGCAGGCAAGCAGCCCCGTCTGCACGCTGACGTCCGACTCAAATCCGGCAAAGGCGTCGTGGGCGAGGAAGGGCGTCAAGGGCTTCACCAGCTCCACGTCCGTGTCCATGTAAATGCCGCCCATTTCCGTCAGCGCCTTCAGCCGGACATAGTCCGTGACGAATGCCCAGCGCTTGACCCCGTAGGCCTGACGCACATACTCCGGCGCGGCGGAAACGTCAAAATTCTCCTCGTTCCACTCGATGATCTTGTAGTCCGGGCAGAATTTCTTCCAGCTTTTGATACACCTCTCCGCCAGCTTTGGCTTGGGATTTCCGCCAAACCAGCAGTAATGAATGATTTTCGGAACGCTCATCCATTTTCTCCTTTCCGCAGGTGCTTGCCGACCTTCCTGATCAGGCCGGACACGCCGTCCTCCCGCAGTGTCCGCGCCGCCCCCTCCAGCGGCCAGTAAAGCCGCGTTAGCTTTGGGTGCATGGCGCTGAACATGATCTCAAACTGCGCTTTCGTAAACGGGATCTCCCGCCTGAGACGCCGGGCGGCCTTTTCGATGTCCCGGGCGGCCTTGGGGTCGTTCAGCTCGTACCTGACCCGGTGGTAATCCCCCGCCGCTTCTTCGGCATACAGCGTGCCGAAGCGCTCCCTAAGGGTCGTGTACCCTACCGAGGAATAAAAGCGGATCATCCCTTCCAGCGCCCACAGATAGTCCAGCTTCTTCATGGAAAACCGGCTCTGGGTGGTGCTGTCGGGATTGGTGCGGTAAAAATACAGGCTGTGTGGGATGCTTGCAACGGTTTTCGCCCCGTAAATCCAGTGACACACGGCCTCGTTGTCCTCGTACACCCGTCCGGGGCAGAACAGATGGGACTGAACCAGCTCCCGGCGAATCAGCTTGGCGCAGGCTACCCATCCGGGGTAATCTCCCGCATCAAACAGCGCCACAAGCGATTCTTCCGCCATGGAAAGCAGCTCCCAGCTGACCTCCACCGGCGCGGAAAAGTCCTCCGGCATTTCCGGCGCTTCCAGCATCCGGCACATGCTCATGGCCGCGCCGCTCTCGTTGGCGGCCTGCCCCAGACGCTCCAGCATCTGCGGATGCACGGCGTCGTCGCTGTCCACAAAGCAGACCCATTCTCCCTTGGCAGCAGCAAGGGCGTGATTTCTTGCCGCGGCCTGCCCCTGATTTTCCTGATGGATGACCCGCACCCGGCTGTCCCGCGCCGCATAATCGTCGCAAATGGCGCCGCAGCCGTCCGGGCTACCGTCGTCCACCAGAATCAGCTCAAAATCGGAAACCGTCTGGGAAAGAATGCTGTCAACGCAGGCATGAAGATAATCTTCCGCCTTATAAACCGGCACGATCACGCTGATCTCAGGCATTTTTCTTCCTCTCCAATCGCGCCCGCGTTTCCAGATACAGCCGGTAAATTCTCGCCCTGACGGGGAAATACCGCAGCAAAAGCTCAGAATCCGGCCAGAATTCCAGATAGTGCAGCCGGCTCATCCGTTTCAGCAAATTCTTGATGGTCGCATGAATCCGCTTCCGCGCCGCCAGAACCTCCGGGCTGTCCTGCGCCTGCCGGGCATCCGCCTCGTTGACCACCGCGTTTTCCAGATACCCCCGATACCGGAATCTGACCAAATCCCACTCGCCCCGCTGCTCAAAAAACGCGATCTGCTGCTCGTAGGCTTCCCAGGCGTCCAGGCGTTTGGGTGTCCAAGCGCTCTTGGTGATGCCCGTGGGGTTAAAATAATAGGCATACAGCGGTGCCGGAATGACCGTCAGTGCTTCCTGAGCAAACAGCAGCCGGTATGTCAGAAATTCGTCCTCCATATGCTTGCCAACGGGGTACCGTTCCCCGTCAAAGCAGCTCCTGTGGTACAGCTTTCCCCAGCAGACCGTGGCGTTGACAAAGCGCTGCATGTAAAAATCCTTGGGAAGCCACCGCTCCGGCGTAAGCTGTTCCGGGGAAACCGCCGGGTTTTCTCCCTCCGTCTGCGCATAGCCGCAAACGGCAATCTTCGTCCCCTGTTCCAGCGCCGCCCGATGCAGGCGCTCCAGCGTCTCGGGGTGCATCCAGTCGTCGTTGTCGATGAAGAAAATCCACTGGCTGTCACTGTTAGAAAGCACCCAGTCCAGGCAGGTATTTCTCGCCGCGCAGACTCCGGCATTTCCCTGGTGAATTGCCCGCACCCGGCTGTCCCGGGCTGCGTAGGCGTCGCAAATGGCACCGCTGCCATCCGGGCTTCCGTCATCCAGCAGAATCAACTCAAAATCCCGGAATGTCTGCCCAAGGACGCTGTCCACGCAGCGGTGTAAAAACTTTTCCGCCCGGTAGACCGGGACAATCACACTGATTTGCGGCATTGGCATTCCCTCCGGTTTTTCTTACTCTTTTCCGACAAGGTCGAGGAACATGTCCTCTACCTCCTTCACCATGCGTTTTCCGTCGAAAAACGCACTTCGTTTCTCCGCCCCGGCCTTGGCCTGACGGTAGAATTCCTCGTCCGTCAGCATTTTCCGGATGCCTGCCTCCAGGCTTTCCATATTGTTTTCCGTAATCAGGCCGCACGTCTCATCCCCAAAAACCTCCGCCACAGACGGAATCGGCGCAATTATGGGAATTCCAAGGCTAAGCGACTCCATGGCAATCACCGGAAGCCCTTCCGCCAAGGAAGAACTCGCCACAAACCTGGCCGCTTTCATATAAGGATAAGGATTCGACTGATAGCCCGCCAAGATGACACTTTCTTCAATGCCAAGCGTCGTACACAGCCGAGCCAGGAACTCTCTGTCCGGCCCGTCTCCCACGATCACCAGTCTGTGCCGGATTCCCTCATCCAAAAGATGGCGGTGAATGACCAGTAACCGTTCAAAGCTCTTCTGCTTGCACAGCCGCCCCACGGCGCACACCAGCGGCTCATCTTCCGGGAGATTCACCGTCTCAAGAGATTTGCGCTTTACCTCCTGGCTGTCAATGGGATTATAGTGCGTCTCCACTCCCTCGGTTCTGCCGCTCAGCTTCAGGAATGACGTTTCCACCATCTTGGAAACGCAAACAATCCGGTCGTAGCGTTTCAAGCGTTCCTGTTCATTCAAGACAAGTTCTCTCCATCCGGGATCGGTAGCCGGGTCGCAATGGATATACTTGACCGTCTTTGCTCCCTTTGCAAACCCAATCTCCGGGTAGCACCAAGCGGAATTGTCCACCACAATATCGCTTCCCGGGCAGCAAATGTCCAGCAGCCCCGCTCCTCCTTGCCGCAAAGCCTTTTTCACTTGAAGCTTCTTCTGAAAATTCCCCAGTTTTTTTACAGGGTTCCAGGTGGGCTGACGGCAGGAAGAGTCGTAAACAACATGGATGCCTGCATCCAGGAATTTTTGATCCCATACACCACCAGGCTGTTGCACAAAAACGGACACATCGAATTTTTCTTTATCCAGCAGATTAACAAGGTCAAAAAGCGCCTGTTCCGCACCGCCGAAAACCAACTCATAATGAATAAATGTGATTTTAATTTTCCTCATGATCTTGCTCCTCCGCATTGAAACCGATTGGCTTCACATAGGCTTCCTGAAAACGAACATGACCCCAGTTGGTGTGATCCCACACTTGCTTCTCCACTCCCTCTACGTCAAACAGAAATGCGGGCAAAATCAGCTCCTGATCAAAGCTGTTTCCAAATTCATCCTTCTCAAACAGAACGATATCTGCCCGATATTGTCCGTTTGCCACATCAACGGGAGTAACTTCTATTTCAAAATCCCTGCTCTCACCGGGTTGAAAAGCGCCCAGCAGCACACCGGGCATAGCTCCAATGGGCGTCTCATCCTTGTACCGTAATTCAAATCGGAAGAAAAGCTCCTCATACTTCCGTTTTGTCTCCACCCGGACAGATAAACGTATCGTTTCTCCCGCAGCGTAGACAGCACGTTCTTTCCCCAGGAGTTTTAGGTAGGTGAGCTTGGCGGTTCCCGCAGTGTAGGGAGAACGTTTGGCAGTTTCATTCAGGTCAAACTCTGTCCTGCCTTTCAAACTAAGGTCATATACATTTTGAGAATAGATGGAAATGGCTTCCTCCACATCCCCGTCAAAGATAATCCTTCCCTTATCCAACACAACGCACCGGTCGCACAGGCGGCGGATGGTGTTCATGTTGTGGCTGACGTACAGAACCGTCCTGCCCTCCTGCTTGGCAGCCTGACGCATTTTGTCCAGACATTTTTTCTGGAACGCCATGTCGCCCACCGCCAGAACCTCGTCCATGATCATGATCTCGCTGTCCAGGTGCGCCGCAACGGAGAAGGCCAGCTTGACGAACATGCCGGAGGAATACCGCTTCACCGGGGTGTCGATGAAATCCCGCACCTCGGAAAATTCGATAATGTCCTCTATTTTGGCGTCGATCTCCGCCTTGGTCATGCCCAGGATCGCGCCGTTCATGTAGATATTTTCCCGGCCGGTCATTTCCCCGTTGAACCCGGTTCCCACCTCCAGCATGGAGGCGATACGGCCGTAGATGTCAATTTCACCCTCGGTGGGCGCGGTGACGCGGCACAGAAGCTTTAATAGCGTGCTTTTTCCCGCGCCGTTGCAGCCGATGATGCCCAGCGCCTCGCCCTTGTGTACCGTCAGGTCAACGCCGTTCAGCGCCATAAAGGTCTTCCCCACCAGACGCTGATCCATATTCACGGGCAGATTTGGGTCCTCTTTTCCCCTTAAGCGCGCCCACCAGCTCTGCAAATCCGCGGTCAGCGTGCCGCCGCCGATCTGCCCCAGCTTGTAGCGCTTTTTTACGCCGGTCAGGCGGATGGCAATATCCTGTTCGTTCATGTTCCGCCCTCCTTACACCGTATCCATAAAGGTGCGTTCCACCTTGTTGAAAACCATAATTCCCAGCACGGCAATCACCAGCGTCATCCCCCAGGACAGGAAGTAGAAGCCCCAGTTCACCGTACCCTGACCCAGAATCGCGTAGCGCATCAGCTCCACGGACTCGGTGACGGGGTTGATCTGCAGCAGCGTGCGCATCCAGCCCTCCCCCAGCATGGACAGGGGATACACAACCGGCGTGGCATACATCCACAGTGACACGCCAAAATCCACCAGTACCGTCAGATCCCGGTATTTTGTGGTCATGCTGGAAACGATGATGCCAAAGCCCATGCCCAGAATGCCCAGATGCACCAGCTCCACCGGAATCATCAGCCACCACAGCCAGTGGGGATGGAGCGTCCCCTGAAAGAGATAGTACACCATGAACAGCAGCACCAGCACCATCTGAATGCCGAAGCGGATGACCGTGGAGATGACATTGGAGATGGGCGTGGTCAGCCGTGGGAAATAGACCTTACCGAACATATAGGCGTTGGCCGTAAAGGTGTTGGCGTTGCTGGTCAGGCAGTTGGCAAAATACGCCCAGACGGCGTTGCTGCACAGGTAAAACAGAAACGTGGGAATCCCGTCGGTGCCGATGCCGGCAATGCCGCCGAAGACAAAGGCCTGCACGATGCTGGTAAACAGGGGCGTCAGGAAAATCCACGCAGGACCAAGGATGGTCTGCTTGTAGCTCACCACAAAATTCCGTTTGGTGAACAGGTAGATTAAGTCCCGGTACTGCCAGACCTCTTTCAGGTTCAGATCCAGCCAGCGGTGCTTTGCCGAGATATGGGTGTGATACATGGAGTTCTCTGCCATAGGATTACCTCTTTTTTCGGATAAATTGCAGCAGGTTGTGGAATGTCTTCATAGGCGCAACCAGCCAGCGGGGCATATCGATATATTCTGCGATCTGGGCGTCGGTACAGCGATCCATGGCGTCGCAGGTAAAGCCGTACCACATGCCCAGCTTGGTTTTCAGGGGATAGTGGAAGAACACCGCCTTTTCCCGGAAGAACAGCGCCGTTCCCTGGGGGTTGTCCAGAAAAACCTTGTACCCTGCCTTGGTCAGGCCGTCGTCCTTGTACTCCCAGATCCAGATAATGTCGTCGTAGTAGCGAATACGGTAGCCGTCGTAGGCCATCCGGTTCCAGGTCACCGCTTCGGTCATGAATTTCTCTCCGGGAAATTCCGGGTACAGGTAGTTTCTGTGGATTTCCGTATAGAAGATCAGCGCCCGCTCTCCGTCGATTCTGCCGTACATATCAAAGGCGTTGCCGTCCAGATACGCTTCCCCAAATCGGGTGTTGGGCGTTTCGGTGGGACTGTGTCCTCTGTTTGCCACGATGCCGCAGAATTTCTGATCTTTCGGAAGCGCCGCTTCCCAGCGGTTGACCTTTTCCAGGGCATCGTCCGTCAGGTAGTCGTCGGAATCCACCGTAAAGAACAGCTCTCCCTGCGCCAGCTTCAGACCGTAGTTGATGGCGCGGCACTTGCCGCCGTTTTCCTTGTAGCAGTAGCGGATAGGAAAGGGATTGTCTTCCTGCTGCCACCGTTCAAACAGCGCCTTTGTCCCGTCGGAGGAGCCGTCGTCCACCACCAGCCATTCAAAGTCCGTGAAGCTCTGACGCTGTAGGGAGCGGTAGAGATTTTCCAATATGTACGCCCGGTTGTAGGTTGGGGTGAAAACCGTTATTTTGTACCGAAATTCCATACGCCACCTCACGATAATACATGAATGTCAATTAAAAAGTTCAGCATTTTACAAGTACCCTCAAATTGCTTCTGTGCCAGTTTCACAAGGAAGCGTTTCTTTTTCCCGATCTCCGGGTTTTCATGCAAAGGCACAATGTCTGATAGGATACCGAAAATCATTTCCCGCGCCTGTTCCAGTTCCTCGCCGCGCAGCGATTTAAGACTCCCCTGCATCCCGTAAATGCAGGAAAAAAACAGATCATACTCCGCTTCACAAGTAAGCTCCGGCATGGCATCCCGCAGGTAATTCAGCCGAAGCCGCTTTGCCTCCAGTCCGTGCAGCCGCCCCAGGGAAAAGGGTCTGTGCATGGCGCTTTCCGGGGACTGCCGGTAAGCATACATCCGCGCCGAAGAATGCGCCAGCCGCCGCGCCCGTCCGATCACCCGGTAGGTGAAAAACTCGTCGTCGATCAGCTTCCCGACCGGGAATCGGATATCACCAATGGTTTCCCGGCGGTACAGCTTGTTCGGCGGGGTCTGGCAGAACGCCTCGTCCCGGATATGAAGCCCCATGGCCTCTACTGCCGAGGCATAGGTCACCTGCGCCGTGCCTTCCTCATCGAATACGCAGTCGTCCGAATCCGTCTGCACAATGGTGCATTCCGCGATGTCCACATCCTCTGTCATCAGGGAAATCAAATACGCGTACATCCGGGGGGAAAGGTAATCGTCGCTGTCAATCATACTGATAATCTCACCCCTGGCCGCATCCAGTCCGGCATTCCTGGCCGCGCCGCCGCCGGCGTTTTCCTGATGAATCACCCGGATGCGGCTGTCTTTTTCTGCCCAGGCGTCGCACATGGCGCCGCTGGCGTCCGGGGAGCCGTCGTCGATCAGAAGAATTTCCAGGTTGGAATAGGTCTGATTCACGATGGATTGGACACAGCAGTCCAAATAGTTTTCCACTTTATAGACAGGGACGATCACGCTGATCAATGGCAGCTGCGTCATAGTGTATCCTCTCAGTGTTCCTCTTCCCGCCGGAAGAGCTTCTCGTACAGTCTGTAAGTCAACCCAAACAGCCCCGGCGTCCTGCAAACCATTTTTGCCAGCAGCCGGTTTCGCTTTGACAACAAATGGAAATACCCTTCCTGCTCCTCCATCTCGGCGCGAACCCGCCGGCGCCATTCGTCATACCGCTTCTCCGGATGCACGGAGAGCTGGGCGTAGGCAAACAGGAGATTCCGCATCAGCGCCCGGCGGGCGTCCTCCCGGATTTCACTGCCGCTGTCCTCCACAATCAGCTCCCGAACCCGGATGGGGTCGAACAGGCTGTGCTCGTTCAGCTGCCGGAAGGAGGCGGAATTTTCCCGCAAAATATAGCGGTAGGGGCAAAAATCCTCATATACCGACCGTTTTGCCCGGGAGAACAGAAAGTAATTCATGAGGTAGTCTTCGTTATTTTTGATGGCGGGGTTCATCCGTTCCGCCAGTCCGGCGAACAGCTCCCGGCGGTACAGCTTGGTACACAGGCTGGACTCAATCTGTCCGCCGTCCAGCAAATCCCGCAGACCGGTCAGATTGTCCTGCTGCCGCAGTCCGCCGGTATTGTGGACATAGGTCACCCTGCCGTCGGGAAACTCCACCCGGTGTCCGCAGTGGGAAATGTCCGCGTCATAAGTGTGGGCATTTTCCAGAAGATGGCGGTACATATCCGGGTCTATGGCGTCGTCGCCGTCGGCGAAGCCGACCCATTCCCCCGTGGCCGCCGCCACGCCTGCAAGGCGGGCAGAGGTCACGCCGCCGTTTTCCTTGAAAATCGGTTTGATGCGCCCGTCCCGGGCAGCGTAGCTTTCCATCACCTGCCGGGTACTGTCAGCGGAACCGTCGTCCACCACAATGATTTCCAGCTTTGGATGGGTCTGCGCCAGAATGCTGTCTAGGCATCGGGGAAGCCATGGAGCGACATTATACGCCGGTATGATGACCGAGATGGTTTCGCCCTCCATTTTGCTTCCTCCTTATTTTTTCGCTGTTAAGCGCTCATATTCTTCGCAGTATCGTTTTGCCATGGTCTCCGCGGAAAAACGGACGCTGTCCGCCAGCGCGTTCTGTCCAATGGTTCTGCGCAAGTCCTCGCTGTCGATCAGCTTTTCGCAGGCCGCGCACACCTCGCCGGGGTCGCAGCCCGTCAGCAGTCCGCTTTCCCCATCCCGGAGCATATCCGGCACACCGCCGACTTTGGATGCCACAATGGGCAGTCCCGTCCCCATGGCCTCGATGATGGTCATGGGCATTCCCTCATACTTAGACGGTAACAGGAATATGTCCGCATTGTGGAGGAAGGGGTAGACGTCCGACTGATTTCCCAGGAAACGGACGGCATGGCCGATGCCCAATTCCCGGGCATAATTTTCCATATCCGCCCGCAAATGCCCGTCCCCCAAAAGGTTCAGGCAGCAGTTGGGGTGGGTTTTCAGGAGCTTTGCAAAGGCTTGCAGCAGCCCTGCGTGATTTTTCTGCTCATCAAACCGGCCGATGTGCAGCAGGGAAACGGTATTCCCCAACCCATAGTCCGTTTTAGGAACGCACCGGCGGAGATTCACGCCGTTGAAAATCACGGGAACGCGGTCAAGGCCGTAAAACTCCGTCACCGTCCGCTGAACTTCCGGGCTGAGCGCCACCGGCACAGACCAGCCCCGGTGGTAGTAAAACCGGTTGAGAACGGCCTGAGCAGTCCCCTCCGCCTCCACCTTCGCCACGTTGTGAACCGTGTGGACGCAGGGAATGCCCCCCGCCAATCTTGCCGCCATTACCGCATACAGAATCACGTTCAGATGGGTGTGGACTACGTCCGGCTGTTCCTCCCGGAGAATCTTCGTAAGCTTCGGCACCACGGACATATCCAGCCCCGGCTTTTTGCTTAAGTACCGGATGCGGACGCCCGCCGCCTCCATGCGGTGGGAAATCTCCGTCCGCTCATCAAACAGGCTCACCACAACCACGTCGTGTCCCAGCTCCCTCAGGGCGTAAGTCAGATTTTCACACATAGTTTCCGCCCCGCCAAAGCAGAAATAGGGGATGACCTGCAATAGTTTCATAGCGTTCCTCCCCATTGGCGGTAACAGGCGAGAATGGTGTCGTTGTATTTTTCTTCGTCGTTGATTTTGGCGAATTTCTTCGCCGCGTTTTCGGAGAGAAGCCGTCTATGGTCAGGATCTTCCACGATTTTCAGAATATCCTCCGCCAGCACGGCGTCCTCGTCGCTGAGGTATCCGTCCACGCCGTTTTCGATCAGATCCTTCATCCCGTCCGACGGGGTGCTGACCACCGGCGTTCCCAGCGCCATGGCTTCCAGGGCGCACATGGGCGTTCCCTCCCAGCGGGAGGTCAAAATCATCGCCTTGCTATCCGCTACCATTTTGATGGGGTTACTCTGAAAGCCCAGGAAATGCACATTGTCCTGCAATCCCAGTTCCTCGCACAGTGCTTTTGTCTCCCCTTCCAGCTCCCCCGCGCCGACCACCGCCACCTGAATGTCCGGCTTGCGCGCTTTCAGTGCGGCGCTCAGGCGCATCAGGCGCTGGGGGTCTTTCTGGTAGGTCAGCCGGCCGAGGTAAATCATGTCAAAACCGTAGGTATTTTCGTCGCCGTCCCGCATGGCAAAAATCCGTTTGGCGTCGATGATATTGTACAGCACGCTGCTCTTTTTGGCGAACAGCCTGTGGAACACATACCCCTCGTAGGCGCTGTTGGAGACCCAGAAAATATGCTTCGCCCGGAAGCCTGCCAGCAGATAAGCGATGGACTTCGCAGACAGCCCTCTTGCGTCATAGGCGTTGTTGTGGATGTGGGAGATCAGGGGGATTTTGCCGCAGCACAGCGCCGCGACGAAGCTGGTGCGCATGTCGTGGGCGTGAATCACGTCCGGCCGGTACTCCCGAATTACCCGGCTGAGAGTCGCAGGGGTCAACTCCTCCACGCCGTAATGCCGGATGCCCATACCGTCTAAGATATCCCAGACCTCTTCGCATTCCAGACTGCAATAGGCCATGTCCACCTTACCCTCAAAAGCTTTGATGATCTGGGCGGCAACCTTTTCCGCGCCGGTGTAAATTTTGGAATACAGAACGTGCAGTACCTTCATGTCTCCGCCCCCATCTCTCTTATTTTTCCGTTGCTTCCCGCATATTCCGGCTTTCCATGCCGTATTTTTCCTTCAGCTCGGCGTAATAGCGGAAGATTTCCTCCAGCTGCGCCATATGCTCCGCCGTGCGGACACCGATGTTGTGGGGATGCCACCACAGATGGAAGGTCAGGCCGTTTTTCGCCGCGTAGAGCATCCGGCGCTTGATCCTGTGAACCTTTAAGCCCTCCATGAATTTCAGCGGCTTAAAAATCGGCCGGAACATCTGGGTCCCCCGCAGGTTCCAGATGCCGTCCTCCTGTTCTGGCGTGCAGCTGCCGTACCCGGTGATGGGGAAATAGGTGTCCGTCAGCCGCAGAATGCGCAGGGGGAAACGGACGTGAACCTTATTTTCCACCCAGTTGTTTTCCATGCCCCGGTAGGCGGTGAAGCCCAAATCCCGCAGCACCCGGATGTATGCCGGGTCGCACTGGTTCCGGGGCAGCACCGCAGAGGTCAGGGTATGGCCGTGTTTCGCAGCAATGGCCTTCGCCGCGGCCATATCCGCCGCGAATTGCGCCGCCGTCTGCCCCTTTTCCTTGCAGTAGTAATGGGAAAAGGTGTGGCTGCCGATCTCCTGTCCCGGCGTTCCCGCGACCAGATCGATCAGTGACGGGGCAAAAAAGCAGGGCGCGTCCGTTTCTCCGATTTTGGAGAATTCGGCATAGGAATTCAGCGCCGGGTCGTCGTAGGTCGGCCGCAGACCTTCCTCCGGGAAAAACGAAGCCGCTTCCTGTGCGCTCCCGGCGAACAGGAACCCAACCGTCGCCCACGTAGCGTGGATGCCGTATTTCTGAAACAGCGCCAGCAGCTCGGGAATCGCCTTTCTGCCGCCCAGGACGTGATCCCGGTATTTTTCCAGCGGGCACACGTCCAGCATTCCCCAAAACAGCTCAAAATCCAGCGATACGATCAGCGTTCCGGCCATGCCGCCGCCCCCTTCCGTTCATACACTTAAGTATATTTCCTTCATCTTCTGCTGTACCGCTTTCGCGTCAAACCGGGAAACCGTCTGCGCCGCGGCGCGTCCCAATTTTCCCCGCAGCGCCGGGTCATGGTACAGCTTCAAAATGGCAGCGGCCACGCCCCGGGGCGTGTTTTCCGCGAACAGGCCGTCAACACCGTCCTCGATCAAATCCGTGTTGCCCCGGATTCTGGAGCAGACCGCAGGCAGGCCGCTGCTCATGGCCTCCATCAGCGCCACCGGCATTCCCTCCCGGAAGGACATAAACACGAATATGTCGCTGCACCGGCACAGTTCCGACACGTCGTGGCGATAGCCCAAAAAGTGGACATGCTCCCAGATGCCCAGCTGCCGCGCTTCTTCTTCCAGCGCGTCCCGCTGCTCTCCCCGGCCGCAGATAAGATAGTGCATGCTCTCATATCCCGGTTCGTTTTTCAGCAGTGCCAGTGCTTTCAGCACCGTGGAGTGGTTCTTGTTTTTTGTCATTTCCGCCACGGTGAGGATCAGGAAATCCTGCCCGGTCAGCCCCAGCTCCCGGCGCTTTTCTCCCCGATCTACGGTGCCGACGTGGAATTTCGCCGTGTCTACCCCCACGCCGGGGACGTATTCAATACGCTTCGCGCGGATTTTCTTCTTCGCGAAGGCATAGTCCTCTTTGTTAATGGTCACAAGGACGTCCGTCAGCGGCGCCAGCAGCCATTCCGCCGGGTAGAACATCAGCCAGTTCATCAGGGGTGCGCCCTTGAAAAAGTGGAAGCCGTGGGCGGTGTAGATCACTTTCGTTCCCCGCTTCCGGGCGTTCCGCGCCGCCAGACGGGCGATCATGGCGCCCATGGGGGTATGGCAGTGAATGATGTCGAAATGCTCCCGGTCGATGATGGCCTTCAGCTCCCGGTAAGCTTTGATATTGGCTTTCTTCCAGGGGAGACGCTCAAAGGCGATATCATAGTATCGATCGCAATGGGGAATGTGGCAGTCGGCAGGGTCTTCGTAGTCGTTCCGCGCCGCCACGGCAGTCTCCCAGCCCATGTCCTGAAACATTTTCAGATAGGGAATATGGAATTCCATAATGTGGGTTTTGACCACCGTTGCCACGAACAGCACCTTTTTCATTCCAATTCCTCTTTTCGGACATAATGGTGAGAGTATTATACACCATCCACCGCTTTATTGCAACCGCAAGCGCGAAAAAAGGCCGGACAGCAAGCCCGGCCTTTCCATATTTCACTCTCATACTGAACTTCAATTAAAATCTTTAAAAAAGATTTTAATTGCCCGAAGGGCATGAAGTTCATATGAGACTTGTTTTGTGATTTCTTTCCTTATAAATCACAAAACCGGCAGCGCCATTAGGCGATGCCTTTCTGATTAAAATCAAAGATTTTAATCAGGAAATAGTATCAAATGAGTACTTTCCGCTTTCTAATCCGCAGAAGCTCCCACGCTCCGATGGCCGCGCCCAACCCCCAGCGTGCCGGCCACAGTCCATCCGCCGCCACGGACGCCACGGCCACAGCGGCGAACACCGCCGCATAGCCTCCCCACATTTTCAGCGGGAAGGGGTATGCTTTCCCGCCCAGGACGAAACGGACGTACAGGTAGTGCAGCGTCAGCTGCAAGCTGTGGGAAATCAGCGTCGCCACCGCCGCCCCGGCCATGCCGATGCGCAGGATCAGCAGATAGTTTAATCCCACATTCACCAGCGACGACACAATGGTGATGATGGAGACGACCTTGGTCTTTTTGTGGTAATACTCGAAATTCACCGGGAAGGTACACAGGAAATTGGTGTAGTAGCTGGACACAAAAATGGGAATGAGCATGGTGCTTCCCCAGAAATCCCTGGAAACATAGATATAGCGGTACACTTCGCTGGCCAGCAGCACGAAACCCACGGAAAGCACCGTGAACAGCTCCAGGAAATTCCCCGCCTTGTCCCGCAGGTTCTCCCGGTTGCCCTGCTTCATGTCCTCAAAGAAGAAGGGACACCAGGCATTGTTCAGGGCGGTGAACAGGGTGAACATGATGCCGCCAAAATTCAGCGCCGCGCCGTAGCAGCCCACCGTGGACGCGTCCATCATCTGCTGGAGCATCACCTTGTCGCTCTGCCCCAGAATCAGGTCGGAAAGATTGTAGAATACCACCGGAATGGCAAGAACAATACAGAATTTCCAATATTCCTTGTTGTAAAAGGTCTTCCCCTTCGCCAGAATCCAGACGCACACCGGGATGCCCAGCACGCCGTAGGTCACGGCAATGGCGGAAATGCGGCCTAAGTAGTTAATCTGCTTGGGCAGCAGCAGAATCAGCACGACGGAGAGGATCAGGGTGGTCAGCGTCACCACCAGGGACATGACCATGTTCCGCCCGGCCTTGAATTCGTAGACGAATTTGGTGTTCAGGAAGTTGACGCAGAAGGTGCCGAAGCCCTGAATGAGCATCAGCACGATCAGAAACCAGCTCAGCTTCAGCGCCCCGGAAATGGGGCCGATAAAGCACAACACCAATGCGCTGAAAATCAGATACACCAGCGTGGACAGGCTCATAGCCGAGGACTGGTAGCGCAGCTGGTCGCCCTCCGGGTACTCCACCCGGGCGTTGACCAGCGTACCCTGGGTTTGCAGCGTGAACACAATGGCAATCACCGCCACCCAGGTGTTGTAGATCTGGGTAACGCCGTAGCCGCCGGTTCCCAGTAAACGGGTAAACAGGGGCGCTGTGAATATGGAAATGCCCCTGAGCAGAACGGTGCTCAGAATATTAAAAAAAGCAACCCGGTTTCGTCGATTCATAGCTCACTCCGCGCTTTTTGTATCCGTTTTCCCAGGGCGCACCCCGTGGTAAAGCCTCCGCATGGGACGATACACCCCCGCGGCCAGCAGCAGATCCGTCGCCCGCTCCTGCCTGCCGAACAGCGGGCTGGTCAGCAAAAAGGAAACGTGCCTGCGAAGCGCCTTCCGGGACAGGCGGTATTCCTCTGCGAATTTCTGTCGGGCGTCCTTGTCCGCCAAGTCCAGCGTCAGCAGATTGTAGGCGAGGGAACGCACCCGCAGATACCGTGCCGCGTCCGCAATTTCCGGATAATTGTCCCTTATAAACGGGTAGATTTCCGCAGTATGTTTGGAAAAATGGAATGTTTTCTCCGAAACCGAGGACGAGGTGATGCTCCCCGGCCGGTGGTAATAATTGTAAACGGGGCAGGGCAGCATGGCCGCCTGTCCGGCGTCCAGCGCAATGCGGTAGGTAGTGGGGACGTCCTCGCAGATCACCCCCAGAGGATAGCGGATGGAGGCAAAAAGGCTTCTATGGTACAGCTTGTCCCAGGCGGCGGAGTCGATGTTCTCCCAATGAAAAATCCGGCGCACCAGCGCTTCCCCGGAGATGACCTCCTCCTTGGGCGGACATAGCCCCGGCGTTTTCTCCCCGGTCTCGCTGCTGACGTCCCAGCGCCCCGCGCAGACCAGACGGACGCCGTATTTTTCCGTCAGCGCCATCATTTTCTCGTACATATCCGGCTCAATCCAGTCGTCGCTGTCCACGAAGGAAAAGTATTCCCCCGTCGATACGTCAATTCCGGCGTTCCGGGCGCTGCTCAGGCCGCCGTTTTCCTTGTGAATCACCTTGACTCTTTCGTCCTGCCGGGCGTAGGCGTCGCAGATGGCGCCGCAATTGTCCTTGGCGCCGTCATCCACCAGAAGGATTTCCAGATTCTCATAGGTCTGCGCCAGAATGGATTCCACGCACCGGGGAAGGTACTGCTCCACATTGTACACCGGAACAATGACGCTGATTCGCGGGTTCTGATTCATGCCGCATTTCTCCCTTTCTCACCCTTCTGTAGCAAGGCTTTTATAAATTTCCAGCAAATCCGCCAGATTCTTTTCCTGGTCGTGGGTCACACCGGCGTGGGCGCGGGCCGCCGCGCCCATGGCTTCGGCCGCTTCTCCCCGGGCAAAAATGTTCTCCACGTAGAATGCCAGCATATAGGGCGCGGCGGAGGGGTAGACCTCCCCTTCCAGCCCGTGGCGCAGCATGGTCGTCACGCCGCCCACGTCCGCCGCCACGCAGGGTACCCCCAGCAGCATGGCCTCCCCCAGGGAATTGGGGGAATTTTCGATGGTGGAGGGCAGCACGAACACGTTCGCGTCCAGAAACGCCTGCTTCATTTCCTCGGCGCTGAGGCTGCCCAGAAATTCGATCTTATCCTCCACACCGTACCGCGCTGCCAAATCCGCCAGATATTTCTGGTAATTGGTTCTGCGCAGCTTGCTCGCCGTCAGGAAGCTCTTTCCCGGCACCGCCAGCGTGGCATCCGGGTAGGTCTTGACGATCTGGCCGAAGGCTTCCAGCAGATAGTGAAAGCCTTTCACGGGATAGGCGCAGCTGGAAGCAAAAATCCGGTGCTTCCGACAGCTGTCATAGCGCCAAGCCCCCTGATAAAAGGGCTGACGCAGGGTCTCGTTGCAAAAATGGTATTCCGCTTTGGGGTTAATCTGCCGGACACAGGCCAAGTCCCAATCGGTTCTGCCGATAATATGGCGCGCCTTTCGCAGGGCTTCCACCTCCAGAACCCCCCGAAGCACGAACTTTTCCCGCTGCTTCACGATATTGTCCCGCCGGACAAGGTCGCGGAAGGTGCTGCCCCGCTGAATCCTCTCCGGCACGCCCTCGGCGTAATGCCCTGCATAAACCGAGCAAAGCCCCTGAATGCTGACCACCAGATTGTCCAGCCGCCCCGCCGTTTCCGCGGCGTTGACCATGGCAAGGGTGTGGCCGTACTCCGTCCCCCAGACGTGGATCACGTCCGGCTGAAAGGCATCCAGCTCTCCCCGGAACTGTGCTTCCAGCTCCGTCAGGTACACATAGGGAAGTCCCTCAGAATAGGAGGCGTAGGAGCATCGTTCACTCACGCGCCCCTCGCCGCCGTCGCCGGGGCAGAGAATGCGGATGTTCAGGTCTTCCCGTTCCAGCAGCCCTTCCAGCACGCTGTCAACCCACAGCCCGCCGCCGGTGGAGCCGCCGCTGACAGCCTCCTTCACCTTTCCGGGTACCATATTGCACAGCCACAGCAGCTTCATTGCATCCCGTCCTTTTTAAGCATGGCCAGAATTTTCCCGGCCTGCGAAACATTGTTTTTTTCTTTCAGGATAAATTCCCGGGCAGCCATGCCCTTTTCAAACAGGACATCGGCGGGCTGGGCAAAAATTCCCCCCAGCTTCTCCGCGATGGCGTCGGCGGTTTCTTCCTCCAACAGGTACACATAGGGGTGATATTCCTTGGGCATTCCCGGCAGAACCGTGGTCAGCACCGGGGTTCCCGTGGACATGTATTCCATGGTCTTGGATGGGAAGGAGTATTTCACGTATTTCTCCCCCGTCGGCCTGGGGTTGACCAGCAGCGTCGCCGCCATCTCCCGCTCCACGATTTCCGCGTTCAGCAGCATTCCGCCGTAGAAAATCCGGGAATCCTCCGCGGCGATCTGGGAAAGCTCCTGCACATAATCCCCGGGGCCATAAATTTCCAGCCGGGCGTCCGGCAAATCTGCCTTCTGAAAGCCCTTCACCAGATTTTCCAGGCCATACTGTTTGCTGACGCCCCCGGCGTACATGCACACCCGGGGACTGGCCTTTCTCGCCAGGGAGGGCTTTTGCCGCGCCATGGCAATGTCGCTGTGCCCCTCCAGAATCACATGGGGCTTGCCCTCCGGGTTCAGATAGTCGTTCATGGCCTGGGTCAGCAGCACATAGTCCGTGCAGTGACGGATAACAAAATTGGAGAGCTTTTTGGAAAAGGCGCTGCCCCCCAGCATATCCGGCAAGTCCGTCACAATGCCCACGCACCGTCTTCCCCGCAGTTTCGCCGCCAGCAGACCGGCCAGCGCCGTCGTCCTGTTCAGGCAGTCCACCACCACCGCAGAATCCTTCCCCCCAAGGCACGCTGTGCGGAAAAAGGTTCCCACGCCCACAAATACGGCCTTGACAACGGGATTCCGGACGGCTGGAATATAGCGGTAGCACGCGCCGCCCTCGGTCTCCCGGGGCAGCCGGACGAAGGCTTTTTTCAGAACCTCCCGGTTCACCGGCGGGTTCGCCACCACGTCCACCTTTGCCCTGGCGGCAAGTCCCTCAATGAGCAGGCGGTGGTATTTCTGAGACTGAAAGGCGGGCTTCCGGGGGGCGTCCGCAAACAGCTGACGGTACACCCGGTCGGAGCAGGTCGTCACAGCGTAAATGATATGCATGGGTTATCTCCCATCTTTTTCAAAAATTGCAACGTGGGCTTTCGCCATGTTCTCAATGGTGTAGGCGCGGATTTTTTCCAAGGAAGCCGTCCCCATTTTCTCCAAATCCGAGGACAGAAGCTCCTTCATCTTTCCGGCAAGGGCGGCAGCGTCCTCCACAGGCACGATACTTCCGTTGACGCCCTCCTCCACCAGCTCCAGACCGGCAACACACCGGTCGGTGGTGATGACGGGCAGACCGTAGGCCATGGCCTCGTTGATAACCAGCCCCCAAATATCCTCCCGGGTGGGCAGGACAAACAAGTCCGCGGCTCGATAATACCGGCTGAGGGCTTCCTTTTTCTGGAACCCCACAAAATGGACATTATCCAGCCCCAGAGAGGCGCGCATCTGCAAATACTCTTCCGTCGGTTCGCCGCCGACAATGTAAATCCCCACGTCCTTGTTAAGCGAACAGGCGGCGTGCATCAGGATGTCGAAGCCCTTTCTCCGGATAAACTGACCGATGGCCAGCACCATCCGTTTCTCCGGGACGCCCAGTTCATCCTTCAGCGCCTGCTTTTCGGCGGCAGATGGGACGGCGGGGAGAATATCCTTTTCAAACACGGAGGAAAAGGGGTAAACATGGATGCGGCTTTTCTCCGCCCCGTAGTGGACGAGAAATTCCGTGGTGTACCGCCCCGAACTGAGCCACTGGTCCGCCTTGCGCACCAGCGACCTTTTGAACAGATACTTTATCTTCCGCTCCTGGCGGATCAGGCCGCCGTCCACTTCCATGTAGAAGGGAATTTTCCTTCTGCGCAGCCACCGCATCGCGAGAATCGCCGTGGGCGAGGAATAGCCGCAGATTACGATGGCGTCGTAGGGCTTTTTCAGCCACTCGGTCACGTCCAGGCACAGATTTTCGTCCAGAAGATGGGCAACACACCGCTTCAGCTGCACCGGGCGGTAAGCGCCGCCACCGGAAACGAACCAATCGGCACTGCGGTTTTTCTGGTCTTCCACCCGGTCGGTGAACAGCACCGTCACGTCCATGCTCTTTGCCAGCTCGTCGTAAAAATGAACCCGGTAGGGGGAAGCGTAGTTCGTCAGGAACAGCACTCGTTTCATACCGTTGTAACCTCTCAATGTCAATCGCCGAAATCGATCTGCATGATCTGATGGCGGTTTTCCCGCTCATTTTCCGGCGGGAGCTGCATATAGTCGCCGTACAGCGTGGTCAGGAATTTGTCGTATTCCGTCGGGGCTTTGAAGGTTTCCCCTTCAAAAACGACATCCGTCAATGCCTGACACCACGCTTTCTCGTAGGCGTCCGGCTTCGTCATGGCGCTCTGCTCGCAGACATAGCCGTTTTCCGGCAATGCCGTCGCCAGCGTGTCATACGCCTTTGCAAGGCTTTCCCGATCAGAAAACAGCGCCAGCGCCTGATAGTATAGGTACCCGATCCGCTTTTTCCAGAGGATTTTCTCATTCTCCCGCCAGGGCTGATAATGGGATTTCATCAGCTTCGTCCGGTAAATCTTCAGCAGACGGCTTGCCGTTTCCTGCCGTTTTTCCGCCTCCGGGGACACGGCGTCGTAGGGAAAAATGTCCACATAAAAGCCGTTTTCCGCCAGACGGTGAGATTTGGCTTCCAAGAACAGCGTGCCGCGCTTGCGCACCTTGCCGAAGGGCAGGGCGTAGTTGGGGTCGGTGTACCAGGTCTGCCAGCAGTATTCCGGCTTCAGCTTTTCCGGGGCAATGCGGCAGAATTTCTCATAATTCTCCCGCAACATTCCCACGTCCATATCGTCGTCCCAGGGGATGAACCCCTGATGACGCACCGCGCCCAGGAGGGTGCCGCAGGTGAGAAAATAGGGGATGTCGTTTTCCTCGCACACCCGGCGAATTTCCTTCGCAATTTCCAGCTGGGTCAGCTGAACCTTTCTCAGCAGCTCCCGCTCCATGTGATTACTCCTTCCAAATAAGCGGCAATCCCCGTTCCACCAGTGCCATGACCGGGAACAGCCATAAAAACACGTCCGCAATGAGATTCTGCGTGTTAAAAGACAGAAATAGGATAACAATCAGCGCCAGATTCACCCAGATTTTCCGCTCCTTCCGCCACACCAGCGCGACCCAGCAGACAATGTGCAGCAGCGCCGCCGGAAGCCCGAAGGCGGAGAAAAGAATCAGCGTGGAGGTGGTATTGTTGGCGGTGGCGTACAGCACCTGCGCTATCTTCGCGCCGAAAATGGGATGGTGCAGGAAAATGGAAATATCCGTCATGATGGCATCCATCCGCTCCACCGAGGAATCCCGCCCGTTGGCAAATTTGCCGATGGCCATGTCGTAGATTTCCCAATAAAGGGCGTTTTTCCGGGCAATGGAAACCCCCGTTATCACGGCGGCGCACAGAACCAGTCCCACCGCCATGGCGCATATCCGCTTGTCCCGATACCATTTTTTGTCGAAAAACAGCACGACCGCCAGCAGCCCCATCTCCGCGACACCGCCGGTGGCAAACGTGGACACCATCGTCACAGCCAGAATGCCGTTGACAACCCAAAGCTGCCACGGCTTTTTCCACTCCACCTCGTAATTGTTCAGATACAGCGCCGTGATCAGGAAAAACTGATAAACCCCCGGCTCCCGGAAAATACCGAAATTCCGGTTTTTCACGTACGTATCCGGGACAATGGACAAAAAGAAATTGTGAAATTCAAAGCCCATGGAATTTTGGAACACCGGCACCGCGTAAGCGCCCTTATCCACGCCGATGCGCAGAATGTACGCCGCCAGCACGGAATACGCCCCCAGCAGGGATAAAATCGCCACGTAATATTGGGCCGCTTCCCGTACCGTGAGGCAATAGGACAAAAGCACCGCCGTGAGCAGGCACAGCAGGACGCTGAAATACATCAGCTGCCAGTCCCGCTTCACCAGCATGGGCAGCAGAAGCACCGCCGCCGCGATCCCGGCGACGATCATCCGCCGGTCTTTCAGGATTTTCAGCAGATTTCTCCGGTTGACGATCAGAAACGCCGCGCCCAGCAGGCAAATCACGCCCAGCATAAGAAACTGCGCCTTTTCAAAGCCGATCACCGCCGTGGTGAACATACTGTCCCGCGCCAGAAAAAGCATGGCCGTGAAAAACGCGGCAAGGGCAATTTTCGTCCCCCGGCTGTCCGGGAAGGGATAATGGGTCATTTGCGATTCTCCTTTGTGATCTGTTCCACGGCTTCCAGCAGATGCGCCGCGCCTCGGGGTACGGCAACGCCCCCGAACCGGTTGACGACCTCCTCGCAGGCAGTCCCCTGATAAACCACCGCCTCCGTTCCGCAGCACCGGGCTTCCAGCACGGTCATGCCGAAGGTCTCCTCCGTGCTGGGGTTGAGAAATACGTCGGCGGCGGTGTAGGCCTGCGCCAGCTCCTGAACGCTGTTGGTGCGGGGCAGTCCCAGAATCCCCGCCGGGAGGGACTGAATCTGCTTTGCGCTCAGGCCGATCAGCACGATGGCGTATCGCTCGTCCAAAAGGTCGTGAAGCGCCAGGAAATCCCGCAGTCCCTTGCGCTCGTCCCAGACGCTGGCCACGCCCAGAAGGATGATTTTATCTTCCAGACCGTATTTTTCCCGGAAGTTGCCGGGGGTGGGCTTGAAAATCTCCCGGTTCACCGTGTTGTATACCACCTTCACCGGGTAGTCCTTCAGAAAGCTCTCCTTCACCCGGCTTTCCAGCCAGTGGGAGGGAACGATCAATGTCACATTGGGGATGCCGCTAAACAGCGCCCGCTTTTTTTCATAATTTTTCCGGCTGTTGTCCAAAAGGATGCTGGCAGGGTAGGCGCGCTTCTGGGGGCAGTCGCGGCAGCCGGTCTTCCACCGGTCGCAGCCCACATAGTCAAAATAGGCGCAGTGCCCCGTGAAGCTCCAGCAGTCGTGGAGCGTCCAGAAAATGGGCTTCCCGCAGCCGCGCAGGTAAGCAAACAGCTCTCCCAAGTGAATGTAATAGCCGTGAACATTGTGCAGCCAGATCACGTCCGGGTCGTACTCCCTGACCCAGGCAAGAAACCGCCGGGTCGCCCGCCGGGAGCCGAAGCCGGAATCGTCCAGCAGACGGCTTTTTGCCCCGTGGAGCCGAAAATCCAGGGGCGTTCCGATGCGCACCGTGGGAATGTCGCCGCAATTTGCCTCCTCACGGCCAAAGGCGAGCACGCACTCATGCCCCTGCGCCATCCGCTCCCGGCATTGCTCCGCCGCGATGCGCCCCGTGCTGCCAAAACCGGCAACGGAGTTGATGAACAGGTATTTCATGCGTCCCGCCTCCCGATGTTGTGAAATTATTTGGCTGTTTTATCATATCTGAAGAAAACAGCACAATTTGTCGACACCTGGCTCCTTACGATTTCCGCCAGACCATTTTATCCACCACGCCGGTGTAGGACTGGATGATCTTGACCACCTTGGTGGATACGTTTTCCTCCACATAGTCCGGCACGGGGATTCCCAGATCGCCGTCCCGGTTCATCTGAACGGCGGTGTCCACCGCTTGCAGAAGATTCTTTTCGTCAATGCCCGCCAGAATGAAGCAGCCCTTGTCCAGCGCCTCGGGACGCTCCGTGGACGTGCGGATGCACACCGCCGGGAAGGGATGCCCCACGGAGGTGAAGAAGCTGGATTCCTCCGGCAGCGTCCCGGAATCGGACACCACCGCGAAAGCGTTCATTTGCAGGCAGTTGTAATCGTGGAAGCCCAGCGGCTCGTGCTGGATCACCCGGCTGTCCAGAATAAATCCCGTGGCCTCCAGCCGCTTTTTGGAGCGGGGGTGGCAGGAATACAATATGGGCATATCGTACTTTTCCGCCATGGCGTTGACGGCGCGAAACAGGGACAGGAAGTTCTTTTCCGTGTCGATATTCTCCTCCCGGTGGGCGGAGAGCAGAATGTACTCCCCCTTGGTCAGACCCAGCCGCCGGTGGATGTCGGAGGCCTCGATGGCGTTTAAGTTGGCGTGAAGCACCTCCGCCATGGGCGAGCCGGTAACGTAGGTGCGCTCCTTGGGCAGGCCGCACTCGTGGAGGTATCTTCTCGCGTGCTCGGAGTAAGCCAGATTCACGTCGGAGATGATGTCCACGATCCGGCGGTTGGTCTCCTCCGGCAGGCACTCGTCCTTGCAGCGGTTGCCCGCCTCCATGTGGAAAATGGGGATGTGCAGCCGCTTGGCCGCAATGGCGGACAGACAGGAATTGGTGTCCCCCAGAATCAGCATGGCGTCCGGCTGAATGGCCGTCATCAGCTTGTAGGAACAGTTGATGATGTTGCCCACGGTGGCGCCCAGGTCGTCGCCTACCGCGTTCATATACACATCCGGGTCGGCAAGTCCCAAATCCCGGAAGAAAATTCCGTTCAGATTGTAGTCGTAATTCTGCCCCGTGTGGGCGAGAATACAGTCAAAATATTTGCGGCACTTGTTGATCACCGCCGCCAGACGGATGATCTCCGGGCGGGTGCCTACAATGATCAGCAGCTTTAATTTTCCGTCATTGCGGAACGCCACGTCGGAATAGTCCAGCTTCATTTCCATGTCAAACCACCTCAAAGAATGTATCCGGCTTTTTCGGGTCAAAGCACTCGTTTGCCCACATGAGCGTCACCAAATCGTCCGTTTCGCTCAGGTTGACAATGTTGTGGGTGTAGCCCGGCAGCATGTGGACGGCCTCGATTTTTTCGCCGGAAACCTCGAAATTCAGCACTTCCTCGGTGCCGACCCTCCGCTGCTGAATCAGGCCGTGGCCGGACACCACGATGAAAAATTCCCACTTGGTGTTGTGCCAGTGCTGCCCCTTGGTCACGCCGGGACGGCTGATGTTCACGCTGAACTGGCCGCAGTTCGCCGTTTTCAGCAGCTCCGTAAAGCTGCCCCGGGCGTCAACGTTCATTTTCAGGGGGAACGCCGCCTTTTCCCTGGGCAGGTAAGATAGATAGGTAGAATACAGCTTTTTCCCGAAGCTGCCCGCCGGGATTTCCGGCATCAGAAGGGTTTCCGGCTGCGCCTTGAAGCTGTCCAGCAGCGCGACAATCTGCCCCAGGGTCGCCCGGTGGGTGACGGGTGCGGCGCAGTAGCGCCCGGACGGCGTCAGAACCGTATCCACGCCCTCAAATTCGCAGTGATGCTCCCTGCCCTCCAACGCCGCAATCATCTCGTCCACCAGATCGTCGATGTACAGCAGCTCCAGCTCTACGCCGGGGTCGCTTACCGTGATGGGCAGGTCGTGGGCATAGTTGTGGCAGAAGGTGGCCACGGCGGAATTGTAGTTGGGACGGCACCATTTTCCGAACAGGTTTGGGAAGCGGTACACCAGCACCTTCGCCCCGGTCTCGGCGGCGTAGGAGAAGAACAGTTCCTCCCCCGCCTTCTTGCTCTTGCCGTACTCGCTGCCCGCATAGCGTCCCACCATGGTCGCCTGAATGGAGGACGACAGCATCACGGGGCAGGTGTTATGGTGCTTTTTCAGCGTGTCCAGCAGCGTGGAGGCGAAGCCGAAATTTCCCTGCATGAATTCTTCCTGATTCTTGGGGCGGTTGACGCCGGCAAGATTGAACACGAAGTCCGCCTTCTGGCAGGCCGTTTCCAGCAGCGCCGGGTCGGAGTCGATGTCGTAGAGGTACAGCTCCCCCACCCCAAGCCCCGGATGGGTCTTGTCCCGGCCGTCCCGGATGCACTCCAGCGCCGCCGTCAGGTTTTTTCCCACAAATCCGGCCGCGCCGGTGATCAGAATGTTCATGCCAGCTCACCTTTCCGTTATTTGTTCTTCATGGCTTCCAGCTCTTCCCGGATGTAGCGCAGGCTCAGCAGCTTCTGCTGCACCTGCTCTACGTTCAGCAGCTCCGTGTTGTTACTGTTGAACTCCGTGAGGACGTTGCGCTGGGTGTCGCCGTCCTTGAAGTATTTGTCGTAGTTCAGGTCCCGCTTGTCGCAGGGGACGCGGTAGAAATTGCCCAGGTCAATGGCGTGGGCGCATTCCTCGTTGGTCAGCAGCGTCTCGTACATCTTTTCGCCGTGACGGATGCCGATGACCTTGATCTCGTGGCCGGGGGCGAACAGACCGGTGACGGCCTTGGCCAGTGTCTCAATGGTACACGCCGGAGCCTTCTGCACCAGAATGTCCCCGCTGACGCCGTTCCGGAAAGCAAACAGCACCAAATCAACAGCTTCCTCCAAAGACATAATGAACCGGGTCATGTTCGGCTCGGTGATGGTGATGGGGTTGCCCGCCTTGATCTGATCGATCCACAGCGGGATGACGCTGCCCCGGGAGCACATGACGTTTCCGTAGCGGGTGCAGCAGATTTTGGTCTTTTCCGGAGAAACCGTCCGGGATTTGGCGACGATAACCTTCTCCATCATGGCCTTGGAGGTACCCATGGCGTTGACGGGGTAGGCGGCTTTGTCCGTGGACAGGCAGATGACGGCCTTGACCCCCGCGTCAATGGCGGCGGTCAGCACATTGTCGGTTCCGAAGACGTTGGTTTTCACCGCCTCCATGGGGAAAAACTCGCAGGACGGCACCTGCTTCAGGGCGGCGGCGTGAAAAATGTAGTCCACGCCGTGCATGGCGTTCTTCACGGAGGCCAGATCCCGGACGTCGCCGATGAAGAACTTGATCTTCCCTGCCGCCTCCGGCATTTTCGCCTGGAATTCATGGCGCATGTCGTCCTGCTTTTTCTCGTCCCGCGAGAAAATCCGGATTTCCTGGATGTCCGTATCCAGAAAGCGGTTCAGCACCGCGTTTCCGAAGGAACCGGTGCCGCCTGTGATCATCAGCGTTTTGTTGGCAAAAATACTCATGTTCTATTCTCCTCCCCTGTTTCCGGGTGTAGAAGTTCCCAGAAAAGAGATACATATTTCCCCGTGCAAATTTCGGTGGTATACTTTCGCAGATACAGCTCCCGGCATTTTCTGCGCATGTCCCGGGCTTTCTCCGGGTTGTCCCGCAGGAAGCGGACAGCCTCGGCCAGGCGCTGGCTTTCGCCGTTGCGCACCCAAAGCCCCGCGCCGGACTGAATATCCCGGACGATGTCGCACTCGTCCATAATGGCAAGCAGGGGGATGCCCTGCATCATGTAGCTGTAGGTCTTGCTGGGAACGCAAAGCCCCGTGGCGCCCTTTTCCAGAGAAACCAGCGCGCAGTTGCTCACCGCCAGCGCGTCCTGAAAATCCTGACCGTGAAGGAAGCTGAAAATCCGGACATTTTCAATGCCCTCGCTGGCAATGATCTCCCGCAGCTTCTCCATTTTATTGCCGTGCCCGGCAAAGAGGAAGAAAATATCCTTTTCCTCCCCCAGCGCCCGGATGGCGCCCAGGATGGTGTCCATATCCTGCATGGTACCCATGTTCCCGAAATAGGACACCACGAACCGTCCCGCCGCCAACTCCCGGAACCGGTTTTCCTCCCGGTCACGCAGACCGCCCTCGTCCCGGTACCAGTTGGGAATCACCGTCACAAGCTCGTCGGCGGCGTCTCGGGTTCGGAGAATGCAGTCTCGCTGCTCCGACGACAGCGCCACCACCCGGTCTGCCCGGCGGAACACGCACTTGTTGATGTGGTTCATCAGCCTGCAGATCATGCTGCCCTCCCGGAGGGTGTCCGTCACCGTAGCCACCTCCGGATAGAGGTCGTAGGACACGAACACCAGCTTCGTGCCAAACAGCGATTTCGCCCAGGAGGCGATCCAGGGCAGAATTGGCGGATTGGAATACACCACCACCGCCCGGTATTTTGCAATCTCCGGCAGATGCAGCAGCACATGAAAGGTAAAGGAAAAATAGTTGACGATCCGGCCGAGGAAGCCCGACCGGCCTGTCTGGATGTACTTCAGGCGGTGAATGCGGATGCCATTTGTATCCTCTTTCGTGGGAACTTTCCCGCCCTCGGCGTATTCCCGTGGGTAGCCGCACAGCGCGCCCACGGAGAACCCGGCGTCCCGAAGCGCCAGCACCGTATCATAGGGCAGCTGGGCGGAGGAAATATATTCGGGATAAAAAAACTGGCACAAAAACAGGATATCCCGTTTCTTTTTCAATCCATCCGCCCTCTTTCCCTTCTAAAAAATCAGGTTTTTTCCGTCTCCATAATGGACTGCTCCAGCGTTTTCACGCAGTAGTCCCGGCTGTATGCGCTCAGCGCATGATCGTAGCACAGGCTGCCAAAAGCCTTGTCCACCGCGGGCGAACAAAACCGCAGCAGCTTCAGCGCCCAGGTAAAGCCCTTCACCATCAGGATGCCCTTCCCGTTTGCATGGGCAATCCAGTTGACCATGTCGCTGGTGTTGGTGTATTCGTTGTTCTGGGGGCAGAAAATGCCTGCCGCCTCGTCGTCAATGAGCAGCCGGACGAACTCCGTCAGATTCTCGATATACAGCATGGAGCGCTGGTTTGCAACATAGGGAAAAACCGGCAGCTTTTTCGCCAGCTTCGCCAGGGTCACGTAATTGCCCTTGCAGCCCTTGCCGTAGATCATGGGCGGGCGGAGAATTGCAACCTTGAAAGCATCGTCCGCCAACGCCTGCAAGTCCGCTTCCGCCTTGGCTTTGCTGACGCCGTAGTTGTCCACGGGGTGCAGCGGCGTGTCCTTCGTGATGACCACCGTCTTGCCGATGGGCGCGGTCAGGCCGTACACGCTCTCCGAGCTCATAAACAGAAACTGCCCCACGCCGTCGGCCTTGGCCTTTTCCGCCGTCCGCACCGCGAGGATGTGGTTGACCTGATAGTACAGGTCAGAGCGTGCCGGGTCATTTTTGCTGTCCGGCTGATGCACCAGCCCCGCCACGTGAAACACCGCGTCGTAGCCGCGGAAGGAATGACTCTCCCAGTCGCTTCCCCGCATATCCAGGGAATCCACCCGGTAGCTTTCCGGCCACTGCTTCAAATCGTTTTCCAGGGAAACCCCGATATAGCTTCCGGCGCCGGTGATGAGAATGCTCTTCATCCCTTTTTCTCCTTTTCCAGCCGACCGGTGCCGCCCTCCACCACGCCGTCGTGCTTCAGCACGGAAACGATGGTGCCGAAAAAGCATTTGCAGTCAAAGAAAAAGCTCAGCCTTTCCACATATTCCCCGTCGAGCCGGGCTTTTACGTCAATGGGCAGCTCGTCCCGCCCGTTGATCTGCGCCCAGCCCGTCAGGCCGGGGCGCACGTCGTTGGCGCCGTATTTGTCCCGCTCGGCAATCAGGTCAAACTGGTTCCACAGGGCAGGCCGGGGGCCGATAATGGACATTTTCCCCGTGAAAATCTGAAAAATCTGGGGCAACTCGTCCAGAGAGGACTTCCGCAGGAATTTTCCCACCTTCGTGATATACTGCTCCGGGTTTTCCAGCAGATGGGTGGGCGTATCCTTGGGGGTGTCCATTTTCATGGTGCGGAATTTCATGATGGAAAAATGGGTCTTGTGAATGCCCACCCGCTTCTGGCGGAACAGCACCGGGCCGGGATCGTCGATCTTGATGGCGACGGCAATGATCAGCAGCAGCGGCGACAATATCACGATGGCGCAGCCGGACAAACTGATATCCAGCAGGCGTTTGAAAAACGTTCGGTACATTCCGCTTTCCTCATTTTCTCTTATTTCGTTTGGTCAGACCTTACACTCGCGTTTGTAAGTAGGCACAATCTCCGCGACGATGTCCTTGATGTCTTCCCTTTCTTCCCGGCTGGCTTCGTCCAGCCGCCGTAGCTGCTGCTCCAGCAGCGCGTCGTCCATTTCGATGGGCTTGCCGATGTGGATGAGCTTGTTGGCAGTCTCCTGCATTCCTTCTTCCTTCATCAGCAGCTCTTCGTAGAGCTTCTCCCCCGGTCTTAGGCCGGTATACTCGATTCTGATGTCCACATCCGGCTCGTAGCCGGACAGGCGGATCATATTCCGCGCCATGGTGTCGATCTTCACCGGCTCGCCCATATCCAGGATGAAAATTTCGCCGCCCTTGGCATAGTATCCCGCCTGAAGCACCAGGCTCACCGCCTCGGGGATGGTCATGAAATACCGGATGATGTCGGGATGGGTGACGGTCACGGGGCCGCCGGCCTCGATCTGCTTCTTAAAAAGCGGAATGACGCTGCCGTTGCTGCCCAGGACGTTGCCGAAGCGCACCGCCACGAATTCCGTCCTGGACTCCCGGTTCATCATCTGCACCACCATCTCGCACAGACGCTTGGACGCACCCATGATGTTGGTGGGGTTCACGGCCTTGTCTGTGGAAATCTGCACGAACCGCTTGACACCGTACTTCGCGGCGGCCTTCGCCAGCTTGTAAGTGCCGATGACGTTATTTTTGATGGCCTCGTTGGGGCTTTCCTCCATCAGAGGGACGTGCTTATGCGCCGCCGCGTGGAACACAAGCTCCGGCCGGTAGACTGACATCACGTGGTCAAGCCGGGTCGCGTCACGGACGGAGCCGATGATGACCTCCAGGTTCAGTTCCGGATGGGTGCGGTGCAGCTCCATTTGAATATCATAGGCATTATTTTCGTAAATATCCAGAATAATGAGCTGCTTCGGCTTCGCGTGGGCAATCTGACGGCACAGCTCGCTGCCGATGCTGCCGCCGCCGCCGGTGACCAGCACCACCTTGCCGGAAATATAGCCCACGATTTCGTCTAAGTTGACCTTGATCGGCTCCCGCCCCAGCAGATCCTGGGGATCGACCTTGCGCAGCTTGCTGACGCTGACCTCCCCGTTGACCATCTGGAAAATGCCGGGAAGCATCTGCACCTCACAGCCGGTGGTGGCGCAGATGTCCAGGATCTCCTTCCGGGACCTTGCGGTGCAGTTGGGAATGGCGAAGATGATCTTGCTGATCTTGTACTTTTTCACAGCCGTGGCAATGTCCTGACGGCCGCCCACAATGGGAACGCCGCACAGCTGCTTGTTCCATTTCACCGGGTTGTCGTCAATGACGCAGGACAGGTGATCCTTGATATGGTCGCTGTTGGTAAACTCCACGGCCAGCGCTCGTCCGGCATCCCCCGCGCCGATCAGCATGACGTTTTTCACGCCGTTGGCGTGGGTAAAGTGGCTGATGCGCCGCTGCGCCGTCCGGAGCAGCCGGTAGGAAAACCGAATGGTAACGGTGCTGACGAAGCTGAACAGGAAGCCCACCACCATGCTGGAGCGGGGCATCAGATTGCCGTCAAAGCGGAACACCAGCACGCCGATCACGCCCAGCACCGCATACGCGCCGGTAATACGGAACACCTCCGGCGTACTGACGAAGGCCCAGATGGAGTTATACAGCCGGAAAAGCCAGAATACCAGAAGCGTGATCACGCACCAGGGGCCGATGGCGGACAGGAAACCGTCCAGATGGACGGGGCGAATTTCGGCAAAGGAAAAATCATACCGAAACCACAGTCCCAAAAAGAAGGAGACGGCAGTGGCAAGCACGTCCAGCAGCATAATCAAAATGACCTTCGGTGCCATGCCCAGATTCAGTTTCATCGGCTTTCGGGAACCCATTTTGTTCACATCCTGTATTTTACCGCAGGCGGCCGTCTGCGGGTACTTTGTTTTGTCTGCATAGTTCATTTTATTATAACACAATATGTCGAATACAGCAAGGGAAAGTTTTACCGTTACATCGTCTCTTAAAAGCCGGTTTTGCCTGCATAGGAAAAACGGCGCGGCCGTAATGGGATAATGAATGGCACCCCTTGCCTCTCCCTTTGGGAGAGGTGGCTGAGCGAAGCGAAGACGGAGAGGGTCAAGACCCTCTCAGTCACCTGCGGTGACAGCTCTCCCAGAGGGAGAGCCAAGGGGCCGTACCTCGTTAATAGCATGTTTGCACAAGAAATGGAGCGTATCTGCACTGATACGCTCCATTCACTGTTTTACGACCGCCCATGAAAGGCCGCGTCGGTTCGACATTTTACGCTTTCTCCGGAAAAAGATTTTCGATGGCACAGCGGGCGGCGTCCTGCTCTGCCCTTTTTTTGCTGCTGCCGACGCCCTTGCCCACGATCGTGCCGTTGAGGGAGACCTCTACGGAAAACTGTTTGTCGTGGTCGGGGCCGGACTGCCCCACCAGCTCGTAGGCCAGCACCTGGTTTTTCTTCTGCTGCACCAGCTCCTGCAGCTCGGTTTTGTAGTCCGCGTTGTGCAGCTTGGTCACCGGCACCTCCACCAGAATGAACGTCCTGACCACCTGCAGCGCCGCCTCCAGGCCGCCGTCCAGAAAGCACGCGGCGATCACCGACTCCATGGCGTCCGCCAGAATAGAGTCCCGGCTCCGTCCGCCCCCCTGCTCCTCGCCGTGGCCAAGGAGCAGATGATTCCCGAGGCCGATGCGGTTGGCAGCGCTCGCCAGCGTGGTCTCGCAGACCATGTCCGCCCGCATCCGGGTCAGCTCGCCCTCCGGGCGATTGGGAAAATTGCGGTAGAGGTACTCCGCCACCAGCATTCCCAGCACGCTGTCCCCCAGAAATTCCAGCCGTTCGTTGCTGAGCAGACTGTTGTGCCAGCGCTCGTTTGCGTAGGAGGAATGGGTCAGCGCGTTCTGTAAAAGGGAAATATTCCGGAATCGGTAGCCGATGACGGCCTCCAGATCCTTAATCATGCTCCGTCACCTTCTCTTTTTGGGCTGCCAGCCGCTGTAAATTTTCTTCCAGCTCCCCGGTGATGTCCGACGCGGCCACGTCCGCCGCCTGCTTCACCGCGTTGCGGAAGGCAAGCACATCGGAAGCGCCGTGGGCCTTGATGACCGGCTTGCGGATGCCAAGGAACGGCGTGCCGCCGATCTCCCGGTAGTCCAGCATCTTCATCAGATCCCTGACCCCGGAGGCACACAGGAGATAGCCCAGCTTGCTGAGCAGATTTTTCTTGAACATTTTCTTCATCAGGCTGCCCATGAACATGGCAGTCCCCTCGATGGTTTTGAGAAGCACGTTGCCGTTAAAGCCGTCGCAGACCACAACATCCACCGCGCCCAGCGGCACATCCCGGGCTTCTACGTTGCCGACAAAGTTGACAAGCCCCTTCTCCCCCGCGTCTTTCAGCAGCGCATAGGCTTCCTTTTGCAGGGCGGTACCCTTGCTGTCCTCGGTGCCGATGTTCAGAAGACCGACCTTTGGGTTCTCAATGCCCAGCTGCTTTTTTGCGTAAACGGAGCCGACCAGGCCGAATTGCAGCAAAAATTCCGGCGTACACTCGGCGTTGGCGCCGCAGTCCACGATCACGGTCTTTCCCCCCGCCTTGTTGGGCATGGCGGGACCCATGGCGGCGCGGCGGATACCCTTGACCCGCTTGACCAGCAGCGTCGCGCCGGTGAGCAGCGCACCGGTAGAACCGGCGGAGACGAAGGCGTCGCCCTGCCCGTCCGCCAGCATTTTCAGGCCGATCACCATGGAAGAATTTTTCCGTTTGTGGATGACGGATGCGGGATCGTCGTGCATGTCCACCACATCGTCGGCATTGGAAATCTCCATGCCCTCGGGCAGATTGTCAATGCCGTGCTTCTTGAGAACCGCAAGGATGTCCTCTCCCCGGCCTACCAGCACGATCTCGATGCCGTAGGCCTTGGCCGCTTCCACGGCGCCTAAAACGGGAGCTTCCGGGGCGTTGTCGCCGCCCATCGCGTCAAGAATGATCTTCAACCGTTCCACCTCTTTCTCTTAGATGCCCTTCGCCACCAGCGCGTCGATCACGTCCAGCGACCGCGCGGCAATGGCGAGATTTTTTTCTGCTTTCTTACGGATGCGCTTTTCCAGCGGTGCGATGATGCTGAAATTGATATTCATGGGCTGGAAATTTTCAATGCTTTCGTCGCTGACGTACTGCCCCAGCGCGCCGATGGCGGTCTCCTTGGGGAAGTCAGGGATTTCCCGTCCCTGCACCTTTGCCGCCATGGCCACCGCCGCCAGATACCCGGAGGCCGTGGATTCCACGTACCCCTCCACGCCGGTCATTTGTCCGGCGAAGGCTACAAGGGGGTCGCGGCGGTCTGCGTAGTATTTGTCCAGCAGCTTGGGACTTTGCAGGAAGGTGTTCTGGTGCATCACGCCGTAGCGGACAAATTCCGCGTTTTCAAGACCGGGAATCATGGAAAATACCCGCTTCTGCTCGCCGAATTTCAGGTGGGTCTGGAAGCCCACCAGATTGTACACGCTCTTGGCGGCGTTGTCCTGCCGCAGCTGCACCACGGCGTAAGGCTCATGACCGGTGGCGGGATTTCTCAGTCCCACGGGCTTCATGGGGCCGTAGCGCAGGGTATCCACCCCCCGCCGTGCCATGACCTCCACAGGCATACAGCCCTCGAAGACGTTCTTATCCTCAAAGCCATGCACCGGGGCTTCCTCGGCATTTGTTAACTCCCGGATGAAGGTTTCGTACTGCTCTCGATTCATGGCGCAGTTGATGTAATCGGGCGTTCCCCGGTCGTACCGGGACTGCCACCAGGCAAGATTCATATCGATGGACTCCGCCGAAACCAGCGGAGCGGCCGCGTCAAAAAAGTGCAGATACCCGGTCTCCCCGAAGTAATGCCCGATGGCCTCGCTGAGCGCGTCGGAGGTCAGCGGCCCCGTGGCCACGATCACCGGCCCTTCGGGAACCTGGGTGATTTCTTCGGAAATCACCGTGATATTGGGGTGATTCCGGATTTTCTCCGTGACCATCCGGGAAAAGCCGCCCCGGTCAACTGCCAGGCAGCCGCCTGCCTCCACTCTCGTGGCATCGGCGCAGGCAAGAATCAGGCTGCCGCAGCGGCGCAGCTCCTCTTTCAGAAGCCCCACGGCGTTTTCCAGCCGGTCGCCCCGCAGGGAATTGGAGCAGACAAGCTCGGCAAAATCCGCGCTGTGGTGGGCGGGGGTCATCTTTTGGGGCTTCATTTCGGAAAGCTCTACCTCGATGCCCCGGTTTGCCAGCTGCCAGGCCGCTTCGCTTCCGGCCAGCCCCGCGCCGATGACTTTTACCTTCATGCCTTGCTCTCCTTCTTAGGGGATGTTTTCGCCGTCCTTTTCGCCGTGGTCTTGGCGGCGGTCTTCTTCACCGCGGTCTTTTTCGCCGCGGTTTTCTTTGCAGCCGTCTTCTTTGCCGGAGCCTTTGCCGCCGCTTTCTTGGCAGCGGGCTTTTCCTCCGGGGCAGTCTCCCCGTCCTCGGCGGTCTTCTTTTTATAGTAGCCCCGCTGATCCTCCGGGAGGAAACGGGGGCATTTTTCGTTGATGCAGAAGGGCTTCATACGCCCCTTGCCGGATTTCTTGAACAGGGTCTGTCCGCACTCCGGGCAGTCCTCTGCGGTGGGAACGTCCCAGGTCATAAAGCCGCATTCCGCCCCCCGCTCGCAGGCGTAGTAGGCGTAGCCCTTCTTGGACTTGCGCTTGAGGATTCCGCTGCCGCACTTGGGGCAGCGTCCGGGCATCCGCTCCACCAGAGGCTTGGTGTTTTTGCACTCCGGATAGCCCGGGCAGGCCAGGAATTTGCCGAACCGGCCGGTTTTCACCACCATTTTCCGTCCGCACAGCTCGCAGACCTCGTCGGTCTCCTCCTCCGGCACCTTCAGGCGAACCCCCTCCAGCGCCGTCTCCGCGTCGGACAGCTCCTTGCTGAAATCCCTGTAAAAATCCGCCAGCAAATCCTTCCAGTTCTGCTTGCCCGCTTCCACATCGTCCAGCCGCGACTCCATGTTGGCGGTAAACTCCACGTCGATAATGTCGGTGAACCGCTCCACCATCAGCCCGGTGACGATCTCCCCCAAGGGCGTGGGGGCAAGACGCTTGTCCTGCTTGACCACATATTCCCGGTCTTCAATGGTGGACACGGTGGCGGCGTAGGTGGAAGGACGGCCAACGCCCTTTTCCTCCATGGCCTTGACCAGGGTCGCCTCGGTATACCGGGCGGGGGGCTGGGTGAAATGCTGCTCCTTCTGGATGTTGGAGGGAAGCGTCTTCTCCCCCACTGCGAGGTCCGGCAGCGGAGAGCCGACGGCCTCCTGCTCATCATCCCGTCCTTCTTCGTAAACGGCAATGAAACCGGCAAAGCGCAGGCTCTGGTGGCTGGCGCGGAACACATGCCCGGCGCACATCGTATCGATGGACACGGTGTCATAAACGGCGCAGGCCATCTGCGTCGCAAGGAAGCGGCTCCAGATGAGCTTGTAGAGCTTATACTGATCGGGGGTCAGGCTGGTACGCACCCGCTCCGGCTCCAGCTCCACATGGGACGGCCGGATGGCCTCGTGGGCGTCCTGAGCGCCCGCCTTGGTCTTGAATACGTGGTGCTGGCCGTAATAATACTCGCTTCCGTAGCGGCTGCGGATAAATCCGGCGGCGGCGTCCATAGCCTCGTCGGAAAGCCGCAGGGAGTCGGTACGCATATAGGTAATCAGACCGGTGGTGCCTTCTCCTGCCACGTCCACGCCTTCATACAGCTGCTGGGCGATCATCATGGTCTTTTTCGGCGTGAAGCCCAGCTTCCGGGACGCCTCCTGCTGCAAGGTGGAGGTGGTGAAGGGCGGGGCGGAGTAGCGCTTCTTCTCCGCCTTTTTGACATTGGTAACGTCGAATTCCTTCCCGTCGATGTCGCCGATCACCGCAAGGGTCTGTTCTTCATTTTCCAGCTCCCGCTTCTTTTCCTCGCCCCAGTAGCGGGCGACAAAGGAGCCGGGCTTGCCCATGCGGTTCAGGGTCACGTCCAGCGTCCAGTATTCCTTGGGCTGGAACGCTCGGATTTCGTTTTCCCGGTCAACCACCAGCCGGGTGGCGACAGACTGGACACGGCCTGCGGACAGACCCCGCCGAATCTTTTTCCACAGCAGCGGGGAAAGCTCGTAGCCCACGATTCTGTCCAGAATCCGCCGCGCCTGCTGGGCGTCCACCAGATCATAGTCGATATCCCGGGGGTGGCGGATGGACTCCTTGACCACCTTCTGGGTGATTTCGTTAAAGGTCACCCGCTGCGCCTTCCCGTCGGGGAGGTTCAGCAGCTCTTTTAAGTGCCAGGAAATGGCCTCGCCCTCCCGGTCAGGGTCGGTCGCGAGGTAAACGGTTTTCGCCTTTTCCGCGTCGGTTTTCAGTTCCTTGATCAGGGCTTCCTTGCCCCGGACAGGGATATAGTGAGGGGTGAAATCATGCTCCAAATCCACACCCATCGTGCTTTTGGGCAGATCCCGGAGATGCCCCATGCTGGCCTTGACGACATAGTCGTCTCCCAGGTACTTGCCAATGGTCTTTGCCTTGGAGGGGGACTCCACGATTACCAGATTTTCAGGTTTACCCATGAATGAAAATTCTCCGTTTCGTTACTTCAAATTCGGGCGGGCAGAATTTATTTCCCGCTCAGAACAATGCGCTTGCCCGGCAGGCGCTTGATTATGCCCTTCAGTTCCAGCATGGTCAGGCTGGACAGCAGCTTTCCGGTGGACAGGCCGGTTTCGGCGATCACATCGTCCACCAGCCGCTCGCCGCCGCTCAGGGCGTCCACAACGGTCTGCTCCTCCGGCGACAGCTTCGGCCTGACCGAGCCTACGTCACTATAAGGCGCGGAAGGCGTCTTGTCAATGCCCTGAGGGGCTAAATCTTTTTTAAGATTCTCATTTTTCCGGGGAAGACGCAGTTTCTGCGCCACTTTCAGCAGCGGTTTTTCCTCCTCAGCGGCCTTTCGCACCTCGTCCGGATAGGCCGTCTGGTGGGCGGGCGCGTCTTCCCTCCGAATCTTATCCGGAAAGAGGGCTTCGTATTCGCTCAGAACGTCCCAGCCGGAGGAAACCATGATCGCCCCGTCCCGCAGAAGCCGGTTGCTCCCCACAAAGGACGGCTGGTCGATGTTTCCCGGCACGGCAAACACGTCCCGCCCCTGCTCGGCGGCCAAACGGGCGGTGATCAGCGCGCCGCTTTTCTCCGGCGCTTCCACCACCAGCACACCGCAGCTCAGGCCGCTGATGATGCGGTTCCGCTTGGGAAACGTCCATTTGGCCGGCGGCGTCCCCGGCGCAAACTCGCTGAGAATGCAGCCGTATTCCTCCGTATCCCGGAACAGCGCCCGGTTGGAAATGGGATAGACGATATCCGCGCCGCACCCCAGCACGCCCACCGCAGGCGCGCCCGCAGTCAGCGCTCCGGACATGGCCATGCCGTCGATGCCGTAGGCCATCCCGGATACCACAATGCCGCCGCAGCGGGCAATCTGATAGCCCATGCGCTTGGCGGTGGTCAGGCCGTAGGCCGACGCTTTCCGGGTGCCAACCACGCCGATCACCGGGCTTCCGTCAAAATCCGGCAGCCGTCCCTTGTAGTAAAGAACGGTTGGCGGGTCGGCAATGTTTTTGAGCCGTGCGGGATAAGCCGCATCCTGACAGGTCAGAATGTGGAGCTTCTCCCGGTCACAGGCTTCCAGAATTTCCTCCCCGGAGGTCAGATTTTTCTCCCGAAGGGCAGTCTTTGCGTCCTCGCTGAGACCGATGGCGTCAAACGCCCCGTCGTCGGCGAAGTAAATGTCCTCAGGATCCCGAAAATGCTGCAACAGCGCCATTTTGTCCCGGTCGTTCAGCCCGGGTCGATGGGCGAACCATATCCAGTGTACCAGCATTTTCTCACCTGTTTCTCTCTCTATTGCTTCATCTGCCACATGACGATGGCCGCCGCCACCGCCGCGTTCAGGGACTCACACCGGGGGTTCATGGGAATGATCAGCTCCCCGTCGGCGCTTTCCAGAATTTCCCGGCGCACGCCCTGTCCCTCGCTGCCAATGACCACCGCCATACCGCGAAGGCCGGCATTCCGCAAATCCTTCGCCCGCCGGCTCAGCGCCGTCACCGCCACAGGAATTTGGGCTTCTGCACAGGCGGCCTTGACCTCCGCCCAGTCCGCTTTCACCGGCTGGGTTCTGAACACCGCGCCCATGCTGGCGCGTACCGTCTTGGGGCCGTAGGGGTCGGCGCAGCCTTCCAGCAGCGTCACGGGAATGTCCAGCGCGTCCGCCGTGCGCAGAATGGTTCCCAAATTTCCCGGATCCTGAATACCGTCCAGCAGCAGACAGCCGGGATGGGGCTCATAGGCCTTCTTTTCCGGCAGGCGGCACAAAAACAAGGCGCCCTGGGGGCTTTCCATGGGGGAGATGGAGGCCATCACATCCTCCGGCACCCGGAAAAGCCGCACCGATTCCGGCACGTCTGCGTGAACGTCCTCGGATAAGATCACCGTGTCCAGTCCCGGATACCAGCGGACGGCCTCTCCCAGAAGCTTGACCCCGTCGGCGGCGAACAGTCCCGCTTCCTCCCTGGCTTTCCGGGAGGAAAGCAGCTTTTTCACCTGCTGCAAAAGGGGATTTTTCCGGGAGGTGATTCTCTGTTCCGTCACAGCTTCTGCACCCTGCTGAGGGCGTAACTGTCCCCCAGAACCACCATCACGTCCCCCTCCTGAATCCGGTAATCCGCGGCGGGGGAAACGTTGGTCTTGTCCCCGTTCTCCACGGCGATGATGTTCACACCCAGCTTCGCCCGGACGTTCAGTTCATTGATGCACTTGCCGATCCAGCTCTTGGGTGCGGGAACCTCCAGAATTCCGTAGTCCTGGGAAAGCTCGATGTAATCCAGCACATTGTGGGAATACATGCTTCTTGCCAGCCGCTGGGCGTGCTCCTGCTCCGGAATGACCACCCGGTCAGCCCCCAGCTTTTCCAGCACCAGGCGGTGGGTCTCGTCGTGGGCTTTGCACACGATGTAGGGTGCGCCCAGCTCCTTTAAGTTCATGGTGATCAGCACGGAGGCCGCAAGATCGTCGCCGATGGCAATGACCGCGCAGTCAAAATTCCGCACGCCCAGCGCCCGCAGGACTTCCTTGTCCCGGGCGTCGCCCACCACCGCGTGGGTGACGTCGTTGGCGAGCTGCTGCACAAGGTCGTTGTGCACGTCCATGGCCAGCACCTCCGCCCCCAGCGTGCACAGCTGCCGCGCCAGAGAGCCGCCGAAACGACCGAGACCGATGACAATGTAAGACTTCATATTCTTCTCCTTATCCGATCAGCAAATTGGTTTCCGCGTAGCGGAACCGCTCCTCCGCCCGGTCTCCCGCCAGGAAGCCCAGGCTGATGGTCAGCACGCCGACCCGTCCGAAATACATATAAATAATGATCAGAATCTGCGCCGGGATACTTAAGGAAGCCGTACCGCCCGCGCTTAATCCCACGGTCGCCAACGCCGAAACCGCCTCATACACGGCGTCCGTAAAGCTCATGGGCGATGTGGCGCTGATGAAGATGCCGCCGAAAACGGCCAGTGCCAGCACGATAAAGGCAATGATCATGGCGTTCTGGGTCTGCTCGTCGGGGATCGTCCGCTTGAAGGCGCAGACCGTGCTTTTCCCTCTGGCTCTCGCCCAGATGGTCAGCGCCAGAACCAGAAACGTCACGGTCTTGATGCCGCCGGCGGTGGAGCCGGAGGAGCCGCCGATGGACATCAGCACGCAGGAAAAGGCCTTGCCGCTTTCCGTAAGCTTTGCCTGATCAATCGCCGCAAACCCCGCGGTGCGCAGTGTCGCGGACTGGAAAAAGCCGTTGAGCAGCTTTTCGCCCACAGTCATGCCGCCCAGCGTCTCCGGGTTGTTCCATTCCAGCAGACAGGTTCCCGCCCAGCCGACGGCAAGCAGCGCCGCGGTCATCAGCAAAACCATTCTGGCATAGACGCTGAACTTGCCAAAAGAGCGCTTCTGAACGATGTTTTCCCAAACCAGAAAGCCCAGGCCGCCGATGATGATCAGCGCCGACAGCGTCAGAAGCACAACGGGGTCTGCGTTAAATTCTATCAGGCTCTGCCCCGGGGCAATGGCGCCGAAAATGTCAAAGCCCGCATTGCAGAACGCGGAAACAGAGTGAAAAACGCCCCAGCGCAGCGCTCTTGTAAACCCATACTCCGGCCAGAACCGAAGGGTCAGAATGATCGCCCCCACGGTCTCCACGGAAAAGCTTCCGGTGAGCACCAGCTTTTGCAGCCGCACCACGCCCATGATGTCGCTTACGCTCAGGGACTGGGCGATCATCAGCCGCTGCTGGAGGCCGATCTTCCTGCGCAGCAGAAAAATCAGCAGTGTCGCCACGGACATGAAGCCCAATCCGCCAATCTGAATCAGACACAGAATCACAATCTGGCCGAAACCGCTCCACTGGCTCCAGGTATCGTACAGCACCAGTCCCGTCACGCAGGTGGCGGAGGTGGCCGTAAACAGCGCCGGGCGCAGCCCGCAGGACACCCCGTCCCGGGACGCGGCGGGCAGAGTCAGCAGCAGCGCCCCCAGGAGAATGATTGCGGCAAACATCAGTGCGACCATCTGCGTGGTAGCAATGTGCCTGGGTCGGTGCTTCATCCAGAAGACCACCAGCTTTCCCCGCAGAGACATATTTGCGCTCCTTTCCGGCAGGCACACCCCGCCATCATACGTTTTCTCTATTATAGCAACTTTACATTCTTTTGCAAGTCTCAATTCATCCCAGCCGCCGCAAAATAGGCAATTTACATTTTCTCCCGGGTGTGCTATACTGGTCAAAAACTTGGAAAGGGGCAGATTTTATGAGTTATACAGAAAGCTGGTCGGGAAAGATCAACCGCAAGCTTCTAAAGAAGCTGCACATCATCGATGTCGCCGCCGGGCGGGAGAAAGCCGATCTGGTTCTGAAAAACGCCACCTATGTCAACGTGTTTTCCGGGGAGCTGGACACCTGCGACATTGCCGTAGCGGAGGGTCTGATCGTGGGCCTCGGCAGCTATGAGGGCCGCGAGGAAGCGGACATGACCGGCAAGATCGTCTGCCCCGGCTTCATTGACGCCCACATCCACCTGGAGTCCAGTCTGGTGTCCCCTGCGGAATTTGCCCGGGCCGTCATCCCCCACGGTACCACCGCCGTCATCACCGATCCCCACGAGATCACCAATGTCATGGGAACCGACGGCATCGACTACATGCTCTGTGCCACGGAAGGGCTGCCCCTGGATACGCACTTCATGATTCCCTCCTGCGTCCCGGCGTCGGCGCTGGATGAAAGCGGCGCGAATCTGGACTACCGGGACATCGACAGCTTCTTTGACCACCCCCGGGTTCTGGGTCTTGCGGAAATGATGAATTTCCCCGGCATTATCTCCGCCGATTCCTCCACCGTCGCTAAGATCATCGCGTCTCAGGCGCATCACAAGAAGATTGACGGTCACGCCCCCGGCCTTTCCGGCACCGACCTGAACGCCTACATCGCCGCCGGCGTCTACTCCGACCACGAGTGCGCGGACATCGACGACGCCATGAAAAAATTGAAACTGGGTCAGTTCATCATGATCCGGGAGGGCACCGCCGCCCGGAACCTAGAAGCCCTGATGCCCCTGATCAAGTCCCAGAAATATTTCAGCCGCTGCATGTTCTGCACCGACGACAAGCACCCCAGCGATCTGCTGGAAAAGGGTCACATCGATTACATCTGCCGGGAAGCTGTCGCCATGGGTGCCGACCCCATCATGACCGTGCAGGTAGCCTGTCTTCACGCCGCCCGGTACTTCCTGCTGAATAACCGGGGCGCCATCGCCCCCGGATATCTGGCGGACTTCGCCATCGTGGAGGATTTGAAGGATTTCCACGTGGTGACGGTGTACAAGCGGGGCAAGCGGGTCTACCATGACGGCATCGTAGAGGATTTCCCTCTGCCCGAGATTCCGGAGCATCTGAACAAACGCGCCCACGACACCTTCCATCTGCCGGTGCTTTCTCCCGCGGACTTTGCCAACACCCGTCTGCGGGGCGTCATCGGCATGGTGCCGGGGCAGATCATCACCCAGGACGCGGGCTACGCCGCCGGTGTGGACGTATCCAAGGACATTCTGAAAATGGCCGTTGTAGAGCGGCATAAAAATACCCGCCACATTGGCATCGGCTACCTCAAGGGCTACGGTCTGAAATCCGGCGCGGTGGCTACCTCCGTCGCCCATGACAGCCACAACATCATCTGCGTCGGCACAAATGACGAGGACATGGCCTTTGCCGTCAACCGGATTGCCCGGAACCGAGGCGGCATCGTGGTCGTGGAGAACGGTCAGGTGCTGGCCGAGCTTCCTCTGGAAATTGCCGGCATCATCAGCGGCAAGCCCCTGCGGGAGGTCAACACCCTTCTGGAGGACGCCAAGAAAGCCGCCCACGCTCTGGGCGTCGGCACGGACATTGACCCCTTCATGACGCTGTCCTTCATGAGCCTGCCCGTCATCCCCACCCTGCGTCTGACGACCCGGGGCGTGGTGGATGTGAACACCCAGCAGTACGTATGAGCGGCATAGACCTTTCTTTTGTCTCCGGCAAGGAAAAGTTCAATTATCGTGTCTGCGCCGTCATCCTTTCGGAGGGCAAACTTCTTGCCATGCACGACGAGCGCTCCCCCTACTATTACCTCCCCGGCGGGAGGGTGCAGATGGGGGAAACGGCGGAAGCCGCCGTGGTGCGGGAGGTTCAGGAGGAACTGGAGATCACCCCGGAAATCATCCGTCCCCTGTGGCTGAATCAGGCATTTTTCACGGAGGATGTGGACGGCCTGCACTACCACGAGCTGTGCCTGTACTTCCTGATGGACATTTCCCACACGGACTTGCTGTCCAAAGGTGAAAAGTTTACCCTGTTGGAACGGCACCACACCCACGAATTTGAGTGGCTGCTCTTTGACCGGCTGGAACAGGAATATTTCTATCCCCTGTTCCTGAAAAAGGAAATTTTCCACCTGCCGGAAACCTTTACACTCCGAACGGAACTGGAATAGACGCAAAACGCCCTGTCCGCTTTTCAGCGGACAGGGCATTTGTTTTTGGGGAATTATTTCATCACCAGTTCGCCGTTTTCGGCGTCCACGGTGACGGTCTGACCCGGGGTAACGTCGCCCCGGAGCAGACGCTTGCTGAGCATGGTCTCCACCGTATGCTGGACATACCGGCGCAGGGGGCGGGCGCCGTACTGCGGGTCATAGGCCGCGTCCACAATGGCAGCCTTGGCCGCGGGCGTCAGCTCGCAGCGGATCTGCTGGTCAGCCAGACGGTCGTTGAGCTTGGCGATCTGCAGGTCGATGATCTTGGTCACATTCTCCTTGGTCAGGGGCTTGTAGAACACGATCTCGTCCAGACGGTTGAGGAACTCCGGCCGGAAGGTGCGGCGCAGCAGTGCGCGAACCTGTTCCTTGGCGCTTTCCTCGATGGTGCCGTCGGCGTTGATGCCGTTCAGGATATACTCAGAGCCGAGGTTGGAGGTCAGAATCAGAATGGTATTCTTGAAGTCCACGGTTCTGCCCTGAGAATCGGTGATCCGGCCGTCGTCCAGCACCTGCAGAAGCACGTTGAACACGTCGGGGTGCGCCTTTTCCACCTCGTCGAACAGAACGACGGAGTAGGGCTTCCGGCGCACCGCTTCGGTCAGCTGGCCGCCTTCTTCATAGCCTACGTATCCGGGAGGCGCGCCGATGAGACGGGACACGGAGTATTTCTCCATGTATTCGGACATATCGATACGCACCATGTTGTTCTCATCGTCAAACAGCGCCTGTGCCAGTGCCTTGGCAAGCTCGGTCTTGCCCACGCCCGTGGGACCCAGGAACAGGAACGATCCGATGGGACGGTTGGGGTCCTGAATACCCGCGCGGCTGCGCTGAATGGCTTCCGTGACGGCCTGAACCGCTTCGTCCTGACCGACTACCCGCTTGTGGAGGGTCTCGTCCAAGGTCAGCAGCTTCTCCCGCTCTCCCTGCACCAGCCGGGAAACAGGGATTCCCGTCCAGCGCTCCACAATTTTGGCAATTTCCTCATCCGTGACTCTATCCGGCAGGAGGTTGTTCTGCTTAGCGGACTGGGCGCGCCGTTCTTCTTCCTCCAACTGTCTTTGAGCTTCCGGCAAACGGCCGAATTTCAGTTCCGACATTTTCTCCAGATCGTTGATTCGATCAGCAGCTTCCATCTGTCGGTTCAAATCGTCGATCGTCTTCCGCAACTGCTGCACTCTGTCATCGGCGTTCCTTTCGTTCTCCCACTGTGCGTTCATGGCATTGCGGACATCCCGCTTCTCGGCCAGTTCCTTTTGCAGCTCAGCAAGACGCGCCTTGGAAAGCTCATCCTTTTCATTTTCCAGCGACAGCTCTTCGATTTCCAGCTGTGTAATCTTCCGTTCCAATGTGTCCAGTTCTTCGGGCTTGGAATTCTTCTCCGTCCGGATCTGGGCGCAGGCTTCATCGATCAGATCGATGGCCTTGTCGGGCAGGAACCGGTCGGTGATATACCGATGGGACAGGGTCGCGGCGGCGATGATGGCGGAGTCCGCGATCTTCACGCCGTGGAACACCTCATAGCGTTCCTTCAGGCCACGGAGAATGGCAATGGTGTCCTCCACCGTGGGCTCATCCACCTGCACCGGCTGGAACCGGCGTTCCAGCGCGGCGTCCTTTTCAATATATTGGCGGTACTCGTCCAGCGTCGTCGCGCCGATGCAGTGCAGCTCGCCCCGCGCCAGCATAGGCTTCAGGAGGTTGCCCGCGTCCATGCTGCCCTCGGTTTTACCTGCGCCCACAATGGTGTGCAGCTCATCGATGAACAGGATAATCCCGCCCTCGGACTTCTTCACCTCGTTCAGCACGGCTTTCAGCCGTTCCTCAAATTCGCCCCGGTACTTGGCGCCCGCGATCAGCGCGCCCATGTCCAGGGAGAAAATGGTCTTGTCCTGCAGCTGTTTGGGGACATCCTTCTTCACGATTCGCTGGGCAAGTCCCTCGGCAATGGCGGTTTTACCCACGCCGGGTTCACCGATGAGAACAGGGTTGTTCTTCGTCTTCCGGGACAGAATGCGGATGACGTTCCGGATTTCCTCATCCCGGCCGATCACCGGGTCCATTTTCTGCTCTCTTGCCCGCTTGACCAGATCGGTGCCGTACTTTTCCAGCGCGTCGTAGGTTCCCTCCGGGTTGTCGGTGGTGACACGCTGATTGCCCCGGACTTCCTGCAAGGCCTTCAGAACACGTTCCCTCGTAATCTGATAGGTCTTGAACAGCTCCTTCACGCCGCCCCGGGCAGCTTCCAGCAGCCCCAGGAACAGATGCTCCACGGACACATATTCATCCTTCATGGTCTGCGCCTGCTGCTCCGCCGCATTGAACGCGGCCTGCACGTCGGCGCTGACATAAAAGCTGTCCATTGCCTGACTTGTCCGCACGCCGGGAATCTTCCGCAGCTCGGCTTCCGCCGCCGCTTCCAGACTTTCCACCGTAACGTCCATCTTTTTCAGCAGCTGGGGGATCAGACCGCCCTCCTGCTGCAACAGTGCCAGAAGCAGATGCACCTGCTCCATCTGCTGATGAGAATTCTGCACCGCCAGCTGCTGCGCGCTCTGGACGGCTTCAATCGATTTCTGGGTATAGTTGTTGAAGTTCATCTACTTTACCTTCCTTTCGCTTTAGCACTCTATCGATATGAGTGCTAATTCATTTGTCTTTACTATACCCCAAATTGAAAAAATGTCAAGGGTTGCAGTTAACAAGCTACAAAAAATTCACATTTGGCGTTTTGCACAAAACCGCCGCCCTTATTTTTACGTGCTTAATACTTATTTAATATTTGCCCACTTATTTTTTTAATAGCCCCCGGATATAATGAAGATGTACTCAATGATAATTTTCTTTTTCATTTTCTTACCTCTCTTTTTCTCTGAAAAACCCCGACTTGGTCTGGTCAACCAAAGTCGGGGATTTTTCATGTCTAGTTTGGGGGTCTATGAACCTGCTTTATCCGTAAAATCGATTTTCATACTATTTCTCGATAAAATGGTTAACACCATTTTATCCTGCGAATCCTTCGCAGGCCGCCGGTGGCGGCGAGAAATGTATGGACTACGATTTAAGCGGCTACGCCGCAGACCGCTGAAACAGCGGTCTAATAAAACGGTTTTTAAACCGTTTTATTAAAATCTAGTATCAATTCCGGGTCGTTCCATTGCAGCTCTCCGTCCTCACTCCAAACGGAATATAGCTGCTTTCCCTTCAGCGCGTCCAGCGTCCGGGTGTCAAGCTCGTCGGCGATGAACACCGGCGCTGTCTGCATCAGAATCTCCCCGCAGCCAAGGCTTCCGGAGTAGGAAACCAGGTTGGGACAGGCGCTCTTGCTCAGGCCGTCGGCGGTGTCCAGGAACGTCGTGACGATTTTCCCGGAGGCAAAGGCGTAATAATGCCATTTGTCCTGCTCGCCCATGGGGTAATCCCGCAGGAACACGATGCTTAAGGGGGCAGTGTACCGCATTTTTGCAGGTAAATTCACGTCGCTCCCCTGCCGGTCAAACAGGTTAAACGCATACTCGTTTCCCCGCCGGTCAAGGTTTCGGGTGAAGCCGTCGTAGCTGCTGAGGTAGCCGCTGGTAAAGCCCTCCGCTTCCAGCGTATCCGCCAGATAGTCCGCGATGAAGGCGTTTTTCATCCAGCCGAAATCCAGCAGCGTCTCGATTTCGTTTTCCTCCACGAATTTCAGATATTCCGGCGAAACCGTCAGCCGCACCCGGTTATCCCCCAGGATTTCCAGATTCACCATGTCCGGATTTCCGGCAAAGGCGGCAATTTCGGCAAGATATTCCGCTATTTCCGGGTCGCCCGCAGGGTCATACCGCGCGGCTTCCGCATCACTCTCCGCCGAAAACACCCGGTCGTATTCGGCATAGGCCGGGGCGAGATAGGCATAGCGGCAATCATATTGGGTCAGAACCGTCAGCGCCTTATAAAGCGCCGGGTCAACGGTCACGATCTCATTCACATGCCCGTTGAGATACCCCACGTTTGCCAGTCCGTCCTCCCGGACATCGGGGCTGAACATCCGGTAGGCGTTCTCCGCCGCCTGGGAGTACAGGCTCGTCAACCGCTTATTCACCGCCGATGCCGAAGCCCTCGCGTCGGAAAAATCGTACATCAGCACGAACTCCCCGGCGCAGTTGGCACTGTTGGCGTTGATCTGCACCTCCTGCCAGCCCGGCTCCGTGTTCAGCAGGGAAACCAGCCCTATGATGATTGCCACCGCACCGATGGCAAGAAAGACCGCCGCCAAAGCGATTCGCAGCCCCTTTTGTTCTTCGGATACTTCGATTTTTCGGATGGGCGGCAAGCCGGGGCGGCTGTCCTTACCGTTTTTCTTCATGGTGATTCCCACTCCTTGGAAAGAATGCGCGGAGCGGCACAACGCCGCTCCGCGTTAACATTTGACTATAGCAATGCAAACAATAGCATCAGCGCAAAGAACAGGATGATCACGGCCCGCGTGATCAGGCCGGCAATCGCGCCTTTTTTACATGCCTTGTAGTTGCGGATGTGATGGAAATGCCGGAATACGCCGGCAGCAATCAGGCCGAGAATGGGCAGGAAGAAGGACAGGATGGAATACCACTTGCTGCCGGTGTCGTGCAGCGGGGTCTCCAGGAAGGCATCGCTGCCGTTTTCATCCACCTTCTGTTCGGTCTGCTCCGGTCTGGGGGCATCGGGATCCAGAATGGTGATGGACTTGACCTTCTCGCCCTTGGCGCGGATGGCCTTATACTCCTCGATCTCCTTTTTGTTGCCGTAGACAAAGTGGTTATTGCCGATATCCACCAGCTCAGGCTTGTCCTCGCTGTAGTCGTGGACGGAAGGATCGTAGGTAAAGAGAACCTTATTCTTTTCCAGAATGGGGTCGGGAATGGGGATGGCGGAAATCAGGCTGCGGGTATAGGGATGGAGGGGGAAATCAAACAGCTCCTCCGCCTCCGCGATCTCCACGATGTCGCCCTTGTAAATAACGCCGATCCGGTCGGAAATGAACCGCACGATGGACAGGTCGTGGGCGATGAACAGATAGGTGATGTCCCGTTCCTTCTGGAACTTTTTCAGCAGATTCAGCACCTGGGCGCGGATGGAAACGTCCAGCGCGGAAATGGGCTCGTCGGCGACGACCAGCTCCGGCTCCATGACCATGGCTCTGGCAAGGCCGATACGCTGCCGCTGGCCGCCGGAGAACTCGTGGGGATACCGGGTCAGATGCTCCGGCAGCAGTCCCACTTCGCTGATGATGTTTTCCACCTTGCGGACCCGGTCTTCCTCGTTCTCAAACAGATGGAAGTTATACAGGCCCTCGGACACGATGTAGTCCACGGTGGCGCGCTCGTTCAGGGACGCCGCAGGATCCTGGAAAACCATCTGGATGTTCCGGATGACCTCCCGGTCAAGGCTCTTGGAGGTCTTGCCGGAAATGCGGACGCCCTTATACTGGATTTCGCCTGCGGCGCAGGGATTGACCCGAATGATCGCCCGGCCGATGGTGGTCTTGCCGGAGCCGGACTCGCCGACCAGGGAGAAGGTCTCGCCCTTGTAAATATCGAAGCTGGCATTCTTGACAGCCCTCACGGCATCGTCGCCCTTGCCGAAGGTGATGTCTACATTTTTCAGACTCAGCAGAATTTCTCTGCCGTTCTCATCCAGAGGACCATGTTCCGGCAGATGAGAAACACGCACGGTTTCTTTTTCTTTAGACACAGCGAATCCTCCTTAAATGTTGAATGCTTCCACAAGCTTCTCGTGGATATTTTGGATGGTTTCGGGCTTTTCCACCTTCGGTGCTCTGGGATCCAGCAGCCAGGTTTTGGCAAAGTGGGTCTCGGAGACCTGGAACATAGGCGGCTCCCGCAGCGTGTCGATCTCCAGGCAGTAGGGGTTCCGGGGGGCAAAGGCGTCGCCCACGATCTTATTGTACAGAGACGGGGGCGTGCCGGTGATGGAATACAGCTTGGTGTTCCGCTGCGCCAGCTGAGGCAGGGAGGACAGAAGCGCCCAGGTATAGGGGTGTCTGGGATCGTAGAACACTTCCTCGCAGGTACCCAGCTCCACCACCTGACCGCCGTAAAGCACCGCGACCCGGTCGGCCACATTGGCCACAACGCCCAGGTCATGGGTGATGAAGACGATGGTGTAGCCGAATTCCTTCTGCAAATCCTTGATCAGCTTCAGGATCTGCGCCTGAATGGTCACGTCCAGAGCAGTGGTCGGCTCGTCGCAGATCAGAATTTTCGGCTGGCAGGACAGGGCGATGGCGATAACGATACGCTGGCGCATACCGCCGGAATACTGGAAGGGGTAATCGTCGAACCGGGCCTCCGCATTGGGAATGCCCACCTTCTTCATCAGCACCAAAGCCCGCTCTCTCGCCTCCAGCTCAGAACAGTTCTGGTGCTTGAGGATAACGGAGGTGATCTGCTTGCCGATGGTGATAATGGGGTTCAGGGAGGTCATGGGATCCTGGAACACGGTTGCGATCTTGCCGCCGCGGATCTTCGTCCAGTCCTTGGAATACCGGATCTTGGCCAGGTTGATGACGCAGGTGCCGTGGAGCATATCCTCGGTCTCGTCCAGGTATTTGACCCGGAAGACCACCTCGTCGAACACGGAATTGCGCACCTCGTCGCTGCTCAGATCCTTGCCCACGGACATGGCGTCCTTGAAGCTGCTGAGCAGCTTGCCGATGAGCCTCAGGCGCTTGAACATGGGATAGCGGCCGACGGACAGGTAAATTTCCTTGGCGATGATCTCGTTGCGCGCCTTGGTATCCTCGGAAATGGGGGTGGAAATCTGCCTGGCATACTCCGCCTTCAACTCCGCCATCCGCTCGTCAAAGTGCCTGCGGTACGCGGTGTCGTTCCTCGCCGCCTGCTTGTGGGCAGCAGCCACGGCGGCGTGTTCCTTTTGCAGCGCCTTGATCTCGGCATCCAGCGCATCGATCTCGGCGGAAACCTCCTTATGGCGCTCCCGCTCCTTCTTGGGGTCGATGGTCAGCTTGTGGTTGTACAGCTCGGTGCGGCGGAAGGTCAGGTCATCGATTTTGGCGGAAATGTTCTGATTTTCCTCCTCGCTCAGGCCTTCTCTGGACTTTTTCTCCTGCTCAAGCTCCCGCATGGCGCGGTAAGTCTGCGCGCCGGACTCCAGCTGGGCGTATTTGTTCAGCTTCTCCCAGGTGCTGGCAATCAGCCGCTTGGCCTGGGCGTCCAGGGAAACCTTCGTGTCCGAAAGCTCGTCGTCGTTGAAGATGATGGAGCCCTCGCTGATATAGCCGTTGGTATCCAGCATGCCGGCAAAGGTCTTGGTAAACACGGACTTGCCGGAGCCGGACTCGCCCACGATGGCGATGGATTCATTCTCATAGAAGTCCAGAGAGATGCCCCGAATGGCAGACAGGGTTCTTCCGCGAACCCGAAAATTCACGTGCAGGTTCTCAACGGACAGCAATACTTTTTGATTATCCATTCGCGCCACCTCTTACATATGGGTTCTGGGGTCGGAAGCGTCGCCCAGATTCTGGCCAACCACATACAGCACGACGGTGATGATGGAGGCGACGGCCACAGGCGTCCAGAATTCGATCTCCCAGCCGGGGGTCTGCATGGCGTTCTGGGATGCCTCGATCAGCTTGCCCAGGGACATGTCCTTAAGACCCATGCCGATGTAGCTCAGGAACACCTCATAGGAAGTGTAGGAGGGAATTTCCGCCGCGGCCAGGGTCACAATGACGGAGGTCATGAAGGGCAGAATATTCTTCGACGCGATGCGGGTGATGGGTGTACCCAGGCACCGGGAAGCCAGGTTGTACTCCCGGTCACGGATGATGATGACCTGGGTGCGGATAAAGTAGGCGATGCCGATCCAGCCGGTGATGGTCAAGGCGAAGACCATCGTCCAGAAGGAGGCGGACATGATCAGCACGATGACGGAAATCAGCAGAATGCTGGGGATGTTGGCAATGACGTTGTAAACCTCCGTCATGAATAGGTCCACTTTCTTGCTGAAGCCCCAGACGGCGCCGATCACAACGCCCACGGTCATGTTGATGAGGGCGCAAACCAGTGCCAGAGAAACGGAAATGCTGGAGCCGTACCACACGGCGTCAAAGGTGGACTGACCGGCGGAGCCGCTGCCGAAAATCCAATGGATGTTGTTGCCGAACTTCGCCATGGCGGCCTTGGGGCCTAAGTGCTTGGCCGTGGAGTCCATCAGGTTGATATAGGGATCCACCGCCGCGTCATAGTGGATGATCACGGGGTACACATAGGTGAACAGCAGCAGCACTGCCAGAATCAGCAGCAGCACAATGTTGATCTTCTTCTTAAAAAACACGCGGAACACGGAATGCCAGTAGGAATACCGGGGGGCGGTGATCCGTTCGGATTCCAGCTCGTCGTGGTTGACGGGGGCAAACAGCTCCTCGTCCGTCATATTCAGATCGCTTAAATCGATTTTTTTCTCGTTCATAGTCGGTTACCTCGCTTTTGCCGTAAAGGAAATTCTGGGGTCCAGAACGGACATCAGCACGTCGCCCAGGATGACGGAGGTCACGGTCAGCACGGCATAGAAAAGAACCATACCGACGATCACGCCGTTATCGTAAGCGTTGATGGCGCGGGTCAGCATGTTGCCGACGCCGGGAACCACGTACACCCGCTCGGTGATGATCGCACCGGTGAGGGCGAACAGGATGCTGGCGGGGATGTCATGGACAATGGGAATGATGGCGTTTTTCAGAATGTGCTTCCGGAAAATTTCCCCTTCGGACAGGCCGCCGCTCCGGGCAAACTTGACGTAATCGGAGTTCATCTGATCGATCATATACCGCCGCAGCCACTTCATCAGGTTGGCGATGGAGGGCAGGGACAGGGAGATGATGGGCAGCACATACATAAGCCAGGTGGGATTCTCCATATCAAAGGTAGTGGGCAATCCGAATCTGCCGCCCAGAGACTTGAACAGGAAAATATAGGCAAGGGAAGGAACCGCGGTGATAAACACAATATAGAACGTGCCGATGTGATCCAGCAGCTTATCCTTCCGCAGCGCCATGATGATGCCAACCGGCACACCGATCAAATAGGACAGGAACACGGCGATGATGCCGATGGTGAAGGAGTAGCCGATTTTGGACATGCCGTTCTTATTTGTGGAAATGTTGGTGTAATCGTCCACAAAGCTGGCCTTGACCACGGGGCCGCCGCCGGCAAGCGAGCCGGAGATATAGGAAGCCGAGTGCAGGTCGTCGGCCGACTCGGAAACCGACCCGGTGGGATAGGTCACGGTGGAATAGGCATAGGAGCCCTGGGATTCCGTCATGGTCTGGAACACGTCAATACCCTGGCGGATGGAGTAGGAAAGACCCAGGTTGATCTTCACCAGGTTCTGGTGAATGAAGGGGAAGGAATCATCAAAATAGAACAGGTACTTATACTGCGTACCCGTACCCATCACCGCCGGCGAGAACTTTTCGCCTCCGTAAACCGGGTCATGGAGGGTGAAGGTAATGCCCCGATCCTCGATCTCATCCTCCACATAGTGGATGTTATCGACAGTGATCAGGTCTTTGAAATAGTTGACAAGACGCATGAGAACGGGAATGTTCCTGTAGGCGTACAGGCGCGGCTCGCCGCCGTCCTGATATTTCTTGGTCTTGCCTTTCATTTTGCCGTCCAGACGGACGACCTTGTAGCCCTTGGATTCATATTCCTCGGTGAAGCGCCGGATAAACTCCGCGGCCTCGTCGCTGTCCTGGCTCGCCTTGTTGCCAAAGGTGATGGCAGCGCTGTACTGCTCCTGGGTGATCTCGTCGTCACGGACAAGCTGGCGCATATAGTCCGAGTAGGGAACGTAATCCACATAGCCGTAGCGTTCCCACTGCTGCATCATGTATACTTCCTTGGCGTTGGACTTCACGCGGGTATACATGGAGTCGGCGGCAAAAATCAGGTTCCGGTCCAGTGCGGAGTAGACCATCACCATGACGATGCCGACCACGATTACCATCGAGAAAATACCCCGAAGGATTCGGTTAATCAAATATCTCGTCATAGAACATCTCTCATCTCATTCGGTGATAGAAGGGCAGTTGCCTGCCGTTCGTACGATTTCCCGATAAAATGGTGAACACCATTTTATCCTGCGAATCCTTCGCAGGCCGCCGGCAGCGGCGAGAAATGTATGGACTTGCGTTTTTTGCGGCTGCTGAAACAGCAGCCGGATAAAACGGTTTTTAACCGTTTTATTAAAAGTGAGTATCAGCGCCCACGGTAAAGCGCTGCCCTCAGCGGATTCGCGCCCGGAAAGCCTCGAAAACAGTCGAAAGCCTCCCAAATTGCAGTGCGGAACGCTGAGGGCAGCGCTCTATGCATGCTTTTCTTCGGTGTCATTGGATGCACCGATGGAGGATGGACGCGAAGTCCATCCTCCACCGTGTTTTGAATTACCGAAATCGACCAATCAGGCTCTTAGAACAGACCGATGCACTTGACCATGTAGCCGGAGTAATCGGGCAGGAAAGTATCCAGATAGGTCTGAGGATCGCCGTAGTCGGGGCCCCAGCCGGAGACATCGTAGAAGTCGTAGTTGGCTTCATAACCGAAGTCGGTGTAGTAGCCGGCGTAGTACCAGGCGTTGGAATCAACGCACTCAACCAGGTTGACGATCACGGCGCCGCCCAGGACAGTCTCAATGGACTTCTTCAGGGCATTGGCGCGGTTGCCGAAAGCTTCGGAACCGGAGAAGTAGGGGATATCCATGTAGATGGGGTTCTCAGCGGAAACCTCGACGCCCTCAGCAGCCAGCTCTTCAACAGCGGTGGCCAGCTCGGCAGCAGCCTCATCGGGGTTGTACCAGCCGTCGAACTGAGTGGAGGAACCAGCGCCGCCTTCGGCCTCGGGATCCCACACCTTGATGGTCAGGCCGTCAGCGTCGATCTGAGCCTGCACGATGGCGCCGTAGTAGGTGCCGGCGGGGAAGGTGGTGGCAGTGCCGTTGATATCAACGGTGGTGTCCTCTTCCAGAGAGACGAAGTTGCCGGGGGTGTAGGTGTTGACCAGGGAAGCGTACTTCAGATCTTCACCGACGGTCTGAGCGTTGTAGGTAGCACGATCCAGCGCGAACATGATGGCGCGGCGGAAGTGCACGTTCAGGAAGGCAGCGTGGGTACGGGTCATAGCCTCCTCGTCGCCTTCCTTGGGGGAGACGACAGCGCCGTCATTGACGTTGGAGGTAGCGGCACGGTTGACGTTCAGGAACGCGCTGAAGGTAGTCGCGTCGGTGGCGGAAACGTAGGCCAGGGTGTCAAACACGCCGTCGGTCTTGGCCTGCTCGGCAGCGGAGGCGTTCAGGCCGGCGCCGTCCAGAACACCGGACATGGTGTCGTTGTAGCCCTTCAGAGCGTCCTGGCCGTCGTTGTACAGCCAAGTCAGGGTCTTGATGGTGATGTTGTCCTTGTTCCAGTAAGCGGGGTTCGCGGTGAACACGATGGTGTTCTCGGAGGTGAAGTTGGACACCAGGTAAGGACCGCAGTAAGCGATGTCACTGGGGGTCTTGCCGTAGGTGTAGGAAGCAGCGGAGTTGTCGAAGTCGGCGCCGAACTTGCCGCCCTTGGACTCGTAGTAGCTGCGGCTCATAGGAGCAAACACATTGTAGCCCAGCATGGTCATGAAGAAGGAGGTGGGCTGGCAGAGGGTGTACTCGACGGTGTAGTCGTCAACGGCCTTGACGCCGACCTCAGCAAAGTCGGTGACGTCGCCGGAGATGTATTCGCTGGCATTGACAATGATGCCCTCGATCAGGTACTCCAGGCCGCCCATGACGTCCATCATGTGCTGCATACCGGCAACAAAGTCGTCAGCCTTCACTTCGCCGACCTCACGGCCCTGAGAGTCGACCCACTTCGCGCCCTGACGCAGGTGGAAGGTGTAGGTCAGGCCGTCGTCGGAAACTTCCCAGCTCTCAGCCAGAGCGGGCTGCATGACGTTCTCACAGTCGTACTCCACCAGGCCATCGTAGGTGTTGACAATGGCCTCGGCGTCAGCGGCACGGGAGGTAGCCAGAATGTCCCAGGTCTTGGGATCGGAGGAGAACTTGCCGCCGGGAGCGTAGGTGTCCTTAATGGTGTAGCCCTTGCTCTCCAGCAGCTTGGTAGCCTCGGCAGCGTAGGTGCCGGTGCCCTTCAGCTCGGCCCACAGAGCCTTCAGCTCGTCACGGTCAGCGGTCTTGATGGGCTCGGTGGTGACGATGGCGTTGTGATAACGCTGGGCGTCATTGCCCCACAGAACACTGGAGTAGCTGTAGGGAGCCACACGGGAGATGGCGTAGTTGCCGCCTTTTGCGGTCAGGGGCATCAGGGTGGCGGACTCCAGCAGCTTGGCCTCGGCAATGGCCATCAGAGCGTAACGCTCGGAGACATTGTCGGTGACCGCCTTGCCGGCGTCGTAGGCCGCGATGAAGTCGCCCAGCACATCATTGTAGATGGCTTCGGACAGAGCGTCGTAGTCATCGCGGATGTCGGCATAGGGGTCTACGTACTCAGCAGCCGCAGTTGCCTCGGTCGCGGCAACAGGCGCAGTGGTGCTGGGGGTGGTGGTCTTGCCGCCGCAGGCAGCCAGACTCAGAACCATGACCAGAGCCAGCAGCAGACTCACGATCTTGTTGAACTTTTTCATTTTGAAAAAATCCTCCTTTTCTTATTTTTTATGACAACTGCCCCACCGTCCGGCAGGGCAATGGCCTTACAGCACACATTCTTTTCCCGGATGGGAAAAGAAAATTGGCGGTACCGCCAATGCGTCGGTCTTACTATAGAATTCCGACTGATTGCACCCTTTTATTATGCACTGTCCGCGTGTGAATGTCAAATGTTTTTTAACATTTCATTAAAATTCACAACAATTCGCCACCGGTTTGGTCGGTTTTGTGCATTTGGCATAATCGAACAAATTCAGCCGGTCAATGCCATGACCTTTTCAGCCAAAACCACCAGTTTTTACCGAAGAAATCCGCCTATCCCGCCGTCATTTTGCCAATACTCCGGCTTTGCAGAGCTTGTACAGCTCCTCCGCCGCCAGACGGGTCTTCGCCACCGGATAGCCTTCCTTCGGAAAGCAGTAATACAGGCATCGGTTGTCGCCGATGCAGATGGTGTCCGCGATCTCGTACCAGTAGTAGTCGGCGTACAGGCCGTAGGAGGCCGTGGGCTTCTGGGTGTAGCGGAGACGGCCGTCGCAGCCCGTGAGGGTGAAGCCCTCACGGTCGTGGGTCAGGTGCCCCTGCCCTACTTTGTAAATGGCCTTGAAATCCACCATCATGGCGATGTCCACGTCGATGTCCAGCCTGTAGGTTCCGTCCGCAAGCTCCCGGCGCACCTGCTCCCGCTCCCAGCGGTACCAGTCGGGGATGTGGGCAAACTCCGTCTCCCCTTCCGACGCCGCCAGGTCGCCGATGGGGGTCAGCTCCCAGTGCCTGCCGCAATGGCGGCAGGTCAGGCCGGTGCCTTTGCCCGTCAGTTCCCCTTCCATGCCGCAATGGGGACATTTATATAGGATGCGCTCCAGCCCGTCCGCCCGGAAGCCGTCGGTGATCTTTATGCCGTTTTCCTTCTGCCAGCGGAACTGGTCAAAGGAAAAGGCCGCGTCCAGCCCGTCGGACAGCTCCTTGACGGATTTCTCCTTCAAGTCCTCCCGGCTGTAGAGCAACCGCACCTTCGCCGAAACGGGGACGCTTTTGCGTACCTGCAATTCGTTGTACAGCGGGTTGCGGCTGAAGGCGCCGAAGGTCTCGATCATCACCACGGGCACGTCCAGCTTTTTCAGCAGCACGCCCATTTTCCGGGGCAGCGCCGTGCAGGTGCCGTCGAAGGAATAGCTGGCCTCCGGGTACATGAGAACGCTGGTTTTCAAATCCTTCAGGCAGTAGACCATATCCTGCACCAGGGTCAGGTCGGTGACGAATTTCCGGGTGGGTACGCAGCCGATGGTGCGCATCGCCCAGGCCATCAGACCGCCCAGACCCACGAAGCCGTCGGAGGTGCAAATAATATTGTAGGGTCTGGGGTACAGGATGGTGCTTGCGATCTGCAAATCCAGGAAGCAGGAGTGGTTCATGAGGATCAGGCAGGGCTCGTTCCTGCCCACCTTCTCCATGCCCTCGCTGGTGTAACGGAACCGGGTTCCGGCCAGTCCCAGGGCGGAGAGTCCCCGGATGAGGGTGCGCCAGAAGATGCCGGGCTTAACGGGATGCAGATGGGGATACTGGGGCAGCGCCATGACTTTATCGTAGTCCAGTTCTCTGACGGTGGTTTTCATAAGGCATCCTCCCGGTCGCTGTATTTGCGTAAATTATACCAGATACCGGCAGCCCCGTCAACCGGCGGTTCTCGGCTGTATATTCACTCACAATGAATAATATGCAATATTCCGTTGGAATAATTTAGGATGAATCCCCTGAATATTCACATATACAGGTCAAATTTGCGCGTTTTTGTAGTATTTTCATTATATACAGCCTGATTTTTCTTTTATTGTTGTATATTCACCCAATTGACGATGAATAACATACGCGCTATAATGCAGGCATAAATTCCCTCCCCCCTTCGGGAGGCCAAAAATGAAAAGGAGAGTAAAAACTATGAAAAAGGTATTTGCATTTGCGCTGACCGTTCTGATGGTCATGTCCATGTTCGCCGGCTGCGGCAGCAGCAACACCGTCAAGACCACCACCGCCGCCACCGAGGCTCCTGCCACCACCGCCGAGGCCACGGCCGCTGAGACCACAGCCGCCGCAACCGCCGCTTCCGAGCTGAAGACCGTCGAGGCCGGCAAGCTGATCATGTCCACCAACGCCGCCTTCCCTCCCTATGAGATGGTTGCCGACGACGGCAGCTTCGAGGGTATTGACGTAGAGGTTGCCGGCGCCATCGCCGGGAAGCTGGGTCTGGAGCTGGTCGTGGACGATATGGACTTCGACGCCGCTCTGCTGGCTGTGCAGCAGAACAAGTCCGACATCGTTATGGCCGGTGTCACCGTCACCGAGGATCGGCAGCTGATCATGAACTTCTCCGACAGCTACGCCACCGGCGTGCAGGTGGTCATCGTCAAGGAAGGCTCCGACGTGACCCTGGACAACCTGGGCGAGAAGATGATCGGCACCCAGCGCGGCACCACCGGCTACATTTACACCTCCGGTGATTACGGCGACGATCATGTCACCGCCTATGACAACGGCGCTTCCGCCGTGCAGGCTCTGCTGAACGGTCAGGTTGACTGCGTGGTCATCGACTCCGCTCCCGCCGAAGCCTTTGTGGCCGCCAACGCCGGTCTGACCATTCTGGACACCGAGTACGTCACCGAGAGCTACGCCATCGGCGTGAACAAGGACAACACCGCCCTGCTTGATGCCATCAACCAGGCGCTGGCCGAGCTGACTGCCGACGGCACTGTTCAGGCCATCGTCGACAAGTACATCACCGCCGAATAATGTAACCTGCTTAGCCAAGGGCGGCTCAGGCCGCCCTTGGCGACGTTTCGTTGTATTCGGAAAACCGTCCTTCCCGGGGGGAGGCCGATTTTCTGCGTATAGCACACATTTTAATGAGAAGGTGAAGCTGTGGAACTTTACGAACTTTGGAAACCTCTGATGCGGGACGGCACCGCATCCTTCTGGCAGGAATTCTACGTCAAATTCTACCAGGCGTTTATTGACGGCAACCGGTGGAAGCAGTACCTAAACGGCGTCGGCACCACCCTGCTGGTCACGGCCCTGGCGCTGACCCTGGGCATTCTTCTCGGCATTCTGGTGGCCGTGATCCGAACCGCCCACGACCAGCAGCGGACGGGACACAGAAATCCCGTTCTCGGTCTGTTCAACGGCATCTGCAAGGTGTATGTCACCGTCATCCGCGGCACGCCCATGATGGTGCAGCTGCTGATCATGGGCTTCGTAATCTTCTCCTTCTCCCGGAATTACACCATGGTGGGCGCCCTGACCCTGGGCATCAACTCCGGCGCTTACGTCTCCGAGATCATCCGGGGCGGCCTGATGTCCCTCGACCCCGGTCAGGCCGAAGCGGGACGGAGCCTTGGCCTCGGCTACATCGACACCATGCGCCTGATCGTCATTCCCCAGGCCTTCAAGGCCATTTTACCGGCTCTCGGCAACGAGTTCATCATGCTGCTGAAGGACACCTCCCTGATCACCGTCATCGGCGGCAAGGAAATGGTCTACGCCGCCCAGGCCATTTACGGCCGCACCTACGAGCAGATGTTCCCCCTCATCGGCATCGCCTGCATCTATCTGGTGCTGGTCATGGTATTCAGCTGGCTGCAAAGTTTACTGGAAAGGAGGCTGCGTCAAAGTGATCGACGTTAAGCATCTGAGCAAATCCTTCGGCGACCATCTGGTTCTCAAGGACATCTCCGAACACATCTACCCCGGGGACAAAATGGTCATCATCGGCCCCTCCGGCTCCGGAAAATCCACGTTCCTGCGCAGTCTGAACCTGCTGGAGGAACCCACATCCGGCACCATCACCTTTGACGGCGAGGTCATCACCGACCCCAAGACCAATATCGACCTGGTTCGCCGGAAAATGGGCATGGTGTTCCAGCACTTCAACCTCTTTCCCAACATGACCATCCGGAAAAATATCACCCTCGCCCCCGTGCGCACCGGCCTGATGACCCAGGCGGAGGCGGACGACAAGGCCACCCAGCTGCTGCGCCGGGTCAGTCTGGAAGAAAAGGCGGACGCCTACCCCAATCAGCTCTCCGGCGGTCAGAAGCAGAGAATTGCCATCGTCCGGGCGCTGGCCATGAATCCTAAGGTCATGCTCTTCGATGAGCCTACCTCCGCCCTTGACCCGGAAATGGTGGGCGAGGTTCTCGCCGTCATGAAGGAGCTGGCGGAAAGCGGCATGACCATGGTGGTCGTCACCCACGAAATGGGCTTTGCCCGGGAGGTGGGCAACCGGGTGCTGTTCATGGACGACGGAAAAGTCCTGGAGCAAGGCTCCCCTGCCCAGCTCTTCGGCAATCCCCAGAATCCCCGCTTAAAGGACTTTCTGTCCAAGGTTCTTTAAGACAGCACCGCACAATTCGACGCGCAGAAGGGGCGCATCGTCTTCATCGGTGTGATTGGCATTTTCTGCGGTCTGTCTGCCATTCCGGACGCGCCGGACTTGTCCGGCGTCTCCCTTCCCCTCGCGCTGTTGCCGATTCTGGCACTAATCATTTTCGCCGCCCCCTGGCTGCTCTCCATCCGATTTTATGACAAAAGGGAAATCTGATAGCATCTAAGCAAAACGCGCCCCCGCTTATCGTAAATCATTGCGATAAGCGGGGGCGCTGCTGTCTAGTTTCATCTTTTATTTGGCAAGTTTCTTCTTTATCTAAATACTTTCCTTTACCGTTACAGGCGTTTATTCACCAATTTCCAACGGATAAAGACCCCATGGATTCCCAGAGAAATTGCTTTGTTCAAATCTAATCGTCATATCCTGCAAACTAAACCATGCTTCTGATGCATATCCTTTATGTTTGTCCGAGTACAGGTCATTGTAAGATGATTTATACCTAATGGTATCCGACCCCAAAAAAGGCTCATTTCTCCAGTGCAAATGATCAAACTGACTAGTGATATCCCGGTACTCCTCAGCAGCCGAGAATCCGTATGTTTCGCCATCTATTACCAACGTAAAACCGTCTGAAGAAAAGCTATCAATATAGCCTTCCATTTCATTATTTCTGACGGTGCGTCCGGCAAGTCCGCCATACTCAATATCGGCACACTCTGCGCTTCCGCCTATTCTCCATCCGTTGTCATTTGCATCATATTCATATTGCATAAAGAATGTCTCAACCACGGAAACACCGTGATACGTTTCGTCGCAAGATACATTGAATGAAATGCTAACCCCAGAACCACCATTTTCCATTGTGATCTCGGAAAATGCAAAATTTCCAAACTGTGATTCAAAGCTGAGTCCGTTACTTTTCTTGGTGTCAATAATGTCTTTCGCCGTGTAGTAATAATTGTACGGAAGATAGAATTCCAATGGCTCCAACCCGTCAAAGCCATCCAGGATTTCCTGCTCCGTTGGCGCCCTACTTATAACCGCATTCACATCAGAAGACAAGTCACAGTCTGTCAGAACCCAATTCCCATCTGCCTTATGATATTTTGCATAGCCATTTGCGGAGTAGGAGAACATACCCTCACTGCCGGACAATTTGACTTTGGCATAGAAATCGCTCTTGTCGCCGTGGGATTCCGTGATTTCGACTTTTTCAATGGGGAACTGCGTAATGTTGGACATTTGCAGATCAGATTCAATTTGTTTTTGGGACGGCTTGTCGGAACCGCAGGCTGCCAGCATAAGGCAAATCAGTGCCGATAGTACAAAAAATCTCATCCATTTCATATTTCTGTCTCTCCTCATTCTTTTTTATGTGCGTCCCGATTTGCACATTGCCGTGCAAGTCGGGACGGCATTTTTTTCAGCCAACGGTAAAGCTGCTGTAAATCAGCGTCTGGTCATTTTTTATAGTTTTCACTCCTATTTTTATTTATAAGTCTCTTCTGTCACCAGGCCCAAAAATACTTAGCCATCCTCAGGCAGTCATCACAGAGCCATTCTACAGAGCCGTCCCTGAACTTGAATTTGGTCAGCTTTTCCCTCTGGTGGCATTCTTCGCACTCTCCGACCCGGCCACATGCTGTAAGCATGGAAACCATTCCGAGCAGCATAATAAGTAACAGGAACACCGCAATCACCCTTTTCACCATCTGCAACCTCCCTTCCGAAATTGTTCGTATCCTATCTCTTCTTTGGATATTACGCTTTTACTTCATGACCATTGTATAACTATCTCAAGTTGTTGTCAATAACAATTTTCTAGTGTTTTCTTAAATAACGGTTCAAGATTATCATGGAGACAAAGGAGAGACAATCATGCTTGAAAACTTAAAACTTCTTCGCTCCACTGCTGGAATTTCTCAGAAAACGCTTGCTGATTCTATCGGTGTCAGCCAGCAATCCATTAACAAATACGAAAATCACAACATTGAGCCGGATATTGCGACACTTTCCAGTATCGCGGATTACTTCCATGTATCCATCGACTTTCTCGTAGGACGGACAAACTGCCAGCTCCCTCCGGCAGAAGATGGTAACGCCGGAATCAGCTTTGAGGAAGAATCCCTGCTCTGCCGTTACCGTGCCCTTACCCCGAAACAGAAAAAAGCCGTCCAAGAAGTCTTGGACAGCTATTTCTAGATATTTGATTTTTATTCCCCGTACCCCATGGGGTTCTTGGACTGCCAGTTCCAGGAGTCGCGGCACATGTCTTCCAGATTCTTTTCCGCCTTCCAGCCCAGCACGCGCTCGCTCTTGGCGGGGTCTGCGTAGCAGGTGGGCAGGTCGCCGGGGCGGCGGCCGACGATCTGATAGGGAACCTTCACGCCGTTGGCCTTCTCAAAGGCGCGTACCATGTCCAGCACGCTGTAGCCGATTCCGGTGCCCAGATTGAACACCTCGCAGCCCTGGCCGGAAACGACGTATTTCACCGCCGCCACATGTCCCTTGGCCAGATCCACCACATGGATGTAATCCCGGACGCCGGTGCCGTCGGGGGTAGGATAGTCGTTGCCGTAGATGCTGAGCTTCTCCCGGCGGCCGATGGCCACCTGGGTGATGTAGGGCATCAGGTTGTTGGGAATGCCCCGGGGGTCTTCGCCGATCATGCCGCTTTCGTGGGCGCCGATGGGGTTGAAGTAGCGCAGAAGCACAACGCTCCATTCCTTGTCGGCAAAAGCCATGCCGGAGAGGATCTGCTCGGTCATGTACTTTGTCCACCCGTAGGGGTTGGTGCAGTTGCCGGTGCGGCTGGTTTCCCGCAGGGGCATCTCGTTGTCGCCGGAATAGACGGTGGCGGAGGAGGAGAAAATGATCTTCTTGCAGCCCACGTCGGCCATGACCTTGGTCAGCACCAGGGTGGTATTGAGGTTATTGTCGTAGTAGCGCCAGGGCTGGGCGACAGATTCCCCCACGGCCTTCAGTCCCGCGAAGTGGATGACGGCGGAAATCTCATTTTCCCCGAAAATTTTCCGGAGAAGTGCCTCGTCCCGGACGTCTCCCTCGTAGAATTTGACCTTCCTGCCGGTAATGGCCTCCACCCGCTCCAGGCTCTTGGGGTTGGCGTTGCACAGATTGTCGATGACCGTCACATCGTATCCGCTGTTGAGAAGCTCAACGCAGGTGTGGGAGCCGATGTATCCGGCGCCGCCGGTAACCAGAATGTTCATTGTGGTATCCTCCTTTATATACTGCGCAAACGCGCATTATGTGCATCTGTTTTCAAGAACATTATAACCCCTCCGTCGGAAATTGCAACCCAAAAAAGCAGCCGTTTTCGCCGGTGTTTCCCGTCATTTCGCATATTTTGCGACCACCGCCCCCATGGCGTCGAACTGCTCCTCCATGTCCTTCACCAGCTTCAGCTGGGTACGGGCGCGATCCAGGTTCTGCCGGGGGTGGCTGACATGGAAGTAATGGTCGCCGTCCAAGTAATCCGTCAGGAAGCGGATGCCGCATTCCAGCGTCATCAGCCGGGCGCCCCAGGGCAGATATTCCAGCTCCGCAGAGGTCAGGCTGCCCCGCGCCCCCTCCAGGAAGCCCCGGGTGAACACCTCATACAGCGAAATGTCAAAATTGACTTTCGTCAAGTCCTGCTCGTCCTCCAGACAGTGGTTCGCGCCGAAGCGGATGGAGTCGCCGAAGTCGTTGATGGCGAGACCCGGCATGGTGGTGTCCAGATCGATGACGCAGATGCCCTCGCGGGTGTCCCGGTCGATCAGGATGTTGTTCAGCTTTGTATCGTTGTGGGTGACGCGGAGAGGAAGCTTTCCCTCCCGCAGCGCCCGCAGAGCAACGCCGCAGTCCGCTTTCCGCCGCAAAATGAATTGAATCTCCGGGGATACCCCCTCTGCCCGGTTCAGCTTATCGGCTTCCAGCGCGGCAAGAAACTGCTCAAAGCGGCTTTCGGTGTCGTGGAAATGGGGAATGGTCTCATGGAGCGTCCGGGCGGGATAATCCCGGAGCATGTACTGGAACCGCCCGAACGCCCGTCCCGACGCCGCAAACAGCTCCGGCGTAGCCGACTGGTAGCAGTCGGCGTTTTCAATAAAGGGCATCAACCGCCACGCTCTGCCCTCGGAATCGGTCACAAAGTCAGCGCCGTCTCCGGTTTTCACCAGGCTCAAGGTCTCCCGCAGAGGGTCGCCGCCCTCGGCAAGGATTTCCCTGCGCAGATAGGACGTAATGCCAACAAAATTCTCCATCACTTCCTCGGGGTGGGGAAACGCCGCCTGAGACAGCCGCTGCAAAATAAAGCGGGCGGTACCGCCCTCCGGCATCCGGCACACCACGCAGAAGGTGTCGTTGATATGCCCCTTGCCATGGCGGGCAACGTCCGCGACCGTCCCCGGCAGCACATAGGCCGCCAGGATCTGTGAAATAACGGAATCCCCCTCGGGAGCAGAAATTGTATTCATTTTCGGTATCCTCCAATCAAAACGCGGTTATTTTCCGCTCTGTTCCTTCACCCAGGCCACCGCCGTTTGGGCGAAGGCCTCGACCACGGGCAGGGGCTTCCCCTCCGGGATGGCCAGGGCGATCGTCCGGCTTGCCCGGGGCTTCAGCGGGCGAACCGCCAGATTCTGCGTCCGTCCCTGGATAAGCAGCTGGGGAACGATGGAAATGCCCAGCCCCTGCTCCACCATGGCCAGAATGGCATAGTCGTCCTTGGTGGTAAATTTAATGTTCGGGCGCACCCCCGCATTGTCCAGCGCCCGGTGGATGTCATGGGCTGAGCTTTGCAGCAGACTGATAAAGGGGTCTTCCCCCAGCTCCTGAATGGGAATTTCCTCCAGCTGCGCCAGCCGGTGGTTTTTCGGCATGATGGCCACCAGCGGATCCTGGGTCAGAGGGATGGTGCGCATCCCCTCCGGGGCGGGCAGGGTCACAAACCCCAGGTCAACCTCCCCCTCCCGAAGCCACTGCTCCATGTCGTGGTAATCGCCGTTGAACATTTTCAGCCCGGCCTTGGGGTGAGCGCTCTGGAATGTCCGGATCATCCCCGGCAGCCAGTGAACCGCCACGCTGGTAAAGGCTCCCAGCCGGACGGTTCCGGCGTCGGCGCTGCGGATGTCTCCGATCAGCTCCGTCAGCTCCCGATCCTTCTGTAAAATCTCCTGCATTTTGGGCAGCACCATCGCTCCCGCCTCCGTCAGCCGGATGCCGCTCCGGTTCCGGCGCAGAAGAACGAAGCCGTATTCTTCCTCCAGCGTGCTTAAAACATGGCTGATCCGGGACTGAGTCGACCCCATGGCTTCCGCCGCCCTGGTCAGGCTGCCCAGCTCCACCGTTCGCACGAATGCTTCATATTTTTTCAGGCTCATGCCGGTTTTCCCTTCTTCATGCGGAATTTTCATCATATCTTGTGTATAATAGCACTGATTCCTTTCTTTGGCAACGTTTTTTTGTACAACTCAGGAAGAAAGTTTTCGTTGCAAAATCCCGGAAACCTCTGTATAATAAATCCATCATTATTAAGCATAGATACATGATTTTATTTCATGTATTGAAAGAGAGAGGGATTTCTGTGAACTATGTCGAGCTTTCCGTATTTATAGCCTATTTCATTTTCATGGTGGCCATCGGCCTGTACTTCTTCAGCAAGTCCAAAGGCGCCGGTGAAAAGGACTACTTCCTCGGCGGCCGCAACATGGGCGCGTGGGTGTCCGCCCTGTCCGCCGGCGCCTCCGACATGAGCGCCTGGGTGCTCATGGGTCTTCCCGCCTCCATCTACTTAAGCGGCATGGGGCAGACCTGGATCGCCATCGGTCTCGGCATCGGCTACGCCGTGAGTTGGATCGTCATGGCGCCCCGGCTGCGCCGGTTCTCCATCGCTGCGGGTGACTCCATCACCATCCCCCAGTACCTGACCAACCGGTTTTTGAGCAAGAATAAGTCCCTGCAAATCCTCAGCGCCGTCATTTTCCTGGTGGCCTACACCATCTATGCCGCCTCCTCCATCAAAGCCTGCGGCACCCTGTTCCATACCGTTATGGACGTCAACCCCACCGTCGCCATGTACATCGCCGCCTTTATCATCGTGGCCTACACCTTCCTGGGCGGCTTCAGCGCGGTGTGCTGGACGGATTTCTTCCAGGGCATGATCATGCTGGCAGCGCTCCTGATCGCTCCCCTGTTCGCTCTGGCACTGGCCAAAGCAGGCGACGGCGCCGTAGCCGGCGCAACCCTGCCCGAGGGCTTCTTCAACTTCTTCACCACGCCTCAGGACATCATCTCCGGCCTGGGCTGGGGACTTGGCTACTTCGGTATGCCCCACATCATCATCCGGTTCATGTCCCTGAAATCCGAGAAGGAGCTGCGCAAGTCCAGCGTCATCGGCATTTCCTGGACGACCATCATCCTGATCATGTCCGCCCTGACTGCCGTTGCCGGCCGTCTGTACCTGGGCGAAATTGACGACCCCTCCACCGTGTTCATCACCATTGTTCGCAGAATTTTCCCCGCCCTGGTATCCGGTCTGCTGCTGTCCGCGATTTTGTCCGCCGCCATGTCCACGGCTGACTCCCAGCTTCTGGCGGCGTCCTCCGCCTTTGCCAGCGACGTCTATAAGCCCGTCATCCGCAAGAAGGCTTCCGACTCCGAAATGCTCTGGGCAGGGCGCATCGTGGTCATCGTCATCGCCGTCGTCGCGCTGATGATCGCCTCCGACCCCAACTCCGGCTCCATCATGGGTCTGGTGGAAAATGCCTGGGGCGTCTTCGGCGCGGCCTTCGGCCCCGTCATTCTGCTGAGCCTGTTCTGGAAGCGGCTCACCTTCGGCGGAACGGTGGCAGGCATTGCCGCCGGTGCCGCAGTGGATATCCTGTGGCTGGTATTCCTGTCCTCCACCGACATCTACGAGATCGTCCCCGGCTTCGCCGCCGGTCTGCTGGCCGCCGTGGTGGTTTCCCTTCTCTCGAAAGGCCCCGGCAAGGATGTGGAAGACCTCTTCGACCGCGCCGTCGATCTGAAATCGTAAGCTCAATCACAAAAGCGGTGAGTTTCCCCGTGGAAGCTCACCGCTTTCGTTTGTCCTCCAATCTTCTTGACACAAAATTCATTCCGGCTTACAATACGGTATAGCATTTATTTCCCGGAATGTTACCGGGCGTCAAGGAGGAAACACTATGGTTTTGTTTGGTGCTGACCGCGTGGCGGAATTCGCCCATCTCTTTGCCGGGCGCACGGCGCTGCTCACCGGCCCTTCCGGGCGCACCAGCGGCAATGAGCCGACGTTTGAGGCGCTGAAACGCTGCTGCGATCTGCGGCTTCTGCTGGCGCCGGAGCACGGTGTTCGCGGCGACAAGCCCGCCGGAGCGGTATTCGCCGACGAGGTGGACGAGGACACCGGCCTGACCGTGCGCAGTCTGTACACAAAAGCGTCCAAGCGTCTGTCCGCCGACACCCTGTCGCTGTTTGATACCCTGGTCTACGACATTGCCGACGTGGGCTGTCGGTATTACACCTTCCTCACCTCCCTGCGCTACTGCATGGAGGACTGCGCCGCTGTCGGGAAGCGCCTGGTGGTGCTGGATCGTCCCAACCCCCTGGGCGACCGGGTGGAGGGCGGTCTTCTGCGGCCGGAGGCAGCCAGCTTTGTGGGCGGCTATTCCATTCCCGTGTGCTACGGCCTGACCTGCGGCGAGCTGGCAGTGATGATGAACGAGGAGCTGGGCTGCAAGTGCGATCTGCACGTTGTTCCCTGCGCCGGTCTGACCCGGGACATGACCTTCCGAGACTGGGGGCATTATTGGGTGATACCCAGCCCGAACATTCCCCGCTACGAAACGGCGCTGCTGTACCCCGGCACCTGCCTGATTGAGGGAACCAACTGTTCCGAAGGCCGGGGAACCGCCGATCCCTTCGCCATCATCGGCGCGCCCTTCATCAGGGCGGAATCTTTCTCAAAGGCCTTCAACACTCTGGGCTGTCCGGGGGTGGAAGCCACGCCGGTGTATTTCAGCCCAACAGCCTCCAAGCACGAAGGCAAGCTGTGCGGCGGCATTCATCTGCACATCACGGACGAAACGCGTTTGCAGCCCGCAGCCCTGGGCGTAAAGCTTCTGGATCTGCTGCGGAAAATGTACCCGGGTGATTTTCACTTCCTGCCCCCCGTCCGGGACGATGGCAGACCCTTCCTCACCCTTCTCGCCGGACACCGCGACTTCGAGCGCCCCGACTGGGACGCGGACGCGCTGATGGAACGGTATCGGAAAGAAAGTGAAGATTTCCGCCGGAGAAAAGCGCCATACGAACGCTATCCAAGGGGCTGAGCAATCTGCCTCCTGGCGATTTGATTCTGCCAATGCAAAAAACCTGGGACGAACAATCCATCGTCCCAGGTTTTTCTGTTGGTTGTACCAAGGTGAACCCCCGGCTATGCCGGGGGCAGAATAGAGCTTTAGCGGACAACAAAGAAATAGAGGAAATGGCGTAGCTGTCGTAGATGGCATCCTCAGCTGCCGGGTCATATAGGTTGAACCAGATCTGATACCAGTTTTCAATAAAACGGTTAAAAACCGTTTTATCCGGCTGCTGTTTCAGCAGCCAGCGGCGTAGCCGCAAAAAACGTAAGTCCATACATTTCTCGCCGCCACCGGCGGCCTGCGAAGGATTCGCAGGATAAAATGGTGTTAACCATTTTATCGAGAAATCGTATGAAGCAGATACATCCGCAGCATTTTCTCAATTCCCATGGGAGGACGGCTGAGGCTCGCAGACGCAATTGCCCGGTGTTGCCTTAATAAAATTCCTTGATGCGGTGGAACCAGGTGCTTGCGGGGTCATTCAGCGCCTTGAGATATTTGGACATCTTATCCATGTACTGCTTTTTGACCTCGGCATAGGCGGGATCGTAGCAGACATTTTTCAGCTGATAGGGATCCTTTTTCAAATCGTACAGCTCGCCGCGCTCACTCTCGTTAAAGGTGAACTGATAGTCCAGATCCCGGACCATGCGCTGACGGTGAACGTAGAAGTGGTTGTGAAACTCGCAGAACACCTCTTCGCGGCCGTTGCTCTCCCGCTGACCCATCATCAGGGGCAGGATGCTCTCGCCGTCCACCGGGCGGGGAGGCTTGACGCCCGCCACATCCAGGATGGTGGGCATAATCTCATGCAGGTAGACGAAGCTGTCGTTGTCCTTGCTGCCGGCGCCCTTGACCACCATGGGGATGTGGTAGATCTCGTCGAAGGTGAAGGCGCCCTTTTCAATGAGCTTGTGCGCGCCCAGACAGTCTCCGTGGTCGGCGCTGTAAATGATGATGGTGTCATCGTACAGGCCCTCGGCCTTCAATTTGTCCACGATCATGCCTACCATATCGTCGATCATGGTGCAGTGGCCGTAGTAGCGGGCAGCAATCTCCTGAAAGCCTTTCCAACCGTAGTCGCCCAAGCCCCACATCTTCTCACTGAGATAGTACCCATAGGGCTTATCCAGCAAATCGTCGCAATAGCTGGGATGCTCGGGAATGTCGGCAGGGTTATACATGGAATAATAGGGCTCAGGGACGATGCTGGGGGAATGGGGTCCCCAGAAGTTGGCCCAGATGAAGAAGGGCTTTTCCTCCTCCTTGGCCTTGTCAATCAGCCGGTTTGTCTCGTGAGCCACGAAGTACTCGATGGTGCTTTCCACAGGCCCCTCATGCTTGCAGAACATCTCCTGGCTCTGAAGGGCGGGGTTGTCGCCCATAAATCCGTGGGAGACATCCACATTTTCAAATCCGTTTTCCTTTAAGTACAGCTCATAGTAGTTCGGCTTGTTGTCGGGCGGCGCGTGGAATACCAGGCTGGGAAACACCAGACTGCCAGGAAAGCCGTAGCCCATAAAGGGCTTGCCGATGTCGAAGCCACACTCCTCCGGCTCCTTGTTGTGGGTAACGTGCCACTTGCCCGCGTAACCGCAGAAATAGCCGGCGTCGTGCATGCAGTCACCCAGCAGAGGGGTACCCTCCTTAATGTTGGTGAAGTTGTCCACCACACCGTGCTTGTGGGGATAAAGCCCCGTCATCACGCTGGCGCGGGCGGGGGCGCAGATGGCGGACGGGGTATACGCATTGCTGAATTTCATGCCCTCAGCCGCAAGCTGGTCAATGTGCGGGGTCTTGCAGATATCATTCATTCCATAGGCGCTGATCGTATCCATGCGCTGTTGGTCAGACAGAATCAGCAGTACATTTTTGCGCTTTGCCATGAGAAATTCGCTCCTTTTCAATCGTTTAAATCATTATGCTGTTGCGCAGACGTTTTAGGGTCTATCTGAATAAATAACCCCATATTCTGCCATTCTTGCTATTTAGGCTATTGCAGAATACAGAGTGTAAAAAATCCTTAATTTACATGGATTTCGTGCATTTTCAATCACTAATCTCTGAAAAAGGGCAGGCCGTCCCTCTCTCAGGCTAACGCCATTCATTCTCCTTCTTTGTCTGGTGCGTCTCCGGTTCGCGGGCTTTTTGTGCGTTCCTCGTGGTGCTGGGTACGTGAATGATTGCAGCGCCTACGATGGTTCCGCCCTTCATCCTATGGCCAATTTGCACCGCAACACGGTCGATGGCGTCAAAATAACAGCTTGTTCACGCCGTTTTCCTCCAAAAGGTGACGGAGATTGCACAGTGTTGTTTCATCCGGTACCGCAGGCACACATGGAAAGAACCATGCCGGCAGCCAGCTGCAATACAAGAATCTTCTTCATAGCATCCTCCTTTTCTTTATTCGGGTGTTTGGGTTCCTTACTGGGATGGTATCAGTTTAGCATTACGAAACGGTCATGTCAATGCCTGTCCACCGACACGGAATTTCATTTCATACTTTGTCGCAATTTGATGACTGGTGTCTGGATTTGCGAAATATATGCACATATAATTCGGCAAATTGACGAAAACGCAGGTTCTGAGTTGTGCATATTGCTTTGAAGGTTTTCCCGCTTTCCCAAAAGGTTTTTCAACGGACAGCGGATTGGTGCATACGGCGGAGGCAACGGCGGCGAATGTCCACGATTGCGAACAAAACTGCACAAGAAAATCCGAACCTGTTACGAAGGTTTGCGCTGTCCCTGCTCAAGCGCTACAAAGCAGAGACCAACACCAAGCAGCCAATATCGCACATAATGCCGGATTGTCTTCTTGAACCGGAGTATCTTTGCAGGGTTTTGCAAAATTGATTTCCGTGCCTGCGGTGTGCTGCCTATAGATTTTTCTGCGGTTATCTGTTATACTGAACAAAAAGACGCGAAGCGGCAAAGTTTGGGCGTTTTGGGCCCGTTTCAGGCGAAGCGTAGAATGGAGTGCCCGGATGGATCTGAATCAGGTAAAATCATTGTTTTCCACCACCGACTATGAACGCGGGATGGAATACTACCGGCAGGGCCGGGTCACGGATATGCAGTGTTCGAGAACCGATACGGAATTGAACGTCAGCTGCACCGTCCGTGGCGGCAAGCACTACGCGGTGCAGTTTATCAGAAGAAAGGACAGCCGAGTGCGCATCAGCTGCTCCTGCCCGCGCTTCGCCGACGTTGGCCGCTGCAAGCACCTTGCCGCCGCCATGATCGCCTTCCTCAGCGAGCCGCCGCGCACGTGTGCACCCGGAAGCGACCGGTATGCACGGCGGATGCTCCAGCGCTATCTGCAAATTTCGCAGGAATCGGACGACCCTTCCCAGCAGCCCATCCGCCTGTGTGCGGTACTGCGCGACGGGTATGGAAGCGAATATCCCTCGTTTTCCCTTCGCGTCGGGTATGACCGGCTGTACATCGTGCAGAATATCCGGGATTTTCTTTACAATGTGGATCAGCACCGGACGGTCGTCTACGGAAAGGGACTGACGCTGACGCATGACCTTGCGCTGTTTGATCCGAAGGCGCAGGCGATGATCCGGCTTATGATGAACGAATACGGCAGGTACCGCTCACTCGGTTCTTCTCACTATATGGGCTATGAGCCTCCGGATTATCGAAAAAACGAGATCACGCTGACCGGCGATTCCTTTGACCGGTGGTTCGATCTTTTATCCGACGCACCGGTAGATTATGCAGGCTCCCACCCGCTCACGCTCATGCAAAAAGACCCCCAGGTTCGTCTTCTGATCGCGGAAGAAGGCGGCGGCGCACGGCTGACGGTTCAGACGCCCTGCTCCTACCGCTTTTTCGGCAGCTATCGGAGCTTATACGCCCTCGGCGGCGGGACGCTTTTACGCTGCTCAGGCGAGTTTCGGGAAAAGATCTACCCGCTGCTCGAATCCGGACAGCAGACCATGTTTCTGGAGAAGAAGGATCTTCCGACCTTCTGCGGCTGCGTGCTGCCGGCGCTCGGCGAACAGGTCGAGGTCGAAGACCCGCAGAAGCTTTTTCAAAGCTACATCCCCGATCCCTGCACGGTCTGCTTCTATTTTGATATGGAGCAGGACTCACTGCTTGTCAAGCCGGTCTTCCGGTACGACACCCATTCGATCGCATTCGACGATACCGCCGAGCCCGACGGCGTACGGCGAAATAAAAAGGAAGAAGGTGCCGCTTTGCTGTTCGTCCGGCGCTATTTTCAGCAGCAGGATCGGCAGTTTGTTTTGCAGGGCGAGGACGCGGCGTATGACTTTCTCACGGGTGCCATCGACGGTTTTCGCCGCAGAGGCGAAGTCTATTTCAGCGACCGCCTGAACCGCAAGCGCCTCCAGCCCGCACCGGCCAGCATCGGCCTTTCCGTTTCCGATGGGCTTCTGACGTTGACGCTGGACACCGGCGGCTATCCACCCGAGGAGCTTTCGGAGCTCTACCGGAGTATGCTGCTGCGCAGAAAATATCACCGGCTTCCGGACGGCCGGTATCTGGAACTGGACGGCTCGTCGTGTGAAAAGCTGGCGGAAATGGCGCAGATGCTCCAGCTCTCCGACCGGGAACTGGCCCGCGGAAAGGCGACGCTTCCGGCCTATCGTGGGCTGTATCTTGACGAGCTGCTGTCGGGAACCGACGGCATCCGGGTCAGCCGCGACAGCCGGCTACGCAGCATGATCCGCAATTTCAAGACGATCTCCGAGAGCGACTATGCTCTGCCATCGGAGCTGCACGCGCAGCTCCGGCCGTATCAGCAGACCGGCTATCAGTGGCTTAAAACGCTGGAGGGCTATGGCTTCGGCGGCATTCTCGCGGACGAAATGGGGCTCGGCAAAACGCTTCAGATGATTGCGTTTTTATCGTCCTTTCCCCAGAAAACCGTCGGTGCGCCGAGTCTTGTCGTCTGCCCGGCATCCTTGATCTACAACTGGGGCGACGAGCTGCAAAAATTCGCCCCGCATTTGCGCTGTCAGCTGATTTTGGGAAATGCCGCCGAGCGCAAACGTCTGCGTGCGGAAGCAGCGACATATGACGTATGGGTCAGCTCCTATGAACTCATTCGGCAGGACATCGAAGCATATACGGCGCTGCAATTTTACTGCTGCGTACTCGACGAGGCCCAGCACATCAAAAACGCCTCGACGCTCGCGTCCAAGGCCGTCAAGCGCCTTTCGTGTCGGCAGAGGTTCGTGCTGACCGGAACGCCCATTGAAAACCGGCTCAGCGAGCTCTGGAACCTGTTTGATTTCCTCATGCCGGGGTATCTCTACACCAATCACGCTTTCCGCGAAAAGCTGGAAAAGCCGATCCTCAAGTCCAAGAACCCGGACGCCGAGTCTCAGCTGCGGCGGCTGGTGCAGCCGTTTATACTTCGGCGGCTGAAAAAGGATGTGCTCAAAGAGCTTCCGCCCAAGGAAGAACATGTCCGGAAGATCTCTCTGTCTGAGGAGGAGCAGAAGCTCTATTACGCCTGTGTGCAGGCCGCCGTTGCAGGTCTCGGCGATGGGCAGGGCAAGCTGCAAATTCTCGCCGCGCTGACCCGGCTGCGGCAGGTGTGCTGCGATTCGGGGCTCTGCTTTGAAAATTACGACGGCCCGGCGAGCAAGCTGGACGCCTGCGTGGAATTGTGCGAAGCGATGGTGGAAAACGGCCACCAGATCCTGCTTTTTTCGCAGTTCACCTCCATGCTCGACCGGCTGCGTGCGCGGCTGGACGCACTGCATATTTCGAGCTTCACCCTTCAGGGCTCGACGCCCAGGGAAAAGCGCGCTTCCATGGTCAAGGCCTTCAACGCAGGCGAGGCTTCGGTCTTTCTCATCTCCCTGAAGGCAGGCGGCACGGGTCTGAATCTGACGGCGGCGGATATCGTGATCCACTTTGACCCCTGGTGGAACCAGGCAGCGCAGGATCAGGCAACGGACCGCGCCCACCGCATCGGCCAGCAGGCGCACGTGCAGGTCTATAAGCTGATCGCGAAGGACACCATCGAGGAAAAAATTCTGGAGCTTCAGGAAAAGAAGGCCGCATTATTGGACACAATATCCGGCTGCGAGGAGACCAGAATCCTGAATATGTCTTCCGAAGAACTGCTTTCGCTGCTGAAAATCTGACATCTGATATTAGTTTTTAATAAAACGGTTAAAAACCGTTTTATCTGGCTGCTGTTTCAGCAGCCAGCAGCGTAGCCGCAAAAAACGTAAGTCCATACATTTCTCGCCGCTACCGGCGGCCTGCGAAGAATTCGCAGGATAAAATGGTGTTAACCATTTTATCGAGAAATAGTATGAAAGAACAAACTGTACTGGGAATATCTGTGTTTATCTTTTGATATTCAATAGTTTAAAAAGAATGAGCCGAGATTTTCTGTGCTGAAGTTACAGAAAATTTCGGCTCTTTCTTTTCAAAAAACATCTGCTTTACTTTTTACCCAAATTCCTGCCGGAATTGACCTATAACAGAGAAATTCACCCCAAATCTGTTATCAGGCCGGGATTGTCATTGCCCGGAAATGACCACGAAGCCGTAGGGGGCAAGTGTGGTGTGGGTCAGGGCTTCCGAGAGCAGGGGCGTTCCGGTGACCGGCTGGGGAAGCTGGCAGGGGTCGGGGCTGAAATTGCACCAGACGGTGATATCTGCCCCATCGAGGCTCCTGCGGTAGGCAAAAAGCTGCGGGTCATCGGGGACGAGCAGCTGGAAGCTGCCCCATTTGAGGATGTCACTTCCTTTGCGCAGGGCAATCAGGCGACGGTAAAAGTGCAGGATGGAGTTTTCGTCCTCCCGGGCGCGCTGTACATTGATTTCGGCGGCGTTGGGATTTACGGCGATCCAGGGCGTTCCTGTGGTGAAGCCTCCATTCGCCGTGCTGTCCCACTGCATCGGCGTTCTGGCGTTGTCGCGCCCCTTGTGCCGGATGCCGTTCCACGCCCACGCCTTTTGCGCGTCCGTCTTTGCCTCTTTCAGAAGGTTCAGGCTTTCAATGTCCCGCAGCTGCGAGGCATCGGCAAAGGGATAATTCGTCATGCCGATCTCCTCGCCCTGATAAATGAAGGGCGTCCCCCGCTGCAAATACATGGCCACAGCCAGCATCTTGGCGCTCCGCTGCCGGAGCGTCTCCGACGCAGTGCAGCCCCAGCGGGAGACGATGCGGGGCTGGTCGTGGTTGCTCCAGAACAGCGTGTTCCAGTCCAGTGTGCTTTGCCACGCGGCGGTCAGCGCCTTGAATTTCTTCAGAGAAAAGGGGATCACGTTCCACTTCCCATTCTCGCCGTCGATGTCCATGATGTCAAACTGGAACAGCAGATCCAGTTCTCTTCCGTCCCCGACGACACTGTTCGCGTTATCCAGAGTGACGCAGGTCGTTTCGCCTACGCACATACAATCCCGGCCGTCAAAGCAGCGTTTGCGCATCTCGCGCAGATGGGAATGCAGTGCCGGCTGGAAGGCCGTATGCTCGCCCGGGAAAGCGTAGCCTGAGCCGCTGGCGTCGGGCAGGCCGGGTGCTTTGGCAATCAGGCTGATCACATCCATGCGGAACCCGTCCACGCCCTTGTCGAACCACCAGTTGATCATGGCGTAGACTTCTTCCCGAAGCTTCGGATTTTCCCAGTTGAGGTCAGGCTGCTTCTCCCCGAAAAGATGCAGATACCACTGCTCTGTCGCCGCATCATAGCTCCATGCCGACGGCGTGAAGAAGGATGACCAGTTGTTCGGCTCCTTCCCGCCGCGTCCGTCGCGCCAGATGTAATAGTCACGGTAGGGATTGTCCTTTGATTTTCTGGATTCGACAAACCATGCGTTCTCGTCCGAGGAATGGTTGACGACCAGATCCATGACCAGCCTGATGTCCCGCCGGTGCATTTCCTCCAGCAGTCGGTCGAAGTCCTCCATCGTGCCGAATTCGGACATGATCTTCCGGTAGTCGCGGATGTCGTAGCCCATATCGTCGTTGGGCGAGTCGTAGACCGGGCAGAGCCATACCGCACCGATGCCCAGCCATTGCAGGTAATCCAGCCGGGAGATCAGACCGGGGATGTCCCCGATGCCGTCGCCGTTGGAATCCTGAAAGCTGCGGGGATAAATCTGATAGAACACACGTTCCTTCCACCATGGGCTTTTCATGGAATCGTTCACTCCTTCACAATGAGATCGTCAATAACCGGCAGCGCGCCCCGCGCCGCCGTAAAGCAGGGCAGCGACCCGCCCAGCAGCGCCAGCCAGGGCAGGCTGTAGGGCAGCAGAAGCGCCATTATCGCCGTCAGCGCAAGGGCAAGCAGCAGCCAGCCAAGCACCAGAGCGGGGCAGCGAAAGGTCAGGCAAATCGCGTTTTTCAGCAGCGCCGGGAGCTTCAGCTCCACCCGCGCCTGCATCTGAAAGGCCAGAGCGCCGATGCACCACAGCAGATAGCTGCAAATCAGGCAGAAGCAGGCCGGCACCGTCCCAATCCCTGCCCCCTCCGTAAGCCGGAAATAGAACCAGCCGCCGTAGAGAATTGCGACCGGGGCAATGAAGAAAAGCAGCCCAAGAGGGAGCGACGGGAGAAAATTGGCACGGAAGCTGTTCAGAAAGCGGCGGTACGGCTGATTTTCCTCCAGCAGCAGACTCTGGCAGGCGCGGCATAATGCCGTCCATCCTGCGGGAGCCGTCAGCACCGGCAGGCAGGTCAGCAGAAAAAGCAGATTCAGCACCATCAGCGGCAGCAGCTTTTCAAAGCACAGCCGCACGAAGCCTGCGGTTCTATAGTCTCTCTGCATCGCCACGGTTCCTCACTTCCTTGTAATACTCCGAGGGACTCATGCCCGTTTTCTTCCGGAACAGCTTTGAGAAATAATACCGGTCGTCGATCCCCACCAGGTACGCGATCTCCTGAAACGGCAGATCCGTGGTCGCAATCAGCTGCTGGGCGTTATAAATGCGCAGCGTGTTGAGATATGTAAAGATCGGCGCGTCGGTCAGCTTGGAAAAGGCGCGGTTCATGTAGTCGAAATTCATCTCGAAGACGGCTTCGATTTCCTGGCTCGACAGCGGCCGCGTATAATTTTCGTTGAGGTAATGGAGCAGCCGCTCGGCCACGACTTCCGACTTTTTCAGTTTCTTCCCCTGAGCAGCGCCCCGCGCCAGCAGGTGCTCATGTGCTACTTCCAGAAAGAACGAATGCAGCAGCGCGGCGGTGCGGCGCTTGTAGTGCTCCTCCCGGGCATTGTAGCAGTCCAGCGCGGTGCGGAGTATCGTATTGAACTCACTGCCCGGCAGGTGAAACTGCTTCGGAAGATAGGTGATGGGGTCGGTGGGGTCGGCTTCGTCCAGATTGTAGCTCACAAGGCTCAGCCTGCGCTTTTCCGCAAGCAGCGACATGGCCTCGTCCTCCACCCGCGCCATTTCCGGGTGGGTGAAATGGGCATAGTAATAATTGCAGGCCGCGCGCTGATAGCCCTCGTGGCACAGCCCCGGCTCAAGCAGGAAGAAATCCCCCGCCTTGAGGTGATAGAAAATGCCGTCCTCCTGCAGATACATATTCCCGTCACGGATCACATACAGGACATACTCGTCGATCGTCCGGGAAAAGTGGATCCACGGCTCGGTGTAGTTGATCCGCCCCAGCATCCGTACACGGGGAAGCAGATCTGCATTGTAAGACAGAAGCATCGTCATTCCTCCAGTTGCACCCACACGGCAGTCCAGCAGCGCACGTCGGGCAGCTTTACGGTATAGATGCAGCCGTTCTCCGTTTGCTCCGCCGTGTAGGGAAGCTTTTGCGCCGCCAGACACTCGCTGTCCGGCGAAGCACAGTAGATGCCGCGCACCGGCCGGTCGAGGCGGATGGCCGCCGAGATGCCCGCTGCCAATACCGGCTCCCGCTTTCCCTCATTCCACATGGCGTTGTTGCCGGTCAGGTTGATCAGGTGGAGGGTCAGCCGGTCACGGGATTCGCGGAGGAGCGTCCAGACCGTGTCCGCCTGTCCGTCCGTGGAGAAAGCGCAGGCATCGGAGAAGAAACGGACATCCTCGTTAATGCCGCCGGAGGCCGTCTTGCCAATATCCATACCGGGATCATTATATAACAAATCCTTGTATCTGACAAGAAAATCGCAATTGCGCTGTACGATTGGAAGAAAGCTTTCCCGCAGGTGGGCGTAGTTGACATAATAACTGTCCCGCAGCAGGCTGCGGTTCTCGCCCAGAACGAGCTGCGTACCGCCGGAGGCAGAGATCACCGCCCACGCAAGACGGAATGAGCGCTCTGCCGCGTCCATATCCTCTCCCTGAAACGCCTTCAGATAGGCGGCAAGGATGACGTTCCGGTGGGACAGCAGCCGAGCCTCCCGAATCAGGCGGTAAAGGTCAAAATAGGTATCGTGGGGCGGCCAGACCTCGATGTACACCGCGTCCTGTGCCGCCGCGGCGACGGTTTCCGTCGGCCAGTTATTGACGGCGTTGAAGATCACGCCGCCGTCGGCCGCTTCCTCGCGGACGGCCTGCGCCGCCGCATTGATCAGGCGCGGGAACTCTTCCGCCAGCTCCACGGGGCGGTGCTCCGCGTCCCAGACCCGCTTGGGAAAGCCGTAAGTATCCATGTGGATGCCGGAAAAGCCGAAGCGCACGGCACTGCGGAATTCCTCCACAATATGCTCCGCCCAGCCGCAGGAGGCAGCCACATTCATATAGTACAGCCACCCGGCAAAGGTCATCGGCTGACCGTCCATCGTGTACATTCCCCACGTTGGGTGCGCTGCAAAGGTGTCCTTTGTCGCCGCGTAGACCGCGCCGTAGGCCAGCGGACGGATGCCGCAGGCTTTGCAGCGTTCGATTTTCTTCGAGATAACGCCTAAATCCGTCGGGCGTCCCATCGGGTCGTCATACTGCTCGGTGGGGGGCAGAAGCCGGTCGTGCCGGTACATCCAGTCGTAAAACTGCACTGCGTTCAGATGCAGATCCCGCATCCACTCCACATCCAACCTGTCCCCGTCGCCGGAGGAAAAATCAGACAGAAAGCCGTAGCGAATTTCGGTTCTGCGGTCGGAAACCACATCAAACGCGCCTTCCCAGACGCCGTCTTCTGTGCTGATGCGCACACCGTAGCCGCCCACCGGCACATCCGTCAATACCAACACGTCGCCCTCCCGGACGGCTCGCAGCGTGACCGGACGCTCCATACGGAAGAACGTCGCTGAAAGAAGGGCCGAATGCGCCGGCAGGATCAGCCGAACCGGCTCGCCGGGCAGATATTGTGCTTTGTCAAAATGACAGGTGATTTTCTGCATTGGCTTATCCTTTCACTGCTCCCTGAGTCAGTCCGCCCACGACCGTTTTCCGCTGGAAAACCACAAACAGAACGATCACAGGGATCAGCGCCATGATCGACGCAGCAAACACCCACTCCCACCGTGTCGCATACTGTCCGTTCAGCCGCTGGAGCAGCAGCGGGAAGGTGATCATTTTCTCATTCGCGCCCACCAGAACCTTCGCCGTAAAGTATTCCTCCCAGAAGCCCTGGAAGGCAAAAATGGTCATGGTGCCCACCGCCGGGGCAGAGAGGGGCAGCATTACCCGGAAGAAAATGTCCTTGTGACCGCCGCCGTCCAGCAGCACCGACTCCGCCAGCGAGCTTGGCAGGCTGCGGAAAAAGTTGCGCAGGAAGAAGGTGTGTCCGCAGACATTGGTGGCGACGTAGACCAGAATCAGCCCCGCCCGGGTGCCGATCAAGCCGTTGGGCAGGCCGGGAAGCGTCAGCTGCTTAAGCACCAGAAACTGGGGGATGATATTCAAAAAACCCGGCATCATCAGAGTAAACAGGTAAACCGCAAACAGCTTGTCGCGCCCGGGAAAGCGGATGCAGGCAAAGCCGTAGGCGGAAAGCGTCGAAACAAATACCGAGATCACAACGGTAATGACGGTATTGATCACACTGTTTGCCAGTGCCGTCGGGAAAATGTCCATACTGAGAATGTGCCGGTACGCCGAAAAGTCCAGCCGCGTGGGGAAGAGCTTCGGCGGATAGGGCAGCACATAGCTGAACTCCTCAAAGGAGTTCGTGATCATAAAGAAGAACGGAACGGAGAAAATCAGCAGCGATGCGATCAGAATGACCCACAAAACCGTCTGCCCGAGGATCTCCGTTGCTTTTTTGCCGCGGAGCTTCATTTCTATCCCTCCTGTTCCACGTTGTCCAGCTTGAAGACGCGATTGAGAATGATCGTCAGCGCAACGATCGTCACGGCGGAGATCATGCCGATGGCGGAAGCCTCGCCGAATTCGAACTGATTGAATGCTCTGTCATACAGCAGGTATTGCAGCACCGAGGTCTTCCCGTTGGGGTCGCCGCCGGTCAGCATCATGACCTGGATGAAGACGTTGAAGGAACCGATGATCATATTGACCATCACATAAAAGGTCGTGGGGCGAAGTCCCGGCATCGTGATATGCCAGAATTTTTTCCACAGACCCGCGCCGTCCAGCTCTGCCGCCTCGTAGCGCTCCTTAGGAATTCCCTGCAATGCCGCGAGGTAGACCAGCATCGACCAGCCCACGTTTTTCCAGATGCCCATCAGCCAGATTGCCGCGTTGCCCGACCATTCCCGCAGCAGCCAGGGCACATAGTCGTCCATGACGTGGAGCACATCCACCAGCAGGTAGTTGATCAGGCCGCGGTCGGAGTTATTGAACATATACTGGAACACCAGACTGACGATGACCCACGAGGTGATGACCGGCAGATAAAAGCCGACGCGGAAGATCGTCTGCCCCCGCCTGAGGTTGTTGATCAGGTAGGCAAACAGCATTCCGCCCAGCAGAATGAACGGCACCGTCACCAGCGCGTACAGGAAATTGTTCCGGTAAGCGTACCAGAAGCGGGAGCCGCCGGACAGAACGTTCTTGAAGTTTTCCAGGCCGATGAACGTGATCTCGCCCTGCACGATTTTGTACTCGGACAGCGCGATCCGAATGGTAAAAAACATCGGATAGATGACGAACGCCAGCACCAGCAGCAGGCCGGGAAGGACGAAGGGTGCTGCCGCCGCATAGGCCCGAAGGCCCTTTTTGACGGATGATTTTCCACATACCGGGGATGGTTCATGCTGCAGCAGCTTCATTGGCGCTGCCTCCTTTTTTCCAAGGGAGCGCAGAACCCTCTGGCTCTGCGCTCCTGATATTTTTGGTATTCAGAGTTTCCCTTAGGAAAGCTGCCCGTCGATCTTTGCGGCGGCGTCGTGCATCGCCTGCGCAGCGTCAGCGCCCTCTACGAAGATGCTGGTCACCATTTCGCTCCAGATCTCCTGGATCGCGGCGTTGTTGGGGGAGGGAATTCTCGCCTTGGCGGATTCCATCTGCTTCATGTAAACCGACCACACCGGGTTATTCTTGACTGCGTCGTTCTCCACAAGGGACTTGAGGATGGGCAGCTGACCGGCCTCCAGCATGGCAAGCTGTACTTCCTCGCTGGTCATGAATTTCGCGAATTCATAGGCGGCGTCCTTCTGCTTGCTGGTGGAGAAAACAGCGATGTCCTCGCCGCCGACAACGGAAGCGCTGCGGCCTTCGTAGGTGGGAATGGTCGCGGCAACGATGCCCTTTGCTTCGCAGTCATCATAGGAGCCGAAGTACCAGGGGCCTTCAAAGAACATAGCGTATTCGCTGTTGATGCCGTCCCACGCATCCACGGAGCCGTCCACGTCACGGATGGTGAAGATCTTCTGGTCGTGCAGCTCGATCAGCTTGTTCATGGCGGCGATGCTGGCGTCGCTGTCCAGATAGCCGGTCGCCTTTGTAAAGCCGTCGTCGGTCAGCGTGCCGCCAAACAGCCAGAAGTAGGGGTACATATCCCAGTCGCCCACGCCGGAAACGTTCAGACTGTAGGTGCCGCGATCCTTGGCCGCTTCGATGAAGGCTTCCATCGTCTCGGGAACATCATCCAGACCAATTTCCTTCAGCACGTTCTTGTTGACGACTGCGGCCTTGCAGTTGGTGTCCAGCGGCAGGCCGTAATACTTGCCCTGGTAAAGATTGGTGGACAGGGGCGCGTCCAGATAATCGCCGGAGATCTCCGCGAAGTCCGCGTAATCGCTCAGGGCAACCAGACCGCCCTGCTTGGCATAGGCCGCGATGTTGGCAATGTCAACGCGGGCAACGTCGGGGCTCATGCCGGTGCCGAAGGAGGTGACGATCATCTCGTGGAACTGACCGCCGTCCTGGCGCACCGCGTCGATCTTGATATTCGGATGAGCCTTCTCCCACAGCGGCAGAACCACGTCTTTAAACTGGGCTTCTTCCGCATCGCCGTAGGTGTGCCAGAAGGTCAGAGTGATTTCTTCGTCCGCCGGGGTGCTGTCCTTTGCCGGCTCTGCCTTCTCAGTTGCCTCTGCTTTTGCGGGCTGTTCGGTCTTTCCTGTGCAGCCGGCCATGCACGCCGTCAGAAGCGCGGCGGCCAGAAGCAGCGCAAGCAGTTTTGCAGGTTTGTTTTTCATGTTGATCCTCCTTACTTTTGTTGAACGTGTTTCGGCGTACATACAGATATCCGCCGGTGAAGAAGGTCGGACAGCGTCGCGCGATGGTACTTTTCCGCCATCCGGACTTTGCATCAGAGCTGTCGGTCGTCTATCCATATTGTACAGTTTTTTGGCGGGATTGCAATACGGTAACCCCTGTATTTTGCCTCCGCCGTTGGTCGATATGACCAACTTGCTGTGCTTATTATCCATCTTTACAGTGCATTCTGTAAATGGGCGCCGGCGACTTTATTTGTATTTCAGCGACTTTTTTTGTTCCGGCAAATAAAAAAGGGCGCGCCGCAAAACGCACCCGGGAAACACCGCATCTGCCTCCCAGGAAGGGGGCTGATGTGGTGCTTACGTCAGAATGGAGTTGGAATGAAGATAGTTAAGGCTAAGGCATGTCGGAATTTGTGAACGGAAATTGCTTTGCTTTTCACGGATATGTAGACAGAGCCAACCCCCAAAACATCTGCATCTAAAGTGTTGAACAGATACAGAAGTGATGTTTTCTTTTGATCTCGGACGAAAAAAGTTCGGGCAAAAGTGAACATTTCTTTTTATTCGCTATATTAGCGCTTGTAATGTTTGAATTTTCTGGGTAAAATGTTAACGCGAATTTTTGGGGTTTCTATTGATCTCCTCCCGCCCTTTTTTCAGACACTGGTAATTGACTCTGAAAACAAAAAAGCCGCTCTCCTTGTTACGGGAGAACGACTGATAATCGGGAGCTGGAAGCCAGCGCCCTTTTTGAAAATGAAAAAAGCCGGGATTCTTATGGCTTCACGCCACAAAAACCCCGGCAGGTTTAAAAATGATAACTTTCTGAAAACTCTATACAAAATCAGCGCCCTTTTTCAAATTTCCTCCGAAAACAAAAAGGGCGCTGCTCAATCTCTGAGCGCATGTGGCTGATACAGTTCAAAAGATGCATCACAGCGTGTTTGCATCTATGGAACAATAAAAAATCGTGTTCACATTTTACCTTTGATTTCCGAACAAATCTCAGTTGATTTTTCCTGAAATTACCCTAAAAAACGCTTTAGATGCAACTTATTTCAAGTTGCATCTAAAGTGTTGAATAAACATGGACGTGCCGTCCACTTTTGATCTCGTGAATTTAGGGCTATCTCTGTTTAAAAATCCCCGGAAACTAAGCAGATTTCGATCGCAAGTTTCGACACCAGCCTCTATTGCAACTTCTTAAAAAATCCGCCTTCATAGAATACACTAAAAACCTTCCGGATCATGTCAGCTATTCTTTCCGACGGGATATTCGCTTTTTCCAAATTGATTGTATAAACAAAATACTTCAAAACGCTATATGTTACCACATCGATTGGCTCTGACCGCTTAACAGTTCCATGTGCCATATTATTTCAATACGATGCATATGCCTCTGCCAACTCTGCATCTCATGGATTTCATATGCATTGCGCTCACGAGCGATTACCTCCGCTGTCTCCGCTGCATAGGTAGTTTTGGTCACTTCGAACTTCTGCTTTATCGTTGTGTCCGCATCAACATTTCAACATTATTTCCCATAATATTTTTGTCGAATAATCGAGTAGGAGGGGCTAACTAGCCCCGACCTCTCACACCACCGTGCGTACCGTTCGGTACACGGCGGTTCAATCGCATAAGTGCAGAGACTCGTACCGGTCAAGGATGCTGTAGTATCCGGCCTGTGCGAGTCTTTCTGTTGAGATTGCTCGCTGTACATGACCATTCCTTGCCATATGCCAGTAGGCTTTCCGGCAATTGCTTACTGCCCACGCCTGCCATTCCGGTATGCCCAGTTGGATGAGGCTCTTTGCTCTTTTTCTGGGCTTCTTCCATTGTTTCCAGATATTGAATTCTGTTCTCTCTGAGAATTTTTGCGGCATTGGGAACTGTTTTTCTGCCGTTCTTTGGAAATGTCACACTGTCCGCGCTTCCTGCCGCGGAGATCTGAATTGCGGTGCAATCCTTGTTGAATCGAATCTGGACGGGCATCTTTGCCAATTTTTCTGCCACTTTACTGCTGAGCAATACGCTTCCTGTTTCCTCTATTTTTACATACATGGCGGCCTGTGGAGCGGACGGGGTGACCAGAATACTGAATTCTTCGTCTGGCATGTTTTTCAGATCCAACATAGCGTTCATCCCTTGTATTCAATGATAGTATTGTATCAGATATTAAGAGATGTCACCCTCACCCAAATCGTAATTCCACAAGAAAAAGCGTCCCAGCAGCGGGACGCTTCCTCCACATTCTTTCATTTGATGAAAGAGTTTTACCTTTTCAGCCTATCAAAGACTGGAGTATGGGCCACGCAGTAATCAACAACCGCATCCTTGTCAGAAGCGTATCCTGCTGCCTCGACCTTTGCTGATATCTTATTAGCATATCTACACTTAACATAGGCCAGTGCTTTGTCATATACACGGAAGCGAAGCCCTCTGTCATCGACAAATTTGTCAGCGGCAAATTGTCCCAGTTGAATCAGGATTGGCACTGTTGAGAAACCCCTTAGAATAACACTATCACTAATTGCAGATGCTACAGCAAACAGAATACCGAATCCCAACAACCACCAATATCTTGCCGCAAGTAATAATAGTCGCATCCATCTCAGTTTATTAACATGGTCTCTCGCCAACAACTGAATTACCTGTGACTCTCTTGTCTCAGCTCTTTCGCTCAACCCTCTGTTTTCTTTGACCAAGTCAATATGCTCCATACGAACACATTCGTCGAAGGAAGTTGCAGCCACTTCGGAGGTCATTTGATCCAGTTCACCGTCAGTCTCCCTGATGAGGATATCTTCCAGTTTTCTGCGTGCTGCTTCAGTCGTGCTAATCAAGTCAACATTTCGTGTCCGATCCAATCCGGCAGCCACTTTGCGGAATTCCTCAAAGAATACAACGCCGTCACTCTGAGCAGAATAAGCAAACCTTGAAAGTGTCAGCGCCGGCAAGTCGCTGAATTCCGTTGCGAAAGGCAGCCAAATACGGTACAGCAACATATTGTCGGATATAACCGGCAATGCATGGGCAATACTGCCAAACCTTTCCGCGTTCTTCACCGCACTGTCAGGCTGTTGGAGCAATATGTTAAATTCTGCTTCCAGTTCCTCAAGCCTTCGGTTAATTTCTCCCAGTGTCATAGTAGAGTTCGGAAGGATCCCTGTTTCTTCCACTGCCGCTTCCGTGATCTGGCTGCAAATTGCCCCTTTGGAATCCATTACGGAATTGATTGCCGCCATGATCGCCTGCTGCAGAGGTTCTTCATCCATAGTTGGTGACTGGTGGCAGTATTTTGTTCCGTAGTCCAATCGACTCACGCAGCGCCAGACGACCCTTGCCTTTCCGTTCCGCTTCCATGTACACCTTCGATACAGGGTGCCGCACTCCCCGCACACCAGTCTCTCAGATAAGGCAAACTTGCTGGCGTAACAGGAGCGGCCTGTGGAGGATGTCTTTTTTGATGGGCTGGCCGATGCCGATCTCCTGGTCTTTTCTGCCTGAACCGCCCGATATATTTCCCTGCTGACGATTGCCGGGTGATTATTCTGGATCAGATACATGGGAAACTGTCCCGTGTTCTTTATAACCTTTTTGTTGATACAGTCCTGTGTAAAGGTCTTCTGCATCAGAACGTCACCACAGTATTTTTCGTTTCCCAGGATGCTTCTGATCTGGGAAATATCCCACTTTGCCCCACCTGTCGGATTCGGCACTGCCTTCCCTTCCAGGCTCAGCTTGATCATTCTTAAACTAGCTCCCTGCAGATACTGATCATAGATGCTGCGGACAGCCTCTGCCTGATCTGAATTTACCTGCGGATTTCCTTCGTCATCCAGATAATACCCATAGAGCTTCTTGAAATTAACGGAAGCTTTTCCCTCTTTCATAGACTGTCTCTTACCCCATCGGACATTGGCACTGATGGATTCGCTTTCCGACTGGGCA